>VFQQ010000021.1_pt1 | contig 460663 bp, 435 predicted proteins | sample 3512341 | NCBI WGS metagenome assembly VFQQ01 (sample SAMN10412373, study PRJNA504923) | tailings metagenome | isolation source: Relicate 2 Philex TSF1 revegetated site | place: Philippines: Tuba, Benguet | collected 2017-08-29
TCGTCGTGCAGGCGGCGCAGCCAGCGGCGCAGTTCCTTGCGCACCTTGGCGTCCAACGCCCCGAAAGGCTCGTCGAGCAGCAGCACCTTGGGCTCCACGGCCAGCGCGCGAGCCAGGGCAATGCGCTGGCGCTGCCCGCCTGACAGCTGATGCGGGTAGCGGTCGGCAATCCAGTCGAGCTGCACCAGCTCCAGCAGCTCCGTGACCTTCTTGCGGATCTGCTCGTCGCTGGGCCGCGTGGCCTTGGGTCGCACCCGCAAGCCGAAGGCCACGTTCTCGAAGATGGTCATGTGGTTGAACAGGGCGTAGTGCTGGAACACGAAGCCCACGTTGCGGTCGCGCACGTCGGCCTCGGTGGTGTCCTCGCCGTGAAAATGCACCGTGCCGGCATCGGGTCGCTCCAGCCCGGCGATGATGCGCAGCAGGCTGGTCTTGCCGGACCCCGAGGGGCCGAGCAGCGCCACCAGCTCACCGGACGGGATGTCCAGGTTCAGGTGATCGCAGACCACGGTCTTGCCGAAGGCCTTGTAGAGGTTGCGTACTTCGATGCTCATGGGGCATCCATCTCTAAAAACGGGTGAAGGTGGATGCTATCGACGGCCCATCAGAATGAGAACGAATATATCGTCCGTTGTTTATTACTTTTTGGATTAAGCGGTATCCCTGGGACACCCTCCAGCGCCCCTTGGCAAGCCCGCCCCGGGCTGCTTATAATGGCGGGCTCTAGGCGCTTTAGCTCAGTTGGTTAGAGCGACGGAATCATAATCCGCAGGTCCGGGGTTCGAGTCCCTGAAGCGCCACCAGAATCCCGGCCCCAGTCCACCGACTGGGGCCGTTTTTGTTTGCGGTGCCTTGGCCCATACTTGGCATCGTCCCTCAACAGCCCCTGGATCTACACCATGCTTCGCTGTGTCCTCATTGGCCTGACCCTGTCGGCCGCCTCGCTTGTCGCCCAGGCCCAGGCCGTCGTGGCGCGCCAGTTCCCGGCCAACGCCCTGCGGGCAGAGATGGTCTTCGGCCAGCCGCCGGAAGTGCTGGTCAACAAGAAGCCGGCGCGCATGGTGCCCGCTTCGCGCATCCGCGGGCCCAACAACATGCTGGTGATGTCGGGTTCGCTGATGGGCAGCAAGGCGATGGTGCACTACACCATCGACAACCAGGGCTTCGTGAAGGACGTGTGGATCCTGCGCGAGGACGAGCTCAAGAAGCCCTGGCCGAGCACCCGGGAAGAGGCCCAGCGATGGAGCTTCGAGCCCATCTCGCAGACCTGGACCAAGCGCTGAAGGAGGCGTCATGAGCAGTTCCACCGCCTCCAAGAAGGTCTACATCAAGACCTTCGGCTGCCAGATGAACGAGTACGACTCGGACAAGATGGCCGACGTGCTGGGTGCCGCGCAAGGCTACGAGCCCACCAACGACCCCGAGCAGGCCGACCTCATCCTCTTCAACACCTGCTCGGTGCGCGAGAAGGCGCAGGAGAAGGTGTTTTCCGACCTGGGCCGCGTCAAGCACCTGAAGAAGAAGGGCGTGAAGATCGGCGTGGGCGGCTGTGTGGCCAGCCAGGAAGGCGCCGCCATCATCGAGCGCGCGCCTTACGTGGACGTGGTCTTCGGCCCCCAGACCTTGCATCGCCTGCCCGAGATGCTGGCGCGCCGCGAAACGCTGAATCGCCCGCAGGTGGACATCAGCTTCCCGGAGATCGAGAAGTTCGACCACCTGCCTCCGGCCCGCGTGGAAGGTGCCTCGGCCTTCGTGTCCATCATGGAAGGCTGCTCGAAGTACTGCAGCTACTGCGTGGTGCCTTACACCCGCGGCGAGGAAGTCTCGCGGCCCTTCGAGGACGTGCTGGTGGAAGTGGCCGGCCTGGCCGACCAGGGAGTGAAGGAAGTGACGTTGCTGGGCCAGAACGTCAACGCCTACCGCGGCAGGATGGGCGACACCGCCGAGATCGCCGACTTCGCCTTGCTCATCGAGTACGTGGCCGAGATTCCGGGCATCGAGCGCATCCGCTACACCACGAGCCACCCGAACGAGTTCACGCAGCGCCTCATCGACGTGTACGCCACGGTGCCGCAACTCGTGAACCACCTGCACCTGCCGGTGCAGCACGGCTCCGACCGCATCCTGTCGGCCATGAAGCGCGGCTACACCGCGCTGGAATACAAGAGCACCATCCGCAAGCTGCGCGCGGTGCGGCCCGACATCAGCCTGTCGAGTGATTTCATCGTGGGATTTCCCGGCGAGACCGAAGACGACTTCGCCAGGATGATGAAGCTCATCGAGGACGTGGGCTTCGACGCAAGCTTCAGTTTCGTCTTCAGCCCGCGCCCCGGCACACCCGCGGCCGCCCTGCACGACGACACGCCGCAGGAGGTGAAGCTCAAGCGGCTGCAGCATCTGCAAGCCACCATCGAGGCCAACGTGCGCCGCATCAGCGACAGCCGCGTGGGCACGGTGCAGCGCATCCTCGTGGAGGGCCCGTCGAAGAAGGACCCGACCGAGCTGATGGGCCGCACGGAGTGCAACCGCATCGTCAACTTCCCCGGCGGCCCGAACGCGGCTCGGCTGGTGGGTCAGATGATCGAGGTGCAGATCACCTCGGCCCTGCCCCACTCCCTGCGCGGCGAGGTGGTGGTGAAGGAAGCCGTGGCGGCCTGAGCGCCGCTTGAGCGCGCCGTCAGAGGCTGCGGATCAGGGTGCCGCTGCCGCGACGAATCTGGCCGGCAGCGTAGTCCAGGCGGTCGATGAGGGTCTGCGGGCGGCCCTTGAGGTCCTGCGGAATGTAGGCAATGGCCGCATGGAGCTGCAACTGCTCCAGCGGCGGCAGCTCCGGGTGGTGCTGAAGGCCCAGTTCGAGGATGCGCTGGGCCAGGGCCTGGGCCTCGGTGCGGCTTTGCACCTGCTCCAGCACCACAACGAACCGCGCGTCATCCAGACGCAGCGGCACGTCGGCGGGGCTGCACACCTCGCGCAGCACACGTGCGCAAGCCTTCATGGCGGCCTCCGTGACCTTGGAGCCATGGGCACGCTGCAGGTCTTCCAGATTCGCCAGGCGCAGCATCACCACCGCACCGAAGGTGTTCATCCGCAGCGAGCGCACCGACAGTGACATCAGCAGACCCGGCAGTTCCCCACCGTGCAGCAAGCCGGTCCAACGGTCGAGACGGGCACCGTCACGGCGCTCGCCAGGGTCGCGCAGCAGGTCGCGGGCGCTGAAGTTCAGCGCGTAGGTGAGGATGAGAATCTCGATTCCCGCGCCGGCCAGCATGCCGTACCGGTCCCACCAGCCTCCGGCCGGCAGCCAGCCGCGTTGGGTGGCAGATTCGACCGCCACCCCTGCCGCAGCGGCCACGAACGCCGCGGCATACCAGCCGATGTAGGGCATCCGCACGTTGCGCACGGCCCAGAGCAGAAAGACCACCGACAGCAGCGCCAGGAAGTAGTAGGCCCGCTGGGCCAGAGCCACCGAGGGCTCGCGCGCCAGTTCAGGCCAGACCACGTAGCCTGCCGTGAGCGCCACGCCGAAGGCCGCGACCGCCAGCGCCCAGCGATCGGCTCGCAGGTTGCCCAGCGCACGGGGCAGCACCCGCCGGGCGAACAGCACGCTCACGGCCGCCAGCAAGGTGCCCGCCACCAGGCCCGCGGCGCGGGCCATTGCAGCGTCCTGGTCGGCCAGCACGCGATCGGCATACCCGAGCTGCACCAGCTGGTACAGGACCATCATCACCACGTGCAGGGCATACCAGCCGTTCACGGCGTCGCCCCGCATCAGGGCCTCGCCGGTGGCGTAGGCCAGCGCCATGGCGGCGACACCCAGAAAGAGGCCGAGCCAGAGCAGTTCGAACTCAGCCATGCGCTCGTCCGCCAAAACCGGCCCAGGCCAGGGCCAGCGCAGTGGCGAACACCATCGCAGCATAGGTGGCGACCCGTCCGTCCGCGCCGAGCAGGGCCAGCCCGCCCAGGAGCGCAGCGATTGCCGCGACCGCGCTCCATCCCAGCAGACGCACCCAGGCCACGGTTCGCAGCCGGCGCCACCACAGCAGCTTGGTCAGGCCCGTGGCAATGGCCGCCAGGCCCAGGGCCGGGGCGAAGAGGTTGAGCAGGTGCCACAAGGCGTCGAGGAAGCCCATGTCGAAGGGTTGATGTGTGTCAAGGGGGCCGGGTTTCAGCCGGCTGCGGGCAGGTGCGACAAATTTTATAATCGGCCGCATGAGTGTCATTGCCCTGGGCCTGAACCACACGAGCGCGCCGCTGGACTTGCGTGGCCGCCTGGCGTTCACCCCGGAGCAATTGGGCCCCACGCTGCGGCAGTTGCGCGAGCGGCTGCAGCACACCCGCGAGGCCGCGCTGGTCTCCACCTGCAACCGCACCGAACTGTACTGCGCAGCGCCACCCGATCTGGTGCGACCCACCCTGGAATGGCTGGCCGGCCTGGGTGGCGTGAGTGCTCACCAACTCAGCCAGCACACCTATGTGCTCGAAGGGGGTCAAGCCGCGCGCCATGCCTTCCGGGTCGCCAGTGGTCTGGATTCCATGGTGCTCGGCGAGCCTCAGATCCTCGGGCAGATGAAGCAGGCCGTGCGCCAGGCCGATGAAGCCGGGACCCTGGGCACCACCTTGCACCAGCTTTTCCAGCGCTCGTTTGCGGTGGCCAAGGAGGTGCGCACCTCCACCGAGATCGGCTCGCACTCGATCAGCATGGCCGCTGCAGCGGTCCGTCTGGCCGGACAGCTCTTTGAGGACCTGAGCGAGGTGAAGGTGCTCTTCGTGGGCGCCGGCGAAATGATCGAACTGGCCGCCACGCACTTTGCGGCGAGGACACCCAGGGCCATGGCCGTGGCCAACCGCACCCTGGAGCGGGGAGAGAAGCTGGCCGCCCATTTCGGTGCCGAAGCCATGCGCATGGCCGAGCTGCCGAGCCGCCTGGCCGAATTCGACGTGGTGGTGTCGTGCACGGCCAGTTCCTTGCCCATCATCGGCCTGGGGGCCGTCGAGCGGGCCCTCAAGGCCCGCAAGCACCGCCCGATGTTCATGGTCGATCTGGCCGTGCCGCGCGACATCGAACCCGAGGTGGCGCAGCTCGATGACATCTATCTCTACACCGTGGATGATCTGAGCGCCGTCGTGCAGACGGCCGGCGAAAAGCGCCAGGCCGCGGTGGCCCAGGCCGAGGCGATCATAGAGACCGGCGTGCAGAGCTTCGTGCACTGGCTCGACCAGCGTGCCAGCGTGCCGCTGATCCAGGCCCTGAACGCCCAGGCCGACGCGTGGCGGGAAGTCGAGATGGCCCGCGCGCGCCGGGCCCTCGCGCGGGGCGAAGACATCGATGCCGTGCTGGAGGCCCTGTCTCGCGGCATGGCCAACAAGATGCTCCACGGTGCGCTGGCCGAGTTGCACAGTGCCGACGGGGCACATCGCCAGCATCTGACCGAGACCGTCTCGCGGCTCTTCCTGCGCGGCGCGGCCACCGATCCCAGCCGTCACGGCAAGCGCTAGCGCGGCAACGCGCCATCGCCTCGGGGCCGGCTGCGGCCCACCCTCCTCCCCTCCTCCGCTTCCCGATGAAAGACGCCCTGCGCCAGCAACTCGACCGCGCCCTGCAACGCCTGCAGGAGCTCGATGCCGTGCTGGCGGCACCGGACGTGGTGGCTGACATGACCCGTTTTCGCGACCTCACGCGCGAGCACAGCGAGGTCTCGGCGCTGGCCGAACGCTACCGTCGCTACCTGCAGCGCGAGGTCGATCTGGCCGGCGCCCGCGAGATGCTGGCCGACCCCGAAATGGCCGAGATGGCCTTCGAGGAGGTGGGCCAGGCCGAGGCCGATCTGGTGCGGCTGGAGACCGAACTGCAGCGGGCCCTGTTGCCGCGCGACCCCGACGATGCGCGGCCAGCTTTCCTGGAGATCCGTGCCGGCACCGGTGGGGATGAATCGGCCCTGTTCGCGGGCGACCTGCTGCGCATGTACCTGCGCTACGCCGAGCGCCAGGGCTGGCGCAGCGAGATCCTGTCGGCCAGCGAGTCCGACCTGGGCGGGTACAAGGAGGTGGTGGTGCGTATCGAGGGCGATGACGTCTATGGCCACCTGCGCTTCGAGTCGGGTGGTCACCGCGTGCAACGCGTCCCGGCCACCGAAACCCAGGGCCGCATCCACACCAGCGCCTGCACGGTGGCGGTGATGCCCGAGCCGGACGAGGCGGAGGAGATCCAGCTCAACCCCGCCGAGTTGCGCATCGACACCTTCCGCGCCAGCGGGGCCGGCGGGCAGCACGTGAACAAGACCGATTCGGCCATCCGCATCACCCACCTGCCTACGGGCCTGGTGGCCGAATGCCAGGACGACCGATCCCAGCACCGCAACAAGGCCAAGGCCTTGGCCGTGCTGGCCGCACGCCTGCGCGAGAAGGACCGGGCCGAGCGCGCCGCGAAAGAAGCCGCCACACGCAAGAGCCTGATCGGCAGCGGCGACCGCAGCGACCGCATCCGCACCTACAACTTCCCGCAGGGCCGGCTCACCGACCACCGCATCAACCTCACGCTCTACAAGCTGGGCGCCGTGATGGAAGGCGACCTGGACGACGTGGTCGAGGCGCTGCGTGGCGCCCGTGAGGCCGAACAGGCCGCCGAGCAACTGCAGGAAATGGGCATCGAATGACCACGGTCGCGCAGGCCCTGCAGGAGGCGGCGGCGCTGGGCGTGGACCGGCTCGATGCGCAGCTGCTGCTGGCCGAGGTGCTGGGGCTGGGCGAACGCGAAGCCCGCGCCTGGTTGAGGGCGCATGACACCGACCGGATCGACGAACCGCAGCGCCAGCGCTACCAGGCCTTGCTGCAGCGACGCCGGGCGGGGGAGCCGGTGGCCTACCTGCTTGGGCGCAAGGAATTCCACGGCCTGATGCTGCAGGTGGGCCCCGAGGTGCTGGTACCGCGGCCCGACACCGAGGTGCTGGTGGAGTGGGCCGTGGAGGCCCTGGAGGGCCGCACGGCGCCGCGCGTGCTCGATCTGGGCACGGGCAGCGGGGCCATCGCCCTGGCCCTGGCCCGTGCCCGGCCCGACGCGCAGGTGAGCGCCGTGGACCTCAGCACCCAGGCGCTGGAGGTGGCGATGTCGAACGCCACACGGCTGGGTCTCGGCCTGCGCGGCCTGCACGGTTCTTGGTGGCAGGCCTTGCCGGCGGGTGAGGCGCCTTTCGATCTGGTCGTCAGCAACCCGCCCTACATCGCCGAGGGCGACCCGCATCTGGCCGGCCTGGTGCATGAACCCGCGCTGGCGCTCAGCTCGGGGCCCGATGGACTGGACGCCATTCGCACCATTGTCGCAGGCGCCGCCCGTCATCTGCACGCCGGCGCCTGGCTGCTGCTGGAGCACGGTCACGACCAGGCGGATGCCGTGCAGGCCCTGCTGACCCAGGCCGGGTTCGAGGCCGTGGGCAGCCGCTGCGATCTGGCGGGCCACCGCCGTTGCACCGGGGGACGCCGGCCCTGAGGCTCAGCCCGGCATGCCTTGCGCCTGGCCGAGCAACCAGTCACGGAAGATCACCAGGGGCCGATGGTCGCGCCGCCCACGCGGGTAGCACAGGAAGTAGCCGCGCTGGTTGAGTACCGGCCGCTCGAAGGGCACGACGACACGGCCGGCCGCCAGATCGTCCTCGATGAGGCAGCGCTGCACCACGGCAACCCCGAGCCCGGCAATGACGGCTTGCACCAGCATGGCCACCTGGTCGAAATCGGCGGCCGGCCGCAACGGCGGCGCCTGCACGCTGACCGCGGCAAACCAGTAGGCCCAGTTGTCGGGATAGTTGGTGTGGAAGAGCAGCGGTCGCGCCAGCAGGTCGGCCGGCTCACGGAGGGCTTGCGGCCCATCAAGATCCTGCGGACGGCAGATGGGCACGATGTCGCGACCCACGACGTAGTCGGACACGATGGGCGCCGGCCAGCGTCCGTCGCCGTTGCGCACCCAGGCGTCGATCTGCGGATCTTCGAGGGGATCGTCACGCCGGTACGGCGCGAAGGAGAGCTGTACGCCCGGATGGCGGGCATGGAAGTCAGGCAGCCGCGGAATGAGCCACTTGCTGGCCAGCGTGGGCAGCACCGAAATGCGCAGGGCACCCACTGCGCGACGGGACTGCAGCTCAATGGTGGCGCCCTCGATGGCTTGGAGAGCCGGGCCGACCTGTGCCAGGTAGGCGCGACCGGCCTCGGTGAGTTCGCTGCGACGGCCCTGCCGTCTCAGCAGCGGCTGGCCGACATGCTCCTCCAGCCGAGCCACCGCCCGGCTGATGGCCCCCTGCGTCACACAGAGTGCCTCGGCCGCACGCGAGAAGCTGCCCAGTTCGGCCGTGACCGCCAGGGCGTGGAGTTCGTGCAGCGACGGGGATCGGATGCGCATGGAGGGCTGTCAACTATGAGCGCTGCTCATGGCAGCGGGCGATTTTGTCGCTTTTTCCAGCGCTGGGAGGCCTCCAGAATGGGTCGCAAGCCCTCGGGTGTGACTTGCACAACATTTTCAGGACAACAGAGACCCCCATGACCTCACGCCGACTCTGGCTGGCCACCCTGGCCGCCGCCTCCCTGCTCCTGCCCCTGGCCGCGCGCGCCCAGTACCCGGAACGCCCCATCAAGCTGATCGTGCCTTTTGCGCCTGGCGGCTCCACCGACATCGTCGCCCGGCTGCTGGCGGACCAGATGGCCCCCATCCTGGGCAAGGCCGTGGTGGTGGAAAACCGCGGGGGCGGCGGTGGCGCCATCGGCATGGACGGTGTGGCCAAGTCGCGCCCCGATGGCTACACCATCGGCATGGCGACGGTGAGCACGCACGGTTCCAACCCCGCGATCTACAGCAAGCTACCCTATGACCCGGTCAAGGATTTCGTGCCCGTGGTCAACGTGATGTCCGTGCCCAGCGTCTTCGTGGTCCACCCCAGTGTGCCGGCGCAGACGATGGCCGAGTTCATCAAGCTCGCCAAGGCGAAGCCGGGCCACTACACCTTCGCCTCGCCGGGCAATGGTTCGCTGGGTCACGCAAACATCGAGCACTTCATGGACCTGTCGGGCATCGAGCTGCTGCACATCCCCTACAAGGGCGCGGGCCAGGCCGCCAGCGACGCGATGGCCGGCGTGGTGCATGCCATGACCGACAACCTGCCCTCGACCCTGCCGAACGTGAAGGCCGGCAAGCTGCGGGCGTTGGCCGTGCTGTCGCCGCAGCGCAGCCCCGCGCTGCCGGATGTGCCGACCTACGTCGAGCTGGGCTTCACCGAGATGCGCGACGGAGGCTGGTTCGGCCTGGTGGCACCGGCGGGCACACCTGCCGAGGTGGTCACGACCTTGAATGCCGCGGCCCACAAGGCCATGGCCACACCGGCCTTCCAGGCGACGATGAAGGACATCTCCGGCGTCCCGATGGCCGGCACCCCCGAGCAGTTCGCGGCCCAGATCCAGGAAGCGATGGCGCGCTACCGCCGCATCGCCCAGAAGGCCAACATCAAGCTGGACTGATGCGTGCCGATCCCCTGACCCCACCGCCGATGGTGGTGGTGCGCGAGCCCGCGGGCTCGCGCCTGCCGTTGGTGTGCGACTCGCCGCACAGCGGCACCTGGTATCCGCCGGAGTTCGGGGCCGCCGTGCCCCTGGCGCGGCTGCGCCAGGGCGAAGACACCCACATCGACGCCCTGTGGGCGGATGCCCCGGCATACGGCGCCACGCTGATCGCAGCCAACTTCCCGCGCACCTACATCGACCCGAACCGGTCGCTGGCCGATCTGGACCCCGACCTGCTCGACAGCCCCTGGCCAGAACCCCTGGCCCCGGGCGAGAAGTCGCGCCTGGGCTACGGCCTGGTGTGGAGCCGCATGGACGCCGCCACGCCGATCTACGACCGTCGACTCACGGTAAGCGAGGTGTGCGGTCGCATCGAGCGCTGCTGGCGGCCCTATCACGCCGCGCTGCAGGCCGGCATCGACGCCGCGCTTCGTGAGTTCGGCCGGGTGTGGCACCTGAACCTGCACTCGATGCCGAACGATGCCTACACCCGCCTGGGCAAGGTTTCGAGCACGCCGCTGGCCGACTTCGTGCTGGGCGACCGCGACGGCACCACCTGCGACCCGGCCTTCGTGGACCTGGTGGCGCGCACGCTGCGCGGCTTCGGCTACACGGTGGCGATCAACGACCCCTACAAGGGCGTGGAGCTCATTGGTCGCATCGGCCAACCGGGCGCCGGCCGCCACAGCCTGCAGATCGAGATCCGCCGCCCGCTCTACATGGACGAGGCGACACGCGAGCCGAACGAAGGCTTCGGGCGGCTGCAGCGGGACCTCTCGAGATTGCTGGAGACCCTGGCCGACCACGTACGGCATCAGCTCGGGTGACCCTCACCCCCGGAAGCGGCCGCCCGTCACGTTGCCGATGTGGCGGCTGCCTTCGTAGAGATCACCACTGCTGTGCTGCACCGCCACGCGGTAGCCCTGCTGGCCGAACCACTGTGCCCACTCGCGCACGCGATGCTCGTCGGGATGCCAGGGCCCCTTGTCGGCCGACGACAGTCGGCGCGGGCTGCTGGTCAGGAAACACACTCTCCACACGGCGCTTCAGTCAGGTCGGGTCCGGATGCGGGCCACACGATAGCGAGCCCGCCCGCGTCTGCCTAGTGAAGCTTGTCACGGCGTGACGAGCTTGATGCGTCGCGGCGACTCCGGCTCCGGCGACCCTGGGATCACGCCGGGCAAGGACAGGCGGGACTGCGCGGTCACGCCTGTCGGTTGTGCCGGGCATTGCCCCGTGCTGCGATAGGCCAGTGCTGCATCGAGCAGCGCCTCTCCCGCCTGACCCAACGGCGCATCCAGGTCGTCGGCCACCGTGCAAGTGGGCACGATGCCGGTGGTGGGGAAGCTCTGGTTGCGATCGTTGCGCCCTTCGAACTCGATCGGGAAGTAGGCGAAGGTGCAGTTCGGATACGCCGTGAAGCCATATGGCTTGCCGCAGGTGGCGCCTCCGATCTGGACCACCTGCACGTCCACGCCCTTCATGGCATTGATGAAGGACTCGCTGGCCGAGCAGCTGTCTCGGGTGGTGAGCACGAACACGCGGGCGAGATTCAGCGAGGGCACGGTCTGTCCGGCACGCGGGTTGGTGAAGCCGGGCAGATTGCGAAGCTGTGTGAGGAACGGGATGGATTGATTCTCCCGCGCGCGCTTGTCGCTGTAGACCAAGCGTTCGAAGGTGCGGTTGGTGCCCCGGGTGCCGGCAACCATGTGTCCCAACTGTGCGGCAATCGCCAAGTATCCACCGCCGTTGTAGCGCAGGTCCACGACCAGGTCGGTGACCCCTGCGGTCTGGAACTGCGCGAAGGCATCGGCCAGCTGGTTCTGGCCGGCCGGCGTGGTGAAGTCGGTGTAGTGCAGATAGCCCACGTTGCCGGGCAGCACCGTGGCCAGCTGCACCGGGGTGATGGCATAGACAGCGTTGACGAGGCTGACCGAGCGCACCGCGCTGCCGAGGGTGTCGCGCACCTCCAGCGCGATGGGGCCACCTGCGGCGCTGGGGTAGAGCGCCTCCACCTGGGCCGAACTCAAACGGGTGCCCACAGCCGCGCCGTTGATGGACACGATCTGGGCGCCCCGGGCCAGCTGCCCCGCCGCTGGCGAGCCGGCCTCGACATAGGCCACGCGCAAGCGACCGCCGGCGTCATAGACATAGCTGGCCCCGATGCCCACACCCTGGCCCGCCTCGAAGATGGCGGTGGCCGTGGTCTGCGGGATCACGAAACTGAAGCGGTCGCGGTTGTTCGAGATGCCGAAGCGGGTGAGTTCGGCGAACAGGTCCTGCGGCGTGCGCGTGTAGGTGGCCGGATTGATGTTGGGCACCTCACGGTAGAACAGATGCTTCTCGTGCACGATGGACCGCACCCACTGGCGCTGACGCTCGGCCGTGCAGGTGGCGGGCTGCCAGTGCGAGAGCTGATCCCCGCTCAAACTGTCATCCACCAGACGGCCTGCCGACTGCGAGGAGGCCGGGATGCCGCTGCTGCCGCCGGAACTGGGGAAAGGCGACACGCCAGGATCGCCGCCCCCGCCGCCGCACCCGGCCAGGAGCACGCCAGCGGCTAGCGCCCAGCAAGCCGCGCGGTGGTGCATCAGATTGTCCAGCTGCCTCATTCGTGAAGTCTCCCCGAAACCATGGCCAACGAAGCGCTGGCGGACCGTACCCTAGCAGAAGGCAGCCTCCCCGTGGCTCCCCCGAAGGATGGGTGCAGCGCACCTGCAACGCCTATGATCGCCCTTGTCACGCAATGCCCCCATGAGCCTGTCCTTCCTGCCCGACGTTGCCCCCACCCTGACCCGTGTGTTCGGCCCCTGGGTGCGCGAAGTGAACAGTGCGAGCCTGCGGGCCGACGTCCTGGCCGGTCTGCTGGGCGCGGTCCTGGTGCTGCCCCAGGGCATCGCCTTCGCCACGCTGGCGGGCCTGCCGCCGCAGTACGGGCTCTACACCGCCATCGTGCCGTGCATCGTGGCGGCCTTGTTCGGTTCCAGCCGGCACGTGATGTCTGGCCCCACGAATGCCAACTCCCTGGCGCTTTTCGCGATGCTCACACCGCTGGCTGTGGCCGGCAGCCCGGCCTACGTCCAGCTGGCCCTGGCGGTGACGGTGCTGGTGGGTCTGATGCAGACGCTGGTCGGTGCCCTGAGACTGGGAACCATCGCGAACTTCATCTCGCCCGCCGCGCTGATGGGCTTCACCAGCGGCGCGGCGCTGCTGATTGCCCTGCACGCGATGCGCGACCTGCTGGGCCTGGGCCCCGTCGAGGGACAGGGTACGCCGGCCGTGCTGAGCCATCTGGTCGGTCATGTGGGCAGCGTGCAGGTCACGGCGCTGGCGGTGGGCCTCACCACCTTGGCCACGGCTGTGGTGCTGCGCCAGCTCAGCCCGCGCTGGCCGGCCCTCCTGGCCGGGCTGGCTGCCGGCACCCTGCTCGCCACGGCCCTGAACCGCCAGGGCGTCCCGCTGGGCTGGGAGCCCATCGCGGTGGTGGGCTCCATCCCCTCGCCCTGGCCGCCCTTTGCCGTGCCCTCCGTCGACTGGACGAAGCTGCCCGAACTGCTGGGCCTGGCCGCGGCGCTCACCATCGTGGCACTCGGCCAATCGATCTCGATCGCCAAGGCTGTCGCGCAGCGATCGGGCCAGCGCATCGACACCAACCGGGAGTTCCTGGGCCAGGGGCTGTCGAACCTGGTGGGCGGCTTCTTCTCGTCGTATGTGAGTTGCGGGTCGCTCAACCGGTCCGTGCCCAACCTCGAAGCCGGTGCGCGTACGCCGCTGGCCGCCGTGTTCTCGGCTGTGCTGCTGGTGGGGCTGGTGGCATTCAGCGCGCCGCTGCTGGCCCTGATCCCGATGGCGGCCATCGCCGGGCTGCTGCTCCTGGTGGCCTGGAGCCTGCTCGACCTGCCTCGCTGGCGGCGCCTGTACCTGCTCAACCGCACCGAGTTCGGCATTGCCGCCCTCACGCTGTTGGCCACGGTGAGCATCCGGCTGGAGATGGCCATCCTGCTGGGCACCATCGCCTCGCTGATGAGCTACCTGCACCGCACGGCCAAGCCGGCGATGCGATCGATGGGCTTCACGTCGATGGACGAAGGCCGCCACTTCGAGGTGGTGGACGGCCACCCGGAAGGCAGCCTGCCCGAATGCCCTCAGCTCAAGCTGCTGCGCATGGAGGGCTCGATCTACTTCGGTGCCACGCAACATGTGGCGGATACGCTGCATGCCTTGCGCACCGCACCCGAGGCGCCGAAGCACCTGCTGGTGATGGCCAAGAGCATGAACTTCATCGATCTCGCCGGTGCCGAGTTGTGGCAGTCCGAACTGGTTGCGCGGCGGTCCATGGGCGGCGACCTGCATTTCCATCGGCCCCGCCCCCAGGTGCTGGAGATGTGGGAACGCACCGGCTTCATCGAGGCTCTGGGGCCGGATCACATCCACCCGGACAAGCGCACGGCCATCGCCCGCATCTTCCAGACCCTGGACCCGCAGATCTGCCGAACCTGCCGCGCCCGCATTTTCTGGGAGTGCGGCAAGCTCGACCAGTGACAGACGAGGCCTAACGCTTCAGCAGCCCCAGCACCAGGGAGACGACGAAGCCGACAAGGAAGATGAAGAACAGGATCTTGGCGATGCCCGCGGCGCCGGCGGCGATGCCGCCGAAGCCGAAGACGGCCGCGATCAGGGCGATGATGAAAAAGACGACGGCGTAGTGCAGCATGGCGGCTCTCCTTTCCTGAGGATCAGCTCACCGACTGCTTGAGCCGGATGTCGTTCTTGACGTCCTTCACGCCCTGGATGCCACGGGCGATCTCGCCGGCGCGCTGCACTTCGGCGGCGCTGTTGGCAAAGCCGCTGAGCTGCACGGTGCCTCGGAAGGTCTCGACCTTGATGTTCAGGGCGCTGACGGTCTTGTCCTCGACGAAGGCCGCCTTGACCTTGGTGGTGATCCAGGTGTCATCGATCACCTCCCCGGCACTGGCCTGCGTGGGCGTGGCCGAGCAGCCGGTGGCAACGATGGTGGCGCCCAGCGCCACCGACAGGGCCGTGATGCGCAACAGTTGGCTCGCTTGCATGGTGTGCTCCTTCAAGTTCATCTGTGGAGTTGCGGTCGGCCCCAGGTACGAAGGCCGTGGATGAACTCTAGGCACGCCGGGCCGCGACGCCTGTCGGCTGCCGGCTTGCGCAGCCTGTCGGCGCCGGCCGACAGGCGTTACATTTCTCTACAGACCGTAGCGCCACACCAAGGCAGCACTCAGGCTCAACCACATGATCAGGAAGAGCGGCGTTCCCACCCGCACGAAGTCGCCGAAGCGGTAGCCAGCGGCGTTCATCACAAGCAGGTTGGTCTGGTAGCCCATGGGCGTGAGATAGCACAGGTTGCAGCCGAAGAGCACGGCCAGCACATAGGGTTCGGGCAGCACGCCAAGCTGTCGTGCCATCTCGAAGCCCAGCGGTGTGCCGATGGCGGCGGCCGCGTTGTTCGACACGAAGTTGGTGAGCAGGCCCATCACCCCCATCAGCCCCAGCAACACCCACCGGGGTTCCAACGCGCCGGCCAGGGCCACGAGTTGCTGGGCGAGGAACTGCGTGGCTCCGGTCACCATCAACGCATCGCCCAGGGCCAGGCTCGCGGCCACCAGCAACACCACCTTCATCGACAGCGAGGCCCCCACGTCGCGCCAGCCCAGGGCCCCGCTGGCCAGCAGCACCAGCACGCCCAGGAGGGCCGCCACCTCGATGGGCAGGAGCTTGGTCACGGCCAGGCCCACGACGGCTGCCAACGTCGCCAGCGCCACCCAGGCCTTGTCCTGGCGAGGCAGCACATGGCGCGAGTCGAGCAGCAGGCCGAAGCCGTCGCGCTGGGCCTCCTGCATCTCGGCCAGCGGCCCTTGCATCAGCAACACGTCGCCGGCCGCGAGCGTGCGGTCGGCCACCTCCTGGCGCGACCATGACGCCGAAGGTCCCATGCGGCCGGAGCGCAGGCCCACCACAGCCAGCCGGTAACGGTCCGCCAAGCGCAGTTGGCGAACACTGCGGCCGACGAGCGGCGACTGGGGCGTGACCACCATCTGGGCCACGACCGCCGTCGCACGCCGGGGCTGGCGCTCGTGTGCATCGTCATCCGAGGCGACACGCGCGTCCTCTTCGTCGTCGACTCCGTGCAGGCGGGCCTTGAGCACACCTTCGAAGTCTTTCAGGTTGTCGACCGTGTCCTGCACCAACAGGCGATCACCGGCACGCAGGCGCACGGTCGGCAGCCGAGTCCGCACCCGGCCCCGGGCGTCGCGCAACTCCAGCACCCGCATGCGCCCCTCGGTGGCGGCGATCGCCTCGCGCAGTTCGCGTCCCTCCAGCCAGGCGCCCTCTTCCACATGCACTTCGGCATCGAAGGCATCCTGGGTCTCCACCGGTGCACGCTCGGCCACACCGGCCAGCAAGCGCGGCGCCACCAGCCACAGATAGAGCAGCCCGGGCACGGCCGCCAGGGCGACCAGGGGATAAAAGCTCAACATCCCCACCGGCGGCATGCCAAGTTGCTGGGCCAGGTTGACCACGATGAGGTTGGTCGAGGTGCCGATCGTGGTGGCCATGCCGCCGATCAGCACGGCATAGTTCATCGGCATCAGCATGCCGGCCGCCGAGGTCTTGGCGCGCTGGGCCGCGGCCATCAGGAGCGGCAGCAGCAGCACCACCACCGGCGTGTCATTGACAAAGCCGCTGGCCCCCGCCGCCGCCAGCAGCACCGCTGCCAGGGCCAGGAACGGGCGCTGGGCCACCAGGCCCGACAGCCGCCGTGCCACGGGTTCGAGGGCTCCGGTGACGACGAGGCCCTGCCCCAGCACCATCAGCGCGCAGATGGCCACCAGGGCGGGATGGCCAAAGCCCGCGTAGAAGCGGGCCGGCGCCAGCGGTGCACCCTCCACCTCCAATGGAAACACCAGGAAGAAGGCTGGCAGGAGGGCCAGGATCCCCAGGCACACCGAGGCAATGGGCCAGCGGTCCAGCACGAACACGGCGAAGACCCCGACCGTGAAGGCGAGCAACACCACACCGTGGCCGGACAGGCCCGGCAACGCCAGCATCGACATCAGGTCCATCACGCTCCTTGCCCCGCCTTGAGGAGATACTCGGGGCTGCAGAATGCCATGATGTGGCCCGATGCGCCGTCAGACGGCGCCCGTCATCCCTGTGGAGGAAGCCGATGTCCCTGCGCACCGTCCTGCTTGGCCTGGTGCTGGCGCTGATTGCGCTGTTTGCCGCCCTGAACTGGCCCGCCATCGTGGCGCCCACGGAAGTCTTCCTGCTGTTCGCGCACACCCAGGCCCCGCTGGGTCTGGTCCTGCTGGCGCTGCTGGCCATCGAGGCCGTCGCCTTCCTGACCTACATCGCGGTGATGCAGGCGCAACGGCTGACCGAAACGCGTCGGCTGATGCACGAGGCGCGCGAGCAACGCGACCTGGCCGAGAAGGCCGAAACCTCACGCTACACCGAGCTGCGCCAGTGGCTCAAGCAGGAGCTGTCGACGCTGCGGCAGGACGTGTCCACGGTGGCCGGCGAAGTCGGCGCCCAGACCCGCCGCCTGGACGACGGCCTGCGCCAGGCCCTCACCGATACCGGCAACGGGCTGGCCGCCCAGCTCGGCGAGATCGAGGACAAGCTCGATCGGCAGATGGCCTCGCCGCCGACGGATGCAGCGCAGACCAGCACTTCCGCCCCTCCCGACACCGCCCGCTAGCCTCTATCCATGCCTGCGACCCTTGCCGGCCAGCTCGTCGTGGCCATTTCCTCGCGCGCCCTGTTCGACTTCGAGGAAGAGAACCAGCTCTTCGAAGCCCAGGACGACCACAGCTACATGCAGCTGCAGCTGCAACGCCTGGACGTGCCCGCGCGGCCCGGTGTGGCGTTTTCGCTGGTGAACAAGCTGCTGGCCTTCAACCGGCTGGGGGCAGGCGCCGCCCCGCGCGTGGAGGTGGTGATCCTCTCGCGCAACGACCCCGTCTCGGGCATGCGGGTGTTCCGCTCGGCGCAGCACTATGGCCTGCCCATCCAGCGCGGCGTGTTCACACGCGGCCAGTCGCCCTACCGCTACCTTCGCCCGCTCAACGCCCACCTCTTTCTGTCGGCCAACGAGGCCGACGTGCGTGCCGCGCTCGACGCCGGCTTTCCGGCGGCGCGTGTCTATCCCTTGTCGGCGCGCGCCTCGGACGCCCACCCCAGCGAAGTGCGCATCGCCTTCGATGGTGACGCGGTGCTCTTCTCCGACGAGGCCGAGCAGGTCTTCCAGAGCGATGGCCTCGATGCCTTCCAGGCCCACGAAAGCCACCGTGCCACCACGCCGCTGCCGGCCGGCCCCTTCAAGCCGGTGCTGCAGGCCCTGCACCAGTTGCAGCGCGAGGGCACGCCGGCCATGCGCATCCGCACCGCCCTGGTCACGGCCCGCAGTGCCCCGGCGCACGAACGCGCCATCCGCACGCTGATGGACTGGCAGATCGAGGTGGACGAGGCGATGTTCCTGGGCGGCCTGCCCAAGGGCGAATTCCTGCGCGAGTTCGAGCCCGACTTCTTCTTCGACGACCAGATGCGCCACGTCGAGAACGCCGCGCCGCATGTGCCTTCGGGGCATGTGGCCGCCGGGGTGGCCAACCAGCTGAGCTGAGGGGTCAGCGGCTGCGCTGACGCCGGTAGAACGCCTGCGCCGCACTCCCTCGCACATCGGCCTCGCGCACGAAGAGGTCCACCACCGTCACCAGCAGCCGTCCCGGGAAGGGCAGGCTTTCCATGAGCTGCTGGACGAGCTCGTGGCCGCGGGCCTCGTCGGTGCGGCGCATCTGGATGAACAGCACGAGGTACACCCGGCCGGGCAGTTCGGGCACGGTCTTGCCACCGACCCAGGCGGCCGACACCTCGCGCAGGCGGATCAGTTCGTCGATCACGTAGCGGCGTTCCAGCTCGGTCCAGTCCGGTGCGACCAGATGTTCGCAGGGGTTGGTGGCGGTCACCGATTCCCAGGCGGTCGCTTCGAGCTTCTCGAAGTGAGCGAGGCGTTCGCGCCAGGTGCGGCGCACGGCCGGGTCGCGCGGGGCCAGGTCGCTGCCGGTGTGGTCGAGCCGGTCGAGGTGGTCCAGCGCCAGCCGGCAGGCGGCGTAGCCGTGCTGCGGGTGCCGGGCTTGCAGGCGCTCGGCCAGCACCAGGGTCTCGGGATGCGTGGCGTCCTGGCGTGCGATGGTCAGACGCAGCAGGGCGCGTGCATGCCCGGGCTCGCGTTCCAGCGCCTGCTCGTACAGGGCCGCATGGTCATTGCGGCCGAGCTGCTCCAGGCACTCGGCCCAGTCCACCCACTCATCGGCCTGCAGGTCGGCAGCGCGCGCACGGTAGTCACGCGCGCGATCGCGGCACGTGGCCAGATGGCGGTGATGGTGCTCCCAGTCGCGACGCGTGTCCTGCCACCATTGGCGGTCGAAGTGGCGTGCGGCCAGCGGTGCGGCGCGGCCCAGCAAGGCGATGGAGGGCGCCTTGGACCAGGTCGGCACCTCCGGGCGCACGCCCAGCGCGGCCAGGCGGTCGCGCGGCACGGGGTGGGTGTCGTCGTAGCTGGGCAGGCGCGCCAGGGCCTCGCGCAGGGCGCGCGTGGCGTAGGCCTCGTCGGGCCCGTGCAGCAGGCCGCTGGCCATGTCGGCATGCGGCATGGGGTCGGGGCGCTCCTCCTTCTGCGCGCGTTGCCACTGGCGTGGCCAGTAAACCTCGTGGTACCAGCGCGACTTGATCTCGATCTCGACCCAGGCCTGGCCCACCACCTCGGGGCGGCACAGGCGGGCGGCCACGCGATCGGCTTCGTATTCGTCCTGGCGGGCCAGCGCAAAGGTGCGCGCGTTGAAGCGCGGCACATACCACGACAGGAAGCCCCGCACCAGCCAGGGCACCGGTCCTTCGTCGGCCTCGTAGCTTTGCTGCAGGCGCCACCAGGCCGAGCGCGTGCGGTAGATCCAGGCCGAGAACTTGCCATGCTCGCCGCGCAGGTGGCCGTACTCGTGGGCGATCACGGCCAGCAGCCGGCGCGGCTCCAGCGCGCACATCAGCGGCCAGCCGATGATGAGATGGTTGGTGTGCCCCAGCCACCCCAGGCGAGGCCGCTGCAGGATGGCGGCGTTGAAGCTGGCATCGAGCACGACCTCGTCAATGGGCGGGCCCTTCACCGCACGGCGCAAGCGTTCGATGGCCTTGAACAGTTCGGGAGCGTCTTCAGGCGTGACCCGGTAGCCCTCGGGCGCCGGAAAGCGTGTCATGAGCGCGCGCACCGTCACCCACAGCAGTGCCAGGGCCACCAAGCCCAGCCAGATCATCCAGCCGCCCGGGCGGCCGGTGGCCACGGCCCAGGCCACCGCACCCAGCACGCCCACGGCCACCAGCGCCAGCACGATGACCACGGCATAGCCGAGCACCGCGAACCACCACACGCTGCGGCGGTAGCCCTTGGCATCGGACTCGCAGGCCTGCTCGCTCAGGCGCAGCAGGTGCATGAAATCCACGTGTTCCATGGCATCGGTGGCGTGTTCCGGCAGGCCAGTTTAAGAAAGGCTGGCCGGCCTCAGGCATGTGGCCGATGGCCGGCCCGCAGGGCCCGCCGAACGGCAAGCGCCGGGCACTTTGTCACACCTGGAAACGACAACGGCCAGCAAAGCCGGCCGTTGTCGGGTCACGGGAGGCGAAACCATCCTCCCGGCGAGGGCTCAGCGGCCGTTCAGCGCGTCCTTCAGGGCCTTGCCGGCGCTGAACTTGGCGCCCTTGGAGGCCTCGATCTGGATCTCTTCGCCGGTGCGCGGGTTGCGGCCGGTGCGGGCGGCACGCTCGGACACCGCAAAGGTGCCGAAGCCGGCCCAGGCCACGGTCTCGCCCTTGGCCAGGGCCTGCGTGACGTGCTGGGCCACGGCGTCGAGCATGCGTTGGGCGGAGGCCTTGCTCACGTCGGCATCGGCGGCGATCGCATCGATCAGATCGGATTTGGTCATCAAATGCTTCCTAGTCTTGGGTCCACGGTCGAGCGCCCGGCACAAGGCCAGGCGCGAGGGGGTGCACTATGGCATGGATTGGGATGACCCTGGACTTGCAATTTGTGACAAAACCCACCAACCGCGTCGATCACCACCAGGCCGCCCGGTCTCCCAGGCCGCGGCGGGCCAGGTCCAGCCGCTCACGACCGGCCGCCTGATGGGCACGGGCGGCAGCCACGACCTCCTCGCCGGCGCCGATGTCGGCCAGGGTGTGGATGTCCATCTCCAGCCACTGATGCTCCAGGCGGCGCGCCTGCCAGGCGGCCCACCAACGGCGCACGAACGCCGGCCAGAGGCCCGGCATCGGGGTGGCCATCGATGTGGCCATGGGGTTGCGGGTGGTGAGGGACGACATGGCGGACTCCGTTCGTCGAAACGATGCTGGTAAGCGTATGCCCCATCAACGGCCCTTGGAATCGACATGTTCCGGCCAGATTGGTCGGTTATGCTTACCAGCATGTCTCGACTCCCCTTGAACGTCCTGCCGGCCTTCCGGGTGGTCGCCCGCCTGGAAAACCTGCGTGCGGCGGCCGAATCGCTGCACCTCACCCACAGTGCCGTGAGCCAGCAGATCAAGCTGCTGGAGGAGCAGCTGGGGCACGCCCTGTTCGACCGTCGGGGGCGGCGCATCGTGCTCAATGCCGCCGGTGCGGCCCTGCTGCGCGCAGTGGAGCCGGCGCTGACCCAGCTGGACGAAGGCGTGCGGGCGGCCGCCCACGCGGCCACCGGCGAGCAGCAGCGCATCCGCGTGACCCTGGTGCCGTCCTTCGCCCAACGCTGGCTGCTGCCCCGCATGGCCTTGTGGCGCGAGCGGCACCCAGGCCTCCTGATGGAGCTGCACACCTCGCAGGCAGTCGTCGATCTGGTGGGCGAGGGCTTTCATGCCGCGCTGCGCCAGGGCGTGGGGCCGTGGCGGGGTCTGGCGTCGGAGGTGCTGACCGATTCGCCCCTGATCGCCGTGGGCGCGCCGGCGGCGGCGCAGCGACTGCGCGGCCGCGGCGATGCGGCCCTCGCCGACGAGCCTCTGCTGGGGCACGGCGACCTCTGGCGGCGCTGGTTCGCCCAGGCGGGGGTGCCCGTCACCGTGCAGGAGGTGGCGACCTTCAACGATGCAGGCCTCATGCTGCAGGCGGCCGAGCAGGGCCTGGGCATCACGCTGGCGCGTGAGCTGCTGGCGGCCGACGCCCTGAAGGACGGCCGGCTGGTGCGCCTGTCGCCGCTGAGCCTGCCGGCCGGCGACACCCAGACGCTGTGCCTGGTCTATCCACCCACCCTGCACGACTGGCCGCCGCTGCAGGCCCTGCGGACGTGGCTGAAAGATGAGCTGGCCCGCTCCCGGCTGCGACTGCCCGAAGTCGCCCCTTGAGCGGCTGAGGCACAATCCCGCTCCATGTTGTCGCTTCGCCGCCTGAGCCTGTGCTGGCTGGCCTTGATGCTGCTGCTCAAGGCCGCCCTGCCCTTGCTGGCCGTGGGCGCGGCCCAGGCTCAGGGCAAGACGCTGGTGGAGGTCTGCACCGTCTACGGTGTGAAGACCGTGGTGCTGAACGCCGCCGGCGAGGTCATTGGCGAGGCCGCCGACCTGGGCGACAACAGCCATTCCGAAAGCGCCGTGCCCAGCGGCGACCCTTGCGTGCTTGCCGGCGTGGTGGCCCATGCGGCCCCCGGCACGGCACCCTGGTTCGCAGGCCTCCCGTCTTCACCGGGCAGCCTGCTCCCTCCAGCCACGGCGCCGCCGCGTGCCGCCCTCGATGCCGCCGCCCTGTGGGCCGCGCGGCTGCACCACGCCCCTCCCGTCCTGAAGTGAACGGGCGTTGATCGCCCGATTGCGCGGTCGGGACCACCCGGTCCCTTGACCCTCTTCTTTCGCCGCTTCACCCATGGACGGCACCACACGCTTTGCTCGCTCATTCGAAGGATCATCGATGAACCGCTTGTCCCTTGCCTTTCGCACTCTGCTGCTGATCGTCTCCACCCTCGCCCTGCCCGCGTTCGCCCACGACTACCGCGTCGGCGACCTTGCCATCGACCACCCCTGGGCCCGCGCCACCGTGCCCGGCCAGAAGGCCGGCGGGGCCTTCCTCAAGATCGAGAACCGCGGGAGCACCGCCGACCGCCTGCTGTCGGCCGCCGCGCCGGCCGAGCGTGTGGCCAGCACCGAACTGCACAGCATGCGCATGGAAGGCAACATCATGCGCATGCGCGAGGTGGCCGCCATCGACCTGCCGGCCGGTCAGACCGTGGCACTGGAGCCGGGCGGCCTGCACATCATGTTCATGGGCCTCGCCTCGCCGCTGAAGGCGGGCGAGAAGCTGCCGCTGGTGCTGACCTTCGAGAAGGCGGGCACCGTCACGGTCGAGGTGCACGTGGAAGCCGTCAGTGCGGCGCCCGCGAAGGGCCACGGTGGTGGGGCTCACCACAAGCACTGAGTCAGCGAGCCCGGCCGGCCGTCGGCTGTGCCGACGCCGGCAGGCCGACCAGCTTGTCGAAGGCCCAGGTGAATGCCACCGTGTAGAAGAAGAAAAAGGCCAGCAGACCGAGATCGGCCAGCAGGGCCTCCCACCAGGAAATGCGCAGCCACACGGCCATGATGGGCACCAGCAGGAGCACCAGGCCGCCTTCGAAACCGGCCCCATGGGCCAATCGCCGCAGGAGCGTGCGCTCGCGCACCGCCTGGCGGGCCTCCCAGCGCTCGAACAGTCCGTTGAAGACCACGTTCCACAACAAGGCCACCGCCGACAGCACCACGGTGAGCGCCAGGGCCGAGCCCGGCGGATGATCGAACACCCAGGTGAACACGGGCGCCACCAGCATCACGGCCCCCGTTTCGTAGGCCACGGCCTGCACCCACCGGCGCTGCCGGGGCGACCACCGCGAGCCGAGCATCCCGCTCATCCGCCGCTCCTGCGTTCAAAGCACAGCCACCGTCCCTCCGCACGCGCGCGCAATCCTGCACCCGCCGCCGCTTCGTCGAACCCCTCCAGGTGCCTGCGAAACGCCTTGAGCAAGACGCGCCGATGCGGCCATTCGTCCATCACCTCGATGCGTCGTCCATCGCGCATCTGCACGACCCACTTCGACTCGATGTAGGGCCCGGTCAGGTCCGGGAACAGGGCTTCTTCGCGCACCAGGGTGAGTTGCAGCACCTCGTGCAGGTCGATGCGGTGGGTGTCGAACAGATCGGCGTAGTCGATGACCGGGCCGCGCACTTCCAGCGACCGATAGTTCACAGGCTTGCGCAGATCCCGGAACAACCAGCCAAGAAACAGCAGCCCGAAGCCCCCCCACAGTGCCCAGCGCCACGCCGGCCATCGCTCGCCGGCCACCAGCACCGCGCCGGCCAGCGTGCCCAGCACAACCATGCGTGCCACTTCCAGCCACACGGCACGTCGCTGCGGCAGCCGGGTCCAGACGGGTTCGGTGGGCTTCATTGCGCGTCATTGTCGATGGGAGAGGAGAATGTCGCCATGGCCCAGTACTTCGAAGTCCATCCTGACAACCCGCAGCCCCGGCTGCTGAAGCAGGCGGCGCAGATCCTGCACGGGGGTGGCATTGCCGCCATCCCGACCGACTCCAGCTATGCATTGGTGTGCCACCTCGACGACAAGGCGGCGGCCGAGAACCTTCGACGGATCCGGGAGGTGGACGAGAAGCACCACCTCACGCTGTTGTGCCGCGACCTGTCGGAGCTGGCAAGCTACGCCCGCGTGGACAACCGCCAGTACCGCCTGATGAAGGTGGCCACGCCCGGACCCTTCACCTTCATCCTGGAGGCCACGAAGGAAGTGCCGCGGCGGGTGTCGCACCCCTCGCGACGCACGGTGGGCCTGCGTGTCCCCGATCACCGCGTGACCCAGGCCTTGCTGGAGGTCTTTGGCCAGCCGCTGCTGGCGACGACCTTGATCGCACCCGGCGAGAGCGAGCCCTTGAACGTCCCGCAGGAGATTCGCGAACGTTTCCAGAAGCAGATCCAGGCGGTGATCGACGCCGGGGCCTGTCCGGCCGAAGCCACGACCGTGATCGATCTCAGCGCGGCCGAGCCAACGCTCGTGCGTCAAGGCCGCGGCGACCCGCGCTCGCTGGGGTTGCAGATCGACTGATCCTCAGCCCGATGCCGTCAGCGTCGATGCCTGCGCACTGTCGTCGGCATGCAGCCAGCGGCACAGCATGCGATGCAGCACCACCGCATCCAGCGGCTTGGTGAGGAAGTCGTTCATTCCCGCTGCCGCTGCTGCCTCGCGCTCGGACACCAGCGCTGCGGCGGTCAGCGCGATGATGGGCAGGTCGGCGGCGCTGAACTGACGGCGCAGTTCACGCGCGGCATCGATGCCCCCCATCACGGGCATCTGCAGGTCCATCAGCACCACGGCGTAGGGCCTGCCCTCCTGGGCAGCCGACTGCACGGCGGCAATGGCCGCACGACCATCGCCGCAGTGGGCCACGTCCAGGCCCCACTGCTCGAGCATCGCCACACCGATCAGCAGATTGACCGGGTTGTCTTCGACCAGCAGCACACGGCGGCCATTCAGGCAGGGTGCCTGCTCGTCCACGGAGGGCAGGCGCGGAGCATCGTCCACCGCCGACAAGGGGAGATCGACCCAGAAGCGGCTGCCCTGGCCAGGCTGGCTGCTCAGGCCGACCGCTCCCCCCATCAGTTCGGCCAGCTCGCGGCAGATCGACAGGCCCAGACCCGTGCCGCCATAGCGACGTGTGGTGGACACGTCACCCTGGCTGAAGGGGCGGAAGAGCCGTGCCTGCTGCTCGGGAGCGATGCCGGGGCCCGTATCGCTCACGCCCAGTCGCATCCGGCCTTCGCCAGCACGTGAGGCCCAGACGACCACCTCGCCGCGATCGGTGAACTTGATGGCATTGGAGAGGTAGTTGCCCAGGATCTGGCGCACACGCACCGCGTCGCCTCGCACGGTGGCAGGCAGGTCGGGGGCCAGGTCCAGGCGCAGGCCCAGCCCCTTGGACTGGGCGAGCTCGCCATGGGTGCGCTCGAGTCCGGCCAGCAGGGCCGGAAGGTCGAAGGGCGCCAGTTCGATGTCCAGCTGACCGGCCTCGATCTTGGAGAAATCGAGGATATCGCTGATGACATCGCGCAGCACCTGGGCGCTCTCATGGATGCGCTGCAGGTAGTCATAGCGACGCTGCTCGTCGATGTCGGTGCGAAGGGCCAGACGGGCCATGCCCAGCAGGCCGTGCAGCGGTGTGCGCAGCTCATGGCTGGTGTTCGCCAGGAAGGCACTCTTGGCGCGGCTGGCCGCCTCCGCAGCATCGCGCGCGGCCGACAACTCCTGCTCGAAGCGCTTGCGCTCGGTGATGTCCTCGACGATCCAGATGGTGCCACCCTCGGCGGGCCGCACACGATCAACCGCACGACCGCGCACCCGGCACCAGATCGTTCCACCGTCGTGCCGGGCCATCAGCGACTCGGTCTCGAAAGCCTCGCCACGCGCCAGCACGGGCCCGGCCTCACGGCCGATGCGTTGATAGTCCTCGTCGTTGCACCACACCACCGACCCTGGCTGGCCCGTCATCGTCCCCAGGGGCCAGCCGAAGATCTCCTCCATGCGCGGGTTGGCATGCAGGAACACCCGGTCGCGCGTGAAGGCAATGCCGATGGACGCGTTCTGCAAGATGGCCTGCTGCTCCTGCCGCGTCCGCTCGATCGCCGAGACATCCCGCACATTGAGCACGAGAAAGGTCTTGCCATCCCATTCGAAGCACGAGCCCGAGACGAGCATCCTCAGCACCGTCCCGTTCTTGGCACGGAAACTCACCATCAGGTCGCGCACGGCCTGATCGCGGGAGATCGCCTGCACCAGGAGCGCGCGATCCTGCTGGTCCACCCAGATGCCCACCTCGACCGACGTGCGGCCGATCACGTCCTGGGGTTCGTAACCTGTGATGCGCGTGAATTCTGCATTCACCATCACATAGCGGCCCGTGCTCAGCTCGGTGAGCGTAATGCAATCCGGGCTGGTCTCGAAGACGTGGCGCAGCAGCGCAGGCGAACGGGTCAGACCCGAGTCGGGAGCCTGCAGGCCGGATGCGTCGTGCGGCCCCATGTCGCTCCCTGCGTCACCGGCGGCTCAGGCCGCCGCCGTGACCACGACCTCGATGCGCCACTCGGGCCGTGCCAGTCTCGCCTGCACGGTCGCCCGCGGTGGCGCGTGGCCCGGGACCTCGCCGATCCAGGCATCCCAGACTTCATTCATGCCGGGGAAGTCGGTCATGTCAGCCAGGAAGATCTGCGTCATCAGGATGCGCGCCTTGCTGCTGCCGGCTTCGGCCAGCAGGCGGTCGATCATGGCCAGCACCTGCGCCGTCTGTCCGCGAATGTCCTGGGTGGCGTCATCGGGCACCTGGCCGGCCAGGTAGACCGTGCCGTTGTGCACGGCGAACTCCGACAGGCGCGGGCCGACGTGGAAGCGTTGCACCATGGCTGCAGACTCCTTCAGTGGCGTTTTCGATGGCCGCGCTGCATGCCAGCAGGTGAGGATGGCACCGAAGGGGCGGCCTTCTGGCCGATTCGGCTTTCCGTGCCGGCGACGAGCTTGCGGATGTTGGCACTGTGGCGCCACACCAGCAACAGGCTCATCAGCAGGATGGCCCCTGCCACCGGTCCGGCACCCCAGATGAGCAGCTGATAGAAGGGGGCGAAGACGGCTGCCGTGATCGAGGCCAGGGAGGAGTAGCGAAAGAACACCGCGATGATGACCCAGGTGAGCAGTGTCGCCAGCCCCAGCCAGGGGTTGATCCCCAGCAGCACGCCAGCTGCCGTGGCCACGCCCTTGCCGCCTTCGAACTTGAAGAACACCGGCCAGAGATGCCCGACGAAGGCCGCCACTCCCACCAGGGCCGCCGTGCCGGCGCCCAGCCCGTAGGGCTCACCGAAAAGCAGGATCAGCACCACCGGCACGTAGCCCTTCAGCGCGTCGAAGGCCAGGGTCAGGATGGCCGCAGCCTTGTTGCCCGAGCGCAGCACGTTGGTGGCGCCAGGGTTGCCCGAGCCGTAGGTGCGCGGGTCGTGCAGGCCCATGAGCCGGCTGATGATCACGGCAAACGACAGCGAGCCGAGCAGGTAGCCGGCCAGGATGGCGGCCAGAGCGTAGGCAGTCTCCATGGAAGATCTTGGAATGTTCCGGAATGTGTCAGGTGTCTATTCTGCACCGGCGCAGCGCACCGGCCGCGCACCCAGACCGTGCACAAGTACCGCAGGTTCGATCCCGACGAGGTAGCCGCGGCGTCCACCGTTGATGCAGATGCGCGGCAGGTCCAGGATGCTGACCTCCACGTACACCGGCATCGCCTTGCGCGTGCCCAAGGGCGAGGTGCCGCCCACCTTGTAGCCGCTGTGGCGCTCGGCCACTTCGGGTTTGCAGGGTTCGACCTTCTTCACACCGATCTCGCGCGCCAGGGCCTTCAGGCTCACCTGCCGGTCACCGTGCATCAGCACGATGAGCGGCTTGGCGTCCTGGTCCTGCATCACCAGGGTCTTGACCACCGAGTGCTCATCGACACCGAGCTGACGGGCCGATTCGGCCGTGCCGCCATGCTCGACGTAGTCGTAGACGTGTTCGGAAAAGCTCACCCCCTGGCGGCGCAGCCATTGGGTGGCAGGGGTTTCGCTGACGTGGCGAGCCATGGAATCACTGGGCGGGGTCGCGCATCTCCCAGCGGATGCGGTCGATGGCTTCCAGCAGCTCGGGCGGGAGCACCGTGCCCCAGGCGGCCACGTCTTCCTCCAGCTGGGCCACGCTGGTCACGCCGATGATGGTGCTGGCCACCTGCCATTTCGTGTAGCAGAAAGCCAGGGCCATCTGCGTGGGCGACAGGCCTTGTTCGCGCGCGAGGGCGTTGTAGCGCCGGGCGGCCGCCAAGGCCTCGGGGCGGCCCCAGCGCTGCTTGCGCATCGATTCGAATTCGGCGAGCCGGCCCGCGGCGCCGCCCGTGAGGCCGGCGTTGTCGTACTTGCCGGTGAGCAGGCCGAAGGCCAGCGGCGAATAGGCCAGCAGCGACACGCCGTGGCGGTACATCACTTCGTCCAGGCCGTTCTCGACCGATCGGTTGACCAGGCAGTACGGGTTCTGCACGGTGGCGATGTGGGGCAGGCCGTGCTGCTCGGCCACGCGCACGAATTCGGCCACACCAAAGGGGGTTTCGTTCGACAAGCCGATCGCGCGCACCTTGCCCTCGCGCACCAGGCGGCCCAGGGCGTCTAGCTGTTCGTGGATGGACGAGCCGGGCTTCTCGCGGGCCGGGTCGAAGTAGATCGCGCCAAACATTGGCACGTTGCGCACCGGCCAGTGGATCTGGTAGAGGTCGATCACATCGGTGCGCAGGCGCTTCAGGCTGTCATCACAGGCCTTCACGATGTCCGAGGCCTTGAGATCGGGGCTGCCGTTGCGGATCCATTCATAGCCGCGCACCGGGCCGGCCACCTTGCTGGCCAGCACCAGCTTCTGGCGTGCGCCGGGGCGCGAGGCGAACCAGCTGCCCAGGATGCGTTCGGTGTCGCCATAGCGTTCGGCCGAAGGCGGCACGGGGTACATCTCGGCGGCATCGAGGAAGTTGACGCCCAGTTCCAGTGAGCGGTCGAGGATGCGGTGGGAGGTGGCCTCGTCGACCTGCTGGCCGAAGGTCATGGTGCCCAGGCAGATGGGTGTGACGTTCAGGCCGCTGCGGCCCAGGGTGCGCGAAGGGGTCAGGGTGCTCATGACCCAAGTGTGCCAAAGAGCCGGGCCCCCTGCAGGCCGGGGCCTGCGCCCCCTCCAGGGAGGGGGGGCACCTTAAGAGTTCGCTAAAGCCTCCTGAAATCCTTCTTCAGCGCGGCGCGGCGAGCGCACAAGCGCTTCGTACCGTCCTAGAGTCGCGCCTTCATGACCTGCGGCCGAAGGCTGCATCACCGATGGATGGAGGACTGCATGACACCGACGAATCCCGTGAGCCGGGTCTCGATGCTCGAGACCATGATGCTCATCCGCCAGCACGAGGAGGCCCTGGCCTCGCTGCATGCCACCGGACAGGCGCCGGGCACGTGCACGGCCGTGGGCCAGGAAGCCAGCGCCGTGGGCGTGGTGCGCGCCCTGGGCGAACACGACCTGCTGCTCACCAACCACCGCAGCGCCGGACACCTGCTGGCCCGTGGCGCCGACCCAGGCCGCCTTGCCGCCGAAGTCCTGGGCCGCCGCAGCGGCTACTGCAAGGGCAAGAGCGGTTCGCTGCACATCTCGGCCCGCGAGCTGGGCGTGGTGCTCACCTCCACCATCGTGGGCGGGGAGCTTTCGATGGCGCCCGGCGTGGCGCTTGCACAGAAGATGCTGGGTCGGCCGGGCCTGGTGGCCTGCTTCTTCGGCGACGGAGCGGCAACGGAGGGCATCTTCCACGAAGCCCTGAACCTCGCGACCACCTGGCGGCTGCCGGTGCTCTTCGTGTGCGAGAACAACGAGTGGCAGGCCTTCGTGCACCGGCGCGAGACCATGACGATCGACAGGATCTCGACCTGGGCCGAGCGCTATGGGTTGCCCTGCGAGTCGGTGGACGGCAACGACGTGGAGGCCGTGCATGCCGCTGCCCAACGCGCCGTGGCCCAGGTGCGCCAGACCGGGGGGCCCGCCTTTCTCGAGACGCTGACCTACCGGCTGCGCGGCCACTTCGAGCCGGACGACCAGGCCTATGTGGACGCCGGTGAACTCGCGTCGTGGCGCCGCCGCGACCCCATCGAGCACCAGCGCCAGCGGCTGCTCAATGAGCAGGTGCTGCGCAGCGGCGAGCTCGCCCACCTCGAGCAGCGCGTGCGCGCCCAGGTGGAGGCCGCGCTGGCTTACGCGCAGGCCGACGCCCCGACCGAAGCCCATGAGCTGACCCACGATGTCTACGCCTGACCTGCCCTCCCTGGAGACCCCCATGACCACGATCACCGTCCACCAGGCCATCGCCGACGCGCTGGCCGAGGAAATGCGCCACGACCCTGCCGTGCTGATGTTCGGCGAAGGGGTGGCCACCAAGCGCACCGATCTCCTGGCCGAGTTCGGGCCGCAGCGCGTGCGCAACACGCCCCTGGCCGAGGCCATCATCGCCGGCACGGCCGTGGGCGCCGCCGCCATGGGCCTGCGCCCGGTGGTGGACCTGCTGTTCGCGCCGTTCCTCACGCTGTCGATGGACGCGCTGATCAACGGTGCCGGCAAGCTGCGCTATCTCTCGGGCGGGCAGTTCGACTTCCCGCTGGTGGTGATGACCCTCACTGGCGCAGGCTGGGGCGTGGGCGGCCAGCACAACCACAACCTGGAGGCCCTGTTCGTGCATGCGCCGGGACTGAAGGTGGTGATGCCGTCGAACGCTGCCGACTTCAAGGGACTGCTGAAGGCCTCCATCCGCGACAACAACCCGGTCCTCTTCTTCACCGACCTGGCCCTGGGCGAGGAGGCAGGCGAGGTGCCCGCGGGCGAGCACCTGGTGCCGCTGGGCCGCGCGGCCGTGCGGCGAAGCGGTCAGGACCTCACGCTGGTGTCCTATGCCAAGACGGTGGGACACTGCCTGCAGGCAGCCGAGCAGCTGGCCGCGAAGGGCGTATCGGCCGAGGTGATCGACCTGCGCACGCTCAAGCCCTGGGACGAAGCCGCGGTGCTGGGCTCGGTGCGCAGGACCGGCCGGCTGGTGGTGGTGCACGAGGCCAACCGCCTCGGGGGCGTGGGCGCCGAGGTGGCCGCGACGGTGGCCGAACAAGCCTTCGACTCGCTCAAGGCCCCGGTGCGCCGGCTCGGTGGCCCCGATGCCCCCTCGGCGGGAAACTGGGCGCTGGAGCAGGCCGGTGTTCCTTCGGTGGCCGCCATCGTCCAGGCCTCGCTGGCGCTGGTCGGCCAGGCCCTGCCGGCCTGATCGCTCAGAGCGGCCCGGGCAGAAGCTTCAGGCCCAGCCAGGCCACGCTGATGACTGCATTGACCGGCACGCTGATGGCCGAGGGCACGAAGAAAAGTGCTGCCAGCAGCGCCGCGCCGCCGGCGAGCTCGATGAAGGCCCCCACCAGGAAGAAGCTCGCCCCGAGCGTCAGCCAGCGGCGCATGTAGGTGGGCAGCCAGCGGGCCTGCTCGCGGTTGTGGCGCCACGCCGCCGAGCGCTCGAACACGTTGCCTCGCGCCACGTCCCGGAACAGCCAGGCAAAGAACCAGTAGCGGTAGAGCAGTGTGCGAAACCGCGGATGACCGGGTGAGGACGGGATCGTCAGCTCGTTCATCATGCACCTCCGTGTCCGAACCGCCGGTCTCGCGCGCGGTTCGGATTCACGGTTCCCATGGTGCGCGCAACGCCGCTCGTGTGTCCATGGAATAACCCCCGTATTTCCACACTTTCGTGCACCCGTGGCACCATGATGGCCAGATTCAACGCCCCACCGAGCCCATGGACGTGACGGTCACCCACAACAACGCCGCCCGGCGCTTTGAAAGCCTCGTCGATGGCCACCTCAGTGTGGCCGACTACGAAATCTCGGACGGCGTGATGCACATGACCCACACCCTGGTGCCGGCGGCCCTTCGAGGGCGCGGCATTGCAGCCCATCTGGTCCAGGCCGCGCTTGACCACGCGAAGGCCCTGGGGCTGAAGGTCAACCCGGTGTGCTCCTACGTGCGGATTTACATGGAGCGCCACCCCGAGACCCAGGCGCTGAGGGCGAGATGAAGCCGGACTGGGCTCCCGCCCTCCCCGATGAGGCACAGGCCGTGCTCTCGTTCTGGTTCGAGGGCGGCGAAGGGGCCGGGCAGGTGCACCAGGCTTGGTTCCGCAAGGACGAGCGCTTCGACCTCGAGATCGCCTCGCGCTTCGAGACCACGCTCGCGGCCGCCCGGGAGGGGCGGCTCGATGGCTGGCAGGCCACGCCGTTGGGCAGCCTGGCACTCATCGTGGTGCTCGACCAGTTCAGCCGCAACATCCACCGCGGCAGCCCCCTGGCGTTCGCGGGCGATGCGCAGGCCCTGGCCCTGGCACGCGAGCTGGTGACCAGCGGCCGGGACCGCGCGCTGGACACGCTGCAGCGCTGGTTCGCCTACCTGCCCTTCGAGCACTCGGAGTCGCTGGCCGACCAGGACGAGAGCGTGCGCCTGTTCAGCGGGCTCGCTGCCGAGGACGGGCGCCTGGCCGGTGCACTGGATTACGCCCACCGTCATCGGAAGGTGATCGCGCGCCATGGGCGCTTTCCCCACCGCAATGCCGTGCTCGGACGGCCGAACACTCCGGATGAGCTGATCTATCTGGCCACCCCCGGTGCGGGGTTCTGAGGCCGTCAGGCCGGATCGAGGTCGCCTGGGGCGGTCATGGGCTCGGGCAGCAGATCAGGCTGGCAGCGCAGGAGCATGCGCTGCAACTGGTCCAAGGTGAAAGGTTTGCCCAGGAAGTCGTCCATGCCCACCGCCTGACCGCGCTGGCGCACCTCGGGCTCGGGGTTGCCGGTGACAGCCACCACCGGCGTGCGACTGCGTCCCGACTGGCGCTCCATGGTTCGCAGCTTCTCGGTGGCCGCCAGGCCATCCATCACCGGCATCTGCACGTCCATCAGCACGACGTCGAAGGTCTGTTCGGCAAAGCGCCGCAGCGCGTCCTGGCCGTCGCCAGCCACCACCACCGCCAGGCCCAGGCGTTCCAGCATGGCCTGTGTCATCACCTGGTTGACCGGGTTGTCATCGACCAACAGGACACGGCCGGTCATGGCCAGCCGCTCGGGCGCCGGCGCGCGCGACGGCGGTGCTCCGAGCGCCGTGCGGCCGCCATGCCGACGTGCATGCAAGGCCCAACGCAGGCCGTCGTGCAGCGCATGCGGGCGCACGGGCTTGGACAGCACGAACACCCCATCGAGCATGCCCATGGTCGTGTCGCTCGATACACCGCGCATGAGCAGCACCGGCAGGCCGGCTTCTCGCGCCATCTGCTCCAGGCGATCGTGGCCGCGGGCCCCGAGCAGCTTTTCATCGAGCAGGATGGCATTCACCCCCTGGTCGCGCAGCAGTTGCAGCTCGCTCTGGGTGGGCGGGACGGGCTTGACCTCGTAGCTCACCCCGAACTCGCGCAGGCCGGCTTCCACATGCTGGACCAGGCGCAGGTAGTTGGCCACCACCAGCACATGCAGCGGGACCCCCGGCGGCAGCCCGGCCGGCGGCTGATCGATGTGATCGAGCGTGAGTTCCAGCGTGAACACCGATCCCTTGTCCAGCATGCTCTGAGCCGACACCGTGCCCCCCATGAGCTGGGCCAGTTCTCGACAGATCGCCAACCCCAGGCCCGTGCCACCGGGCGCACGGGTGGTGGACTCGTCGCTGCGCGAAAACGCCTCGAACAGCCGGGGCAACTGTTCCGGCTTCAGCCCGATGCCGGTGTCGTGCACGTCGAGGCGCAGGCGTGCCCGCCCCTCGCTCAGGCCTTCGGGCGCCACGCCAATCTGGACATGCACGCCACCTCGCGAGGTGTAACGCACCGCATTGGACACCAGGTGGCCCAGAATCTGGCGCAGCCGCGTCGGGTCCACGCGCACCACGGCCGGCACCTCCGGGGCGATGCCCAGCGTCAACTCCAGCCCCTTTTCATGGGCGGCGGCCGCGTGCAGTTCCAGCGCATCGAAGACCAGGTCGCGCAGATCGACCTCGAGGGGTTCGAGCTCCATGCGCCCGGCTTCGAGCTTGGTGTAGTCGAGGACGTCGTTGACCAGGGCCATCAGCGTATCCAGGCTCTGCCGCTGCAAGGCCACGATCTGCTGCTGCCGGGCATCGAGCGAGGTGGCCCGCAGCAGCTCGATGGCGCCCAGGATGCCGTTGATCGGGGTGCGCACCTCATGGCTCATGTTGGCCAGGAAGCGGGCCTTCACCTGCGAGGCGGCCAGGGCGTCGTCGCGTGATCGGCGCAGCTCGCGCAAGGCCAGCCACAGTTCGCGCTGCAGCTGGCGGCGCAGCTTGAGCGCATACAGCACGAACGCCCCGAACAGTGCCAGGGCCGAGGCGGCCCACACCCCACCGTTCAACACCCGCTCATGGGCCGGCGCAGGCGAAAGATCGGGCAACCCCAGCCCGTTCACCACCCAGGGCGTGAATCCCAGCACAGTCAGCAACGCCAGTGCGAGAACCACCCCTTCACGGCGCGCGCCGGCCAGCATCCACATCAGCGGCAACAGCACCAGCCACCACACCGTGGGCGCTGCCAGTCCTCCCATCAGCCACGTCAGCGCGGTGAGCGTGAGCGCGAGCGCAATGACGAGGGCGGCAATGCCCCGGTGGGCCCGGTCCGTGCGCCAGACAACGCCGGCTGCCGCCAGCGCTGCCAGGGCATAGCCGCCCAGGATCCCCGCCAGCAGCGGCGCGCGCTGCCACCACAGATACAGGCCCAGGCCGAACGCGCCGAACATGCTGACCGCCACGGCGAACCAGAACAGGCGCCGCCCCATGCGTTGTTCGAGTTGCTGCGGGTCGAGCACCTCCACGGCCGGGCTCGGGCCGGCGGCCGGCAGCGCCATCGCCGCGCGCGCCTCGGACAACGAGACCGGCGGGCTCATAGCCCTCCTTCCGACCGTTGGCGCTCGCGCCACTCGCGCACCTCGCGGCACTGCGGATGCTGAGCGAATCGCGGACTGGCACATTGTTCTTCCAGGCAACGCCACAGCGCCAGCAGCACGCGGCGCCCGCAGGCCTCGCGGGGGCTGGAAGGGCCGGGCGGCGGGGTGCGGTCGGGCAACGCCGTCTCTGGCACAGCCCCCCGGGCGGGCGCAGCGTCACGCGCCTCGGTACGCCTGGACTGCGCAGGGAGCTCCACGGCGCGGGGAGGCAGCCGCTCGGGTTCCCGCGCAGCCGGAGCTGCGGGGTCGGCTGGCGTCGGAGCCAGCGCGGCCGCAGGCGCTGCCGAAGCGTCGGGCCCTGGCGCCCCGGCCGGCTGCTGCGCCGCGACCGGGGTGTCCCGCACTGGGGCGCGCGGCTCGCTCAGCCCGAACGCGAGGGCCAGGCCGAGCATGATCAGCACCGCCCCGGCGCCCAGCGCCCGGCGACGCCATGCTCGGGTCGCCGCACGCGACGCAGGCGCGTTGGCAGGCTCCTGCGCGATGGTCGAGGCCCAGCCGTCCGAGGGGTCGGCCGCTGGCACAGCAACCGGAACAGAGGCTGCCGGCGCCGGCCTCAGGTCGAGATCGAACGCCGCGGCGTCCCAGAGCACGCGCCACTGCGCCACGCTCTGCGGCCGCTCCTCGGGCCGCACCGACAGCGCGGCATCGATGGTCTGCAGCAGGACCGGGCTGTAGCGCAACCCCGGCCAGGCCTCGGCCAGCACACGGCCCACCTCGGCGGCCGGCTTGAGTTCATCGCGCACCACCCGGGCCGTCGCCGGCGGCGGCGCCTTGCCGCTGAGGCAGTAGTACAGCACCGCAGCGAGCGCATAGAGATCGGTCCACGGGCCCTGGTGAAGATGACTGACCTCGGCATATTGCTCGATCGGTGCGAACGCCGGCTTGAGGATGGCCGTGAGGTCGTGGGTGCGATCGGCGATCACGCGCCGCGCCGCGCCGAAGTCGAGCAACACAGGTCGCCCGGGCCCCTGCGGCTGAGCCGGGTCGAGCTGCAGCAGGATGTTGTCCGGCGCGATGTCGCGGTGGTAGCAGGACTGTGCATGCAAGACCTCGAGTGCCCCCAGCAACGGATCGACCAGCGCACGCAACCAGGCTTCGTCGGGCGGGCGATCCATCGCGCGGCGGGTGTCCTGCAACGTGAGGCCGTGATAACACGGCATCACCATGTAGGCCGTCCGGTTGTCTTCCCAGAACCGGTAGACCTTCACGAGCGCAGGGTGGTCGAAGCGCGCCAGCAGGCGGGCTTCATTGACGAAGGAGCGCAGCCCGGTTGCGTAGGTGTCGGCATGGGCGGCAGACCGCAGGGACACCTGGGCGTCCTCGCCTCGTCCGGCCAATGCACTGGGCAGGTACTCCTTGATCGCGACCTCGCGCTCCAGGGCCTCGTCCCAGGCACGGTAAACGATGCCGAAGCCGCCCACGCCCAGGACGCCGCGGATCTCGAACTCATGCAACCGCGTCCCTGCGGGCAATGCGTCCAGCGCCTCCAGCGCAGGCCCAGGGCCGGCGGACGCGGTGGGGGGAACGTTGGGCGGCCGCGAGGACATGTCGAGGTGTGGGGCTGTCGTGAAAGGCTCGGGGCGCGCAGAGCTTACCCCACTTGGGGATCGCGCTCCCAGGCGATATCGCCGCCCAGCACGACGAGCTGGCCCTTCCAGCGCAGGCTCACCGACACGGTCACGCACAGGTGGGCGCCGTGCACCGTGAGGTAGGGGCGCGTCACCTGCACCCGGCCGAAATTGTCGAGCGCCCGGCGAAAATAGGGACGGCGCGCCCAGCGTGCCCCGCGGGAATCCCGCAGCGGCTCGAACTGCGGTGAGCACGCAGCGTCGAAGCGCGGGGCCGTGACATTGTGCTCAAGCTGCAGGCCTCGTTCATCGATCAGGTAGCACAGCTCCGCGCCCGGCAAGTCCAGAAACGCCTGGCAGCAGGCCTGCAGCGGCAGACCGGCCTGCAGCAGCGTGGCTGCGTGGCCCAGGGCATTCGCGTAGGGCGCGAGCCGCTCGCGCTCGGCCCGTTTGTCGCTTTCGAAGTGGGCATCGAAGTGGGCCCACACGGCATCGATCTGGGGCTGGGGAGCGTCCGGCGCATGCAGCACAGGCGAGGGGCGAGAGAACAGATACCCTTGCACGAAATCGACATCGGCCTGCAGCGCCAGGTAGGCTTCCTCGGGGGTTTCGATGCCCTCCATCAGGACCATGGCCCCGCAGGCATGCAGCAGCGACACCATCTGCGTGGCGATGCGGCCGATGCGGGGCTCCGTGGCAGCTCGGCGCACCAGGCTGCGGTCGAGCTTGACGATCTCGGGCTGAATGCGCCAGACACGATCGAAGTTGGAATGGCCCGCGCCGAAATCGTCCAGAGCGAGCAGGCAGCCGAGGTCTCGGGCTTCCGACACCGCGCGCTCGAAGTCCTGGTCTCGACCCACCATGTCTTCCGTGACTTCCAGCACGATCTGCTGGGGTGCCAGGCCGAAGCGTTCCAGGAGCATCTCCATGTAGCGGCCGGCCCCGAGCACCGGGCCGTGCACGAAGACCGCCGGGTGGATGTTGAGGAAGAGCCATTGGTCGCCCCGAGCGCCACGGGTGAAGTTGGCTACGTGCACAAGGCGGCACAGGCGATCCAGCTGCACCAGTTCCTCCGCACTGCGCGCCGAAGACAGCACCTCCGCCGGAGCCACCAGCTGGCCCCTGACGTCATGCGCTCGCAGCAGGGCCTCATGACCGACGGCGCGGTGGTGCGACAGGCTGTAGATCGGCTGGAAATGCGTCCCGAGCCGGTAGCCACCGTGTTGCACGGTCAGGCAGCCATCGTCCGTTCGCTGCATCTGCGTGTGGAGCAGCGCCTGCACGGGATCGGCGGGCGCATCGGCAGGCGAAGCAGAGGCGGGCGGGTTATCGTCCACTGAGGAAGTGAAAACTGGCCGGGACAGCCTGATTGTGGCCGAGAATTCCCGTCTCGGCGGCACGGCCTGTGCTACCGTTGCGCCCCTTCGTCACAGAAAGGAACACCATGATCACCACCGCCTCGGGCCTGCAGTTTGAAGACACCGTGACCGGCCAGGGCGACGAAGCCCGCGCTGGCCAGAACGTGACCGTGCACTACACGGGCTGGCTCTATGACAACGGCCAGCAGGGCGCCAAGTTCGACTCCAGCAAGGACCGCAACGACCCCTTCGTCTTTCCGCTGGGCGCCGGCATGGTGATCCGTGGCTGGGACGAAGGCGTGCAAGGCATGAAGGTGGGCGGCATGCGCCGCCTCGTCATTCCGCCGCAGCTGGGCTACGGCGCCCGCGGTGCTGGCGGCGTGATTCCGCCGAACGCGACGCTGCTGTTCGAGGTCGAACTGCTGGCTGTCTGACATGCCCGACGTCGACTTCGAACTGCGTGGCGAGCACGTCGAATTGCACGCGTTGCTCAAGCTCGTCGGCGCGGCCGACAGCGGTGGCCAGGGCAAGGCCCTGGTGGCGGCCGGCCGGATCGAGGTCGACGGGCAGCCTGAGACACGCAAGGCCGCCAAGATCCGCGCGGGCCAGGTCGTGACGTGCGACGGCCTGCGCATCCATGTGAAGGCGCCCGCCTGAACGGCTGATGCCAGCATGACCGAATGGCAATGGATCTTCTCGGCGCTCAGCGCCGTGGTGCTGTTCCTCTTCGGTCTGTCGGGTTTCTCTCATGAGTTGATGACCGCCGGTGGCGAGCGCCTGCGCATCTGGCTGGGCCGTGCCACGGCCAACCGCTACGGCGCCGCCTTGCTCGGCGCGGGATTCACGGCCTTCATCCAGTCGTCGTCGGCTGTCACTTCGCTGGCCATTGCGCTTGTGGATGCCGGTGTGCTGGGTTTCCGCGGTGCCCTGGCCGTGCTGCTGGGTGCCAACGTCGGCACCACGGCCACGGCCTGGCTGGTGTCGCTCAAGCTCACGGCCCTGGGCCCCCTCACCCTCACCCTGGGTGCCCTTGTCTCGGCCGCCGCGCCGGCGCGCTGGAAGCCTGCGGGCAAGGTGCTCTTCTACTTCGGCTTCGTGCTGTTCGCGCTCGACCTCATCGGCGTGGCGCTCGCGCCGCTGCGCAACACCCCGGCGGTGCTGGACGTGCTGGCGCAGGCCGGCAACCCCTGGGTCGGCGTCATGGCCGGCATCGTCATCACGGCGGTGCTGCAGAGCTCGTCGGTCACCACCGGCCTGGCCGTGGTGCTGGTGCAGCAGCAGGTACTGACCCCCGAGGCGGCTGTCTACCTCGTCGTGGGTTCGAACGTGGGCACCACGGTCACCGGCCTGATCGCTTCGCTGTCGATGGGCTCGCTGGCGCGCCGAACAGCGATCATCAACACCGGCTTCAAGCTGGCGGGCGCGCTGATGTTCGCGCCCGTGCTCGTGCTGTTCGCACAGACGGTCGTGGAGCATTCCCCCACGCCGGACATGGCCGTGGCCGTGGCCCACCTCGTGTTCAACGTGGTGAGCAGTGCGCTCTTCCTGATCCTGTTGCCGGCCTACGCGCCGCGACTGGAACGCTGGGCTCTGCCCGCAAGTCGCTGATCCTCAGAGCATGGCCTGCACGAAAGCCACATCGAGCCAGCGATCGAACTTGTAGCCGCCCTCGCGGATCACGCCGGCCACGGTGAAGCCCAGGGATTCGTGCAGTTTCACCGACGCGGTATTGGCCGCATCGACCACGCCCACCATGCTGTGGAAGCCCCGCTCGCGTGCATGCGCCATCACGGCCGGCAGCAGGAGCTTGCCCAGGCCGCGGCCGCGCCAGTCACGGTGCAGGTAGACCGAGTGCTCGCAGGTGAAGCGCCAGCCCTCACGAGGCCGGAAGAGGCCATAGTTGGCATACCCCACCACCCGGTCGTCGTCGGTGACAGCGACGAAGAAGCGGTGCCCGTCGGCGCGCTTGGCCAGCCACTGCGCCACCTGTTCGTCGAGCGTGCGCTCGGCGTACTGGTAGGTCGCCGTGCTGTGGCGCACCTCCTCGTTGTAGATGTCGAGCACGGCGGGCATGTCGTCTTCACGGGCCGCTCGCACGCTCACGCCGGCGCGCAGGTCCCGGATCATCGTGGTGCTGTTGTCCGGGCAGGCGCCACGGAACTCGACGGAGGCCTTCACGGCCACGGGCACGGCACTCAGCCCGACGCGTCGGAAGCCCTGCTGGGCAAAGAAGCCTTCGGCGGTGGTGGTGCGCAGCACGGCCCACTGGGCGCCGCGCTGGTGGGCCTGGCGCAGCGCCGCGCGCACCATCTGGCCGCCCAGGCCCTGATGGCCGGTGCGCGCCACCACCGAGCGCAGGAGCACGCCCTCGCCATGGAATTCCAGGCCGACGCAGCCCGCCAGCCCCTGGGCATCGTGCGCCACGAGGAAGTCGGCCAGATGGTCGTGCACGCCTGCCGTGGGCAGCGCATGCTCGCGCAGCAGCGCCTCGATGGTTGGCCCGTCGCCGGGCTCGGCGGCGCGCAGAGGCTGGGCGTGGGGCAGATCGGCATGCGGGGACAAGTCGGGCTCCTGGAATGCGCAAGGGCCCCAAGTATGCCGCCGGTCCTAAAATCGGCGGCTTTTGACTGGGGAGTTGCCTCCCTCTTGCGGTGGAAGCCTTCCTCGTCTCGACCGGCATCGTCGCCCTCGCTGAAATGGGCGACAAGACGCAACTGCTCTCGCTGCTGCTGGCCGCGCGTTACCGACGTCCTGTCCCCATCCTGCTCGGCATCTTCGTGGCCACCGTCGTCAACCATGCGGGGGCCGGTGCACTGGGCGCCTGGATGACCTCGGCCGTGGGCGCCGACGTCATGCGCTGGGTGCTGGGCCTGTCCTTCATCGCGATGGCCGCCTGGATGCTCATCCCCGACAAGCTGGACGAGGCCGAGGGCACGCAGAGCGCCCGTTTCGGCGTCTTCGGCACCACGGTGCTGGCCTTCTTCCTGGCCGAGATGGGCGACAAGACGCAGATCGCCACCGTGGCCCTGGCGGCCCAGTACGCGGCCTTCACGGCGGTGGTGCTGGGCACCACGCTGGGCATGATGATCGCCAACGCGCCGGCGGTGCTGCTGGGTGAGCGCATCACGCGCGTGCTGCCCATCCGCCTCATCCATGGCGTGGCAGCAGCCATCTTCCTGGTGCTGGGCCTGCTGGCCCTTTTCAACGTCGGCGAATTGCTCTGATCAGGCTTCGGCCAGGCGTCGGCTCAGGTGGGCCAGCGCCTCGTCCACCTGGTCCACCAGGATGAGACAGAGGTCGCCGGCCTTCAGGTTCGCCAGGGCGGCGTCGATGGCCGCGAACTCGCCGCGGATCTCCTGCACCTCGCGGGTGCGGCTGGCGCCTTGCAGGCCTTCGCGCAACAGGGCCACCACTTCGCCGTCGGCCCGGCCGCGCTGGCACTGGTCCTGGTACAGCATCACGGTGTCGAAGGCAGCCCCCAGGATGCGCGTCTGCTGGCGGATGTCTTCGTCGCGACGGTCGCCGGCCCCGCTGATGACCACCGTGCGATGCTTCGCCGGCATGGCCTCGACAGCACGCACCAGCGCGCCCATCGCATCGGGGTTGTGGCCGTAGTCGGCGATGACGGTGGCACCGCGCACGGTGAAGACGTTGAAGCGACCGGGCGCGTTGTCTGCATCGTTCTCGAAGGTCAGCAGCCCGGTGCGGATGGCATCCCAGGGGGCACCGGCGGCCCAGGCTGCCGCCACGGCGGCCATGGCGTTCTCGACCTGGAAGCCGATGCTGCCGTTGCGGGTGATCGGCACTTCGGCCAGCGCGAAGCGATGCTTGGCGCCAGCCTGCTCGGCCACGATGTCGCCGCGGTCCACGTACACCACGCGGTGGCCCTGCACACGGTGGGCCGCCATCACGGGGTGGAAGCGGTCGGCCGCGAAGTAGGTGACGTGGCCGGGGCAGTTGTCGGCCATCGCCACCACGATGGGATCGGCCGCGTTCAGCACCGCCATGCCGGTGGGCGCGACGTTCTGGACGATGACGCGCTTGAGCACGGCCAGGTCCTCGACGGTGGTGATGTAGTTGAGGCCCAGGTGGTCGCCCAGACCGATGTTGGTGACCACCGCCACCTGGCAGCGGTCGAAGCCGAGGCCTTCGCGCAGGATGCCGCCACGCGCCGTCTCGAACACCGCGGCGTCCACGTCCGGGTGGGCCAGCACATTGCGTGCGCTGCGCGGACCGCTGCAGTCACCAGTGTCGATGCGCCGGCCCTGGATGTAGACGCCATCGGTGTTGGTCATGCCCACGCGCAAGCCCTGGCGCGAGAGGATGTGCGCGGTGAGGCGTACCACCGTGGTCTTGCCGTTGGTGCCGGTGACGGCCACCACCGGGATGCGGCCATCCTCGCCAGGCGCGAACATGGTGTCGACGATGGCCTCGCCTACCGCACGCCCCTTGCCATAGGAGGGGCTCAGGTGCATGCGCAGGCCCGGCGCGGCATTCACCTCCACCACACCACCGCCCTGCGCTTCCAGGGGTTGCTGCAGGCTCTCGCACACCACATCGACCCCGCAGATGTCCAGGCCGATCATGCGCGCAGCATCGACCGCGCGGGCCGCCACCTCGGGGTGGACGTCGTCGGTCACGTCGGTGGCCGTGCCGCCGGTGCTGAGGTTGGCGTTGTTGCGCAGCACCACGCGCCGGCCCTTGGGCGGAATGTCGTCCGGCCCGAAGCCCTGCAGGGCCAGGCGCGCCAGGGCAATGTCATCGATGCGCATGCGCGTGAGCGGTGTCGCGTGGCCGTCGCCACGGCGCGGGTCGGTATTGGCCTGGTCCACCAGTTCGCGGATGCTGTGCAGGCCGTCGCCGATCACATGCGGCGGATCGCGCCGGGCGGCCGCCACGAGGCGGTCGCCCACCACCAGTAGGCGGAAGTCGTAGCCGGGGATGAAGCGCTCGACCAGCACTTCGTCGCTGATCGCGCGCGCAGCGTCGTAGGCGATGCGCAGGTGCTCATCGCTGACGATGTTGACCGTGACGCCCTTGCCCTGGTTGCCGTCGCGGGGTTTGACCACCACGGGCCAGCCGATCTCGGCGGCCGCGCGGCAGGCATCGTCAAAGTCCGTCACCGGTCGGCCATTGGGCACCGGCACACCTGCCGCCAGCAGGAGTTCCTTGGTGAGCTCCTTGTCCTGCGCAATGGATTCGGCGATCGCCGAGGTGCGGTCCATCTCGGCCGCCTGGATGCGGCGCTGCTTGCTGCCCCAGCCGAACTGCACCATGCTGCCTTCGGTCAGGCGACGGTAGGGGATGCCGCGCGCCACCGCCGCCTGCACGATGCTGCCGGTGCTGGGGCCCAGGCGCACATCCTCGTCGAGTTCACGCAGGCGCGCCAGGGCGTCGGCCAGGTCGAAGGAGGTGTCCTGCGACGCGGCCTCGCACAGCGACTGGGCCAGGTCGAAGGCCAGGCGACCCACCGGCTCCTCGCTGTACTCCACCACCACCTGGAACACGCGCTCCTCGGGCGTCGACGTGGTACGGCTGAAGGTCACCGGGCAACCGGCCTGGGCCTGCAGGCCCAGCGCCCCGGCCGCCAGGGCGTGCGCCATCGACACCGCGCCAGTGTGGCCGGTCGAGCGCAGCGCACCGATCTCGGGAAAGCGGGCGCGCAGTCGGGCCTCGAAGCCCGGGCGGGCCTCGAGATCGAGCTCGTCGTCGCGCAGGATCACGACCGCCTCGATGGCGGTGCGGCGCGTCCAGAGGTTGGGGCCACGCAGGGCCCGGATGCGGGAAACGTCCATGGTGCAGGTCTTTTCGTCGGGTTCAGGCGGCGGAGGCCAGGGCCGGGGTCTCGGCCGTTGCGGGGGTGTGGGCCAGCACAGGCAGCGGCGCCGGCGCCGGCGGGGCCGACTGGGTGGCGAAGGTCTTGATGCCGGCACGGATCAGGTCGATCTCCATGCCCAGGCCCCAGGCCGCGGCCGAGGCGGCCATCACGGCACCAAGCACCGCCTCGGGTTCGTGGCCTTCGAGGACCGGCAGGCACCGCCACTCGATCAGCACCGTCTCCTTGGCGCCGTGGGCCATCAGCACGCGGTGTGCGCGCTGGAACACCGCCCGGCGGCCGGCCGCCAGGTGGGTCTCGATGACCTCGCGCTGTGCGTCGCGGGCATAGAAGATCACGTCGCCATCGCACAGCGGAGCCATCTGCGCGGCGAGCAGGTCGTCGGCGTTGAGCACGGCCACGCCTTCGGGCAGCACCACGTCCACCTGGGTGCGCAGAACGGTGTAGAGCTGCTCGTCGTCATGGACGTGGTAGGAAGCCAGCGAGGCGGCACCGGCCACGCCGGTGACGATGCCCACCTGGCAGCGGTCATAGGCGAGGCCGTCGCGCACGATGGCCTCGGGGCCGTTCTCGATCACCGCCGCATCGACCATGCGGTTCATCAGCACGCGCTGGCTGGCGGCCCAGGTGGCGCGGTCGCCCGCCTCGACACGGCGACGGTCGATGAAGAGGCCCTCGCCGCAAGCCAGGCCCACGTGGCGACCGCCGAGGTGCAGCAACCAGGCCAGCAGGCGCGCCGTGAGCGTGGTGCCCTGGGCGCCCGTGACACCCACCACCGGCACGCGGCCCGTCTCGCCCTCGGGGAAGAGGTGATCGACGATGGCCTGGCCCACCGGGCGCGGCTCGCCTTCGGCCGGCTTCAGGTGCATCAGCAGCCCTGGTCCGGCATTCACTTCCACGATGGCGCCCGCCTGCTCGGCCAGGGGGCGGCCGATGTCCTCGGCCACCACGTCCACGCCAGCGATGTCCAGGCCCACCACACGCGTCGCCAGGGCCACCATCTCGGCCACCTCCGGGTGCACGCGTTCGGTCACGTCGATCGCCAGGTTGCCGTTGCGCTGCACGCGCACCCTCTGGCCCGCGGGCGGCACGGCCTCGGCGGTGTAGCCCTGGCGGGCCAGTTCCAGCACATTGGCCGGCTCGTGCAGGCGCACGATGTCCAGCGGGAAGGCCTCGTCCTCACCACGGCGCGGGTCGCTGTTGACCTGGGTCTCGACAAGCTGGGCCACGGTGGAGCGGCCATCGCCCGTGACCCAGGCGGCGTCGCCCCGCGAGGCCGCCACCACCCGGTTGCCCACCACCAGCAGACGGTGCTCGCCGCCGGGGATGTAGCGCTCGACCAGCACCTCGCTGCCTTCGCGTGCGGCCACATGGAACGCGGCCTCGATGTCCTCGCGCCGGCGCAACTCGATGGAGATGCCGCGGCCGTGGTTGGCATCCGAGGGCTTGACCACGACCGGCAGGCCGATGTCCTGTGCGGCCTCCCAGGCATCGGCCGGATCGCTCACCGCCCGGCCTTCGGGGACGCACACCCCTGCAGCGCCCAGCAGGCGGCGGGTGAGTTCCTTGTCGCTGGCGATGCTCTCGGCGATCGCCGACGTGCGGTCGGTCTCGGCCGTCCAGATGCGGCGCTGGGCGCGGCCGTAGCCCAGCTGCACGAGGTTGCCCTGGGTCAGCCGGATGGACGGGATCTTGCGATCGGCCGCGGCATCGACGATGCAGGCGGTGCTGGGGCCGAGGCACCGGCGATCGACCAGCTCGCGCAGATGGGCCACAGCGGCGGCCACATCAAACGGACGGTCTTCGATCGCCGCCATCACCAGGTCGCGGGCGGCGACAATCGCAGCGCGTCCGACATCTTCCTGGCGGGCGCGCACCACCACCTTGTAGACGCCCCGGGTGGCGGTGGAGCGGGCCTTGCCGAATCCTGTGGGCATGCCGGCCAGGGTCTGCAGTTCGATGGCCACATGCTCCATGATGTGGGCCGGCCAGGTCCCCTCGCGCAGGCGCTGCAGGAAGCCGCCACGTTCACCCACGCCGCAGCGGTGCTCGATCAGCCCGGGCAGCCAGGCCGAGAGGCGCTCGTAGAACCCGGGCAAGGTGTTGGAAGGGTGGTCTTCCAGATCGCCGATGTCCACCCAGGCCTCCACCACCGGACGGTAGGTCCAGAGGTTGGGCCCGCGAAGATAGGCAATGCGTAGGAATTCGATGCTTCTGTGACTCATGGCTTACATCCTGCTATCCCGATCCCACCCGTGGGGTCCTGTGTCCTGTCAACCGGCACGGGGTCTCGCGCGTGAGCTACCCCGAGGGCTGGCATCGTGCCGCCGGGCCTCCACCGCCGCCCGCATCCCTGCACTCCCCCGTCCGTCGGGGTCCTGGACTTCATGAACCCTTCCGTTTCCCTCCATGCCGGCCCGGCTGCCGCCTGGCTCGATAGCCTGCGCCCGGCGCTGGCTCCTGCCGAAAACGTTCTGGCCACGCTGGAGGTTGACCTCGATGCCCAACTTCGGTTCAACCCCCAGCGCCTGGTGCTGACGAACCGGCGGCTGCTGGCCAGCAGTGCCCCCGACACCCCATGGCAATCATGGTCTCTCGGACCCACGCTGGCGCTGCGCCTGAGCGACCACGCCGGTGTGGCCCATCTTGCGCTGCACGACGCCCAGGGCCGCCTCGGCCTGTGGCACCTGACCCTGGGCCGCCAGCCTGAGGCCCAGGCCTTCGTCCAGAGTTTCCAGACGCAACAGCAGGGCACCCTTGACATCGGTGCGCAGAGCGCCCCGACCGCCGCAGAGGGCGAGGCTCACGACGCCGATGAGGCGGATCCGGAAGCCGTGCCGCCCTCGACCTGGACCCTGCTGCGGCTGTGGCGCTTCGCCCGGCCCTACCGTGGCCAGCTGCTGGCGGGCTTCCTGTTGACCCTGGCCTCGACCGCCGCCACCCTGGTGCCGCCCTACCTCACCATGCCGCTGATGGACCGGGTGCTGATCCCCTACCAGAACGGCCAGGCCATCGACACCGGCCTCGTCACCTGGCTGCTGGCCGGCCTGCTGTTCTCGGCCCTGGCCGCCTGGGGCCTGGGGTGGGCGCGCACTTACATCCTGGCGCTCGTGAGCGAGCGCATCGGGGCCGACCTGCGCACCACCACCTACGAGCACCTGCTGAAGCTATCGCTGGAGTATTTCGGCGGCAAGCGCACCGGCGACCTGATGGCGCGCATCGGCAGCGAGACCGACCGCATCAACGTCTTCCTCTCGCTGCACCTGCTCGACTTCGCCACCGACGTGCTGATGATCGCGATGACCTCGATCATCCTCTTTTCCATCAACCCCTGGCTGGCCCTGGTCACCCTGATCCCCCTGCCCTTCATCGCCTGGATGATCCACGTGGTGCGCGACCGGCTGCGCACCGGCTTCGAGAAGATCGACCGGGTCTGGGGCGAGGTCACCAACGTGCTGGCCGACACCATCCCGGGCATCCGCGTGGTCAAGGCCTTTGCCCAGGAAGGCCGCGAGGCGCGGCGCTTCCGCGACGCCAACCGCCACAACCTGGTGGTGAACGACCGGCTCAACCGCGTGTGGTCGCTGTTCACGCCCACGGTGTCGCTGCTCACCGAGATCGGCCTGCTGGTGGTGTGGGCCTTCGGCATCTGGCAGGTCTCGCGCGGCGACATCACCGTGGGCACGCTCACCGCCTTCCTGGCCTACATCGGGCGTTTCTACACGCGGCTCGACTCCATGAGCCGCATCGTCTCGGTCACGCAGAAGGCCGCCGCCGGCGCCAAGCGCATCTTCGACATCCTCGACCACGTCTCGTCGGTGCCGGAGCCGGCGCAGCCGGTGCCGCTCGCCCAGGTGCAGGGGCGCGTCCAGCTCGAGGACGTGGGCTTCCGCTATGGCCACCGACGGGTGATCCAGGGCCTGAACCTGGACATCCGCCCGGGCGAGATGATCGGCCTGGTGGGCCACAGCGGCTCGGGCAAGAGCACGCTGGTCAACCTGATCTGCCGCTTCCACGACGTGAGCGAGGGCGCCATCCGCGTGGACGGCATCGACATCCGCCAGGTGGCCGTGGCCGACTGGCGGCGCCACATCGGCCTGGTGCTGCAGGAACCCTTCCTCTTCTTCGGCACCATCGCCGAGAACATCGCCTACGGCAAGCCGGAGGCCACGCGCGCCGAGATCGTGGCCGCCGCCCGCGCCGCCCACGCCCACGAGTTCATCCTGCGCCTGCCCCAGGGCTACGACTCGCTGGTGGGCGAGCGCGGCCAGGGCCTGTCGGGCGGCGAGCGTCAGCGCATCTCGATCGCGCGCGCCCTGCTGATCGACCCACGCCTGCTCATCCTCGACGAGGCCACCTCGGCGGTGGACACCGAAACCGAGCAGGAGATCCAGAAGGCGCTGGACAACCTCGTGCAAGGCCGCACGACGATTGCCATTGCCCACCGCCTGTCCACCCTGCGCAAGGCGGACCGCCTGGTCGTGATGGACCGCGGCGAGATCGTCGAGGTGGGCCCGCACGAAGAACTGATGGAACGCCGCGGCGCCTACTGGCGCCTGTACGAGGCCCAGGCCCGCAACGTGGACAGCGAGGGCAGCCCGCCCGAGACCTGGCACGACCAGCCGGCCCGCAGCGCCTGAAGGGACAACTCACCGTGACCGACCTGTCGCTTCATCGCAATGCGCACGGCCAGCTCGTCTGCACCGACGCCCAGGGCCAGGTGCATGTGGGCGTGGTGCCCGTGCGTGCCTTCCCCATCACCGCGGCCGACGAAGGCCTCTCACTGGTGTCCCGCGAGGGCCACGAGGTCGCCTGGATCGACCGGCTGGACCGCCTGCCCGAGACCGAACGCACCCTGGTGGAAGCGGAGCTGGCGCAGCGTGAGTTCATGCCCGAGATCACGCGGCTCGTGGCCGTCTCCAGTTTCGCCACGCCCAGCACCTGGCAGGTCGAGACCGACCGCGGCCCCACGCAGCTCGTCCTCAAGGGGGAGGAGGACATCCGGCGCCTGCCCGGCGGCCGCCTCCTGATCGCCGACCGCGCCGGGGTCAGCTTCCTCATCCGCGACCCGGCGGCGCTGGATCGCTCCAGCCGCCGCCTGCTCGATCGTTTCCTCTGAACAAAAGAGGAAGGGGCGCAGGCCCTGCGGCACTGCGCCCCCGAGGAGTCTGCCGGGTCAGCGGCGAGCGGCAGCCAACGCAGCGAGCTCACCGGCCAGCGGCGCACGCCGGCCCCACAGGCCGATCACGACCTGCCAGGCCATCGCCACTGCGCCGACGATGAAGACCACGTCGCCGAAGGTGCGCACCCAGCGCAGCGTCTCCAGGAAGGGCTGCTGCAGGAACGCTTCGCTTCGCGCATACCACAGGCCCTCGCTCACACTGGCGTGGAACTGGAACAGGCCGATGGGCAGCAGGCTGGTGGCGATCATCAGCACGAGGCCAGCGTTGAGCCACCAGAAGCCGGTCTTCATCAGGCCCTCGCTGAACACCAGCTGCGGGCGCACATAGCGCAGCACCAGCAGCGTGAAGCCCAGCGCCAGGAAGCCATAGACCCCGAAGAGCGCGGCATGGGCATGCACCGGTGTGGTGTTCAGGCCCTGCACGTAGTACAGCGAGATCGGCGGGTTGATCATGAAGCCGAAGACGCCCGCGCCCAGCATGTTCCAGAAGGCCACGGCCACGAAGCACATCAGCGGCCACTTGAGGTTGTCCATCCAGGCCGCTCGAGCCTTCAGGCGCCAATGCTCCCAGGCCTCGTACCCCAGCACCACCAGCGGCACCACTTCCAGCGCGCTGAACGCCGCACCCACGGCCATCACCGGCGTGGTGGTGCCCGAGAAGTAGAGGTGGTGGAAGGTGCCCGGAACGCCGCCCAGCATGAAGAGCGAGGCCGAGGCGAGGCTGGCCGTGGTAGCCATGCGCACCGACACCAGACCGAGCGTCGAGAAGATGAAGGCCAGCGCCGTGGTCGCAAAGACCTCGAAGAAGCCCTCCACCCACAGGTGCACCACCCACCAGCGCCAGTACTCCATCACCGACAGGTGGGTGCGCTCGCCATAGAAAAAGCCTGCCCCGTAGAAGAGGCCGATGGCTACGACCGAGGCCGTGAGCAGCGCCAGCAGGTTCTTGTCGCCGGGCCGGCGGAAGGCGGGCACGATGCCGCGCAGCATCAGCACCAGCCAGAAGGCCACGCCGGCAAACTTGCCGATCTGCCACAGGCGGCCCAGGTCGACGTATTCATAGCCCTGGTGGCCCAGCCAGAAGCTCCACTCGGGCGGCATGATCTGCGCGATCGCAAAGTAGTTCCCGGCGAACGAGCCGACCACCACGACCACCAGCGCCCAGAACAGGATGTCCACACCGAGCTTCTGGTACTTCGGGTCCTTGCCACCATGGATCAACGGCGCCAGGAAGAGGCCCGCCGCCAGGAACCCGGTGGCGATCCAGAACAGCGCACTCTGGATGTGCCAGGTGCGCACCAGGCTGTAGGGGAACCACTTCGACACCTCGATGCCATAGAAGGCCTGGCCTTCCACGGTGTAGTGCGCGGTGAAGCCGCCCAGGAAGACCTGGAAGACGAAAAGCGCCACCACCAGGAAGAGGTACTTGCCCAGCGCCCGTTGCGACGGCGTGAGCCCGAAGCGCGCGAGCGGATCGGCCTTCGGCACCTCGGGCTCGTCCTCCTCCTGCTGGCGCAGGAAGGCCCAGGCCCACACCAGGAAGCCCACCCCGGCGATCAGCAGCACCACGCTCACGATCGACCACACCAGGTTTTCGGCGGTCGGGCGGTTGTCGATCAGCGGTTCGTGGGGCCAGTTGTTGGTGTAGGTCGCATCCGAGCCGGGGCGTTCGGTCGAGGCCACCCAGGCCGTCCAGAAGAAGAAGGCCGCCAGCTTGTCGCGCCGCTCGGCGCTGGGCAGGGTGTTCTCCTTCATCGCAAAGCTCTCGCGCGAGCCCTGCAGTTCGGGGTGATCGCTGAAGAGCTTGTCGTAGTAGGCCGCCGTGCGCTCCATGGCGCGGGCGCGCCGGTCGGACACCGTCACCTGGCTCGAGGCTTCGTCGAAGGTGTTGCGGCGGTATTCAGCCTTCAACGCGGCCTGCAGGCCCGCCTGGGCGGTCACGTCGAGCCGGTCATAGGGCTGCCCGTGAAGGTCCTGTGCGGCCAGCTCCAGCCAGGTCACCAGCTCCCGGTGCAGCCAGTCGGCGCTCCAGTCGGGCGCCTGGTAGGCGCCATGGCCCCAGATCGACCCCAGCTGCATGCCGCCCACCGACTGCCAGGCCGTCTGGCCGTCGAGGATGTCGTGCCGGGTGTAGAGGCGCTCCCCGGATTCGGTAACCACATGCTGCGGGATGGGCGGGGCGGCGCGGTAGACCTCGGCCCCGTAGAAGCCCAGCAATGAGAAGGTGATGGCCAGCACGCCGATCAGCGTGAACCACAGGCGGCGGTATTCACGCATGGCTCGCCTCCGTCGCACGCACCGGGTTCAGGCCCTCGAAGAGGATGTTGTTCTCGAGGTGGATGTGCTCCATCAGTTCCTCGCGCAGCGTGGCCAGGCCCAGGTAGAGCGCACGCCAGGTGTTGCAGGCCCCGCGTGGCAGCGTGATGCCGTCGGTCAGTTCTTCCAGCCTGCGCAGTTCCTCGCCGTGCTGGTCGTGTTCGCCACGCATCACCGCGATCGGGCCGCCGGCCATGCCGCCCATGCCGCGCATGAGCATCGGGAAGAGCACCTGCTCTTCCTTGAGCATGTGGCTTTCCAGCTCCTGCTGCATGGCCTCCAGGTGGTCGGCCAGGCCGCGCGGGCATTCGGGACGGTCACCGTGGACCTGCTCCACGCGGCGCGCCAAGCGGATCAGCTCGGGCACCTGCTCGCGCAGGCGGGCGTGGTAACGGGTCAGGATGTGGTCGATCAGGACGTCCACTGGCATGCGCGTCCAATCGCGCCCATCACCGGCCTCGATCCCCTGGAGCGCCTCCAGCCGCGCAGCGATGGCCTGCGCATCCAGCCCTTTGCCGGCCGCCGCCTCGCGCAAGCTGTGCTTGCCGCCGCAGCAGAAGTCGAGCTGGAATTCGTGGAAGACCTGGGTGGCGCCCGGCAAGGTGCGGGCCAGCTGGCCCAGGGGTTGGTCGATCAGGGAGGCTGTCATCGTGTCACTCCGTGGTTTGGAATGCCGTCCCTGGTGCAAACCCTGGGCCGACCCTTGACCTTCGAAGAATCAAGGACTTAGCCCTTGATAGGGTTCTTATCACCCTAAACTGACGAGGTCTTAATGACCCTGCAAAGGTTCAAATCACCATGATGGACGCCCTGCTCCTGGCCGATCTGGTGGCTGAGCTGCCGGCTGCCGTGCGCCTGCAGCGGCTGGTCGCGACCCTGCGCCGCCACTTCCGCTGCGGCGCCGTCGCGCTGCTGCGGCTGGAAGGCGATCACCTGCGCCCGGTGGCGGTGGACGGCCTGGTGCGCGAAGCCCTGGGCCGGCGCTTTGCCGTGAGCCAGCACCCGCGCCTGGCCACCATCCTTGCCCGGCGCGAGGTCACCAGCTTCGACCACGACAGCACCCTGCCCGACCCCTATGACGGCCTGGTGGACAGCCAGGTGGGCGAACCCCTGCCGGTGCACGACTGCATGGGACTGAGCCTGCATGTGGAGGGCCGCACCTGGGGCGCACTCACCCTCGATGCCCTGCAGACCGGCACCTTCGATGCCACCGCACGCGAGTCCCTGGCGCGCTACGGCCTGCTGGTCGAGGCCGCCGTGCGCATCACCCGGCTGGAGCAGGACAACCAGGCCCTGCGCCTGTCGCGCGCGCCGGGCCCGGAGTCCGACGACGGCATTCCTGCCCGCGACGACGCCGAGATCATCGGCCAGAGCGCCGCCCTGCAGTCCCTGCTGCACGAACTGCAGGTGGTGGCCGAGTCGGAGCTGCCCGTGCTGCTGCTGGGCGAGACCGGCGTGGGCAAGGAACTCTTCGCGCGCCGCCTGCACCGCCTGTCGCGCCGGCGCGAGAAGCCGCTGGTGCATGTGAACTGCGCGGCGCTGCCCGAGTCGCTGGCGGAGAGCGAACTCTTCGGCCACGTGCGCGGAGCCTTCTCCGGCGCCACCACCGACCGCCCCGGCCGCTTCGAGGCGGCCGACGGCGGCACCCTCTTCCTCGACGAAGTGGGCGAGTTGCCCCTCACCGTACAGGCCAAGCTGCTGCGCGCCCTGCAGAACGGCGAGATCCAGCGCCTGGGCACCGACCGACCGCGCCGTGTGGACGTGCGCATCATCGCCGCCACCAACCGCCAGCTGCGCGACCAGGTGCGCGAGGGCCATTTCCGCGCCGACCTCTACCATCGGCTTTCGGTCTACCCGGTGCCCATCCCGCCTCTGCGGGATCGCGAGCAGGACGTGCTGCTGCTGGCCGGCCGCTTCCTCGAACTCAACCGCGCCCGCCTGGGACTGCGCAGCCTGCGCCTCACCCCCGCGGCCGAAGACGCCCTGCTGCGTTATCCCTGGCCCGGCAACGTGCGCGAGCTCGAACACGTGATCGGCCGCGCAGCCCTCAAGGCCGTGAGCCGCGGCGCCACCCGTCAGGACATCGTGAGCCTGCCACCCGAACTGCTCGACCTCGACGGCCCGGCTCACGCAGCCCCGGTGGACACCGCACCGGCTGCGTCGGTGCCCACCGGCCCCCTCCCGCCGCTGCGCGAGGCCGTCGACACCTTCCAGCGTGAACGGATTTCACATGCACTCCAGATGCATGACGGCCAATGGGCCGCGGCCGCACGCTCGCTCGGCCTGGATGCAAGCAACCTGCACAAGCTTGCGCGTCGCCTGGGGATGAAGTGAGCCCCACGCGCCAGCCCGCTACCATCGGCCCACGCCCCGCACCCACGCCCTGCCGATGATCCGACACACCCGCCTCCTGCTGTGGCGCACGCTGGCCGGCGTGTCATTGCTGCTGGGGCTGATCGGCGCGGTGCTGCCGGTGCTGCCCACCGTGCCCTTCCTGCTGCTGTCGGCCTGGGCCGCCGGGCGCGGCTGGCCGAGCCTGGAGGCCCGGCTGCTGGCCCATCCAACGTACGGCCCCGCCATCCGCCAATGGCGTGAGCGCGGTGCCGTTCCACGCCAGGCCAAGTGGCTGGCCTCGGTGATGATGCTCGGCAGCGCCACTCTCCTGTGGTGGAGCCCCGTCCCGCCCTGGGTGCGCGCGGCGGTCTATCTCCTCCTGCTGGGCGTGGCCCTGTGGCTGTGGCGCCGCCCAGAGGCCTGACGGGGCCTGCTTGATCCCCCTCTGGGCAGGTGGGGGGCTTCTGGGGTAGAAAGGATGCACATCGACAACACCCGGGAGAGCGTCATGAAGATCCTGCTGCCGGTCGACGGCTCCGAACTCTCGCTGTGGGCCGTGCGCCATGCCATCGGCCTCACGCGTGCCGGCCTCCAGGCCCGCTTCGTGCTGGCCAATGTGCAGGAGCCACCCTCGCTCTACGAGGTGGTCACAGTGCACGATGCCGAGGTGCTCGAAGGTGTGGCCGAAGGTGCGGGCCGCCACGCCCTGGAAGCCGCCGAGGCGCTGCTGCGTGAGGCGGGCCTGCCCTTCGAGAGCGAAATCGCCAGCGGCGACCCGGCCCACACACTGATCGAACTGACGGAAGCCCACGGCTGCAACGCCATCGTCATGGGCGCACGCGGCGTCGGCGCCCTGCGCGCAGGCCTCTTCGGCTCGGTGTCGCGCGCGGTGCTCGACGACGCGCCGGTGCCCGTCACCATCGTCAAGCCGCCCGAACCCGATGCGGCGGCCGAGGCGCTGGACGAGCCTGGCGTGGATTGACCGGTCATCGCAGGGAGGTGATGACGCCCACAAAAAAGCCCCAACCAGCACGGTTGGGGCTTCATTGTTGGTGGACGGCAAGGTCAGGGAAGGCAAGCCGATCGACAAGAGCCTGGTGTACAAGCTGCTCAACAACCGCACCTACCTCGGCGAACTGCGCCACAAGGAGCAGTGGTACCCGGCCGAGCATCCGCCGATCATCGACGGGGAGCTGTGGGATCAGGCTCACGCCATCCTCGCCACCAACGGCCGGGTCCGCGGCAATACCACCCGTGCGACCGTGCCCTATCTGCTCAAGGGCATCGTGTTCGGCAACGATGGCCGGGCGCTGTCGCCCTGGCACACCACGAAAAAGAACGGGCGCCGGTATCGATATTACGTTCCGCAACGAGACTGCAAGGAACATGCGGGGGCGTCCGGGTTGCCGCGCCTGCCGGCCGCCGAACTCGAATCGGCGGTGCTCGACCAATTGCGCGCGATCCTGCGCGCGCCCGATCTCTTGGGCGAGGTGTTGCCGCAGGCGATCGAGCTCGACCCGACCCTGGACGAGGCCCTGGTCACGGTGGCCATGACCCGGCTCGACGCGATCTGGGATCAGCTGTTCCCGGCGGAGCGGAGCCGGATCGTCCGGCTGCTGGTCGAGAAAGTGATCGTGTCGCCCAACGACCTCGAGGTGCGGCTGCGCGCCAATGGCATCGAGCGTCTGGTGTTGGAGCTGCGTCCCGAGCCCGTCGAGCAGGCGGAGGAGGCGTTGGCATGACAAATTCGTCTGGAACGAATTTGGACAGCCGACAGGCTGGCCGCGAAGCGGCGGACTCCAGGGATGGAGTCCGCAACGACATCCGCATCCAGAAGACCGGCGAGCCGGACATTCTCCAGACCAGCGACGGCAGGCTGACCCTGTCGGTGCCGATCCAGATCAAGCGGCGCAGCGGGCGCAAGCTGGTCACGCTGCCGAACGGCGAAACTGCCCCCGTGAGGCCGTGGGATATGACACCGACGCCGCTCCAGTTAGCGCTGGCCAGGGGGCATCGGTGGCTGGCCATGCTGGAGTCGGGAGAAGCGAAGTCACTGAAGGAGATCGCCGCGCGGGAGGGGATCGACAACAGCTACGTGAGCCGGATGGTCAACCTGACCACCCTGGCGCCGGACATCGTGGTCGCAATCCTGGACGATACGCTGCCGAATCATGTCACCCTGTTCGATCTGGCGGTTGATCCGCCGGCCCTGTGGGAGGAGCAGCGCGCGCGGATTGGGCTTGGAAGTGCCTGACCTCACGCCAGCCGATTGACCTTGTCCTGTATGGCGGCGCAGGTTTCCAGAATCGCATCGAACTCCGGCTGATCTGACAGCAGCAGGCCGTCCTCGCTCATCGCCGCAAAATCCTGTGCCAACGCTGTGCGCGACGGGCCTTCGGGTACCAACGTGAGCGAGCCGCTCACGGCCTCGACGTAGTCGATCTTGCCGCCGTTGGCATCCTTCTCGGCGAAGAACATCGACTTGTGCTCGGCCACCTGATGCGCCAGTTGCCGATCGGCGGCCGCCTTGTCGAAATGCTCGCTTCGCGCCAGCGCCGCCAGGTCGTACCAATGACGTGAATACCGCTCACCGCGCAGCCGTTCCTGGCGGCAGTAGACGTGTGCGGCCGTGGCCTTCTCCCAGAACGTGCGCTCGGCGGCCATCACCAAAGGGCGTGCTGTCGGGAAGGTCACGCCTTCGATCCAAGGCGCGATGTCGCAGGCGACTTCATGAAAGTGGTGCGGCTCCCCGGTGGCGCGCGCTCCGAACTCCAGTTGGACCGTCGCGGAGACATAGCCCGTGCCGGTCTTGACGGCGGGATAGGCGATGATCAGCTTGTCGCGCTCCTGGCCGGCGAGACTCAAGTCCGCCTGCAAGCCGTTCGCGGCCAAGGCGTCATCGATGACGGGGCGTACCGTCTGCTCGATCCAGTCGGGAAGCCGTGCGCGCACTGCGCGGGTGATCTTTTTCTCCTGGCTCGCAGACGCTGGAATCGGATTGCCTTCGCGCAGCAGATCCGGCACCAGGGCGCGGATGTCGTAGGTCAGATCGATGTCTTCCGAGAACCGCTCGATGACCTTGTAAACCTTGGAAAGCGACGTACCACCCTTGAAGGTCAGCGTGTCGGCGATGGAGGAGGCGTAGATCGCCGCGAGCGTCCACACCACCCAGATGTCTTTTTCCAGCAGATGTGCCGGGCGGCCGCTCTGGGCGGCCGCGTATTCCAGGGCCTCGACCCGATCGGCCTGGCTGAGCGCGAACCAGGACTCAGCCATGTGCATTCACCTCGCTGACGGCGCGGGCCATCCAGCCGGGCAGGGCCGCGCGAGCTGCCTGCAGGGCGGCCCATTCTTCCGCGGGCAGTTGGGCATGGAGGATGTGCAGGGCGGAGGGCGCCTGCTCGGGCCCCAGCCAGGACAGGGCGCGAATGGCCTTGCCGGCCGCGCGCTTGCCGAGCGCGAGCTGCCAGCGGCTGCCGTGCTTGAGCTCGACGATGCGGTTGCCCAGGCGCAGCTTGCGCGTGGGTCCCGAGGTCAGAAAGATCTCCCGGGTCGGCACTTGCGTGGTCAGCCCCAGCGCATTGGCTTCCGCCGCGCCATTGGGCACGACGACTTCACCGTGGGTGGACGCGATGGCTTCGACGACGGCCTCGGTCGAGGGCGGGCGGGAACCGAAGCGGCTGGTTACCGGCAGGGCGTAGGCCCCCCGTCCCACGCGCAGCAACTTCCCCTCGCGGGCCAGTCGGGCGAGCGCCTGATCCACCGCCGCCCTAGACGCCAGATGCAGAAATTCCTTGGGCGAGACCAAGCCTCCCTCCGGGAGGGCCTGGGCGGCGGACAGAATGGCTTCGCTGAGGTGGCTCATGGGGCGTCTCCGTTTGTCAGAAGTATATAGACGTTTCTGACATTCTTCAAACCGCGTCGGCACCAGCGTGAACGGTGTGGTTTCCTTTGGTCGGGCGATGCTGCAATCCAACCGCTTGATTCGTCCGCGCGTAACGCATTGATTTGTAATGGCCGTGTTCGCGGCCTTTGCGGACTTCGGGCGTGTCCGGGGGAGCGAGGCCGGAGAGAAAAATGGCCGGGAGAGAGAGGAAGGTGGCCCTGGACGGGGCCAGGGGCCGGACGCCGAAGTCCGCAGGCTTCCGCAGGAATCCCCGCGAACACGCGGGAACCGGCGCGATCAGGCAAGAAAAAACCCCAACCGAGAACGGTTGGGGTTTGGGTATTGGTGGAGCCGGGGGGAATCGAACCCCCGTCCGCAAGCCATCAACGGACAGTTCTACATGCTTAGCTGGCTGATTTGAGTCTCGCGGCAGGGATCGCGCAGCAGCACGCTACCCCCATCGCCAGTCACTGGATCTCGTCCTGCGGTGAGTGACCCACCGCCGGACCAGCCGATATGAATGACCTCTCAGCCCTTGCGGACCCGGCCTATCGGCCAACCGTTGAGAGGCTCACCGGTGTTAAGCGGCGAGGGCGAAACGTTCGTCGTTCGCAGTTACTTTGTTCCAGTGGATTTACGAGCGAACTGGTGCTCGGCATGCCCTGTTCCGAATCCGCACCCACGTCGAAACCAGGTCGGCCCCGGGAATCGGGAGTGGGATTGTACGTCGGGGCGCCCTGGCGGATTTCAAGGGGTCTTGACGCTCACAGGCCCCGGCACTGGTCTTCCTTGTTCCCCTGCACGCGATTGGCGCCACCCGTGGGCGCCGGGCGGTTCTCCTTGCACTGCAGATTGCCATCCACCGTGTTGCTCTGGACCACCACACCACCGCGGTTGTCGAAAAGCTGGATGTCGGCATCGACCACATTGGACAGCACGTGGACCGCACCCGCGTTCTCTTTGAGCTGGATGCTGCCGCCCACGGTGTTGTCGCGCAGAGTGATGGCACCACCGATATCGAGCTGGACATTGCCACCGACGGTGGAGTTTTCCAGCAGGGTGACCGCCGCGCGCTGCCCCTGCAGGTTGCCGCCGATGCGAACGCCCTCGGCATAGAACTCCGAGCGGTTGCCCAGTTCCACGTTGCCGTCCACGCGCACGCCGCGCTCGAGCACGCAGCGCGCCCCGTCGGGCACCTGCAGGTTCTCGATGTCGCGCCCGCCGAAGCGGTAGTTCTCGCACACATTCATTGCATTGGCCTGGGGCAGGGGTGAGGGAGCGGGTGCTAGGCTGGGGGCTGCAGCGAAGGTCACCGCGCCCGCCACGGCCGTGCCTGCCTCGCCTCCACCGCCACAGGCTGCCAAGCCCAGCGTCAGGCCCAGGGCCACCAGCGCGCCGCGAAGGGGTTGCCGTGCGTTGGTCTGTAGGGATTCCTTCTTGCTCATCGTCTTCTCCATTCAGTTGCAAAGTGTTCCGCGGCCTGGGCCGCGGTCTCCCGCCCAGCATGTGAGCCCTCTGCGAGGCCCGTGCTCAATCGAATTCGATCTCGGTGGCGTAGACGGTGAAACCATCGGCGTCGAGGCGGCCCTCGACTTCCTCCAGCTCCCGGCCGTCAGCCAGATCGGCCTGCGAACCGCCATCGAACTCCGTGCTCTGGTCGTAGCGCACGCGCAGCCCGCGCAGGGTGAAGGTGCGGTTCGCCCGGTCGAGGTCTTGCACGCGGCCGCTCAACTCCACCGACGTGCCCGGCCCGCCGCGCACGCCGTCGAGGATTTCGACCTCGGTGGCCACCAGCACGCCCTGGCGAATGAAACCCTCCACCTCCACCCGCACCCCCAGACCCAGACGTGCCGGGTCGCCCGCCACACGCGCGGCGGCGGCGTCCACCGGCAGGCCTTCTACGTGGAACTGCTGCGCAGTGGTGAAGCTGGTGATCAGCCCCTCGACCTCCACGTCGTCGCGGTTGGGCAGGCTGCGGGCCGCGGGCGTGGCCGCCTCCAGCGCATAGGTGGGCGGAACCAGGCTCACAGGCGTGGGAGCCAGTCGCACGCGTACCCGCTGCCCCTCGGCAAATTCACCGATGCGTGCACCGGCCTGGATCCACAGGTTGCCCAGACGGAAACGCTGGTTCGGCGCATCCAGATCGCGCACGGTGCCGCGCACCTCATAGGCCTGCGCCGGTGTCGCCGGCCGCTCGATGCGTGTGGCCGTGTAGCGGCCGTTGCCCAGCACATTGAGGTAGCCATACACCTGCACGACCTGACCCGGCTGGAAGTCTGCAGTCTCGAAGCTGCGCGACTCGCCGTTCACGTCGATGACCGTGCCCTCGGGCACATCGACACGCTGGCCCAGAACCGTCAGGCGGCGGTTGACCTGATCCACGAACTCCACCGGCCCCAGCACCTCGCTGCCATAGCGGATGACCTGCGCGTCGGCTCGGCGCAGGGTGCCGTTCTCGCCCGGCACGATGTCGGTGGCCAAGACCTCCACCACCATGCCCAACCTGAGGTCGGCACGCGTGCGGGCCTGGCCGTCGGCATCGAAGACTTGGGCTGCGCCGTCCTCGAAACGCACCCCGTTCACGATGATCGAACCGAAAGCGCCGATGCTGCCCACGGCAAACGACCCGGTGCCACCCGTGCCCACGCCGGCCACGCCACCGCCTCCGCCACATGCGGCAATGGACGCTGCGAGCAGGCTACAGCCCAAAGCCCGGGCCAGGCGACGAATCGAAGCAATCAGGTCACGTCTCATGGGACTTCCTTGAGGAGGTGGTTCGGGTCTTGCGCGAACCCAGGCGCCGCTCCTTGGGCGCCGGGGCCGCCACCGGGGTCTCGGGGGCCGTTTGCTGCATGTAGCTGTACATCCCCAGGCGCAGCCGATGGTTCTGGGGACGACCTGCACGACGGTCCTGCTCGATCAGGTTCTCGAGCAAGGGCACGAGGTCGCGCAGCAAGGCCTGCCACTGCGGTCCCATCCAGGCACGAAACGCCGCGAGCGACTGCGCCGAGAGCTCGTCGGCAAAGACGGCCTGCTCGAAATGCTGGCGCCCGTCGCCCAGGACGTTCTCCACTGCCGCCGACAGGTGGTCGCCCACGTTGTCGGCCACGAAACCGAGCATGGCCGCGGCGTCGCCCCGGGGGACGAAGGCTTCGGCCCTGAGCTCGACCCGGTCGGCGTCGACATCCAGGTGCGCGAGACCCAGGCGGCACAGCTCGTCCAGCAGGCTGCGTGGATGAACGTTCAGAGTGACCGAACGCGCCAGGGCCTCGAAGCTCGGCGCTGGGCCGGTGCGGGGCAGGCTCAGGGGCTGTCCGTGCGGATCGCGCAGCGAGGGGTCACTGCGCCAACGGGCGAACACATCCTGGGCCGGCGTGGCGCGCGGGGGAGCCGATGCCGGTCCCTCGTGAACCCAGCGCGTCACTTCCCGGCGGTTCATGCCCAGCGTCGTGCTGATGCGGCTCACGCTGCGCTGCGCGGGCAGATCGGCATGGGCTTCGCGGGCGGCCGCCACCAAGGCGGTCTTGAGTGCCTGATCCAGCACGGGATACGTCACACCGCGGGCCACGACCAGCCGAGCCAGGGGGCGCAGCAAGGCCCCCACCGCCTCCAGCAGGTCGGCGGCGCCATCGGGATCGGTCGGGGGCAGGGGCGCAGTGCTCATGTGGCAATACTCTTGATGACTGCATCCTACACAAAATGCGCAATTTGCCCATTTTAAATACCATGGAGCCGTTGGGGATCAACGTTTCGCGCCCAGGAAAACGCGGCGGGGCGCCCGAAGGCGCCCCGCACGAGGGTCAAGGGCCGCAAGCCCGTCAGAGTCCGAGCAGACTCAGCACATCCTGGGGCCGGGGGACGATGTGATCGGCCTCCCAGGCCGATATGTCGCTGTGCTCGCCCAGGTACCCGTAGGCTGCTGCCACGCTGGGCATGCGGGCCGCCCGGGCGGCCTGGATGTCGCGCAGGTCGTCCCCGACGTAGATCGCACAGGCTGGCGCGACCGAAAGCCGCCGGCAGGCCTCGAAGAGGGGCTCCGGATGAGGCTTGGCGTGTGGGGTCGTGTCGCCGGCAATCACCACCGCCGCCCGGCTGGACAAGCCGAGGGCTTCCAGCACGGGCCCTGTGAAGCGCATGGCCTTGTTGGTGACCACCCCCCATGGCAGGCCCGCAGCCTCCAGGCCCAGGAGCAGTTCAGGCACGCCGTCGAACAGGCAGGACTCCACGTCCAGGGCCGCCGCATACTCGGCCAGGAACTCTTCGCGCAAGGCGTCGAAGTCGGCGTCCGCCGGGCCCTTGCCCAGGGCCACCGCGATCATTCCGCGGGCGCCGGCTGACGCGACCGGACGCAGACGCTCGAGTGGCAAGCTCGGCAGCCCTCGGCGCTCGCGCATCCGGTTCGCTGCACCCGCCAGATCGGGCGCGGTGTCGGCCAGGGTTCCGTCCAGATCGAAAAGCACCACCTGGGGAGCGCTCGAGAAGACACTCACGGCTTGCGGCACCCGATCATGTAGTTCACGCTGAGGTCGTCCGACAGCCAGTAGCGCCCGGTGAACGGGTTGTACTGGAGGCCCCGGGATGCGCCCGGTTCCAGGCCGGCGTCACGGCACCACCGGGCCAGCTCGCTCGGCCGGATGAAGCGGGCGTATTCATGCGTGCCGCGCGGCAGGAGCTTGAGGACGTACTCTGCGCCCACGATGGCGAACAAGAAGGATTTCGGGTTGCGGTTGAGCGTGGAGAAGAACACCCACCCCCCCGGCCTGGCCAACGTGGCGGCCGCCCGGATGACGGACGCGGGGTCAGGCACGTGCTCGAGCATCTCCATGCAGGTGACCACATCGAACTGGCCGGCCTGCTCCGCGGCAAGCGTCTCTGCAGCCACCTCCCGGTACTCGACGTCGGGCGTCCCGGCCTCCAGCGCATGCAGCTGGGCCACCTTGAGGGCTTTGGTCGCCAGATCGATGCCCAGCACGCGCGCCCCGCGACGCGCCATCGCGTCGCTGAGGATGCCGCCACCGCAACCGATGTCGACCACGCGCTTGCCCTTCAGGCTGGCCAGGGTCTCGATCCACTCCAGGCGCAGCGGATTGATCTGGTGGAGCGGCTTGAACTCGCTCTCCGGGTCCCACCAGCGGTGCGCCAACTCGCTGAACTTGGCCAGTTCCTGGGGATCGGCGTTGAGGGAAGTTGGTGTCATGGGCGCCATTGTGCACAACGTCTGCCGCCAAGAAAAAACCCCGCCGAAGCGGGGTTTTGATCGCAGCGCTCAGGCTCAGCGGATGGAGCGGGTGCCCACCACCTCGATCTCGACGCGGCGGTTCTTGGCGCGGCCTTCGCGGGTGCTGTTGTCAGCCACCGGCTGGGTCTGGCCCTTGCCTTCGGTGTAGACGCGGTTCTGCTCCACGCCCTTGGACACCAGGTAGTTCTTCACGGCCTCGGCGCGACGCACCGATAGACGCTGGTTGTACGCGGCAGCGCCGACGGAGTCGGTGTGACCCACGGCGATGATCACTTCCAGGTTGATGCCCTTCATCTTGTCCACCAGGTCGTCCAGGCGGGCACGGCCTTCGGGCTTCAGGTCGGCCTTGTCGAAGTCGAAGAACGCATCCGCGGCGAAAGTCACCTTCTCGCTGGTGGGCGCGGGAGCAGGTGCCGGGGCCGGAGCAGGCGCCGGGGCCGGGGCAGGCGCGGGGGCCGGAGCGGGTGCCGGAGCGGGAGCGGGCGCCGGGGCCTGGGCGGGCTTCAGAGCACCATCGCAGGCCTGGGCCGCCGTGGCGGGCGTCCAGGTGGCATCGCGCCAGCACAGCTCGTTCGTGCCGTTCTTGACCAGCGTGCCATCCGCTGCGCGCCAGTTGTCGATCGTCTGGGCCAGCGCACCGGAGGCCAGAGCGGCCGATGCAAACAGCGCCGCCACTTTGTTCAGATTGTTCATATTTCTCCTCGCAAGAAAAGCCGCAGACTGGCTGCGAAAAGTCCACCAAAAATGGGACGGGACAAGGAAACGCGCTGTAACGAGCGGGTTTCACTACCGACAAATCATTGTGCCATAGCGTGTCACTTGGACAAGTTTTTGTCCCCAGGCCCACTTTTGCCACGCCCCCCTGTTGCGCTCGCACGACAACCCGTCCCCTTTAGAATGGAGCTTTGTCAGCCATCGTCTGACAAAGCCTCCGCACAGCCGCCCGGTTGTGTCGCCGCCCCAGGGATCGCATGACTCAGTTCGCCAAAGAAACCCTTCCCGTCAGCCTCGAAGAGGAAATGCGGCGCTCCTACCTCGATTACGCGATGAGCGTGATCGTGGGACGTGCGCTGCCCGACGCCCGAGATGGCCTCAAGCCCGTCCATCGGCGCGTGCTGTTCGCCATGCACGAGCTCAACAACGACTGGAACCGGCCCTACAAGAAGTCAGCCCGCATCGTTGGCGACGTGATCGGTAAGTACCATCCGCACGGCGACTCGGCGGTGTACGACACCATCGTGCGCATGGCCCAGGATTTCTCGCTGCGCCACATGCTGGTGGACGGCCAGGGCAACTTCGGCTCGGTCGATGGCGACAACGCCGCGGCGATGCGCTACACCGAAATCCGCCTGGCCAAGATCGCCCACGAGATGCTGGCCGACATCGACAAGGAAACCGTCGACTACGGCCCCAACTACGACGGCTCCGAGAAGGAGCCGCTGGTGCTCCCCACGCGGCTGCCCAACCTCCTGGTCAACGGCTCGGCCGGCATCGCGGTGGGCATGGCCACCAACATCCCGCCCCACAACCTCAACGAGGTGGTCGACGCCTGCCAGCACCTGCTGAAGAACCCGCAGGCCACGGTCGATGAGCTGATGGAGATCATCCCGGCGCCCGACTTCCCCACGGCCGGCATCATCTACGGCCTGTCGGGCGTGCGCGATGGCTACCGCACCGGCCGCGGCAAGGTGGTGATGCGCGCGCGCTGCCACTTCGAGGACATCGACAAGGGGGCGCGTCAGGCCATCATCGTCGACGAGATCCCCTACCAGGTGAACAAGAAGAACCTGCTCGAGCGCATTGCCGAGCTGGTTCACGAGAAGAAGATCGAAGGCATCAGCCACATCCAGGACGAGTCCGACAAGTCGGGCATGCGGGTGGTGATCGAGCTCAAGCGCGGCGAAGTGCCCGAGGTGGTGCTGAACAACCTGTACAAGCAGACCCAGCTGCAGGACACCTTCGGCATGAACATGGTGGCGCTGATCGACGGTCAGCCCAAGCTGTGCAACCTCAAGGACCTGCTGGCGATCTTCCTCGAGCACCGCCGCGAAGTGGTCACCCGCCGCACGGTGTTCGAGCTGCGCAAGGCGCGCGAGCGCGGCCATGTGCTCGAAGGCCTGGCCGTGGCGCTGGCCAACATCGACGAGTTCATCACCATCATCAAGAACTCGCCCACCCCGCCGATCGCACGTCAGGAGCTGATGGCACGCTCCTGGGATTCGTCGCTGGTGCGCGAGATGCTGGCCCGCGCCGAAGGCGATACCGCGGGCGGCCGTGCGGCCTACCGCCCCGAGGGCCTGCCGCTGCACTACGGCCTCCAGGCCGACGGCCTGTACCGCCTGTCCGACGACCAGGCCGGTGAGATCCTGCAGATGCGCCTGCAACGCCTCACGGGCCTGGAGCAGGACAAGATCATCGGCGAGTACAAGGACGTGATGGCGCAGATCGCCGACCTGCTCGACATCCTGGCCAAGCCCGAGCGGGTGACCTTCATCATCGGCGAGGAACTCACGGCGCTGAAGCAGGAGTTCGGCCAGACGAAGGTGGGCGCTCGCCGCAGCCAGATCGAGCACAACGCCCAGGAACTCGACACCGAGGACCTGATCACCCCGCAGGACATGGTGGTGACGCTCAGCCACAGCGGCTACATCAAGAGCCAGCCGCTGGCCGAGTACCGCGCCCAGCGCCGCGGCGGCCGCGGCAAGCAGGCCGCGGCCACCAAGGAAGACGACTGGATCGACCAGCTCTTCATCGCCAACACGCACGACTACATCCTGTGCTTCTCCAACCGCGGCCGGGTGTACTGGCTCAAGGTATGGGAAGTGCCCCAGGGCGGCCGCGCCTCGCGTGGCAAGCCCATCGTGAACATGTTCCCGCTGCAGCAGGGCGAGAAGATCAACGTCGTGCTGCCGCTCACTGGCGAGTTCCGCAGCTTCCCGGCCGATCACTACGTCTTCATGGCCACCGCCCAGGGCACGGTCAAGAAGACGGCGCTGGACGAATTCAGCAACCCGCGCAAGGCCGGCATCATCGCGGTGGACCTGGACGAAGGGGACTTCCTGATCGGCGCGGCGCTGACCGATGGCCATCACGACGTCATGCTGTTCAGCGATGGTGGCAAGGCCGTGCGCTTCGACGAGAACGATGTGCGCGCGATGGGCCGCCAGGCTCGCGGCGTGCGCGGCATGATGCTCGAAGACGGCCAGAGCGTGATCGCCATGCTGGTGGCCGAAGACGAGACGCAAAGCGTGCTCACGGCCACCGAGAACGGCTATGGCAAGCGCACGTCCATCGTCGAGTACACCCGCCACGGCCGCGGCACCAAGGGCATGATCGCCATCCAGCAGAGTGAGCGCAATGGCAAGGTCGTTGCCGCCACGCTGGTGCGTGCCGAGGACGAGATCATGCTGATCACCGACAAGGGTGTGCTGGTGCGCACCCGCGTGGCTGAGATCCGCGAACTGGGCCGTGCCACTCAGGGCGTGACCCTGATCGCACTGGATGACGGCGCCAAACTCTCGGGCCTGCAGCGCATCGTCGAGAACGATGCCGCCGAGCGAGAAGGCGAGGCCGGAGGTGACAGCGAAGGCGGTGAAGCCGCCGACTGACCGACCTGCCCGACGATGCCGGCGCCCGGGAGCCTTGGCCCGGGCCGGATGCTCCTGGACCCTGCCACCTCCGCCATGAACCGCCCGTACAACTTTTCTGCCGGCCCCGCCGCCCTGCCGCAACCGGTCCTCGAGCAAGCCGCCGCCGAGATGCTGGATTGGCACGGCAGCGGCATGAGCGTGATGGAGATGAGCCATCGCGGACGCGAGTTCGGCGAGATCCTCGACCGGGCGGAAGCCGACCTGCGCGAACTCCTGGCCGTGCCAGCGCACTTCAAGGTGCTGTTCATGCAAGGCGGCGGACTGGGCGAAAACGCCATCGTGCCGCTGAACCTTTCGCGTGGCGGGCTGGTGGATTTCGTCGTGACGGGGTCGTGGTCGGGCAAGTCGTACAAGGAGGCGGCGCGCTACTGCGATCCCGCGCTCGCCGCCAGCAACGAGGCCGGCGGCTACACGAGCCTTCCCTCCCCGGCCACCTGGCGCCTTCGTGGCGGTGCGTCGTACGTGCATGTGTGCACCAACGAGACCATCCACGGGGTGGAGTTCCAGCAACTGCCCGATCTGCAGGCGCTGGGCTGCAACGCCCCGCTGGTGATCGACTGTTCCTCGCACATCGCCTCGCGACCCATCGACTGGTCGCGCGTGGGCCTGGCCTTTGCAGGCGCCCAGAAGAACATCGGCCCGGCTGGCCTGACGCTGGTGTTCGTGCGAGAAGACCTGCTTGGTCATGCCCTTCCGGTGTGCCCGAGCGCCTTCGATTACCGCATCGTGGCCGACAACCGTTCGATGTACAACACCCCGCCCACCTACGCCATCTACATGGCGGGGCTGGTGTTTCAATGGCTCAAGCGCGAGGGCGGCGTGGCCGAGATGGAGCGCCGTGCCATCGAGCGCTCGAACCTCGTGTATGACTTCATCGACGGCTCGGGCTGGTACGTCAACCGCGTGGACCGCTCCTGCCGCTCGCGCATGAACCTGCCCTTCTTCCTGCCCGATGACCGGCTCAACGAACCCTTCCTTGCCGGCGCGCGCGAGCGCGGCCTGCTGCAACTGAAGGGCCACAAGAGCGTGGGCGGCATGCGCGCCAGCCTCTACAACGCGATGCCCCTGGACGGCGCACGCGCGCTGGTGGACTACATGCGAGAATTCGCCGCTGCCCATGGCTGAGATTCCCACCCCCGACGAACTGCTGGCGTTGCGCAATCAGATCGACACCGTCGATCGGGAATTGCTGGCGCTGCTCAACCGCCGTGCCGGCCTGGCGCAGGCGGTGGGTGAGCTCAAGAAAAAAGAAGGCTCGGTGGTGTTCCGCCCCGAGCGCGAAGCCCAGGTCATCGACGGGCTGAAGGCCGTGAACCAGGGGCCGCTGAAATCTGAATCGGTGGCGCCGATCTGGCGCGAGATCATGTCGGCCTGCCGTGCCCTGGAAACGCCCACCCGCGTGGCCTACCTGGGTCCGGCCGGCACCTTCAGCGAACTGGCGGCGCTGGGCTTTTTCGGGTCGTCCATCGTGCGCGTGCCCTGCGCCAGCATCGACGAGGTCTTCCGCACCACCACGGCCGGTGCCGCCGATTTCGGCGTGGTGCCCGTGGAGAACTCCACCGAAGGCGTCGTGGCCCGCTCGCTCGACCTCTTCCTGACCACCCCGCTGTTCATCATCGGCGAGACCAGCCTCTTCGTGCAGCACAACCTGCTTCGCAAGGAGAACTCGCTCAACGACATAGAGGCCGTGTGCGCCCATCCCCAGGCTCTGGCGCAATGCCATCTGTGGCTGAGCAACCACCTGCCCAACGTCGAGCGCCGCCCGGTGGCCAGCAATGCCGAAGGGGCCCGTCTGGCCAGCGAGAACCCGCGCCTGGCCGGCATCGCCAGCGAACGCGCGGCCAGCGAGTACGGCCTGCACGTGGTGGCGCCAGCCATCCAGGACGACCCGCACAATCGCACACGCTTTGCCATCGTCACCCACCCCGATCGCCACCCCCAACCCAAGGCCTCGGGCCATGACTGCACCAGCCTCGTGGTGTCGGTGACCAACCGCCCCGGCGCCGTGCATGACATGCTGGTGCCACTCAAGCACTACGGCGTGTCGATGAGCCGCTTCGAGTCGCGCCCGGCGCGCTCGGGTCAGTGGGAGTACTACTTCTACATCGATGTGCAGGGCCATCCTGACCAGGCCCACGTGGCGCAGGCCTTGAAGGAATTGCGCGACGTGTGCGCCTTCTTCAAGCTGCTGGGGACCTACCCCATCGACGTGCATTGATTCCGCCGGGAGCTTCAGGGAGATGTTCAACCAACTCGGCGTGATCGGCTGCGGCCTGATGGGCGGCTCCTTTGCCCTGGCGCTCAAGCGTGCGGGCCTGGTCAAGCGGGTGATCGGCTACAGCAAGTCGCCCTCGACCACCGACAAGGCCAAACGCCTGGGTGTGATCGACATCGCGGCCGAATCGGCACTGCTGGCCGTCTCGGGCTCGGACATCGTGCTCATGGCCGTGCCCGTGGCCGCCTCGGAAGCCACCTTCAAGGCCATCCGTCATCTGGTCGAGCCGGGTGTGCTCTTCATGGACGTGGGCTCGACCAAGCGCGACGTGGTCGATGCCGCCCGCCGTGTGCTCAAGGACCGGGTTGCCTCCTTCGTGCCCGCCCACCCCATCGCGGGCAAGGAAGTCTCCGGCGTCGACCATGCCGACGCCCTGCTCTACAGCGGCCGCCAGGTCATCCTCACGCCGCTGAAGCAGACCGATGCCACCCTCGTGCAGAAGGCCACGGATGTGTGGTCCGCCATCGGAGCCCAGGTGCTCAAGATGACGCCCGAAAACCACGACGCCGCCTTTGCTGCCGTGAGCCACCTGCCCCACCTGCTGGCCTTCGCGTATTTCAGCGCGGTGCACAAGCAGCCGGCCGGGGCCGACTTCCTCTCGCTGGCCGGCCCGGGTTTCCGCGACTTCACCCGCATCGCCGCCAGCGATCCGGCCGTGTGGCGCGACATCCTCCTGGCCAACCGTGAAGAGGTGATGAAGCAGTCGCTGCGCTTCCGGCACACGCTCGATGCACTCGAACACGTCATGAAGACCGGCAACGCCGAAGCGCTGGAGGACCTGATCCGCAGCGCCTCGGAGGCCCGCGCAACCTGGCAGATGTCCACCCCCAAACCCACCGGCTCGCGCTGACGCGCCGCGGCCCAGAGCGCATCGGCGCATGTACACCACCGCCTTCCTCGACCTCCCTCCCCTGCGCTGCGCAGAGGGTGCCGTGCGCCTGCCTGGCTCCAAGAGCATCTCCAACCGTGTGCTGCTGCTGGCGGGCCTGAGCGCCGGCCGCACCCGTGTGCACGACCTGCTCGACTCCGATGACACGCGGGTGATGATCGAGGCGCTGCGGCAGCTGGGCTGCGGCATCGAACACGAAGGCCATGCGCTGGTGGTCACCGGCCTGGGTGGGCGCCTCGTCACCCGGGAGGCGCAGCTCTTCCTGGGCAACGCCGGCACTGCCATGCGACCACTGGTCGCAGCACTCGCCGTGCTCAGTGGCCTGCAGGGCGGCCGCTTCGAGCTGAGCGGCGTGCCGCGCATGCACGAACGGCCCATCGGCGATCTGGTCGATGCGCTGCGGGGCCTGGGCTGCCAGATCGACTACCTGGGCCAGGGTGGCTACCCGCCGCTGCGCCTGGCGGGCGGCAAGCCGCGCGTGGATGCGCCGATCCGCGTGCGCGGCGACGTCTCCAGCCAGTTCCTCACGGCCTTGCTGATGGCCGCTCCGATGCTGTCGGGCCAGGGCCCGGTGCGCATCGAGGTGGTGGGCGAGCTGATCTCCAAACCCTACATCGAGATCACCCTTCGGCTGCTCGAGCGCTTCGGCATCCACGTGCAGCGCGACGGCTGGCAGGCCTTCACCGTGCCCACGGGTTCAGCCTACCGATCCCCCGGTGACATCCACGTCGAGGCCGACGCCTCCTCGGCGTCCTACTTCGTCGCACTCGGGGCCATCGCGGCCGACGCAGCGGCCCCGCTGCGCATCGAGGGCGTGGGCGCCGACTCCATCCAGGGTGACATCCGCTTCGTGGAGGCAGCCCAGGCCATGGGGGCCGTCGTGCGCTCGGGCCCCAACTGGCTGGAAGTGCACCGTGGCGCCTGGCCGCTGCGGGCACTCGACCTCGACTGCAACCACATTCCCGATGCCGCGATGACCCTGGCCGTGATGGCGCTCTACGCCGACGGCCCCACCACGCTGCGCAACATCGCGAGCTGGCGCGTCAAGGAGACCGATCGCATTGCCGCGATGGCCACCGAGCTGCGCAAGCTCGGCGCCGAGGCGGTCGAGGGCGAGGACTTCCTCACCGTCCAGCCCCTGCGCGCGGTGCGCCCGGCGGCCATCCACACCTACGACGACCACCGGGTGGCCATGTGCTTCTCTCTGGCCGCCTTCCACCCCCTGATCGAAGGCGTCCGGGCGCAGCCGCTGCGCATCCTCGACCCGCGCTGCGTGGCCAAGACCTTCCCGGACTACTTCGAGACGCTCTTCGGTGTGGTCCGTGCTGACCTTGCCGACATCCCCGTGCTCACCATCGACGGCCCCACCGCCTCGGGCAAAGGGACGCTGGCCGCCGAGGTGGCCGAGGCCCTGGGCTATCACCTGCTCGACTCCGGCGCGCTCTATCGGGCGGCAGCGCTGGCGGCGCTGGAGGCCGGGATCGACGCCGAGGACGAACCCCGCCTGGCGGCCCTGGCCACCGGGCTACCGCTGCGTTTCGAGCCCGATCACGTCTGGCTGGCAGCACGCGATGTGAGCGACGACTTGCGCCGGGAGGACGTGGGCGCCATGGCCTCTCGCATCTCGGCCTTCCCGGCCGTGCGGGAGGCCCTGCGGCAGCGCCAGCTCGACTTCCGCCGCCTGCCGGGCCTGGTGGCCGATGGTCGCGACATGGGCACGGTCATCTTCCCCGACGCCGCCCTGAAGGTCTTCCTCACCGCCAGTGCCGAAACGCGGGCGGATCGGCGGCATAAGCAATTGATTTCCAAGGGAATTTCTGCTAATCTTGCGACCCTTTTGCAGGATTTGCAGGCGCGCGACGCCCGGGATCGCTCCCGCAGCACCGCCCCCTTGAAGCCTGCAGAGGACGCGCAGTTGCTCGACAACTCGGCCCTGACCATCGAAGCCTCGGTGGCCCAGGTCCTGGATTGGTGGGCGCAGCGCCGGCCGTTCTGAAGCCCCCTGAAGAACGGTCACAACCCTGACCGGACCTGCGGACCGGCACCAGGGTGGTGGGCCCGGTTTTCTCCCTCCTGCGCCTCACGGGCGCGCTGGAAGGCCGGATTCGTCAACATAACCCGCAACCGACCCCGGTTGCGTATCGCCTGCCGCAGGCTGGCACCAGGAAATCTCTTCATGTCTCAAACCGCTGCCGCTGCCTCCCAAGGCATGGAATCGTTTGCCGCCCTGTTCGAAGAATCGCTGAAGCGCTCCGAAATGCGCGCCGGCGAGGTGATCACCGCCGAAGTCGTCCGCGTGGACTACAACTTCGTCGTCGTGAACGCCGGACTCAAGTCCGAGGCCTATGTGCCCATCGACGAGTTCAAGAACGACCAGGGTGAACTCGAGGTCCAGGTCGGCGACTTCGTCTCGGTGGCCATCGATGCCATCGAAAACGGCTACGGCGACACCATCCTGTCGCGCGACAAGGCCAAGCGCCTGGCCTCGTGGCTGTCACTCGAGCGCGCGCTCGAATCCGGCGACTTCGTCAACGGCACCGTCTCCGGCAAGGTCAAGGGTGGCCTAACCGTGCTGGTCAACGGCATCCGCGCCTTCCTGCCCGGCTCGCTGATCGACACCCGCCCGGTGAAGGACATGAGCCCGTACGAGGGCAAGACTATGGAGTTCAAGGTCATCAAGCTCGACCGCAAGCGCAACAACGTTGTGCTGAGCCGCCGTGCCGTGATCGAAGCCTCGATGGGCGAAGAACGCGCCAAGCTGCTGGAAACCCTGCACGAAGGCGCCATCGTCGACGGCGTGGTCAAGAACATCACCGAATACGGGGCCTTCGTGGACCTGGGCGGCATCGATGGCCTGCTGCACATCACCGACATGGCATGGCGCCGCGTGCGTCACCCTTCCGAGGTGGTGACGGTCGGCCAGGAACTGAAGGCGAAGGTCCTGAAGTTCGACGCCGAGAAGAACCGCGTCTCGCTGGGCCTGAAGCAGCTGGGCGACGACCCCTGGGTGGGCGTGTCGCGCCGCTACCCCAACGGCACCCGCCTGTTCGGCAAGATCACCAACATCGCCGACTACGGTGCCTTCGTCGAGATCGAGCCCGGCATCGAAGGCCTGGTGCACGTCTCCGAGATGGACTGGACCAACAAGAACGTCGCCCCCAGCAAGATCGTCTCGCTGGGCGACGAGGTCGAAGTCATGGTCCTGGAGATCGACGAGGACAAGCGCCGCATCTCCCTGGGCATGAAGCAGTGCAAGCCCAACCCCTGGGACGAGTTCGCCCAGAACTTCAAGCGCGGCGACAAGGTCAAGGGCCCCGTCAAGTCGATCACCGACTTCGGCGTGTTCGTTGGCCTGGCCGCTGGCATCGACGGCCTGGTGCACCTGTCCGACCTGTCCTGGAACGAGCCGGGCGAAGCCGCCGTGCGCAACTACAAGAAGGGCCAGGATGTCGAAGCCGTCGTGCTGGCCATCGACGTGGAGCGCGAGCGCATCTCCCTGGGCATCAAGCAGCTCGACGCCGACCCGTTCACCAACTTCACGGCCGTCAATGACCGTGGCGCCACCGTCACCGGTGTGGTGAAGTCGGTCGACGCCCGCGGCGCCGAGATCCAGCTGGCCGACGACGTGATCGGCTACCTGCGCGCCTCGGAAATCTCCCGCGATCGCGTGGAAGATGCCCGCAACGTGCTGAAGGAAGGCGACGAGGTCACCGCCCTGATCATCAACGTGGACCGCAAGACCCGCGGCCTGCAACTGTCGATCAAGGCCAAGGACAGCGCCGAGCAGCAAGAAGCCATGCAGCGCCTGTCGGCCGAAAGCGCTGGCAACGCCGGCACGACCAGCCTGGGCGCCCTGCTCAAGGCCAAGCTGGACAACCAGAACAACGGCTGATGCCGTTCCCGCACGCCGGCCCGCCGGCGTGCCTCGCAACCCTTCGCGGGGTTGCGATGAAGGCCTGGCTCCGGTCCTTCATCCCAGCCCCGCGCACCCTCTACTCCAACCGAGCGCGCCATGACCCGATCCGACCTCGTGAACCAGCTGGCCGAACGCTTCGGCCAGCTCACCCATCGCGACACCGAGTTTGCGGTCAAGACCATGCTCGACGCCATGGCCGACGCGCTGGCCCGCGGTCACCGCATCGAGATCCGCGGCTTCGGCAGCTTCTCGATCAACCGCCGCCCGCCGCGCATGGGCCGCAACCCGCGCTCGGGCGAGCAGGTCCTCATTCCTGAAAAGCTCGTGCCCCACTTCAAGCCTGGCAAGGCGCTGCGCGAGGCCGTGGACCAGCGCCCGGTGGACGACGAGCCCACCGCCAAGCCGTCGTCGGCCCCGGCCGAGTGACGCGGCCCGGCGGGGCCTCGAAGACGCCCCCCATGGCCCGATAGAATCCCGCGCATGCGAGCCCTCATCTGGCTGTTTCGAGCCTTCCTCTTTTTCGTGCTGTTCGCTTTCGCGCTGAACAACCAGCACGAGGTCAGCCTGAAGTGGTTCTTCGGCTACGAAACCATCACCCCCATGGTCTTCGTTGTCCTGGCGGCCTTCGTTCTGGGCTGCGCATGCGGGGTGCTGGCGATGGTGCCCAGCTGGTGGCGCCAGCGCCGCGCTGCACGTGCGCCGCAGGCGTCCGCGCCCGCCCCCGCAGCCACCCCCGCCGCCCAGCCGCCGCTGGGCGGGGCCGAGGCCTTCGCGCTCAACCACCCCCCGCGCGATGGAGTTTGACTTCCAGTGGCTCCTGCTGGGCCTGCCCCTGGCCTTCGGCCTGGGCTGGCTGGCCTCGCGCCTGGACCTGCGCCAGTGGCGGCGGGAGCAGCAGTCCTCCCCCAAGGCCTACTTCAAGGGACTGAACCTGCTGCTCAACGAGCAGCAGGACAAGGCCATCGACGCCTTCATCGAAGCCGTCCAGCACGACCCCGACACCTCGGACCTGCACTTCGCCCTGGGCAACCTCTTCCGGCGCCGCGGCGAGTACGAGCGGGCCGTGCGCGTGCACGAGCACCTGCTGGGCCGCGGCGACCTGCCCCGTGCCGAGCGCGAGCGGGCCCAGCACGCGCTGGCCCAGGACTTCCTCAAGGCCGGCCTGTTCGACCGGGCCGAGGCCGCCTACCGGGCGCTTGAAACCACCCGCTTCGCCACCGAGGCCCGGCTCGCCTTGCTGACGCTGTATGAACGCTCCCGCGAGTGGCCTGCGGCCATCGACACCGCCACGCGGCTGGAAGCCGCTGGGGCAGGTTCATTCGCCCAGCGCATCGGTCACTACCACTGCGAACTGGCGCTGGAGGCCGACGCCCGCGGTGAGCTCCACGCCGCCGAACAGGCCTTGATGCAAGCCCGACGGATCGCCCCCCAAGCGGCGCGCCCGATCGTGATGATGGGGGATCGCCTGGCGCGCCAGGGCCGGCACGCAGAGGCCATGGCAGCCTGGGCCGAACTGATGGCCGTGCAACCATCGGCCTTCGGCCTCGTGGCCCCCGCCTACGCCGCCAGCGCGCGGGCGACCGGCTCGGTGGCGGACGCCCGCGACCGGCTCGAGCGCCTGTATGCCCAGGCACCGAGCGCCGAGCTCCTGAGCGCCTGCCTCGAACTGGCCGACGAGCCGTCGGGGCGTCGCCAGCTGCTGGCCCGGCACCTCGATCGACTGGCCTCGCTCACCGCCGCTGCCGGCCTGGTGGACGAGAGCCTGCGTCAGGAGACCGTGCTGGACCGGGCGGAGTTGCTGTCGGTCCAGAAGGCCCTGGCCACTGCGGCCCGCCCCCTGCAACGCTACCGATGCGCCGCCTGCGGCTTCGAGGCGCAGCACTACTTCTGGCAGTGCCCCGGTTGCCACAGCTGGGACAGCTACCCGCCGCGTCACATCGACGAGCTGTAGGCCCGGGGCCTCACTCCCGCCAGTGCTCAGCCAACCAGGGAGCCGGCTGGGCCCGGCGCCACCAGTGCGTGGAACGGCCCGCGAGCGCGTCGGGCGGGTTGATCACCCCGTGGAAGATCAGGATGCGGGCGCCCTCCGGGATGGATGGCGCACGGAAGTGGTTCATCGGCCAGCGCGGGATGCAGTGGTACTTCCAGCTGGCGCACCACTGCGAGGGCCAATAGGCCAACTTGCCTTGCTCGTGCAGCACCTCCGACAGCCAGGCCTGCTCATTGCGCAAGCGCGCACGGATCGCCTCGTGCTCGGTCTGGAAGCGGTCCAGGACCTCCGGATGGGCGCCGATGCGGAAGCGATAGACCGAGGAATTGCCCGTGATGCGCCAGGGCCGCTTCCAGTCGTGAATGATCAGGAACTCGCCCGGCTCCTCGAAGAAGGGGGTGATGTCGTCAACGATCACCACGTCGAGGTCGAGAAAAAGCGCCGTGCCCTGCAGACCCTGCAGGTCGGCCCCCATGGTGGTGAGCTTCTTCCAGCCCCGCTCGGGGATGCCCTCGGGCAGGGCCAGTTCGGGGATGGGCAGGCACAGCACCTCGGGCCGGATGCCCTCGCTGCGATCGGTGAGGCACACGAAGCGGAAGTCGCCACGCAGATGGCGGCGCACCATGCCGTAGAGGCGATTGACGTACTCGGGGCCGTACTTGGTGCCCCACTTCATGCACAGTACCACCCGATCCGCAGCGCTCACATATCCTCCATCCAGCGTCGTTCGGCCGGATTGTCTCTCAAGGCCTCGCGCGGAGCGTTACGTCTGTTCACGCTTGCGAGCCGAATCCCCCTCGCAGGAGGGACGGTCGAATACCGCAGGCCTGCCTAGACTTCACACGGTCCGCCGCGAGGGCCGGCCATGACCTCAGAACATTCAGGAGGATTTCCAATGCGTCCAGTCGTGAACCTCGTGCTGGCCGGTGCGCTGGCATGGTCCAGCTCCCTTGCCTGGGCCGTCGGCGACGTCAATCGCCTTGAAGCGGGACGGTTGCAGGCCGTCAAAGGCATCGGACCCAAACTGTCGCAACGTATCGTCGAAGAACGCCAACGTTCCCCCTTCCGGGACTGGGACGACTTCATCGACCGCATGCCGGGCGTGGGCGAGCGCACGGCGCAGAAGTTCTCAGCCCAGGGGCTCACGGTGAACGGGCAATCCTTCGGGCCCGCGCCCGCCAACGCCCGCACGCCCACACGCAGCAGCGTCACGGCCTATGCCCCCCGCACGCCGCCTGCGCCGCCGCCGGAGTCGGCCGCCCTGCGGCGCTGATACCGCTTCAGTGCTTCGGGCCCTTGCCGGGGTGGTCGTCGCGGCCGCGGTGCGGCGGCCCGCCCTTGCCGTGCTTCTTCTCGTCCCAGTAGCGGCGCTCACGGTCCTCGTCGTACTTCACGAAGTAGACGGGCCGTGAACAGGCGTTGTACTTGTGGCAATGCTTGCCCCAGTTCTTCGCATGCCCGGGGGGCACGCGCATGTAGACCGGCGACTGGTGCACGATCACGGCCGGCGGCGCGATGATGACCGGCTGCGGGTAGATCACCGCCGGCGGCGGGGCGTGGCCGATGTCGATGCGCCCGTAGAAGCCCGGCTGGTTGACACTGACCGACACGCCCACGCTGGTGTTGGCGGCGGCCAGGAGGGGTGCACCGGCCAGTGCAACGGCGAGAAGGATCTGACCTGCTTTCATGGGAACGGCTCCTTGGAGTCCGGCCGATGGCCATGAGCTCCTGTGGTGGTATGTGAACAGGATGCTAGCGGGAAACCGCCTCGAAAAATGGGAGAACTCCCCACCTGTCCGGCACTGTCTGACAGGTTCGCGGGCTTTGTGTGGCCGCAAACCCTCGAAACGTAAATACTCGTTACGAAACTGAGCCGCTACTCGTAGACGATGCTCGCCTGGCCCTCGTGGGCATCGCGCCGCCATACGCTCAGCGCCTCGTCACTGGGGTAGAAGCGTGCCGCCTCGCCCAGATCCACCTCGCCGCAGGCCTGGGGGCGCTGCACCGCCAGGCGCACCGTGAGGCCCTGGACCCGTTCGCCCTGCTCGGTCTGCACCCGCCGGGGCGGATGGGCCCGCAGCAGCTCGCGCACGGAAATGGCCTGGCCGTTGACGGCCACGCGCAGGTAGCGGCCGAAACGGCAACGCGCTGCGGCCAGGTCCCAGACCTGCTGCACGTTCAGCCGCAGGCCGCCTGAAAAGCGGTCGGGCTGGACCTTGCCCTGCACGATGAGCAGTTCATCGTCCTTGAGCCAGTCGCGGTGGGCGTCGAGCAGCTCTTCGTTGGCCACCGCCTCGATGACTTCCGTCTTGTCGTCGAGCTTGAAGATCGCCACGCGGCCGCGCTGGCCGTTGACCACGCGCAGGTCGCTGACGATGCCCACCAGCAGCTGGGGCTCGCGGCTGTCGACCAGGTCGGCAATGCGCAGCCGCGCGAAGCGTCGCACCTCGGGGGCGTATTCGTCGAAGAGGTGGCCCGAGAGGTAGAAGCCGATGGCCGGCTTTTCGTGCATCAGGCGGGCCTTGATGCTCCAGGGCTCGGCGGCGACCAGCTCGGGTTCCTGGGTGGACGAGCCGTGGGCGTCGCCGAAGTCGAAGAGGCCGCCCTGGTCGGCATGCGCGGCCTGGGTGTCGGCGTATTCGAAGCCCAGCGAGACGCTGGCCAGCAGGGCGGCGCGGTTGGGCTCCAGCCCATCGAAGGCGCCGGCCTTGATCAGCGCCTCGACCACCCGCTTGTTGATGCGCGAGCGATCCACGCGGGCGCAGAAGTCGAAGAAGCTCTTGAAGCGCCCGCCGGCCTCGCGCGCCTGCACGATGGCCTCGATGGCGCCCTGGCCCGTGCCCTTGATGGCGCCCAGGCCGTAGCGCACCGCGCGCTCGCCGGTGGGCTCGAAGCGGTAGGTGCCGGTGTTCACGTCGGGCATCTCGAAGGTGATGCCGAAGTTCTGCACCGCGTCGTCGAAGAAGATCTTGAGCTTGTCGGTGTCGTCGATCGACACGCTCATGTTGGCCGCGAAGAATTCGGCCGGGTAGTGCACCTTCAGCCAGGCCGTGTGATAGGCCAGCAAGGCATAGGCGGCGGCGTGCGACTTGTTGAAGCCGTAGCCCGCGAACTTCTCCATCAGGTCGAAGATCTCGTTGGCCTTGCCGGCATCGATGCCCTTCTGGGCTGCGCCTTCGGCAAAGATGACGCGGTGCTTGGCCATCTCCTCGGGCTTCTTCTTGCCCATGGCACGGCGCAGCAGGTCGGCGCCACCGAGCGAGTAGCCCCCCACGATCTGGGCCACCTGCATCACCTGCTCCTGGTAGACCATGATGCCGTAGGTCTCCTTGAGCACGCCCTCCATCAGCGGGTGCGGGTACTCCACCTCCTCACGGCCGTGCTTGCGCGCGCAGAAGGACGGGATCAGGTCCATCGGGCCGGGCCGGTAGAGTGCCACCAGCGCGATGATGTCCTCGAAGACGCTGGGCTTGGCGTCGCGCAGCATGCCCTGCATGCCGCGGGATTCCAGCTGGAACACGGCCACCGTCTTGCCTTCGGACAGGAGCTGGTAGGACGCCCGGTCGTCCAGTGCAATCTTCGCGAAGTCGAAGTCCTTCTGCGCGGGATGCCGCGCGACGATGAATTCCTTGGCCATCTCCAGGATGGTCAGCGTGGCCAGGCCAAGGAAGTCGAACTTCACCAGGCCGATGGCCTCGACGTCGTCCTTGTCGTACTGCGAGACGGCCGAGTCGCTGCCGGGCTGCATGTACAACGGGCAGAAGTCGGTGATCCTGCCCGGTGCGATGAGCACGCCACCAGCATGCATGCCGATGTTGCGCACCATGCCCTCAACCCGCTCGGCCAGGGCGAGCAGCTCGGCCACCTCTTCCTCGTTCTTCTCGCGCTCCTCGATCTCGGGGGCTTCCTTGCGCGCGTAGATGACCCCGCCATCGGGGTTGTCGCCGGGGCGCTTGAGCGTGACCGTCTTGCCCGGGGGCGCGGGCACGAGCTTGGCGATGCCGTCCACATGGCCATAGCCCATGCCCAGCACGCGGCCCACGTCGCGCAGCGCAGCCTTGGCCGCCATGGTGCCGAAGGTGGCGATCTGCGAGACGGCCTCGCGGCCGTAGCGTTCCTTCACGTAGTCGATGACGCGGTCGCGGTTGGCCTGGCAGAAGTCGATGTCGAAGTCAGGCATCGACACCCGCTCGGGGTTGAGGAAGCGCTCGAACAGCAGGTTGTAGCGCAGCGGGTCGAGGTCGGTGATCTTCAGCGCGTAGGCCACAAGCGAGCCTGCACCCGAACCGCGCCCCGGGCCCACCGGGCATCCGTTGTTCTTGGCCCAGTTGATGAAGTCGGCCACGATGAGGAAGTAGCCCGGGAAACCCATCTTCAGGATGGTGTTGATCTCGAAGTCGAGCCGCTCCACATAGGTGGGGCGCTGTCGCTCGCGCTCGACCGCGTCGGGATAGAGATGCTGCAGGCGCTCCTCCAGGCCTTCGAGCGAGACCTGGCGGAAGTAGTCCTCCATCGTCAGCCCGCCCGGGATCGGGAAGTTGGGCAGCTGGGGCTTGCCCAGCACCAGGCTCAGGTTGCAGCGCCTGGCGATCTCGACCGAATTGGCCAGGGCCGAGGGAAGGTCGGCGAACAACGCCTCCATCTCGGCCTGGGTCTTGAAATACTGCTCGCGGGTGAAGCGCTTGATGCGCCGCGGGTTGGTGAGGGTCTCGCCCTCGGCGATGCACACGCGCGCCTCGTGGGCCTCGAAATCCTCCGGCGTCTGGAACTGCACCGGGTGGGTGGCCACCACCGGCAGTCCGAGCTCGGCCGCGAGCGGCACGGCGGCGCGCACATGGGCCTCGTGCGTGGCGATGCCGGCGCGCTGCAGCTCGAGATAGAAGCGCTGGGGGAAAAGCGCCGCCAGCCGCTGCGCCGCCGCCTTGGCGCGCGGCAGGTCGCCCGCCAACAGGGCCTGGCCCACCAGGCCCTGGTCGGCGCCGGACAGCGCGATCAGGCCCTCGCCCAGGGTCTCGAACCACTCCCACTTCAGCCAGGCCTGGGCGCGTTGCACGTTCTGCGTCCAGCCCCGGGCCAGCAACTCGCACAGGTTCAGGTAGCCCTGCGTGTCCTGGATCAGCAGCAACAGACGGCTGGGCTGGCGCTCTCCGCCGCTGGCCGTGGCGGGCTCCATCCACACGTCGGCGCCGATGATCGGCTTCACCCCCGCGCCCCGGGCTGCGCTGTAGAACTTGATCGCTCCGAAGAGGTTGGACAGGTCGGTGATGGCCAGGGCCGGCTGGGTGTCGGCAGCAGCGGCATCGACCAGGTCGTCGATGCGCAGGGTGCCGTCGACGACGGAAAACTCGGTGTGGGTGCGCAGGTGGATGAAGGCCATGCGGATCATTTTAGGCAGCCGCCCTGCCTACAATCCGGTCCCGTGAGCCCCCTCCTGAACATCTCGGCGTATCTTTTCGTCTCGATCAGCGACTGCGAGCGCCTGCGCGAGAGCATCCACTCACGTGCCGACGCGCTGGGCTTGCGCGGCACCGTGTTGCTGGCCGAGGAAGGCCTCAACCTCTTCCTCGCCGGCGAGGCACACGCCGTGCGTGACTTTGTCGGCTGGCTGCGCATCGACCCCCGCTTCGCCGCGCTGGAACCCAAGGAAAGCTGGTCGGACGCCTTGCCCTTCCAGCGGTTGAAGGTGAAGGTCAAGCGCGAGATCATCCGCATGAACCATCCGGCCATCCAGCCGCAGCAGGGCCGAGCGCCCGCGGTGGATGCCGTCACCCTGGCGCGCTGGCTGGACGACGGCCAGGACGACGAGGGCCGCCCGGTGGTGACGCTGGACACGCGCAATGCCTTCGAGGTGGATCACGGCAGCTTCGACGGGGCCATCGACTGGCGGCTGGAGAAGTTCAGCGACTTTCCAGCAGCGGTCCAGGCCCATCGGGATGAGCTTGCCGGCAAGACGGTGGTGAGCTTCTGCACCGGCGGCATCCGCTGCGAGAAGGCGGCGATCTACCTGCGCGAGGCCGGGCTCGATCACGTCTACCAGCTCGACGGCGGCATCCTGAAGTACTTCGAGCTCACGGGTGGGCGCCACTATCGCGGCGGCTGTTTCGTCTTTGACGAGCGCGAGGTACTGGCCCCCACCCTGGCGCCACTCAGGACTTGAGCACGGCCAGCACGTCGGAGCGGAATTCGCGCTGATAGAGGATGGAGATCACGCCCGCCGTCAGCACCGCGAACACCCACGGCGAGAAGAACCACCCGATCAGCGCGAAGGCCATGTAGTAGGCACGCAGGCCATCGTTGAAGGTCTCGGCCGCCAGGCCAACCACGCGTCCGGCCCGCTCGGCGAAATCGTCGCGTGACGCTTCGCCCCGTTCGAACACGCGATAGTCCGGTGCCGAGGCGATCATCAGCGCCCCGAAGGTGTATTGCCTCAGCGACCAGGTGAAGCGGAAGAAGGCGAACACGAAGACGCCGGTGAGCACCAGCACCTTGAGGTCGAAGACCAGCACCGAGGTGCGCGCGGCAAAGGGGATCTCGGCCACCAGCTCGGTGGCCTTCTCGCTGGTGCCGAGCACGGCCAGCAGACCGCCGATGATCAGGATGGTGGTGGAGGCAAAGAAGGAGGGGCTGCTGGACAGGCTCTGGATGACGATGCCATCGATCACGCGCACGTCGCGGTGTGTGGTCTGCAGCATCCACTGCCGGCGCAGCTGGTTGGTCACGCCGAGCACCGTCATCTCGGTCTGGCCACGGTGGCGGGCGAACAGGGCGTAGGCCAGCCAGGCCGCGAAGAACCAGCCGAGGGCCAGCCAGTCGGTCCAGGGCAGCAGGGTGATGATCTTGAGGGCGGCATCCATGGGCGGGACTGTAGCCCAGGGGCGCCGCCCGCCGCCTCAGGGCGCCAGGTCGAAGACGATGACCTCGGCACCCTGCCCGCGATCCAGCACCAGCCGATCCTCGGCCGCGAGCTTGGCGGCATCACCGGCCACCAGGCGCTGGCCGTTGACCTGCACCTCGCCGCGCGCCACGTGCACGTAGGCCAGGCGCTTCGGGTCGAGCGCCAGCTCGGCGCGCTCCTCGCCGTCGAAGAGGCCCACGTACATCGCCGCATCGGCGTTCAGCTTCACCGAACCCTCGCGTGCGTCGGGCGAGGCCACCAGGCGCAGCCGGCCGCGCTTGTCCTCGGCCGGGAACATCTTCTGCTCGTAGCCCGGGTCGATGCCGCGCTCGTCGGGCAGGATCCAGATCTGCAGGAAATGGGTGGTGGCCGCCGGGGCGTGGTTGTACTCGCTGTGCAGGATGCCGCGGCCGGCACTCATGCGCTGCACCTCGCCCGGGCGGATGGCCGCGCCGTTGCCGATGCTGTCCTTGTGGGCGAGTTCGCCTTCGAGCACGTAGGAGATGATCTCCATGTCGCGGTGCCCATGGGTGCCGAAGCCCGTGCCCGGCGCGATGCGGTCTTCGTTGATCACGCGCAGGTTGCCGAAGCCCATGTGGGCGGGGTCGTAGTAGTCGGCGAACGAGAAGCTGTGATGGCTGTTGAGCCAGCCGTGGTCGGCATGGCCGCGCTCGGCCGACTTGCGCAGGGTGATCATGGGAACTCCTTTCTTCACTGCTGGTGTTTCTGAATTGTGGGGACAGCCCACGCCCCATCGAGCGCCCGGTCTTGATGGCATCATTCGAAGCATTTGAACCCCTCCTGCCCATGAGCGAACGCCGCAACGTCCTCACCCCTGAAGCGCTGGCCATGGTCGATGTGATCGCACGCACCGGCAGCTTTGCTGCGGCGGCGCGCGAGCTGGGCAAGGTGCCCTCGGCGCTGACCTACAGCGTGCGCCAGCTGGAGGATGCACTGGATGTACTGCTCTTCGACCGCCGCTCGCGCCAGGCCCAGCTCACCGCCGCGGGCCAGGAGCTGCTCACCGAAGGCCGGCGGTTGCTGCAGGAGATGGACGCCGTGGCCAACCGCGTGCGCCGCGTTGCCTCGGGGTGGGAGACTCAGCTGAGCATCGCCGTGGACAGCATCCTGTCCAGCCTCACGGTCTTCGAGTTGTGCGAGGCCTTCTATGCGTTGAATCCGCCCGGCGGGCCCGGCACGCGCCTGCGCCTGCGCAGCGAGGTGCTGGCGGGCACCTGGGAAGCCCTGGTCCACGGCCAGGCCGACCTTGCGCTGGGCGTGGCGGGCGAGCCCTCGCCGGTGGCCGGCATCGCCATCCAGCCCCTGGGCGAATTGATGATGGACTTCGTCGTGGCGCCGCACCACCCCCTGGCACGCGAAGCCGAACCCCTCAGCGACACCGTGCTGGAGCGCCATCGCGCGGTGGCGGTGGCGGACACGGCCCAGCGGCTGGCCCCCATCACGATGAACCTGCTGCCCGGCCAGGACGTGCTCACCGTGCCGAGCGTGCCCGCCAAGCTCGAGGCCATCCTGCGGGGCCTGGGCTGCGGCTTCCTGCCGCGCGGCCTGGTGCGCCCCCACGCCGAGGTGGGCCGCCTGGTGGTGAAGGCCGTGGCGCGGCCGCGTTCGGCCGGACGGATGCACTACGCCTGGCGCTGCCCGCCCGGCAACGGCAGCAACCCTGCCAACCGCCAGGGCCTGGGCCAGGCGCTGCAGTGGTGGCTGGAGCAGCTCGACCGGGCCACCACGCGCACGGCCCTGCTCGAACGCCACAGCGGCGGGCCCACGCTGGCATGAGCCCCCCCTGCATCGGACGTTTCGCGCCCTCCCCCACCGGCCCCCTGCATGCCGGTTCGCTGGTGGCCGCCCTGGCCAGCTGGCTCGATGCCCGTGCCCGAAGCGGACGCTGGCTGGTGCGCATCGAGGACGTCGACACCCCCCGCTGTGTGCCCGGCGCTGACCGGCTCATCCTCGATCAACTGACCCGCTGCGGCCTCGTGCCCGATGAGCCCCCGGTGTGGCAATCGCGGCGTGAATCGTTGTACGCCCAGGCGCTGGAGCGGCTGAAAGCCTCGGGCTGGGCCTATCCCTGCGCTTGCAGCCGCAAGGACATCGACGCCGCGCTGGCTGCCCGGGGAGTGGTGCACGAGCGCCATGGCGAGCGTGTCTACCCCGGCACCTGCCGCGCCGGCCTCGCCGGCAAGCCCGCACGCGCCTGGCGGGTGCGCACGGTCGATGCCTACCACCACCCGATCGCGATCGACTGGACCGACCGCCGCCTGGGCCCGCAGCACCAGGACCTGAGCGCCACCGTGGGCGACTTCGTGCTCAAGCGCGCCGACGGCCTGTGGGCCTACCAGCTGGCCGTCGTGGTGGACGACGGCGAACAGGGCATCACCGACATCGTGCGCGGCGAAGATCTGGCTGACAACACCGCGCGCCAGATCCATCTGCAGCGCCTGCTGGGGCTGCCCACGCCGCGCTACCTGCACACGCCACTGGTGCTCGACGCCCAGGGCGAGAAGCTTTCGAAGCAGACCGGCGCGCAGGCGCTGGACACGCGTGATCCGGTGGCCACCGTGCGCGCCGCCGCCTCGGTGCTGGGCCTGCAGGCCGACGCCGGCGACCTTGGCGGTCTGCTGGCCGCGCTGGTGGAGGGCTGGCGCACGCGCTGGCTGTGACACACTCCCGCGCAGGAGACAAGAGCATGCGCATCCTGCTGGTGGAGGACGAGCCCGAGCTGGCCCGCTGGCTGGCCAAGACCCTGGCGCGGCACGCCGGCATCGTGGTGGACTGGGCCGACGACGGCGCGCTGGCCGACCGGCGCCTGGCCACCGAAGACTTCGATGCGGTGGTGCTCGACCTGGGCCTGCCGGGCCTCGATGGCCATGGCGTGATCGCCCGCATGCGCGAGCGCGACGACCGCACCCCGGTGCTGGTGCTCACGGCGCGCGATTCGCTCACCGAACGCGTGGGCACGCTGCACGAAGGCGCCGACGACTTCCTGCCCAAACCCTTCATGGTGGAGGAACTCGAAGCCCGCCTGCTGGCCCTGGTGCGCCGCGCTCGCGGCAAGGAACACCCGCGCCTGGCCTGTGGCCCGCTGCAGTTCGACACCGCCAGCCAGCGCTTCACCGTGGGCGGCGAGCCGCTGACCCTGTCGCCACGCGAGCACGCGGTGCTGCGCGCGCTGATCCAGAAGAGCGGTGAGCCGATGAACAAGCAGCAGATCCTCGACCGCGTCTTTCCCGGCGAAGCCGATGTCAACCTCGAAGCCATCGAGGTCTATGTACACCGCCTGCGCAAGAAGCTGGGTGGCACCGGCGTGCAGATCGTCACCCTGCGCGGCCTGGGCTATTGCCTGGAAGCCATCGACCCGGGCGACCCCGCGGCTTCCTCCACCCCATGAAACGCGTGCGCAGCCTGAAATCGGCGCTGCTGTGGTGGCTGCTGCCGGGCCTGGTGCTGATCATGGGCGGCACGCTGTGGTTCTCGAACCAGCTGCTGCGCGACCAGGTCGACCTGGCCTATGACCGGGCGCTTGCGGGTGCGCTGCGCGCCATCGATCTGAACACCTCCACGGTCAGCGGCGGCCTGTCGGTGGAGCAGCCCTTCCTGCTGCTGGAGTTCTTCGAGCTGACCACCAACGCGCGCGTCTACTTCCGTGTCTCCACCGAAGACGGCCTGGCCGAGATCGGCAGCCCCTTCCTGCCCCTGCCGTCGCAGCCCCTGATATCGGGGCAGCCCCAGTTCTACTTTGCCCAGCACGAGGAGACCCCCGTGCGCGTGGCGGCCCTGGCCCGGCCGGCGAATCCGCCGCTGCCCAGCAACCCGCAGGGCCGCATCGTCGTGCAGGTGGCGGAAAGCCTGGGCACACGCGAGGTCTTCCTCGGCCAGGTGCTGCGCCGCTCCATCGAGCGCGATGCCCTGGGCATTGCCATGAGCGTGGTGCTGCTCGTCACCGGCATCGTGATCACGCTGCGCCCGCTCACACGCCTGCGTGACGAGCTCGAATCGCGCCCGGCCGACGACCTGCGTCCCATCGATGACGCCGACCTGCCTTCAGAGGTGCGTCCGCTGGTGGCTGCGGTGAACCGGCACATGGCGCGCTATGCCGAGATGGCACGCACCCAGCGCCAGTTCCTCGACGATGCCTCTCACCAGCTGCGCACGCCCCTGAGCGTGCTGCGCACCCAGGTGGACTTTGCCCTGCGCGAAACCGAACCGGCCGAGGTGCGCCGCGCCCTGCAGGCCATGCACGAGGGCCTGGACCGTGCCGTGCGCATGGCCAACCAGATGCTCGCCCTCGCGCGCGCCCGCGACGCCTCGCTGGCCGAAGGTGGGCTGGTGACGGAGCTCGTGGACCTGGTGGAACTGGCCCAGGGGGTGGCCCGCCAGCTCCTGCCCAACGCACGCGCCAAGCGGCTCGACTTTGGCGTGGAGGCCCCCTCGTCACCCCTGCCACTGCAAGGCAGCGAGTGGCTGCTGCGCGAGGCGCTGCTCAACCTGGTGGACAACGCGATCCGCTACACGCCCGCCGGCGGCGCCGTGACGGTGCGGGTGCTCAGCGACGAGCGCCACGGCCTGCTGCAGGTGGAAGATCAGGGGCCCGGCATGAGCGCGCACGACATCGAACGGGCCGGCGTGCGCTTCCGGCGCGGCGAGGCCGGCAAGCAGCAGGCCGGGGCCGGGCTGGGCCTGGCCATCGTGCACACCATTGCGCAGATGCACGGCGCGGTCCTGCGGCTGGAAACGCGCGACCCGCCCCCCGGTCTGTGCGCGACCCTGGTGTTTCCCCTAGGCCTTGCCCCGCGAGCTGAAAGCCGACCGAAAGCCAGGGCTTCGTAGCCTTGGTCTGTCCGCCGCGGCCTGTACCGGCCGCCCATTCCAGACCCACAGGAGACAGACCATGACCTCTCGCCTTCGACTGGCCGCCGCCGCCTTGCTGGCCACCACCGCCCTGAGCTTTGGCCCCGCCGCCCTGGCCGAGCCCGCCCGCCCCGAGTGCGTGGCCCCGGCCCAGCCCGGCGGCGGCTTCGACCTGACCTGCCGGCTCGCGCAGGCCGCTCTCAAGGACAGCGGCGCCCTGAAGAACCCGATGCGCATCGTCTACATGCCCGGCGGCGTGGGCGCCGTGGCCTACAACAACATCATCACCCAGCGCCCCGGCGACCCGGGCGCCATCATCGCGTTCTCGGGCGGTTCGCTGCTGAACCTGTCGCAGGGCAAGTTCGGCAAGTACACCGTCGACGACGTGCGCTGGCTGGCGGCCATCGGTGCCGACTACGGTGTGGCCATCGTGCGCAACGACTCCCCGCACAAGGATCTCAAGAGCCTGATGGCGGCGCTCAAGGAGGACCCGACCAAGATCGTGCTGGGCGCTGGCGGCTCGGTGGGTGGCCAGGACTGGATGAAGGCTGCCCTCACCGCCAAGGCCGCAGGCGTGGACTACAAGCGCATGCGTTTCGTCGCCTTCGAGGGCGGCGGCGAGGCCGTGACCGCCTTGCGCGGTGGCCACATCCAGGCCTACATGGGTGACGCGGCCGAGGCGGCCACGCTCATCGACGGCGGTGCGCCGATCCGCGTGCTGGCCGTCTATCACAACGAGCGCCTGCCCGGGAAGCTGTCGTCGGTGCCCACCGCGGCCGAGCAGGGCTATGACATCCAGTGGCCCATCATCCGTGGCTTCTATGTCGGGCCCAAGGTGTCGGATGCCGACTACCAGTGGTGGGTGGACGCATTCAAGAAGACCATGGCCTCCCCCGGCTACGCCGCGCTGCAACAGCAGCAGGGCCTGTTCCCGTTCAACCTGACCGGCCCCGAGCTCGACAAGTTCGTCAAGGAACGCACCAAGGCCTACGGCGAACTCGCCGCCTCCTTCGGCCTGATCAAGTAAGCCCCTGCCGCCCCTCCGGCCGGCCGTGCACGCGGCCGGCCCGTCCTCCTTCAAGGAGACCCTCATGACCCTCAACGACCGCGTCCTGGGCGTGTTCGCCCTGCTGTTCGCCGCCTTGCTCGCCTGGCAGGGCTGGGGACTGGAAGCCCCCTTCGCCTACGAACCTGTCGGCCCGCGCGCCTTCCCCCTGCTGCTCGCCGTGGTGATCGGCCTGTGCGGGCTGTGGCTGCTGGTGCGTGGCCGCGAACACGCCGAGCCCAACCCGCCCGGCGCCAACCTGCGCATCGTGGGCATGGTGGGGCTGGTCGCCGCCTACGGGCTGATCTTCGAGACCCTGGGCTTTGTGCTGTCCACGGCCTTGATGACGGTCTTCGTGGGGCGTCTGTTTGGCGGGCGCTGGCGCTCCTGCGTGATCGGTGGCATCGGGATGAGCGTGCTGTTCTACCTGCTGTTCGACAAAGTCTTCGATGTCGTCCTGCCCATGGGCCTGCTCAACGTCGGGGGCTGACATGGACATCCTTCAACACCTCGGCCTCGGCTTCAGCGTGGCCTTTTCGCCGGTCAACCTGCTGGTGGCGGCCATCGGCGCCTTCCTCGGCACCATCGTCGGTGTGCTGCCGGGCCTCGGGCCCATCAACGGCGTGGCCATGCTCGTGCCCATCGCATTTGCGATGAACCTGCCGCCGGAAACCGCCCTCATCCTGCTGGCGGCCGTCTACGTGGGCGCCGAATACGGCGGGCGCATCACCTCCATCCTGATCAACGTGCCCGGTGAGGCCGCGTCGGTGATGACCACGCTGGACGGCTACCCGCTCGCCCGCCAGGGCCTGGCCAGCGTGGCCCTGTCGTTGTCGGCCTGGGCCTCGTTCATCGGCTCCACCGTGGCCATCCTCGGCATCGCCGCCTTCGCACCGCTGGTGGCCAAATGGGCCCTGGCCTTCGGGCCGGCCGAGTACTTCGTGCTGATGATCTTCGCCTTCTGTGCCCTGAGCAGCCTGCTGGGCGACAAGCCCGTCAAGGGGGCCCTGGCAGCGGCCATCGGCCTGGCGATTGCCAGCGTGGGCGTGGATGCCAACTCGGGCGTCTACCGCTACACCTTCGACCTGCCCGAACTCGCCGACGGCATCGACTTCGTCGTGGTGGTGATCGGCCTGTTTGCCATCGCCGAGATGCTGCAGATGCTGGAGAACCTGCTGACCGGCCAGAAGGTCGAGGTGCCGCCGAGCGCGCGCAAGCTCTTCAACTTCAAGGAACTGCGCTTCACCTGGTGGACGACCATCCGTTCCTCCCTGATGGGCTTCGGCATCGGCGTGCTGCCCGGCGCAGGCGCCAGCGTGGCCTCGGCCGTGGCCTATGCCAACGAGAAGCGCCTGCATGAAGGCAAGGACCCGGACGCGAAGTTCGGCAAGGGCGACCTGCGCGGACTGGCCGCGCCGGAGGCGGCCAACAACAGCGCAGCCACCGGTTCTTTCATTCCCATGCTCACGCTGGGTGTGCCCGGCTCGGGCACCACGGCGGTGATGATGGGGGCGCTGACGCTCTACAACATCACACCCGGCCCGGTGCTCTTCGACGCCCAGCCCGCACTCGTGTGGGGCCTGATCGCTTCGCTCTTCATCGCCAACGTGATGCTCTTCGTGATGAACGTGCCCATGGTGCGGGTCTTCGCCTCGATGCTGGCGATTCCCGGCTGGCTGCTGGTGCCGGGCATCCTGGCGATCAGCTTCATCGGCGTGTACGCACTGAGCTCCAGCACCTTCGACCTGCTGCTCATGGTGGGCATCGGCGTCATCGGCTACTTCCTGCGCAAGATGGGCATGCCCATGGCGCCCATGGTGCTGGGCGTGGTGCTGGGCAACCTGATGGAGCAGAACCTGCGCCGCGCGCTGTCGATCACCAACGGCGAACTGCACATCCTGTGGTCCAGCCCGGTGACGGTGTCGCTGTGGATTCTCGCGGCCGCCGTGCTGGTGGTCCCGCCCCTGCTGCGCAAGCGCCGCGCGCTGCGGCTGCAGCACGCCTGACGCCACGATCAGGTGCCGCCGGCTGCGCCCGGCGGCATCACCCCCCGATACCGGGGCCCGGGCCTGCCCCGTTCACACACGGGCCCTCCCTACAATGCCCGCGCACCCGCACACAATGCAAAGCACGGGGAGGGATCGATGTCCTGGATCGGATTGATCATTGGCTTGGTGGCCGCCTGGTTCCTGGCCAACATGCTGGGCGGCGAAGCCGGCCTGGTGGCCCTGGGGGCCTTGATGGGGGTCCTGCTCGCGCGGCTGTACCGCCGTGTCGACACCCTGGAGCAGCGACTCAAGCTCCTGCAGCCCGCTCAAGCCCCCGCGGCACCGCCTCCCATGGCCCAACCGACGGCAACGCCTGCCCCCGTGCAGCCTCCCGCGCCGCCACCCAAGGCGGCCACGAACGAAGACGGATTCGAGGACTGGGCCACGACGCTGCCCCCCACGCTGCCTCCCACCCCGTCTCCCCCGCGGGTCGCCGACGCACCGCCCGCACCGACCCCGCCCCTTGAACCCGACGAACGCAGCGTGGCCGTCACCACCTCGCTCGCCCAGACCGCGCTGGCGTGGCTGCGCGGCGGCAACACCATCGTGCGCGTGGGCGTGCTGATCCTCTTCCTCGGCGTGGCCTTCCTGCTGCGCTATGCGGCCGAACATGCCCTGCTGCCCATCGAGCTGCGCCTGGCCGGGGTGGCCCTCGGTGGCGTGGTCCTCACCGTCATCGGATGGCGGCTGCGCGAGCGTCGTCGCGGCTACGGCCTGAGCCTGCAGGGAGCGGGCATCGGCGTGCTCTACCTCACCATCTTCGCCGCCTTCCGGCTCTACGGCCTGGTGCCTGCAGGGCTCGCGTTTGCGCTGCTGGCGGCCCTGTCGGCCGCGGGTGCGGTGATGGCCGTGGTGCAGCAGGCGCTGCCACTGGCGGTGCTGGGCTTTGCCGGCGGTTTCCTCGCGCCCATCTTCGCCTCCACCGGCCAGGGCAGCCACGTGGCGCTGTTCAGCTACTACCTGGTGCTCAACCTCGCCATCGCCTGGATCGCCTCGCGCCAGGCCTGGAAGCTGCTCAACCTGGTGGGCTTCGTGCTCACCTTCGGCATTGCCAGCCTCTGGGGCTGGCGCTCGTGGCAGCCCGAGCACTTCGCCACCACCGAACCCTTCCTGATCGCGCATTTCGCGCTCTACCTCTACATCTGCGTGCAGTACAGCCGTCAGTTGCTGCGGCCCGATGCACCACGCGGACTGCCGGTGGTGGATGGCGGCCTGCTGTTCGGCCTGCCCATCGTCACCTTTGGCCTGCAGGCCGGCCTGGTGCATCACCTGCCCTATGGCCTGGCGGTGTCCGCCGCGGTGCTCTCGGCCGTCTACCTCGTGCTGGGCCGCTGGCTCTGGCAGCGCAGCGGGGGGCAGCTCCTGCTGCTCATCGAGGGCCTGCTCGCGCTGGGCGTGGTCTTCCTGCTGCTGGTCACGCCACTGGCACTGGACGAGCGCTGGACCGGCGCAGCCTGGGCCGTGCAGGGCGCCGGCATCGTCTGGATCGGCCTGCGCCAACGGCGCTGGTGGGCCGCTGGCCTGGGCCTGCTGCTGCAACTCGTCGCCGCAGCCCTGTTCTGGGACCACCATGTGCGCCCCGCCGATGCCCGGCTTTTCGCCAACGCGGCGTGGCTGTCCACGCTGATGCTGGGGGGTGCGGCCCTGGTGTCTGCCTGGCTGCTGCATCGGCTTGCGCCTGACCGGTCCTCGGACAGCGCCTCGACACCCGTGTGGAACCGCACCCCGCCAGCCGCGCTGTGGCAGGGTGTGCATTGGGGCATGCTGGCGCTTGGGCTGCTGCAGTTGCTCTCAGGGTTGTGGGCCGAGGTGTGGCACGCACGGTGGACGTGGCCGAGGCAGGACACGCAGCTCGCGCTGCTTTGGCTCGCCTCGGCGGCTGCGCTGGAGCTGGCGCACCGCCGCCTGGCCTGGCCGGCGCTGCGCCTGCCGGCGAGGGTGCTCTGGGTGGGCGCCACGCTGATGGCCGCGGGTGGCCTGCTCGACCACCTGGTCAGCCCCGCTCACCAGTGGGAGCAGTTCACGCGCTCGGGTGGCTGGCTGGCCGTGGTAGCCGTGCTGGCGACGGGCCTGTGGCTGCTGCGTCGCCTGAAGGGCAGCCCAGGCGACAGCCATTGGCTGGACCGCGCCACGGGCGCCGAGCGGCTGCTGCTGGCCTGGTTTGCGATGCTGCAGGGTGGGGTGCTGCTGCATGCTCTGGCCCACACGCAGATCGGCTCGCACCTGGCCTGGACGGCGCTGGCCCCCATCGTGGTGCCCACGGCCCTGGCCTGGGTCCTGCTGAACCGCACCGGCCCCACATCGCCGTGGCTGCGAGGGCTGCACGCACCGTGGCTGGTGCTGCTGATGCTGTGGAGCGGGCTCGTCAACCTGGGCCACTCGGCCGCGATGACCCCCCTGCCCTACCTGCCCCTGCTCAACCCGGTGGACCTCGGTCACGTGCTGGCGCTGCTCTATGCCCTGCGGCTGTGGCGCACGGCCGGTCCGCTGCCCTCGTTCTGGCAAGGCCCTGCGGCCGGCCTGGCCGCCGCCGTGGCCTTCGTCTGGGTGAACGCGGTGCTGGTGCGCAGCCTGCACCACTGGAGCGGCACACCGATGTGGCTGGAGGGCGCGCTGCGCAGCGACACGGTGCAGATGGCGCTCACCATCCTGTGGACGCTGCTGGCGCTGGCCGCGATGCTCTGGGCCACACGCAAGGCGGGGCCTGCGATGGCGCGCGCCGTCTGGCTGGCAGGCGCTGCGCTGCTGGCCGTGGTGGTCCTCAAGCTCTTCTTCGTCGACCTCGCCAGCCTTGATACGCTGCGTCGCACCGTCACCTTCCTCGGCGTGGGCGTGCTGATGCTGGTGATTGGCTACGTGTCTCCGCTGCCACCGGCAGCAACGGCCCGGGAGGCCCGCCCATGACGCTGTTTCAACGCTGGACCCTGGCAGCCGCGGCCTGGGCCTGGGCACTGGCGGCCTGCGCCGCCCCCACCGCCCAGGCGCCGCTGAGCCTGACCGCTGGCGACGGCCTGCAAAGGGTGGAGATCCCGCTCGAGCTGCTGCGCGCCTCGACCCGGGACGGCTGGGCCGATCTCCAGGTGCTCAATGCCCAGGGCGAGGTCGTCCCGCAGGCCTGGGCCTTGCCACCCCCCACCCAGGAGCGCGAGCGCAGCGCCCCGCTGCCCCGCTTTGCCTGGCCCGATGCGAGCCCCGGCGATCGAGGCGACGCGGGCGTGCAGGTGCAGGTGGATGCCCAGGGCGCCATCGTGCGCATCCAGGGCCCCGCGACGACCGCCCCGGAAGGCGCCGCCTCCGGGCGCTGGTTGCTCGACCTTGGCCCCGACGCGCATCGAAGCGCGGAGTGGCTCGCCGCGCTCGAACTGGCCTGGGAGGTCCCCCGCGAGGGCAGCCACTTGCGCGCCCGCGTGGAAGCCAGTGCCGACCTGAAGCAATGGCAGCCCGTCACCGACGCCGCGCTGCTCGACGTTCCCGGCGTGGGCGCCGCGTCGGGCGAACGCCTGGTCCAGCGGCGCATCGAATGGCCGGCGGCTGCCCCGGCCTTGCGCTACCTGCGCCTGAGCCTGCAACCGTCCACTCAACTGACCGGGGTGCAGGCCCTGTGGCGCACCCGGGAAGCCAGCGCGGCCACCGCGACCACGCCCCTGCGTTTCGAGCCTGAAGCCGGCACGAGCCCGCCCCGGACCTGGTCGCTGGATCTTGGCGGTGCCGTCCCGCTGCAGGAACTGCGGCTGACGCTGCCGCAGCGCAACAGCGTGGCCAGCCTGGTGCTCGAACAGCGCGCCGACGACAAGACGCCATGGCGGGCGGTGGCGCGCTTCACAGCCTACCGGCTGGACCGCGATGGCCAGGAATGGCGTTCGGCCCCCGTGCGCTGGACGGCCCCACCTGCACGCCACTGGCGGCTGCGTCTGGACGAGCGCAGTCCAGACCTTGGCGCCGAGGCCCTGGAAGCCACCGCCGTCTGGACCCCGCCGCAGCGGGTGTTCGCCGCACGTGGCGAGCCGCCCTTCCGACTGGTGGCCGGTGGGCCCGTCGCCGCGTCGCTCGCACTGCCGCAGCTCCTGCCGGCCTATGAAGCGGGTCACGAGTACCGCCTGCCCCAGGCCGTCGCCGGCGACGTGAGCCTCACCCCGGCCGTGCCGCTGGGGTGGCGCGAGCGCCTGGCCCAGGCCACCGCCGCCGACTGGCGACGCTGGGCCCTGTGGGCCGTGCTGGCCCTGGCGGTGATCGTGCTGGCGGTGCTGGCGCGGCGGCTGATGCGCGACATCCAGCCGCCGTCGCAGGGGTCCTAGGTCAGCGGCTTGATCTCAGACCTTGAGCAGGTGTTCGCGGTAGTACAGCAACTCGTCGATGGACTCGTGGATGTCGGCCAGCGCCGTGTGCTTCTGCGCCTTCCTGAAGCCACCCAGCACCTCGGGCTTCCAGCGGCGCGCCAGCTCCTTGAGCGTGCTCACGTCCAGGTTGCGGTAGTGGAAGAAGGCTTCCAGCTGCGGCATGTAGTTGGCCAGGAAGCGGCGGTCCTGGCAGATGGAGTTGCCGCACATCGGTGAGGTGTTCTTGGGCACGTAGTGTTTCAGGAACTCGATCACGTCGTGCTGGGCCTGTGCCTCGTCCACGGTGGACGCCTTGACGCGATCGATCAGGCCCGATTTGCCGTGCGTGCCCTTGTTCCAGGCATCCATCGCGTCGAGCACCGCATCGCTCTGGTGGATCGCAAAGACCGGCCCTTCCACCCGTTGCTGCAACTGCGCGTCGGTGACCACCACCGCCACCTCGATGATGCGGTCGCGGTCGGGGTAGAGGCCCGTCATCTCCAGGTCGATCCAGACCAGGTTGGTGTCGCTCAAGGCCAGGGGGGCGGTGTCGGTGGGGGTGGCGGCAGGGGTGGCGTCGTCGTTCATGCAGGCTCCTGTGTTGGGGCGCGATTTTCGGTGATCCGTCCAAGGTCTTGCCGGAAGCCTACACTTTCACCCCATGCATTCCGACACCCTGGCCTCGCTTTTTGCTGCGTTTCTCGTTGCCACCCTGGTGGTGAAGTTCTGGCTCGCTTCCCGACAGATCCGCCACGTGGCCCGACACCGCGATGCCGTGCCCGCCGGCTTTGCGCAGACCATCACCTCGGCGGCCCACCAGCGTGCGGCCGACTACACCATCGCCAAGACCCGCTTCGGCCTGCTCACGACCGCCTTTGGCGCCGCCGTGCTGCTGGGCTGGACGCTGCTGGGTGGCCTGGATGTCCTGAATGCGGCCGTGCGCGACGCCGTGCAGCCCACTTTCGGCGACCTGGTCTACCAGCTCGCCTTGCTGGCTGCGGTGGCCGTGATCGGCGCTCTGCTCGACCTGCCCTTCGACGCCTGGTCCACCTTTCGCATCGAGCAGCGCTTCGGCTTCAACCGCATGAGCTGGGGCCTGTTCCTGGGCGACCTCGCCAAGGGCGCCCTGGTGGGCACCCTGCTCGGTCTGCCCCTGGCCGCGCTCGTGCTGTGGCTGATGGGTGCAGCCGGCCCCAGCTGGTGGCTGTGGGCCTGGGCCGTGTGGGTGGGCTTCAACCTGCTGATGCTGGTGCTCTATCCCACGCTCATCGCCCCTTTGTTCAACAAGTTCGAACCGCTGGCCGACGAGGGCCTGCGCCTGCGTGTGGAAGGCCTGATGGCCCGCTGCGGTTTTGCCGCGAAGGGCCTGTTCGTGATGGACGGCTCGAAGCGCAGCGCCCACGCCAATGCCTATTTCACGGGCTTCGGCGCCGCCAAGCGCGTGGTGTTCTTCGACACCCTGCTGAACAAGCTCTCGCCCGGCGAGGTCGAAGCCGTGCTCGCGCATGAACTGGGCCATTTCAAGCGCCGCCACGTGCTCAAGCGCATGGTGGGCATCTTCGGTGTCAGCCTGCTGGGCTTTGCGCTGCTGGGCTGGCTGTCGAACCAGGCCTGGTTCTACACCGGGCTGGGCGTGCAGCCTAACCTGGCCGCCCCCAACGACGCGCTGGCCCTGCTGCTCTTCATGATGGCCGGCCCGGTGTTCGGCTACTTCGTCTCGCCGCTGATGGCGGCCGTCTCGCGCCGCCACGAGTACGAAGCCGATGCCTACGCCTGCACCCAGGCCGACGGGCAGGACCTGTCGAATGCGCTGCTCAAGCTTTACGAGGACAATGCGGCCACGCTGACGCCCGACCCCTGGTACGTGCGCTTCTACTACTCCCATCCGCCGGCCGTGCAACGCCTGGCCGCCATGAAAGCCCTCACCCCATGAACCCCCTGTTGACGCAAAAATGCAAGCCGCTCGAAGGCGGCCAGCCCATGGGCCCGAGCGAGATCGAGGCTCACCTGCGCCAGTCCGATGGCTGGACCCTGACCGACGGCGCCATCGAGAAGACCTACACGTTCAAGAACTACCACGAGACCATGGCCTTCGTGAACGCCCTGGCCTGGATCGCCCACGCCGAGGACCACCACCCCGACCTGCTCGTGAAGTACAGCAGCTGCCAGGTGCGCTTCAACACGCACTCGGTGGGCGGCATCTCCATCAACGACTTCATCTGCGCGGCCAAGGCCGACGCCTTGCTGGGCTGAGCCGCGCTTGGGCAAGCCGGTCGAACTGGATGTGGGGTTGGTGGTGGCCGGTCATGGCCGCCACTACATCGTCGAAACGCCGGAGGGCCGGCGGTTGACCTGCCACCCGCGCGGCAAGAAGAGCGAGTGCGTGGTGGGCGACCGCGTGCGCTGGCAGGCCGCGCAGTCGAACACCGGCGATGAAGGCGTGATCGAGGCCCTGGAGCCGCGGCGCAACCTGCTGCACCGCCAGGACGAATGGAAGACCAAGTCCTTCGCCGCCAACCTCGACCAGATCCTCGTGCTGGTGGCCAGCGAGCCCGTCTTCAGCGAATCGCAGCTCAGCCGCTCGCTCATCGCCGCCGAACATGCCGGCATCCCGGCCACGGTGGTGTTCAACAAGACCGACCTGCCCCAGGCCGCCCAGGCCCGTGAGCGCCTGGCGCCCTACCGCGCCATGGGCTACGAGGTGCTGGAGGTGGCGCTGAAGGCCCGCCCTGACGAGGCCCGCACGCTGCTGGCGCCGCGCCTGCAGGGCCGCACCAGCTTCGTGCTGGGCCCCTCGGGCACCGGCAAGAGCACGCTCATCAACCTGATGGTGCCCAAGGCCCAGGCCCAGGTGGGCGAGATCTCGCAGGCCCTGAACTCGGGCCGCCACACCACCACCACCACGCAGTGGTACTGGCTCGACGACAGCCGCGAGAGCGCCCTCATCGACTCGCCCGGCTTCCAGGAGTTCGGCCTGCGCCAGATCGACGCGGCCCAGCTGCCCGCCTACATGCCCGACCTGCGCGAGCACGTGGCCGGCTGCCGCTTCTACAACTGCACCCACCTGCATGAGCCCGGCTGCGGCGTGCGCGCGGCCGTGGCGGCCGGCCAGGTCACCGAAAGCCGCTACCGGATCTACACCGAGATCCACGAGGAACTGTCCCGGCAGCGCTGGTAGCGCCCGCTCATCCTCGTTTTGCGCATATCGATGCGCCCATCGCTTCGTTCCCGGCGCGCAGGAGCCTTCCTAGCATCCAGGCCATTCCCATGGCTTTCGATCAGGACTCCTCCATGTCGTTCTTCCACCGTCTTCGCCTCCTGGCCGCCGGGCTGGCCCTGGCTGCCGCCGTCCCCACGGCCCTCGCCAAGGACGTGACCCTGCTCAACGTCTCCTACGACCCCACGCGCGAGCTCTACGCCGACTTCAACAAGGCCTTTGCCGCCCACTGGAAAGCCAAGACCGGCCACAACGTCACGGTGCGCCAATCCCACGGCGGCTCGGGCCGTCAGGCCCGCTCGGTCATCGACGGCCTGGATGCCGACGTCGTGACCCTGGCGCTGGCCTACGACATCGACGAACTGCACGCCAAGGCCAAGCTCATCCCGGCCGACTGGCAAAAGCGCCTGCCCAAGAACAGCTCGCCCTACACCTCCACCATCGTCTTCCTGGTGCGCAAGGGCAACCCCAAGGGCATCAAGGACTGGGACGACCTCGTCAAGCCCGGCATCGCCGTGGTCACCCCCAACCCCAAGACCTCCGGCGGCGCGCGCTGGAACTACCTGGCCGCCTGGGGTTACGCCCTGAAGAAGCCCGGCGGCAACGAGGCCAAGGCGCGCGAGTTCGTCACCGCCCTGTTCAGGAACGTGCCCGTGCTCGACTCCGGCGCCCGCGGTGCGCTCACCACCTTCACCGAGCGCGGCATCGGCGACGTCTTCCTGTCGTGGGAGAACGAGGCCTTCCTGGCGGTGAAGGAACTGGGGCCGGACAAGTTCGACATCGTCGTGCCCTCGTTCAGCATCCTGGCCGAGCCGCCGGTGACGGTGGTCGACAAGGTGGTCGACCGCAAGGGCACCCGCGAGGTGGCCACCGCTTACCTCGAGTTCCTCTACTCACCGCAAGGCCAGGACATCGCCGGGCGCCACTACTACCGCCCCATCGATCCGGCCGCCGCGAAGAAGTACGCCTCGCAGTTCACGAAGGTGTCGCTCTTCACCATCGACGAAGTCTTCGGTGGCTGGACCCAGGCCCAGACGGCGCACTTCAACGACGGCGGGATCTTCGACCAGATCTTCACGCGCCGCTGAGTTGCCACCATGGTGTTCTCGCGCCTGCTGCTCAAGCGTCACAGCGTGCTGCCCGGCTTCGACCTGGCGCTGGGCTTCACCCTGCTCTACCTGAGCCTGGTGGTGCTCATCCCGCTGTCGGCCGCCTTCCTCAAGACCTTCACCCTCACCTGGGGCGCCTTCTGGGAGGCCGTGAGCAGCCCGCGCGTGTTGGCCTCCTACCGGCTCACCTTCGGCGCCTCGCTGGCCGCCGCGCTGGTCAACGCGGTGTTCGGCTTCATCGTCGCCTGGGTGCTGGTGCGCTACCACTTCACGGGCAAGCGCGTGGTGGATGCGCTGGTGGACCTGCCCTTTGCCCTGCCCACCGCGGTGGCGGGCATCGCGCTCACCGCGCTCTACGCGCAAAACGGCTGGATCGGCCAGTGGCTGCCCTTCAAGGTGGCCTTCACGCCCCTGGGCGTCTTCGTGGCGCTCACCTTCATCGGCCTGCCGTTTGTGGTGCGCACCGTGCAGCCGGTGCTGGAGGACCTGCACCAGGAACTCGAGGAAGCCGCCGCCACGCTCGGTGCGAACCGCTGGCAGACCTTCTCGCGCGTGATCCTGCCCATCGTTGCACCGGCGCTGCTCACCGGCTTTGCGCTGGCGTTTGCGCGCGCCCTGGGCGAGTACGGCTCGGTGATCTTCATCGCCGGCAACATGCCGATGATCTCGGAGATCACACCCCTGCTCATCGTCACCAAGCTCGAGCAGTACGACTATGCCGGCGCCACCGCGATCGCCGTGGTGATGCTGGTGGCGGCCTTCGCGCTGCTGCTGATCATCAACCTGCTGCAGGCCTGGGCGCGACGCCGCCAGGGCCTGGTGAGCTGAAGGACCCCTTGTATGTCGGCCATTCCCCTGAACACCCCGGTCGCTTCAGCCCCCCCAGCCCACCGGCGTGCCACCGACGAGTCCCCCTGGGTGCGCTGGGCGCTGATCGGCGTCGCCCTGGGCTTTCTCACGCTGTTCCTCTTCATCCCGCTGGTCACCGTCTTCGTCGAGGCCTTGCGCAAGGGCTGGGAGGTGGCCGCAGCCGCCGTGGTCGAGCCCGATGCGCGTGCGGCCATACAGCTCACCCTGCTCACCGCCGCGATCGCCGTGCCGCTGAACCTGGTGTTCGGCGTGGCCGCCGCCTGGGCGATCGCGAAGTTCGACTTCCGCGGCAAGAACGTGCTGCTCACGCTCATCGACCTGCCGTTTTCGGTATCCCCGGTGATCGCCGGCCTGATCTATGTGCTGGTCTTCGGCCTGCAAGGCTGGTTCGGCGAGTGGCTGCGCGACCACGACCTGAAGGTGATCTTTGCAGTGCCCGGCATCGTGCTGGCCACGGTCTTCGTGACCTTCCCCTTCGTGGCGCGCGAGCTCATCCCGCTGATGCAGGCGCAGGGCCAGGAGCAGGAAGAAGCCGCCCGCGTGCTCGGGGCTTCCGGCTGGCAGATCTTCTGGCGCGTGACCCTGCCCAACGTGAAGTGGGCGCTGCTGTACGGCGTCATCCTCTGCAATGCGCGCGCCTTTGGCGAATTCGGTGCGGTCTCCGTGGTGTCCGGCCACATCCGCGGCGAGACCAACACGATGCCGCTGCACATCGAGATCCTCTACAACGAATACCAGTTCGCCGCCGCCTTTGCCGTGGCCTCGCTCCTGGCGATGCTCGCCCTGGTGACGCTGGTGCTGAAGTTCCTGGTGGAGCAGCGCGTGAAGGGCGAGAAGACCCTGGCGCAAGACGGCCGCTGAGTCAGATCTCGAAGCTCGTGCCGGGCTCGGCTGCCATCGCCTGCTCCACCACCGCCCGGGTGAGCGTGGGGGCGAACGATTCAATGAAGGCAAACGCGTAGCCGCGCAGGAAGCTGCCACGACGAATGGCCAGCTTCGTCATGTTCATGGCGAACAGATGGCGTGCGTCGAGGGCCCGCAGGTGCTGGTCGCGTTCCTCGTCGTAGGCGATGGACGCCACAATGCCCAGGCCCAGGCCCAGTTCGACGTAGGTCTTGATCACGTCGGCATCCATTGCGGTGAGCACGATGTCGGGCTTGAGGCCCGCGCGCTGGAAGGCATCGTCGATGTGCGCACGGCCGGTGTAGCCCTCGTCGTACGTGACGATGGGGTGGCGGGCGATGCGCTCCAGCGTGACCAACCCGCCCTCGAGCAGTTCGTGCCCTGGGGGCACGAGCAGGCAGTGCGTCCAGCGGTAGCACGGCAGCGCCACCAGGTCGTCGTAGCGCGACAGTGCCTCGGTGGCGATGCCGATGTCGGCCTCGCCCGTCAGCAGCATCTCGGCCACCTGCCGGGGCGAACCCTGGTGCAGGTTGAGCGTGACCTCGGGGAAGTGCTGGCGGAACTCGCTCACGGCCGGCGGCAGGGCGTAGCGAGCCTGGGAATGCGTGGCCGCGATCGACAGACGACCCCGCGACTGCTGCACGAAGTCCTCCGACGCGCGCCGCAGGTTCTCGGCGTCCAGCAGCATGCGCTCGATGATGGGCAGCACCTGCGCCCCCGGGGGCGTCAGCCCGGTGAGCCGCTTGCCGGCGCGCACGAAGAGCTCGATGCCGAGCTCATCCTCCAGTTCACGGATCTGCCGGCTCACACCGGGCTGGGAGGTGTGCAGCACATGGGCCACCTCCGTCAGGTTGAAGCCCCGGCGCACCGCCTCCCGCACCGAGCGCAATTGCTGAAAGTTCATGGCCGGCATGCTGGGCCGGCACGATCATTACTGCAACGAATAAAAAGTTCTTTGTTCCGCCAAAGAACTCATAAGGCCGGCTTGCAAGCCTCAACCTGTCAGATTGGCCAGCGTCAGGAGCGCCAGCAGCAGCATCCACAGCACCACCGAGCGCCACACCAGCCCGACGATGCTGCGCAGATGACCCAGCGTGGGCGGCAGTCCGCCGGTGTGGCCCTCGGCGTCGGTGGCACCGACGGGGGCGCCGGCCTCGAAGGTCTTGGTGCGGTCCACGCTGAGGCCGGGCGCGCTGCTGCCGCCCAGGCGCACGCCCACGGCGCCAGCGGCAGCCGCCAGGATGATGCCGTCGCTGGCGTGTTGCCACAGCACGGCATGGCGCCGCCAGCTGTCGATGGCATCCTCGAAATTGCCCACCACCGCAAAGCCGAAGGCGGTGAGGCGCGACGGCAGATGGTCGAGCGCGTCGAACAGGCGCTGGGCCAGGTCCATCAGGCTGGGGTTGGTGGGCACACCCACGGTGTGGCTGCGGTAGGTCCAGTAGCGGCTCGAGAACTCGGCCATGCGATAGAGCACCGCACCCGCCGGCCCCAGGCCCACTGCCGCCAGCACGATGAACCAGAAGAACACGCCGAACACATGGCGATGCGCGGCCAGCAGGGAATGCTCGATCACATGGCGCAGCAGCTCGGTGCGGGGCAGCTCGCTGGCATCCATGTGGCGCCACTCGGCAAAGAGCTGGCGGGCACGCAACTCATCGCCGCGTTCCAGGGCATCGCGGATGTCGGTGAAATAGTGGCTGAACTGCCGGAAGCCCAGCGTGAGGTAGAGCACCACCACGTTCCAGCCCAGGGCCACGAGCAGGCTGTGCTGGGCGATGGAGAGGTAAATGCCGAAGGCCAGCAAGGCCGGCACGAGCACGGTGATGCACCACACGACCCAGGCATGCACCGGCCGGCCCGCGTCGAAGTTGCGGCCCGCCCAATGGACCCAGCCCACCAGCGTGTCATGAATGAGGTTGCCGCCGCGCAGGGGTTTCAGTTGCTCCAGCAGCAGGGCCAGCAGGACGGAGAAGAAACTCATGGCCGGCATGATAGCGGCCACACACTCTCTCTATGCTGCGAGAAAGCGATAGAAATTGCGCAGCATCGCCGCGGTTGCACCCCAGATGAAATAGGGCTGCTCGCGGCCCGGTGCCTGCCAGGGCATCGAGAAGAATTCGCGTCGCTCGCCGTCGAACTCCACGGCGTGGCGCTGGTGGTGGGCAGGGTGCATCAGGAAGGCCAGCGGCACCTCGAAGGCCTCGGCCACTTCGCTGGGATCGACCCTCAGATCGAAGGGCGGCTGGACCAGGGCCACCACCGGCGTCACCATGAAGGCGGTCACCGTCTTGTAGAGGGGCAACTGGCCGATGACCTCCACGTGCCGGCGGGCGAGGCCCACCTCCTCCTCGGCCTCGCGCAGCGCGGTGTCGGCCGGGTCCTGGTCCTCGGGTTCGGCGCGCCCCCCGGGGAAGCTCACCTGACCGGGATGGTCGCTCAGGTGGTCGGTGCGTTGCGTCAGCAACACCGTGAGGCCCTGAGGGCGCAGTACCAGCGGCACCAGCACCGAGGCATGGGCCGGCGTACGCGCGAACATGCGGCGTTCGGCCAGCACCTCGGGCTCCCAGGCGGGGGGGCTCGCGAAGCGTTCGCGCAGGGCCTTCGGGGTCAGGCGTTCGTCGGCCACCGGCGGCAGGTGGGCATCGACGCCCACCACCGGGAAGGCCTGGGGGTCACGGATGAGGGCCATGGATCGGGGTGGAAAACGAAAAAGCCGCCTGGGCGAACATGCGCGCAGGCGGCTTCAGGGGCGTTGCAGCAACGCGCCGGATCAGGACAGCTTTTCCTTGATGCGGGCCGACTTGCCGCTGCGCTGGCGCAGGTAGTACAGCTTGGCACGGCGCACGTCGCCGCGGCGCTTCACCTCGATGGAGGCGATCAGCGGGCTGTAGAGCTGGAACGTCCGCTCCACGCCTTCGCCGCTGGAGATCTTGCGCACGATGAAGCTGGAGTTCAGGCCGCGGTTGCGCTTGGCAATCACGACGCCCTCGTAGGCCTGCACGCGCTTGCGGGTGCCTTCGACGACGTTGACGTTCACGATGACGGTGTCGCCAGGGGCAAACGCCGGGATGGTCTTGTTCAGGCGAGCGATCTCTTCCTGTTCAAGGGTCTGGATGAGGTTCATGGTCACTCCAAGGATCGTGCGCGGGGGTGGTTGGAAGGTCTTGGTGCCCTGGGAACCTGTCCAGTTTCAGGAACAAGGCCCGGCGGGGCTCACCCGGCAGAGGATCGGGAAAACCGTGGATTATAGCCCAAGCGAGGCCAGAAAGCGCTCATCGTCGCGGCTCAGCCGCCCGGCCGCCCGCGCCGCGACGATCAGGTCGGGTCGGCGCTCGGCAGTGAGGCGCAGCGACTGCTCGCGCCGCCAGCGGGCAATCTGGGCATGGTGGCCCGACATCAGCACCGCCGGTACGGGCACAGGCCCCTCGGGGGTGTTCAGCACCTCGGGGCGGCTGTAGTGGGGGCAGTCGAGCAGGCCATCGCTGAAGCTGTCCTGCTCGTGCGAGGCCGGATCGTTCAGCACGCCGGGCTGCAGGCGGGCCACCCCGTCGAGCAAGGCCAGGGCGGGGATCTCGCCCCCGGAGAGCACGAAGTCGCCCAGGCTGAGTTCGATGTCGACGTGACGGTCGATGAAGCGCTGGTCCACACCCTCGTAGCGGCCGCACACCAGGATGGCGCCGGGCCCGGTAGACCAATCGCCGAGCAGGGCCTGGTCGATGCGCCGGCCGGTGGGCGAAAACCACACCACCGGGCCCCGAGGGGCGCCGGCTTCGTCCCGGGCGGCACGAGCGGCGGCCAGCGCGCGCTCCAGCGGTTCGGCCAGCATCACCATGCCCGGGCCGCCGCCGTAGGCGCGGTCGTCCACCCGGCGATAGGCGTCTTCGGCAAAGTCGCGCAGGGCCCACAGGCGCACATCCACCTGGCGCGACTCGTAGGCGCGACGCGTCACGCCCTGGCTCAGGAAGGGCTGGAACAGGTCAGGGAAGAGCGTGACGACGTCGAAGCGCATCGACTGGCTCACACTCAGTAGTCCAGGCCCCAGTCGACAAGGATGCGGCCGGCGGCCGTCTCGACCTGATCGACATAGGCCGCCACGAAGGGGATCAGCCGCTCGGTGGGCGGATCCGTGGTGTCGTCCACCACGCGCAGCACGCTGTGGGCACCGGTGTCCATCAGGTCGGCCACACGGCCCAGGGCCTCGCCCTGGCGGTTCACCACGGCCAGGCCGAGGAGGTCGACCCAGTAGTACTCGCCCTCGTCGGCGGTCGGGAAGCTGGCACGCGACACGAAGATGCGAGCCCCCTTGAGCGCCTCGGCCGCGCTGCGGTCGGGCACTTCCTGGGCCTGGGCGACCAGGCCGTCGCCATGGTCACGCGCGGCCGTGATGCGCAGCAGGCGCGGCACCGGCTTGGTGGCAGGACGGGGGAGCTCAGGGGGCTGGAGAAACCAGCGCCGGGAAGAAAACAGCGCCTGGGGGTCGGTGGCGTAGGGCTGGACCTTGATCCAGCCCTTGATGCCCCAGGCGTCGATCACGCGACCGACCTCGACCGCGTCTTCAGGCCAGGCGACGTTGTCGTCAGCGGGGGCCAGGGCGCTCATCGGGTCGGCTGCCGGCCTTGCGGCCGTGCGGGGCTCAGGCGGCGGCCTTGGCCTGCTTGATCAGGCGGGCGACGGTGGGCGACACCTGGGCGCCGTGGCTGACCCAGTAGTCCACGCGGTCATACGCCACGCGCAGGCCTTCGGCGGCGCCAGACGCCACGGGGTTGTAGAAGCCCACACGCTCCAGGAACCGGCCGTCACGGCGGTTGCGGGCGTCGGCGGCCACGATGTTGAAGAAGGGGCGCTTCTTGGAGCCGCCACGGGAAAGACGAATCACGACCATGCTGTGTCCTTGTGCCCACCCGCGGCACCCCTTGCCACTGGAGACACTCAGGGCAGTCTGGGATGGCGCCGGCCAGGCGGTGAAAATTTCGTCTCGACCCCGTAGATACGCCTGCCACCCGGCTCGGCCAGCGTCGAGAACCCAAAATTATAGCCGTTCCGAAGCCCGGTGGTCGAGCCCCGGCCGCAGCGCTGCCAGGAGTCAGGCCGGGACGACGTCAGAACCCCATGGCGCGCGCTACAGTCGCGGCCCATGACAACGACGCCCGACGCCCCCGCGGGGCCCTACAAATCCAAGACCCTGGCCACCTGGATCGCCCTGATCGCGGGCTCGCTCGGCCTGCACCGCTTCTACCTCCATGGGCTGAAGGACTGGCTGGGCTGGCTGCATCCGCTGCCCACGGCGCTGGGCGTGATCGGCTTGCAGCGCATGCTCGAGTTCGGCCAGGACGACCGCCTGGCCTGGGCCCTGATTCCACTGCTGGGCCTGATGGTCTCGCAGGCCATGCTGATGGCCATCGTCTACGGGCTCACGCCGGACGAGAAGTGGAACGCCCGCTTCAACCCGCGGGGCCCCGAGCACCAGACCGGCTGGGCCGCCATCATCGGCGTGATCGCCGCGTTGATGATCGGCGCCGCAGTGCTGATGGCCACGCTGGCCTTCGGCTTCCAGCGCTACTTCGAGACGCAGGTGGAAGCGGCGCGGCAGATCAGCCAGTGAGCGTCAGCTGCGGAAGATGAAGTAGACGGCGCCCACCAGGCACAGCCCCGCCCAGACGAAATCCCACTTGAAGGGCACCTTCATGTAGAGCATCGCGAACGGCACGAAGACCGTGAGCGTGATGACCTCCTGCATGATCTTGAGCTGGGGCAGCGTGAACACCCCGCTGCTGTAGCCGATGCGGTTGGCCGGCACCTGCAGCAGGTATTCGAACAGCGCGATGCCCCAGCTGATCAGCGCCGCGATGTACCAGGGCTTGGCGGCCAGTCCCTTCAGGTGGCCATACCAGGCGAAGGTCATGAAGATGTTCGACGCCGTCAGCAGGGCGATGGTCTGCAGCGAGACCGGCAGGGCGTGGGCACTCATGGTGGCTTCCTAGAGGGGGTCGGGCAGGCGCTCGATGCCCTGGTCGGGCAAGGCGTCCAGCAGAGAACGCACCACCCCCCGTCGCGGGATGACAAGCCCGGGCGCCAGGTCGGCCAGCGGCGCCAGCACGAAGGCACGCTCGTGCAGGCGCGGATGGGGCAGTTGCAGCGCCTGGGTGTCCAGGCACAGGTCCCCCAGCAGCAGCAGGTCGAGGTCGAGCGTGCGCGGGGCGTTGCGGTACGGGCGCGCGCGTCCCTGGGCCCGCTCCAGCGCCTGCAGGGCGCTCAGCAGCATTGAGGCGCTCTCGTCGGAATCGAACGCAACGACCGCGTTCAGGTAGTCGGGGCCGCTGGACTCGACAGGACGGGTCCGGTAGAGGGGAGACGCCACCCACTCCGACACGCCGGGGCGCGCGCGCAGGGCATCTGCGGCCCAGCGCAGCGTCCGCAGCGGATCGCCCAGGTTGGCGCCCAGGCCGACATAGGCGCGCGTCATGGGGTGGCCCGCCGGGTGGGTTCAGTCGGCGCTGCCGCCTGTGGCCGGTGCAGCACCCGCGGGCTTGCGGCGCCGGCGCCGGCGCTTGCGCGGCGCGGATGGCGCGCCCTCTTCGCTGGTGTCCATGGGCTCACTGCCCTCACCGAGCTCGAGATCGACCCCCTCCGACGGGGGCGCGCTGGCCGGGGACGGCTTGCGACGTGTGTTCACGCGGCGTGCACCCTGCTGTTCGCGGGCCGCCTCCATCAGGCTGCGCCGGCGGGCCTCGTCGGCCTGGGAGAAGTCCTCCCACCAGCGCGCCAGGGCCGCATCGACCTCGCCGGCATCGGCACGCAGGCGCAGGAAGTCGAAGCCGGCGCGAAAGCGCGGCTGCTCCACCAGCGTGAAGGGCCCATTGCCGGTGCGACGCTCGAAGCGAGGCTGCATCATCCAGATCTCGCGCATGTCCGCCGCCAGCTTGCCGCGGCCCGAGATGTCGCCGATGCGGGCATTGAACACTTCATCGATCGCCACGCCCAGGGCCTGGAAGGCCGGTTCGCCCTTGGCCTGGTGACGCTGCCAGCCGTCGAGCACGTCGTGCCAGAGCATGCAGGCCAGCATGAAGCTGGGCGCCACGGGCTTGTCCTCGGACACGCGGCGGTCGGTGTCGGCCAGGGCCAGCTGCACGAACTTCTCGCGCCCGTCGTGCTTCTGCTGTTCGTCGAGCACCACGTCGAGGATGGGGAAGACGCCGCGGTGCAGGCCCTGCTTGCGCAGCTCCTGCATGCTGGCCAGGGCGTGGCCGGTCTGCAGCAGCTTGATCATCTCGTCGAACAGGCGCGAGGCCGGCACGTTGTCGAGCAGGTCGGCCATGCGCTGGATGGGAGCGCGTGTCTTGGGCTCGATCTCGAAGCCCAGCTTGGCGGCAAACCGCACCACGCGGATGATGCGCACCGGGTCCTCGCGGTAGCGGGTTTCCGGGTCGCCGATCATGCGCAGCAGGCGCTTCTTCGCGTCGGCGATGCCGCCGTGGTAGTCGACCACGATCTCGCGCTGCGGGTCGTAGTACATCGCGTTGATGGTGAAGTCGCGGCGCGCGGCATCCTCGATCTGGGGGCCCCAGACGTTGTCGCGCAGCACCCGGCCGCTCGCGTCCACCACGTGGGTCTTGTCGGCCATCTGGGACTTCGAGGTCTTCTCGTTGCCCTGGACCTGCTCGGCCGCCGCCGCATCCAGGTAGGCGCGGAAGGTGGACACCTCGATCACGTCATGGTCGCGTCCACGACCGAACACCACGTGCACGATGCGAAAGCGACGGCCGATGATGAAGGCGCGGCGGAACAGGGCCTTGACCTGCTCGGGCGTGGCGTTGGTGGCCACGTCGAAGTCCTTCGGGCGCAGGCCCAGCAGCAGATCGCGCACCGCGCCGCCGACGATGTAGGCCTCGTGGCCGGCGTCGGTGAGGGTGCGCACCACCTTCACCGCGCGCTCGTCCACCAGCGAGGGATCGATGCCATGCTCGGACTTCGGCACCTCGGTGCGGCGGCCCTTGGCCGGGCCGGCGGCCTTGGCCCCGGTCTTGGCTGCGCCGGTCTTGCCCAGCAGCTTGTCGATGAACTTCTTGATCATTCGAAGAGTTTGAGTATGCGCCAGCCCCGCTCCCGGGCCAGGGTTTCCAGCGCGGGCGACGGATTGGTCGCCACGGGGTCGCTGGCACGCTCCAGCAGCGGAAGGTCGTTGGGCGAGTCACTGTAGAAGCTCGTGCGCTCGAACTGCGACCACCCGGCGCCCAGGCCGGCCAGCCATTGGTCGACGCGGGTCACCTTGCCCTCACGGTAGGACGGCACACCGTGGATGCGGCCCGTGATGGTACCGCCTGCGTCGCGTTCGAGTTGAACGGCCAGCAGATGGTCCACGCCGAAGGCCTGGGCGATGGGGGCCGTGACGAACTCGTTGGTGGCCGTGACGATGGCCACCAGGTCGCCGCGCGCCTGGTGTTCCCGCACGAGGTCCAGGGCCTGGGGATGGAGCACCGGGCGCACGACTTCGTCGAGGAAGCGCTGCTGCACGGCGCGCTGCTCGTCGGGGTGGCGGTGACGCCAGGGCGCCGTGCTGAAGTCGATGTACTCGTCCAGGTCCAGGCGGCCGGCGAGGTATTGCGCGTAGTACTGGTCATTGCCGCGCCGGAAGGCGTCGCCATCGGCCCATCCGATGCGCACCATGAAGTCGCCAAAGGCGTGGTCGGAATCGATGGGCAGCAGGGTGTGGTCGAGGTCGAACAGGCAGAGATTGCGGGTCGTCGTCACAGGGCCTCCTCGGCCAGCATGCGTTTGAGCAAGGGAACGGTCACGCCGCGCTGCTGCGCCAGCGCAAAGCGGTCCAGGCGGTCGAGCAGGCCCATGAGGCTGCCCAGGTCGCGCTCGAAGCGCGTCATCAGGTAGCCCATCACCTCGTCGGACAGGAAGATACCGCGGCGGTCGGCCTCGCGGCGCAGGGCCGCGCGGCAGTGCTCCTCGGGCAGGGGCGACAGATGAAAGACCGGCCCCCAGCCCAGGCGGGTGCGCAGGTCTTCGCGCACGGCCAGGTCCACCGGCGGCACAGAACCGGCGGCCAGGACCTGCTGGCCCAGCGCCGCGGCCTGAGCGAACAAGGCAAAGGCGGCGTGCTGTCGCCCGGCATCGAAGGCCTGCACGCCGTCGAAGACGATGCCGCGCCACCCTTCATCATGTTCCCACGGCAGCGGTGTGGTGGCCTCGAACCAGCCCACGCGCGCGCCCGGCGCCTGCGCGGCCTCGGTCCAGGCGCGCAGCAGGTGGGTCTTGCCCACGCCCCGGTCGCCCCAGAGATACACCGGCGCCAGGGCCCCCTGCGATTGCGCGAGGCTGCGCAGATGCGCCACGGCCGCCTCGTTGCCGGGGGCATGGAAATTGTCGAAGCTGCAGGGGTCGGCGGGCCCCAGGCCCAGGGGCAGCTGCCTCATGGGCGGCGCCATGGTGGGCAAGGACGGAAGGTCATCTTGGAGTCAGAGGGAACCGGGCATCGTCGGCCGGCCGGTAAAATCCCCCAAATTCTATCGGGCCGGCGGAAAGCCGCCTGCGCACACCATGTCCCACACCCCCCTCTCCTACCGTGACGCCGGCGTCGACATCGATGCGGGCGATGCCCTGGTTGAACGTATCAAGCCCCTGGCCAAGCGCACGATGCGCGAAGGCGTGCTGGGCGGCATCGGCGGCTTCGGCGCCCTGTTCGAGATCCCGAAGCGCTACAAGGAACCCGTGCTCGTCTCGGGCACCGATGGTGTGGGCACCAAGCTCAAGCTGGCCTTCGAATGGGGCCTGCATGACACGGTCGGCATCGACCTGGTGGCCATGAGCGTGAACGATGTGCTGGTGCAAGGCGCCGAGCCGCTCTTCTTCCTGGATTACTTCGCCTGCGGCAAGCTCGACGTGGACACCGCCGCCCGCGTGGTGGGCGGCATTGCCCGCGGCTGCGAGGAGTCGGGCTGCGCGCTGATCGGCGGCGAAACCGCCGAGATGCCTGGCATGTATCCGCCGGGCGAATACGACCTTGCCGGCTTCTGCGTCGGCGCGGTGGAAAAGAGCGGCATCGTCGATGGACGCGACATCGCCCCGGGCGACGTGGTGCTGGGCCTCACCTCCAGCGGCGTGCACTCGAACGGCTACTCGCTGGTGCGCAAGATCGTCGAACGCGCCGGCTCGGCCGGCCTGCCGGCCACGCTGGACGGCCAGCCCTTCCGCGAACGCGTCATGGCCCCCACGCGTCTGTACGTGAAGCCCGTGCTGGCCGCGATGAAGGAAGTGCGCATCAAAGGCATGTCGCACATCACCGGAGGTGGCCTGGTCGAGAACATCCCGCGCTGCCTGCCCGACCACACCAAGGCCGTGCTGCAGGGCAGCGCCTGGCCGCGGCCCGAGATCTTCAGCTGGCTGCAGCGCGAAGGCGGCGTGGCCGAGTCGGAGATGCACCGCACCTTCAACTGCGGCATCGGCTTCGTGGTAATCGTGGCCGAGGCCGACGCCGCGCGCGCGGCCGAGGTGCTGCGTGCCCACGGCCAGACGGTCCACGCGATCGGCCGCATCGAGGCCCGCCAGGGGGACGAAGCCCCCACCCAGGTCGTCTGAGTCAATGCAGGCGCGGCGTGCTGCCGCGCAAGGATTCCAGCCGTTCGGCCATCGCCAGCCGGTCGCTGGCCTGGCGGGCCCGCTGCACGTAGTCGGCCAGGTCGGCGATGGCCTCGTCGCGGCGACCCATCTCGGCATACGCCAGGCCCCGGTCGCGCAATTCGTCCAGCGCCTGGGGCAGCAGGATCACCAGGCGCTCCAGCACCGCCACCAGCCGGGGCCAGTCCTCATGGGTGCGGTGGATCTCCTTGAGGTTGCGCAGCATGCGGGCGATCACGTCGCGCGGGCTGGCCGACTGCAGGAACAGGCCCAACGGGATGTCATAGTCGCCGGTCAGCCCCTGCTGGCGCTTGTAGGGCACCAGGCGCTCTTCCAGTTCCTCGCGCGACAGCGACAGGCCGCTGAAGGGGTCGATGATGACCTCGCCCTCGGGCATGCGCAGCTTCACCAGGAAATGGCCGGGGAAGGAGACCCCGCGCGCCGGCAGCCCCACCTGCTGGGCCAGCTCGATGTAGAGCACCGCCAGCGAGATGGGAATGCCCCGGCGTGACTGCAGCACGATGTTCAGGCAGCTGTTGTACGGGTCGTAGTAATCGTTCACATTGCCCGCGAAGCCCAGCTCCCGGAAGAAATAGCGGTTGAGCATGCGCAGGCGGTGCACCGGCGTGCAGTCGGCCGGCAGGCGGCGCTTCAGCCGCTCGGCCAGCGCATCGATCTCGGCCAGCACGCCCTGGATGTCGAGGTCGGGGAACTCGTCCTGGGCCAACGCCAGGGCCGCCTCGGTCAAGGGAAAGGCGGCATCGTCGGCCACCAGGGACGCGAAGTAGTCGAGCGAGGTTGAGGGACCGAACTGCATGGGTTCAGTGTAGGCGCACACCCGCCACTCGGCGAACCATCGGCCCGGCCTCAGGCCCGGCGCGCGAACTGGCGCAGCTTCACGCCGGTGAGGGCCAGGGTGCCGAAGTAGAGCAGTGCTGCGCCGCCCAGGCAGGCGGCCATCCACCCGATGCGGGCCCAGGGCGTCTGGCGCAGCGCCGTCCAGTCCAGCCCGTGGGCGGCGGCGGCCAGCGCACCGCCCAGCAGGGCCGTGGCCAGGACCACCTGCCCCAGGAAGCGGCCCCAGCCGGGCTGCGGCGTGTAGGCGCCCTTGCGGCGCAGGCCCACGAGCAGCCAGATGGCGTTGATGAGGGCGGCCACGCCGATCGACAGGGCCAGGCCCGCATGGCCCAGCCAGGGCACGAAACCCAGGTTCATGAGCTGCGTAAGCACCAGCACCACGATGGCGATGCGCACCGGCGTGCGGATGTCCTGGCGCGCATAGAAGCCCGGCGCCAGCACCTTGATCGCCACCAGGCCCACCAGCCCCACGCCATAGCCCATCAGGGCCAGCGAGGTCTGGCGCAGGTCAGCGTCGGTGAAGGCGCCATAGTGGAAGAGCACCGACACCAGCGGCAGCCCGAAGACCAGCAGCGCCACCGCGCTGGGCAGCGCCAGCAGCACCACCAGACGCAAGCCCCAGTCGAGCAAGGCGCTGTAGCGGGCCAAATCGTTCAGCGCCTGGGCAGCCGAGAGCTGAGGCAGCAGCACCACGCCCAGGGCCACGCCCAGCAGGCCCGTGGGGAACTCCATCAGCCGGTCGGCATAGGTCAGCCACGACACCCGGCCTTCGCCGAGGAAGGAGGCAATCTGGGTGTTGATCAGCAGCGAGATCTGCGCCACCGCCACGCCCAGCACGGCCGGCGCCATCAGCAGCAGGATGCGGTGCACGCCATCGTGGCCCCAGGCCGCGCGCAACGAGCGCAGGCGCGGCAGCATGCCGATGCGCGCCAGGGCCGGCACCTGCACGGCCAGCTGCAGCACCCCGCCCAGCATCACCCCGGCCGCCAGGGCGTAGATGCCGGGGTAGCCCCAGGCTTCCACCCAGGGCGTGAGCCCCCAGGCCGCCGCAATGACCGCCAGGTTCAGCAGCACCGGGGTGGCCGCCGGGACGGCGAACCGCTTCCAGGTGTTCAGGATGCCGGCCGACAGCGCCACGAGGGACATGAAGCCGATGTAGGGGAACATCCAGCGGGTCATGACCACGGCCGCCTCGAAGCCCTCGGGCGACTGCTTCAGGCCGGCGGCGATGGCATAGACCAGCACCGGCGCGGCCACCACACCCAGCACGCAGGTCACGAGCAGGGCCCAGCCCAGCACCGTGGCGACGGCATCGACCAGCCGGCGGGTGGCCTCTTCGCCCTGGCGCTCGCGACTTTCGGCGAGGATGGGCACAAATGCCTGCGAGAAGGCGCCTTCCGCGAACAGGCGGCGCAGGAGGTTGGGGATGCGGAAGGCGACGTTGAAGGCGTCGGTCCAGGCGCTGGCGCCGAAGGTGGTGGCCACCAGCAGTTCCCGCACCAGGCCCGTGATGCGCGAGGCCAAGGTCAGCAGGGAAACGGTGGAGGCGGCGCGCAGCAGGTTCATGAGGCGAACTGGATTATAGGGAGCCCCTGTCGCGCCTTCGGTGCGAGGGCTGGGCAGGGCAGGCCGGACATGCTATACTTTTCGTCTTTGCTCAACCCGCAACGCTATATCCATGGCCACTTCCTCCAAAGCCAAGAAGACCGTCCGCATCGCATCGGGCCGCAAGCGCTCCCGTCAGGACGTCAAGCTCAACGCTGCCAACACGGCACTGCGTTCCAAATTCCGCACGGTCATCAAGAACGTGCAAAAGGCCGTGGCGACCGGCGACAAGGCCCGCGCCGCTGACCTGTTCAAGCACGCCCAGGGCGTGATCGACTCCGTGGCCGACAAGGGTCTCTTCCACAAGAACAAGGCCGCTCGCCACAAGAGCCGCCTGTCGGCCTCGATCAAGGCACTGGCTGCCTGAAGCCGAATCCGGGTTGAGCAAGCAAGGGCTCGCACTGCGAGCCCTTTTTCATTGGGGCTCCATGATCGAGGTTCAGGCGCCCGGCTTGTCCGGAATCAGGCAGGCCTCGACCATCTGCAGGTCGTTGTCGCGGGCGAAGTTCATCACGAAATCCCAGGCCATCGGTTCGATCTGCCGGATGGCCTCGTTGACGACCACGCACTTGACACCCCCCACCACCGTGGGCACGCAATAGGGCGAATAGCCGATGTGGGCCGAGCGGCCCGACTGCACCCCGCCGGGGCGGAAACACGACATCACGCCGGCCAGCCGTTCGGCCCAGTCGCTGGGACGAAAGGTGCGGCCGTCACGGGTGATCCCCTGAATGAAGATCTCACGGGGTTTGGGGCTGGTCATGCGGTACAGACTCTCGATGCGCCGCTTGTGGCGGCCGCGCTGCGAAGTGTAGGCGGTGTCCCTGCAGCGACAGGTCTTAGGAATGATATCTTATATAAGACCTGCCCAGGGTTCAGTCGGGTTCCAGGCCGGGGCCAAGCCCGCGCCGGCGCCGATCATGGCCTGCACAAGCTGTCGTGCAGCTTTCATGCCGCCTTCGCGGCACCTGCCCTAGAATGAAATGCCGACGCGGTTGGGGGCCTTGCGGGTGCAGGGCTTGCCGCCGCGATTTTTCTTTTTTGGAGCCGCCATGAACGCACCCCAGAAGGTCGACACGCCCATGCCCCATGTGATGAACACCTACGGCCGCCTGCCGGTCGCGCTGTCGCACGGGCGAGGCTGCCGCGTCTGGGATACGAACGGGCGCGAGTACCTCGATGGTCTGGGCGGCATTGCCGTCAACACCCTGGGCCATGCCCACCCGAAGCTGGTGCCGGCCCTGCAGGACCAGATCGCCACGCTCATCCACACCTCGAACTACTACCAGGTGCCCCTGCAGGAACAGCTCGCCGCGAAGCTGGTCGAGCTGTCGGACATGACCAACGTCTTCTTCTGCAACTCGGGCCTGGAAGCCAACGAGGCGGCGATCAAGATCGCCCGCAAGTTCGGGCACGACAAAGGCATCGAGACCCCGGAGATCGTGGTTTACGAGAAGGCCTTCCATGGCCGGTCGATCGCCACGCTGTCGGCCACCGGCAACCCCAAGGTGCAGGCCGGTTTCGGCCCGCTGGTGCCCGGCTTCGTGCGCATCCCGCTCAATGACGTGGCCGCGCTCGAAGAGGTGGCAAAGAGCCGCCCCAACGTGGTGGCCGTGTTCCTGGAGACCATCCAGGGCGAAGGTGGCGTGAACCCGGCGCGCGCCGAGTACCTGTGCGAGATCCGTCGCGTCTGCGACGAGCGGGGCTGGCTGCTGATGATCGACGAGGTGCAGTGCGGCATCGGCCGCACCGGCAAATGGTTCGCCCATCAATGGGCCGGGATCGTGCCCGACGTGATGCCCCTGGCCAAGGGCCTGGGCTCGGGCGTGCCCATCGGCGCGGTGGTGGCGGGCCCGAAGGCGGCGAACGTGCTGCAGCCCGGCAACCACGGCACCACCTTCGGTGGCAACCCGCTGGCCATGCGCGCAGGCGTCGAGACGCTGCGCATCATGGAAGAGGACGGCCTGCTGGACAACGCCGCGAAGGTGGGCGCTGCCCTGAAGGCCGGACTGGAGCGCGAGTTCGCCGGCCTGAGCGGCGTGGTCGAGATCCGCGGCCAGGGTCTGATGCTGGGCATCGAGCTCGACCGCCCCTGCGGCGCCCTGCTGGGCCAGGCGCTGGAGGCCGGCCTGCTGATGAGCGTGACCGCCGACAAGGTCATCCGCATTGTCCCGCCACTCATCCTGACCGAGTCCGAGGCCGCCGAGATCGTGGCCAAGCTCGCGCCGCTGGTGAAGGCCTTCCTGGCCGCGCCCTCTCCATGAGGCAGGCGATGAAACCGGGAGACTCGCTGATGAAGCACTACCTGCAGTTCAAGGACTTCCGCGCCGAGGAATACGCCTACCTCTTCGAGCGCGCCGCGCTCATCAAGAAGCGCTTCAAGAACTACGAGAAGTACACACCGCTGGTCGACCGCACGCTGGCGATGATCTTCGAGAAGGCCAGCACGCGCACCCGCGTGAGCTTCGAGGCCGGCATGTACCAGATGGGCGGCTCGGTGGTGCACCTCACCACCGGCGACAGCCAGCTCGGCCGCGCCGAACCCATCGAAGACAGCGCGCGCGTGATCAGCCGCATGGTCGACATCGTGATGATCCGCACCTTCGAGCAGAGCAAGATCGAAGCCTTCGCGGCGCACTCGCGCGTGCCGGTCATCAACGGCCTCACGAACGAGTTCCATCCCTGCCAGATCCTGGCCGACATCTTCACCTTCATCGAGCACCGCGGCTCGATCGAAGGCAAGGTGGTGGCCTGGGTGGGCGATGGCAACAACATGGCCAACACCTGGCTGCAGGCCGCCGAGATCCTGGGCTTCACCGTGCATGTGAGCACGCCCAGCGGCTACGAGGTGGACCCCACCCTCGCCGGCATCGGAAACCGCAGCTGCTACAAGACTTTCAAGGACCCGATGGATGCCTGTCGCGGCGCCCATCTGGTGACCACCGACGTCTGGACCAGCATGGGCTTCGAGGCCGAGAACGAGCAGCGTCGCAAGGCCTTTGCCGACTGGTGCGTGGACACCGACATGATGGCCGTGGCCCAGCCCGACGCCCTGTTCATGCACTGCCTGCCGGCGCACCGCGGCGAGGAAGTCGCGGCCGAAGTCATCGACGGACCGCAGTCGGTGGTGTGGGACGAGGCGGAGAACCGCATGCACGTGCAGAAGGTGCTCATGGAGTACCTGCTGCTCGGGCGGATCGGCTGAGCCGCCGCCGCCACAGCCACACGCCGTAGGCCAGCGTGTTCACGGCGATCACGCCGACACCCAGCCAGGCCTGGAGGGCCGGAGTGAGCCCCACCGGGTAGAGCACCGGCATCACGTAGTGCTCGACGAAGGAGGTGGCATAGCCCGCCTCGCCGCCGGCCGCGCGCAGGCGATTCTCCAGCGGCGTGAGCGGACAGATGCCCGCACTCAGCTCGATCCATGCGCCCCAGGCGGCCGCCGGCAGGTGCCACCAGGCCACGCGAGGCCAGCGCCACACCAGGAGGCCGCCCGCCACCACGAACACGACGAAGCCCAGGTGCAGCAGCACCAGCAGATCGGCAGCCAGGCGGTAGATCATGGCGCGACAATGCCGCATGAGCGGCCCCCTCGACAACCCCTGCACCACTTGCGGCGCCTGCTGCGCGAGCTTCCGCGTGGACTTCTCACGCGACGAGCTGGACGAAGCCGGCGGCACCGTGCCGGCCGGCCTGGTGGTGGACGTGACCGACACCATCTGCCGCATGCGCGGCACCGACCATGCCCGCCCGCGCTGTGCGGCCCTGGTGGGCCAGGTGGGCGTGAAGGCGCACTGCGGCATCTACGAGTGGCGGCCCTCGCCCTGCCGCGAGTTCGGCGCGCTGGCGCCGCTGGGCCTGCCGGATGACGCCTGCACCCGGGCCCGCGCGCGTCATGGCCTTCCACCGCTGGCTGGCTTCGGCTAGGAATTTGCCGTAGCGTTGGAAATAACCGACACCACGCCCATTTTCGTGGTGCTGAAATTTCGGCTTTCCCAGCAACGAGCGGCCCATGAAACGCCTGTGGGACATCTCCCCGCCCCTTCACACGCGCAGCCCGGTCTTCCCGGGTGACACGCCCTATTCCCAGGTCTGGGGCGCCACCATCGGGCCCGGATGTCCGGTGAACGTGAGCCAGATCACCACCTCGCCGCATGCGGGCGCGCACGCCGACGCGCCGCTGCACTACGCCAAGGGTGCGCCGACCATCGGCGAGGTCGACCTGGCCCCCTTCCTCGGCCCCTGCCGGGTGATCCACGCCCTCGACGCGGGCGCGCTGGTGCGGCCCGAGCACCTCGCGCATGCGCAGTCCCGGCTGCCACCGCGCGTGCTGGTGCGCACGTGCGCCCGGGCGGTGGTGGACCGCTGGGTCGATGACTTCAGCGCCTTTGCGCCCGAGACCCTGGAATGGCTGGCCGACCGCGGCGTGCGGCTCGTGGGCATCGACACCGCCTCGGTGGACCCGGCCGCGAGCAAGACCCTGGACGCCCACCAGGTGCTGCGGCGCCGCGACCTGCGCGTGCTGGAGAACCTTGTGCTCGACGAGGTGCCCGAAGGCGACTACGAACTGATCGCCCTGCCCCTGAAGCTGATGGAAGCCGATGCCAGCCCGGTGCGCGCCGTGCTGCGCGAACTTCCCTGAGAGACCGACCATGACCACACGACAAGACTGCCTGGCGCTGGACGCCGCCGACCCGCTCGCCCCCCTGTGCGAGCACTTCGACCTGCCCGAAGGCCTGATCTACCTCGACGGCAATTCGCTGGGTGTGCTGCCCCGCGCCACGCCCGCTCGCGTGCAGCAGGTGGTGCGCGAGGAATGGGGCCGCGACCTCATCCAGAGCTGGAACACCGCCGGCTGGATCGACCTGCCACAGCGCGTGGGTGACAAGATCGCGCGGCTGATCGGCGCGGGCGCCGGCGAGGTGGTGGCGGCCGACTCGACCTCGGTGAACCTCTACAAGGTGCTGATGGCCGCGAGCCACATCGCCCGCCAGGACCAGCCCGCACGGCGCGTGATCGCCTCGGAGCGCAGCAACTTCCCCACCGACCTCTACATCGCCGAAAGCCTGGCGCGCGAGCTGGGCTGGACGCTCAGGCTCATCGAGCCCGAGGAGGTGCAGGCCGCGCTCACCCACGACGTGGCGGTGCTCATGCTCACGCATGTGAACTACCGCACCGGGCGCATGCACGACATGGCGGCGGTGACCCGCGCCGCGCACGCGGCCGGCGCCCTGGTGGTGTGGGACCTGGCCCACTCCGCGGGCGCCGTCCCGGTGGACCTGCGCGGCGCCGACGCCGACTTCGCGGTGGGATGCGGCTACAAGTACCTCAATGGCGGACCCGGCGCACCCGCCTTTGTCTGGGCGCATCCGCGCCATGCCGACCGCTTCTGGCAGCCTCTGGCCGGCTGGATGGGGCATGCCGCGCCCTTCCGGTTCACGCCCGACTACCAGCCCGCACCCGGCATCGCGCGCTACCTGTGCGGCACGCCGGCGGTGATCGCGATGAGTGCGCTGGAGTGCGGTGTGGACACCGTCCTCGCGGCCGAACCGCTGGGCGGCATGGCCGCGCTGCGCGAGAAGTCGATCACGCTGACCACCCTCTTTGCCGACCTGGTCGAAGCGCGCTGTGCGGGGCATGGCCTCTCCGTGGTGTCGCCACGCGAGGCGGCATGGCGCGGCAGCCAGGTCTGCCTCACCCGCGCCGAAGGCGCCTATGCCATCGTGCAGGCCCTGATTGCGCGCCGGGTGGTGGGCGACTTCCGCGCCGGGGACGCACAGACCCCGGACATCCTGCGCTTCGGCTTCACGCCGCTGTACACGCGCCATGTCGACGTGTGGGACGCGGTGGAGCAGCTCGTGCAGGTGATGGCCAGCGGGGAATGGCGCGACGCGCGCTTCCACCAGCGCGCCGCCGTGACCTGAGGAGACAACGATGACCTGCCCTCATCGGCCCGATCAGGACCCCGAGCGCATCGTGCACGAGGAAGGCGCCCAGCTCGACTTCTCGAAGGACATGAGCTACGGCGACTACCTGCACCTGGACGAGATCCTGAGCGCCCAGCATCCGCTCTCGCCCGAGCACAACGAGATGCTCTTCATCGTGCAGCACCAGACGAGCGAGCTGTGGATGAAGCTGATGCTGCACGAGCTGCACGCGGCCATCGCCTGCGTGGCCCGCGACGAGCTGCCGGCGGCCTTCAAGATGCTCGCACGCGTGAGCAAGATCATGGAACAGCTCGTCCACGCCTGGGATGTGCTGGCCACCATGACCCCGCCTGAGTATTCGGCCATCCGGCCCTACCTGTCGAACTCCAGCGGCTTCCAGAGCTGGCAGTACCGCTGCATCGAGTTTGCGCTGGGCAACAAGAATGCGGCGATGCTCAAGCCCCATGCCCACAGCCCGCAGCGTCTGGCCGAGGTGGAGGCTGCCTGGCGAGCCCCATCACTCTACGACGAAGCCCTGCGGCTGCTCGCGCGCCGCGGCCTGCCGGTGCCGGCCAGCCATGTGACACGCGACTGGACCCAGCCCTACACGGAAAGCCCCGAGGTCGAGCAGGCCTGGCTGCAGGTCTATCGCAACCCTGAGCGTCAGTGGGACCTCTACCAGCTGGGCGAGGAACTGACCGACCTGGAGGACGCCTTCCGGCTGTGGCGCTTCCGTCATGTGACAACCGTGGAGCGTGTGATCGGCTTCAAGCGCGGCACCGGGGGCACCTCGGGCGTGGGCTACCTGCGAAAGATGCTGGACGTGGTGCTTTTCCCGGAATTATGGAAACTGCGTACAGACCTCTGACCCGGCCTGTTTACACTGCCGCCCGTGGAAACCAAATGGCTGGAAGACTTCATCAGTCTGGCCGAGACGCGTAGCTTCTCGCGCTCGGCACAGCTGCGGCATGTGACCCAGCCAGCCTTCTCCAGGCGCATCCAGGCGCTGGAGAGCTGGATCGGTATCGATCTCGTCGATCGTTCGTCATACCCCACGCGACTGACGCCGGCCGGGCAGACCTTCCTGGGGCAGGCTCTGGAGATCATCGGTTCCCTGCAGGCCACGCGCAACCTGATGCGCGCCTACCGGGCGACCGGTCAGGACCTGATCGAGTTCGCCGTGCCGCACACCTTGGCGTTCACCTTCTTCCCGCACTGGGTGATGAGCCTTCGCCAGCAGTTCGGTCCGGTCAAGAGCCGGCTGATCGCGCTGAACGTCCATGACGCCGTGCTGCGCCTGACCGAAGGCAGTTGTGATCTGCTGATCGCTTATCACAACCCGTCACAGCCTTTGCAGATCAGCCCGGATCGCTACGAGATGATCACCCTGGGTGTGGAAACCCTGGCGCCCTATGCCAAGGCCGGCCCCAACGGCGCCCCCCTCTTTGTCCTGACCCAAGGCACCCCACAACGACCCGTGCCCTTCCTCAGCTACGCGGCGGGAGCCTACCTGGGGCGGCTGGTGGATGGCATCAAGCAGCGCTCGCCGGTGCCCCTGCACCTCGATGCCATCTACGAAACCGACATGGCCGAGGGGCTCAAGGCCATGGCGCTGGAAGGCCACGGCGTGGCCTTCCTGCCAGCGAGCTCCGTGCGAAAGGAGCTCAGGAGCAAGCGCCTCGTGGCCGCAGCGCCCGACCTGTCCTCTCTGGAGGTGACAATGGATGTGCGGATTTACCGGGAGAAGCCGGAAGTTGCCAAGCATGTCCGCCCCGCGGCGCAAGCGCTGTGGGAATATCTCAAAGTGATTCATCCAGACTAGCACGGCTGGCGGCACCGATCTGCAGCCCTCCGATTGCCGGATACGATCTGCTCGACAGGACTTCTGAGGGAGAGCTATGGGTTGGGGAGTGCTTGCCATCGCCATCACGGTGATCTGGCTGCTGGCACCGTTGGTCGCACGGGTGCGGGCATTGGCCGCGCTGAGGCTGCCCAGCCGCATCACGCGGCGTCCGGCGGCCCCTCGGCTGCAATCGGCCGTGGACGACCTCTTTGCGCCCTTTGAAGCCGAGCTGGCCGAACTGGGTTTTCGGTTCTCTCACGCGGCCGATGCCGTGGCCGAGCCCAAGGGCCTGAGCCCCTGGCAACCAGTGCGCGTCTTCCGGCATTTCCATTTCCCCATCGTGGCCCAGCTGTCCGGACCCACGCTGCCCGAGCTGCCCAACGTGCCGGTGCTCACCTTGCTGTCCGAACTCAAGGACGGCCTCATGGTGGCCACGCAGAACGTGCCGATGAACATCTTCCCGACCGACCCGCAGGTGCTGCGCAACGGCGGGGATGACTTCGTCTCGGTCAAGGACCAGTACGAAGCCCAGCTCGATGCAATGCGCGCCGAGGGGATGCAGGACTTCCGCCCCTGGGGCGAGCCGGAGGACATCGAAGCCCGCCTGAGCGCCTACGAAGAACGCTCCCTGCAGGCACTCGTGAAAGCAGGCTGGTGCGAGCCCGAAGGCGACAGCCTGCGCATCACCCCGCGCAGGCTGCCCGCCCTGGCTCAGCATCTGGCCCGACAGCTCAAGCGCCTCGTTGGCTCACTCAAGAAAGCCGCTCCCGAGTCTGCCGTGCTCAAGACCTCCGCGCCGCTGGAGCGCAGCCTCATGCTCTTCGTGGCCACCCGCGCACGGCCCAAGCACAGCCCGCCGCCCGTGGTGCAGTGGACGCTGTACGCCCTCAGCGCCCTCCTCTTCCTCGTGCTGGGTGGGCTGGTGCTGGACTGGCGCTTCGCCGGGATGCTGCTGTTGGTGATCGCTCTGCACGAGGCCGGGCACTACCTGGCCATGCGCTTGCTGGGCTACCGGCACGTGCAGATGCTGATGCTGCCGCTCATCGGCGGCGTGGCATTCGGGGAGGAGAGCAAGCCCAATGCCCTGCATCGCGTGGCCGTGAGCCTCGCCGGCCCCCTTCCTGGGCTGCTCATCGGTGCGGCCCTGCTGGCCTGGAACCCGGGCTCGCCCGACCTGCTGCTGCTGGGCTGGATCATGCTGCTGGTCAATGCCTTCAACCTGCTGCCCTTCCAGCCACTGGACGGCGGGCACGTACTGGAAGCCCTGCTACCGGCGCGCCAGGTGGTGGTGCGCATTGCCCTGGAGGGCCTGGCCGTGGTCGGCCTGCTGGCCCTGTGGTGGTTTCTGGATGCACCGATCGCCCTGGTGCTGCTCGTGCTGCGAGCGCTGACCTGGCGCAGCCTGTGGCGCCAGATGCAGTTCGAGAAGCTCTACGCGTCTGCCGCGCGCAAGCACAAGCCTGCCGACGCCCGGGCGCTGGCCCGCCTGGCCTTTCAGGCGCTTGAGCGCGTGCTGCCCAAGCGCACCTCCCTGAACCAGCGCATGGGCATGGTCGACGAACTCATCACCCACCTGCGCTACAGGCCACTGCGCGGGCTGGTGGCGCTTGGCATGGGTGTGGCCTACCTCGCCTTGCTGGCCTCTCCGGTGGTCCTGGCACCCCAGGTCGTCGAGGTCGGGCGCGTGGCCTTCATGAGCGACGGCGATCGCCAATCGGCCGAGGTCCAGCAACTCGCCGAGGCCTCCAGCCAGTTGAGCGTGGCCGAGCTGGTACAGGCACTGCGCGACGATGCTGCGGCTCCCCGCCCTGGGGCATCGGAACTGGCGTTGAACACCCTGGCGCGGCACACCGGCGACGTGCTGCCGCCCGTTGCGCTGGAGTTTTATCGCACCCGCGACGGCCTGCGCGCCGGCCCTTCGCTGGAGCTGCTGCCGGTGACCGAAGTGATGACCCTGCGCCAAAGCCGTCCCCGGCTGGCCAGCCAGCTGAGCGCGCGCCTGGCCGAGTTGCGACCCCAGACCCCCCGGGCCATCGCACTGGCCTGCCCGCCCGGCACCAGCGGACGCTGCGATACCACCCTGGATGAGGTGCTGGACTGGTGGCAGGTGGGGACCCTTGACGGCCAGCCACTGCTGCTGCACCCGCAGCGCCCCTCGGGCCAATGGCGCCTGGTGAGCCTCGACCTGGAGCGCGGCGAACTGCTCGCACAGCCAGGGCTTCGAGAGCTGCTTGCGCGTGCGCTGGTCCAGCAGAAACTGCAGGCCTCGATCACTGCGCCGGCTCGCTGAACCCCGCATTCAGCGTGACGGGGTCCAGGAGCATCGCCATGGAATCGACGAGGGCCGTAGACCCCCTGGCTTGCACCAGGGGGTCTGGACCTTGCTGCTGGCCTGAGCAGCGACGGTCAGTTGGTGAACGAGCTCGGGAAGAGCGTCAGCGTCAGTGTGCGGTTGTATTCCCGCCAGGCGCTGCTGTAGACCATGACGTCCCCGTTTTTGCCGGATTGGCCCACGAGGCGATAGCCGCTGTAGCTTCGGTATCCATACGAACCCGGTGAACGGAAGCAGTTCTGGTTGCTCACCGCGTCATACTCGCGGATCTGGCGGCCCAACCGGAAGCCCACTTTCACGTTGATCGTGTTGTTGGTCGAGGCCCTGACCCGGTTGGCCGGCACCTCGAACATCGCGCCCAGCGAGGGGTTCCATCCTTCGTAGGACATGCGTGGTTTGGCTTTCGCGTCCCAGGTCTTGCCGGTGCCGTAGCAATAGAGCGCGCGCAACTGGGAATCGCGCATGGCCGTCTCGAAACCGGACTCTCCCGTGCTGCTCCAGCTACCTGCTTTCACGCCCACGAAGTCGTAGCGGTAGTCGTCCTTGATCTTCACGCCGCTGTAGGCCTCGTGGGACTGCCAGGTGACCCCGGCATCTGTCCACGATGACGACGCGATGCCGCCGTCGCCGTCCCAGCGGTGCATCCGCCGGCGGTGCACGGTGGACTTCGAGTACGACGCGCTGGGCCCGATGCTGAAGGATTGGGCCGTCGATGCGCCCGCGGAGACGCCCACCGAGAAGCCTTCGCTCCAGACCCTTTCATAAGAATCGGTGTTCACCGCCTCGGTCGCCGTCCAGGACGTTCGTGAGGGCCGGTACTCCATCACCTGGATGGCCGGGTAGACGGTCGCGCGTGCGGAGAACTGGGTGGCGTAGCTGATCGTCTTCCACCGACTCGTCGACGGGCGCTCCGTCGTGATGATGGCGCTCCTCGACTGCGGATAGATCCCGCACTCCTTGCCAAGCACATAGCACTGCGTGATGTTGTTGCCCGTGTCGATCTCGACCGCCACGAAGTGCCGGCTGCCGGAGCCCTCCTTGAAGCCTTCGACGAAGGCCCGACCGATCACGTTCCAGTTGTCGGCGGTGTAGTTGAGGTCGACCACCCGGTCCCAGTTCGTGCGTGTGGAGCTGAAGCCCATGGGGCGGACCGTCGCTGCAGACGCTTCCGCTTTCTTCAGGCTGTCCAGGGCGACGATGGTCAGGTCGATCAGGTCTTCGCGGCCCGCCACACTCGACCCGTTGATGCCACCGTCTTCGTGCACCAGCACCGGCGTGATGCTGTTGGACGTGGACGAGGTGATCAGTGCCGTGGCAGAGGGCGCATACTTCGCCTCCCCCCCCGAGACTCTCAGGTAGTACGCAGGGGCGGGCCCGGCCTCGGCCGCAGACTCCTCCGGCAGGGACATGGCCGTCACCCGGTCCGCGACGGTGTCTTCGTCCGGCAACAGTGCCTGCCTCTGATCACTGTCGATGACCAGCACGCCTGAAAAGCCGGCCAGGAACTGCACGACACTGTCCCGCTGGGACGCTTCGTCCGCCGCATTCACATAGACGATCGTCTGCGCTGCGGTGGGCACATCGGCCGGACTGGCATCCACCACGGTCCAGCCGTCGTCGACGAGCGTCTGACCATAGGCCCCGATCTGCCCGCCGAGGGAGTAGATGGTTTTCGTGATGCCTCTTTCGCGGGCCTCGGCGCGCAAGGCCTGCGTCATGTCGCTGAAGCTGCGGCCCCCGTCATCCGGGGCGCCGTCCTCGGGATTGGCTGTCGACTGCTGTGCACTGCCTTGCAACCCTTCACCAGGGCTTCCGGATCCTCCGCATGCCGCCAGGAAGGCCGTGCACGCGGCTGCGATGGCTGATTTGAGTAAGTGGCTCATGATGTCTTCTCCAGGTGATGTCGGTCGCTTCGCAACGGCCGTCCACTTGCTCGTGTGGCGACGAGCAGGGCGCATCGCCGTTGTGGGTTCCACGGTATTCGGCCCCGTGGTCGACGAGAGATCGGGAATGCCCCGGCCCTCATTGCAAATGCGGGATACCTGTGTGGAGTGAACGCATGCCCGGTTGAGCGGCACGCCGCCTCATGGACCCGGGTGGGGCAAGCCGGCGGCCTGCCCCACACGCGCTCTTGTCAGGACTTCAGTCGTCCCACTTGAATCCCAGGGAACGCGAGTAGGCGTCCGATCCAAAAGCGAGATAGCCATCGGCCACCGTCGCCCACCGCACCTGCACCGTGAAGGTCGCACCAAGCAGCGTGAAGTTGTTCTGGTAGCCCACACCTGCGATGTACTTCACCCCAGGCGCCCAACCCACGCCGCCCGACCGGAACCCGCTGCGGACCTGAGGCACATCGGGGTTGTTCACGTCACTGTTGGGGATGACGAACCGCAGCGGAGACAGCTCGAGAGTGCCCCAGGTCCGGGTGTTGGGCGCATTCGTGTTGAGCCAGTTGTACATGTTCTGCGACATGGTCCCGATCTTGTTCAGGGCATCCGCTTCGAACGACGCGATCTGACGACCCACCGCCTGCTGCGCGAAGCCCTTCATTCTGCTGACCGTGTTGGTGGCGGCCGCGAGATTGGAGAAGTTCAGCGTGGGCAAGACAGGATGGGTCGAGGCCAGATTCGTCGCATCGGCCAGCAGCTTGCGATACACGCGCACGATCATGTTGCGCACCCACTCCCGGGTGTCGAGATCGAACACCGGGTCGAACTGGATCGCATCGATGCGGCACTTGCCTTCCTGGATGGTCATGACCACCGTCACTTCGAGATCGCAGGTGAAGGTGTTCTTGATCTTGAAGGACGTGCCGTCCGTCAGGTTGCCTGGGCCGAGAATGCCTGTGGCCATCAACTTGAAGCCGGCGCTGGGCGCATTGGCCAGCGTGTAGGTGTTGACGCTCGACTTCACCCCCAGGTTGGCCACCCAGGAGGCGCGGGCCATGCCGAAGGACACGCGAACCCCCGCCTTCACCGGCAGGCCATCCCACAGCGGGAAGTTGCCGGTCATGATGAACTGTGCACTCGTGGACACCGAGAAGCCGCAGTTGGCCTTGGACAGATGCATGTCGGTGGCCTGCGTGTCCAGCAGCGCGCGGTTCTGCGAGTTGATGTTGCTGTTCTCAAGCTGGCTGCGCAGCGTCGTGCACACCTCGTTGAGTTGGCCCTCCGCGTAATTGAGGTTGTTCGTGAAGCGCGTCACCAGGTTGGCCCGGACTTCGTTGAGCCGGTCGACCAGGGCCGCACCGCCCACCAGCTTGATGATCTCGTTGCCCACCGTGTGGTGGAGATCCTGGTCGTTGCTGGCGCTGTAGGTGTGGTTGTTCCGCAGGTGCTGGGCGTAGGCATCCAGATGTCGGGCAAACCGGCGCTTCAGATGGTTTCGCTCACGACCGCTGGTCGCCCCCAGGACCGGGTGCAGCTCGCGATGGTTGGCCAGATTGGGGTTGGGCAGGACGACGGTGTCCGCCTTGTTGGCCGAAGAGTCCTTGATCGCAGTCGCGTGATTGCTCGCAAAGTTGTAGCCGGTCGGGTACTTCTTTGGCGCAACCGTCGTCTGGCCGTGAGCGTTGGCATGGGTCCCCGTGTTGGTGATTCGCACGGCGCACGAGGGCCCAGGGTTGTTCTGGAAGCTCGTGTCGATGTCGGAACCCGACAGCTTGATCAGCCGCAGGATGACTGCCACCTGGTCGCCCCAATAAAACCACCATTCCACATGCGTCGTGCTGCGGGTCACATAGCGCACGTAGGCGCCGGTGCGTGGTGCATTGGGGGCCTTGCCGCCGCCCGCGCTCAAGGTGATGGCCGGGCTGGGGAAATAGACGTTGAAGTTGAGCTGGGTGCGGCTCGTCGAGGTCGCCTGGATGAGCATGTAGCTCACCTTGTGGGCCACCGACGAGGTGGCGGGTTTCCATTCCGCGTTGGTATGGACTTCACCCGGGTAGGAGCCGGCGTCGCGGTAGCCGTTTCGGAACTGCGGGTTGGCCGCAAGCGTCGTGGCGTAGACCACCTCGACTTGGTACTGGCCCGTCTCCGGGACGATGTAAAGCGGAGGCGTCGTGGATGCGGCGCGAACCAGAGACTCTTCCCCTGCGGAGACGCCGTCCCCCGGGAAGGACTCATCGACCTCGTAGCTCGCCATGCCGAGCACGTCATCAGGGTCGCCTCCACCGCACGCGCTCAGGATGGGCACTGCCGCTGCCGCAGCGCCCCCTGCAATGCACTTGCGCCTCGTGATGCCGTTGTCGTTGCTGTCGTTCTTCATGGTGACGTCCTTCAATCGGTTGGGTTTGCGCCTGATGGCCACCACCCCCGACAGGATCTCCCGCATGCCGCAGCGACGACGCCAGGGACGCAGAGTGAAAGAGCAGGCGTGGCAGTTCAGCAAGTTACGCCGCGATACACATTTGCTCTTCAGTGTTCACGTGAAGGCGCATTGCAGAACTTGCATCGGAGGGACCCGCGCCTGCATGGCCACCGGCAGCAGGCCCGATGCGTCGGGGCACCGACCCGATCAGGCCTTGAGCAGGACGCTCACCTCGGGCCGCCAGTCGACCGCGTGCACGCTGGCGCGCAGTGCGGCCTCCCAGAGGTGCACCGACGGATGGGAGCGCAGCGGACTGCGCCCTGAGCACAAGCACAGGCTGGGAAGCAGGTGGGGCAGCGGCACGAAACGCAGGCCGCGAGCCATGGGCGAGGACGCGGCGATGGCCGAGACAATCGTGACCAGTTGGCCCTCCGAGATCGCCAAGAAGAGGGCGGACATGCTGTTGACTGCCACCGGCGCTGCAAAGTAGGCCTCGAGGCCCGCTCCATTGGCCCGCAGGGTTTGCGGGACCAGCTTGTCGTCGGCAAGCCGTGCGAACGGCAGGCCGGCCAAGTCCTGCGCCGTCGACATGGGCGACGGCAGGGCTACCGCAGGGCTGGCAAGCAGGCCCAGAGGAGCCTGCAGCAGGGGCACCAGTCCGGGATCCCCGCCGCGTTCGGACACCAGCATCAAGCCCAGATCGACGTCACCGCCAGCCACCTGTTCACGGATGCGATGGCTCGGCAGTTCCTTCAGTTCCAGACTGGCGCCTTCCAGCGCCGGGGGCTTGCGCTCCAGCAGGCGGGGCAGGACCTGCGGCAAGGCCACGTTGGTGCAGGCCACCACCATCCGGTGGTCGGCGCATTCGGCGGACAAGGTGACCATGCTGGCGTAGCACCGCGCCAGGTGCTGGGCATGCGGCATGAAGGCCAGTCCGGCTGCATTGGGCCGGATGCCCTTCGGAGTGCGTTCGAGAAGCGCCACGCCCAGGGTCTGTTCGAGATCGCGGATGACACGGGACAGGCTCGAGGTCGACAGGTGCAGATGGGCGGCCGCGCCGGCCAGGTTGCCGTGCTCGACCACCGCAAGGAACGCCGATACCTGCCGGAAGCTGAGGCTGGAGTCCTCGGGGACATCGCCGGAACCCTTCCAGGGTGACACCGGCATCGACGGGTCCGCAGGCATCGCTCGATGCAGGCAGAGCGCCGCGCTCAAGCCGCCAACGCGGCTTCGCAGGGCGCCATCGGCACCCGCCCCCGTCCACCAGGTCGCTTGACGCTGGGATGCCAGGGCGCCTCCCAGAGGCTGTCCCGCACCAGCTCACGCATGCGTTCAGCCTGGTCGTCGAAGTGCCCGCGGCGGCGGCTGACGATGGCCACCTCGGTGGATGGCAGGAGTTCCGGAAGGGGGGTGAAGCGCAAGCCTTGCATCTGCGGATGGGACGCAGCAATGCCCGAGACAACCGCCACCAGACCGCTCGAGCGGACCAACTCTGCCGCCGCCTCGACCGTGTTGACCACCACCGGGGACGCGAAGTAGGCCCGGAACTCGACGCCGTGCTGGACCAGCAGGCGCGTGACGCGTGCCTGGTCCCCATAGCGGACCAGTGGCAGGCCTTCCAGGTCGTCCATGCAGCGCACAGGCCGCAGGGCTGAGCCTTGATCGGCCGTGAGCAGCCCGAGCGGAACCTCCAGTGCCGTCGTGCAGCGCAACTCCGGGCTCTCGGGGCGCTCGACGCACACCCCCAGCGGCGCCTCTCCGCACACCACCGCCTCGATCACGCGGGAGGTCGTCGCCTCCAGCACCTGGATCGAGGTTGGACGTTGCATCTGCTTGAGCTTGCCCAGCAAGGTCGGCAAGAGGATGGGCATCATCCCGAAGCTGCCAATGAGGTTGAGCCGCGTGGAGCCCGAATGGCGCAGATGGTCCACGGCCGCCAGGGCCTCGGTGTGAGCACCCAGAAGGCGCCGGGCCTTGGACAGCAAGCGCTCGCCCTCCTCGGACAGGAAGATTCCCCGGGGGGTCCGCTCGAACAGCACGGCGTCCAGCGCCAGCTCCATGTCCTTGATGCACCGTGACAGCGTCGGTTGACTCACTCCGAGCTGCCTGGCCGCGTCGGAAATGCTCCGGTGGGTGGCCGCCACGACGAAGGCCCGGACCTGGTCGATGCTGACATGCTGGCTGGCCCGGACCTTGGGGGGGATCGAGGTCATGGAAACCACGGGGGCTGCGTGCTGCATGATGGAATCCTTGTAACCGCTTACATTGGCTCAAATTATGATCCGGCAGACCCTCCCGGCGACGCCCGGTCTATGCTGATTCGGAATGGTCGTATGAAATCCTTCCTGAAGAAAATCTTGTCCTGGACAAATTGGCGATCCCATGAAACCCCGGGCACGCATTGACGACGTGGCCAGGAAGGCCGGGGTCTCGACGGCCACGGTCTCGCGCGCCCTGTCTGCGCCGGACCGGGTTCGCAGGGGCACCCTGCACCGTGTCCTTGCCGCCATCGAGGCCCTGGATTACCGGCCTGATGCCGCGGCCAGTGCGCTGGCCACGGGCAGGAGCTACGCCGTGGGTTGTGTGGTTCCGGCACTGGACAACTCGGTCTTCGCCCGGATGTCGCAGGCCTTGCAGATTGCCTTGGCCGAGGCAGGCTACCAACTCCTGCTGGCAGGCCATGAACATGACGCGCAGAAGGAACTCAAGCTGTGCCGTTTGCTGCTGCGCCGGGGCGTCGACGCCTTGATCGTGGTGGGCAACCTGCGCCCCCAGGAAGCCTGGGACGAACTCATCGGTTGCGGCAAACCGGTCCTGCTGACCTGGTCGTCCGACCCCCGACTGCCGTCAGTGTCGATCGACAACACAGGTGCGACGTCCTTGGTCGCCCGACACCTTCTGGACCTCGGACACCGGCGGATCCGCATGATCGCCGGGCCCACGCGGACGAACGATCGCCAGGAGGCGCGCATCCTCGGGGTACGAGCTGTCCTGGAAGCAGCAGGCCTGTCGCTGCCGCCCACGGACATCAGCGAACAGCCGCTGACCTTTGCGGGAGGGGCCGCCGGCCTGCGCGCCCTGATGACGTCGGACGCGAGGCCGACAGCCATCGTCTGCGGCAACGACTACCAGGCGACCGGTGCGCTGCTCGAGGCCCAACGACTGGGGCTGCGGGTGCCCGAGCAGGTCTCCATCTGCGGCTTCGACGACATGCCGCTGTCCGCGGCGCTGAACCCACCGCTGACAACGGTTTGCGTCCCGGCCCATGACATGGGGCGTGTCGCTGCACGGTGCATCCTGAGCCTGATTGACGGACAACCCGTTCCTCCGGAGACGACACTGCCGGTGGCATTGGTCGTGCGCGCAAGCTCGGCTCCTCCCTCGAAAGACTGAAGCGGCGCTCAACAAAGCCGCGATCGACGCGGCATCGGCGCAGCCTTTGACCCGGTGCTCAAGCGTCTGATCTGCAAGGCGCTGCCACGAATCTCGTAGGCCAGTGACCCGATCTCCTCGGCCATCGCGGCACAACGCTGCCCACGCGCCCCGGCTCGCGAGGCCTCCATGGACGTCATCAGCGCCAGCGCAGCCAACTTGGTGGCTGCTGCGTCGATCCGGTGCACCTCATCGGCGATGCCCGCTCGGGGCGTGCGCAGAGCGGGCACACCCTCGGCCTGAAACGCGTCCATGCGCAGACGGTGGCCGGCGTGAACGTAGCCCAGACCATAGCCACCCAGCAGGAGCGCGACGAAGGCCAGCGTCATGGCGAAGGGAAACACGGGCCAATGATCCGCCTCGCTGCCGTCGAACTCGGCGGCCCCGCCGACCTGGGCGGTCAGCGCAGCCAACAGCAAGACCGTCGCCACCCGGACACGCCGGCGACCTGCGTGTGCGTCTGCCAATGAATCCATGAAGCCTCCGAAGACTGGTAGCGGCCGACCTGAGCAGGGCCGTCGCTACCTTAGCCCCCCCCACCCCGACGCAGCCCATGGTTAACGGCAGCCCGCGTCGGCGGGCTTGCTATGGCGCCGTGCAAATCATGCATACCCTTGCTTCCCCGGGGCGAGCCATGCTCGCGCCGCCGGGTGTCATGCAGGGTTTGCAAGTCGGCGCATGGTTTGCCCCCTGCCGGCATGGCCGCACGCCTTCGGATACTGCGCAGCGTCGACCCAGATGCACCACCAGCCCCAAGCTACCGCACCAGCCCCCATGACGCACAGGAACCCGTCGTCCCCACTGAGCATGCGACTCGCCTCGTGCATCGCTGCGTGCGCGCTGTGGGCAGGATCCGCGTGGGCCAGCGCTGCGGGCGAGTCTCGGCCCGTGCTGGACCGCATCGCTGCCACGAACAAGATCGTCCTGGCCCATCGCGAGTCGTCGATTCCGTTCTCCTTCGTCGCCCCGGATGGCAAACCTCAGGGCTACGCCCTGGAGCTGTGCCAGCGTCTGGCCGAAGCCGTGAGGCGGAACCTGAACATGAAGTCGCTGACCATCGAGTACACGATGGTCACCCCTTCGTCGCGCATCCCCGTGATCGCCGAGGGCAAGGCGGATCTCGAATGCGGTTCGACCACCAACAACGCCGAACGAAGGAAGTCCGTGGCCTTCACGGTGCCGCACTACATCACCGGCGCGCGTTACCTGGTGCGTGCGAACAGCACGATCGGTGACCTGAGGGAATTCGAAGGCAAGCGCCTCGTGTCGACCAAGGGAACCACGCCGATCAAGGCTGTCGAGCAGGCCAACCGGGAGCGCATGCTGCGGATCGAGTTGCTCGAGGCGCCGGACCACGGGCGAGCGATGGAGATGGTCGATCGCGGCGAAGCCGACGGCTTCGTGATGGACGACGTCCTGCTCTACGGCCTGATCGCCTCGCATGCGCAGCCCGAGCGCTTCAAGGTGGTCGGCCGGTTCCTGACGATCGAACCGCTGGCCATCATGCTGTCCAAGGACGATCCGGCCTTCAAGAAGATCCTCGACGACGAGATGAGGCGCCTCATCCTCTCCGGCGAAGCTCGCCAGGTCTACGAGCGATGGTTCCTGCAGCCCATCCCTCCGCGCAACCAGTCGCTGAACCTTCCGATGAACTACCTGTTGCGCGACTTCTGGAAGTACCCCACCGACGTCGTGCCCTTCTAGCCGCTCCTCGCCACGCCCGAGCGGGCGCAGTCATCCCCCAAGCCCACCTGGGCCCCTTCCTGTCATGGAGACTCCAATGAAAAAAACCTTGCTCGCATTTGCACTTATTTCCCTCGCCTGCGGAGCTGCACAGGCGGACACGCTGAAGAAGATCAAGGACAGCGGCAAGGTGGTGATGGGGGTGCGCGACTCCTCCTCACCCCTGTCTTTCACGCTGGGGAGCGGTCAATACGCCGGCTACCACGTCGAGCTCTGCCAGCGCGTCATCGCCGACATCGGCAAGCAGCTGGGCGTGGCCCCCACCGTCGACTACACCTCGGTGACGGCGCAGAACCGCATCCCGCTCGTGCAGAACGGCACGGTTGACATCGAGTGCGGGTCCACGACCAACAATCAGGCGCGCCAGGAACAGGTGGCCTTTGCGGTCACCACCTACATCACCGAGGTGCGCATGGCGGTGAACGCGAAGTCGGGCATCGACTCGATCGCCCAACTGAACAACCGCACCGTGGTGACCACCACCGGCACGACCTCGGTTCAGCATCTGCGTCGCCACCAGCGCGCCGAGAACGTCAAGTTCGGCGAGATCTTCGGCAAGGACCATGCCGACTCCTTCCTGATCCTGGAGTCCGGGCGCGCTCACGCCTTCGTGATGGACGACAACATCCTGGCTGGCGCGATCGCCAACGCCCGCAACCCGTCCGACTTCAAGATCGTGGGTGAGGTGCTGTCGGTGGAGCCCATCGCCATCATGTTCCGCAAGGACGACCCCGCGTTCAAGAAGGCCGTGGACGATTCCATCCGCGCCATGATGCGCAACGGCGAACTCGCCAAGCTCTATGCCAAGTGGTTCACCCAACCGATTCCTCCCAAGAACGTCAACGTGAACCTGCCCATGGGAGAGAGCCTGAAGGCGGCGTTCGCCAAGCCCAACGACAACCCGATGGAGGCCTACGCCAGCAAGTAAGCCTCGAGGCCTTGGCGCCGTGACAAAGGGGCCCGCCGCAAGCGGGCCCCTTTTATTGAGGACGTCGCCGCAACCGCTGCCGGCGATGCTATGGAGACGAAGGAATGGATTTTCGGTGGGAATGGCAGGTGTTCTGCCGAGACACCCTGGACGGCATCACCATCCCGGGTTGCTTTGGTGACGGCGGGACCGTCACCTACCTGGACTGGATGCTCTCCGCATGGGGCTGGACCCTGTCGGTGGCGGCCAGTGCATGGGTCCTGGCCTTGGCAGCCGGCATTGCCGTGGGGACGCTGCGCACGGTTCCCCACAGGGGCTGGCAGTGGGCCGCCAATGCGTGGACCGAGCTGTTCCGCAACATCCCCTTGCTCGTCCAGATCTTTCTCTGGTACCACGTTGTCCCGGCCCTGGTGCCGGCGTTCCGGTCCGTGTCGCCCTTCGTGCTCGTCGTGATGGCATTGGGCTTCTTCACCTCGGCCCGCGTCGCCGAGCAGGTGCGCGCCGGCATCCAGGCGCTGCCCCGGGGCCAGGCCATGGCAGGTGCGGCCATCGGCTTGACCACCCTGCAGACCTATCGTTACGTGGTCCTGCCCATGGCATTGCGGCTGGTGATCCCGCCGCTCACCTCGGAGGCCATGAACATCATCAAGAACTCCTCGGTGGCCTTCGCGGTGTCCATCGCGGAGCTCACGATGTTCGCGATGCAGGCCCAGGAGGAAACCTCGCGAGGCATCGAGATCTACCTGGGTGTGACCACGTTGTACATCGTTTCGGCCTTTGCGGTGAACCGGGTGATGGGTCTGATCGAAAGCAGCGTGCGCGTGCCGGGCTATGTGGGAGTCGCCAAGTGATCGATCTCGACCTGTCCTTCTACGACTGGGATCTCCTCAGCAAGTTCGTCTGGCAGGGCCTGGTCTTCAGCGTGCAGCTCACGCTGGTGGCGATGGTCGGTGGCATCGTGCTGGGCACCCTGCTGGCTCTGATGCGCCTGTCCGGCAATCCGCTGCTGGCGGTCCCGGCAACGATCTACGTCAACGGCATGCGCTCCATTCCGCTGGTGATGGTGATCCTCTGGTTCTTCCTGCTGATGCCCTTTCTCCTGGGCCGCCCGATCGGCGCAGAGCTGTCGGCCATCATCACCTTCACGCTCTTCGAGGCCGCCTATTTCTCGGAGATCATGCGGGCGGGCATCCAGTCCATCCCGCGCGGCCAGGTGTTCGCAGGGCAGGCCGTCGGGCTGAGCTATGCGCAGAACATGCGCTACGTGGTCCTGCCCCAGGCGTTTCGCAACATGCTGCCCGTGCTGCTGACCCAGACCATCATCCTGTTCCAGGACACTTCGCTCGTCTATGCCATCGGCGCCTACGACATGCTCAAGGGCTTCGAGACCGCCGGCAAGAACCTCGGCCGTCCGGTCGAGGCCTACATCGCAGCGGCCGTGGTCTACTTCGTGATCTGCTTTGCGCTGTCTCAGCTGGTGAAGCGGCTGCAGAAGAAAATCGCCATCGTGCGTTGAGCACGACCCCGTTCCAGGAGAGACGACATCATGTCGGCAATGATCGAAATCAGAAACGTCAGCAAGTGGTATGGCAGCTTCCAGGTCCTCACCGACTGCACCACCAGCGTCAACAAGGGCGAGGTGGTGGTGGTCTGCGGGCCGTCGGGTTCGGGCAAGTCCACGCTGATCAAGACCGTCAACGCCCTTGAACCTTTCCAGAAGGGGGAGATCCTGGTCGACGGTGTCTCGGTGAACGACCCGAAGACCAACCTGCCCAAGCTGCGGTCGCGCGTGGGCATGGTCTTTCAGCATTTCGAGCTGTTTCCTCACCTGTCGGTGACGGAGAACCTCACGCTGGCGCAGACCAAGGTGCTGGGCCGCAGCAAGGATGAGGCGCGTGAGCGAGGCCTGAAGATGCTCGACCGGGTGGGGCTGATGGCGCACAAGGACAAGTTTCCCGGCCAGCTCTCCGGCGGCCAGCAGCAGCGCGTGGCCATCGCCCGGGCGCTGAGCATGGACCCGATCGTGATGCTCTTCGACGAGCCCACCTCGGCGCTCGACCCCGAGATGGTGGGCGAGGTGCTCGACGTGATGGTGCAGCTGGCCAACGAAGGCATGACCATGATGTGCGTCACCCATGAGATGGGCTTCGCGCGCAAGGTCAGCCACCGCGTGATCTTCATGGACCAGGGGCGCATTCTGGAAGACTGCCCGAAGGACGCCTTCTTCGGCCAGCCCGAGGCGCGCACGCCAAGGGCCAAAGAGTTCCTCTCGAAAATCCTGCAGCACTGACCGAGGGTTTCCCCGGGGGATGTAGTTGTCGTACTACATCAAGTACATCGGGTGATGGGTCGATAGCCTTGGACACGCGTTTCGAGGAGACCCCCATGACCCGCATTCCCCGCAGGGCCGCCGCGTGGCGGCCATCGTTGTCGACGCTGTCGTGGAAGGACTGGCGCATCGGCACCCGTCTGACCGGACTGGCCCTGCTGTGCGCCAGCCTCATCGTGGCCCTGATGCTGGTGAGTCGCCAGGGCTCGCAGGTGGCGATGAAGGAACTCTCTGGCGTCTACCACACGCACGCGGTACCCATGGGCGCACTGGGCCAGGCGCTGGATGTACTGCACCGCAGCCGCATACGCATCGTGCTGGCCATGGAAACCTCCTACCAGCGCCAGGCGCTCGAGCACTTCGAGCGCATGATGGGGCTGGAGGCCGAGGTGGACGAGATCCTCCTGCCGGTGTTCGATCGCTTCAGCGCGCCGTCGGATCAGGCCCAGGTGGCCGCCTTCCAGACTGCCTGGGCCGGCTACCGCGAGGTGCGGCAGCGCATCGTGGACCTCTACCGCGAAGGCGATCGTGCGCAGGCGATCTCGGAGTTCCGCTCCAACCTGGCCCCTCCCTTCGACGCCGCCAGTGCGGCGCTGGCCACTCTGTTGGCCGCGCAGGTCGACGGCTCGGCGCGCGCCTATGCGCACGCCCGCGGCGCCAGCACCGCGAGCGAGCGCCTCACCCTGGGCGTGGGCGCGCTCGGGCTGGCGGTGCTGGTGGTCCTGGGGCTGCTGCTGGCGCGCTCGATCGTGCAGCCGCTGCATGCGGTGACACGCCTGGCACGCACCATGGCGAGCGGCGATTTCTCCCAGGAGGTTCGTGTGGATCGCGGCGGCGAAGCGGGTGAACTGCAGCGTGCGCTGGCCGATATGCAAGTTCAGTTGCGGGGTCTGGTCTCGCGCATCCGCCAATCGACCGACTCCATCTCCACGGCCAGCGCCGAGATTGCCACGGGCAACCAGGACCTGAGCTCGCGCACCGAGCAGGCCGCCTCCTCGCTGCAGCAGACCGCCTCCTCCATGGAGCAGCTCACCGGCACCGTCAAGCAGTCCGCCGACGCCGCACGCCAGGCCAACCAGCTCGCCTCCTCCGCCTCCTGCGTCGCCCAGCGCGGCGGCACCGTCGTCTCCCAGGTGGTCTCCACCATGGACGAGATCAACGCCAGCTCCAAGAAGATCGCCGACATCATCGGCGTCATCGACGGCATCGCCTTCCAGACCAACATCCTCGCCCTGAACGCCGCGGTGGAAGCCGCCCGCGCCGGCGAGCAGGGCCGTGGCTTTGCGGTCGTCGCCGGCGAGGTGCGCAACCTCGCCCAGCGCTCGGCCCAGGCCGCCAAGGAGATCAAGAGCCTCATCGGCGCCTCCGTCGAGAAGGTCGAATCCGGCTCCAAGCTCGTGCAGGACGCCGGCTCCACCATGGACGAGATCGTCGCCTCGGTGCGCCGCGTCTCCGACATCATCGGTGAGATCACCGCCGCCGCCTCCGAGCAGAACGACGGCATCGGCCAGATCAATGTGGCCGTCACCCAGCTCGACCAGATGACCCAGCAGAACGCCGCGCTGGTCGAGGAGTCGGCGGCTGCGGCCCGGAGCCTGCAGCAGCAGGTCTGCGCGCTGATGTCGCTGGTGCACACCTTCCAGGTGGAGCCCTCAGGCGCCACTGCCTGAGCACACCGTGTCAGAGCAGGTTACGCACCTGCGACTGCACCTGCAGCAGGGCCGGCAGGCAGCGGTCCTGCAGTTCGCTCATGGACATGCGGGCGGCGTGCACGCTCACGTTGAGCGCGGCCACCGAGTCACCACGCAGATTCTTCAGCGGCACGGACAAGGTACGCAGGCCCAGTTCCAGCTCCTGGTCGACGGCCGCATAGCCCTGGGCCCGAGCCCGGGCGATCTCGATGCGCAGCCGGTCCTTGTGGGTGATGGTGTGGGGCGTGAGCGGCTCCAGGGGCTGCTCATCCAGCCAGGCATCGACCTTTTCCTGCGGCAGCGCGGCCAGCAGCACGCGCCCGTTGGCGGTGCAGTAGGCCGGCACGCGGGTGCCGGGCTGCAAGGTCGCTGAGACCACCCGGCCTGCCGTGGTGGCGGCAATGCAGATGACGTCGCCGCGGTCGAGCACGCCGGCGGAAGACGCCTCTTGCAGGGCATGGGCCAGCTTGTGCAGTTGGGGATGCACGATGCGCGGCAGGCGGGCGGAATGGATGTAGGACTGACCCAGGCGCAGCACCTTGGGCGTGATCGAGAACATGCGCCCGTCATAGGCCACATAGCCCAGCTGGGTGAGCGTGAGCAGGTAGCGCCGCGCCGCGGCGCGGGTCAGCCCGGTGCGCTGGGCCACCTCGGTCATGGACAGGCGGGACTGATCCTGGTCGAAGGCCTCGATCACCGCCAGGCCTTTTTCCAGCCCTGCAATGAAATCGCGCTTCTGCACCTGAAAGTCAGGACCGGACATGGCGGTGAGTGACATGGGAGCACCTTTCTACTGCGCGCTCCACGCACGGCAGGATCGATCACCGCATCCACCTGCGCGGAAGGCTTGTTCCGCGGGGCAATATAGCCTAGATTGGCTGACGTTGTTCGATCAACAACCATCGGTGCGACTATCGCGCTCATTAAAAATCTCAATACCCCGTCGTCGTCTCGTGACCCAGCAGGCTTCGGCGCGACCAGCCCGTCATGTCCGCATTCATCTTCGAAGCTTTTCTCTCCACACCCGAGATGCTCGAGGTTTTCAACGAGTCCTCGGTCGTCCAGACCATGATGGACTTCGAGGCCGCCCTGGCCCAGGCCCAGGCCGACGAGGGGTTGATGCCGGCCGCGTGTGCCCAGGCGATTGCGGGGGTCTGCAAGGCCGACCTCTACGACGTGTCCAGCCTGATTGCCGAGAGCGGCCGCGCCGGCAGCTTGGCCATTCCGCTGGTGAAGAAGCTCACCGACACCGTGGCCCTGTTCGACAAGCCGGCCGCCGGCTTTGTGCACTGGGGCAGCACCAGCCAGGACGTGATCGACACCGGCATGGTGCTGGTGACACGACGGGCGTTGCAACTCATCGACCGCGACCTCACCCGTCTCATCGCCGATCTGCTGCGCCTGGCCCGCGCCCATGCGCACAGCCCGGTGCTGGCCCGCACCCTGATGCAGCCCGCGCAGGTGGTGACCCTGGGCTACAAGCTGGTGGGCTGGGTGGCGCCGCTGCTGCGCCGCCAGCGGCAACTGCGCGACGCGGCCCGGCGAGCCCTCAAGCTGCAACTGGGTGGCGCCGTGGGTACGCTGTCGGCCATGGGGCCGAAGGGGCCGGCCGTCGCCCGGCGGATGGCCGAGGCTCTGCGGCTGCAGTGGTCCCCCCTGGCCTGGCACACCCAGCGCGACGAATGGGTGGCGCTGGGCAGCGAGGTGGGCGTGCTGTGCGGCAGCCTGGGCAAGATCGCGCGCGACCTCTCGCTGATGGCCCAGGGCGAGATCGCCGAACTGGCCGAGCCCTCGGGCGGCGGTCGGGGGGGCTCCTCGGCCATGCCGCACAAGCGCAACCCGGTGTCATCGATGGTGGCCCTGGCCGCGGCCACCCGCGCACCCCAGCGCGTGGCGGCCCTGCTGGCCAGCATGCCGCAGGAGCATGAACGCGGGCTGGGCAACTGGCAGGCCGAACTGGCCGAATGGGCGGGCCTGTTCATCAGCGTCCATGGCGCCGTGAAGGCACTGGCCGACGCAGCCCAGGGCCTGGTGGTGGACGAATCCCGCATGCGAGCCAACATCGAGGCGCTGCAGGGCCTGGTGAGCGCCGAGGCCGTGTCGATGCTGCTGGCCTCCGCCATGGGCAAGGCCCCGGCGCATGCGCTGATGGAGAGCCTCACGCGCCAGGCCCTGGCCTCGGGCCGCCACCTGCGCGACGTGACGCTGGAAGCCATCACCCGCGACGCGGCCCTCGCGGGCCTGCACGACCGTCTCGCCCCGCTGTTCGACATCGACCAGGCCGCCGAGCCCGCCGCCCGCATCGCGCTGGACCAGCTCGATGCCCTCGAAGCCGAGGCCCAGCGCCTGCAGGCATCGCCCCTTCCCTCCTGACCTCGATCCGACATGACCAAGCCCTCCACGCCCGACCACACCGACCCCTTCGACCAGGGCCTGCGCAACCGCCGCGCCGTGCTGGGCGACGCCTGGGTCGATCGTTCGCTGTCCAACGCCAACGCCTTCAACGCCGACTTCCAGTCGCTCATCACGCGCTATGCCTGGCACGACATCTGGGGTCGCCCCGGGCTGGACCACCGCACGCGCCGCCTGCTGGTGCTGGGCATGACCATCGCCCAGGGCCGCTGGGAGGAGTACGAGCTGCACCTGCGCGCCGCCGTGGCCGGCGGCATCGCGCTGGACGAGATCAAGGAGACCCTGCTGCAGTCGGCCATCTACTGTGGCGTGCCGGCGGCGAACACCGCCTTCAAGCTGGCGCTCGACCTCTTCAAGGAGCTGGGCATCGCCATCGACCCGCAACCCCTCACGCCCGAGCACCGCGTGAGCACGCACCGCACCTTCAGCACGCCCGAGCTGCACGTGCTGCGCCAGGGCCAGGGTACGCCCGTGGTGCTGAGCCATGCGCTGGGCATGGATGTGCACCTGTGGGATGGCCTGGCGCGCGCACTGGCCGCCCAGGGCTGTGAGGTGCTGCGCTACGACCACCGCGGCCACGGCCAATCCGCCTCCCCGGCGGGCCCGTATGCCATGAACGACCTGGTGGACGACGCCGCCCGCGTGGTGCGCGAATGGGGCCGAGGCCCGGTGGTGTGGATCGGCCTGTCGATGGGGGGCATGGTGGGCCAGGGCCTCGCAGCCCGCCATCCCGATCTGGTGAAGGCACTGGTGATCGCCAACTCCACGTCGTGGTATCCCGAGGCCGCGCGGGGCCTGTGGGCGCAACGCATCGCCACCGTCGAGTCGCAGGGGCTGGCCGCCATTGCCGACGCCGTGATGGGCCGCTACTTCCACGAGGAGTTTCGCACCGCCCACCCCGAGGCCGAGGCCGCCGCGCGCGCCACGCTGCTGCGCACCGACCCGGCCGGCTATGTGGCCTGCTGCCATGCGGTGGCGAAGGTGGACTGGCGCGAGGCCCTGCCCACCATCGCCTGCCCGGTGCTGGTGATCGCGGGCGCGCGCGACCAGGGCGCGCCGGTGGCCATGTCCGAAGCCATCGTGCAGGCCCGTCCCGGCGCGAAACTGGTGGTGCTGGAGAACGCCTCGCACATCAGCGTGATGGAAGAGCCGCGGGCCTTCGAGCAGGCGGTCCGCGAGTTCCTGGGCTCGCTCTGATCCGGGAAAGGACCGCGGCCGTTCAGGTATGGTCGCGGTCATGAGCGATCTGACCTTCTTCTGGCACGACTACGAAACCTTCGGCCGGGTGCCCCGCCGCGACCGGCCGGCCCAGTTCGCCGGCATCCGCACCGATGCCGAGCTGAACGAGATCGGCGACCCGGTGATGCTGTACTGCCAGCCCACGCCGGACGCACTGCCCGACCCCGAGTCCTGCCTGCTCACCGGCATCCTGCCCCAGCACTGCCAACAACACGGTGTGCCCGAGCATGCCTTTGCCGCAACCATCGAAGCCGAGCTGGCCAAGCCCGGCACCATCGGCCTGGGCTACAACAGCATCCGCTTCGACGACGAGGTCACGCGCTTCCTGTTCTGGCGCAATCTCATCGACCCCTACGCCCGCGAGTGGCAGAACGACTGCGGCCGCTGGGATCTGCTCGACGTGGTGCGCGCCACCTGGGCGCTGCGGCCGGAAGGCATCGAGTGGCCCACGCATGAAGACGGGCGGCCCAGCTTCAAGCTCGAACACCTGAGCGCCGCCAACGGCCTCGTGCACGACGCGGCCCACGATGCGCTGTCGGACGTGCGGGCCACCATCGCGCTGGCGCGCCTCATCAAGACCCGCCAGCCGCGCCTGTGGGACTTCTGCCTGAAGCTGCGCAAGAAGGACGCCGTGCTCGCCGAGATGGGTGCCGGGCGGCCCTTCGTGCACCTCTCGGGCATGTACGGTGTCGAACGCGGCGGCCTGGCCATCGTCTGGCCGCTGGCGCCCCACCCCACCAACAAGAACGAGATCATCGTCTGGGACCTGGCCCACGACCCGGCCGAACTTTTCGAGCTGAGCAGTGCCCAGGTGCGCGAACGGCTCTACACACGCGCCGAAGACCTGCCCGAAGGCGTGACGCGGCTGCCGATCAAGACCCTGCACATCAACAAGTCGCCCATCGTGATCGGCAACCTCAAGGCGCTGACGCCGGCGGTGATCGAACGCTGGAAACTCGACATCGATCAGGCCCTGCGCCACGCCGAGGTGGTGGGCCGAGACGGCGCCAAGCTCGCGGGCCTGTGGCCCGAGGTGTTTGCCCGACCCGAAGCCCCCGGGCCGGTGGACGTGGACGAGGACCTGTACGGCGGCTTCATCGGCAACGAAGACCGCCGCCGCCTGCAGCGCCTGCGCACCGCGAAACCCGAGGAACTGGCCGAGCGCACGCCCAGCTTCGACGACGAGCGCCTGGACGAGCTCTTCTTCCGCTACCGCGCCCGCAACTTCCCGCACACGCTGAGCGAGCCGGAGCTGGCCCGCTGGCGCGAGCACTGCCATGCGCGCCTGCACGACGGCGCCCATGGGCTGCCCACGCTGGCACAGTACTTCGAGCGCATCGACGCCCTGGGCGAATCGCTGGCCGACGACGACGAGCGCGGCCAGGACATCCTGGGCGCGCTCTACGAGTACGCCGAACAGCTCGCCGAGTTCAGCGCGGCCGAGTGATCAGACGCGTTCCAGGATGACGGCGATGCCCTGGCCCACGCCGATGCACATCGTGCACAGCGCGTAGCGGCCCTGGGTCTTCACGAGCTGGTTCACCGCAGTGGTGGCCAGGCGGGCGCCCGACGCCCCCAGCGGATGGCCCAGCGCAATCGCGCCGCCGTTGGGGTTCACGCGTGGATCGTCGTCCTTCAGGCCCAGGTCGCGCAGCACCGCCAGGCCCTGGGCCGCAAAGGCCTCGTTGAGTTCGATGACGTCCATCTGATCGAGCGAGAGGCCGGTGAGCGCCAGCACCTTGCGCGTGGCCGGCGCGGGGCCGATGCCCATCACGCGCGGCGGCACACCGGCGGTGGCCATGCCCACCACGCGGGCCTTCGGCGTCAGGCCGTACTTCGCCGCACTGGCTTCGTCGGCCAGCAGCAGCGCGCATGACCCGTCGTTCACGCCCGAGGCATTGCCGGCCGTCACCGTGCCATCGGGGCGCACCACGCCCTTGAGCTTGGCCAGCGCTTCCAGCGAAGTCTCGCGCGGGTGCTCGTCGCGGTTCACGACGAGAGGGTCGCCCTTCTTCTGCGCAATGGTGACCGGCGTGATCTCGGCATCGAAGTAGCCCGACTTCTGCGCGGCCACGGCCTTGAGCTGCGAGGCCAGGGCCATCCTGTCCTGGTCTTCGCGGCTGATCTTCCAATCGGTGGCCACGTTCTCGGCCGTCTCGGGCATGGAATCCACGCCGTACTGCGCCTTCATCAGCGGGTTGACGAAACGCCAGCCGATGGTGGTGTCGTACACCGCGTTGTTGCGCGAGAAGGCCGATTCCGCCTTCGGCATCACGAAGGGCGCGCGGCTCATGCTCTCGACGCCGCCGGCGATCATCAGCCCGGCCTCGCCGGCACGGATGGCGCGTGCCGCCGTGCCCAGGGCATCCAGGCCCGAGCCGCACAGGCGGTTGACGGTGGACCCCGGCACGTCCATCGGCAGCCCCGCCAGGAGGGCAGCCATGCGGGCCACGTTGCGGTTGTCTTCGCCGGCCTGGTTGGCGCAGCCGTAGATCACGTCGGTGACGGCCGCCCAGTCGACGTTGGGGTTGCGCGCCATCAGCGCCTTGAGCGGCACCGCCGCCAGGTCGTCGGTGCGCACGGCGGACAGCGAGCCGCCGTAGCGGCCGAAAGGAGTGCGGATGGCGTCGCAGATAAAGGCTTGGGTCATGGAGGGAGGTCTCGCTCGTTGGATCGGAATGTCGGTCACGCCCGCTGCAGCGGGATGGCCGTGACCTTCTGGAGCTCATCAAAGCTCAGGCCCTCGACCATGTCAATCACCTTGGCGCCATCGGGGGTGAGGTCGATGACGGCCAGGTCGGTGTAGACCCGGCTCACGCAGGCCACGCCGGTGATGGGGTAGGTGCATGCGGGCACCAGCTTGCTCTCGCCGCCCTTGGTGAGGTGCTCCATCATCACGTAGGTCTTCTTCGCGCCAATGGCCAGGTCCATCGCGCCGCCCACGGCGGGGATCGCATCGGGCGCGCCCGTGTGCCAGTTGGCCAGATCGCCGTTGGCGGCCACCTGGAAGGCGCCCAGCACGCACACGTCGAGGTGGCCGCCGCGCATCATCCCGAAGCTGTCGGCATGGTGGAAGAAGCAGCCGCCCGGCAGCAGCGTCACCGGCTGCTTGCCGGCGTTGATGAGGTCGTAGTCCTCCTGGCCCTTCGCGGGCGCCGGGCCCATGCCGATCACGCCGTTTTCGCTGTGCAGCACCACCTCGCGGTCCGACGGGATGTGGTTGGCCACCATCGTGGGCAGGCCGATGCCGAGGTTGACGTAAGCGCCATCGGGAATGTCGACGGCCACGCGCTGGGCCATCTGGTCACGGGTCCACTTGTTCATCACGCGGCCTCCTTCTTGAAGCCACCCGCCTGGGTGAGCTTGCGTTCCACCTGCACCACGCGATGCACGAAGATGCCCGGGGTCACAACGGCCTCGGGGTCGAGCGTGCCGAGTTCGACGATCTCGGGCACTTCCACCACGGTGCACTGGGCCGCCGTGGCCATGATGGGGCCGAAGTTGCGGGCCGTCATGCGGTAGGTGAGGTTGCCCCAGCGGTCGGCGCGCTCGGCCTTGATCAGGGCGAGGTCGGCGTAGATGGGGTACTCCAGCACGTAGTGGATGCCGTTGATCTCGCGCGTTTCCTTGCCCTCGGCCAGCTGCGTGCCGTAGCCGGTGGGCGTGAAGAAGGCGCCGATGCCGGCCCCGGCCGCCCGGATGCGTTCGGCCAGGTTGCCCTGGGGCACCAGTTCCAGTTCCAGCTTGCCACTGCGGTAGAGGCCGTCGAACACATGGGAGTCGACCTGGCGCGGAAAAGAGCAGATGATCTTGCGCACACGACCGGTCTTGAGCAGGGCGGCCAGGCCGGTGTCGCCGTTGCCCGCGTTGTTGTTCACCACCGTGAGATCCTTCGCCCCCTGGGCGATGAGGCCCTCGATCAGGTGGTCGGGGATGCCGGCGGTGCCAAAACCGCCGATCATCACGGTCGCGCCGTCACGCACGTCGGCGAGGGCGGCCTCGACGGAGGCACAGATCTTGTTGATCATGAAACGCCTATCGAACAAATGATTGACAACTGAGCCGAATGTTCTAATATTGAACATCGGTTCTTCCTGTGAACACTCACTCTACTCCACCATGAGCGCAAACTCAAGTTCGGCCGCCCTTGCCCCTGCCCGCATCGAGCCCGGCGACAGCTATGTGCAGTCCTTCGCCCGCGGCCTGGCGGTGGTGCGCACCTTCAGCGGCGAGGCCCCGGCCCAGACCATCACCGAGGTGGCCGAACGCGCCGGCCTCACCCGCGCCGGCGCGCGGCGCATCCTGCTCACGCTGCAGCACCTGGGCTATGTGGAAGCCGAGGGGCGGCTCTTCCGCCTCACGCCCAAGATCCTCGACCTGGGCTTTGCCTACCTGAGTTCGCTGCCGCTGTGGAACCTGGCCGAGCCGGTGATGGAAGACCTGGTGGCCGACATCAAGGAATCGTGCTCGGCCGCGGTGCTGGACGCCACCGACATCGTCTACGTGCTGCGCGTGCCCACCCACAAGATCATGGCCATCAACCTGGGCGTGGGCAGCCGCCTGCCGGCCTACTGCTCCTCCATGGGCCGCGTGCTGCTGGCCGGCCTCCCCGACGAGCAGATCGACGCCCGCCTGGCCGCCAGCGACCTGGTGCAACGCACCCCCAAGACCGAAACCGACCCCACCCGCCTGCGTGCCCTGATCGAACAGGTGCGCGTGCAAGGCTGGGCCCTGGTGGCCGAAGAACTCGAAGAAGGCCTGGTGTCACTCGCCGCCCCCATCCGCGGCCGCAACGGCGAAGTGGTGGCCGCCATCAACGTGAGCGGCCAGCAGCACCGCACACCGCCGGTGGTGATGCTGGAGCGCTTCCTGCCCAAGCTGCTGGCAGCGGCGCATCAGATCAGTTCGATGATCGGCGGCGCCAAGTAAGCCAGCCCTACGCGCTGCGCGCCCCCAAGCGCTGCGACACCGCCCGCGCGCACTCGCGCAGGGCTTGCGCCAGTTCGCCGTCCCAGCGTGTGTCGAACACCCCCGAAGGCCCGATGGCGGTGACGGCCATCACCATCTGGCCGGCGTGGTCGAACACCGGGGCGGACATGGCGCTCACGCCCTGGATCACGGCGCCTTCGGAGCGGCTCAGGCCGTGGGTGCGCACCTCGGCCAGGCGGGGTGCGAATTCGTCCCAGCTGGGCAGTGGCTGGGGCGGGGGCATGCCGGGTTGGGCGCGCAGGCCCAGCGAGCGTTCGCGCGCACGTTCTTCTTCCAGCGTGGCGCGCACCAGGGCTTCGGGCAGATAGGCGCCGAACAGGCGGCCCGAGGCCGTGCCGGCAATGGACTCGACCGTGCCGTGACGCATGTTCACGTGCACCGCCGCCGGTGACTCCTCGATGCGCACGATGGTGGGCCCGCGTGTGCCCCACACGGCCACCGCCACCGTCATGCCGATGCGCTGGGCCAGGTCGGCGATGAGCGGCGTGGCGATGCGCACCGGGTCGGCCTGCTGCAGAGCGATGAGGCCCAACTGCAGCGCCAGCGGCCCCAGGCCGTAGTGGCCGCTGGCTTCGTGCTGCTCGATCAGGCCGATCTTGCCGAAGCTCACCAGGTAAGGGTGGGCCTTGGCCGGCGCCATGCCGGCCTCGCGGGCGAGGTCCTTCAGCGGCAGCGGCCGGCCGGCATGGGCCAGGGCCCGCAGCAGCTGCCCCCCCACCTCCACGCTCTGGATGCCGCGCCGGTCGCGTTCGGCCTTCGTGTTGTTGTCGTCCACGGTCTATGTTCTTTCCAGGCCCGTCGAGCCTTGATCTTTGAGATCAGGGTTTACCCGCGATTCGGGTTGTCACTCATCAAATTCATTAGACATTAGCAAACAAGTTGACTACGATCAAGCGAATTTCAGCCATATCGAATCGCTTCATCTAAGACGAATTTCGCGGTCACCCCAGCCGCCCACGTGCAGGAGCCCCCATGAGCCAGAAAGCCTTTGCCAGCCAGGCCGACCTTGAGGAGAAGCAGGTCAGCTTCACCAAGCTGTCGGACAACGCCTATGCCTACACCGCCGAGGGCGACCCCAACACCGGCGTGATCATCGGCGACGACGCCGTGATGGTGCTCGACACCCAGGCCACGCCCGCGATGGCGCAGGACGTGATCCGCCGCATCCGCGAGGTCACCGACAAGCCCATCAAGTACGTGCTGCTCACCCACTACCACGCGGTGCGCGTGCTGGGCGCATCCGCCTACCAACCCGAACACATCATCGCCAGCCACGACACGCTGGACCTCATCCGCGAGCGCGGTGAGCAGGACAAGGCCAGCGAGATCGGCCGCTTCCCGCGCCTGTTCCGCAACGTCGAGACGGTGCCCGCCGGCCTGACCTGGCCCACCCTCACCTTCAGCGGCAAGATGACGCTGTGGCTGGGCCAACTGGAAGTGCAGTTGCTGCAACTGGGCCGCGGCCACACCAAGGGCGACACGGTGGCCTGGCTGCCGCAGCAGAAGATCCTGTTCTCGGGCGACCTGGTGGAGTTCGACGCCACGCCCTATGCCGGCGACGCCTACTTCAAGGACTGGCCGCAGACGCTGGACAACATCGCCGCCCTGAAGCCCGAAAAGCTCGTGCCCGGCCGCGGCGCGGCACTGACCACGCCCGAGCAGGTGCAGGCCGGCCTGGCCGGCACGCGCAGCTTCATTGCCGACGTATACGCCAGCGTGCAGGAAGGTGTTGCGGCGGGCAAGGACCTCAAGGCCGTCTACAAGGACACCTACGCCAGGCTCAAGCCCAAGTACGGCCACTGGGTGATCTTCGACCACTGCATGCCCTTCGACGTGACGCGCTGCTACGACGAAGCCACGCAGTACACCGACCCGCGCATCTGGACGGCTGAGCGCGACCGCCAGATGTGGGAGGCGCTGGAGTCATGAAGCTCGGCGAGCTGGCCCGGGCGCACGGCCAGGGCATCGACTACCAGGCAGTGAGCTTCGACTACGAACGCTCGAGCGACCAGGACGCGGCCACGCCGGTGCGCCACCCGGTGGTGGTGGTGGGTGCCGGCCCCGTGGGCATGAGCCTGGCCATCGACCTGGCGCAGCAGGGCGTGCGTGTGGTGCTGCTCGACAACGACTGCAAGCTGTCGGTGGGCTCGCGCGCGATCTGCTTTGCCAAGCGCACGCTCGAGATCTTCGACCGCCTGGGCTGTGGCAGCCGCATGGTGGACAAGGGCGTGTCGTGGAACGTGGGCAAGGTCTTCTTCCGCCAGGAACAGATCTACGGCTTCAACCTGCTGCCCGAATCGGGCCATGAGCGCCCGGCCTTCATCAACCTGCAGCAGTACTACGCCGAAGGCTACCTGGCCGAACGGGTGGCCGAGCTGCCGCTGATCGACCTGCGCTGGAAGCACGCCGTGACCGGCGTGCAGCCGCAGGGCGACCACGTGGTGGTGACGGTGGACACGCCCGAGGGCCCTTACACGCTGGAAGCCGGCTACCTCATCGCCTGCGACGGCTCGCGCTCGCCGGTGCGCGGCATGATCGGCCAGGAAAGCCAGGGGCGTGTGTTCCGCGACCGCTTCCTGATCGCCGACGTGAAGATGAAACCCGGTGGCTTCCCGACGGAACGCTGGTTCTGGTTCGACCCGCCCTTCCATCCCCACCAGAGCGTGCTGCTGCACCGTCAGCCGGATGATGTGTGGCGCATCGACTTCCAGCTTGGCTGGGAGGCCGACCCCGAGGAAGCGAAGAAGCCCGAGAACGTCATCCCGCTGGTGAAGGCGCTGCTGGGCGAGGACGTGCCCTTCGAGCTGGAGTGGGTGAGCGTGTACACGTTCTCGTGCCTGCGCATGCCGGCCTTCCGCCACGGCCGCGTGATCTTCGCGGGCGACTCGGCCCACCTCGTGTCGCCTTTCGGCGCACGCGGTGCCAACTCCGGCGTGCAGGACGCCGAGAACCTCGCCTGGAAGCTGGCCACCGTGCTGCGCGGCCAGGCCGGCGAGGCGCTGCTCGACAGCTACGGCACCGAGCGCGAGTACGCCGCCGACGAGAACCTGCGCAACTCCACGCGCGCCACCGACTTCATCACGCCCAAGAGCGAGGTGAGCCGGCTCTTCCGCGACGCGGTGCTCGACCTGGCCAAGGACCACCCCTTTGCGCGCAGCCTGGTCAACAGCGGGCGGCTGTCGATGCCGGCCACGCTGGACGCCTCGCCGCTGAACACCCCCGATGCCGACCGCTTCGAAGGCCGCATGCGCCCCGGTGCACCGGCCGCCGACGCGCCCGTGACGGTGGACGGCCAGCCCGGCTGGCTGCTGCGCCAGCTGCAGGGCTCGCGCTTTGCCGCGCTGGTGTTCGACGGTCCCGACGCCGCCGCGCAGATCGCCGCCTTGCGCGGGGCCGCCGAAGGCCTGGTCGCGCTCGACGTGCTGCTGGTGAGCGATGCCACACGCCGCATCGATGGCGCCCGCAGCGTGGTCGATGCCGAAGGCCTGGTCGCGCAGCGCTACGACGCTCAGCCCGGCACCGTCTACCTCCTGCGCCCCGACCAGCATGTGTGCGCCCGCTGGCGCCAGCCGTCGGCCGACGCCGTGCGCACCGCCCTGCGCCGCGCGCTGGCCCTGCATTGAAAGGCGCTGCCATGTCGCTCATCACCACGCCCCACCTCGACGCACCCGACGACTTCTATGAAGCGCTGATCGACGCGCACCGTGAACTCGCCACCGCGCAGAGCCACGAACTGAACGCCAAGCTCGTGCTGCTGCTGGCCAACCACATCGGCGACACGGCCGTGCTGCGCCAGGCCCTCGACGCCGCACGCGCCAGTGTGCTGTCTTCCCCTTCCACCGCAGGATGATGTCCATGACTGACGCCCCCCTGTCCTACCTCAGTGGTTTCGGCAACGAATTCGCCACCGAAGCCGCCCCCGGGTCGCTGCCCATCGGGCGCAACAGCCCGCAGCGCGCGCCCTTCGACCTGTATGCGGAGCTGATCTCGGGCACCGCCTTCACCGCGCCGCGCGCGGCCAACCGCCGCACCTGGCTCTATCGCCGCCAACCCTCGGTGGTGACGGGCGCCTACCAGCCCTACGAGCAGCCGCTGTGGACCACCGGCGCCGCCGGCGGCGTGGTGGTGCCGCCCGAGCCGCTGCGCTGGAACCCCTTCCCGATGCCCGAGGCCGCGCACGACTTCGTCGACGGCCTGCGCACGGTCGTGGCCAATGGCGATGCCGACGCGCAGACGGGCATCGCCGCGCATGTGTATCTGGCCAGCCGCTCGATGGGCCGCCGTGCGCTGGTGAATGCCGACGGCGAGATGCTCTTCGTGCCGCAGCAGGGCCGGCTGCGCCTGGTCACCGAACTGGGCGTGCTGGAAGCCAAGCCGGGCGAGATCGCCCTGGTGCCGCGCGGCATGGCCTTCAAGGTGGAGCTGCCCGACGGCCCCTCGCGCGGCTACGTGTGCGAGAACTACGGCGCCTTCTTCCGCCTGCCCGAACTCGGCCCCATCGGCTCGAACGGCCTGGCCAACGCGCGCGACTTCCTCACGCCCGTGGCGGCCTGGGAAGACGGCGCGGGCGAGTACGAGATCATCAAGAAGTACGGCGGCCGCCTGTGGCGCAGCACGCAAGGACACACGCCCTTCAACGTGGTGGCCTGGCACGGCAACCTCGTGCCCTTCAAGTACGACACCGCGTACTTCATGACGATCGGCTCGATCAGCTACGACCACCCCGATCCGTCGATCTTCACGGTGCTGACCTCGCCGTCCGACACCCCGGGCACGGCCAACTGCGATTTCGTGATCTTCCCGCCGCGCTGGATGGTGGCCGAGAACACCTTCCGTCCGCCCTGGTACCACCGCAACCTGATGAGCGAGTTCATGGGCCTGGTCTATGGCCAGTACGACGCCAAGCCCGAAGGCTTCAAGCCCGGCGGCGCCTCGCTGCACAACTGCATGGTGCCCCACGGCCCGGACACCGAGGCCTTCGAGAAGGCCAGCACCGCGCCGCTTGCGCCGCACAAGCTCGACAACACCCTGGCCTTCATGTTCGAAAGCCGCTACCGTTTCGTGCCGACCCAGTACGCCATGACGTCCGGCACGCTCGACACCGCCTATGCCCACTGCTGGCAGGGCCTGAAGGACCAGTTCCGAGGAGCCAAGGCATGACCACCCGCCTGGATGACACCCACGACCCGGCGCTGATGTCCTGGGTCGAGACGGCCAACGACCCGGCCAATGACTTCCCCATCCAGAACCTGCCCATCGGCATGTTCCGGCGCACCGGCAGCCATGAGGCCTTCCGCCCCGGTGTGGCCATCGGCGACCAGATCGTGGACCTGAGCGCCGCACGCCAGGCCGGCGCCCTGCCGGCCGATGTGGCCTCGGCCCTGAACGCCTGCGAGCCCGGCCAGCTCAACGCCTTCATGGCCCAGGGCCGGGCCGTGCGCGTGGCCTTGCGCCGGGCGCTGTCGCTGGGCCTGAAGCGCGGCAGTGCACAGCAGGCCGTGCTGTCGAGCTGCCTCGTGCCCCAGGCCCAGGCCGAGTACGCCCTGCCCTGCCGCATCGACGGCTACACCGACTTCTACACCGGCATCCACCACGCCACCGCGGTAGGCAAGCTCTTCCGGCCCGACAACCCGCTGCTGCCCAACTACAAGTGGGTGCCCATCGCCTACCACGGCCGCACCTCGTCCCTTGCCGTGAGCGGCCAAAGCTTCCGCCGCCCGCTGGGCCAGCTCAAGCCGCCCACGGCCGACACGCCGGTCCTGGCCCCCTGCAAACGCCTGGACTACGAACTGGAGCTGGGCTTGTTCGTGGGCGCCGGCAACGCCCAGGGCGAGCCCATCGCCATCGAGCAGGCCGAAGACCATGCCTTTGGCCTGGTGCTGCTCAACGACTGGTCGGCGCGCGACGTGCAGGCCTGGGAATACCAGCCCCTGGGGCCCTTCCTGTCGAAGAACTTCGCCACCACGATCTCGCCCTGGATCGTCACGATGGAAGCGCTCGAACCCTTCCGCAGCGCCTGGACCCGCGCCGAGGGCGACCCGCAACCGCTGCCCTACCTCGATTCGGCTGACACCCGCGAACGCGGCGCCATCGACATCACGCTCGAGGTGTGGCTGCAGACACCGAAGATGCGGGAAAACGGCCAGGCACCGCAGCGCCTGATGCAGTCCAACTACCGCGACGCCTACTGGACGGTGGGCCAGATGATCGCCCACCACAGCATCAATGGCTGCAACCTGCAAAGCGGCGACCTGCTGGGTTCCGGCACCCAATCCGGCCCGGCCGAAGACCAAGGCGGTTCGCTTCTCGAACTTACGTGCGGTGGATCCAAACCGGTGCGATTGGTGAACGGCGAGACTCGCACTTTCCTGGAGGATGGGGATACTGTCGTCCTGCGGGCGCGCTGCGAGAGACCTGGTTTCCGCACCATCGGTTTTTCCGACTGCCTGGGCACGGTGCTGCCGGCCCCGGAAGCCCCTCGCCGCTGACCCCTCCCCGACCCCGACTGTCCACAACAAGGAGACTGAGACATGAAAACGCTGCTGAAGACCTGCGCGGTGGCCCTGACGGCCGCCTTCGGCCTGGCCGCCCAGGCCCAGGACGTCACCCTGCGCGTGCACCACTTCTGGCCTGCCCAGGCCATGCCGCCCACCCAGGTGCTGATGCCCTGGTGCGACAAGATCGCCGCCGAATCCAACAACCGGATGAAGTGCCAGATCTTCCCTGCCATGCAGCTGGGTGGCACGCCGGCGCAGCTGATCGACCAGGCCCGTGACGGCGTGGTGGACATCGCCTTCACGCTGCCGGGCTACACCGCCGGCCGCTTCCCCATCATGGAGGTCTTCGAGCTGCCCTTCATGATCCGCTCGGCCGAGGCCGGTGCTCAAGCCGCCTGGGAGTTCTACGAAAAGTACGGCCAGAAGGAGTTCGCCACCGTCAAGCCGCTGATGTTCTCGGTGCACGAGCAGGGCTATGTGCACACGCGCGACAAGCAGATCCGCACCCTGGCCGACTTCAAGGGCCTGAAGATGCGCGCGCCCACCCGGCAGACCAACCGCCTGCTGGCCAGCCTGGGCGCCTCGCCCGTGGGCATGCCGCTGCCGGCCGTGGCCGAAGCGGTGAACAAGGGCGTGATCGACGGCTTCGTGCTGCCCTGGGAGGTGATCCCCTCGGTGCGCCTGCACGAGATGGTGAAGTTCCACACCGAGACGCCCGACAGCCGTCCGGCCCTGTACACCTCGGTCTTCGTCCTGGCCATGAACCCGGCCAAGTACAACAGCCTGCCGGCCGACCTGAAGGCCATCATCGATCGCAACAGCGGCGCCGGCCTCTCGGCCTCGGCCGGCAAGACCTGGGACGCCGCACGCGCCCCGGGACGCAAGCCCGCCCAGGACCGCGGCAACACCTTCTACACGCTGCCGAACGAGGAAGTGGACAACTGGATCAAGGCCTCGGCCCCGCTGTACGACGACTGGGTGGCCGCGATGGACAAGGCCGGCCTGCCGGGCAAGCAGATGCTGGAAGACGCTCGCGCCATGATCGCCAAGCATCAGAAGTAATTCCCTCGCCGGGACACAAGGGCGGACGTGCTGCGCAGCACGCCCGCCTTTTTTGGAGCCCTTCGCATGTACTCACTCCTCCGCTGGACCTCGATGGTCTTTGCGCTCGTCGGCGGCCTGGCCGCAGCCGCCGTCGGCTGCATGACCGTGGCCAGCATCGTGATGCGCGCCCTGTGGTCCACCCCCATCCAGGGCGATATCGAACTCACCCAGTTCGGCATCGCGCTGGCCATCTCGCTGTGCCTGCCCTGGTGCCAGCTGCACGGCGGCAACATCATCGTGGACTTCTTCACCCTGAAGGCCTCCGAGCGCAGCCGCCAGGTGCTGGACGGCATCGGCGCCCTGCTGCTGGCCGCGATGGTGATCCTGCTGGCCTGGCGCACCGGTGAAGGCGCGGTGTCGGTCAAGGAGGCTGGCGAGACCTCGATGATCATGGGCCTGCCCATGTGGATCGTCTATGCGGTGCTGGCCCCCGGCCTGGCGCTGACCGCCCTGGTGGCGATCTACCAGGCCCTCATGCATTTCCTCGGTCGCGAGTCGGAGGCCACGGCATGACCCCCACCACGATCGGCCTCGTGATGTTCGCGGCCATGCTGGGGCTGATGGCCCTGCGCATTCCCATTGCCGCCGCCATGTTCATCCCCGGTGCGGTGGGCTACTGGGCCATGACCAACGAGCTGGCCCTGCTCAACATGCTCAAGGGCTCGGCGGTGGCGCGGCTCACGGTCTATGACCTCTCGGTGATCCCGCTCTTCCTGCTGATGGGCCAGTTCGCCACGCAGGGTGGCCTGTCGCGTGCGCTGTTCAAGGCCGCTGCCGCCTTCATCGGGCACATCAAGGGCGGCCTGGGCATGGCGGCCATCATGGCCGCTGCCGGCTTCGGCGCGGTGTGCGGCTCCTCGGTGGCCACCACGGCCACCATCGGCCAGGTGGCCTACCCCGAGATGAAGTCGCACGGCTATTCGGGGCGGCTGTCCACCGGCGTGCTGGCCACCGGCGGCTCGCTGGGCATCCTCATCCCGCCCTCGGTGCCGCTGGTGGTGTATGCCATCCTCACCGAACAGAACATCGCCAAGCTCTTCGCGGCGGCCTTCATCCCGGGCCTGATCGCGATGTTCGGCTACATCGTGGTGATCTACATCTACTGCCGCGTGCGCCCCGACCTGGCCACGGCCTCCGAGCCCACGCCCTGGGCGCAGCGCTGGAAGGCCCTCGTCGCCGTGTGGCCCATCGCCACGATCTTCATCATGGTCTTCGGCGGCATCTACGCCGGCATCTTCACGCCCACCGAGGGCGCGGCCGTGGGGGCCATCGGCACCTTCATCGCGGGGCTCGCCTCGCGCGAGCTGGGGCTGGAGGGCATCAAGCGCTCGTTCCTGGGCACGGCCGAAACCTCGGCGATGGTCTTCATGATCTTCCTGGGCGCCGACATGATGAACTCGGCCCTGGCACTCACCCAGTTGCCCGCCAACCTGGCCGATTGGGTCTCGCACCTGCAGGTGCCGCCGCTGGCCATCGTCGCCACGCTGCTGGCCTTCTATGTGGTGCTGTGCTGCGTGATGGATGAGCTGTCGATGCTGCTGCTGACCATTCCCGTGGTCTTCCCGGCCATCATGGGCCTGGACCTCTTCGGCCTGGACATGCAGGAAAAGGCCATCTGGTTCGGCATCCTGGTGCTGATGATCGTGCAGATCGGCCTGATCACTCCGCCCGTGGGCCTGAACGTCTATGTGGTCAACAGCGTGTGCAAGGACGTGCCGATGAGCGAGACCTACCGCGGCGTGCTGCCCTTCCTGCTGAGCGACTTCCTGCGCGTGGCGCTGCTGCTCTTCTTCCCGGTGGTCACGCTGGGCGTGGTGCGCTGGCTCTTCCCCTGAGGCAGGGTCGTCACGCTGGGCGCGCGTCTCGCGCGCCCAGCAGTTCATCGACGATGCTGAGCACCTCGCGCACATCGACAGGCTTGGTGAGGTAGCGCTGCGCCCCCGCATGCAGCGCCCCCTCGATCTGGTCCTGCAACGCATCGGCCGACACCACCACCACGGGCACGTCGGCCGTGCGCGGGTCGCCGCGCAGCCGGGCCAGCACCTCCAGGCCGTCCATGTCGGGCAGGTGCATGTCCAGCAGCACGAGATCGGGTGAGCGGTCGCGGATCGACGTCATGCCTTCGGCCGCCGTGGCCGAGATGCTCAGGTCGATCTGCGGGCGCTGAGCCAGCACGCCGCGCATGACCTCGGCATTGATCTCGTTGTCCTCGATGTAGTGCACACGGCGGGCACCGTAGCTGGGCTCGACCACGCCCAGCTCGCCCCAGCCCGAGACCGCACCACGCGCCACCGCGGCGCTGGGCAGCACGAGGGTGAAGGTGGAACCCTGGCCTGCCTCGGACTGCGCGCGCAATTCGCCCCCCATGCCCTCGGCCAGGCGCCGGCTGATGACCAGGCCGATGCCCGTGCCGGCCACGCCCGAGGCCTCGCGCCCGAGGCGGTTGAAAGGCTCGAACAGGTGCGCGATCTGCTCCGGGCTCAGCCCCATGCCGGTGTCCTGTACGGCGATCTCCACCACATCGCCCTCGGGATGGCCCGGCCGCTCGGCGGCGCGCGCGCTCACCGCCACACGCCCGCCCTCGCGGTTGTACTTGACGGCGTTGCTCAACAGGTTGGTGAGGATCTGCTTGACCCGTGTCGCGTCACCCACCACGGCCAGCTCGTCCAGGTTGGCGTCGGCCAGCTCCACACGCACGCCGCGCTGCAGCGCCTCGGCTTCGACCAGCGCCACCGAATCCTGCAGAAGCTGCCGCACCTGCAGGGCTTCCGTGTGCAGCTTCACCGTGCCCAGGTCGATGCGCGAGAGGTCGAGCACGTCGTTGATCATGTCCAGCAGGTGCCAGCCCGCAGTCTGGATCTGCCCGAGCCACTCCTTCTGCCGTGACGTCATCGCCTTGCCGCCTTCGAGGCCAAGCAACTGGGCGAACCCGAGCATGGCATTGAGCGGCGTCCTCAGCTCGTGGCTCATGCGCGAGAGGAAGTCGCTCTTGGCCCGGTTCGACGCCTCGGCCAGCTTGCGCGCGCGCTCGGCCTCCTCCAGCTTGAGGTGCTCGCTGATGTCCTCCACCACACCCACCGTGCGGTAAGGCCGGCCCGCCGCATCGAAGAGCGGACGCACCTGGATGCGCACCCAGCGCACTTCGCCGTCGCGCGTGAGGTAGCGCTTGGTACGGCGGTAGCTGGGCAGCTCGCCCGCGGCCATGCGCTGCAACAGCGAGATGTCGGCCGAACGGTCTGCCGGGTGCGTGAGATCGGCCGTGGCCATGCGGGTGAGCTCTTCGGTGCTGTAGCCCGTGAGCTGGCAAAAGCCGGGGTTGACCTGGATGATGCGGCCCTGAAGGTCGGTGTACACGATGCCCGTCGGCACGGTGTTGAAGATGTTGCGCAAGCGTTGTTCGCTCTCGCGCAAGGCCACTTCGGCCGAACTGCGCTCGGCGATCTCGCGCTGCAGCTGCGCGGTGCGCTCCCGCACCGCCGACTCGATGCGCCGCGTACGTCCCGTGATCGTGAGCAGCAGGATGCTCAGCAGCGTGGCCGCCATCAGCCCGGCCATGGCAAAGACCCAGATCGTCCAGGGTGTGGCGCCGGGCAGCTGTGTCTCGTCGATGCGCACGCGCAGCTCCCAGTCGCGTCCGGCCAGGTCCACGCCGGCCTGCTTCCACCGCACCATCGCCGGGGCCTCGACGTCCGATTCGCACCCCGGCGCGCCGGCCAGGCGCTGGGGCTGCTGGGGGGGCGCTGCCGTCGATGCCAGCGGCCCCCGGTCCACCAGGCACAGCCCCAGATGGACCGGCAACTCGGCAGCCAGCTGGCGCAGGGCCTCGTCCATCCGCAGCGTCAGGAACACCATGCCCCTGGTCGCCGGCAACCGCTCCGCCTCGTTGCGCGGAACTCCGTGGTAGACCGCGCGATAGATCACCACCCCCGTCTGCTGCTGGGCCTCCTGCGTGAGCCGGAAGCCTGCCGACGCCACCGCGTGGTCGCTGCGGCGGGCCCGATCGATGGCAGCGGCGGCGGCGGGAATCGTGAGGACATTGACGCCCAGGGCCGATGCATTGCTCACCATCGGCTCGATGAAGCGCATCACGAGCATGTCGTCCGCAGGCGGGGGCAGGCCGTCGTTGCGGTTGAACACCTTGAAGCCGGCCAGCCCTTCGGCCTGCACTTGCGCTTCGAAGGCGGCCACGGCGTCGGGATGCAGCCGCTCATGCCAGCCCAGGGCCTGCACCCCCGTCAGGCGCTCGAGCCAGGGCCCTGCGGCACGCCGGAACTCGTCGCGCGTGACCTCGTCCGACGCGAGGAACACGCCATGCAAGGCCTCCAGGGCATCGACATGACGCTGGAGCTCGCGCTTGACGCGATCGACGGCTGCATTGACGTCGCGGGTCACCATCGCGTCACGCCGCAGCAGCTCGCGCTGGCTCACCTGGTCGATCGCCAGCGCCAGCATGAGCATGACGATGCCCAGGGGCATGGCCACCGTCCAGCGACGAGGCCGCCAGGCATCGGCCGGCTGCCCAATGAAGGCCAGAAGCAGCGGCGCGGCCAGGAGCACCCCCAGGGTGTCGCCGCACCACCAGGTGGCCCAGGTGACGGCCAGGCCGTCGGGATCCATCGAGCGGGTCACCCCCAAGGCCAGGGTTCCGACGGTCGCACTCACCAGGCAGGCCACCGGGCCGGCCAGCAGCATGAAGCGCAGGATGTCCTCGGGCGCGCCCAGCTCCAGGGGGGCACGCACGAAACGCCGGACCAGCCAAGCGCCCAAGGCCGCCTGAACGGCCGCCCCCAGCCCCACCGACACCGGCACCACCCAGTCCATCCAGGTGGCGGCACCCGGGGCCCCGTTGAACAGCATGGTCAGCGAGCCGCTGGCGATCGCAACGGCTGGCAGCATCCGCATCCCCCAGGCGAGGACACAGGCCAACGCCAAGCCGGCTGCCGGGAACAGCGGCGACGCAAACCCCCATGGCAGGGCCAAGGTCACGGCGACCCAGCTCAAGGCTGCATAGCCCAACCCGGTGAGGGCCAGCTGCAGCACAAGCACCCGGGCGGCGCCAAGATTCATGAAACGGTGTGGCGGGAAGTGGAGGAGGAGACTGCTGCCGCAGCGTACCACCGCGCCGCGCCGCGGTGCAAAGGAAAAGATCTGGACGGACACCGGCCGGCCACGGGGCACTTGCCGTCGTGCCAGGGTGCCGTTACCGTGCAGCCTGAAAGGAACTTCCGGATGCGTCTGTTCTCCCGTCTGAGCCTCTTGGCCACCCTGTGGCTGGCGGCCTGCGCCACCGCCCCCGATGCCCCGGTCGACCTGAGAGGTCAGACCCCGTCTGCCCGTTACGTGGGCACCCTGCCCTGTGCGGACTGCACAGGCATCCGCACCGACCTGCGGCTGTATCGCAGCGGCAACAGCCCCAGCGGTTTCGCCCTGCGCGAAACCTACCTGGGCACGCGCGACGGCAACCGCAGCTTCGAATCCACCGGGCGCTGGCAGCAGCAGGCCACCGGCCAGCCCGACCTGACCCTGCTCACGCTGGAGCCCGGTGTGCCCGAGCGCGAGCGCTATTTCGCCCAGGTGGGCGAACTCGTGCTGCGCGCCCTGGACCGCAGCCGCAACGAGCTGCCCCCCAACGTGCCGCGCAGCCTGGTGCGCGTGCCCGACGACGTGGCGCCGGACATCCCCGTGCTCACCTCGGGCGACAGCCGCAGCCTCACCGACCTGCGCCTCGGTGGGGAGGTGGTGCTGTTGCTGCCGGCCAACCGCACCATGGGCTATGGCTGGCGCATGGTGCCCGACCCCCAGGCCATCCTGGAGCCTTCGGCCAACCCCGCCTACGTCACCGACCCGGCCGCCGCCTCGCGCGTGGGGGCACCCGGCCTCGAAGTCTTCCGCTTCCGTGCACCCACGGCCGGCCAACAGATCCTGCGCTTCGAATACCGCCGCGGCTGGGACGCCTCGACCCCCGAGACCCCGTCGGTGACCTTCACCGTGCGGGTGCGCTGAAGGTGGTCGTTCAGGGGCCGATGTCGAGGATCCACTGCAGCACGCTCTTGGCAATGAAGCCGAGCATGCCGAAGGCCAGCACGAAGAACAGCACGAAGGTGCCGAAGCGGCCCGCCTGCGACTTGCGCGCGAGGTCCCAGATGATGAAGAGCATGAAGGCGATGAAGGCCGCCAGGCCGATCGTGACGCCGTAGTGCGAGAACTGTTCCTCGGTCATGCCGCCCCCGTCAGCGCCGCTCGGGCCAGGCCGAGGCATCGACCAGGTCGGTGTAGGCATGCCAGCTCGCATGCCCCAGCAGGGGCACGAACCAGATCAACCCCACCAGGGTGAGCAGGCCCAGCGCCGTGCAGGCGAAGATCAGCCCGGCCCACACCAGCATCGTCACCGGGTTGTGGCCCACCGCCCGCACGCTGGCCAGCACCGCCAGCGACATCGGCACGCGCCGGTCCAGCAGCATCGGGATGGCCACCACCGAGATCGCGAACACCCAGGCCGCCAGCAGGCCGCCGGCCAGCAGCCACAGCACGAAAAGGTGCCCGCGCGCCACGAAGTCGGCCGAGCGCAGCACCCGTGGGCTGAAGAAGCCCTGCAGCCCGGCCCAGGGCTCGCCCGACATGGCCAGCACCACCACCGCCGAGAAACCCACCCACAAGGTGCCGATCAGCGCCAGCAGCGCCGCAAAGCGCACCAGCGCGCCGCTCAGGCGCCAGGCCTGGCGCACGTCGGCCCAGGTGGGCACCGCGCCTTGGGCCAGCCGGCGGCTGATCTGGTACAGCCCGGTGGCCAGCAACGGCGCCACCAGCAGAAAGCCGGTGTAGCCGCCGGCCAGCACGCCGAAATGGCGCCAGCCCAGCAACGCGATGGCCAGGGCACCCAGCATCACCACCAACCCGTGGGCCAGGCTCAGTCCCAGGGCCCGCGTCAGGTCCTCGTGCCCGGCAGCGAGCCAGCGCAGGGGGCGCATCGGCGCCAGGGCCCGCACCACGGGCAGCGCCGCAGGCGCCTCAGGCAGCAGGGTCATGGGACAGTTCCTCCAGGATGCCGCATTGCGCGCTCGGCCGGCTGTGGCCGCACAGCCGCTCCAGCGCCTCGAGCTGGGCGCGCAACTGGGCCAGCTCGTCCATGCGCTGACGCACGTGTTCAAGGTGCTGGTGCACCAGCTCGTTGGCCGCCGAGCAGTCGGCCTGCGGATCGTCACGCACCCGCAGCAGGGCGCGCACCTCGTCGAGCGAGAGGTCGAGCGCCCGGCAGTGGCGGATGAAGCGCAGCCGCGCCACGTGGCCCTCGTCATAGTGGCGGTAGTTGCCCTCGGTGCGCGCCGGGGCCGGCATCAGGCCCGCCTTTTCGTAGTAGCGCACCGTCTCCACCGGGGTGTGGGTGCGCGCGGCCAGTTCACCGATCTTCATGCTTGACTCTGGAGTGGCTACAGGGTTTCCAATGACTGTACGCCGAAATGCCGGCCCCACGCCACGTCCAAGGTTTCGCCCATGTCCGCCCATTGCCATGACCCTGCCTGCTCGTCGTCGAGCACCCGTGAACTCGCCCGCCACCCGGGCTGGCGCCGGGTGCTGTGGATCGCGCTGATCGTCAACGCCACCATGTTCGGCGTGGAACTCTGGGCCGGCTGGCGGGCCGAATCAGCGGCTTTGCTGGCCGATGCCATCGATTTTGCGGGCGATGCCGTCAATTACGGCCTGTCGCTGGCCGTGCTGGGCCTGGCCACCGTCTGGGCCTCGCGCGTGGCCTGGCTCAAGGGCTGGATGATGGGGCTGTACGGCCTGGGTGTGCTGGCCTATGCCGGGCGGCTGGCCTGGGTGGGGTCGGCCCCGGAGCCGGCCACGATGGGCCTCATCGGCCTGCTGGCCCTGGTGGCCAATGTCGTCGTGGCCGCGCTGCTTTACCGCTACCGCGGCGGCGACGCCAACGCCCAGTCGGTGTGGCTGTGCTCGCGCAACGACGCCATCGGCAACGCCCTGGTGGTGCTGGCCGCCCTGGGCGTGTTCGGCACCGGCACGGCCTGGCCCGACCTGATCGTGGCCACGGTGATGGCCGGCCTGGGCGTGAGTGCGGCGGTGCGCGTCATCGGCCACGCGCGGCATGAATTGAAGGCGCACGCGCAAGCGGTTTGACCCCGTTCAGCGCGTCGCGCAGCCGGCGCTGCCGCAGTGGGAAAGCGGCGTGTCGGGCAGCGGCTGGGCCGCGGCACCCGGTCGCAGCGCGCCGGTGGCTGTATCGAAGCCCACCTGCTCGCAATGCCAGGCCAGGGCCGCGTCCATCATCTGCGCATGCTGCGGGAACCACAGCACCAGCTCGTCGGCCAGGCGGCGCACCAGCGTCAAGTCCTGCACGGCCTGCTGCTCCACGGTGCGCATCAGTTCCAGCACCATCGTGTGCTGGCGCTGGTGGCAGTTGTCCGACGCAAAGCCGGTGGCGGCCATCCAGGCGTCTTCCTGGCCGAAGTGGGCCTCGGTGTGTTCGATGAGGGTGCGCAGCGCCGGCCGCAACGCTTCGTCGGGGGCCGCCTGCAGGGCCTGCAGCAGCTCGACGAACTCTTCATGGGTCCGGTCCATGAGCTCGTTGCCCAGGACCAGGGCGTCGGACCACTGCAGGGCGGCGGGAATGGCAGACATGGGTGGCGGTCTTTGCGAAACAGGTCGCCAGCCTAAGGGCCCGGACCGCGCCGGGCCTTGCCACAGATCAAGCCTGCCGCATCAGGCCCACCGCGCCCGGTGGCGTGCCACCTGGGCGCGCACCTGGGCCGGCGCGGTGCCGCCCAGGATGTTGCGCGCGTTGAGCGAGCCGCGCAGCGACAGCACCTCGTACACGTCCTCGCCCACCTTGGGCGAAAAGCCCTGCAGCGTGGCCAGCGGCAGCTCCGACAGGTCCACGCCCTGGCCGATGGCCGTCTTCACCGCATGCGCCACCACCTCGTGGGCGTCGCGGAAGGGCAGGCCTTGCTTCACCAGGTAGTCGGCCAGGTCGGTGGCGGTGGCATAGCCCTTCAGCGCCGCGCGCTCCATGGCCTCGGGCTTCACGGTGATGCCGCCCACCATCTCGGCGAAGATGCGCAGCGTGTCCTTCAGGGTGTCCACCGTGTCGAACAGCGGCTCCTTGTCTTCCTGGTTGTCCTTGTTGTAGGCCAGGGGCTGGCCCTTCATCAGCGTGATCAGGCCCATCAGGTGGCCCACCACGCGGCCGGTCTTGCCGCGCGCCAGCTCGGGCACGTCGGGGTTCTTCTTCTGCGGCATGATCGACGAGCCGGTGCAGAAGCGGTCGGCGATGTCGATGAAGCCGAAGCTCTGGCTCATCCACAGGATGAGCTCTTCCGACAGGCGCGACACATGCACCATGGCCAGCGAGGCGGCTGCGGTGAACTCGATCGCGAAGTCGCGGTCGCTCACCGCGTCGAGCGAGTTCTGGCACACGCCATCCATGCCCAGGGTGCGCGCCACGCGCTCGCGGTCGAGCGGGTAGCAGGTGCCAGCCAGGGCCGCCGCGCCCAGCGGCAGGCGGTTGGTGCGGCGGCGCACGTCGGCAAAGCGTTCGGCATCGCGCGCGAACATCTCCACATAGGCCAGCATGTGGTGGCCGAAGCTCACCGGCTGCGCCACCTGCAGGTGGGTGAAGCCGGGCAGGATCACCTCGGCGTTCTTTTCGGCGATGTCCACCAGGGCCTTCTGCAGGTCGGTGAGCAGGCCGCCGATCAGGTCGATCTCGCCTCTGAGCCACAGGCGCACGTCGGTGGCCACCTGGTCGTTGCGGCTGCGGCCGGTGTGCAGGCGCTTGCCGGCGTCGCCGATGAGCTGGGTCAGGCGGGCCTCGATGTTCAGGTGCACGTCCTCCAGGTCGAGCTTCCACTCGAAGGCGCCGGATTCGATCTCCTGCGTGATGGTGGCCATGCCGCGCTGGATGGCGGCGTGGTCGTCGGCCGAGATCACGCCCTGGGCGGCCAGCATCTCGGCATGCGCGAGCGAGCCTTCGATGTCGGCGCGCCACAGGCGCTGGTCAAAGAAGACGCTGGCGGTGTAGCGCTTGACCAGTTCGCTCATCGGTTCAGAGAAGAGCGCAGACCAGGCTTCGGATTTCTTGTCGAGTTGGTTGGCGGACATGTCGGATGAACGGCGCAGGCCGGAAGGATGGACGTGGGGGACGGCGGCTTGCCGCGCAGGCCTTGCGTCCGGGAGAATCGGCGGCGACGGTGGGCGGCAGCCCCACCGGGAAACCGCCCGATTTTAGAGGCTCGGCCTGGCCGCCCCCTGGAGACCCTCGCTTGCCCACCAACGGCACCCCCTCACCGCGAACCGCCCCTGGCGCCCGGCCCCGCCCGACCGTGCCCACCAGCCAGTTCGGCACCACCATCTTCGACCAGCTCCAGCCCGGTGGCGCGGCGGCCCGGGCGGCGCGCTCGCCCTTCGACGCCTGCCAGGTGGGCGTGGTGCTGCGCGCGGTGCTTTTTGTGCACGCCGTGCTGGGCGTGGCCCTGAGCTTCTTTGCCCAGGGCGCCGAAGACTGGCTCATGCACCTGGCCTACGGCGCCGCCGTGGCCCTGCCCGCCACGCTGCTGTGGCTGGTGCTGTGCTGCGCCCTCAAGCGCGTGCTCACCCAGGCGTCGGATGCCATGCAATGGGTGGCTGCCGTGAGCCTGGGCGCCCTGTGCGGCGCCTATGGCTGGTGGCAGGTGGGCCTGGTGGGCCTGCCGCTCACGCAGACCGTCTCGGCCCTGGCCCCGCTGCTGGCCGGCGCGGCGCTGGCGGCCATGATCTTCTACGCCCTCAAGCTGCGCTCCAGCAGCCAGCTGCCGGCGGCCACCCGCGCGCGCCTGGCCGAGCTGCAGTCGCGCATCCGGCCGCACTTCCTCTTCAACACGCTCAACACCGCCATCGCCCTGGTGCGCGTGGACCCGGCCCGGGCCGAATCGGTGCTGGAAGATCTGTCGGAGCTGTTCCGCGTGGCCCTCATCGACACCGGCCGCGCCGTGGCCCTGTCGGAGGAGGTGGACCTGGCCCAGCGCTACCTGGCCATCGAGCAGATCCGCTTCGGCACCCGCCTGAAGGTGGAATGGGACCTCGACCCGGGCGCCAGCGAAGTGCGCGTGCCCCCGCTCATCCTGCAGCCCCTGGTGGAAAACGCCGTGCGCCACGGCGTGGAGCCCTCGCCCGAAGGCGGCATCGTGCGCATCCGCACCCAGGTGCGCGGTTCGCTGGCAGTGGTGTCGGTCACCAACACCCTGCCCCCGCCCGACAGCCCGGTGGCGCCCGGCCACGGCATGGCGCTGCGCAACGTGAAGGAACGGCTGCGCCTGATGCACGACGTGAGCGCACAGTTTGCCGCCGGGCCCGAGAATGGCACCTGGCGCGTGCACATCGCCGTGCCGCTGAAGAGCTGAACAGGGGAGGACCACGCACCATGCTCAAGGTGTTCATCGTGGACGACGAAGAACTGGCCCGCCTGCGGCTGCGCAGCCTGCTGCAGGAGCCCGGCATGCCGCCCAACCAGGTGATCGCCGAAGCCGCCGACGCGCGCCAGGCCCGCGCCTGGCTGGCCGAACACGGCTGCGACGTGGTGCTGCTGGACGTGCAGATGCCCGGCCTGAACGGCACCGCCCTGGCCGCCGAGCTGCAGGGCCGCGCCGACGCGCCGGCCGTCGTCTTCGTCACCGCCCACCCCGAGCATGCCGTCACGGCCTTCGAGCTGAACGCGGTGGACTACCTCACCAAACCCGTGGGCCGCGAACGCCTGCAGGCCGCACTGGACCGCGCCGCCGAACGCCTGAAGAGCCGCGCCCAGCCCGACGACGGCACCCCCGTGCTGGTGGTGAACGACCGCGGCCGCGTCACCCGCGTGCCGGTGCACGAGGTGCTCTACCTGAAAGCCGAACTCAAGTACGTGACCCTGCGCACCGCCGAGCACACCTACGTGCTGGACGACTCGCTGGCCGTGCTGGAAGAACGCCTGGGCGAGCGCTTCCTGCGCATCCACCGCAACGCCCTGGTGGCCCGCCGCGCCGTGCGCGCGCTGGAACGCCGCAGCGTGCCCGGCGAAGACGACGACAACGGCAAGGAAGGCTGGGCCGTGCGCCTGCAGGGCCTGGACGAATGGCTGGCCGTGTCGCGCCGGCAGGTGGCGGCCGTGCGCGAGGCGCTCAGCAGCGAAGGACTGTGAACGCGCCCGCCGTTCCGTCTGGTATTGCGGCCGATGTGCCCGCCGACGTGCTGGCCTGGTGGCAGGCCGCGCAACGCCCCTGCGTGCTGAGCGGCGCCGGCATGTCGGCCGAAAGCGGCGTGCCCACCTTCCGCGACACGCCCCAGAGCCTATGGGCCCGCTTCAACCCCGAAACCCTGGCCACCGCCGAAGCCTTCGAACGCGACCCGCCCCTGGTGTGGGCCTGGTACCAATGGCGCGCCCACCTGGTGCGCCAGGCCCAGCCCAACGCCGGCCACATGGCCCTGGCCCGCTGGGCCCGGCACCGGAGCGGCCTGCGCATCGTCACCCAGAACGTGGACGACCTGCACGAACGCGCCGGCAGCCTCGATGTGATCCACGTGCACGGCAGTCTCTTCGCCCCCCGCTGCTTCACCTGCGGCCGCCCGCCCCCCGAGCCCGTGGCGCCACAGGCCGAGGATTGGCACCCCCAACTGCGCATCACCCCACCCGCCTGCCCCCACTGCGCCGGCCCCCTGCGCCCCGGCGTGGTGTGGTTTGGCGAAGCGCTGCCCCAAGGCCCCTGGCAGGCCGCCCTGCAAGCGGTGGCCACCTGCGACCTGCTGCTGGTGGTGGGCACCTCGGGCCTCGTCCACCCCGCCGCCGGCCTGCCGGCCCAGGCGCTGGCACGCGGGGTGCCCGTGGTGGAGATCAACCCGCAGCCCACGCCGCTGAGTGGGCAGGTGAGCCGGGTGTGGAGGACGACGGCGGCGGTGGGGTTGCCAGCGCTGGTGGGTGATGTGGGCGGCAGCACCAGCGGTTGAATGCCCTCAACCCTTCTCGCAGGGCTCAGCGCATGAATGTATTGACCCAACGAAATCTACACAGGCCAGCCTCTAGCACGGCATCGCGAGAAACGACGCTGCAGACAGCTGGCAGCTCTGACTGATGGCGCCAGGTAACGTGTAGAGCTTGGGCGCTTGCCGAAAACCGTAGAGCCGGTAAACGTGGTAGAGCGAAGCGCAGCGCTCGGAGGTGGACACCTCATTGCGGCTCACGAAGAACGGCGTCTCAGCACCATACTTGGTGGTCTTCACCTCGATGAGCCTCTCGGCTCCGGATTCGTCGAACGAGAGGATGTCGTAACCCTCGTGGTCGCCACGCACCTTGGAGGTATGCTCGATGCGTCCTGCCAGTGCGCCCTTCCCGATGTGGATGAGCCTCGCTCGCTCATAGTTGAGCACGAAGAGTTCACCTGCTGCGCCGAGCGAGCGATTCCGGGCTTCACGCTCGATGTAGTTCGTCGGCAGTCGGATGGTCGGGCGCGGAGTTTCAGCCGCTTTATGGCCTCCGCCAGCAGACTTTGGCGCGTCAGTCAGCACAGCAAGGATGTCGTCGACCTCAGGCACGACGATCGGGCGGTCGGCATCTGCGGCAGCCACCTCCTGGAGCTGCGCTGCGCCAGCCATTCGCTCGGCAAGTACCTCGGCCAACAAGGCTTGGTAGTTCGATCTGGGCTTGTAGCCAGGGATGTAAGGAAAGCCGGCATCCAGAAGCGCTGCGCTGATGTTGGCGTGCTTGAACTCAATGGACTGCTCGGAACGGCCATTGAGCAACGGCAGCAAAGCCCGGCGATGAGCCGCCTTGTTGTAGGGTGTGCCGGCAAGCTCTGATGCAAGCATGGACAGGTAGTCGTCGACGATGACCTCGACTTCCTGTCTCGTCCAATCCCCCATGCTCATACGCTAGGTGCCAGCCGTGGCTCGTTACTTGACGCTGCGTAGGATAAACGCACAGTCGATACTCCGACAAACAAGTCGCGCTGTGAGAAGCGGGGCCTGCCCGGGAGCCAATCACCGCATCTTCTGCGGCGAATAGCAGCCCTATTCTCCGCAAATCTTGCGGAGCAACCTTAGCGCCCCGGACCCCGCGCCAACACCGGCGCCAGCGCCCGCCCCGTGTGGCTGCCGGCCGCCACCACCGCTTCCGGCGTGCCGGCCACCACCACCTGGCCGCCGCCCACGCCGCCTTCGGGGCCCAGGTCGAGGATCCAGTCGGCTTCGGCGATGACGTCCAGGTCGTGCTCGATCACCACCACGCTGTGGCCGCCGTCCACCAGGCGGTGCAGCACGCGGATGAGCTTTTCCACGTCGGCCATGTGCAGGCCCACGGTGGGTTCGTCCAGCACGTAGAGGGTGTGCGGCGGCTTCTGGCCGCGGCGGGTGACGTCGTCGCGCACCTTGCTCAGTTCGGTCACGAGCTTGATGCGCTGGGCTTCGCCGCCGCTCAGGGTGGGTGAAGGCTGGCCCAGCGTGAGGTAGCCCAGGCCCACGTCCTTCAGCAGCTGCAGCGGGTGGGCGATGTTGGGCATGGAGGCGAAGAAGTCCACCGCCTCGTCCACCTCCATGGCCAGCACGTCGCCGATGCTTTTGCCGCGCCAGGTGACGGCCAGGGTTTCGGGGTTGAAGCGCGCGCCGTGGCACACGTCGCAGAGCACCTTCACGTCGGGCAGGAAGCTCATCTCGATGGTGCGCATGCCCTGGCCTTCGCAGGCGTGGCAGCGGCCGTCGCCGGTGTTGAACGAGAACCGCGCCGGCGCATAGCCGCGGGCCTTGGCTTCCAGGGTTTCGGCAAAGAGCTTGCGGATCACGTCCCAGAAGCCCACGTAGGTGGCCGGGCAGGAGCGCGGCGTCTTGCCGATGGGCGTCTGGTCCACTTCCAGCACACGGTCCACGTGTTCCCAGCCCTCCAGCCCGGTGCAGCCGCTCCAGGCGGGCAGGCCCTTGCCGCGGCTGTTCACCACGGCCTGCACGTTGGCCAGCAGCACGTCGCGCGCGAGCGTGGACTTGCCCGAGCCCGACACGCCCGTGACGGCCACCAGGCGGTGCAGCGGCACCTCCACATTGATGCCGCGCAGGTTGTGCAGCGAGGCGCCGCGCAAGGACAGCCGGGGTGCGCCGCGCTCCACCGGGCGGCGCGGCTGCAGCGGGTGCACCAGCGGGCGCGAGAGGAAGCGGCCGGTGAGGGAGTCGGCATGCGCGGCCAGTTCGCCGGCGGTGCCCTGGGCGATGAGGCGGCCGCCGCGCTTGCCGGCGCCCGGGCCGATGTCGATGATGTGGTCGGCGCGGCGGATGGTGTCTTCGTCGTGTTCCACCACCACCAGGGTGTTGCCCTGGTCGCCGAGCTTGTGCAGGGCGTCGAGCAGGATGTGGTTGTCGCGCGGGTGCAGGCCGATGGTGGGCTCGTCGAGCACGTAGCACACGCCCTGCAGGTTGGAGCCCAACTGCGCAGCCAGGCGGATGCGCTGGGCCTCGCCACCGCTCAGCGTGGGCGCGGCGCGGTCGAGGGTGAGGTAGCCCAGGCCCACGTCTTCCAGGAATTCGAGCCGGCTGCGGATTTCGCTCACCAGGTCGCGCGCGATGGCGGCCTCGCGGCCTTCCATCGCCAGGGCCTCGACCCAGCGGCGCGCCTCGCCCACGGGGCGGGCGGCAATCTGCGCGATCGACTCGCCGCGGAAGCGGATGGCCAGCGACACCGGGTTCAGGCGCGCGCCGCCGCAGGTGCCGCAGGGCTGGTCGGACACGTCTTCCACCTCGGGCTCGGCGAAGGTCTGCTCGCGGCCCTTGTCGTCATCACGGCGCGTGTCGTCCAGCGCACGGCGCTGCTCGCGCGTGAGCTGCACGCCGGTACCCACGCAGTCGGTGCACCAGCCGTGCTTGGAGTTGTACGAGAACATGCGCGGGTCGAGCTCGGGGTAGCTGGTGCCGCACACCGGGCAGGCGCGCTTGGTGGAGAACACCTTCACCTGGCCGATGCGGCCCGTGGGCGCGCCCGTAGCCATCGCGCCCTTCAGGCCATCCAGCGGGGCCAGCAGGTGCATCACGCCCTTGCCCAGCTCAAGCGTGCGGCCCAGCAGCTCGCGCAGCTCGGCTTCGTTGTCGGCGCGGATCACGAGGTCGCCCACCGGCAGTTCGATGGTGTGTTCCTTGAAGCGGTCGAGCTTGGGCCAGGGGGCCACGGGCACGAATTCGCCGTCCACGCGCAGATGGGTGTGGCCGCGCGCCTTGGCCCATTTGGCCAGGTCGGTGTAGAGGCCCTTGCGGTTCACCACCAGCGGCGCCAGCAGGCCCACGTGCTGGCCCTTGTGGTCGCGCAGCAGCTGGGCGGCGATGGATTCGGGCGTTTGCGGGCGCACCTCGGCGCCATCGTGCACGCAGTGCTGCACGCCCAGCTTCACGTACAACAGCCGCAGGAAGTGATAGACCTCGGTGGTGGTGGCCACCGTGCTCTTGCGCCCGCCGCGGCTCAGGCGCTGCTCGATGGCCACGGTGGGCGGGATGCCATACACGGCATCCACCTCGGGCCGGCCCGCCGGCTGCACGATGGAGCGCGCATAGGCGTTGAGCGATTCGAGGTAGCGGCGCTGGCCTTCGTTGAAGAGGATGTCGAAGGCGAGCGTGGATTTGCCCGAGCCCGACACGCCGGTGACCACGCTGAACTTCCCGCGCGGGATGTCCACGTTCATCGCCTTGAGGTTGTGCTCGCGGGCGTTGACGATGCGGATGGCGTCCAGGCCGTCGGCCTGAGCGGCCGCACGGCGCGCGCGCACCAGGGTCTGCAGCGGAGCGCCCTCTTCCACCTTGGCATCATCCCCCAGGCCCAGCGCGGCTTCGTACTCGCGCAGCGCGCGGCCGGTGTGCGACTGGGCGTGGGCCTTCACGTCGTCGGGCGTGCCGGTGCACACCACCTCGCCGCCAGCCTCGCCGCCTTCGAGGCCCAGGTCGACGATCCAGTCGGCCGAGCGGATCACGTCGAGGTTGTGCTCGATCACGAAGAGCGAATGGCCGGCGTCCAGCAGCTTGCGGAAGGCGCGCATCAGCTTGGCGATGTCGTCGAAGTGCAATCCGGTGGTGGGCTCGTCGAAGAGGAAGAGCGTGCCCTTGCGCGCCACCGCCTGCTTGCTGGGCGTGGCGTTCTTGGCCGCCTCGGCCAGGAAGCCGGCGAGCTTGAGGCGCTGCGCCTCGCCGCCCGACAGCGTGGGCACGGGCTGGCCGAGCTTGACGTATTCCAGGCCCACGTCCACCAGGGGCTGCAGCACACGCAGCACCTCGCGGTCGCTGCGGAAGAGTTCGGCGGCTTCGCTCACGGTGAGCTCCAGCACGTCGGCCACGCTCAGGGCGCGCCAGCTGCCGTCGGAGGCCTGGCGGTCGAGGTGCACTTCCAGGATCTCGGCGCGGTAGCGGCGGCCGTCGCAGTCGGGGCAGCGCAGGTAGACGTCGCTCAGGAACTGCATCTCCACATGCTCGAAGCCCGAGCCGCCGCAGGTGGGGCAGCGGCCGTCGCCGGCGTTGAAGCTGAACATGCCGGCGCCGTAGCCGCGCTGCGCGGCCAGCGGTGCCTGCGCAAACAGCGCGCGGATCTCGTCGAATGCGCCCACGTAGCTGGCGGGGTTGGAGCGGGCCGTCTTGCCGATGGGCGACTGGTCCACGAACACCGCATCGGTGAGCCAATCGGCGCCCAGCAGGCGGTCGTGCGCGCCGGGGGTTTCGGTGGCCTTGCCGAAGTGGCGGGCCAGTGCGGGGTAGAGCACGTCCTGCATCAGCGTGGACTTGCCCGAGCCGCTCACGCCGGTGACGCACACCAGGCGCTGCAGCGGGAAGTCGACATGCACGTCGCGCAGGTTGTGCTCGCGCGCGCCTTCCAGCACCAGGCGGGGCGTGCCGTCGGTGACGAGGCGGCGCATGCCGATGCCGATGCGCTTGCGCGCGCCCAGGTAGGCGCCGGTGAGCGTGTCGGCCTGGCGCAGGGCTTCGGGCGTGCCGTCGAAGACCACCGCGCCGCCGCGCTCGCCAGGGCCGGGGCCCATGTCGAGCACGCGGTCGGCGGCCAGCATCACGGCCGGGTCGTGCTCCACCACCACCAGGGTGTTGCCGGCATCGCGCAGGCGCAGCATGGCCTCGTTGATGCGGTTCATGTCGCGCGGGTGCAGGCCGATGCTGGGCTCGTCGAGCACGAAGAGCGTGTTCACGAGCGAGGTGCCCAGCGCGGTGGTGAGGTTGATGCGCTGCACCTCGCCGCCACTGAGCGTGCGGCTTTGGCGGTCGAGCGTGAGGTAGCCCAGGCCGACGTCGCAGAGGTATTTCAGCCGCGTGCGGATCTCGTCATACAGCAGGTGCAGCGGGTCCTTGTCAGCCCCGGCTTCCGCTGGCGGCGCGATGCGGTCGAAGAACACCCGCAGCCGGTCGATGGGCAGCAGCATCAGGTCGTGCAGGCACAGGCCGGGCAAGGCGTCGAGCTGATCCTGCGACCAGGCCACGCCCACCGGGCGGAAGCGCGCATAGCGGCCGCCCAGGGCCTCGTCGGCCTCAGCCCGGCCGCCCAGGCGCCACAGCAGCGATTCAAGCTTCAGGCGCGCGCCGCCGCAGGTGTCGCAGGGGGTGTAGCTGCGGTACTTCGACAAGAGCACGCGGATGTGCATCTTGTAGGCCTTGCTCTCGAGGTATTCGAAGAAGCGCTTGATGCCGTACCACTGCTTGTTCCAGTTGCCGTTCCAGTGCGGCGAGCCGTCCAGCACCCAGGCACGCTGGGCCTCGCTGAGCTGGCCCCAGGCGGTGTCGCGCGGGATGCCGGCCTCGCCGGCGTACTTGAGCAGGTCGTCCTGGATCTCCTTCCAGGCAGGCGTCTGCAGGGGCTTGATGGCGCCCGAGCGCAGGGTCTTGCGGTGGTCGGGAATGACCAGGCCCCAGTCCACCCCGATCACCCGCCCGAAACCGCGGCAGGCCTCGCAGGCGCCATAGGCCGAGTTGAAAGAGAACATGGCCGGCGAGGGTGCGTTGTAGCGCAGGTCGCTGTCGGGGCTGTGCAGGCCCGAGGAGAACCGCCACACGTCGGGCTCGCCCTCGTCCTTGAGCGCATACACATTGACGCGCCCGCCGCCGCGCTTGAGCCCCACTTCCAGGGCCTCGATCACGCGGGCTTTCTCGGCCCCGCCCAGGCGGAAGCGGTCGGCCACCACGTCCAGCACCTTGCGGGGCCCGCTGGGCGTGGCCACCTCGCGCTCGGCCTGCACGCGCGTGTAGCCGCTGGCCGAGAGCCACTGCTCGATTTCTTCAGGCGTGGTGTTGGCCGGCAGCTCCACGGGAAACGTCACCACCAGGCGCGGGTCGCTGCCCTGCGTGCGCGCCTTCAGGTCGGCGTGGATCGTCTCGGGGTTGTCCTCGCGCACGGGCCGGGCGGTCTGACGGTCGTAGAGCTGCGCAGCGCGGGCGAAAAGGAGCTTGAGGTGGTCGTTCAGCTCGGTCATCGTGCCTACCGTCGAGCGCGAGGTGCGCACGGGGTTGGTCTGGTCGATGGCGATGGCCGGGGGCACGCCTTCCACATGGTCAACCGCCGGGCGGTCCATGCGGTCGAGGAACTGGCGTGCGTAGGCGCTGAAGGTCTCGACGTAGCGTCGCTGGCCTTCGGCATAGAGGGTGTCGAAGACCAGGCTGGACTTGCCCGAGCCCGAGGGGCCGGTCACCACCGTCAGCTCGCCGGTGCGGAAATCCAGGTCCAGGTTCTTGAGGTTGTGCTGGCGGGCGCCGCGGATGCGGATGACACCGGAAGTCATGTCGGAAGTCTTTCGGTCGGGGTCGGGCAAGGGTGGCGAAGCATTCTAGGCAGGGCCTCCGACAAGCCTGCTGACAAGGGACTTGCGCCCGTTCCGGCAGCCGCCAGCTCAAAGCACGCAACGGTGTGTAACACGCACGGAAAGGCTGTGGTTTTCCACAATGCACAGAGGGGGTGACATGTGAAACTGCGCGCTTCGTCAGCATCCGCTTGGAGACGGTTTCATGCCGCAGTCCTTCCTGGCCCGCCTGTTGGGAGGCGCCCTCATTGCCACCTTGTGCGCCTCATCCGCCTGGGCCCAGATCCGCATCGGCCAGCCCTCGGGCTTCACCGGCCCGGTGGCCCCCGGTGTCAAGGAGAACACCGACGGTGCCAGACTCTATTTCGATGCGGTGAACGCACGCGGCGGTGTGAACGGCCAGAAGATCGAACTGGTGTCGGTGGATGACAAGTTCGACCCCAAGGTCACCGTGGAGGTGGGCCGCAAGCTCATCACCGAAGACCGCGTGATCGCCCTCTTCATGAACCGGGGTACGCCGCATTCGCAGGCGCTGATTCCTCTGATCGAGGAGTTCAAGGTGCCGCTGATCGCACCCAGCACCGGCGCCATGGCCCTGCATGAGCCGGTGCATCCGCTCATCTTCAACGTGCGGGCCACCTACCAGCGCGAAGCGGAGAAGGCCATCCAGCACCTGACCACGATCGGCATCAGCCGCATCGGCTTGCTGCAGACCGACGACAGCTTCGGTGCCGATTCGGTGGTGGGCGCGCTGCGCGGCCTGGAAAAGGCCGGGCTCAAACCCGTTTTCCTCGAAAAGCTCGACCGCGCCAAGCCCGACCTGCCCCACCTGGCATCGGTGGTGGCCAAGGCCCAGCCCCAGGCGGTGATCTTCATCGCCTCGGCCGGCACCGTGGCCGCCGGCACCAAGGCCATCCGCGAGGCCGGTTCACGCGCGCAGGTGGTGACCCTGTCGAACAACGCCTCGGGCGGCTTCATCAAGCTGCTGGGCGAACACGCCCGCGGCGTGATCGTGACGCAGGTCTTCCCCTATGAGCGTTCGCTGTCGGCCCCCATCGTGAAGGAGGCCGCCGACCTGGCCCGCGCCAAGGGCATCCCGGAGGTGACACCGGCCATGCTGGAAGGCTTTGCCGGTGCCAAGGTGCTGGTGGAAGGCCTGCGCCGCGCCGGCCCCAACCCCACCCCCGCGCGCCTGGTGCAGGCGCTGGAAGGCTTCCGCAAGGTGGACATCGGCGGCCTGGAGATCACCTACGGCCCCAACAACCGCTCCGGCCTGGATTACGCCGACCTGTCCATCATCGGGCCGGACGGCAAGTTCCGCCGCTGAAGACCGCCTCAGAGCGTTCCGTCACCAGATCAACGACGACGAGGAGAGACATCCATGCAACTCAAGCAATGGGCCGCGGCACTCGCCGTGGCCCTCCCGGCCTTCGGCCTCCACGCACAGATCCTGATCGGACAGACTGCCGGCTTCTCCGGCCCAGTGGCCGCGGGCGTGAAGGAAACGACCGATGGCGCGAAGCTCTACATCGATGCCGTCAATGCCCGCGGGGGCCTGAACGGACAGAAGATCGAGCTGATCTCGCTGGACGACAAGTTCGACCCCAAGCTCGCCGCCGAGAACGCCCGCGAGCTGATCGTGGACAAGAAGGTCGTCGCCCTCTTCCTGAACCGCGGCACACCGCACTCGCAGGCCATCATGCCACTGCTGGCCGAGCACAAGATCGCCATGGTCGCGCCGTCCACGGGCGCCATGGTGCTGCACGACCCCGTGAATCCCTACATCTTCAACGTGCGGGCCACCTACCAGCGCGAGGCCGAACGGGCCATCCGCCACCTGAGCCTGATCGGCCTGGAGCGCATCGCCGTGATGCAGGTGGACGACTCCTTCGGCGCCGACTCGATGGCCGGTGCCCAGAAGGGCTTCGACGCCGTGGGCAAGCAGCCGGTGGTGCTGGAGAAGTTCGACCGCGCCAAGCCCGATTTCGCCCCCATCGTGCCCAAGGTGGTGAAGGCAGACGCCCAGGCCGTGATGATCATCGGCTCCGGTTCGGCCGTGGTCGACGGCGTGAAGTCGCTGCGTGCCGCCGGTTCCCGCGCCCAGGTGGTGACCCTGTCGAACAACGCCTCGGCGGGCTTCATCAAGTCACTCGGGGAACACGCGCGCGGCGTGATCGTGAGCCAGGTCTTCCCCTATGAGCGTTCACTCTCGGCCCCCATCGTGAAGGAAGCGGTGGACCTGATGCGCGCCAAGGGCGGCACCGAGGTGTCGCCCGCGATGATGGAAGGCTTCGCGGCCGCGAAGGTGCTGGTCGAAGGCCTGCGCCGCGCCGGCCCCAACCCCGGTCGCGCCCAGATCATCAGCGGCCTGAACAGCATCCGCAACTTCGACATCGGCGGGATGGAAATCAACTACTCGCCCACCGACCACACCGGCCTCGATTACGCCGACCTGTCCATCATCGGGCCGGACGGCAAATTCCGGCGCTGAACGAGACCATCCCCTACGGCCTTCGGCCGCCCCCTCGAGCGGGCTGCACTGACGGACCGGCGGAGGCGGATCCGTGGTGGCTACCGGCCACTCGCACAGGCTTTGCCATCTCCACAAAGGCACGGGCGGCGGGTGACAGCTTGGCCATGTCGCGCACGGCCAGGCCCACGCGGCGTGGCGCACGGGGACGCAGGGGGCGGTAGACCACGCCGGGATGCTCGTCGGGCAGGGCCAGGCGGGCGGCGATCGACACCGCAAGCCCTCGCCCCACGAAGCCCAGGATCGACAGCAGCTGCGGGAAGCGGTACAGGATGCGCGGGCGGGACTTGCCCGCTTCCAGCAGCCGCTGGATCAGTTCGCCGCAGCCGGCCTCGGTCAGCACGAAGGGCTCGTCGTTCAGGTCTGCTGCCACGATGTGTGTCTTCGCCGCCAGCGGGTGCGTCGCCGGCAGCAGCACCATGAACTCGTCCTCGACGAGGGGCACGGTCTCGAATCGTGCATCGGGCAGCACCACGAAGCCGATCTCGACCCGGCGCTCCATCAGCCAGCGCACGACCGTGTCGTCGTCCTCCTCGTCGATGCACACCTCGATGCCCGGATGCTGCTTCGCAAACCGTGCCAGCAGCTCGGGCAGGATGCGCAGGCTGGACGTGGAGCCGAACGAGCCCACCCGCAGCACCCCCTCGCGCAGGCCGCGCGCGTCCTTGGCGTCCTGGATCAGGGCTTCGTGCAGCGTGCGGATCTCGTGCGCCCGCGCCAGCAGCCGGGCGCCGGCCGGCGTGAGTTCGGGCACGGCGCGCTCGCGCGAGAACAGCGCCACGCCGAGCTCGCGCTCCAGCGCCCGCAGCGCATGGCTCACGGCCGACTGCGTGATGCCCAGCAGGCTGGCAGCCCGCGAGAAACTGCCGGCCTGGGCCAGCGTGGCGAACACTTCGAGCTGGGTGAAGGTCATGGCGAAGTCATGAGCATTTGCTCATTTCACTATGAAACAGCAAAAGCATAGACTCATCCCACACTGTCTGCCACCACCTCATGTCAGCCCCCAGCCTTGCCGCCTCGTCACCTCTCTGGTCACTCTACGCCCGCCTCGTGGCCGTGCCGGCCATCTGGGGCGGTACCTTCATCGCCGGGCGGGTGATCGCGCTGGCCCTGCCGCCGGCTTTCGGGTCGGTGTTGCGCTACCTCGTGGCCTGCGTGGCCCTGCTGCTGGCAGCCCGCTGGCTGGAAGGCGGCCTGCCGCGGCTCGACCGGCGGCAGATGCTGGTGACCTTCGGCCTGGGCGCCACCGGCATCTTTGCCTACAACCTCTTTTTCCTGGGCGCGCTGTCGCAGCTGCCGGCCAGCCGCACCTCGCTGATCATCGCGCTCAACCCGGTGGTGACCATCTGCCTGGCCGCCTGGCTGCTGCACGAGCGGCTCAGCCTCAAGCGCTGGCTGGGCGTGGCCCTGGCCCTGGCCGGGGTGTGGGTGGTGATCACGCGCGGCGACCTGACCGCCGCGCTGGGCCAGTCCATCGGCCTGGGCGAGATCCTGATGTTCGGCGGCGTGTGCGCTTGGGCGGCCTACACCCTCATCGGCCGCGTGGCGCTCAAGGGCTTGACGGCCCTGGCCGCCACGACCTACGCCTCGCTGTGGGGCACGGCGCTGCTGATGGTCGTGGCCGTGTTCGAGCTGCCACGGGTCGAGGCGGCCGCGTTCTCGCCCCAGGTGATCGTCTCGGCGCTCTACCTCGGCCTGCTGGGGACGGCGCTCGCCTTTGTCTGGTATTCGCAGGGTGTGCAGCGCCTGGGCCCGGCGCGCACCGTCGTCTTCAACAACCTGGTGCCGGTGTTTGGCGCCTGCTTCGGCGTGCTGCTGCTGGGCGAGCCGCTGCTGACCAGCATGCTGGTGGGTGGCGCCGTGGCCGTGACGGGCGTGATGCTGGCCTCACGGCCCTGAGGCCTCGTCGGACGGCTCCTCCCGGTAGCCGGCGAACACGTCGCGCAGCGGACGCGCGGCCTTGGGCGCCGTGGTGAGCGAACGTTCCAGCTCCACCAGGTGGCGGCGCATCTCGGCCGCTGCCGCGCCCGAGCCTTCGCGCAAGGAGGCGATGAGCTCCACATGGCGATGCGCCACGCAGACCTGGCCGCCGCCCACCTTGTACAAGGCCATCAGCATCGAGGTGGTGGGCAGGAGGCCGTCGAGCAGGCGCGTGAACACCGGGTTGCCGTGCATGCGCGCGAGCGCCCGGTGGAATTCGCCCGACAGCCGCACCGCGGCCGCCCGGTCACCACGGGCATCGGCGGCCTGTTCGGCCTCGGCCAGGGCATGCAGTTCGGCCAGTTGCTCGTCATCGAGCCGGCCTCCGAGGCGACGGGCGATCTCGCACTCCACCACCTTGCGGGCCTCGAAGACATGGCGGGCTTCGTCCAGCCCCGGCTGGGGCACGCGGGCGCCGCGGTTGTGCTGCAGGTCGATGAGCTGGTCCTGCGCCAGGCGTTGCAGGGCCTGGCGCACCACCGTGCGCGACACCCCGAAGGTGGCGGCCAGTTCCTCCTCGCGCAGCCATTCACCCGGCGCGAGCCGGTGTTCGATCACGGCGAGGTAGATGCCGTCATAGACCCGGTCGGTGGCCGTGCTGGGGCGCACGGTCGAGGCAGGCGATGCGGCAGCAGGCTTCTTCACGGTGCCGGATTCTCGCATCGGCCCGCCCCATCAGGCACACGACTTGCACGTGTCGAGGCATCGCTTCTTCCCTGCCCTGCCACCATGACTTCCCTTCCCTCCCTGCACATCAATCCCCAACGCCTGTGGGACCGCCTGATGACCCTGGCCCGCATCGGGGCCACGCCCAAGGGCGGCGTGGCGCGCCTGGCCCTCACGGAGCTCGACCGCCAGGGCCGCGAGCAGGTGCTGCACTGGGCCCGCGAACTGGGCTGCACGGTGCGCACGGATGCGATCGGCAACCTCTTCATGCGCCGCGCCGGCACCGATGACTCGCTGCCGGCGGTGGCCACCGGCAGCCACATCGACACCCAGCCCACCGGGGGCAAGTTCGACGGCAACTACGGCGTGCTGGCCGGGCTGGAAGTGCTGCACACCCTGCACGATGCCGGGCTCACCACCCGCGCCCCGCTGGAGGTGTGCGTGTGGACGAACGAGGAAGGCTCGCGCTTCGTGCCGGTGATGATGGGCTCGGGTGTGTATGCCGGGGCGTTTTCGCTGGCGCATGCCCTGGCCGCCACCGACACCGCCGGCATCAGCGTGCGCGAGGCCCTGCACGCCATCGGCCAGGCCGGGTCGGCGCCGGCCAGCGTGGCCGAGGGCGCGCCGCGCTTCGGGGCCTATTTCGAGGCCCACATCGAACAGGGCCCGGTGCTGGAGGATGCCGGCCTGGTGGTGGGCGCCGTCACGGCCGCGCTGGGCCAGCGCTGGTACGACGTGACGATCCAGGGCATGGAGGCCCACGCCGGCCCCACGCCCATGCCGCTGCGCCGCGACGCCCTGCGCCCGGCCGCGGCCCTGATCGAACGGGTGAACGCGATCGCGATGGCCGAACAGCCGCACGGCCGCGGCACGGTGGGCCAGGTGGACGTCTTCCCGAACTCGCGCAACGTGATCCCGGGCCGCGTGCGCATGACGGTGGACTTCCGCCACACCAACGACGCCGGGCTGGACCGCATGGATGCCGCCCTGCGCGCCGCGGTGGCCGAGCTGCAGCAGCCGGGGGTGACGATCGCGCTGGAGCCGGTGGTGTACTTTGCGCCGCAGCCCTTCGACCCGGACCTGGTGGAGCTGGTGCGCGCCGGCGCCCGCCGCCTGGGCGAGGCCCCGCTGGATGTGGTGAGCGGCGCCGGTCATGACGCCGTGTACGTGGCGCGCACGGCACCCACGGCGATGATCTTCGTGCCCTGCCGAGACGGCATCTCGCACAACGAGATCGAGGACGCCCAGCCCGAGCATCTGGCCGTGGGGGCCGACGTGCTGCTGCATGCGATGCTGGCGCGTGCCGGCGTGGAGGCGCGATGACCGCCTCGACCCTGCAGGTGCGCCCGCTCGAAGCCGCCGCCTTCGCCCGCTTTGGCTGGCTCATCGAAGGCGACGGTCGGCGCAGCCGGTCGATCAACGCCGGGACCAGCGAGCGCATGGAAATGACCGGCGTGCTGCAACTGGATGCGCACGGGGGACAACCTTGCCTCGCCGTCTTTCGCGCCCATGCCCAGGCCCTCGAAGGGCCGTGGCGCACGCTGGAGCGGCACCGCCTGGGCAGCCAGAGCTTCGTCCCCCTGGCCGGTGCGCGCTGCGTGGTGCTGGTGGCCCTGGGCAACGACCGGCCCGACCCCTCGACGCTGGCGGCCTTCCTGGTGGACGGGCGGCGCGGCTACACCTTGCACCCGGGTGTGTGGCACCACGCGCTGATCGCGCTCGACGACGGGGATTTCGTGGTGATCGAACGGGCCGGGCCGCGGGAGGATTGCGAGATCGCACATCTGACGACCCCGGTGCGCCTGGCACTGCCCTGATCAGGACGTGGCGATGCGCCGTGCCAGCCGCACGAGGCTGAGGTCACTGCCGGCCGGCCCCAGCAGCGACAGGCCCAGCGGCGCCCCGTGGCGCTGCGTGAGCGGCATCGACAGCTGCGGGAAGCCCGACAGCCCCGCCAGGCACAACAGCCGGATGGCGCGGTTGCGGTAGTCCTCCAGCGAGGCCTCGCTGTCGCTGCGCCGCGGGGCGATGTCGGGCATGGTGGGCATCAGCAGCACGCCGTCACTGCCGAGCAACTCACCCAGGTGGCGGCGGAAGCGCTCGCGGAAGGCATGGCCTTCGCTGGCCTGCGCATCGGTGACCTGGCTCGACCAGGCAAACCGTTCGGCCACGCCGGGGCCCAGCGGCGGCGCAAAGCGCGTGATGAAGGCCCCGTCAGTGCCCCAGGCCTCGTGGCCCTGCACGTGGCGGAAGTGCCAGTACATCGCATCGAATCCGTCCAGCGCCGCCTGCACCGGCCGCGCCGGTCCCAGCTTGGCCTCCACGCGCTGCACGGCATCGGACAAGGACGCCCTCACCTCGGCGTCGAGCAGGCCCCACACGTCGTCGGGGCGCAGCAGACGCACGGCATCCGGCAAGGGTGTGGCGTCGGGGGCCATCAGCACCTCGGCCACGCGTTCGAAGGTGATCGCATCGCGTGCAAAGAAGCCGCAGGTGTCCAGGCTGGGCGAGAGGTCGAGTGCGCCTTCCAGGCTGATGCGCCCGTGCGTGGGCCGGAGGCCGTAGAGGCCACAATGGCTGGCGGGTGCCCGCACCGAGCCGCCGGTGTCGGTGCCCAGGGCGAAGTCGCACAGCTTCGACGACACCGCCGAGGCCGAGCCCGAGGAAGACCCGCCCGAGATGCGATCCGGCGCCGCCCCGTTGAGCGGCGCGCCGAAGTGGGCGTTGTTGCCGTTCATCGAAAAGGCCAACTCGTCGGTGACGGTCTTGCCCACGAAGCGCGCACCGGCGTCGAGCAGCCGCTGCACCGTGGGCGCCGTGTGCGTCTTCACGCCCGACATCGCCAGCATCAGCGGGTTGCCGCCACCGGTGGGGTAGCCCGCCACGTCGAAGAGGTCCTTGACGCCGAAGCTCAGCCCGCACAGCGGGCCGTGGCCCGCGTGGGGCACGGGCACGTCGGGATAGGGCACAAAGGCGTGGGCAGGGTCGTGCAGGGGCATGGGGTCAGGCACTCATCAGGACGGGGGACGCCACGGCCGTGTCGGCGGTGCGCAGGCAGCGCACGCGGTGGCCGGGAGCCAGCGACACCGCCTCGGGCTGGGTCTGGCGGCAGGCCTCGGTGGCCAGGCTGCAGCGCTCGGCGAAGGCGCAGCCGGGTGGCAGCGCCGACAGGTCGGGCGGCGAGCCGGCAATCGTCTCCAGCCGCGAACCGCGGGCCAGTGCGCCGTGGGCCCGGCTCTTCAGCAGGGCCAGGGTGTAGGGGTGGCGCGGCGTGCGGATCAGTTCGCGCGTGCTGCCCTCCTCGACGATGCGCCCGGCATACATCACCGCAATGCGGTCGGCCACCTCCACCGCTGCGCCGATGTCGTGCGTGACGAAGATCACCGACAGGCCGAGGTCGCGCTGCAGCTCGCGCAGCAGCAGCAGGATCTGGATCTGCACCGTGGCGTCCAGCGCGGTGGTGGGCTCATCGGCCAGCAGCAACTGGGGCTTGCAGGCCAGGGCCAGGGCGATCATCGCGCGCTGGCGCATGCCGCCGGACATCTCGTGCGGATAGGCCGCCAGCCGCCGCTCGGGGCTGGGGATGCGCACGCGGTCGAAGAGTTCGAAGGCGCGGCGCTGGGCATCCGAGGCGCTCACCCCCGGCTCGTGCCGGCGGATGGATTCGATGATCTGTGCGCCCACGGTATAGACCGGGTCGAGCGCCAGCAGCGGCTCCTGGAAGATCATCGAGGCGACCTTGCCGCGGAAGTTGCAGAGCTCGGTGTTGCTCATCGTCAGCACGTCGCGCCCGCCCACCTCGACGGTGCCGGTCATGGTGGTGCGCCGCTCGGGATGCAGTCGCAGCAAGGTGCGCATGGTCACGCTCTTGCCGGAGCCGGATTCCCCGATCAGCGCCACCACTTCGCCGCGCTGGACCTCCAGGCTCACGCCGCTGACGGCGCGCACCGGCTTGCGAGCGCCGGTGAAGGTGACGCTGAGGTCGCGCAGGCGCACCATGGGAGGCTGCGAGGGCGACAGTTCCGTGACGATGCTCATGCTCCACTCCTCCCGGGGATCAAGCGGCGGCAGCCAGGGCCTGGGGGTGACCGCTGCCCGGCACGTGCATCAGGCAGCGTACCGTGTGATGTGTCCCTGCCGACGCCACCACCGGCAGCTGCTGCGAGCACACCGGCGCGGCCTGCGCGCAGCGCGGATGGAAGCGGCATCCGGTGGGCGGATCGATGGGGTTGGGCGGGTCGCCCGCCAGCGGAGCCACCTCGGTGCGGTGGTCCGGGTCCATCGAGGGCATGGAGGACAGCAGTGCGCGGGTGTAAGGGTGGGCCGGCGTGTCGAAGAGCACATCCGACGGGCCCACCTCGGCGACCTGGCCGAGGTACATCACCATCACGCGGTCGCTCACGTAGCGCACCACATGGAGGTCGTGGCTGATGAAGACGTAGGTGAGGCCGAACTCGTCCTTCAGGTCGAGCAGCAGGTTGAGCACCTGCGCCTCCACCGACTTGTCCAGCGCCGAGACCGCTTCATCCAGGATCACCATGCGCGGCTGCAGCGCCAGGGCGCGCGCGATGTTCACGCGCTGGCGCTGCCCGCCCGAGAGTTCATGCGGATAGCGCTCGGCAAAGCGCCGCGGCTCCAGGCCCACGCGGGCCAGCAGGTCGCGTGCGCGCTGCACGGCCTCGCGCGTGGAGACGCCATGCACCTGCGGGCCGAAGGCGATCGAGTCCTCGATGGTCAGGCGCGGGTTCAGCGAGGCATAGCTGTCCTGGAACACCATCTGCACCTGGCGGCGAAATTCCTTCAGGGGCAGGTCACGGCTGCCCACGGTGCGCCCGTCGAAGATCACCTCGCCGGCCGTGGGTTCGATGAGCTGCATCAGCAGCCGCGCGGTGGTGGACTTGCCGCACCCCGACTCGCCCACCACGCCCAGGGTTTCGCCCTTGAGCACCTCGAAATCGACACCATCGACGGCGCGCACCACCCCACCGCCGCGGCCCAGCGGGTCCTTCTTCAGCGGGAAGTGCTTGATGAGGCCCCTGATCGTCAGCAGGGGCTGGGCCGGGCCGCCCACGTCGTCGGGTGTGGCAGACATGCTCATCCCTTGTTGTCCATGGCCGAACGCAGTCCGTCCGACAGCAGGTTGAAGGCGATCGAGGTGATGAAGATCATCAGCCCCGGCAAAGCCGCCACCCAGGGCTGCACGTAGATGGCCGTGCGCAGGGTGTTGAGCATCAGGCCCCACTCGGGCTCGGGCGGCTTCACCCCCAGGCCGAGGAAGCTCAGGCCCGAGGCCAGGATCATCGACACGGCAATCAGGCTGGTGGCGTACACGAAGATGGGCCCGAGCACATTGCCCAGCACGTGCACGCGCACGATGGTGAAGGCCCCGGCGCCCGAGGCGCGCGCCGCTTCCACGTAGTCGCGCCCGCGCACCTGGGTGGTGACGCTTTCGGCCACGCGGGCAATCGGCGGAATGAACACGATGGTGAGCGAGATCAACGAGTTCAGGATGCCAGCACCCAGCGCCCCCGACAGCGCGATGGCCAGCAGCACCGACGGGAAGGCGTAGAACACGTCGATGGTGCGCATGATGGCGGTGTTCGTGAAGCCGCCCGCATAGCCGGCCACGATGCCGATCAGCGTGCCGATCACGAAGGCGCACAGCACCGGCGTGAGGCCCATGAACAGCGACAGGCGCGCGCCCACGATGAGGCGCGAGAGCATGTCGCGGCCCAGCTCGTCGCTGCCCAGCAGGTAGCCCTCGGTGCCGATGGGCTTGAGGCGGTTCAGCATCGACGAGGCATAGGGGTCGGACGGCGCCAGCCAGGGGCCGAAGGCCGCCAGGCCCAGCAACAGCAGCACGACCACGCCGGCGCCCACGGCCACCGGGTCGCGCAGGAAGCGGGCCCACACCGAGCGCCAGTAGCCCGGCGAGCGTTCGACGCTCGCCAGCGCCAGCGTGGAGGAAGCGGGAACAGCAGCCACGGGTGCGTCCTCCTCAGGCGCGCGCAATGCGGGGGTCGAGCAGGGTCTGAACCACATCCACCAGCAGGTTCAGCACCACGAAGAACAGCGCCAGCACGAGGATGGTGCCCTGCAAAAGCGGCAGGTCGCGCTGGAAGATGGCCGAGTTGAGCAGGAAGCCCGTGCCCGGCCAGGAGAACACGGTCTCGATCAGGATGGAGCCGCCCAGCAGGTAGCCCAGCTGCAGGCCCATCACGGCCAGCGCGGTGGGGGCGGCGTTCTTCACCATGTGGCGGAAGACGCCCAGGTGCGTGAGCCCCTTGGCACGCAGGCCGATGATGAACTCCTGGTCGAGGATGTCGGCCACCAGCGCCCGCACGGTGCGCGCGATGATGCCCATGGGGATCACGCTCATGGTCAGCGCCGGCAGGATCATGAACTGGATGTGCTCCCAGTCCCAGGCCCAGTCGGCCGAGCCGCCCGGCCCGGCGCCCGTGGCCGGCAGCCACATGAGCTGCGACGAGAACACGATCACCATCACCATGCCCAGCCAGTAGTGGGGCACGCTCACGCCCAGGACCGACAGCATCGAGGCCAGCTTGTCCACCCAGGAATTGCGGAAGTAGCCGGCCACAAAACCGAACAGGCACCCGAAGACGAAGCCGATCAGCGTGGCCAGCGCCGCCAGCCTCAGGGTGTTGACCACCGCCGTCATCACCTCGGCCGTCACCGGCCGGCCGGAGGCGATCGAGGTGCCCAGGTCGCCTTGCAGTGCCCGCCACAGCCAGCTGGCGAACTGCTCCGGATAGGACCGGTTGAAGCCGTAGAGCTCGGTGAGCTGCGCCTGCAGCTCGGCCGACGCGTCCGGCGGCAGGATGGACACCAGCGGATCGCCCGGCGACAGGTGCACCAGAGCGAAACACACCAGGGCCACGCCCAGCATGATGGGCAGGGCGTAGGCGATGCGGCGCAGCAGGTAGGCGAGCATGGGCGTGGACCAGGGCGCTGGGAAGGGGGCTTACTCGATCGTCATCGGCGCGATGTCGATGAACCAGCTGCGCGGCTGCACCACGTTCTTCACCTTCGCGCTCATCGCACGCGGGCCCACGTCATGGGCGATCCACACGAAGGGCGCGTCCTCGACGATGTGGGCGTGCAGCTTCGCCAGGGCGGCGTCGCGAGCCTTGTCGTCAAAGGCCGTGCGGGCGTCGGCGATCAGCTTGTCGACCTGCTCGTTGCCGTAGTAGCCCCAGTTGTTGGACACCGGCGGGAAGGTCTTGGTGCTGACGAAGCGCACCATCGCGAAGAACGGGTCCATCGCCGCGAAGCTCACGTTGATCGCGTGGGCGCCGTTGGCGGTGGGGTGCTTGGCACCCTGGCGCCAGTTGGTGAAGAGCGTGTTCCACTCGATCACGTCGAACTCGACATCGAAGTAGCACTGCTTGAGCGACTGCTGCACGAACTCGTTCATCGGCAGCGGCTGCATCTGGCCCGAGCCCGAGGCCGAGATCTGCACCTTCACCTTCACCGGCTTGGCGGCCGAGAAGCCAGCCTGCTGCATCAGGGCCTGCCCCGCCTTCACGTCATAGCGGATGTCGAAGCTGGGGTTGCCCCACCAGGGGTGCCCGGGCGGCACCGTGCCCTTGGGGATGGCCATCATCCCGCCCAGCAATTGCTGCAGGCCGCCACGGTCCACACACAGGTTCGCGGCCTGGCGCACGCGCTTGTCGAGCCAGGGCGAGCCCTCCGCGAACGACAACTGCCAAGGCCACACATGGGGCTGCGCATTGGAATGCACGGTGAAGCCGCGCTGGCGGATCTGCGGGATGGCATCCGGCGCGGGCGCCTCGATCCAGTCCACCTGGCCGGACAGCAGCGCGGCGGTGCGGGCATTGGCCTCGGGCATGGGCAGCATCACCACCCGGTCGATCTTGGGCGTGCGCTTGGGGTCCCAGTAGGCCTTGTTGGCCACGAGTTCCAGGCGCTGGCGCGGCACGAAGCGCGCCATCTTGAAGGGGCCGGAACCCGAGGCATCGGCCGCAAACGCCGTCCAGGCCTGCTTGGCCCGCTCGACCGGGTCGGTCACGCTGGCCGGCACTGCCTTGAGCTTGGCCTCCCAATGCGCGGGCGAGGCCATGAAGAGGTTGGTGAGGTTCAGCGGCAGGAAGGAATCGGGCTCGCTGGTGGTGAGTTCCACGGTGAGGTCGTCGATCTTGCGGGCGCTGCGCAGCGTGGGCATGCGCGAGGCCGTCACGCCCACCTGGCTGGCGTCGAAGTGCGGTGCGTCCTTGTCGAGCACCTTGCGCACGTTCCACACCACGGCGTCGGCGTTGAAGTCGGAGCCGTCATGGAACTTCACGCCGGAGCGCAGCTTGAACACCCACTTGGTCTTATCCTTGGCATCCACCGCCCAGGACGTGGCCAGGCCGGGGATCAGCACGCTGGGCCCATCGGCCTTGGACAGGTCCCAGTGCGTGAGCGCGTCGTACATCGGGATGCCGGTGAAGCGGTTGCCTTCGAAGCCCTGGTCGGGCTGGCCCAGCGTGCGCGGGATGTCGGCAGCGGTCATGGCGATGCGCAGGACCTTTTCCTGGGCCAGCGCACCGGCCGAGACGGCCAGCAGTGCGCTGGCCAGCATTGCGCCCCGCAGGGCTCCCGAGGTCTTGCGCCAGGTCGGCTCGAATCGTGTCATCTCGACTCCTGCTCATGGAGGGTGGGCTTGTGGCCCGGTCATACAAACGCTCCGCAAGCCTCGGGCCAGGGGCCCTCCACCTCGGAACCGGCGGGCATGGTGCGATCCATGCTTGTACGGTTTTGTATGCAATCGATATGCCAGACCCTCGCCGCCTCACACCTGCGTCTTCTCCGAAGACTGCCTTCTGAAGGACCGCATAGCGCACCAACACGGGGCAATCGGCCACTCCGATGCCACGTCTTGGGGCGGTTCGCGCTCCTTTTTGTATGCATTTTTGACCACACCGCCTGCCGGACGACACCATGAAGATCCTGGTCCTCAACCCCAACACCTCGGCGGCAATGACCGCCGGCATCGCCCAGGCGGCCCGTAGCGTGGCCGCGGCAGGCACCGAGATCGTGCCCGCACACCCCAGCTTCGGGCCGGTGTCGATCGAAGGGCACTACGACGAGGCGATCGCCGCGGCCGGCGTGGCCGAGCAGGTGCGCACCTCGCACGCTCAAGACGCCGACGCCGTGGTCATTGCCTGCTTCGGCGATCCGGGCCTGGACGCCGCGCGCGAGGCGCTCGACGTGCCCGTGCTGGGCATTGCCGAGGCGGCCTTCCATGCCGCCAGCTTCCTGGCCACGGGGTTCTCGGTGGTGACGACGATGACGCGCACCTGCGTGATCGCCGAACGTCTGGTGCAGCGCTATGGCTTCGAGCGCCACTGCCGCGGCATCCATGGCACCGACATCCCGGTGCTGGACCTCGAGCACGGCGGCGACGAGACAGTGTTGCGCATCGAGCGTGCCGCCCGCGATGCCCTGGCCCGCGACCGCAGCGGCGCCATCGTGCTGGGCTGCGCCGGCATGGCGACCCTGTGCGCCCATCTGCAGCAGCGCCTGGGGGTGCCGGTGATCGATGGCGTGGCCGTGGCCGTCAAGTTCGCCGAGAGCCTGGCCGCGCTGGGCTTGCGCACAGGCAAGCGCGGGGACTATGCCGCCCCCTTGCCGAAGGCCTATCGGGGATGGGCGAAGCCGCTGGGCTGGTGATCAGTCCAGCACCGGCAGCACCGTGTCCTTGAGGGTGCCGCGGGCGTGCTCGTAGTCGGGCAGGACCGAGCGCACCACGTCCCAGAAGCGCGGGCTGTGGTTCATCTCGCGCAGGTGCGCGAGTTCGTGCGCCACCACGTAGTCGATGGTGGGCAGGGCGAAGTGGATGAGGCGCCAGTTCAGGCGAATGGAGCCGTCGGCCGAGGCGCTGCCCCAGCGCGTCTGCGCCGACGAGAGGCTCAGGCGCGTGTAGCGCACGCTCAGGCGGTCGGCGAAATGCCGGCAACGCTCTTCGAAGATGCGCCGCGCCTGGCGCTGCAGCCAGCTCTGCACTGCGTCGCGGATCTGTTCCGGGCCGGCGTGCTGGGGCAGCCCCACGTGCAGGGCCAGGCGAGGCACGCCGGGCAAGGCATCGGCATCGGTATTGAGCACCGCGCCGGTGGCGCGCGGGTCGAGCACCACGATCACGGTCTCGCCCAGGAAGGGCACGCTGGCGCCATCGCGCCATTCCACCCGGGCCTGCTGCAGCCGGTGGTTGCGCTCGTTCTGCTCGGCCAGCTTGCGCAGGATCCAGCGAGCCTTCTCCTGCAGCGCGGCTTCGATCTCGCCCAGGCCCACCCAGCGCGGCGCGCTCACGGTCAGGCCTTCGGGGCCCACGACGAAGCCGATGGAGCGGCGCTTGGCGCGGCGCAAGGCATAGGCCACACGGTGGCCGTCGAGGTGCAGGCCGTGGGTGGCCTGGGGGTGGGCAAAAGCCACGGGCGGCAGGCTGCGCGGTGGGTCGTCGGCCGCCGGGGCCGCCACGGGAGTCGCGACGACCACCGGGGCGGGCTCTTGCGGGGGCGGCGGCTCCGCGCCGAAGAACAGCGACAACTGCTGCGGGTCGATGAGGCCGGGAGCCAAGCGTGCCATGGGCCGGCAGTATAGGGTCAGGCCCGCTGCGGTGCGTCGCCCGCGGTCGGCGCCGGTTGTTGCGGGTAGGCCTCGGGGTCGAGCCGGCGCATCTCGGCCTCGATCCAGGCTTCCACCTCGCGCATCAGTTCATCCGGCTCACGGCCGACCGAAGGCATCGGCTTGCCGATGGACACGTCGATCACGCCCGGCGACAGGACAAAGGATTTGCGCGGCCAGCAGCGCGCCGAGGTGACGGCGATCGGCACCACGGGCACGCCGGTGGCCACCGCCAGACGCGTCGCTCCCGACTTGTACACCCCTTGGTCGCCGCGCGGGGTGCGTGTGCCCTCCGGGAACATGATCACCCAGTTGCCCTGGGCCATCAGCCGCTGTCCCTGCTCGGCGACCTTGTTCCAGGCCTCCGCGCGCTTGCTGCGGTCGATGTGGATCATGTCGAGCCGTGCCATGGCCCAGCCGAAGAAGGGGATGTAGAGCAACTCCCGCTTGAAGACGTAGCACAGAGGGTGGCTCATCAGGCACGGAAAGGCGAAGGTCTCCCAGGTGGACTGGTGCTTGGGCGCCAGGATCACGGCTTGGTCGCCGAGGTTGTCCATGCCCTGCACGCGAGCCCGCACACCGCAGATGACGCGGGCCCCCCACATCACCAGGCGCAGCCAGCCCACACAGGCCCAGTACAGCGGGTTGCCGCGCACAAACACCGACATCAGCAGCACCCCCAGCGCCCAGGGAATGACCGTCACGATCATCCACAGCACGAACAGGGCGGAACGAACGACTCTCATCAATGCAAGCCTCCAAAGCCGGAACTCGTGCCGGCAGTGTCGCCACGGGTCTCGCGATCGCGCTGGATCAGGTGCTGGGCCATGGCTTCGAGGCTGTCGTGCACCTGGGTGCCCGGCACCTGGGCGGCCAGGGCGGCAAAGTCCTCGTCGCTCATGCCCTCGCACCGGCCGGTGCGCAGGAGATGGGGTTGGCAGCCGGCCGCCTGGGCGGCCTGCAGATCGCGCACGGTGTCGCCGGCCACCACCATCTCGCCCGGCGGCACGCTGAAGCGTTCGCTGATCTTGAGCAGCAGGCCGGGGGCGGGTTTGCGGCAGTCGCAGCCGTCCTCGGGCGTGTGCGGGCAGATGAAGACCGCATCGATGCGCCCCCCCTGGCGAGCCAGCAGTTCGTTCATGCGCTGGTGCACCGCGTTCAGGCCCGACATGTCGAGCAGGCCCGTGCCCAGCCCCGGCTGGTTGGTGGCCACCACCACATGCCAGCCGGCATGGTTGAGCCGGGCCACCGCATCCAGCACCCCCGGCAGCGGCTCCCATTCCTCGGGCTGGGCCACGTGCTCGGTGCGGTAGCGATTGAGCACACCATCGCGGCCGAGCACCACGAGCTTGAGCTGGCGTTCGATGGGGCGCTGTGCGGGCATGACGGTCTCCTCAGGCAGCCAGGCGGGACAGGTCGGCCACGCGGTTCATCGCGGCGTGCAGCGTGGCCAGCAGGCCCAGCCGGTTGGCACGCAACGCAGGGTCATCGGCATTGACCATCACACCATCGAAGAAGGCATCCACCGGCGTCTTCAAGGCGGCCAGGGCCTGCAGGGAAGCGGTGTAGTCGCCCTGCTCGAAGGCCGCATCGGCCTGGGGCTGCACGCGTTGCAGCGCCTCGTGCAGCGCGGCCTCGGCCGGCTCCTTCAGCAAGGCGATGTCCACACGCGCATCCACCGTGCCTTCGGCCTTCTTCAGGATGTTGCCCACGCGCTTGTTGGCTGCGGCCAGTGCGGGCGCCTCGGGCAGTCCGGCAAAGGTGCGCACCGCGGCCAGGCGGCGCGGCACCTCGCCCAGACGCTCGGGGCGCAGCGCCAGCACGGCCTCCACTTCCTGGGCGCTGTAGCCCTGCTCGCGCAGCAACACGGCCAGGCGGTCGAAGACGAAGGCCAGCAGCGCCGCGCGCGGGTCCGTGATGCGTTCGCCAAAGGCCGGCACCGCAGCGGAGATCAGCTCGGGCAGGTCCAGCGGCAGGTTCTTTTCCACCAGCAGGCGGATCACGCCCAGCGCATGCCGGCGCAGCGCAAACGGATCCTTGTCGCCCGTGGGCAGCTGGCCGATGCCGAACAGGCCCACCAGGGTCTCCAGCTTGTCGGCCAGGGCCAGCACGGTGCCGGTGTGGTTGCGCGGCAGCGCATCACCGGCGAAGCGCGGCTTGTAGTGGTCTTCGATGGCGATGGCCACGCCATCGCGCAGGCCTTCATGGCGGGCGTAGTAGCCGCCCATGATGCCCTGCAGCTCAGGGAACTCGCCCACCATGTCGGTGAGCAGGTCGGTCTTGGCCAGACGCGCGGCCTGATCGACCTTGTGGGCCAGCATCTGCAACTCGTCGTGCGACTGCACCGAGGCGGGCTGGTGCTCACCCAGCTGGTGCACGATGGCCCGCGCGATCGCCTGTACCCGCTGCATGCGATCGCCCTGGCTGCCCAGCTTGCCGTGGTAGACCACCTTGTCCAGGCCGGGCACGCGCGACTCCAGCGTCTTCTTGCGGTCCTGGTCGAAGAAGAACTTGGCATCGGCCAGGCGCGGACGCACCACGCGCTCGTTGCCGCCGATCACGGCGCTCGGGTCCTCGGGGCTGATGTTGCTCACCACCAGGAAGCGGTTCGTGAGCTTGCCCTGGGCATCGAGCAGCGGAAAGTATTTCTGGTTCGCCTTCATCGTGAGGATGAGGCATTCCTGCGGCACCTCGAGGAACTCGGCCTCGAACTGGCCCACCAGCACGTTCGGGCGCTCGACCAGCGCCGTCACCTCGTCGAGCAAGGCCTCGTCGTCCACCGGCTTCACGCCCCCGCCGACCTTCGCGGCGGCCTCGCCCAGCTGGCGCACGATCTCGGCGCGGCGAGCCTCGAAGCTGGCGATCACGGCGCCGTCATGACGCAGCTGCTCGGGGTAGCTGTCGGCCTCGTGAACCTCGATCGGGTCGCGCGTGGCCTCGAAGCGGTGACCGCGCGTCTGACGGCCCGCGGTGAGGCCCAGGGCCTGCACGGGCACCACGTCGCTGCCCCACAGGGCCACCAGACCATGGGCGGGGCGCACGAAGTGCACGCTGCTCCAGCCGTCGGCCAGCTGGTAGGTCATCACCTTGGGGATGGGCAGTTTGGTGATCGCTTCGTCCAGGGCCTTCTGCAGGCCTTCGGCCAGCGTTGCGCCCGGCGCCAGGCTGTCATGGAAGAGCACCTCGGCCTTGCCGTCGTTCACCCGCTTGAGCTGGCCCACCACGCTGGCGTCCAGGCCCAGCGCGCCCAGCTTCTTCAGCAGGGCGGGCGTGGGTTGGCCCTCCGGCGTGAGGCCCACGGCCACGGGCATGAGCTTCTGTTGCACTGCGCGGTCAGCCGCCCGCTCGGCCACCGCCTCCACCCGCACCGCCAGCCGGCGCGGCGAGGCGAAGGGCGTAGGCACCACAGCCGCGTCCACCAGCCCCTGGGCCTTGAGGCTGTCGGTCAGTGCGGCGGCGAAGGCCTCGCCCAGCTTCTTCAGCGCCTTCGGGGGCAGCTCTTCCACGAAGAGCTCGACCAGCAGGTTCTTCTTCATCGTCATGATCAGGCGGCCTTCTTCTCGAGCTGGGCCAGCACGTCGTTCGCCCATTCACGCGGAGCCATCGGGAAGCCCAGGCGGGCGCGGCTGTCGAGGTAGCTCTGCGCCACCGCACGCGCCAGGTTGCGGATGCGGCCGATGTAGGCGGCGCGTTCGGTCACGCTGATCGCCCCACGCGCATCCAGCAGGTTGAAGGTGTGCGCGGCCTTGAGCACCTGCTCGTAGGCCGGCAGGGCCAGCTGCTGGGCCATCAGGTGCTGGGCCTGCTTCTCATGTGCACCAAAGGCCGTGAGCAGGAAGTCCACATCGCTGTGCTCGAAGTTGTAGGCCGACTGCTCCTGCTCGTTCTGCAGGTACACGTCGCCGTAGCTCAGGCCTTCGGTCCAGGTCAGGTTGTAGACGTTGTCCACGCCCTGCAGGTACATGGCCAGGCGCTCCAGGCCGTAGGTGATCTCGCCGGTGATGGGCTTGCAGTCGATGCCGCCGACCTGCTGGAAGTAGGTGAACTGCGTGACTTCCATGCCGTTGAGCCACACCTCCCAGCCCAGGCCCCAGGCGCCCAGCGTGGGGTTCTCCCAGTCGTCCTCGACGAAGCGCACGTCGTTGGCCTTGAGGTCGAAGCCCAGCGCCTCCAGGCTGCCCAGGTACAGCTCCAGGATGTTGGCCGGCGCGGGCTTGAGCACCACCTGGTACTGGTAGTAGTGCTGCAGGCGGTTGGGGTTCTCGCCGTAGCGGCCGTCCTTGGGGCGGCGGCTGGGCTGCACGTAGGCGGCTTTCCAGGGCTCCGGGCCGATGGCGCGCAGGAAAGTGGCGGTGTGGCTGGTGCCGGCACCCACTTCCATGTCGTAAGGCTGCAGCAGCGCGCAACCCTGGCGTGCCCAGTAGTCCTGCAGGCGCAGGATGATGTGCTGGAAGGTCAGCATGGTGTGTGTCGTGAAGAAGCAGTCGGGAGGCGGCGCCCGCCAGGGCACCGCCCTCGGCGAAACCCTGGATTCTAGGCGCCCACCCTGCGGCTGCGGCGCCACGCCGCGGCGCCCACGATGCCCAGGGCCAGCGCCAGCAGCGGCCACAGGGCCAGGGCCGACACCCAGCGGGCGTACGGGGTGCTGCCCTCGCGCCCCTCCACCTCGCCCACCAGCACCCCCTGGGTATGGGGAGCGAGCCAGGCACTCACGCGGCCGCGGTGATCGATCACCGCCGTCGCCCCGGTGTTGGTGGCACGCACCAGGGGGCGCTGGAACTCCAGCGCGCGCAGCCGGGAGATCTGCAGGTGCTGGTCCACCGCCTCGGTCGGGCCGAACCAGCCGATGTTGCTGACGTTGGCGATCACGGTGGCCTGGGCCTCGCCCACGAAGTTGGCCGCCAGTTCCTCGCCAAACAGGTCTTCGTAGCAGATGGTGGGTCGGATGCGCTGCCCGTCGAACTCGAAGGGTCGGGTCTCGCGACCGCGGGTGAAGTCGCCCAGCGGCATGTTCATCAGGTCCACGAACCAGCGGAAGCCGAAGGGAATGAACTCACCGAAGGGCACCAGGTGGATCTTGTCGTAGCGGTACATCGGCTGCCCAGGCGCCAGGCCCGCCACCGAGTTGGTGTAGCCCTCGGTGAAGTCGCCCAGGGGTACGCCGATCAGCGCGGCCGTCTCCCCTTGCGAAAAATGCGCCGCCAGCGCCTCCCAGTAGCCCTCGGGCTGCTGGGCGGGCAGCAGCGGGATGGCGGTTTCCGGAGCGATCACGAGATCGGTGCGCGCCGAGACCAGCTCGCGGCCCAGCCATTCCAGCGTGGCCGGCAGGTGTTCGGCCGAGAACTTCTCGTCCTGGGCGACATTGGGCTGCAGCAAGGTCACGTCGAAGCGGCCAGTGGCCCGCGTGAAGTCGGCCGGTGCGGCCGCGGCGGCCAGCACCAGCGCCAGGGGAGGCACCCAGGCGGCCACCAGCATGCGAGGCGAAGACCGGCCCCACGGGGCCCCCGCCACCACTGCGGCGGCCAGCCAGGCGGCCACGAAGCCCATGCCATAGACGCCCACCCATGGTGCCAGCGTTGCCAGCGGCCCATCGCTGTGGGCGTAGCCCGCCGCCACCCAGGGAAAGCCGGTGAACAGCAGGCCCCGGGCCAGTTCGGCGAGCAGCCAGCAGGCCGCAAAGAGCATGGCATCGGCCGCCGGACGGCCGCTGCGCAGGCGCACGAAGGCCGCCAGGGCCAGGGCCAGGTAGAGCGCCAGCGCCGCCGACAGCGCCGCCACCGCCAGCGCCGAGAGCCAGGCCGGCATGCCGCCATAGCGGTGCATGCTGATGAAGAGCCACCACACCGACCCCGCCAGCCAGGCGAAGCCGAAGAGCCAGCCCAGTCCCGCCGCCCGCCGCGCCGTGGGGGCACGCATCACCCGCCAGGCGAGCACGGCCGTGGCCAGCAACTGCAGCGCCCAGCCTTCGCGGGGCGCAAAGGCCTGGGCATGCGCCCAGCCCGCCAGCAGCGCAATGAGCGCGTCCAGCGCCGCCGGCATCAGGCCTCAGGCGCGGGCACGGGCGCGGTCGCCGGCGGTTCGGGACTGCGGGTCACCTTGAACCAGCGCACCGCGCCGGAGCGCGTGAGCATCACGGAAAACCGCAGGCCGCCGATGTCCACCGCTTCGCCGCGGCGGGGGACATGGCCGAGTTCATGCGCCACGAGGCCCCCGATGGTGTCGAAGTCCTCCTCGGGCAGCAGGGTGCCGAAGGCCTCGTTGACGGTCTCGATGTCGGCATCGCCGGCCACGCGCTGGCTGCCGTCGGCCAGGGTGTAGATGCCGTTGTGGGCATCCTCCTCGTCGAACTCGTCCTCGATCTCCCCGACGATCTCTTCCAGCACGTCCTCGATGGTGATGAGGCCCGCGGTCTTGCCGAACTCGTCGACCACCAGCGCCAGGTGGTTGCGGTTGGAGCGGAAGTCGCGCAGCAACTCGTTGAGTCGCTTGGACTCGGGCACGAAGACGGCCGGACGCAGCAGCGTGCGCAGCTTGAGTTCAGGCGCGCGCTGCAGCTTGAGCAGGTCCTTGGCAAGCAGAATGCCGATGATGTTCTCGCGCTCCCCCTCGAACACCGGGAAACGCGAGTGCGCCGTGTCGATCACGATGCGCAGCAATTCCTCGTAGGGGGCGTGGATGTCCAGCAGGTCCATGCGGGGAGCCGCCACCATCACGTCGCCAGCCGTCATGTCGGCCATGCGCAACACGCCTTCGAGCATGAGCCGCGACTCCGGCTCGATCAGCTCCCGGTCTTCGGCATCCGCCAGGGTTTCGAACAGCTCGTCCTTGGAATCGGGCCCCGGAGAAAGGAATTCCACCAGGCGTTCGAAGAAATTGCGCTTGTCGCCCGAGGGGCGGGCCGGGCGTCGAGGGTGAGGGTCGGACATCGCTTGCGCGAGGAGTTCAGATCGCCCAAGGATACCCCAGGCCTGTGACCGGGCGTATCCAGGCCCGAAACCTGCTTGACAAGATCGATACACTCGGCTCAAGCCTTGAAGCGCCGGCAGGCGCCCTCATCTCCTGGCACGCCCCTTTTGCGACGGACCCATCATGAGCCTCATTCCCGCCACCATCCTCACCGGCTTCCTGGGCAGCGGCAAGACCACGCTGCTCAAGCGCGTGCTCAGCGAAGCCCACGGCCAGAAGATCGCTGTCATCGAGAACGAATTCGGCGAGGAGAACATCGACAACGACATCCTGGTGGCCGACACGAACGAGCAGATCATCCAGATGAGCAATGGCTGCATCTGCTGCACCATCCGCGAGGATCTGCGCTCCACCCTCACCGACCTGGCCGCAAAGCGCCGCAAGGGCGAGCTGCAGTTCGACCGCGTGGTGATCGAGACCACCGGCCTGGCCGACCCCGGCCCCGTCGCCCAGACCTTCTTCATGGACGACGAGATCGCCGAGAGCTTCCTGCTCGACTCCATCCTCACGCTGGTGGACGCCAAGCACGCCGACCAGCAGCTCGACACCCGCCAGGAGGCGCGCCGCCAGGTGGGCTTTGCCGACCAGATCTTCATCAGCAAGACCGACCTGGTCGAGGCCGGCGCCGTGGACGCCCTGGCCCACCGCATCAAACACATGAACCCGCGCGCGCCACAGCGCCGGGTGCATTTCGGCGAGGTGCCCATCGCCGAAGTCTTCGACCTGCGCGGCTTCAACCTGAACGCCAAGCTCGAGATCGACCCCGACTTCCTGAAGGAGGACGATCACGACCACCATCATCACCATGACCATGATCACGACCATGAGCATGGCGAGCACTGCGACCACCCGCACCACCACCACCACGACGACGACGTGAAGTCCTTCGTCTTCCGTTCGGACCGCCCCTTCCATCCGGCCAAGCTGGAAGACTTCCTGGGCGCCATCGTGCAGATCTACGGCCCGCGCATGCTGCGCTACAAGGGCGTGCTGAACATGCAGGGCACCGACCGCAAGGTGATCTTCCAGGGGGTGCACCAGCTCATGGGCAGCGACCTGGGCCCCAAGTGGGCCGAGGGCGAAGATCGCACGAGCAAGATGGTCTTCATCGGCCTGGACCTGCCCCAGGACATCTTCCGCCAGGGCCTGGAGCAGTGCCTGGCCTGAGCGGCCGGCCACGGGGCGGGAAAACTCCCACGCACGATGACGCGAGATCGCTACAATCCGCGGCGCCCTTGGGGGTGGATGGCCCGTCTGGCCTGGCCCCAAGGTTCTTCTTCCCCGAATTCGAGAAGAGCAGGTATATAACTGCCACTGCGAGGAGACGGAACGTGAGCAAAACCCCGGCCCAGCGAGCCACCCCAGCCAAGACGGCGGTCAAGAAGACTGCGGCTGCGGCTCGCACCAAGGCAGACCCGGTGGCTGCGAAACCCGCAGCCAAGAAGGCGCCGGCCGCCAAAACACCCGCTCGCGCCGCGACCCGTCCGGTTGCGCCCGCCAAGAGCAGCCCCAAGGCCCGCCCCCAGGCGGCCACCGCGCCCGCTCCGGCACCGGTCGCAGCTCCCCGCCCCAGCCCCGCCAAGGCCTCGTTTGCCGACACCCTGGCGGCGCGACAGTCCCCACCAGCCATCATGAACAAGTCCCCTGCTGTCCTCGACCAACCCCGTACCGCCGCGCCGGCCGACCCCAAACTGGCCAATGCCTGGAAAACCAAGGCCGGCAAGGACCTCACCGACGCCGAGGTGCTGGCCATGCCCGACACGGAGTACATGAGCGACAAGCAGCTCGAGTTCTTCCGCCACAAGCTCCAGACGCTCAAGGAGGATCTGCTGAGCAATGCCGGCGAGACCACCGAGCACCTGCGCGAAGACACCTCCATCGTGCCGGATCCGGCCGACCGGGCCACCATCGAGGAAGAACACGCCCTGGAGCTGCGCACCCGCGACCGTGAACGCAAGCTTTTGAAGAAGATCGCCCAGGCCCTCGCCCGCATCGAGGCCGGCGACTACGGTTTCTGTGACGAAACCGGCGAACCCATCGGCCTGGGGCGCCTCATTGCCCGTCCGACCGCTACACTGTCCCTGGAAGCTCAGCAACGGCGCGAGTTGAAACAGAAGATGTTCGGAGACTGAACAGCTCGGTCTCCCCCAGGTCATGTCGGAACCCAAAGACAACAACCCCGGTTTCCTGCGCAAGGTCGTCCGGTTCGTATCGAACCCGACCACCGATTGGGCCGACCTGAGCCAAGGGGCTCCCGAATCGCGCGAGAGCGAATACGCCAAATCCGAGCTGAAGGCGATGATCGAGCGCAAGCGGCGCAACGACTTCGTCCGCAAGCGTGAGTTCGACATGTTGCGCAAGGTCCGCCGCGAAGGCCTGACCGACGCCAACGTGGGGCTGCTCGAAGCCAGCTCCAATCTCGACGAAGTCGACCTGCGCGGCGCCTTCGTGCGCTCGGACGTGGTCGAGGTCAAGGCCAAGATCGACGAGATCGAGCAGCAGATGGTGGGCGAGTCCATCGGCGCACGCCGCACGCCGTCCTTCTACAACGCGCCCACCCAGCCTGCCGGGCTCGGTGGGCCCTCCACGCGCTCGCTGGGGACTGAACCGCCGGCCGGCCCGAGCGGCCCCGGAGCGCTGGACTTCCCCGCCGGGCCACCCGCGGTGGTGACCGGCCCGGCCGAGGCACCCCCAGCCGTTGCGACACCGGCACCGGCCCAGGGACGTCCTGCCGCGCTCGGGGAAGGGTTCTCGGTCGAAGTGGCTGAAGTCGTCCACGACCCGGAGCTGGACGAGGCCGTCATCGCCTTCGCCAATGCCGATTTCGACGCCTGCGAGCAGTCTCTGGGCAGCATGGTGCAGATGGGCGCCAGCCGCTCGCAGCACGCCGACACCTGGATGGTGCTGTTCGATCTTTACCGCGCCACCGGCCAGCAGCCCAAGTTCGAAAGCCTGGCGCTCGACTATGCCCAGCAGTTCGGCTGGTCGGCCCCGCAATGGTTCTCGCTGCCGCGCATGGTGGCCGATGCCGCCGCCGAAGAGGCGCCGATGACCGGCGCCGCCCGCCTGGACGGCCAGATCGGCTGGGTCTGCCCGGAGTTGCTGGATGTCGAGGCGGTGGCCCGTCTGCGCTCGCAGAGCCTGCAGATGCCTCTGCCCTGGGTGCTCGACTGGGGACCACTGCGCAGCGTGGATGTGGAAGCCGCCTCGCACCTGAGCGAGCTGTTCCGCCACTGGGCGCGCGAAGCGCTGGAGATGCGCTGGCTGGCTGGCGAGAAGCTGCTGCAGATCCTCTCGGACTCGGCCCCCACCGGCGTGCGAGATGCCGACCCGGCCCTGTGGCTGCTGCGTCTGGACGTGCTGCGTCTGGCGAACCGGCCCGACCAGTTCGATGAAGTCGCCATCGACTACTGCGTGACCTACGAAGTCTCGCCACCCTCCTGGGAAGCGGCCCGCTGTGTGGTGAAGTTCGGCAGCGGCAGCGGCGCGCCCTCGGCCTCGTCGGCGCCGCTGTCGGTCGTGAGCGACGTCTCCACGAGCTTCGTCGAGTCCCAGCTCGCCGACGACGCCCTGGTGGAGGTGGCCTCCCTGGAGCTGTCCGGCCAGTTGGTGGGCGACATCTCGGAAACGCTCAAGGGCCTGGACGCCCGCCTGGGCAAGGCCTCGATCGTCAACGTCTCGTGTACCCGGTTGATCCGCGTGGACTTCATCGCCGCCGGCGACCTGCTCAACTGGGTGCTCAACCGCCGGGCCGAGAACCGCCAGATCGTCTTCGAGGAGACCCACCGGCTGGTGGCGCTGTTCTTTGGTGCGATGGGCATCACCGAACACGCCCGCGTGAAGGTGCGCAACATCTGAGCGGCGCCCCAGGCCCCGCACCGGCCCCTGGTGGGGCCTTTTTTCATCCCGGGCGCAGCGCGTGCTTGAATGCCGGCATCACGCCCCCAGTTGAGACGCTTATGGAACCCTATCACGGCACCACCATCGTGAGCGTGCGCCGCGGCAACCTGGTCGCCCTCGGCGGCGACGGCCAGGTCACGCTCGGCCACATCGTCGTCAAGGCCTCGGCCCGCAAGGTGCGCAAGCTCTACCGCGACCAGGTCCTGGCCGGCTTTGCCGGCGCCACGGCCGACGCCTTCACCCTCTTCGAGCGCTTCGAGGCCAAGCTGGAAAAGCACCAGGGCCATCTCGTGCGCGCCGCCATCGAGCTCACCAAGGACTGGCGCACCGACCGCGTGCTGCGCCGCCTGGAGGCCATGCTGGCCGTGGCCGACCGCGATGCCTCGCTCATCATCACCGGCAATGGCGACGTGCTGGAGCCCGAGCACGGCATCATCGCCATCGGCTCGGGCGGCGCCTACGCCCAGGCGGCCGCTCGGGCCCTGCTGGACCACACCGAGCTGGCCGCGCCCGACATCGTGAAGAAGTCGCTCGAGATCGCCGGCGACCTGTGCATCTACACCAACCACCACCACACCATCGAGGTGCTGGCATGAGCGCCATGACGCCCCAGGAGATCGTCTCCGAACTCGACCGCCACATCATCGGCCAGCAGCAGGCCAAGCGCTCGGTGGCCATCGCCCTGCGCAACCGCTGGCGCCGCCAGCAGGTGGACGAGAAGCTGCGTCCCGAGATCACGCCCAAGAACATCCTGATGATCGGCCCCACCGGCGTGGGCAAGACCGAGATCGCACGCCGCCTGGCCCGCCTGGCCGACGCCCCCTTCATCAAGGTGGAAGCCACCAAGTTCACCGAGGTGGGCTATGTGGGCAAGGACGTGGACTCCATCATCCGCGACCTCGTGGACATGTCGGTCAAGCAGACCCGCGAGGCCGAGATGCGCAAGCTGCGCTCGCGCGCCGAGGATGCCGCCGAGGAGCGCGTGCTCGACGTGCTGGTGCCGCCCCCCCGCAGCGACTTCGGGCTGACCCCCACCGCGAGCCCCGACAACACCGCCCGCCAGACCATGCGCAAACGCCTGCGCGAAGGGGTGATGGACGACAAGGAGATCGAGATCGAGGTGGCCGACCCCAAGCCCTCGCTCGAGATCATGGGCCCGCCCGGCATGGAGGAGATGACCGAGCAGTTGCGCGGCATGTTCTCGCAGTTCGGCGCCGCCAAGCGCAAGACACGCAAGCTCAAGATCGCCGAGGCCCTGAAGCTGCTCGTGGACGAGGAAGCCGCCAAGCTGCTCAACGAGGACGAGATCAAGACCCGAGCGCTGGCCAATGCCGAACAGAACGGCATCGTCTTCATCGACGAGATCGACAAGGTGGCCTCGCGCTCGGACGTGGGCGGTGCGGACGTGTCGCGCCAGGGCGTGCAGCGCGACCTGCTGCCGCTGGTGGAGGGCACCACCGTCAACACCAAGTACGGCATGGTCAAGACCGACCATATCCTCTTCATCGCCTCGGGCGCCTTCCACCTGAGCAAGCCCAGCGATCTCATCCCCGAACTGCAGGGCCGCTTCCCGATCCGCGTGGAACTCGGGCCGCTGTCGGTGGACGACTTCGAAGCCATCCTCACCCAGACGCACGCCAACCTCACGCGCCAGTACCAGGCTCTGCTGGCGACCGAAGGCGTGACGCTGAGCTTCACGCCGGAGGGCATCCGGCGCATCGCGCAGATCGCCTTCGACGTGAACGACCGCACCGAGAACATCGGCGCGCGTCGCCTGTCCACGGTGCTGGAGAAGCTGCTCGATGAAGTGTCCTTCGAGGCCACAAGGCTCGAAGGACAGACCGTCACGATCGACGCGGCCTACGTGGACAGCAAGCTCGCCGAGCTGTCGAAGAACGAGGATCTCTCGCGCTACATCCTCTGAGCGCAGCGCCGTCAGCGGGCGCGTTTGGCCTCGGCACGGCGCTCGGCGATGTGCAGGAGGCCGTCGAAGATCAGGGTCTCGACCAGTTCGAATGACTGGCCCAGGTGCGGGGCCATCTTCCAGCCCGCCCCGCCGGTGAGCCAGCAACTGGGGGCCTCGCCGCAGCGCGCCTCGATGTTGCGGTGCATGCGGTCGATGGCGCCGGCGATCGCAAAGGTCCCGCCCGAGGTCAACGCATCGCTGGTGTTGGTGGGAAAATCGCAGACCTCGCCGGTGGGCACGCGCAATCCCGCCGTGCCCCCTTCCAGCGCGCGCAGCATGATGCCGTGGCCGGGCAGGATGAACCCTCCCAGAAAATGGCCACTGGCATCGAGCGCATCCACCGTCACGGCCGTGCCCACCATCACCACCAGGGCGGGGCGGGGCTCGCTTCTTTGCAGCAGGTGCCAGCGCGCGCCGATCATGGCCACCCAGCGGTCCGCGCCCAGGCGGGAGGGGTGATCGTAGCCGTTGGTGATGTCGTCCTCCTGGCTGCTGGCCACGACCCACACCGGCGCGAAATCCCACAGTTCCTCGATCTGTTCCTCCACCCGGCGGCGCACGGCGTCGCTGGCCACGCAGCAGCCGATCATGGCCTGCGGCGGCAGGAGGTCCTTCCATTCCTCTTCGGCCAGGGTGTCGATGTTCTCGATGAACACCGCGCCATGCGCCAGCAGGCGTGCGCCTGGGTGCATGGCGTCATAGACGGCCCACTTCAGGCGCGTGTTGCCGATGTCGATGGCCAGGAAACTCATGGGGTGGCATTATGGGTGCGATAGGCGCCGGATGGGCGCCAAGTGCAGGAGACACCATGGCCCCACCCCGTTTTCCCGCCTTGAAGGACAAGCGCTTCGACGGCTGGCACTTCCACCAGGCCGATGGTCAGGGCAAGCTCGCGCCGGTCCACCTGGACAGACTTTCGCCAGACGACAAACCCTTCGGGAACGGGGCGAAGAACGGCGACAAGGAGCGCGTGGAGCAGCTGGCGCAGGAACTCGATCTGCTGCAGGAGCACTTCTACGCCGACGGGCGACACAAGCTGCTGGTAGTGCTGCAGGGCATGGACACCAGCGGCAAGGACGGCACCGTGCGCAGTGTCTTCAGCCGCATGAGCCCACTGGGCGTGCACACGGTGCCCTTCAAGGCGCCCAACAGCACGGAGCTGGCCCATGACTACCTCTGGCGCGTGCACCAGCGCGTGCCGCGTGCCGGCGAGATCGTCATCTTCAACCGCAGCCACTACGAAGACGTGCTCGTGCCCGTCGTCGAAGGCTGGATCGACGCGGACGAGGCCCAGCGCCGCTACCGCCACCTCTGCGACTTCGAGCGGATGCTCACCGAGACCGGTACGGTGATCGTGAAGTGCATGCTGCACATCTCGAAGGACGAGCAGAAGGAGCGGCTGCAGGCCCGGCTGGACGACGTGGAGAAGCACTGGAAGTTCGACCCGCGCGACCTCCAGGCCCGTGCGCGCTGGGACGCCTACCAGCAGGCCTACCAGGCTGCGCTGGCCGCCACCGCCACACCCTGGGCGCCCTGGACCGTGATCCCGGCCGATTCCAAGACCCACCGCAACCTGATGGTGGCCACGCTGATCCGCGACGTGCTCCAAGGCCTGGACCTGCGCTACCCCCTGCCGGACTTCGACCCGAAGAGCGTCCGCATCGAGTGACACCCTAGGGTTATCCATAGGTCTGGCGGCGATCGGGCGGGTTCAGGCGACTTTGGTGGCATGATTGACGTTGACGTAAACGTCAATTCGATCCGCCACTCCACCGTCCCCACAGGCAGTACCGAGATGACCGACCTTTCCGCCGAATACCAGGCCCTGGCCGCGTACCGTCCGACCCACAAGGTGCGTTTCGTCACCGCGGCCTCGCTCTTCGACGGGCATGACGCCTCGATCAACATCATGCGGCGCATCCTGATGAGCATGGGCGCCGAGGTGATCCACCTGGGCCACAACCGCTCGGTGGACGAGGTGGTGACCGCCGCCCTGCAGGAAGACGCTCACGGCATCGCGATCAGCTCCTACCAGGGCGGGCACGTCGAATACTTCAAGTACATGGTGGACCTGCTGCGCCAGCGTGGCGGCGAGCACATCCAGGTTTTCGGGGGCGGTGGCGGCGTCATCGTGCCGGCCGAGATCCGCGAGCTGCACGACTATGGCGTGGCGCGCATCTACAGCCCCGAAGACGGTCAGCGCATGGGCCTGCAGGGCATGATCGGCGAGATGCTGATGCGCGCCGACCAGGACCTCTCGGTGCATGCGCCGCACGACCTGGCCGCCCTGCAGGGCGGCACCGAGGCCGCCTGGCGCGCCCTGGCCCAGCTCATCACGGCGCTCGAAGCCGGTGCCGCGCCCGCGGCCCTGCGCGACGCCCTGCATGCCCAGGCCGCCCAGGCGCACATCCCCGTGCTGGGCATCACCGGCACGGGTGGGGCGGGCAAGTCCAGCCTCACCGACGAGCTCATCCGCCGCTTCCGCCTGGACCAGGACGACGCGCTGCGCATCGCCGTCATCAGCATCGACCCCTCGCGCCGCAAGAGCGGCGGCGCCCTGCTGGGCGACCGCATCCGCATGAATGCGATCGCCCCCTGGCAGCAAGGCGCGCGCGTGTACATGCGCTCGCTGGCCACGCGCGAGGCCGGCAGCGAGATCAGCCAGGCCCTGCCCGACGTGATCGCAGCCTGCAAGGTGGCCGGCTTCGACCTCGTGATCGTCGAGACCTCGGGCATCGGCCAGGGCGATGCGGCCATCGTGCCGCACGTGGACGTGCCGATGTACGTGATGACACCCGAGTTCGGCGCCGCCAGCCAGCTCGAGAAGATCGACATGCTCGACTTCGCCGAGTTCGTGGCGATCAACAAGTTCGACCGCAAGGGCGCGCTCGACGCCCTGCGCGACGTGGCCAAGCAGGTGCAGCGCAACAAGGAGGCCTTCGGCCAGCGCCCCGAGGACATGCCCGTCTTCGGCACCATGGCCAGCCGCTTCAACGACGATGGCGTGACCGCCCTGTACCAGGCGCTGTGCCCCCGCCTGGCCGAACTGGGCCTGCCCGTGAAGGCCGGGCGCCTGCCGGCCGTGGCCACCCGCCACAGCACCCACCAGAATCCCATCGTGCCGCCCGCGCGCACCCGCTACCTGGCCGAGATCGCCGACACGGTGCGCGGCTACAAGGCCCGCTCGCGCAAGCAATCCGCCCTGGCCCGCGAGATCCAGCAGCTGCGCGCCTCGGCCCGCATGCTCAAGGAAGCCATCCCCGAGAAGAACAAGGCCGTCGAGGCATTGATCGAACAGGCCGAGCGGCGCGAAGCCCAGCTCGAACCGATGGCGAAGAAGCTGCTGGCCCAATGGCCTCAGATGCAGCAGGCCTACGCCGGCGACGAGTACGTGGTGAAGATCCGCGACAAGGAGATCCGTACCGCCCTCGTGCACACCACGCTCAGCGGCAACAAGATCCGCAAGGTGGCCCTGCCCACCTACGAGGACGACGGCGAGCGCCTGAAGTGGCTGATGCTGGAGAACGTGCCTGGCAGCTTCCCCTACACCGCCGGCACCTTCGCCTTCAAGCGCGAAGGCGAGGACCCCACGCGCATGTTCGCCGGAGAGGGCGACCCGGCGCGCACCAACCGGCGCTTCAAGCTGCTGTCCGAAGGCATGCCGGCCAAGCGCCTGTCCACGGCCTTCGACTCGGTGACGCTCTATGGGGCCGACCCCGACCCGCGCCCGGACATCTATGGCAAGGTGGGCAACTCGGGCGTGTCCATCGCCACGCTGGATGACATGAAGGTGCTGTACGGCGGCTTCGACCTGTGCAACCCGAGCACCTCGGTGTCGATGACCATCAACGGCCCGGCGCCCACCATCCTGGCGATGTTCATGAACACCGCCATCGACCAGCAGCTCGACAAGTTCCGCGCCGACAACGGCCGCGAGCCCACCGATGACGAGGCCCAGAAGATCCGCGAATGGGTGCTCGAGAACGTGCGCGGCACCGTGCAGGCCGATATCCTGAAGGAAGACCAAGGCCAGAACACCTGCATCTTCTCGACCGAATTCAGCCTGAAGGTGATGGGCGACATCGCCGAGTACTTCGTGCACCACAAGGTGCGCAACTTCTATTCGGTGTCGATCAGCGGCTACCACATCGCCGAGGCCGGGGCCAATCCGATCAGCCAGCTGGCCTTCACGCTGTCCAACGGCTTCACCTTCGTGGAAGCCTACCTGGCGCGCGGCATGCACATCGACGACTTCGCGCCCAACCTGAGCTTCTTCTTCAGCAACGGCATGGACCCGGAGTACACCGTGCTCGGCCGCGTGGCGCGGCGCATCTGGGCCGTGGCGATGAAGGAGAAGTACGGTGCCAACGAGCGCAGCCAGAAGCTCAAGTACCACATCCAGACGAGTGGCCGGTCCCTGCACGCACAGGAGATCGCCTTCAACGACATCCGCACCACGCTGCAGGCGCTGATTGCCATCTACGACAACTGCAACAGCCTGCACACCAACGCCTACGACGAGGCGATCACCACGCCCACCGAGGAATCGGTGCGCCGTGCGATGGCCATCCAGCTCATCATCAACCGCGAGTGGGGCCTGGCGAAGAACGAGAACCCCAACCAGGGCGCCTTCATCATCGACGAACTCACCGAACTGGTGGAAGAGGCCGTGCTGGCCGAGTTCGAGAAGATCGCCGAGCGCGGCGGCGTGCTGGGTGCGATGGAGACCGGCTACCAGCGGGGCAAGATCCAGGAAGAGAGCATGCACTACGAGATGCTCAAGCACACCGGCGAGCTGCCCATCATCGGGGTGAACACCTTCCGCAACCCGCACGGCGACCCCATCCCCGAGTCGCTGGAACTCGCCCGCTCCACCGAAGCCGAGAAGCAGTCGCAGCTCGCGCGCCTGGCCGACTTCCATGCCCGCCACGCCCACGAGGCACCGGCCATGCTGCAGCGCCTCCAGCAGGCGGTGATTGACAACCGCAATGTCTTCGAGGTGCTGATGGACGCCGTGCGCTGCTGCTCGCTCGGCCAGATCACCCACGCGCTCTTCGAGGTGGGCGGGCAGTACCGGCGCAACATGTGACCCCCCTTTGCCGCGGGGTTGCCGTCTGGCGGCGCGCCGCGAGAATGCCGGGATGGCATTCCCCGCACTGCGACACCTGCCCTGGACGCTGACCCTGGTCTGCGGCTCGGCCGCGGCCGTGGTCGACCCTGCCACCGGCCGCTGGATGCCCGGCATCGGCGACCCCACCGTGATGGGCTGGCTGACGGTGCTCGCCTACCTCGCGGCCGCCGGCCTGGCCTTCGTGAACCTGCTGGCCGCCCGCCGCACGCGCCTGCCCTTGCACTACTGGGGCGCGCTGGCCGCGCTGATGGTGTTGCTCGCACTGAACAAGCAGCTCGACCTGCAGACCTGGTTTTCCCAGTTCGGGCGGGACCTGGCCGTCTCGCAGGGGTGGTACGACCACCGGCGCGTTGTGCAGGTGGCCTTCATCCTGCTGCTGGCTGCGGGCGCGGTGACCGCGTCGGTGCTGTTGTGGCAGCTGCTGCGCCACAGCTGGCGGGGTTACCGCCTCAGCGCCGTGGGCGTGGCCCTGTTGCTGGCCTTCATCGTGATCCGCGCCGCCACCTTCCATCATATCGACCTCCTGCTGGGCTGGGGCCTGGCCGGTGTCAATCTGAACCATCTGCTGGAGCTGGGGGCCATTGGACTCATTGCGGCGGGGGCCTGGCAATGGCGCAAGTTCCACCGCAAGACCGTGCGCGATTTCTTCCTGCGCCACATCGGCGTGATGCGCTGAGCACCCTCACTCCTGCAGCGCGCGGAACACCTGACGCTGCAGGCCCTGCAGGTCGAGCACACGCAGTCCGCCGTATTCGATGCGGATGAGCCCCAGGTCCTGCAGCACATGCAGGGCCTCGTTGACCCGCTGCCGCGACAGGCCCACCAGCGCCCCGAGCTCCTGCTGCGTGATGCGCAGCAGATGACCCACGCCGGGGTAGAGGATGGGGTGGAAGAGCGCGGCCAGGCTGCGGGCGACGCGGGCATCCGGATCGTTCATGCGGTCGATCTCGCGTGCGGCGATGAACTGGCCCAGGCGCTCGTTGAGCTGGCGCATCACGAAACGGTTGAAGGCGATGCTGTTGTCCAGCAGCCAGTGGAAGGTCTCGATGTCCAGCCCTGCCACCGTGCTGCGGCGCAAGGCCTGCACGTTGTAGCGATAGGGTTCGCGCTTGAGCAGCGTGCCCTCGCCGAACCAGGCGCCGGGCGGCAGCCCGGCGAAGGTGATGGGCGTGCCCGCCGAGGAGTCGTTGCTCATCTTGAGCAGTCCGTCGATCACGCCGAACCAGTAGGTGGGGGCCTTGCCGATGCGGCACACGAGATCGCCCGGCTCGGTCTGCACGACCTGGATGCGCTCGGACGCCAGGCGGCGGTCCTGCTCGTCAAGATGTGCCAACCAGGGCACATCGGCCAGCTCGGCCTCGCTGGGCGATCGAGCACGGCGCAGCAGCGCGCCAGCGGGAGGCCGGCGATTGACCGGCAGGTCGTCGGACATGTCTGCAGGCACGGGTTATTCCCCAGGGGGGCGACCCTAGGATTGTCGTTACAACGACAACACGGCGTCAAACATCTGCCTAGCATCCCTGGCATGCAATGAGCCGGCGTGCGTGACCGGCTCCACCAGGAGACCACGGTGCAGACCACCTTTCCGAAGCTCTTGCTCGAGCATGCGGCCCGCCGCCCCGGTGCCCCCGCACTGCGCGAGAAGGAATACGGCATCTGGCAGACCCTGAGCTGGGCCGACCTGGCCACGATGGTGCGCCACCTCGCCTGCGGCCTGGCCCAGGCTGGCCTCCAACGCGGCCAGCACGTGGTGGTGGTGGGCGAGAACCGGCCCCGCCTGTACGCCACGATGCTCGCCGCCCAGTCGCTCGGGGCCGTCCCCGTGCCGCTGTACCAGGACGCCGTCGCGGCCGAATTCGTCTATCCGATCAACAACGCCGAAGTGGCGTTCGCCGTGGTCGAAGACCAGGAGCAGGTGGACAAGATGCTGGAGGTGCGGGAACAGTGCCCCCGGCTCGGCCACATCTGGTACGACGATCCTCGCGGCCTGCGCAACTACCGCGAGCAGGGCCTCGCGTCGCTGGACGAGTTGATCGACACGGGCCGCGGCTTCGATGCCGCGCAGCCGGGTTTCTTCCAGGCCGAGGTGGACAAGGCCGCGCCCGAGGATGTGGCCGCGATGTTCTTCACCTCCGGCACCACCGGCAACCCCAAGGGGGTGGTGCACACCCACCATGCACTGATCGACCGCGCCCAGGCCGGCGCCACCTTCGACAAGCTCACGGCCGACGAAGAGGTGCTGGCCTACCTGCCGCCGGCCTGGATCGGCCAGAACTGCTTCAGCTACGCCCAGTGGCTGGTGTGCGGCTACGTGGTGAACTGCCCCGAGTCGTCCGCGACCGTGATGATCGATCTCAAGGAGATCGGCCCCACCTACTACTTCGCGCCGCCACGCATCTTCGAGGGCCTGCTCACCAGCGTGATGATCCGCATGGAAGACGCCGGCCGCTTCAAGCGCTGGCTCTTCCGCCGATTCATGGACGTCGCCCGCCGCGTGGGCCCGGCCCGCATGGACGGCAAGGCGCTTTCCCTGGGCGATCGCCTGCAGTACGCCCTGGGCAACTTTTTCATCTACGGCCCGCTGCGCAACACCCTGGGCATGAGCCGCATCCGCGTGGCCTACACCGCGGGTGAAGCCATCGGCCCGGACCTTTTCACCTTCTATCGCTCCATCGGGATCAACCTCAAGCAACTCTACGGCTCCACCGAAACCGCCGTGTTCGTCTGCCTGCAGCCCGACCATGAGGTGAAAGCCGACACCGTGGGCGTTCCCATCGACGGTGTGGAGATCAAGCTCGACGACAACGGCGAGCTGCTGATCCGCTCGCCCGGCCTGCTCAAGGAGTACTACAAGAACCCCCAGGCCACCGCCGAGGTCAAGACCGCCGACGGCTGGTATCGCAGCGGCGATGCAGGCTTCCTGGACGCCACCGGGCACCTGAAGATCATCGACCGGGCCAAGGACGTGGGCCGCATGGCCGACGGCTCGATGTTCGCGCCCAAGTACATCGAGAACAAGCTCAAGTTCTTCCCCCACATCAAGGAAGCCGTGGCCTTCGGCGACCAGCGCGACAAGGTCTGCGCCTTCATCAACATCGATTTCGAGGCTGTGGGCAACTGGGCCGAGAAGCGCAACCTGCCCTATGCCGGCTACACCGACCTGGCACAGAAGCCGGAGGTCTATGAACTCATTCGGGAGTGCGTGGAAAAGGTCAACGCCGACCTGGCCCAGGACGAGAAGCTCGCAGGCAGCCAGATCAGCCGCTTCCTCATCCTGCACAAGGAACTCGACGCCGACGACGGCGAGCTCACCCGCACGCGCAAGGTGCGCCGCGGCTACATCGGCGACAAGTACGGCGTGCTCGTCGAGGCGCTGTACGGCGGCAAGGCCTCGCAGTACATCGAGACGCAGGTCAAGTTCGAGGACGGACGCACCGGCATGGTTTCGGCTGACCTGCGCATCGCCGACACCCAGACCTTCCCCATCGTGAAGAGGGCCGCCTGATGACCAATGCCACCGCACTGCGTGCGCCGCTGCCTGTCAGCGCCGACGCACCCGCCGCCAACGACGCTGCGCCCCCCGTGGCCAGCCGCAAGATCGGTGATGTCATCCTGGACGTGCAGAACATCTCGCTCGCCTTCGGCGGCGTCAAGGCGCTCACCGACATCAGCTTCAACGTCCGCGAGCATGAGATCCGCGCCATCATCGGCCCCAACGGCGCCGGCAAGAGCTCGATGCTCAACTGCATCAACGGCGTCTACCAGCCGCAGCAGGGCTCGATCACCTTCCGCGGCAAGACCTTCAAGCACATGAACTCGCGCCAGGTGGCCGAGATGGGTGTGGCGCGCACCTTCCAGAACCTGGCCCTGTTCAAGGGCATGAGCGTGCTCGACAACATCATGACCGGGCGCAACCTGCGCATGAAGAGCAACCTCTTCTGGCAGGCGCTGCGCTGGGGCCCGGCCGAGCGCGAGGAGATCGCCCACCGCGAGTTCGTCGAGCGCATCATCGACTTCCTCGAGATCCAGGCCTACCGCAAGACGCCCGTGGGCCGCCTGCCCTATGGCCTGCAAAAGCGCGTCGACCTCGGCCGCGCGCTGGCGATGGAGCCCCAGGTGCTGCTGCTCGACGAGCCCATGGCCGGCATGAACGTGGAAGAGAAGCAGGACATGAGCCGCTTCATCCTCGACGTGAACGACGAGTTCGGCACCACCATCGTGCTGATCGAGCACGACATGGGCGTGGTGATGGACATCTCCGACCGGGTCGTCGTGCTCGACTACGGCAAGAAGATCGGCGACGGCACCCCCGACGAGGTGCGCAGCAATCCCGAGGTCATCAAGGCCTACCTGGGCACCAGCCACTGAGGATCGACGATGGGCTTTTTCCTGGAAACCCTGTTTGGCGGCCTGATGGCCGGCATGCTGTACTCGCTCATCGCCCTGGGCTTCGTGCTCATCTTCAAGGCTTCGGGCGTCTTCAACTTCGCGCAGGGCGCGATGGTGCTCTTTGCCGCGCTGGCCATGGCGCGCTTTTCGGAGTGGATCCCGCAATGGACCGGGATCGAGAACCAGATCTTCGCCAACATCGGTGCCTTCGTCCTGGCCATGGCGGTGATGGTGGTCGTCGCCTGGCTCATCGAGAAGCTGGTGTTGGGCAAGCTCGTCAACCAGGAGGGCATCACGCTGCTGATGGCCACGCTGGGCATCACCTACTTCCTGGACGGCGCCGGCCAGACGATCTTCGGATCGGACATCTACAAGATCGACGTCGGCCTGCCCAAGGAGCCCCTCTTTCTCTTTGAGAGCACCTTCGAGGGCGGCGTGCTGATCGGCAAGGAAGATCTCTACGCCGCCGGCATCGCCGCTGCCCTGGTGATCGTGCTCACGATCTTCTTCCAGAAGACCGGCACCGGCCGTGCGCTGCGCGCCGTGGCTGACGACCACCAGGCCGCACAGTCCATCGGCATCCCGCTCAACCGCATCTGGGTCATCGTGTGGAGCGTGGCGGGCTTCGTGGCGCTGGTGGCCGGGATCATCTGGGGTTCCAAGCTGGGCGTGCAGTTCTCGCTCTCGCTCGTGGCGCTCAAGGCCTTGCCCGTGGTGATCCTGGGCGGCCTCACCTCGGTGCCCGGCGCCATCATCGGCGGCCTGATCATCGGCGTGGGTGAAAAGCTCTCGGAGATCTACCTTGGCCCCATGCTGGGCGGGGGCATCGAGATCTGGTTCGCCTACGTGCTGGCCCTCGTCTTCCTGCTGTTCCGCCCGCAGGGGCTGTTCGGCGAAAAGATCATCGATCGCGTCTGAGCGAAAAAGGAGAACAAGATGCTCTACCGTGAGAACGGCCAGTTCAAGACCAGCTATCGCAACGACCTGGCCATCTTCCCGATCGCTCAGGACCGCATCGCCATCTGGCTGATCCTGGCCTTCGCCGCCATCGTCGTGCCGGCCTTCGCGTCGGAATACCTCTTCCGCGCCATCCTCATCCCCTTCCTGATCCTGTCGCTCGCCGCCCTGGGCCTGAACATCCTGGTGGGCTACTGCGGCCAGATCTCGCTGGGCACCGGCGCCTTCATGGCCGTGGGAGCCTACGCCGCTTACAACTTCCAGATCCGCATCGAGGGCATGCCGCTCATCGCCTCGCTGCTGATGGGGGGCCTGTGCGCCACGGCGGTGGGCGTGTTCTTCGGCATCCCCTCGCTGCGCATCAAGGGCCTGTACTTGGCGGTGGCCACGCTGGCCGCCCAGTTCTTCACCGACTGGGCCTTCCTGCGCATCAAGTGGTTCACCAACAACTCGGCCTCGGGCACGGTGTCGGTGTCGAACCTGGAGGTGCTGGGCTGGCGCATCGACACGCCCATGGAGAAGTACCTCTTCTGCCTGGCCTTCGTCGTGGTGTTCGCACTGCTGGCCAAGAACCTGGTGCGTAGCGCCATCGGCCGCGAGTGGATGGCCATCCGCGACATGGACGTGGCCGCTGCGGTCATCGGCATCCGTCCGGTGTACGCCAAGCTCACCGCCTTTGCCGTGAGCTCCTTCATCGTGGGCGTGGCCGGCGCCTTGTGGGGCTTCGTGCACCTGAGCTCCTGGGAGCCGGCCGCCTTCAGCATCGATCGCTCCTTCCAGCTGCTCTTCATGGTCATCATCGGCGGGCTGGGTTCGATCATGGGCAGCTTCTTCGGGGCGGCTTTCATCGTGGTGCTGCCCATCCTGCTCAACCAGGTGCCGCTGTGGCTGGGCGTGCCCATCTCCACCGCGCTGGCCTCACACCTGGAGTTCATGATCTTCGGTTCGCTCATCGTCTTCTTCCTGATCGTCGAACCCCACGGCCTGGCCCGGCTGTGGTCCATCGGCAAGGAGAAGTTGCGCTTGTGGCCCTTCCCCCATTGAGTCCCCGCGGACGTTCCCTCCCTCGAACATCAACACGCACCCCGAGTGCATCCACCCCTAGGAGACAGGCATGAAACTCAAGTCGCTCGCTCTGGCCGCCACCTTGGCAGCCGCCGGTGCTGCCGCCCTGGTCACCGCCACGGCGGCCCAGGCCCAGGCCAAGGAACAGTTCTTCCCCGTGCTGGTGTACCGGACCGGCGCCTACGCGCCCAACGGGGTGCCTTTCGCCAATGGGTATGTCGACTACCTCAAGCTTGTGAATGCCCAGGGCGGGATCAACGGCGTGCCCGTCATCTGGGAAGAATGCGAGACCGGCTATGCGACCGACCGGGGCGTCGAATGCTACGAACGCCTGAAGGGAAAGAACGGCGGTGCCACCGTGTTCCAGCCGCTGTCCACCGGCATCACCTTCGCCCTGACCGAGAAGGCGCCCATCGACAAGATCCCGCTGATCACGGCCGGATACGGTCGGTCCGAGTCGGCTGACGGCGGCGTCTTCAAGTGGAACTTCCCGCTGCTGGGCACCTACTGGGTGGCGGCCGACATTCTGGTGCAGCATGTAGGCAAGCAGCTTGGCGGGCTGGACAAGCTGCGCGGCAAGAAGATCGCCCTCGTCTACCACGACAGCCCCTACGGCAAGGAGCCCATCCCGCTGCTGCAGGAACGCTCCAAGATGCACGGCTTCGAACTCACCACCATCCCCGTCACGCATCCTGGCGTGGAGCAGAAGGCCGCCTGGTTGCAGATCCGCCAGCAACGCCCAGACTACGTCTTCCTGTGGGGTTGGGGCGTGATGAACTCCACCGCGCTGAAAGAGGCCGTGGCCACCGGCTATCCGCGCGACAAGATGTACGGCGTGTGGTGGGCTGCGGCCGAACCCGACGTGAAGGACGTGGGCGATGCCGCCAAGGGCTACAACGGCCTGGCCATGCAGCATGGTGTCGAACCCAATGCCAAGGTCGTCAAGGACATCCTGACGATGGTCCACGGCAAGAACCAGGGCACCGGCCCCCGGGACGAAGTGGGTTCCGTGCTCTACATGCGCGGCCTCATCTCTGCCATGCTGGCCGTCGAAGGCGTCAAGCGTGCCCAGGAGAAGTATGGCCGCGGCAAGGTGATGACCGGCGAGCAGACCCGGTGGGGCCTGGAAAACCTGGCGCTGGATCAGAAGAAGCTCGACGCCCTGGGCTTCGCTGGCGTGATGCGCCCGGTCAGCACATCCTGCAACGATCACATGGGCTCGGCCTGGGCGCGTATCCACACCTGGGACGGCGCCAAGTGGAACTTCACGTCCGACTGGTATCAGGCCGACGAGCAGATTCTCAAGCCCATGGTGCGGGCGGCTGCCGACAAGTACGCGGCAGAGAAGAAGCTCCAGCGCCGCGCTCCTTCGGATTGCCAGGGCTGACCCACCCCCTACGCGCTTCGCGCGCCCCCTCGCGGGGGCCGCGCCTGCGGACCGGCGAAGCCGGTTCCGCGGCGCGTGCTTGACAAGGACTGTGCAATGTCGACACCGCTACTCAATGTCAACGGCATCGAGGTCATCTACAACCACGTGATCCTCGTGCTCAAGGGCGTCTCCCTGCAGGTGCCCGAGGGGCGCATCGTGGCCCTGCTGGGTGGCAACGGCGCCGGCAAGACCACCACGCTGCGCGCCGTGAGCAACCTGCTCGCCGGCGAGCGCGGCGAAGTCACCAAGGGGTCGATCACGCTGCGTGACGAGCGCATCGAGAAGCTCACGACGGCCGACATGGTCGAGCGCGGCGTGATCCAGGTGATGGAAGGCCGGCACTGTTTCGGCCACCTCACCATCGAGGAGAACCTGATGACCGGCGCCTACACCCGCAAGGACGGCAAGGCGGCAGTCAACGCCACGCTGGAGAAGGTTTACAACTACTTCCCCCGGCTCAAGACCCGCCGTACCTCGCAGGCGGCCTACACCTCCGGCGGCGAGCAGCAGATGTGCGCCATCGGCCGTGCGCTGATGGCCAACCCGAAGATGGTGCTGCTCGACGAGCCGTCGATGGGCCTGGCGCCGCAGATCGTCGAAGAGGTGTTCGAGATCGTGAAGGACCTCAACACCAAGGAAGGCACGACCTTCCTGCTGGCCGAGCAGAACACCAACATGGCGCTGCGCTATGCCGATTACGGCTACATCCTCGAGAACGGCCGCATCGTGATGGACGGCGAGGCCAAGGCCCTGGCCGAGAACGAGGACGTCAAGGAGTTTTACCTCGGCATGGGCGGCGGCGACCGCAAGAGCTTCCGCGACGTGAAGAGCTACAAGCGACGCAAGCGCTGGCTGGCCTGAGCCCATGAGCGCCGACGACTTCTTTGCGCCGCCGCCCTTCAAGCCCGACGCTGCGCTGGTGCAACTCAAGCGCAGCCTGCGCGAGATGAGGCCGCTGGTCGAGCGGGGCGAGGGCTTCGAACTGCAAGGGCAGGCCGTGCTGCAGCTGTCGGCCCACGGCGACCACCTGCAGGTGCGCGTCGCCAGGAAACCCGCGCGCAGCCCCGAGTGGGACACGCGCCAACTGAGGAACGCCGCCGAGGTGCGCAGCTTCACCGACGAAGTGAAGCGCCGCCTGGCCCGATGGAGTGAGGAATGAGCGCCACGTCCGAGTTCTTTGACGCGCTGGAGACCCGCGATCCGTCCGAGCGCGAATCGGCCCTCATGGCCGCCTTGCCCCGCCAGATTGCCCACGCCCAGGCCCGCACGCCGGCCTTTGCCCAGACCCTGGAAGGCGTCGACGCGCGCAGTATCACCAGTCGCGAAGCACTCGCCCGGCTGCCGGTGACGCGCAAGCACGAATTGCTCGAGCGGCAGAAGGCACATCGCGCCGTGGACGCGTTCGGGGGCTTCTCTGCCATCGGCTGGCACGCCATGTCCGGCCGATCCGGCGCGCGGCGCGTCTTCCAGTCGCCGGGTCCCATCTACGAGCCCGAGGGCGAAGCGAGCGACTACTGGCGCATGGGCCGCGCCCTCTTTGCCGCCGGCTTTCGCCGCGGCGACCTCGTCCACTGCAGCTTCAGCTACCACCTCACCCCCGCCGGCTCGATGATGGAAACCGGCGCCCATGCCGTGGGCTGTACCGTCTTCCCCGGCGGCGTGGGCAATACCGAACTGCAACTGCAGGCGATGGCCGAACTGCGGCCTCAGGGCTATATCGGCACGCCCAGCTTCCTGAAGATCCTGCTCGACAAGGCGCAGGAGACGGGCGTGGCTCTGCCCAGCCTGCGCAAGGCCCTGGTCTCGGGCGAGGCCTTTCCGCCTTCGCTGCGCGAGCATCTGCGCGAACGGGGCATCGAGGGCTACCAGTGCTATGCCACGGCCGACCTTGGTCTCATCGCCTACGAAACCCCGGGCCGCGAGGGATTGGTGCTGGACGAAGGCGTGATCGTCGAGATCGTGCGCCCCGGCACGGGCGACCCCGTGCCCGAAGGCGAAGTCGGCGAAGTGGTGGTCACCACCCTCAACCCCGACTATCCGCTCATCCGTTTCGGCACCGGTGACCTCTCGGCCGTGCTGCCCGGGCGCTGCCCCACAGGCCGCACCCACACCCGCATCAAGGGATGGCTGGGCCGTGCCGACCAGACCACCAAGGTGCGCGGCATGTTCGTGCACCCGAGCCAGGTCGCCGAGATTGCGCGCCGCCACCCGGAGCTGGGCCGCGTGCGCCTGGTGGTGGAAGGCGAGATGGCCCAGGACCGCATGCGGCTTCAGGCCGAGTGCAGCCAGGCGCCCGGTGGTCTGGCCGAACGCGTGGCCGAATCCATCCGTGACATCACCAAGCTGCGTGGCGAGGTCCAGTTCGTGTCCCCCGGCAGCCTGCCCAACGACGGCAAGGTGATCGAGGACGCCCGGCGCTACGACTGACCCTGAAGCCCTCAGGGCATGGGCCCCAGGGCAATCCCGCATCCCGCCTTACGTAGTTTCCGGCATGGCAGGGGCGGGCTGCCGGCCTAGGATGGCCTCGCTGTTTGCATCCTGCATTTCGCCAACCTAGGAGATCGATCCATGAAACGCCTCTTGCTGGCCGCCACCGCGGCGTTCGCCATGGGCAGCGTTGCTGCCCAGGACTTCCCGGGCAACACCCCCGTCACCTTCGTGGTGCCCTTTGCCGCCGGCGGACCGACCGACAAGGTGGCCCGCGACCTGGCCGAAGCCATGCGCAAGCACCTGGGCGGCAACATCATCGTCGACAACCGCGCCGGCGCGGGCGGCACGCTCGGCGGCACCTATGTGGCCCAGGCCAAGCCGGACGGCCACACGCTGCTGCTGTGGCACATCGGCATTGCCACCTCCCCCGCCCTGTACCGCAACCTCAAGTTCAAGCCGCTTGAGGACTTCGAATACCTCGGCCTGATCAACGAGGTGCCGATGACGCTGATCGGCCGCCCCAACCTGCCGCCGAACAACTACGCCGAACTGGTGAAGTGGATCAATGACAACAAGGGCAAGGTCAACCTGGCCAATGCCGGCCTGGGAGCCGCCTCCCACCTGTGCGGCCTGCTCTTCATGTCGCAACTCAAGGCCGACATGACCACGGTGCCTTACAAGGGCACGGGCCCGGCGATGACCGACCTCATCGGCGGCCAGGTCGACCTGATGTGCGACCAGACCACCAACACCACGCCCCAGATCGCCGGCGGCAAGGTCAAGGCCTATGCGGTCACCAGCCCCAAGCGCCTGGCCACGCCCGAGCTGCGCAACCTGCCCACGCTGGACGAATCGGGCCTGAAGGGCTTTGACGTCTCGATCTGGCACGGCCTGTATGCGCCCAAAGGCACGCCCAAGCCGGTGCTGGACAAGCTGAACGCGGCCCTGAAGGAAGCCCTGAAGGATCCCGAGTTCATCAAGCGCCAGGAGGCCCTGGGCGCCGTCGTGACCACGGACAACCGCGTGAACCCGGCCGAGCACAAGAAGTGGGTCGAGTCCGAGATCAACAAGTGGGGCCCGGTCATCAAGGCGGCCGGCCAGTACGCCGACTGACCCTCACGGCTCCCCCTTCCCTGGCAACGGCCCGCACACGCGGGCCGTTCTACTTGGAGACGGGCTGGCCCTGCTGGCCCACCGGCTCCACCGACTGCGGCAGCAATTCGATCGTCACCTTGAGCCCGGGGACGGCCCCCATCAGCGCACGCTCGATGTCTGCGCGCCGGGTGGCCGCCAGCGACAGGCTCCAGTTCCCCGGGACATGCATGTGGAATTCGCAGAACTTGTGCCGCGCCGCCCGGCGCGTGCGCAGGTGGTCAAAGCGGATCTCGTCACTGGCCTGTCCGCTCAGCACGCGATCGATCGCGCGTTGCTCGGCTTCGCCCAGGGCCCGGTCCATCAGCCCGTCGATCGAGCGCCTCAGCAGGCTCCAGGCCTCGCGCGTGATGTTCAGTGCCACCGCGATGGCCAGCACCGGGTCCAGCCAGAGCCAGCCGGTCACTGGCACCAGCAGCACCCCGCCGGCCACGCCGATCGAGGTCCAGACATCGGTCATCAGGTGGCGGCCGTCGGCCTCCAAGGCGATCGAGTCGTGCTCGCGCGCGGCGCGCAGGAGCATCCAGGCCACGCCACCGTTGATCACCGAACTCACCACTGACAGCGCCACCCCCAGCCCCAGGGCCTCCAGCGGCTGCGGGGCCAGCAGGCGCTGGACCGCGGCCCAGATGATGGCCAGGGCGGCCCCCAGGATCAGCAGACCCTCGAAGCCGCTGGAGAAATACTCGGCCTTGCCATGGCCGAAGGGGTGATCCTCATCCGCTGGCGCATGGGCCACCGTCACCATGGCCAGGGCGAAGACCGCCGCGGCCAGGTTGACGAAGGACTCCATCGCATCCGACAGCAGGCCCACCGAGCCGGTGAGCCACCAGGCCGCCGTCTTGAGCGCGATGGTGGCCAGCGCCGCAGCGATGGACAGCTGGAGGTAGCGGGCAACCTTCATCGCGACGGCCTGCCGGCCGGGCTCAGGCGAGCGTCACGCGTGCGAACTTGCGCTTGCCCACCTGCACGACGAAGCAGCCGGCCTCGACCTTCAGGCCCTTGTCCGACACCACCGTACCGTCAATGCGCACGCCCCCTTGCTCGATCAGGCGCAGGGCCTCGCTCGTGGAGGGCGCCAGGCCCGCCTGCTTGAGCAGGGCCCCGAGCCCCAGGGGCGCGCCACCCAAGCTCAGCTCGGGAATGTCGTCGGGGATGCCGCCCTTGGCGCGGTTGACGAAATCCTGCTCGGCGGCGTCGGCCGCGGCCGCGCTGTGGAAGCGCGCCGTGATCTCCTTGGCCAGCATCACCTTCGCGTCACGCGGATTGCGGCCGGCCTCGACCTCGGCCCGGAGCGCCGCGATCTCGGCCTCGCTGCGCCAGCTCAGCAAGGTGAAGTACTTCCACATCAGCGTGTCGCTGATGGACATGAGCTTGCCGAACATGTCGTTGGCCGGCTCGGTGATGCCGATGTAGTTCCCCTTGGACTTGGACATCTTCTCGACGCCGTCCAGGCCCTCCAGCAGCGGCATGGTCAGGATGCACTGCGGCTCCTGCCCGTACTCCTGCTGGAGGTGGCGCCCCATCAGCAGGTTGAACTTCTGGTCGGTGCCGCCCAGCTCCAGGTCGCTCTTCAGCGCCACCGAGTCGTAGCCCTGCATCAGCGGGTAGAGGAATTCGTGCACCGAGATCGGCGATCCGGCCTTGAAGCGATCGTGGAAGTCGTTGCGCTCCATCATGCGCGCCACGGTGTACCTGGCAGCCAGCTGGATCATGCCGCGGGCCCCCAGGGCATCGCTCCACTCCGAGTTGTAGCGGATCTCCGTTCTTTCCGGGTCGAGCACCAGGCTCGCCTGGCGGTAGTAGGTTTCGGCATTGGCCTTGATCTGCTCGGCCGTCAGCGGCGGGCGGGTCGAGTTGCGCCCGGACGGGTCGCCGATCATCGACGTGAAGTCACCGATCAGGAAGATCACCGTGTGGCCCAGGTCCTGGAGCTGGCGCATCTTGTTCAGCACCACCGTGTGACCGATGTGGATGTCAGGCGCCGTCGGGTCCAGCCCCAGCTTGATGCGCAGTGGCACGCCAGTTGCTTCTGACCTGGCGAGCTTGTTCTGCCAGTCTTCCTGCGGCAACAATTCCTCGCAGCCGCGTAAGGAAATGTTCATGGCGGCGCGCACTTTGTCAGTCACCGGATATTTCGGCGACGTTGTTGACAAAGACGGGTCGCCAGACGGGGAAGACTGAGCCGGAGAGGTGGACATACGGGTTATTTCAGAGGTTGGGCGCAAGGGGCGGTTGTTATACTGCGCCGCACATATCAGTAGCCCCTGGCAAGCGCCTTGGATTCTAGTGGACCGGCACTGCCGGCCGCGGGGAAGCCAGGGGTGAAGTTCAACGCACGGGCGGGGCCCCGGCCGGTTCAGCACCGGTTCGGCGTGTCGCCCCAGAGCTGTACAGAATATCCGTGAAGTCGTTGGAGTCTTGGGAGCGCCCCGCGCGCCGCGCCGCCTTGTGGGCGCACCGCCATCATCGTGGCATCGCTGCGGCCGTCCTGGCCGTCCTCTTCGGCACGGCCATCACGGCCTTCGGCGTGGCGCCGCTCGCCCCGGATGCCGCCGACCTGCCCAAGCGCCTGATCGCCGAGCAGGTCGAGCCGCCCGACTGGCAGGCCCAGATCGAAGCCCTGGGTGAATTCGAGTTGCAACTCACCCGCAACGACCTCACCCGCAGCACCGACACCATCGACACGCTGCTTGCGCGACTGAACGTCACCGACGCCGAGGCGGCCAGCTTCCTGCGCAATGACCCCGTGGCCCGTCGGCTGCTGCAAGGGCGCGCCGGCAAGATGGTGCAGGTCCAGACCGGCCCTTCGGGCGAACTGCACCGCCTCATCGCCCGCTATCCGGCCGAGAAGACCGAACAGTTCTCCACCCATTTCACCCGGCTCACGGTGGAGCGCGATGCCGTGGGCCTGAAGGCCAAGGTCGAGCAGGGCGAGCTCAACGCCCAGGTGGCCCTGCGCAGCGGCACCATCGAGACCTCGCTGTGGGCGGCCACGGCGGCTTCCCAGATCCCGGACACCGTCACCATCCAGATGGCGGAGATCTTCTCCAACGAGATCGATTTCCGCCGCGACCTGCGCCGCGGCGACTTCTTTGCCGTGGTCTTCGAGAGCCTGGAAGCCGATGGCGAGCCCATCACCTGGAACCAGGCCGCCGGGCGCGTGCTGGCCGCCCAGTTCACCAACGACGGCCGCCTGCGTGAGGCCTACTGGTTCCATGACCCGGTGCTGCGCAAATCGGCCTATTTCGACGGCAAGGGCGAGAGCCTGCGCCGCGCCTTCCTGTCCTCCCCGATGGAGTTCTCGCGCGTGTCCTCGGGCTTTGCGATGCGCTTCCACCCCATCCTGAAGACCTGGCGCCGCCACCTCGGGGTGGACTATGCCGCCCCCACCGGCACGCCGGTGCGCACCGTGGCCGACGGCACCGTGGAGTTCGCCGGCTGGCAGAACGGCTACGGCAACGTGGTCTTCATCCGCCACACCGGCGGCCGCGTCACCGTCTATGCCCACCTCAGCCGCATGAACGTGCGCCAGGGCCAGCGCGTCGAGCAAGGCCAGCACATTGGTGCCGTGGGCGCGACCGGCTGGGCCACCGGCCCGCACCTGCATTTCGAGATCCGCGAGAACGGCCAGCACGTCGATCCGCTGCGCGTGGCGCGCTCCTCCGAGGCTTTCTCGATCTCGCCCTCCTCGCGCGTGCAGTTCCAGGCCCAGTCGCTGGCCTTCAAGAACCAGCTCGCGCTGGCCTCGCAGCGCCAGTTCGCCCAGGCAGAATGAGTCCGGGCCCGATGGAGGGCACATGAGCGAGCTCTACATCGGCCTGATGTCCGGCACCTCGCTGGACGGCGTGGACGGCGTGGCCGCCACCTTCGGCGAGGACGGCAGCATCCGGGTGCTCGCCCATGCCTCCCGTCCCTTCGACGAGACCCTGCGCCAGGAATTGCTGGCGTTGAACACGCCGGGCGACAACGAGTTGCATCGAGCCGCCCTCGCAGGCAACGCCCTTGCCCGGGCCTATGCCGACGTGGTGCAGCGCCTTCGATCCTCGCTGCCCAGCGACGCCGGTCCCGTGCGAGCCCTCGGAGCCCATGGTCAGACGGTGCGCCACCGCCCCGGCGAATTCGACGGCCAGGGCTACACCCTTCAGTTGCTCAACGCCGCCTTGCTGGCCGAACTCACCGGCCTGGATGTGGTGGCCGACCTGCGCAGCCGTGACGTGGCGGCCGGCGGCCAGGGCGCACCGCTCGTGCCCGCCTTCCACCAGGCCTGCTTTGCCCAGCCCGGCCGTGCGGTCGCCGTGCTCAACCTGGGGGGCATCGCCAACCTCAGCCTGCTGCCCCCCGACGGTCCGGTGCGCGGCTTGGACTGCGGCCCGGCCAACGTGCTGCTGGACCACTGGGCCCGACAGCACCTGGGCCAGGCCTACGACGCCCAGGGCTGCTGGTCGGCCCAGGGCCAGGTGCTGCCAGAGCTGCTGTCGGCCCTCCTGTCCGAACCCTGGCTGGGTCTGCCGCCGCCCAAGAGCACCGGGCGCGACCTCTTCCACCCCGGCTGGCTGCAGCCGCATCTCGATCGCGTCCCCGGGGCTGCGGCGGTGGACGTCCAGGCCACCCTGTGCGAGTTCACGGCCGCGTGCGCCGCGTCCCACCTGCAGCGGCAGGCTCCGCAGACGCAGGAACTCATCGTCTGCGGCGGAGGCGCCTACAACGCCGACCTGCTGGCGCGCCTGCGGGCCCGGCTGCCGGGTGTGGACGTGCTGAATTCGGACCAGCGCGGCCTGCCGCCGCTGCAGGTGGAGGCCGCGGCCTTTGCCTGGCTGGCCCGGGCACACGTCGAAGGGCAGCCCGGCAACTTGCCGGCCGTCACCGGCGCGTCGGGAGCGCGTGTGCTCGGCGCCCTGCATCGCGCCTGAAGCGCCAAATGCAAACGGCGCGCCACGAGGCGCGCCGCAAGGCTTCGAGAGCAGGCCGCGTCAGACCGAGAAGCTCGATCCGCAGCCGCAGGTGGTGGTGGCGTTCGGGTTCTTGATCACGAACTGGGCGCCCTGCAGGTCTTCCTTGTAGTCGATCTCGGCGCCCGCCAGGTACTGCAGGCTCATCGCGTCGATCAGCAGGGTGACGCCGTTCTTCTGCATCTGGGTGTCGTCGTCGTTGACCACCTCGTCGAAGGTGAACCCATACTGGAAGCCCGAGCAGCCACCGCCCTGCACGAACACGCGCAGCTTCAGCTCAGGATTGCCCTCTTCATCCACCAGTTGCTTGACCTTGTCGGCCGCACTGTCAGTGAAGACCAACGGTGCGGGCATCTCGGTGGAAGGGGATTCAAGAACGGCACTCATGCAAACTCCTGGAGGGCCTCCACGGCCCAATACGCTGCCATTATCCGCCGGATCAGCCGTTGTTGGAGGCCAGTTTCAGGGACGCCGCACCGCCACCGGGGCTTTCCTCGGACGCCGCGGTCGTTGCCACGGCGGCCGTCTCGCTGCGCAGCGGATGCAACTCGCCGTCGATCGTGGCGCCCTGGTGCATTTCCAGCGACTCGTAGCGCACATTGCCCACGATGCGGGCCTTGGGTTGCAACTCCAGCAGTTCCTCGGCCACGACCGGTCCTTCCACGGTGCCGTTGATGATCACGTGGGCCGCCTTGACCTTGCCGCAGACGCGGGCTTTTTCGCTGATCACCAGCACACTGACCGCCTCGCCGTGGGCAATGACGTCGCCGTGGACTTCGCCATCGATGCGCAGGCCCTCCGTGAAAGCCAGGCGGCCCTCGATGCGGGTGCCCTCGCCAATGAGGGTGCGGATGGGGGGCTGCTTCTTTTTCCCGAACATGGTGGTGCTCTCCAACGTGGCGGCCGATGCCCAATGCTCTTCAGAGCTTGAGCGTTTGCTGCGCCCGCACGGTGCCGTTGGCATCGATCACGCGGACATCGAGTTGTTGTACCACGGCACCGGGGGGAAAGTCGATGACGCCCTGCACGCGTTTGTAATGTTTGATAACCACGGCACGGCCGCCGTCAGGCCGTCCCTGGCTCCAGGCCTTGCCGTCCAGGCTGCCCGTGAGCCGGATTTCGTAGCGTCCGCGGAATTCGGGCTGGGCCCGGCCGTTCTGCATGATGAGCAATTGGTAACGCATTTGACCCGGCTGGCTGATCTCGGCCTGCAGCCCGCGCAGTGCCAGCGGCCCGTCTCCGGTGGTGGGCATCAGCCGCTCGAAGAAGCCGAGATCGTCCTGCAGGGCGAGATTGTCGGCCTCGAGTTGCCGGATCTGCTCGGCCAGGCGCTCCTGGGCCACGCGTTCCATCTTGAGCAGGCTTTCCGCCGTGTTGGCGATCGACTGGGCCTTGTCGCGCTCGGCGCGCACCTGCTGCAACTCACCCCGCAGCCGGGACAGCTCGGCCCGCTCGACACGATCCAGGCCGGCGATGTCCTTGCCGAACTCGAAGGCCCACAGCGCGATGGCCCCGGAAAACCCCAGCATCACCGCCAGGGCCGCCCAGCGCAGTGGCCAGGGCAGGTGGCTGCGCACCGTCATGCGCGGAGCGCTGACGGACAGGCGTCGCTTGATCAGCTTCCAGCGCAAACCCGGTCTCCGGCCGCGCTCAGGGCAGCACCGGCACCTGCAGCAGGCCCAGGGTCTCGTCGAGGCCGCACATCAGGTTCATGCACTGCACGGCCTGGCCCGAGGCGCCCTTGGTGAGGTTGTCCTCCACCACCAGCACCATGGCCAGATCGGGCGCAGGCTTGTGCACCGCGATGCGCACGAAGTTGGAGGCACGCACCGAGCGGGTCTCGGGCGCGGAGCCGGCCGGCATCACGTCCACGAAGGGTTCGTCGCGGTAGTGGGCCTCGAAGAGGGCCTGCAGGTCGGCCTGCTGGCCCGCCGGCGTGAGCCGGGCGTAGAGCGTGGAGTGGATGCCGCGGATGGCCGGGATCAGGTGGGGCACGAAAACACAGTGCACCTCGGCCGAGCCCGGGGCCACCCCGGCGATCACCCGCAGCTGCTGGTTGATCTCGGGGCCGTGGCGATGGCCCTTGACGCCGTAGGCCTTGAAGTTGTCGGACGCCTCGGCCATCAGGGTGTGCACCTCGGCCTTGCGACCGGCGCCCGAGACGCCCGAGGCGCAGTTGGCGATGAGGTGGGCCGCATCGACGAGGCCGGGTGTCCTGAGCAGCGGGGCGAAGCCCAGCTGGACGCTGGTGGGGTAGCAGCCCGGGTTGCCCACGATGCGGGCCCGGCGGATGGCCTCGCGATGCAGCTCCGGCAGGCCATAGACGGCCTCGGCCAGCAGGTCCGGGCAGCTGTGCGGCATGCCATACCAGCGCTCGAACTCGGCGGTGTCCTTCAGGCGGAAATCAGCTGCCAGATCGATGATCTTCACGCCGGCAGCCAGCAACTCGCGCGCCTGCGCCATGGCCACGCCATGGGGCGTGGCGAAGAACACCACGTCGCATTCATTCAGCCGGGCCTCGTCGGGCGTGGTGAAGGCCAGATCCACCCGGCCGCGCAACGAGGGGTACATGTCGGACACCGGCATCCCCGCTTCCTTGCGCGAGGTGATGGCGGTGATCTTCACCTGGGGATGCTGCGACAGCAGGCGCAGCAACTCGACGCCCGTGTAACCCGTTCCCCCGACGATGCCGACCTTGATCATGTGCCACTCTCCAGCGAAGAATCAGTCATTGTAGAAGCGGAAAGCACAAAGGCCACCCGAAGGTAGCCTTTGTTGCAACCGCCTTGCCAGCGACCGCCGCGGATCCGGCTTTGCCGGTCCGCCAGCGGTGCCCCCTTGAGGGGGCGGCCGCAGGCCGTAGGGGGTGGGGGGAGTCTCAGCGCTTGCTGAACTGCTTGCGGCGGCGGGCGCCGTGCAGACCGACCTTCTTGCGCTCGACCTCGCGGGCGTCGCGGGTCACGAAGCCGGCCTGGCTCAGCGAGGGCTTGAGGGCCGCGTCGTAGTCGATCAGGGCACGGGTCACGCCATGGCGCACGGCGCCGGCCTGGCCGGACTCGCCACCACCGTGGACGTTGACCTTGATGTCGAAGGCGCCGTCGTTGCCGGTCAGCACCAGCGGCTGCTTGACGATCATGATCGAGGTCTGACGACCGAAGTACTGGTCGACGGGCTTGCCGTTGACCACGATCTGGCCGGTGCCCTTCTTGATGAAGACGCGGGCCACCGACGACTTGCGACGGCCGGTGCCGTAATTCCAATTGCCGATCATCGCCGCTCCTTAGATTTCCAGCGTCTTGGGCTGCTGGGCGGTGTGCGGATGCTCGGCTCCGCCATACACCTTCAGCTTCTTGATCATCGCGTAGCCCAGCGGGCCCTTGGGCAGCATGCCCTTGACCGCCTTCTCCAGGACGCGACCGGGGTGCTTGGCCTGCATGTCCTTGAACTTCGTGGCGTAGATGCCGCCAGGAAAGCCCGAGTGACGGTAGTAGATCTTGTCCTCGGCCTTGTTGCCGGTGACGCGGATCTTGTCGGCATTGACGACGACGATGAAGTCGCCCGTGTCGACGTGGGGCGTGTAGATGGGCTTGTGTTTGCCACGCAGGCGCAGAGCGACTTCGCTGGCCACTCGTCCGAGCACCTTGTCGGTGGCGTCGATCACAAACCAATCGTGCTTCACGTCAGCGGGCTTGGCGCTGAAGGTTTTCATGAAAGTTCCGATCAGTGGAAATACAACCCGTGTGTCCTCGGCCTGCGCGACGGTCGGTGCTGCTTATGAAGCGCAGCCTCTTAGGCAGCGAAAGCCGATGAGCCGGCTCGTCATCCACAAGGACGGCGCACTGGCTCCTTTCCCCGGGGTTGCACTCGGGAAAACTCGTAAGTATACCTGCCCCTGAGTCAAAACCACAACGCCTGCGGGTGTGTGACCAATGCCCTTGGTGGGGCGATGTTTTGCAGGCATACTAGGGTTTACCCGAATCATAGAGGCATCCCATGGGCTACCCCGGTGATTTCCTGAGCCGGCCGAAGTATGGACTCGACCGGCATGCGCGCCCCGACCCCGAGGCCTCGACCTCTGCCCCGGCGGCCGCGCCCACCCCCTCCTGGCTGGTGAACTGGGTGCCCATCCGCGCCCTGGCACCCCGCCACCGCCCCCGCATCCTCGCCCACCTGCTGGCACTGGATCCGAGCGACCGTTATCTGCGCTTCGGCTACCCGGCCAGCGACGCCCAGATCGAGCAATACGTCGAGAAGCTGGATTTCGAGCGCGACGAGGTGTTCGGCATCTTCAACCGGCGCCTGGCGCTCATTGCCATCGCCCATCTGGCCTATCAGGCGCCCCAGCAGGTGAAGGGACAACCCGCCATGGTGGAGTTCGGGGTGTCGGTGTCCCCATCGGCCCGGGGCCGCGGCTATGGCGCCCGGCTGTTCAACCGGGCCGTGATGCAGGCACGCAATCGTCAAGTCGACACGCTCTACATCCACGCCCTCAGCGAAAACACAGCGATGCTCAAGATCGCCCGCAAGGCCGGCGCCACCGTGGTGCGGGACGGCAGCGAGTCGGAAGCCTGGCTGAAGCTCCCGCCCGACACCCTGGCCACCCATTTCGAGGCCCTGCTCGAAACGCAGGCCGCCGAAATGGACTACCGCTTCAAGCTCAACGCTCGTCGCTTCGATGCCTGGTTGGACGCGCTGGCCGAAGTGAAGGCCAACATCGCCCCTCACCGCCCTAGCAGCAGCTGACGGCAGGCGCCCCCTCGACTGGGCGATAGCCGGGCGCACGACGCCTGGCTAGCATGACGTTCATTGTGATGGCCCCGGGGTCTGTGCAGGCAAGCGGCCTGCCGCCCTACCGGCGGGCCCACGCCCGCAAAGGCCATGCAATCCTTGACCTTGATCGTCCTCGTCGTGGTGTCGGTGCTCGTCGGTGCCGCGGCCAGCTTGTGGCTGACGCGGCGCAGCCGGGCCGAGGCCTTGCCCCGAGAATGGCACCTCACCTTGCGCCCGGTCCTCAGCTCTGACGAACGGCGCATGTACCGGCAGCTCCGGGAAGCCTTCCCTGAGCATGCCATCCTGGTGAAACTGCCGCTCACCCGCTTCACCCAGCCCAGCGAAACCGACCGCGCCGGCTACTGGTACAAGCTGATCGGCAACCTGCACGTGACCTTCGCCATCAGCAACCTCAACGGCCGCGTGATTGCCGCGATCGACATCGAAGGCGCCCGCGGCGGGTCACGCCGGGCCACGGCGATCAAGACCGGCGTGCTGAATGCCTGCCGCGTGCGCTATCTGTGCTTCATGGTGGATGACCTGCCCTCGCTGCTGGAGGTGCAGCGTCTGGTGCTGCACGACGGCCCTCTGCCGATGCCGGCCACCCGAGGCGTCATCAGCGCCCCCACCCCGCTGGACGATGCACGCAGCACGCTCGCGCGCACCGTGCGCCAGCGTCGCGAGCAACGCAGCGCGCTGTGGCAGGACTCCACCTTCGCCCAGGACTCCTTCTTCGCCCCGGACAGCCGCCTCGATGGCTTGGTGGAAAGTGGTTTTGCCACCCTGCCCCCCGCCGAACCATCACGCGCACGCAATGACATCGGGGGCGTGGTGGTGGACGAGCCCGCCCCCTCGGTGGCCACAGGCCGCTGAAGATCGCCCCTCGGGGCGGCTAGCATGTGGGCATGACCGACTCACCCCACGCACATCCTTACGCCCGGCTCACACCCGACCTGGTGCTCGACGCCCTCGACCACGCCGGCTTGCGCGGCGACGGCCGGCTGCTGCAGCTCAACTCCTACGAGAACCGCGTCTTCCTCTGCCATCTGGAAGACGGCGACAGCGTGGTGGTGAAGTTCTACCGGCCCCAGCGCTGGAGCGACATACAGATTCTCGAGGAACATGCCTACGCGCAGGCACTGGCCCAGGCCGAAATCCCGGTGGTGGCGCCATTGGTGCTGATGGGCGCGGCCGCTGGCCAGACGCTGGGCCATTTCGACGGCTACCGGTTTTCGGTGAGTCCGCGGCGCGGCGGGCGCTCGCCGGAACTCGACGATCCGCTGACGCTGGAATGGCTGGGCCGCTTCATCGGTCGCATTCATGCGGTGGGCGCACTGCAGCCCTTTGCCCATCGGCCCGCCCTCGATGTCGCCAGCTTCGGCGACGAGCCGCTGGCCTGGCTGCTCGAGCACGACGTGGTGCCACCGGATGTGGCGCCCGCATGGGCCGCTGCCGCCCGTGCCGCGCTGGAGGGTGTGCGTCGCTGCTTCGACATGGCGGGCGCGGTTCGCCCGCTGCGCCTGCATGGCGACTGCCACGTCGGCAACATCCTGTGGACCGAGGCCGGTCCGCACTTCGTGGACCTGGACGATGCGCGCATGGGCCCGGCCGTGCAGGATCTGTGGATGCTGCTCTCGGGCGACCGCAGTGCCATGACCCGCCAGCTCAGCGAGGTGCTGGCCGGCTACGAGGACTTCATGGCCTTCGACCGGCGCGAGTTGCACCTCGTGGAGGCCCTGCGCACGCTGCGCCAGATCCACTTCAGCGCCTGGCTGGCACGGCGCTGGGACGACCCGGCCTTCCCGGCCGCCTTCCCCTGGTTCGGGTCGTCGGCCTGGTGGAGCGGCCAGGTGGTCCAGCTGCGCGAGCAGCTGGAGGCCATGGCCGAGCCGCCGCTCGCGGTGTGAAGGATCAGCCGGCCAGCAGGGCGTTCACGCGCTTCACGTAGGCCGCCGGGTCTTCGAGCTGCCCGCCCTCGGCCAGCAGGGCCTGGTCGAAGAGGATGTGGGCCAAGTCCTCGAAGTGGGCGCTGCCGTCCAGGCGTTTCACCAGCGCATGCTCGGTGTTGATCTCGAGGATGGACAGGGCCTTGGGCGCGCTCTGGCCGGCCTGCTTGAGCAGGCGCGCGAGGTGGCCGCTCATGTCGCCCTCGTCGGCCACCAGGCAGGCGGGGGAATCCACCAGCCGGGTGGTGACGCGCACGTCCTTGGCCTTGTCCTTGAGGGTGTCCTTCAGGCGCTCGACGATGGGCTTGAAGGCCTCGGCGGCGGCTTCGGCCTTCTTCTTCTCTTCCTCGTCCTGCAGCGAGCCGAGGTCGACCGCCCCCTTGGCCACGCTGTGCAGGGGCTTGCCGTCGAACTCGAAGAGGTAGTTGAGCATCCACTCGTCGACCCGGTCGGTGAGCAGCAGCACCTCCAGGCCCTTCTTGCGGAAGATCTCGAGCTGGGGGCTGTTCTTCGCGGCGGCCTGGGTGTCGGCAGTGATGTAGTAGATGGCCTCCTGGCCTTCCTTCATGCGCGACACGTAGTCGGCCAGCGACACGCCTTCGTCGGCGTGGGTGGAGGCGAAGCGGATGAGCTTGGCCAGGCGCTCGCGGTTGGCATGGTCCTCGCCCAGGCCCTCCTTGAGCACGGCGCCGAACTCGCGCCAGAAGGCGAGGTACTGCTCGGCCTGGTTCTCGGCCAGGTCTTCCAGCATGGACAACACGCGCTTGGTGGAGCCCTCCCGGATGGCCTTCACGTCGCGGCTTTCCTGCAGCAGCTCGCGCGAGACGTTGAGCGGCAGGTCGGCGCTGTCGATCACGCCCTTGACGAAGCGCAGGTACACCGGCATCAGCGCCTCGGCGTCGTCCATGATGAAGACGCGCTTGACGTAGAGCTTCACGCCGCCGCGCTTGTCGCGGTTCCACAGGTCGAAGGGCGCCTTGGCCGGGAGGTAGAGCAGCTGGGTGTACTCGCTGCGGCCCTCGACGCGGTTGTGGGTGTAGGCCAGCGGCGCCTCGGTGTCGTGGCTGATCTGCTGGTAGAAGGCGTGGTACTGTTCTTCGGTGATGTCGCCCTTGGCGCGCGTCCACAAGGCCGCGGCCTGGTTCACCGTCTCCCAATCGTCCTTGAGGACGTACTCGCCCTTGTCCTTGTCCCATTCCTCCTTGCGCATCAGGATGGGCAGGGAGATGTGGTCGGAATACTTGCCGATGATGGACTTCAGCCGCCAGCGGCTGAGGAAATCGGCCTCGCTCTCGCGCAGGTGCAGGATGACGTCGGTGCCGCGCTGCGACCGGGTGATGGGCTCGACCTCGAAATCGCCCGTGCCCTCGCTGCTCCAGCGCACGCCCTCCTCGGGCTTGAGACCGGCGCGGCGGGATTCGACGGTGATGCGGTCGGCCACGATGTAGCCACTGTAGAAGCCCACGCCGAACTGGCCGATGAGCTGGGCGTCCTTCTGCTGGTCGCCCGAGAGGCGGTCCATGAACTCGCGCGTGCCACTCTTGGCGATGGTGCCGAGGTTGGCAATGGCCTCCTCGGCCGACAGGCCGATGCCGTTGTCGCTGATGGTGAGGGTGCGCGCGTCCTTGTCGAAGCTCACGCGCACTTCGAGGTTGGGCTGGTCTTCGTAGAGTTCGTTGTGATGCAGGGCCTCGAAGCGCAGCTTGTCGCAGGCGTCCGACGCATTCGAGATCAGCTCGCGCAGGAAGATTTCCTTGTTCGAGTACAGCGAATGGGTGACGAGGTGGAGCAGTTGCTTGACTTCGGCTTGGAATGACAGGGTTTGCTTGTCCATGGCGGCGTCACGGCGTGAGGTGAGAGGAAGATGGGCGCGAAGTATGCCGCGCCCGGGCAACGACGGCATCTTGGGGGTGGTCGGGGCGATTTCAAGCCCCAAAAAAAACGCCCGCCGGTCCCCCGGGCGGGCGCTCAAGCCGGGGCCCCAGGGCCCGGCGGTCACGAGGAGGGTCGGTGCCTCAGGGCCGGGCCGTCAGGGCGTGGCCTCCACGAACACGGCCACGCTGCGGCCGGGCACGCTGAAGGTGCCGGTGCCGGCGGTGAAGCTCGCGCCCTGGACCCGGGTGTCGCTGCCGCTGGCCAGTACGGGGTGCAGGGCCAGGCTGCGACCGGCCAGGGCGGCCACCGCATAGGTCTGGGCGTTGGGCGTGGCGTTGATGAGCACCACCAGGTTGGCGTAGCGGCCGTCGCCGCACAGGCTGTTGTTGGCCTTGCGCCCGGTCACCCGCATCACGATGAGGCCGTCGCGCTGGTCGGCAGCATCCGGGAAGCTCACGCAATCGCGCACGTCGGCCCCGCTGCGCAGGCGCAGCATCGTCGTGTCGCTGCGCACGCGCAGCAGGTCGAGCACGGCATCGCGGGTGGCGCGGATGTCGGCGGTCGCCGGCGGGATGTTGGCGTTGCTGAGGATGGGCCGCATGCGATCCCACTCACCGAGGTTCTTCTCTGCCGAAGGCAGACCCATGGTGCCGAAGTAGTTGGTCGTGGCCGACCAGTCGATGCGGTTGAACCAGTCACCGGCGTTGTAGCTGTCGCGGTCCAGGCTCTTGGTGCGCAGCAGCTCGTCGCCCGCATGCAGGAAGGGGATGCCCTGCCCCATCAGCACCGTGCCGAGCGCCACCACCTGCGCGCGCGCCCGCTCAGCCGCCGTGGTGGTGGTGGGCAGCTTGAACTGGTTGATGTCAAAGAGTGTTTCGCCATCGTGCACGCCGGCATAGTTGATGACCTCGTGCGGGTCGGCGGTGTAGCCGGCGGGCTGGCCGCCGTAGTCGTAGGCAGACGCCAGCTGCCCGTTGAGCACGAAGTCGTGCACGCTGCCGGCCATCCCCAGGCGGATGAGGTTCTGCATGTAGCGCAGGTCATTGCGCTGGGCCGAGGTGCAGGCGCCGGCATTCAGGGCATTGTTGTCATAGCAACGGCCGCTGACGAAGCCCTGGCGGCGGATCACGTCGTCGCCCACATCGAAGGGCCCCCCCCCGCGAATGGCATCGCGGATGCGATCGCTGAAGGAGCCGATGCCCGTGCCACGCAGGTTGGCCTGGCGGGCCTGGAGGAACTGGCGGTCGTTCTCCACTTCGCCGAAGTTCCAGGCTTCGCCGTAGTAGAGCAGGGCGCGGCCGGCGGCGGCGTCCACCGCAGTGCGGGCGGCCTGCATGGCCGCGAGCGGAATGTGGCCCATGATGTCGAAGCGGAAGCCGTCGACCTTGTACTCGACCGCCCAGGTCTTGAGCGTGTCGGTCATGAGCTTTTCCATCATCGCGTACTCGGGCGCGGTGTTCTCGCAGCAGGTCGAGCGCTCGATGAAGCCGTCCCCGTTCAGGCGGTAGTAGTAGCCCGGGACGATGCGGTCGAGGAAGCTGCCGCTGGTGTGGTTGTAGACCACATCGAGCACCACACGCAGGCCGTTGGCGTGCAGGGCCTGCACCATCTCGCGGAACTCGCGCACACGCACGGCACCGTCTGCGGCGTCGGTGGCATAGCTGCCCTCGGGGGCGCCGTAGTGGCGGGGGTCATAACCCCAGTTGAAGCAGTCTTCATCCTTGGTCGCAGCGATCGTGGCCTGCGGGACCTCGCTGGTGGGGCCGGCCGAGACGACGTTGGGCGTGGTGCAGCCGGTCTCGGGGATGGTGGCCAGGTCGTAGGTGGGCAGCAGGTGCACGTGGGTGAGGCCGGCATCGGCCAGCGCCCGAAGGTGGCGCACGCCGTCCGTGTCGGCCTGGGCGAAGGCGGTGTACTTGCCGCGGTGGGTGGCAGGCACGGTCGGGTCGTTCACCGAGAAGTCGCGCACGTGCAGTTCATAGATCACGCTGTCGGAGGGCGCGTCCAATGCAGGAATCGCATGCGCATCCCACCCCGCCGGCTTGAAGGCGGCGTCGGACAGGCGCGCCACCAGTGCGGCCTGGCTATTGGCATTGAGCGTGACGGCATACGGATCGGTCACGGTGTTCGTGACCACACCGCCGTCCTGGCGCGAATAGACCTGCACCCGGTAGGTGTAGTAGGCGTTGTTCACCCACGCGGCGTCACCGGTGTAGCTCCATACGCCGGACTCGGTGTCCTCGGTCATGGCGCGCAGCGGGTCGTTGCCAACGGCCAGTTCGACCGAGCGTGCGGTCGGGGCCCACAGGCGGAACACGGGCCGCCCCGTACCATCGAAGCTCACCCCCAGGGTCTGGGGCACGGCCTGGGCGGCATAGACATCGTCGAGCACACCCTGGATCTGGAGCTGGGTGGCATCCGTGATCCGGCCCTGAGACACGCGGGCCACCACGAGCTGGCCCTTGAGCAGTTGCCTGACCTCGGCCTGCGCAGCGCTGGGCAACGCAAACGCCGGGGCGTTGGCCAGGTGGCGGAAGCGATCACGCAGCGCCGTCTCCAGCGTGGTACCCGACAACTCGTGATAGCCGTCGGCGCCCTGGATGCCGTTGGCGTTGGCCGTGATGCCCCCCTGGGCGGCGTAGTACAGCCTCAGGGTGCCGCCGGCGGACAGGCCGGGCCAAACGAGGCGCGAGGTGGACAGCCACATCGCGCGCGCATTGCCGATGTTCAGGCCGCTGGCGGCCTCGGCGCTGCTGTAGGTCGTGCAGTCGCCCTGCTTGAGCCAGATCTCCTGGCCGGCCGTGGCGATGTCGGCAGCGAAGGTGGCCACCCGGTCGCATTCCTGGTCCTTCTCGGCCGTCGTCTCGCTGGTGGGACGATTGAGCAGGAAGTCCATGCGGCCAGCCGTGGCATCCACGGGGATGTCGGCATAGCGGCCGAAGCCGCTGGAGCCACTGAACGCAAAGCGCGGGGACCCTGGCCAGCCCGTCGACGGGGTCGTCGGGCCATTCCAGGAGTAGACGGCCCACCCGTCGTAGTCGCCCGCCGAGCGCTGGTAATGCACCCGCAGCGTCCCCGCCGGGACCGGGCCGGCGCTCCCGCCACCGTCGCCCCCGCCCCCGCCACTTCCGCCGCCACCGCCACCGCAGGCGGCGAGCAGCCCCAGTGTGCCGGCCATGGCCAAGGCCGCACCCATGCGGCTCCAACCCCGTCTTATCGCTTGCATCATCGTCGTCTCCTGTGTTCAGGTGCCAGGAGGGACCACGATGGACGAGGCCAGGGCGCGCTCGCCCTCCAGACACGGCGAGGGCGATGCTATTGGAGTAAAACTACATGGTCAATCTTGGGATTAACCCTGAAATTACCTCTTTGAGCCTGTAGTTTATGTAGTCAAATTACTGTTTCATCGGCCTGGAGCTCACCGCTCCAGCGCAGACATTGCTGGCGCACGAGTTCGGGCAGGAGGCGTTCGCGGACGTGCACCTGGCGGGCCCAGGTGGCATCGTTGCCATGCCGCTCGAGTTCCAGGCGCAAGTAGTCGAGCGCGGCCTCGGCCTTGAGTTCGATCGCATGCGATTCCAGACGGGCCAGCGTGGCGAGGATGTCCTCGCGCAGGGTACGGTGCTCGCCTGTCTTGGGGTCCACGAAGCTGCCTTCGGGGCCGAAACGGCAGGCCTGGAAGCGGTTGAAGGTGTAGACGAGGTAGTCGTCCTCGGCCAGTTCGAAGGGCTTCTCGACCGTCAGCCAACGCGAGACGCACTGGATGTAGGCCGCCAGGGCGGCCGCCTTGTCGATGGTGAGCGGCGTGTCGAGCACGCGGACCTCGATGGTGCCGAACTCGGGCTTGGGGCGGATGTCCCAGTAGAAGTCCTTCATGCTCTGGACCACGCCGGTGCGCGTCATCTTCTCGAAGAAGACGCCGAAATCGTCCCAGGTGGTGCAGAACGGCGCCCGGCCCGACAGCGGAAAGGCGAACACCGAGTTCAGCCGCGCCGAATGGAAGCCAGTGTCGGTGCCCTGCACGTAGGGGCTGGACGCCGACAGCGCGATGAAGTGCGGGATGAAACGTGACAGGCCATGCAGCAGCACCAGGGCGTCGTCGGGCCCCGGGCAGCCCACGTGCACGTGCTGGCCAAAGATGGTGAACTGCTTGGAGAGGTAGCCGTACAGCTCGGAGAGCATGTGGAAGCGTGGCGTGTTGAAGATGCGCCGTTCGCTCCAGTCCTGGAAGGGATGGGTGCCGCCGCCGGACAGGCCCACGTTGAGCTTGTGGGCGCACTCGACCAGGGCATCACGGATCTCGGTGAGCTGCCCCAGGGCGTCGGCGTGATTGCGGCAGATGCCCGTGGACAGCTCGATCATGCTGTCGGTCATCTCGGGCTTCACGTCGCCGGGGATCTTGCGCTTGGCCATCAGGCGCAGCAGGTCCGCCGAGCTGGGAGACAGGTCGTAGTCGTGGCGGTTGACAATGGCCAGTTCGAGCTCGACGCCCAGGGTCAGCGGTTCGGAGGTGGAGAAGGTTTCCAGGCTCATGGGGGTCCTCGGGTGGGGGCTCAGGCTCCGCGCTGGGGAGTGATTTCACGGGCGCCGCGCAGGGCGGCCAGCACGGCCAGCGCACCCACCAGTTCCATCAACGCCACCGCGCTCAAGGCGATGGGTGCGATCTGGGTGGCAAAGACCGCATGCGACATCTGCAGGTCGACGAACAGGACCAGGGCCGTGGCCGACAGCGGCGTGAGCGCCAGGCTCAGGCCCAGGCCTTGACGAATCGACTGCCCGCTGAACCAGCCCAGGGTGAGCACGGCCCCGGCCTTGGCGGCCAGCCGTACCGCCATTGCGAGGATGGCCAGGCCCGCCCCGGCCGCCAGGGCGGCGATCGACCAGGAAGTGCTGACGATGACGAACAGCAGCAGCACCAGAACCCCGCCGGCCGTGCCGAAATGTCGGGGCCACACCCAGGGCCGTTCGGTGGTATTGCGCAGCCACAGCCCGGCCATCAGCGGCACCAGCAGCGTGGACAGGTTGAGCACCTGGGTCAGGGCGAGGGCGAGCGTGATCAGGCCCAGCAGCAGCAAGGTGGAGTTCTCGTTGCGAAGGTCGAGCCCTCGCGCCACGCGCGCCACGGCATAGCCCAGCAGTCCGGCCACCAGCACCGACCCGGCCACCACATACAGCGGCTGGACGATCGCCTGCACCGGGTTCTGGCCGGTGTCCAAATCCAGCCAGGCCAGCAGCAGCTTGCTGGCGAACACCGCGTACAGGGTGTTGAGCGCCGTCATCATCGACACCCGCTCGGTGACCTGTCCGGCCGCCCCGAATTCGGACGCCACACGCGAAATCACGGCGGCCGAGGTGGGCACGGCCAGCACGGCCAGCGCGACGGCCGCCGGCGTCTCCAGCCCCGCCCAGCGCATCACCAGGTAGACCGCCGCAAAGGTCAGCAGCGACTCGGCCAGGCTGGTGACCAGAAGGAAGGGGTTGGTGCGCAGCCAGCGCAGATAGACCCTCGAGCCCAGTTCGAAGAGCAGCAGCCCGAGCGCAAGGTCAACAATGACGCGCAGCGAGGGTGACAGGCCCCCGGCCGCCATGCCGTAGCCCGCCAGGCCCACGCCCATGCCGGCCAGGGCATAGCCCACGATGCGAGGCAATCCCACCCAGCGGAACACGGCCTCACCGACGAGTGCGCCCACGATGATGACCAGCGAGCCCCAGAGCAGTCCTCCCGAGCCAGACAGGCTGATGCCCAAGGTGCCGAGGATGGATTCAAGCATGGCGCGATTCCCTTTCTTGTTCGTATCGTCCCGGCGGCCTGCGGCCGCAAGTGCTACGTCAACCCGGCGCCGGGTGACGCGTTATGGGGGGACCATGCCACACAACGGCCCGCCCCCCCGAACTATCCCCTAGCGGCTTCCATGGTCTCCCATCCCAGCGAAAACCCTACCCTGCCCGCCGATGTGCTGCGCGCCCTGCGCAGCTTTCGCATGATCGTGCGCTCGATCAAGCAGCATTTTCAGCACGTGCAGGAAGCCACCGGGGTCAGCGGCTCCCAATTGTGGTGCCTGGTCACCATCCAGGCCCAGCCGGGCATCCGTGTGACCCAGTTGGCCCAGGCGCTGGGCATTCAGCAGGCCACAGCGAGCAATCTGGTGGATGCCCTGGACCGAAAGGCTCTCATCGAACGCCGGCGCGACCAGCGCGACCAGCGTGTGGTGAGCCTCTTCCTGAGCGAAGCAGGAGCGCACATCGCACAGGCCGCCCCGCAACCGGTGGCCGGCATTCTGCCTGATGCGCTGGAACGCCTGGACCCTTCGGCCCTGGCTCAGCTCAATGGCCTGCTCGAACAAGTGATCGGCCTGATGGCGCTGCAGGCGCCGGACGGGCGCGACGTGCCGCTGGCGGACGCCTGACGGGCCATCGGGCCCCCAGGTCGGGCCGGGGCACAGGCCTCAGGAAGCCCGGGGCTGCAGGCGGAAGTCGAAGTTCAGGGTGTGGAAGGGCTGGTCGCTTCGCCCGCCGTCCGGCGTGGGGCCGGGCTCGTGGCGCGCAAACGGGGCCATCAGCGAGGACCGCACCCCGAAGACCACGTCCGAGTCCAGATAGGGATCGCAGTCACGGAACACGTGGGTGATCAGGGGCTCGTAGCCCGGGGCCTCGACCATGAAGTGCACATGGGCCGGCCGCCAGGGATGGCGCCCGGTGGCCACCAGCAGGCGGCCGACCGGCCCGTCGGTGGGGATGGGATAGGCCACCGGCAGGATGGAGCGGAACCAGAAACGGCCCTGGGCATCGGTGCGGAAGACACCGCGGGCGCGCGGGTGGGGCAGGTCGGCGTACTGCACGTCGTACTGGCCCTCGTCATCGGCCTGCCAGACATCCACCTTGGCGTCGGCCACCGGCTCGCCGTCAAGCCCGGCGACCGTGCAGTTCACGTACAGCGGCTCGCCCGGCGCACCGGCCGCCATATCGTCGCCGTTGTTGAAGCGCGGCGCATCGGCCACGTGAAACGGGCCGAAGACGGTGGACTCGGTGGCCCCCGGCGCCTTTTTCTGGTTCTGGGAGACAGCCAGCATCGACAGGCCCAGCACGTCGGACAGCAGGATGAACTCCTGGCGGCGGTCGTCACACTTGTGCCCGGTGGCCGTCAGGAACCGGATGCCCTCCATCAGTTCATCTTCGGTGAGCTTCACCTCGCGCATGAAGTCGTGCAGGTGCTGCACCAGGGCGCACAGCAACACCTGCAGCCGCGGGTTGTCGCATCGCTGCAGCTGCGCCAGGACGGCCGGGGTGATGGTGTGTTCGTCGATGTTGCGCATGGTGATGCTCAATCGGGTGAGGCTGGCGGTGTGCCCAGGACCAGGCGCCGGCGCGTGGGGAAGAGGCTCCACCCCCATCGTTGCTGGGCGTAGCCCCACAGTCCCTGCTTGAAGAAGACGGTGACAAAGATGGCCAGCGTGCCCAGGCCGATGAGGTACCAGGTGCCGTAGTCGCTGAACCAACGGTTGAGCGCCCAGAAGATCAATGCCCCGAGGATGGGGCCTTCGATGGTACCGATGCCGCCGATCACCACCATGAAGATGGCGAAGGCCGTCCAGTTCACGCTGAAGGCCGCATCGGGCGAGATGCGCAGGTTGCCCACGAAGTACAGCGCCCCGGCCAGACCGGCGCCGAAGGCGGCCACGATGTAGACCCACAGCTTGGTGCGCTTGACGTCGATACCCTGCGACTCGCTGGCCACCTCGGAGTCGCGAATGGCCATCAGCGCCAGGCCCTGGCGGGACCGCAGGAAGCCATAGACCAGGGCGATGGCCGCCACCACCGCGGCCAGGGCCATCCAGAAGGTGACCGCCTCGCGCGTGCTGCGGGCGATGCCGGCCAGGGCCGTGAGGCTGGTGCCCGAGCCGCCGCCCACGGCCGAGATGTTGGCCACCGTCAGGCGCAGCACCTCGGCGATCACCCAGGTGCCGATGGCGAAGTAGCCGCCCTGCAGCCGGAAGGCCAGCCTGGACAGCGGCCAGGCCAGCAGGCCGGCCGCCGCCGCTGCGAGCGGCACGGCCACGAAGGGGTTGACGCCGACGAAGTTGCCCAGCGCCAGCATCACGTAGCCGCCCACGCCGAAGAAGGCCTGCTGGCCGATGGACACCATGCCGCCGTAGCCGGCCAGCAGGTTCCACATCGCGGCGAAGATGAAATAGCAGCCGATCTCGACGAACTCGCGCATCCAGGCGGCATCGGCCCAGAAGGGCATGGACGCTGCCAGCACCACGAGCGCGATGGCGATGAGCCCGGCCAGGCGACTCGCGCGCGTCTGGCGTTCGACCTGCCACAGCGGCAGGCCCTGGGGGTGGGAAGCAGGCAAGGGAGACGTCACGGCAGACATCGTGGCTCAGCCTTTCGTCTTGGGGAAGAGGCCCTGGGGTCGCCACACCAGCACGGCCAGGAAGACCAGGTGTCCGAACCAGATGCCCCAGCCGGGGTTGAAGCGAAAGCCGATGGACTGGGTCACGCCCAGGATCAGCGCACCGGCAAAGGTGCCCCAGAAGGAGCCCATGCCGCCGATGATCACGGCCTCGAAGGCAAACAGCAGCAGGGCCGGCCCATCGCTGGGCGACACCGTGGTTCGCATGCCCTGCAGCGTGCCGGCCAGCGCGATCAGCACGAAGGCGATGCCCGTGGCCATGGCGTACACGTGGCTCGCACGCAGGCCCATGAGCTGTGCCACCTCGCGGTCGTCCGACACCGCCCGGAACGCCCGGCCCAGCGCGGTGCGCTGAGACATCCACTGCAGGCCGGCGGTGCAGGCCAGCGCCAGCACGAAGATGAGCAGGGGCAGCACGCCGATGCTCAACTGCTCGGTCAGCGCCACCCCCTGGATGTTCAGGCCCATCGAGTCGATGGAACGGGGGTCGGCCGTGAAACCCTGCTGCAGCGCGTTCTGGATCACGATGGCCACGCCGAAGGTGACCACCAGCGAGGGCAGCGGGTCCTTGCCGAGCGTGCCGTTGAGCGGGAAACGTTGCAGCGCATAGCCGAAGCCGAAGGCCAGCGGCAGCAGCAGCGCGCCGGCGACAAAGGGGTTGATCCCCAGGCCCGTGGTGACGAGGAAGGCCATGAAGGCGCCCAGCACGATGAAGTCGCCATGCGCCGTGTTGGTCAGGCGCATGACGCCGAAGATCAGCGCCTGGCCCAGCGCGAACAGGCCATACAGGCCACCGAGCAGCAGGCCTTGCACGAGGGTGTCGATCCAGGACCACATGGCGTCAGAGTCCGAAATAGGCTTGGGAGATCTGGTCGCGCGTGACGGCGTCCGAGGCGGCACTCAGCGACACCCGCCCCTCCTGGAAGCAGTACAACCGCTGCGAGGCCTGCTGGGCCATGCCCACGTCCTGCTCGACGATCACCGCGGTGAGGCCTTCGGCGCAGATGCGCGGCAGGGCCGCATAGATCTCGCGGATCACGATGGGCGCAAGGCCGAGCGACAGCTCGTCGCACAGCAGCAGGCGCGGGTTGCTCATCAGCGCGCGCCCGATCGCCACCATCTGCTGCTGGCCGCCCGAAAGTTCGGTGCCGCCGTGGTGGCGGCGCTCCTTCAGGATGGGGAAGAGCGAGAACACCCGCTCCAGCGACCACGGCCCGCGGCGGCGCGTGTTCGCCCCCATCAGCAGGTTCTCCTCCACCGTGAGGCTGGGAAAGAGCCGCCGCCCTTCGGGCACCATCGCGATGCCGGCGCGGGCGATCTCGCCCGGGGGCAGGCCGCCGATGGCACGGCCTTCGAAACGCACCGATTCGGCCGGCGCCTTGAGCAGCCCGGTGAGGGTCTTCAGGAAGGTGGACTTCCCGGCCCCGTTGGCCCCGATGATCGCGACCATCTCACCCTCGCGCACCTCGAAGTCGACGCCGTACAGCGCCTGGAAGTCGCCATACCAGCTCTTCAGCCCGTGGGTTTGCAGCAAGGGCGTGCTCATGCCACGGCCTCCGGCTCCATGCCCATGTAGACCCGTTGCACCTCCGGGTCGGCCATCACGGCGCGGGGTTCGCCTTCGGCCAGCTTGGCGCCGAAGTTGATCACCACCAGCCGGTCGGCGATCGCCAGCAGGGCATGCACCACGTGTTCGATCCACACCATGGTCACGCCGCCGGCCTTGAGCATCTTCAGCTCGTCCACGAGCTGGCGCGCCTCGTGTTCCGTCAGGCCGCCGGCGATCTCGTCGAGCAGCAGCAGCTTCGGGCGCGTGCACAGCGCCCGGGCCAGCTCCAGTCGCTTGCGGTTGAGCAGGGTGAGCCCGCCGGCCAGCTGGTTGGCCTGGGCCTTGAGGCCGGTGCGGGCCAGCACGTCCACCGCCACCTCGTAGGCCTCGTGCTCGGGCAGCCCGGCGCCGAAGCCGGCGGCGGTGACGCAGTTCTCGAACACCGTCATCGCGCCGAAGGGCTGGGGCACCTGGTAGCTGCGACCGATGCCGAGCCGGCAGCGCTGGTGGGGCGCCAGGGCCGTCATGTCACGGCCCTGGAACTCGATGCGGCCGGCGTCGGGGCGCACGTCGCCGCTGATCAGGTTGAACAGCGTGGTCTTGCCCGCGCCGTTGGGGCCCAGGATGCCCAGGGTTTCGCCCTCGCTCACCGACAGCGACACGCCATCGGTGACCTTGAGCGCCCCGTAGGACTTGGACACCGTATGCAGAGCGAGCAAGGCCATGGCCGTCCCTTCAGCTCATCAGCTTGAGCTGCCCGCCCACGGGGATGTCCTTGGCAGTCTCGTTGTTGACCACCACCAGCTCATAGGGCGTCGAGCGGCCCTTGACCCACTGCCCGCCCACCAGCGGCGTCTTGGACACGTTCTTGAACGGCCCCTGCCCGCCGAACTTCACCGGGCCGACCAGGGTGTTGACGTTGGTGGCTGCCAGCGCGGCGCGCAGCGACTCGCGCTTGCTGGGGTCCTGGGTGCGCTTGAGCACGTCCACCGCCACCTCGAAGAGCGCATGCGAGAAGCCGATGGGCTGGGTCCACTGCTTCTTCGTGTCGGCCTCGTACCGGTCGGCCACCTGCCTGGCGCTCAGGCCGTTGATCGAGGACTTGTAGGGATGCGACGGTGTCCACCACACCTCGGTGGACAGGCCGTCGCCCAGTTCGCCCAGGGCCTCGACGGCGCCCGGGAAGAGCAGCGCCTTGCCCACCGAGATGACCTTGGGCCGCAGCGCCTGCTGGCGCGCCTGCGTGAGGAAGGTCTTCATGTCGGGCGGGATGACCACGCCGGTGATGATCTCGGTGTTGTCGCGCTTGAAGGCGGCGATGTGCGAGGCGAAGGTCTGGGTGAGGTTCTGGTAGCGGCCCGGGTCGGTGAGCGTGTAGCCCATCTTGGACAGCACCGGCGGGAAGCCCAGCTTGGGATCGCCCCAGGCATTGCCGTCGCCATCGTTGGGGAAGAGGCCACCGACCTTCTTGTTGGTGGGCACCGAGTTCCACAGGTTGGTGAAGACGGCGATCACGTCCTCCAGGCCCCAGAAGAAGTGATAGGTCCAGTTGAAGCCCTTGGCCGGATCGCCCTTGCGGCCGAAGAACCAGGGCTGCCAGGGGGCGACCGTGGAGATGCAGGGCACCTCGTTGAGCTCGCAGGCGTCGCTCACCGGGTTGGTGGTCTCAGGCGTGGACGACACCAGCATCAGGTCCACACGGTCCTTGAGGATGAGGTCGTTGGCCACCTCGCCGGCGCGGTTGGGGTTGGACTGGCTGTCCTTGACCACCACCTGCACGTTGAAACGGCGCCCGCCGCCCACGTCCAGCCCGCCCTTGAAGGCCTCGGTGATGCCGGCGATGACCCAGCGGTCGGCCTCGCCGAAGGGCGCCAGCGGCCCGGTCTGGGGTGACACGAAGCCCAGCTTGAGGGTGCGGCTCTGGGCCAGCACCGGCCACGAGATCGCCGCGGCGCCCGCCGCGGTGGCCTGCACGAAATGACGTCGGTTGATGCGCATCGTTGTCTCCTGGTTGGGTTCTCGTTGGGTTCTGGCACTAGCTCGGACGGGTTCCTTCGTAGGCGCGCTGGAGCAGCTCGCGCAGGGGGCCGCGCTCCAGCGGGCGCGGGTTGGGATAGGGATTGGCGCAGGCGAGGTCGGCCGCGCGGTCAAGGTCGGTGGCCGCCAGGCCGAGGTCGCGCAGCGCCACCGGCGCACCATGCCGCTGCGCCAGGTCGAAGACCGCGGCCGGAGCGCTCTGCGCGCCCAGCGCCCGCGCGATGCGGGCCATGGCCTGGGGGGCAGCCTCGGCGTTGTAGGCCAGCGCGTGCGGCAGCACGACCGTGTGCACCTCGGCATGTGGCAGGTTGAAGCTGCCGCCCAGCGTGTGGCAGAGCTTGTGGTGCAAGGCCATGCCGACATGGCCCAGCACGGTGCCGCACAGCCAGGCCCCATAGAGCGCCTGGCTGCGGGCCTCGATGTCGCGCCCGTTCGCATGCAGGGCCGGGATCGCTGCGCCCAGGGCGCGGATGCCCTCCTCGGCCATCAGGCTCATGATGGGGTTGCCGTCGACGGCATACAGGCCTTCGGCCGCGTGCGCAATCGCATTCATCGCGCTGGTGACGGACAAGCCCACCGGCAGGCTGAGCGTGAGCTCGGGGTCATAGATCACCGTGCGCGGCAGCACGCGCGCATCCCTGCCCGTCTTCTTCACGCCACCTTCGGTGAGCCCGTAGATGGGCGTCATCTCGCTGCCGGCGTAGGTGGTGGGAATGGCCAGGATGGGCAGGCCCGAATCGAGGGCGATGGCCTTGCCCAGGCCCGTGGTGGAGCCTCCACCCACGGCCACGGCACAGTCCGCCCCCAGGGCGCGTGCCACCTCGCGGGCCTCGCGGGCGGTCTCGAGGGGCACGTGCATCACGGCCCGGTCGAAGATGCCGGCCGCACGCTCACCCAGCCGCTGCGCCACCACCTCGGCCGTGGCGCGCTGCTCGGGCGTGCACAGCACCAGCGCCCGCTGCGCACCCAGCAGGCCGATCTCGCGCTCGAGATGCTGCAGCGAGCCGGCGCCAAAGATGACGCGGGCGGGCTGGGCGGTGTAGACGAAGGCGTCCATCGTCAGGCGTCAGCGGGGATACCAGGGCGGGATCTGCGCATCGACGTTCACCCAGACCGACTTGACCTGGGTGTACTCGCGCATCACGTCGAAGCCCATCTCGCGGCCGTAGCCGCTCTGGCCAGTGCCACCGAAGGGCGAGCCGGGGTTGACGCGCTTGTAGCAGTTGATCCAGACCATGCCGCTCTTCATCTCGCGGGCGAAGCGGTGGGCGCGCTGCAGGTTGCTCGTCCACAGGCCGCCGCCCAGACCGTACTCGGTGCCGTTGGCGATCGCCAGGGCTTCCTCGTCGGTCTTGAAGGTGAGCACGGTCACGAAGGGGCCGAAGACTTCCTCCTGCGCGATGCGGTCGGAGGCGCTGCGGGCGCGCACCACCGTGGGCTCGACGTAGAAGCCTTCGCGCAGCTCGGCAGCCGACGGCGGCTTGCCGCCAGACAGCAGCTCGCCGCCCTGCTCGCGGGCCACAGCCACGTAGCTCAGCACACGGTCGCGGTGCTGGGCGCTGGTGAGCGGGCCCATCTCGGTGCTGGCATCCAGCGGGTTACCCACGCGGATGGACTGGGCCAGCGCCAGGAATTTCTCCAGGAAGGCGTCGGCGATCTTCTCGTGCAGCACCAGGCGGCTTCCGGCGATGCAGGCCTGACCCTGGTTGTGGAAGATGGCCCAGGCCGCGCCGTTGACGGCGGCCAGCAGGTTGGCATCTTCGAAGACGATGTTGGCGCCCTTGCCGCCCAGTTCGAGCTGCACCTTCTTCAGGTTGCCCGCCGAGGCCTCGACGATGCGCCGGCCGGTGGCCGTGCTGCCGGTGAAGGCGACCTTGGCGATCTCGGGGTGTTCGGCGATGTACTGGCCAGCCACGCTGCCCAGTCCCGGCAGGATGTTGACCACCCCCTCGGGCATGCCACACTCGGCCATCAGCTCGGCGATCTTCAGCGAGGACAGCGGCGTGATCTCGGCCGGCTTCATCACGATGCAGTTGCCGGCAGCCAGCGCCGGGGCCATCTTCCAGCTCGTGAACATGAGCGGGAAGTTCCAGGGCACGACCTGGCCCACCACTCCCAGCGGCTCGCGCAGCAGGTAGTTCAGGAAGCCCTGCTCCACCGGCACCACGTCACCCTGGAACTTGTCGGCCATGCCGCCGAAGTAGCGGTAGGTGGCCGCCGTGCGGGGCACGTCCAGCACCCGCGAGTCGCGCAGCGGGTGGCCGGTGTCCAGCGACTCCAGCCGCGCGAACTCCTCGGTGTGCTCTTCCAGCTTGTCGGCCAGACGCAGCAGGATGCGGCCGCGGTCGGCGGCGGCCATGCGGCTCCATTTCGGGAAGGCCTTCTGCGCGGCGGCCACCGCGCGATCGACGTCTTCCTTGCCCGCCATGGCCACGTCGGCGATGGTGGTGTTGTTGTGCGGGTTGAGCGTGGGCGCCGTCATGCCCGAGGCCGCATCGACGAACTTGCCATCGATGAAGAGCTGGTGGCGGATCGGCGTCTTGAGGCCGGCGGCGGCCTGGATGTCAGCGAGTGACATGGGTGAACTCCACCGGACCGGCCCGCCAGGGCGGACCGGCCGGAAAGGCAATGGGGGCTTCTGTGGCGACGGCGGACGGCGCCTCAGAATTGCACGGGCACTTCGGGGCTTTCGCCCTTCTGGATCTCGTACACGAGGTTGGGCGAGCCGTTCTCCCACACCAGCAGCATCGATCGCTTGGGGCTGTAGCCCTGGTGGCGGCAGTAGGCCGGCATCGCGGCCATGTCACCGGCCTTCATGATCACGCGGGCCAGGGGTTTGCCGGTGGTCTTGTCGGCGCAGTCCCAGTGGATCTCGTCGCACATCTGGAAGAACCATTCCACGCGGTCGTTGGCATGGATGATGGGCAGGATGTGCTCTTCGGTGGTGGGGCACATGTAGCTGTACTTCACCACCGAGGTGAACGACGGGTTCCACGTGACCTGCGAGCGGCTCAGGAAGGCGAAGAGGTTGAAGGCGTGCACCTCGTTCTCGAAGCCGGGCTCGGGATGCAGTTCGGGCTGGTCCTGGGGCACGTCGGCAAAGGCACGGTTGACCGGCGCGCCGCGCTCATCGGTGCGCAGCGCCAGGTCGTCCTTCAGGCCCACGCAGCGCTTGGCCAGCTCGCGCGCCCGGGTGATGGCCTTGGTGTTGTTGCCGCGCTTGCGCCCGTAGGCCGAGCCCGTTTCCTGGGGTGCGGCGAAGGGATCGAAGCCCTCGTTGGTCCAGTCGTCCAGCATCTGCTGGAAGGTGGCGGCGATCTGCTCGGTCGGGAAGTTCTCCAGCCGGTCCACGCCCGCGGCCTTCATCGTGCCGTTGTAGCTGCCGCAGTAGAAGTCCACCGTCTTGTAGTGGTTGGTGGTGCCAATGACGTGATCGAAGTTCACGCCACCGTAGAAGAAGCCCCAGGCCACGTCGCGCATGAGCGCGCGCAGGAAGTTGGCCACGTCCATGGTGTGCGACAGCGGGCGGCCGTCGCGCGTGGTCCAGGTGATGTGGGCGAAGTATTCGTCGCGGCGGAACTTGAAGCCACCCAGCTCGAAGCTGCGGTAGCCCAGGTCGGCGTCGGGCTGAGAAGTGATGACCTTGGCGAGGTCGGCGGGAGCGTTCATGGTGCTGTCTCCGTGCAAGTCGTGCGAGTCGTGGAAGGCGGTCTCACTGCACCTGGCAGATGTCGGCCCAGCGCTCGATGGACAGGTCCCCCTTGCAGGTCTGCAGGATCACCACGCCCGGCTTGGCGCTGCGGAACTGGTAGGCGGTGTTCTTGGGCAGCAGGGCCTGATGGCCGCGCTTGAGCTTCATCCAGCCCATCTTCTTGCCGCGCGGCGTGCCTTCGACAAGCACGGCGCCGTTCTTGTCGGCATCGCTCACCTGCTGGGGCGCTTCGAGCTGGACCAGATGCACCTCGACGTCACCGTCCATGACCAGCGCGAACTCGTCGTGGGCGCAGGTGTACCAGGGGGACTCCCCTTCAGCGCGCAGGCACTCCAGCACATAGATCTGGTTCTGGCCGAAGACCACCTTCTCGTAGGGCTTGCTCTTGCTGGCGATCTCGAAGCAGTTCGAGAAGGCGTAGTGCTTGACGTCGTCGTCGATGGGCTCGACCCGGCCCTTCTCGTAGTTCGACAGGGAGCCGAACTTGGTGTGGTAGCTCACGTTCATGGGCTTGTCTCCAGTGGGGTATGCGTCGGGGTTTGCGTCGTCGGATGAAGACAAGTCTAGGAATCGACCTGCGGAAGCGGTAGAGGCCGAGGAACGGCCAAACTGTTCGGACTTTCCGAACAATCCCTGGGGTTAACGCGAAGTCGCCCCAGCCACCCAGGCGTCGGCGATGGCGCTGGCGGCCTGTTGCAGGTCGCGCAGGTGGCGCGCCACGACATCGGTGCGCGCTGCAAAGCGCCGTGGCCACACGAGGTTGATGCAGCCCAGCACGCGTTTGCGCGCGATCACCGGCACGGCGATGGCCCGCAACTGGTCGTCGAAGGTGTCGATGGACGCATCGCTGCCTCCGTAGTGCGGATCGCGCACCGCATACCCCTGGCGCAGCACCTCGGCCACGAGCGTCTCGATGCGCTCGGGCAGGTCGCGCGCCGCACCGGGCCGCCGCTGCAGCTGTCGCAGCAGCGAGGCCCGCTCGGCCGGTGGGCAGTGGGCCAGGTAGGCCCGGCCGACGGCCGAGCGCAGCAGGTCGATGCGGTGGCCGATCGGGTCGCGGTTGACGGCCAGGCCGCTGGCGCGGCGCGTGGTTTCCAGCAGCCGCATGCTCAAGCCCTGGCGCACCGCCAGGTCGGAAGGCCAGATCACGCGCTCGCGCAAGGCCTCCAGCGCGGGCATGGCGGCTTCGACCAGGCGCAGGTGCTCGTCGCGCAGGATGCGCGTGGGCTGCAGCAGCACCGCCGGGCGCCACAGGCCGTCGCCTTGCGGGCGCCACACCGCCTGCTCGGCCTCCAGCGTGTGCATCAGCCGCAGCAAGGTGGGTTTGGGCAGGCCGGTGTGGCGCTGCAGCTCGGCCAGGCTGGCGCGCTGCAGGTCCTGCAGCGCGCGCAGGATCTGCATCGCCCGCATCACGCTGCGCACCGCGTCGTCGCTGCTCAAGGCTTTCCCCATCGTTCCATGCAGCGGAATGCTCGCAGATTTCGTTTGAGACAGGTCAAAGGGATTCCTAGCATGTGTTGCATCCACGGAGTCCCCACATGGTCCGCAACATCCTCTTCATCATGGCCGACCAGCTCAGACGCGATCACCTGAGCTGCTACGGCGCCCGCCACCTCGACACCCCCAACCTCGACGCCCTCGCGGCCGACGGTGTGCGCTTCGAGCGCGCCTATGTGCAGGGCCCCGTGTGCGGTGTCTCGCGCATGTCGGCCTACACCGGCCGCTACATGAGCACCCACGGTTCGAACTGGAACTTCGTGCCGCTGCCGCTGCACAACCCCACGATGGGTTCGCTGCTGCGCCCGCAGGGCCTGCGCGTGGCCGTGGTGGGCAAGACCCACATCGCCGGCGACGCCGAGGGCCTGCGTCGCTTCGGCGCCGATCCCGCGCGCGGCGACGGCCTGCTGGCCCACCAGGGCGGCTTCGAGCCCTATGAGCGTGACGACGGCCTGTGGCCGGGGCCGCGCATGCCGGCCGACCAGGGTTATGCACGCTACCTGCGCGCCCAGGGCTTCGGGGGCGACAACCCCTGGCACGACTGGGCCAACTCCGCGCGCGGGGTGCACGGCGAGGTGCTCTCGGGCTGGGAGATGCGTCATGCCCACCTGCCCGCCGCGCTGCCCGAGGAGCATTCGGAAACTGCCTGGATGACACGACGTGCGATGGACTTCATCGACGAGTGTGGTGAGCAGCCGTGGTGCCTGCACCTCTCCTACATCAAGCCGCACTGGCCCTATGTGGCGCCCGATCCCTACCACGCGCTCTACCGCGAGGCCGACCTGCCCGCCCCGGTGCGCAGCGCCGCCGAGCGCGACAACCCCCATCCGGTGATGCGCGGCTTCCAGTCCTACGTGGCCAGCCGCAACATGAGCGACGACGCCATGCGCCGCCACGTGCTGCCGGCCTACATGGGCCTGACCCGCCAGATCGACGACCACCTGGGCCGGCTGTTCGCCCACCTGAAACGCACCGGCCGCTGGGACGACACCCTCATCGTCTTCTGCAGCGACCATGGCGACTACCTCGGCGACCACTGGCTGGGCGAGAAGGAACTCTTCCACGACACCGTGGCCGCCGTGCCGCTGATCGTGCGCCACCCCGGCGCGTCGGCCCGGCGGGGCGTGAGCGAACCCGAACTGGTCGAGCTCATCGACCTGCTGCCCACCTTCCTCGACGCGATCGGCGCCGAGGTGCCCGACCACCTGCTCGAGGGCCGCTCACTGGTCCCCCTGCTGCTGCAGGGCCAGCCCCGCCGCACACCGCGCGAGCTGGCGGTGAGCGAGGGTGACTACGCCTTCCGCAGCTTCGTGCGCGAACCGATCAACCAGCCGGCCGACCGCTGCCGCATGTTCATGATCCGCAGCGAGCGCTGGAAATACATCCACTACGAAGGCCTGCCGCCCCAGCTCTTCGACCTGCTCGACGACCCGCAGGAGCTGGTGGACCGCGGCCGCGATCCGGGCCTGGCCTCGGTGCGCGACGAGCACTTCGCTGCCCTCTTCGACTGGCTGCGCACGCGCGCCATCCACCCTACCGTGAGCCACCAGGCCATGGCCGACTGGACGGCCAAGGAGCACCGCGTGGGCATCCACATCGGGGTGTGGTGACCCCCTTTCCCCTGAACCGATCCACAACGACACTGGAGACACACATGACACGACGCCCCCTCCTCCACGCCCTGGCAGCCGGCCTGGCGCTGGCAGGCCCCTTCAGCGCTGCGTGGGCCCAGCCCAGCGACTGGCCGAGCAAGCCGGTGCGCATCATCGTGGCCTTCCCGCCCGGCGCCCCCGGCGACGTGGTGGCGCGCCTGGTGGGCGAAAAGCTCGCCGCAAAGTGGAAGCAACCCGTGGTCGTGGAAAACCGGCCGGGCGCGGGCGGAAACATCGGCATGGATGCGGTGGCCAAGTCGGCCCCGGACGGCTACACGCTGCTGGTGGGGCCGGACACGATGTACACCGTGAACCCGCACATCTACCGCAGCATGCCGGTCAAGCCCGACACCGACCTGGTGCCGGTGACCCACCTGGCGGCCTTCACGCAGATGCTGGTCTGCCATCCTGGCGCCGGCTTTTCCTCTGTGCCAGAGCTGGTGAAAGCCGCGAAAGAAGCGGCCAAAGGCCAGGCCCTGAGCTATGCCTCGGGCGGTGCCGGGGTCCCCGGCCACCTGGCCTTCGAGATGCTCAGCGACGCCGCCGGCATCCGCATGACCCACATCCCCTACCGTGGCCCCTCGCCCGCCACGCAGGACGTGCTGGGCGGGCAGGTGCCCTGCGGCTTCCTCGCCACGCCGGTGGTGTATCCGCACGTGCGCAGCGGCAAGCTCAAGGCCCTGGCCGTGTCCAGCGCCACACGCTCGCCCCTGGCGAAGGAGGTGCCCACGGTGGCCGAGTCGGGCTACCCGGGATTCGATGCTTCGTTTGCCGAGACGCTCGCTGCGCCGCGCGGCACGCCGGCGGCCCTCGTGCAGCGCATCCAGGCCGACGTGGCCGCGGCGCTGCAGGACCCGGCCCTGCGGCAGCAGCTGCAGGCCAACGACCTCGACCCGCTGGGCATCACGCCCGAGGAAGCCGCCCGGCGCCATGCGCAAGGCCACGCCAAGTGGGGCCAGGTGGCCGCCAAGGTGGGCCTCAAGCTCGACTGACCCCGTTCACTCGCGCCCCCCTTCGATCAGGGCGGGGCGCAGCAGCCCCTTGTCGATGAGCCCCCGGTCCCACGGGGGCTCGCCGGCGAACTGGCTCACCAGGCTGTCGATGAACAGCCGCAGCTTCACGCCGCTGCGGTGGCTTTGCGGATAGACCACGCAGAGCTGGAAAGACGAGAGCTGCCAGGTGGGCAGCACCATCTTGAGCCGCCCGTCGAGCACCGGGCCGGCCGCCACCAGCGTGGGGATGCAGACGATGCCGGCCTGCTCCTGCGCGTACTCGGCCAGCAGGTGCACCGAATTGCTCAGCAGCGCAGGCTTCAGGTCCAGCACGACCTTCTCGGCGCCCTGGTGAAAGACCCAGCGGTCGCGCGTGGGATAGCCCGAATACAGGCCCAGGCGATGCCCGAAGAGATCGTGCGGATGCTTGGGCACCCCGTGGCGGCGCAGATAGCTCGGCGAGGCGCAGAACACCCGCCGCACCGGGAACACCGGCCGCGACACCAGCTCGTCGGACACCGGGCGGAAGATCTGCAGCGCGCAGTCGAAGCCTTCGCGCACCGGGTCCACCGCCGCATCATTCACCACCAGGTCCAGCGTGATCTCGGGGTATTGCTCCTGGAAGGCCCTCAGGTGGGCGGCCAGGTGGCCCAGCACGAAGCCGGGCAGCGCATGCACGCGCAGGCGACCGGTGGGCTTGCTCTGCAGGCCGCGCATCTGGTCCACGAGTTCGTCGGCCCGGCCCACCAGGTGGGTGCATTCGGCCAGGTAGGCAGCGCCCACCTCCGACAGGCGCACATTGCGGGTGTTGCGGTGAAAGAGCGCGGCACCCACCAGCTCCTCGAGCTGCTGCACGCGCGTGGTGACCACCGACTTCGACACCCGCATCGAGCGGGCCGCTTTCGCAAAACTCTGCGATTCGGCCACGCGGACGAAGGCTTCGATGGCAAGGAATCGGTCCATGGCGGAGTCAGGGCACGCGGGTGACGGGTGGCAAGCCCTGATGCTAACGCGACGGCCCGCCGTGCAGCGGGCGGCTCACCCGGTGCGCCAGCGGCGCCAGGCCCCCAGGCCGAGCGCGCCGAACTGATGCACCAGCAGCCCGGCCAGCACACCGGCGCTGCCCAGCCATTGCAGCGGCGAGGGCTGCTCGCCGAAGGCCGCGGCTGCGGCCCACAGGCCCACCACCGGCACCAGCAGCGAGAACGGCGCCACCCGGCCCACCGGGTGGCGTTGCAGCAGGCGCGTCCACAGGGTGTAGGCCAGCAGCGTGGCCAGCCAGGCCAGGTAGAGCACCGACAGCAGCGAGCCCAGGCTCAGCCCGGCGAGCGACGTCCCCACCGTCTCGGGCCCGTCGATCCACAGCGCCGCGCCGAGGAAGGGCAGCACGGGCACGAGGCTGCTCCACACGATGAAGGCCTTGGGGTCGTAGCCGGGCGCGGTGGCACTGGCGTGCCGCGCCACGATGTTCGAGGCGGCCCACATGAAGGCAGCCCCCAGCGTGAGCACGAAGCCGATCAGCGTCATCTGCTGCGGGCCCTCGCCATGCGCCACGGCAATGCAGCCCAGACCCAGCGCCGCCAGCCCCACGCCCAGCCACTGCTGCGGCCGTGCGCGCTCGCCCAGCAGCAAGGCCCCCAGCCCCAGGGTGAAGAAGGCCTGGGTCTGCATCACCACCGAGGCCATGCCCGCGGTCATGCCCAGGTGCAGCGCAAAGAAGAGGAAGCCGAACTGGCCCACGCCCTGCGCCAGGCCATAGGCCAGCACGAAGCGCAGCGGCACGCGCGGCCAGGGCACGAAGAGCAGGAAGGGCAGCGAGGCTGCAGCGAACCGCAGCGCGCCCAGCAGCGAGGGGCTCAGGCCCTGCAGGCCCACCTTCATCACGACGAAGTTCAGGCCCCAGATCACCACCACGGCCAGCGCGGCGAGGTAGTCGCGGCGCGTCATGCGCTGGCGCGCGTGCGCAGCGCCCTTGCCTGCCGCCAGGCCTCGAAGGCCTCGGCGCTGCTCTTGCGCAGCACACCGCCGAAGGCCGCCTTCAGGCGCGTGTTGTCGAGCACGGGGCGGTAACGCAGGAAGTCGAGCTGCTCGGGACCGTAGCGGGTGGTACCGGTCCATCGGCCCACGTGCAGCGCCGCCCGCAGCAGGCCGGCGGGCAGCTCGAGCACGGGCTTGCCCAGGCGCTGCGCCAGCTCGCGCACCCCCAGCGCGCCGTCGCCGGCCACGTTGTAGGTGCCGGGCCGCGGCCGGGTCACCGCCTGCACGAAGAGGGCCACCAGGTCTTCGTCCCACACGAAAACGAAGGGGCTGGCCGAACCCCGGATGGCCAGCAGGCGGGGCTTCTCGAAGAGTGCGGTGATCTGGTTGTCCACGGTGCGGCCGAGAATGGTACCAATGCGGAACACCGTCTGCGTCAGGCGCGGATGGCTCGCGCGGGCCTCGACCAGCATCTCCTCGACCAGGCGCTTGTGATATGCATAGGCAAAGGCTTCGTTGCCGCGCAGCGGATGCTCTTCGGCGATGCGCTCCGGGTTGTCGGCGTGGTAGCCGTAGGCCGCGCCACTGGAGGACACGACCAGGTGCTTCACGCCGGTGGCCACGCAGCCATGGATCACATTGAGGCTGCCCCCCACGTCCACCGAATACTCGAACTCGCGGTCGCTGGCCTTGCCCGGCGTGACGATGGAAGCCAGGTGCACCACCGTGTCGACATCGTAGTCGCGCAGGGTCTCGATCAGGTGGCGATCCCGCACGTCCTGCACCCGGTAGGTGACCCCTGGGGCGCGGCGCTCGGTCGGCACCGGGCGCACATCCAGCGCCACCACGGCGCCCACGGCCGGATGCGCGGCCAGCGCCGGCACCAGGCTGCGCCCGAGGAAGCCGTCGGCACCCGTCACCAGCACCCGCACCGTCATGCGGGCTCCCGCGCCGCGGCATTCGTCCGGTCGGGCATGGGGCGGCGCGCCCACCAGCCTGCCAGCAGCAGGCCGGCGATGATGTCCCAGAAGCCCCAGACGCCGGCCACCACGGCCATGCCGCCCAGGCCGCCGAAGAAGCTGAAGATCAGCACCAGGCCCAGGCCGGCATTGCGGATGCCCACCTCGATGGAGATGGCGCGGCGGTCGTACTCGTGCAGCTTCATCGCCGAAGCGCAGGCATAGCCGGTGCCGAACGCCAGGGCGTCGTGGATCACCACCGCCAGCAGCACCAGGCCCACGTAGTCGAGGAAGTAGCGCCAGTTGCCGGCGATGGCCCCCACGATGAAGGCCACGAGGAAGAAGAGGCTCAGCCAACGTGCGGGGCGCTTGATGCGCTCGGCCAGGCGCGGCAGCTTTTCGGCGCACAGCAGGCCCAGCACGAAGGGGATGCCGATGATGGCCACGATGTGCAGCACCATCTGCAGCGGATCCAGCGCGATGGTGCGCAGCAGCGGCGCCGCCGTGGGATGGATGCCCGCCCAGAAGGCGAAGTTCAGCGGCATCACCACGATGGACAGCAGGTTGGTGACCGCCGTCATCGACACCGACAGCGCCACGTTGCCGCCGGCGCGGTGGGTGAGGATGTTGGAGATGTTGCCCGGCGGGCAGCAGGCCACGAGGATCATGCCCAGCGCGATGCTCGGCCCCGGCTGCAGCACCAGCGTGAGCACGTAGGTGACCGCGGGCAGCACCACGAACTGCGCGACGATGCCCACGCCCATGGCCAGCGGCATGCGCGCCACGCGGCGGAACTCGGCCACCCGGCTGTCCAGCGCGATGCCGAACATCAGGAAAGCCAGGATGACGTTGAGTGCCGCCAGCGAAGCGGGGTTGAAGTTGAGCCGGACTTCATCGACGGGCAGCACCGGGTTCTCCTTGCCTTTGGGGTCTAGGCCAGCGCCGCGATGGCGTTGCGCACGGCCTGGCGGTAGGTGTCCTTGTGGACGTAGTAGGCCATGCGTTCGAGCTTCAGGTAGCGGTAGCCACCGCTCAGGTCGGGCGGCGGCCCGGCCTTGCGCCGGTTCAGCGCCTCGGCTGCCGACAAGCCCTGGGTGCGGGCCTGCCAGTACCGTGCGATGAGCTCGGCCTGTTCATAGCGGCCCTGCCAGCCGATGCCGCTGGCCTCGATCATGCCCATCACGAAGAGCGTGTGCAGGCTCGGATGGAAGATGTTGAGGTAGAGCTGCGGCGCCTGGCCCTGCCAGTTGAGCAGCGCACGGTCGAGGAAGGGGTAGTGCAGCTTGTAGCCGGTGGCGCAGAGCACGAGGTCGTAGTCGCGCGTGCTGCCGTCGGCGAAGTGCACGGCGGAGCCCTCGAAGCGGCGGATGTCGCCGCGCACGCCGATGTCGCCATGCCCGGCGTGGTAGAGCACCAGCGAGTTCACCACCGGGTGCGACTCGTACATGCGGTAGTCGGGCTTCGGGAAGCCGAAGCGCACCGGATCGCCGGTGAACCACTTCAGCACCGTGGCGTCCACGCGCTGCTTGAGCCAAGCGGGCAGGCGGATCTTGCCGCCCAGGGTGTCGGCCGGTTTGCCGAACACGTACTTGGGCACGAAGTAGTAGCCGCGCCGCACCGAGATGTCCACGCTTTGCGCGTAGTGCACCGCGTCCACGGCGATGTCGCAGCCGCTGTTGCCCGCGCCCACGATGAGCACGCGCTTGCCGCGGAAGACCTCCGGGTGCTTGTACTGCGCGGTGTGCATCAGCTCGCCCGTGAACTCGCCTTCGAAGCGCGGCCGCTGCGGCTCGGCCAGCGTGCCGTTGGCGATCACCAGGCCCGCGTAGTCTTCGACGATCTCCGTGCCGTCAGACCCCTGGCTCGTCACACGCCAGCGCGGGGCCTCGCTGTCGTCCAGCGGCTCGGCGCGCAGCACGCGGGTGCCGAAGCGGTAGTGCGCGCGCAGTCCGAAGTGGTCGGCGAAGTCGCTGAAGTACTGGCGCAGCTCGCGGTGGCTGGGGTAGTCGGCCACCGCGTCGGGCATCGGGAACTCGGCGAATTCGGTCGTGCGTTTCGACGAGATCAGGTGGGCCGATTCGTAGACGGTGCTGCGCGGGTTGGCGATGTCCCACAGGCCGCCCACGTCGGTGTGGGCCTCGAAGCCCTGGAAAGGGATGCCCTGCCTGGCGAGGTTGCGGGCCGCGGCCAGGCCCGAGGGACCGGCGCCGATCAGGGCCAGGGCCTCGCCACGATCGATCGCGGGCGGTGCAACGTGCGCCAGGGCCTCGGGTTCAGTTCTTTTCATGCGACGGCGGAAGTCCGGGAATGGGGGTGGCGCCCGCCTCGCCCACACGGGGCTTGCGCGGCTGGCGCAGCAGCAAGGGGTCGGTCCAGGCGGCAGGCAGCACCCCCAGCGCGCGTTGCAGCCAGCCCAGCCGCCGGGGCAGCACGCACTGCTCGCGCCCCTGGGCCATGGCCTGTGCGATGCGGCGGGCCGCCTCGTCGGGCTCCATCAGGCCGGGCATCGCAAACCGGTTGCCCGCCGTGAGCGCGGTGCGCAGATAGCCCGGGCTCACGGTGAGCACGCCCACGCCGCTGCCGCGCAGTTCGGCGCGCAGGCTTTCGAGGTAGCGGATCAGGCCGGCCTTGCTGGCGCAGTAGGCGCCGTTGCCAGGCAGGCCGCGCCAGCCCGCCAGGCTGGCCACACCCACGAGCTGGCCCCGGCCGCGCTCGCGCATCGCGGCCACGAAGGGCTGGAAGGTGGTGGCCACGCCCAGCAGGTTGATCTCCAGCATGCGGCGGAACACCGCCAGGTCGTTGGCCTCGGCGGTGTCGTAGCCCCCGGCCACGCCCGCGTTGGCGATCACGGCGTCGGGCAGCCCGACCCGCGTCACCCAGTCCTGGGCCATGGCCTGCATGGCCGCAGGGTCGCTCACATCGGGCGTGTAGACGCGGCAACGCCCGGGCGCGCCCTGGGCGAGCGCCTCGAGCACCGGGCGGTTCAGGCCCACCAGGGCCACACGGGCCCCGCCGGCCACGAAACGGCGCGCCAGGGCCTGACCCAGGCCACCACAGGCGCCCGTGAGAACGAGGTTGTCGAGCTGCACGCTTTGCACCCTAGCCGGCAGCTGGCAAGATTCCGAAAATTTCTTCGATTTCGTCTCGATTTTCGAGATTTCACACGACTGCATGGACACCTCCTCCACCCCGGGCCTGCGCCTGATCGAACTGCTGGAGCGCCTGGCCGCGCTGGAGGGCCCCTTCACCCTGTCCGAGGCGGTGGCGGCCGGCGGCCTGCCCAAGCCCACCACCCACCGCATGCTGCAGCAGCTCGAAGCCGGGGGCCTGCTGGGGCGTGAACCCTCCGGGCGGCGCTACCAGCTGGCGCCGCGGCTGGTGGGCCTGGCCGAGAACGTGCTGCGCGCCAGCACCCGCAGCGGCCTGCGCCATGCCGTGCTGGCCCAACTGGTGGCCGAGCTGGGCGAGACCTGCAACCTCACCGCCCTGGCCGGCGCCGACGTGATCTACCTCGACCGGGTCGAGACCGCCTTCCCGCTGCGGCTGGACCTGCACCCCGGCTCGCGCGTGCCGCTGCACTGCTCGGCCAGCGGCAAGCTCTTCCTGGCGTACATGCCCGCCGCGCGGCGGCGTGCGCTGCTGGCCGAGCTGCCGCTCACCCGGCAGACGGCGCACACGCTGACCACCCCCGAGGCGCTGGAGCGCGAGCTCGCGACCATCCGCCGTCAGGGCTACAGCGTGGACGCGGAGGAATTCATCGAGGGGCTGGTGTGCGTGGCCGTACCGGTGCGCGAATCGACCCAGGGCGAGGTGCGCTGCGCGCTGGCCCTGCAGGCCCCGCAGGCGCGCCTGCCGCTGCCGCAGGCCTTGCAGCAGCTCGGCCGGCTGCAGGCCGCTGCACAGGCGATGTCGCGCAGCCTGGGCTAGCGCGGAAAGGCGGGCAGCAGCGCCACGCCGGGTGCCTCTTCGGGCGGTGTGTGCGCCACGTTGAGCACCATCGACACCATCGCGAAATAGCCCACCAGGCCGGTGAGGTCGATCACACCGCGCTCGCCGAAGCGGGCCACGGCGCTGGCATAGGTGGCGTCGCTCACGCCATGGTGCTGCAGCAGTTCGCCGACGAAGTCGTGCACCAGGGTTTCGTCGGCGTCCATCGTGGTGGGCCGCCGGCCTTCGCGCAAGGCATCGATGGTGTCCGCAGCCGTGCCCGCCTTCAGTGCCAGCGGCACGTGCACGCACCATTCGAACTGCTGGGTCCAGTGGCGGGCCACGAGCAGCATCGCGAACTCCGACACACGCGTGGGCAGGCTGCTGTCGAAGCGCAGGTACTCCCCCACGCGCTGCACGCGATCCATCAGCGCAGGGCTGCGCAGCAGCGGGATGAAGGGGCCCTTGACGGCCTTGCGCGGGCCGGCGATCAGGGCTGCAGCAGCTTCTCGCTGGGCATCGTCCATGGCGTCCAGCGCCAGCGGGGGCATGCGGTCGGTCGGCAGGGGGGTGTTCATGCAGAGTCCTTTCGAGTCAGTTCAACATCGACGCGACGGCGCCACAGCAGGGCCACCATCGCCATCAGCAGGACGGCCGCCGCCAGCAGGCTGGGCCGGGTGATCGGATCGTCGGCGCGGGCCAGGGCACCCACGGTGAGCGGCCCCAGCCACTGGCCGGTGGCAAAGGCGGCCGTCATCGCGGCCATCACCCGGGTGGGCGCCGCGCTCCCCAGGCGCCGGGCTTCCTGCAGCCCGGCCATCGTGGCCACCATGAAGGTGCCGCCCACGCCCACGGCGCTCAGCACCAGGGCCAGGGGTTGCGTCGACACCACCGGCAGCAGCACGCCCACGGCCATCACGCCCATCGCCGCCGCCCACACGCCGCGCGCGCCGTGGCGCACGAGCAGCGGTGCGGCCACCAGCGTGGACAGGGCCGCCGCCACACCGAACACCGGCCAGACCGCACCGAAGACACGTGCGTCGTCCACCCACAGGCGCGCCAGGGCCGGCAGGAAGGTGGCCGGCAGGATGTAGCCGAAGCCCAGGGCGCCGTAGCAGGCCACCAGCGGCCACACCGCGCGCGGCACACCGCCTGCCGAGGCTTGTGGTGAGGGTGTCGGCGCCACGGCATCGTTCCGCAGCGGCCGCCATGCCGCGGCGGCCACCGCAGCGGCCAGAACGCCCAGGCCAGCCCACGTGGGCGCCGCCGGCCAGGCCAACAGCCCCGACGTCCAGGCGATACCCCCCGCCACCGCCATGCCCACACCCACGCCGGCAAAGACCCCGCCCGCGGCGCCCGGGCGGCCGGCTTTCGCCAGCCAGCCCATCGCCCAGGCCGACACGCCCACCAGCACAAAGGCACTGCACACGCCCGCCGCAAAGCGCCACAGCCAGGCCCCCACGACGCCCGGTGAAGCGGCCATCGCCAGCGTGCACACGGCCACCCCCAGCAGACCCGCCCGCGCCGCGGCACCGGCCCGCGGGTTCAGCACCATGCACGCAAGCGCCCCGCCCAGGTAGCCGAGGTAGTTGGCCGCCGCGAGCTGGCTGCCCGCCGCAAGCGTGAGGCCCTCGGCCTGCATCAGCGGCAACAGGGGTGTGAAGGCAAAGCGGCCGATGCCCATGCCCGAGGCCAGGCCCAGCAAACCCACCACCCGCGCCCAGCGCACCGCCATCACTGCATCCCTGTCACTCATGGGGGGCGATCCTAAGCCCAACGCCCCCTCGATGCTGGCCGCATGGCACGGGGCCCCCGATGCGGCGACAATCGCCGCTTCACGCTGTTGACTGTCATGAACGCCGACACCCCGAACACTCCTCCGCCCGACGCCCCCGAAGCCCTGCCTGCCGAGGGCACCGAGCCTGCGCCTGCCCCGGCTGCCACCCTGGATGCTGCTCCGGTGGCCGCCCCTGCTGCGGCCGAACCCGGCATGACCGTCAAGGCCTGCGCCGATGAGCTGCGCACGCGCTTCCCCGCCCTCTTCGGTGAACCCAAGCCGCTGAAGCTGCGCATCCAGGTCGACATCAACGAACGTGCGCCAGGTGTCTTCCCCAAGGCCGTGCTGTCGGCCTTCTTCCGCCGCTACACGCTCAGCGATGCCTACCTGAAGGCCGTGAGCACGGGCTCGCAACGCTTCGACCTCGACGGCCAGCCGGCCGGCGAACTGAGCGAGGAGCACCGCAAGATTGCGCTGGAAACCCTGCTGCAGCGCCGCGAGCAACGGCGCGGCCAGCCGCGAGCGCCTCGCGAAGGCCAGCGGGAAGGGCAGGCCCCCAACGCCAACCCCTCGCAGGCGCCGTCCAAGGACCCGCAGGCCGAAGCCCGCCGCAAGGCCCAGCGCGAAGCCCAGCGCGAGGAAGCCCGCGCCAAGCACCGCGAGGAACAGCGCGCCGAGCGCAACTTCCGCGCCGGCCTGCTGCGGGCCTTCGAGACCACCACGCTCACACGCGAGAACTTCTGCGCCCTGAAAGGCGTGGCCCCGGCCGCGCTGGACAGCCTGCTGGAAGCCGCGCGCGCCGACCGCGCCCAACGCCAGACCTTCCTGGCCGAGCTGAGCAAGGCCTACCGCGAGAGCGGCCTGAGCATCAACGAGTTCGCCGCCAGCAAGAACATGCACCCGGGGCAGATGCACCATCTGCTGCGCGAGGCGCAAGGTGGTGGTGACGACCGACGCCCGGCCCCGCGCGGCGACCGTCCGCCCCGTGGAGGCGATCGAGCGCCCCGCCGTGAAGGCCCGGACCGCCCCCGCGGCCCGCGCCACTGATCAGGCGGTCGCGGCCGCCTGCTTGTCCAGCCACACGCCCAGGCCCTGGGCGTTGAGTTCCACGTCGCCTTCGAGCAGGGCCTCGACGCGTTCGTCGTCGAGCACGCCGCCCTGGCGCCGGTACTCGGCGCGGTAGAGCGCCGCCAGCCCGGCGCGCAGTCGCGCGTCGCGGTCGGCCTGCCCTGCGGCCGCCTGGCCCAGGCGCACCATCGCATCCAGCTGGGCCCTCACCATCGCCACGTGTGCGGCCACATCGCGCGTGGCGCCGTAGTGCGTGAGATACATCACCTGCGGGTCGCGCGCCATCAGGCGGTCGAGCGACTGGTGCAGCGCCTCGGGTTCGAACTGCACCGGCGTCGTGGTGGGGAAGGCGTAGCGGCCGTTGGTGGTGACGAGGTCGGGGTAGGCGATGCCAAAGGTGTCGCCGGTGAACCAGCCGCGGCTGGCCTCGTCCCAGATGCAGTGATGGTGGCGGGCGTGGCCGGGCGTGTCGGCAAAGTGAAGCGGCCGACCGGCCAGTTCCAGCACCAGGCCGTCATGGGTTTCCAGCACACGTTCGGCCGGCACGGCTTGCAGCTCGCCGTAGTCGCGCTCGGCCACCTCGGGACCATAGACCGCCCGCACACCGGCCATGAGCTGGCGCGGGTCGATCAGGTGGCGCGCCCCGCGCGGGTGCACCACCAGCTTCGCGTTCGGCAGGTGCTGCAGCAAGAGGCCCGCGCCCCCGGCGTGGTCGAGGTGCACATGCGTCACGATGAGCCAGTCGACCTGCTCGGGCGCGAGCCGGCGGGCCTGCAGCGCGGCCAGCAGGCGCGGCACGGCGCTGTTGGGGCCGGTGTCCACATAGGCACCGCGGCCGTTTTCGACGATGAGGTAGGCCGCATCGAAGCGTGGCCGCACGAAGCCAGTGTCGATGACGGTGATGCCGGGGTCGAGGTGTTCGAGGAAGTCCATCGCGGCATTCTCTTCCTTTCCCTCGGATGGCGCTGTCCGTGATGGCCCACCCTCTGGTCAGCGCGCGCGATCCCGCCTATAAAGCGGCAGGTGCCGCATCGGGCGCAGGCGCCGCAACGACCACCAGGAGACGCACATGACGAAGAAGTCCGGAATCGACCAGGACGCCTTGATCGAGATGTTCTCCCAGGCCTCGGCCCGCCAGGGCGAGGCGCTGCGCAAGGCCGTGAGCACCGCCACGCTCAAGGCCCTGCAGGGGCGCGAGCTCACGCTGCAGAACGTGCGCAACGTGCTGCAGTCCGTCACCCAGGCCGCCTCGGCCGGCGCGGCCCAGAACCCGGGCAGCACGGCCGATGTGCAGAAGCTGCTCGAGAAGGCCTTCGACGGCATGGACGGCGCCCTGCTCAAGGCCGTGGAGGCGCACCGCACCGCCCTGCAGCAGTTCGTCTCGCAAGGGGCCGACCTGCAGCAGGGACCGCTCAAGACCGCGGTGGCCAACCTCGAGAAGATGGAGGAGGTCTTCTTCTCCACTGTCGGCAAGGCCATCCAGGACAGCGCCGGCCCCGTGCAGAACGCGTGGGCACCGGTGCTCAACGCCATGAAGCTCAAGGGCACCGACACCGGGGCCCAGGCCACCGCCACCGTCGAGCAGCTTCTGGACCAGGCGCACAGCACCCTGCGCGACAGCCGCGCCATGGGCCTGCGCACCGCCCAGGCCCTGCTCGAAGGCTATTCCACGCTGGTCAGCGGCGTGCTCATCGGCATGACCGAGGGCCTGCAACAGGGCAGCGCCGAAGCGCCAGCCACCGGCACGCGCAAGCGCTGACGCTGCGCCGCATGCATCACGACGAGTACCTGCGCCATGACGCCACCGCCCTGGCCGCCGCCGTGGCCCGCGGCGAGGTCAGCGCATCCGAACTGCTGAGCCTCGCGCTGCAGCAACTCGACCGGGTCGAGCCGCACATCCAGTCGCTCGCACGGCTGATGGAAGGCGAGGCCCGCGCCCAGATCGACGCCTGGCCCCCCGGCCGCCCGGCCGGAGTCTTTGGCGGGGTGCCCTTCCTGGTGAAGGACGCGGTGCATGACATCGCCGGGCTGCCCACCGGCCAGGGCAGCCGGGCCTTCACCCGCGTGGCCACCGAAGACAGCAGCATCGTGCGCCGCCTGAAAGCGGCCGGCCTGGTGATCTTCGGCAAGACCCGCCTGCCCGAACTGGCACTCAAAGGGGTGACCGACCCACGCGCCCAGGGCAGAAGCCGCAACCCCTGGCATCTGGACCACACCCCGGGCGGCTCCAGTGGCGGCGCGGCCGCTGCGGTGGCCGCGGGGGTGGTGCCCATGGCGGCCGGCAACGACGGCGGCGGCTCCATCCGCATCCCGGCCGCCTGCTGCGGGCTCTTCGGGCTGCGGCCTTCGCGGGGCCGCGTCTCGCCGGGCCCGGCCATCGGCGAGGTCTGGTACGGCGCCTCCAGCGATGGGGTGATCTCGCGCAGCGTGCGCGACAGCGCCCTGGCGCTCGACGTGCTGGCCGGCCCCGAGCCCGGCGACCCCTTCCGCATCCCGACGCCGTCTGCGCCCTATGCCGCGCTCGTGCGCCAGCCGCCGCCGCGCCTGCGCATCGCCTACAGCACCACCTCGCCGCTGGGCACGCCGGTGGATGCCGAAGCGGTGGCCGCCGTTGAACACACGGTGGATCTGCTGCGCCAGCTCGGGCACGAGGTGGTGCCCGGCGCGCCCGACATCGACGGCCGCACCCTGGCCCAGACCTACCTGCACCTCTATTTCGGCGTGGTGGCGGCCGGCGTGAGCCAGGCCCGCGAGCAGGGTGCACGCGAAAGCGACTTCGAGCCGCTCACCCGCGTGCTGGCCGCCCTGGGCCGCGCCACCTCGGCCGGCACCGCCACGCGCCACCTCTGGCGCTGGAACGATTTCGCCCGCGCCCTGGGGCGCTTCCACGAGCAGCACGACCTGCTGCTGACCCCCACGCTGGCGGGCCCGCCGGTGGCCCACGGCACCGGCGACCCGCCCGCCTGGCAGGAAAGCCTGCTCACCGTGCTGTGTGCCACGGGCCTGCTGGGCGGCCTGCACCGCCTGGGCGTGCTCGCGCCGGTGATCGACCAGATCGCGCTGGACAGCCTGCGCCACGTGCCCTTCACACAGCTGGCCAACCTCACCGGCACGCCCGCGATGAGCGTGCCGCTGCACTGGTGCGCCAACGACCTGCCGCTGGGCGTGCAGTTCATCGCGCGCTTCGGTGAGGAAGCCACGCTGCTGCAGCTCGCGGCCCAGCTCGAGCAGGCCCAGCCCTGGTTCGAGCGGCTGCCGCCGCTGGCGCACGACACCCCAGCCGCTACAGTGGCGCATGCACACTGACATCCCGACCCTGCACTGGACCGAAGACGGCCAGCCCCGCGAGGCCCGCTGGCATTCCGAGGCCGGCCTGCCGCCACCCAAACGCGTGGTGGTGGCCGACGACCAGACCAATGCCGACACCGCCCTGCGCCTGACCAGCGAAGGCACCGCCCTGCTGTGGCGCGGCGACTATCACAACGCCCGCCAGTTGCTCGTGGCGCTCGCCCGCCGGCTTGACCGTCCGCCGCGCAAGCCGCCGGCCCCACCGGCCCCGGGCACCGACCCGCTGGCCCACGCCTTCCACCTGCAGCGCAAGGCCCAGGCCGAAAAGGCCCGCCGCCTCAACCTCGTGCTGCTGCCCTTCGAGGCCCACTACGCGCTGCCGCTGCGCCGCGCGCCCGAGGTGCGCACCGCCTGCGACGAAGCCTTCGGCCCTTGCGAGACGCCCTGCGTGCTGTCGCTGCGCGAACTGCTGGGCGCCATCGGCGCGCACGAATGGCGGCTCAAGGGGGTGGAGGTGCCGGCCCTGGGCGCACGCATCCATGCCCACTACGGCGTGTTCTCGCCGGTGCGGGGTGAATACGTCGATCTGGTGGCCAACACGCCCCTGCCCTCCCCGGCCCCCGAGCTGGCCTTTGACCTCGGCACCGGCACCGGCGTGCTGGCCGCCGTGCTGGCCCGGCGCGGCGTGCGCCGCCTCGTGGCCACCGACACCTCGCCTCGGGCGCTGGCCTGCGCGCGCGACAACCTGCAGCGCCTGGGCCTGGCCGAGCGGGTGAAACTGATCGATGCCGACCTCTTCCCCGACAGCCGCGCCCCGCTCATCGTCTGCAACCCGCCCTGGCTGCCCGGCCGCGCCCACTCGCCGCTGGAGCAGGCTGTCTACGACCCCGACCACCGCATGCTGCGCGCCTTCCTGGCCGGCCTGAAGGACCACCTCACGCCCGGCGGCGAGGGCTGGCTGATCCTGTCCGACCTGGCCGAACACCTGGGCCTGCGCCCGCGTGCCCAGCTGCTGGGCTGGATCGCCGACGCGGGCCTTTCGGTGGCCGGGCGCCATGACATCCGCCCCCGCCACCCCAAGGCCGCCGACCCGTCCGACCCGCTGTTCCGGGCCCGGCGCTCGGAAGTGACCTCGCTGTGGCGCTTGCAGCCCTTGGCCGAGCCCAATTGACCCCTTTTGGCCAAAATCTCCTTTTTGGCCTAAGATGGGCTCACGCTGTCCAGGAGCCTTGCCATGTCTGCCGTCCCCAAGATCCAGCCCGTCCCGCCCGTGGACCAGCTCCACCGCACGCCCGCGTCCGACGTGAAGAAGCTCGGCTGGCGCGGCGTGATGCGCCAGCTGCAGACGCAAGGCCCCGTGCTGGTCACCAACCACCAGCAGCCCGAGGCGGTGATCCTGCCCGTGCAGGCCTATGCCGCCCTGCTGGCACGTGCCCAGCACGCCGCCGACCCGGCCGAGGCCACCCTCGAGGCCTTGCGCCGCCGTTTTGACGAACGCCTGGCCGTGCTGAACACCCCCGAGGCCGGCGACCGCCTGCGTGGCCTGATGGACGGCCCGGCCCGCCTGGGCGGTGAGGTCCAGGCCGGGGCCAGCTATTGAAGAAGGCCCCCGACGCACGCCCCGTCCTTTTCGTGCTGGCCGGTGTCAACGGCGCCGGCAAAAGCTCCATTGGCGGCCACCTGCTCACCCGCCAGGGCCTCACCTGGTTCAACCCCGACCGTTACGCGCGTGACCTCGTCGCTGCGGGCCTCGCCACACCCGACGACGCCAGCGGCCTGGCCTGGAGCGAAGGCCTGCGCCGGCTCGACGACGCCCTGGCCCAGGGCCGCCACCACGCCTTCGAGACCACCCTGGGTGGCACCACCATCGCCCAGCGCCTGCTGGACGCCACCCGCACGCACGACGTGCTGATGTGGTTCTGCGGCCTCGACCGCCCCGAGCGCCACCTGGCCCGCGTGGCCGCCCGTGTGCGCGCCGGCGGCCACGACATTCCCGAAGACCGCATCCGCCAGCGCTACCCCCGCGCCCTGGCCAACCTCATCGCACTGATGCCGCACCTCGCGCACCTGCAGGTGTACGACAACAGTGCCGAGGCCGCGCCGGGCGAACCCATCCCCGACCCGCGACTGCTGCTGGAACTGCGCCGCGGGCAGCTCACCCACCCGCAGGCCGACGACCTGCCGGCCCTGCGCGCCACGCCGGCATGGGCCAAGCCGCTGATGGAGGCGGCGCTGCAGACCCCCACCTCCACCGCGCGCGTCAGAACCGACTGACAGCCTCCGCTTCGCCCCGGCCGACGGCACCCTGAGCCCGATGCTTCCATCATGGCCCGACGAGGCGGCCACCCCCACAGATGCAGGGGCCGCCTGCATCCGGGGGATGGCCCCAAGGCCGCGCCGTGGCCATCCTTGACCAGCACGTCAGCACGAGGCGAACCCATGAACCATCGCAGCCTGCAGGAAGAGTACGAACAACTTCGGTCCCAGCTGGACGAGGCCTACAGGGCACCGGTGTGGCAGTCGAGCCGCATCGACCACTTGGCTGACGCACTGGCCGATGTGGAACGGCAACTCGTCCACAGCCATGCATCCGGCGAAGGCTGGCGCCGCGAGCCGGCCGAGCCATCGCCCTTTCAGGGTGCCGCGATGAGCCCTCGGCACACGACCGCCAGCTTGTTGCCGTCGAGATCGCGCACATAGGCGGCATAGAAGTCCTCAGCGTACTGCAGCCTGAGCCCAGGCGCCCCCTCCGAACGGCCGCCGTGCCGCAGCGCCGCCTCATGGAAGGCGTCCACCGCCGCCCAGCTCGTCGCCTGAAAGGCCACCATCGTGCCGTTACCCACCGAGGCACTGCGCCCGTCGAAGGGGTGACAGACCCACAACGCCGGCACCGGCGTGCCCGTCGCAGTCTCGGGTGCGGCCCAGCCCGCCCAATGCTCGTCCCCGGGCACACCGCAGGGTTGCAGGCCCAGCGGCGCCAGCACCGCGTCATAGAAGGCCCTCGCGGCCGGCAGGTCGTTGGTACCCAGGCAGACGTAGGAAAACACGATGCAACTCCTATCGATGGTGCCGAAGATTCAAACCCGCCTCGTCAGGCGGCTCGAAGAACGACATGATGTGATGGAAGTCGGCCTCCGACAGCGCATGCGAGCCCTCGGGCCGCTCGGCATTGCGCCGGGCAATGCGCTGCAGGCACACCGCGTCGGGCACGTCCACGTGGTGCAGCACATGCGCCGCCCCCGCCTGCGCGCACACCGACAGGAACCACACCCGCCCGGCGCGTGTGTTGGCCTGGAAGTCCATCACCACGTTGAGCCCCGAGGTCAAAAGGTCCGCCACGAGCGGGCCCACCACCGTCTTGAGCTTGCGCGAGCAGCGAATGTAGTCGTCGAAGGTGTGCATCTGGTCCCCGAACAGGCGGGCCAGCCAGACGTCCTCCGAGATCAGCACCGCCCCTTCCTCCTTCGCCAAGGCCACCGCCAGCGTGCTCTTGCCGGCGCCGGCTTTGCCGCAGAAGAAGTGCAGGGTGGCGGGGGCGGGCGCAAGGCAGGCGGTATCAGTCACGCAGGGTGCTCACGGTCGGCGCATCACCGCGTATTCAAGCACAGCCGGCCCAGAGGCTTTCCGATAGTCTCCCTCTGATGACTGCAAGCACCTCACCCGATGCGCGGCAGCCAGTAACCCGGTCGCTGACGGTGGGGAGCGACGGCAACCACCAGCAACTCCACGTCGCTGACGCGATACACGATGCTGAAGGGAAAGCCCTTCACGAGCACGCTGCGTGTGCCCTTGGGTGAAGGGGCGCCTCCAAGGGGGTGGCGTGCTGCGCGCTCAACCGACGCTTCCACCGCAGCTTGGAAGCGGATGCCCGTCCCGGCTCGGGCGTTTGAGTAGTACTCGACCTCGTGCAGCAACTCCGCTTCGGCTGCCGGCAGGAATCGAACGGGAATCACTTCGCGATGCGTCGCGCTTTGGCAAAAACCTCTTCTGCCGAGAGCGCCTTCACCTCGCCACGGTCGTACGCTGCGAGGCGGCGCTCAATCTCCGCCGACCACGCAGCATCCAGTTCGGCGGCTGCCGGCTCGTTCAGCGACTCGAGCAACGCGTCAACAAGACGCTCGCGTTCCTCCGGAGGAAGCTGTTTACCTCGCTGTGCGAGCTCTGCGGCGGTGTCTGGCATGGGGTGTACTCCGCTGGGTGCACGCACAGTTTAATCGCCATGCCCTCCCCAAGGGGGGTCACATCGATGATGGGGCACAGGGATCGACATTGCGCGCCCTCTTTCGCTGCCGGAGGCTTCACGTCAGAAGGCCAATGCCCCTCAACGCAACTCTTCTTGCCCGCGCCGGCAAGACCAGGCGTGCATGAGACCCGCCTGATAGAACGGCACCGGCGTCTCGAACCCTGCGGATGCAATGAGGGCCTCCACGCTCTGGGGCGGCAGGATCGCCACGTCCCGGTTGTAGGCGTCTCGCATCTGCTGCACTTTCTCGGGCGAGACGTCGGCCGCCGCCATGGTTCGCAGCCACGCCTCCAGCAAGCTGGCGTAATGCGGGGCCTGCGTGTCCGAGGCCAGGTCGGAGGTGGCCAGAAGGCCCCCCGGTTTGAGCCGCCCCGCGATCGCCCGGAAGAAATCGGCTCGTTCACGTGGGTCGAGCAAGAACTGCGAGACGAGCAAGGACGTTGCACCGTCAAACGGCTCGCCGGCGGGCAGGGATTCAAGGTAACCGGTGTGGAAGGTGCAACGATGCCCGAAGCCGTTCTGCTCGGCCCGCGCCTTGGCGACATCCACCATGCGTGAAGACGGCTCCACCGCGACGAAGGTCCAGGCGGGAAACCGCTCGGCGAAGAACTGGATCTCGGCTCCGGTGCCTGCGCCCACACACAGCAGGCGAGCGTCTTTAGGAAGGCGGCTGAAGATCGACGCCATCAGCAAATGAATGCCATCCCGGAACGGCGCAAGCTTCGCCCACTGTTGATCGTAGGTTCCGGCCTGTTGGTCGAAGGTGGATTCGAGTTGATGGCGGTTCATTGGTGTGAAGTGGGCGGTAGAAGGGGTGTTGCCGTCCCATGTTTGCCATGAGGGGCCATTAGCGGCTGGTCGACAACTGTCCGCTCGATAGAGGGGTTAGGCCTCATGCCTTACGGTTGGCGGTGCGGCGCCGACATGGAAGTACGCAAGGTACATGGCAAAGAAAATTGCCGGGAATGCAAACACAAGCTCCATCAATATCAACCCCGAGAAGTCTTTAGGCCACAGCGCCGGTAGCGACAGCACAGCGACGACGCCCAGCAAACAGCATGCGACAGCCACTGCTCGACCAAGGCGTCTACCCAGAACCCACGTCAGCGCCATAAGTCCCCATGCTGCAGCAGCGAGAAGCCAAGCGAGGATGACCAACAGGGCGAGTCCCCCGTGCTTGGATACGGTTGGACCTAACCCGAGCGGGGCAACGACAAACGCGGGTATAGAGAGGGCTACGCAGGCCGCGACTGCTGCGCCTCTCAGGAGAACGGTGAGGAGGGATGTATGCAACGCCAAAGTTAAGCTGCGCTGGAGCCCGCGAGGGCGGTGGGTACCGACACTGGCCATGTGAATGGCGAAGCCACGGCCAGTGTCGGTGTCCGCTTGAACGCCCAGTTAGGCGATGGAGTTCTTGTCTATGGGTTGCTCGACATCGTTGAATGCACGGCAACTTAGTAGCCTGAGCGAGGATGGACTCCCTGTTCAGGAAGCTGCCAAAGAAGTTGGATTGGGTCGTCGAAGCGGTCTGTCGATGCAGGGTTCAGCAATTCGATTCGAGTCACGTAGGCTGCTTGAGTCATTACACGAATCCGGAAGGACTTTCTCCGCCATTCGTAGACCCATATTCCCCTGTCCCAGTCATCTTCTTTGTCGAATGGTCCGGCAGCGTAGATGATCGCCGCGATCCGGATTCCGGATTGAAAGTTGTCCGGGTCACGAAAAAATGTTTCTAGCTGTCGATCTGATGGGCGCGCCCATGTGGTGGATTGCGCGGTATAGGTATCTTTGTTCATCTCGTTGAGTCGAAGCCATTTCGCCATCGTGGGGCCAACGTAGAGTTAACCGGCGCACAGAGGCGTGGTGCCCCGGCCGTGCGGCCGATGATGAACCAAGGCGGTCGCACGGCCGGGGCACCACGCCTCTGCGCGTCCGGTTGAACGACATGTTAGCAACTGTGTTGCATGTCAAGCGAAGGCATCCAGGAGGAGCGGTGTTTGAGCATGGCATTCATGATGGTCAGCAGCTTGCGCATGCAGGCGGTCAGTGCCACCTTGGCGGGTTTGCCCTGGACGCGCAGGCGGTCGTAGAAGGCGCGCACGACGGGATTGCAGCGCAGGGCGGCCACCGTGGCCATGTACAGCGTGCGCCGAACCTGCGCCCGACCGCCCCAGATCACGCGACCGCCGTGGTGCTTGCCGCTGTCTCGGTTGAACGGCGCCACCCCCACCAGGGCCGCGATCTGCCGACGGTTCAGCGAACCGAGCTCTGGCAGAAGCGCCAGCATCGTCGCGCGAGTGAGCGAGCCCACGCCCGGGATCGCCTGGAGCAGATTGTCCTTGTCGCGCCACGCCGGCGAACTGCGCAGCGCGTGGGTGAGGTCGATGTCCAGGCGAGCAATGCGCTCGTCCAACCAGGCGATGTGCTCGCGCAAGCTCTCGCGCTGCAGCGCCGACGCTTGCTGCAGGCGCAGCTTTTCCTGCACGCGCATCTCGACCAGTTGGCGCCGGCGCGCCAGCAGATCACCCAGCGCACGGGTGTGCTCGTCGGGCAGCGCACGCACCTGCGGGCGAATGGCCGCGGCGAAGGCTGCCAGCACCAGCGCATCGATGCGGTCGGTTTTGGCCAGGCGGCCGCAGGCCTTGGCGTAGTCGCGCACCTGGCGCGGGTTGACCACGGCCACCGGCACGCCAGCGGCGGCCAGGGCGCTGGCCAGCGCGGTCTCCAGGCCGCCGGTGGCCTCCATCACCACCAGCGCGGGCGACTGCGAGCGCAGTTGCTCAAGCAGGCCCGTGACGGCCTCGGGCGTGTGGTCGATGCGCAGTGTGCGGCCGTCGAGCCAGGCCACATCCAGCCAGGCCTTGGCCACGTCGATGCCAACGAAGGAGTCTGGGTTGCTCATTCCGGTACCCTGCCTTGCAAGAATCCGGGCTCATGGGGGCCCGATCAACTGTACGGGTTACGAGAACGCCCGACCCGACGCCCCGCGCTAACGTACGGGCTCATCAGCCCACGGCTTCAACGGGCTGTCGGATCGGCAACCGCAGGTGCTCTTGGCGCCTGCTCAACGACCGATTCTTCTGCGGAATCGGTGGGATGAACATACAAGGCATCACTGGTTCGCGATGAACTACTGCTTCTTGATGTTCTTTCGCGAGAGCTTGTACGTCTTCTCTTGCGCGACTTGAATCTCTTGCAGTTTGACCTGGTTGAGAGGTTTTCTCTCTTGCTTAGTCGCGCCCTGTTCAACGACGGAGACGGTCACAATTCCTCTGTCCACGTACTGGAGCAATGTCGTGAGAGCGCTGGACACTCTCTGCATTTCCTCTGGACTGCTAAGCACAGTCTGGATCTTTTCCTCTGGGAATCCGGCGGCCTTCATCAGTTCAAGAAGCGTCTTCGCATTCCGCAACCGCAGCGACTCTGCCTTCTCCAGATCGAGAACCGCCTTAGCCGTCTGCTCCACAACATCGGCGCGCGAACGTCGACCCTCATGAACTAAGAAGTCATGCAGCCGTCTAATGAATTCAAGTCTTCCAAGTACTCGCAGCAGACGGAGAGCCTTGTTGCCCAAGCCCAGAAGTGTCTCCGGAATCACAGCTTGCCCCTGGTCAGGGGTTTCGGATCGACATCGGGCAAGTTCGGGACAATTTGCTGGCGAAGCCGATGAAGAATGCTCTGCCGCAAGGTGAATTTCGGGCGGGCCTTTTGCTTGCCTCCCCCTCCCGAGCCTCCGTCACCCTTGTCGAGGCGGGCTCCAAAGAATGCACTTATTGTTGCTAGGGCCTGAATCACTGCATCGAGTTCTGCTGCCGAAGCATCGTCACGTACTCTCACTTCGAGGTAGTCGTCGTAACGCTTCTTGAAACGAAACGGCTTGATCCTGCTCTTGTTGCTGATCTTCAACTGCTGACCTCCGACGCTAGTTTGGGAGAGGAAGGGCGGTAGTGCGACGCCTAACGTCGGAGTTGACCGGCACGTAGCGGCATTGCGCCGTGGGGCGTAAGCTCACCAGCACGCTCCGCGGCGCAATGCCGCTGCGTGTCCGCGTCGAACGACCTGCTAGATCGCACGGCGCTACGGCTTCCAGTCTTGCGCCTTGGCGAATAGCTGGATGGTCCGAGCAGTGTCATCGGTGAAGTACGTCCTGTGTTCCTTACTCGCCGCAGCGATGTCTCGAAGTAGCTGGCGGAAATCCCACAATTCAATGTCGCGCTCCTTCGCCAATGCTTCGGCCCCGTCGGTCGCCCCCCAGGTAACGACAATGCGCCGATAGTTGCCTGGCACGAAGCCGTACTTCTCTACCTCGGCGAGCACTTCGGGTCTTTGGAACTTCCGATCCGCAAAGTAGCCCAGGGTCCGTCGCTGACCCGCCTGCTTCACACGGATCTTCAAATCATCAGGCGAGAACGGCTTATCCGTCAACTTCGAATACGCGCCTGAGATCGAAACTCCGCATTCGATGTGGTATCGCCCGAGTTTCCGCGGGTTTGTCGTGTCCACAGCGAGGAGGTCGATCTCGTACTGTCCCTTACAGCGAATGTTCGGAATCGTGAACCACTGCTTCACGTAACGGCAGTACGACTCGACGATCTTCTCAGTTGTTTCCATGCGGTCTAACGTGTTATGAGAGCAAAACTGCTGCATAACACCGACGGCTGTCTCCCCCAACACCGACGGCCCGATCGGGCGGCAAGCCCCGCCCAGCCTGCGTTGCCTGGCATTGCCTGGATGTTTGTACAGTACTAAATTTCATGCAGACTGGCGCAGCGTTCGCAAGGCGCACTTTGCCGCATGCCGCGCCGGACCGGACTCCCTCTTTGGGGGGGTGTCGCCCCAGTCCACGGGTCCTGAGCCAACTCATCACGCTCTCGCTCCACCGGCTGGCACACCCATCGAAGGTCAGGCCAGCCGCCCGGCGATCGACACCCCCTTGAAGAACCTCCGCCCACCCCTATAATTCGTCGCTGTTAGCACTCACCAAACATGAGTGCTAATGATCCCGGGGCCGGCGAAGCTGGCACTTCTTCCTGGTGATCATGCCCTTTCAAGTTGGTGCTCACTCGCGCCAGCATCCACATAGAAGTTGGTTCTCACTCTTTAGGAGATGTCATGAAACTTCGTCCTCTGCACGATCGCGTGATCGTCAAGCGCCTGGAAAACGAAACCAAGACCGCCTCGGGCATCGTCATCCCCGACAACGCCGCCGAGAAGCCCGACCAGGGCGAGGTCCTGGCCGTGGGCCCGGGCAAGCGCAATGAGAAGGGCGACTTCGTGGCCCTGAACATCAAGGTTGGCGACCGTGTGCTGTTCGGCAAGTACAGCGGCCAGACCGTCAAGGTGGACGGCGACGAGCTGCTGGTGATGCGCGAGGAAGACCTCTTCGCCGTGGTCGAGAAGTAAGTTCTCGCACCCCCCGTCTGAACAGATCCCTGTAACGAATCCGGAGAACTCCAAATGGCAGCAAAAGACGTCGTTTTCGGCGGTGAAGCCCGCGCCCGCATGGTTGAAGGCGTGAACATCCTGGCCAACGCGGTCAAGGTGACCCTGGGCCCCAAGGGCCGCAACGTGGTGCTCGAGCGCTCGTTCGGCGCCCCCACCGTGACCAAGGACGGTGTGTCCGTGGCCAAGGAAATCGAGCTGAAGGACAAGCTCCAGAACATGGGCGCCCAGATGGTCAAGGAAGTGGCTTCCAAGACCAGCGACAACGCCGGTGACGGCACCACCACCGCCACCGTGCTGGCCCAGGCCATCGTGCGCGAAGGCATGAAGTACGTGGCCGCCGGCATGAACCCGATGGACCTGAAGCGCGGCATCGACAAGGCCGTCACCGCCCTGGTCGAGCAGCTGAAGAAGGCTTCGAAGGCCACCACCACCAGCAAGGAAATCGCTCAGGTCGGCGCTATCTCCGCCAACTCCGATGAGTCCATCGGCAAGATCATTGCCGATGCGATGGACAAGGTGGGCAAGGAAGGCGTGATCACCGTCGAAGACGGCAAGAGCCTGGACAACGAGCTGGATGTCGTGGAAGGCATGCAGTTCGACCGCGGCTACCTGTCGCCCTACTTCATCAACAACCCCGAGAAGCAGGCTGCGATCCTCGACAACCCCTTCGTGCTGCTGTTCGACAAGAAGATCAGCAACATCCGTGACCTGCTGCCCACGCTGGAGCAGGTGGCCAAGGCCGGCCGTCCGCTGCTGATCATCGCAGAGGAAGTGGAAGGCGAAGCCCTGGCAACCCTGGTGGTGAACACCATCCGCGGCATCCTGAAGGTCGTGGCCGTCAAGGCCCCCGGCTTCGGCGACCGTCGCAAGGCCATGCTGGAAGACATCGCCATCCTGACCGGCGGCAAGGTGATCTCCGAAGAAGTGGGCCTGACGCTCGAGAAGGTGCAGCTGGCCGACCTGGGCCAGGCCAAGCGCGTGGAAGTGGGCAAGGAAAACACCACCATCATCGATGGCGCCGGTGCCGCGGCCGACATCGAAGCCCGCGTGAAGCAGATCCGCGTGCAGATCGAGGAAGCCACCAGCGACTACGACCGCGAGAAGCTGCAAGAGCGCGTGGCCAAGCTGGCCGGCGGTGTGGCCGTGATCAAGGTCGGCGCTGCCACCGAGGTCGAAATGAAGGAGAAGAAGGCCCGCGTGGAAGACGCCCTGCACGCCACCCGCGCTGCGGTGGAAGAAGGCATCGTCGCCGGTGGTGGCGTGGCCCTGCTGCGTGCCCGTCAGGCCGCTGGCGAGATCAAGGGTGACAACCCCGACCAGGACGCCGGCATCAAGCTGGTGCTCAAGGCCATCGAGGCCCCGCTGCGCGAGATCGTGGCCAACGCCGGTGGCGAGCCCTCCGTCGTGGTGAACGCGGTGCTGGCCGGCAAGGGCAACTACGGCTTCAACGCCGCCAACGACACCTATGGCGACATGATCGAGATGGGCATCCTGGACCCGACCAAGGTGACCCGCACGGCCCTGCAGAACGCCGCTTCCGTGGCGTCGCTGATGCTGACGACCGAAGCCATGGTCGCCGAAGCGCCGAAGGACGACGCGCCTGCTGCTGGGGGCATGCCCGGGGGCATGGGCGGCATGGGCATGGACATGTAAGTCCCGGCCAGCCGAGCCAACTCCCAAAGGGGCCGCGACGCGGCCCCTTTTTCATGTGCATTTCTTCACACATCGTGGAGAAAGAACGATCCGCAGCGATCTTGCGGGCCCTGGGTTGCGCACCATCCCATTCGGCGCCACCATTGCGCATCTTTCACCGTCCCTGCCCATGAGCGCCTCACCCTCCGCCATCCACCTCGACTCCATCATCCAGGGCGTGCCCCTGCTTGCGCGCGATGTCGTGGACCGCACCTTGACGGAGCTGCGCAACCCCAACGCCACACACGCGCTTGCGCATGACCGCAAGCAGTTTTTCGCCCTGATGGAGGCTTTGCAGTCGCAACAGGCCTCCTGGGTGCAATCGCTGCAGGAGCTGATCGCTCAGGGCGTGCGCGAGGCGCTGAACGATCGGCCGGGCCCGACGGCGGCGCGCAAGCCGCTGGCCCTGAGCCTGGACGAGTTGTCCCTCGTGGATGAAGGCCAGGCCGAGGAAGACATCGAGATTTCTCGCGTGATGGCGCAGATCGATCTGCAGGCCGAGTGGGAATTGCGCGAGGTCCAGGCCTTCATGGCCGCCGTGCGAGGGCAAAGCGAGATCCGGCGCGAGGCCAACCCGCTGCGCCCGGAGGTGTTTGCCAGGGCCTTGAGCCGGGCCACGCGCAGCCTGCGGGTGCCCGCCGAGGCGCGCATGCTGCTGTTGCGCATGGCAGGCGCCGAGCTCGCCGGGCTGCTGAAGATGGAGTACGCTCAGATCTGCCGCCGCCTCGAAAGCCTGGGCGTGCAGCCGCTGGCCTTCCGCGCCGTTCCTGCGGCCAAGGCACCCGCAGCGTCGAGCACGTTCGAGCTGACCGACTCGGGCACGCTGGGCCGGTTGCTCGAACGCGTGAGTCGCAGCCACCCCACCCCGCTGGACAGCGGCACCGCCGAGGCCGAAACCCTGGTGAACCGTCTGTTCGACCAGATCCTGGCCGACACCAAGCTGGTCGAGAACGTGCGCACGCTGCTGGTGCGGCTCAAGCCGGCCGTGTTGAGCCTGGCGCGGCGCGACCCGGCACTGGTGCGCCAGTCCGATCACCCGGCCTGGCAGTTGCTCAACCGGCTCTCGGCCCACTGCGCCGGCTACGACGATCCGCAGGACGAACGGCTGATCGAGTTCCAGCGCTTCGCGAGAACGGTGATCGACCGCATCACCGCCCTGCCCCAGCCGGAATCGCAGCACTTCCTCAAGGGCCAGGAGGACATCAATCACTTCATCGACGAGCGCAGCCGCGAGGCGCTGGAGCGTTCGCGCGCGGCGCTGGAGAAGCTGCAGCGCATCGAGCGCGCCGACCAGTTGCGCGGCGTGCTGCGCCAGCAGGTGCGCCAGATGCAGGGGGCCCAGCTCAGCCAGGCGCTGCGCGACTTCCTCTTCGGCCCCTGGGTGGACGCCATGGTCGAGGCCATGGCCCGCCACGGCGAGCACTCCGCGCAGGCCAGCGAGCTGATGCATAGCGTGGACGAGCTGCTGTGGAGCATGCAGCCGCTGAGCGCCCCGGCCGATCGCAGCCGGCTGCGCGCGCTGCTGCCCGAACTCGTGGCCAGTCTGAACCGTGGCATGGATCTGATCGCCTGGCCGCAGCCGCAGCGCGATGCGCTGTTGGCCGAGCTCTCTGCCCATCACAGCGCCGTGATGCGCGGCGATGCGCCCGCTGCCGCGCCGCCCGCGGAGTCGCTCACGCCCGAACAGATCGTGCAGCAGATGCTCGATGAGCCCGACCCCTCGTCCACGCTGGGCCCCGACGGCCCGATCGACCGGGGTGCGCTGCCGACGGTGCCGGTGGGCTTGATGTCGCAGACCGATACCCAGGCCGGACGGCTCGCCCGCGAAGCCTGGATGGCCCGGCTGGCGCCGGGCTCCTGGTATCACATGTTCGTGCAGGGCCAGTGGGTCACGGCCCAGCTCATGTGGAGCAGCGACAACGGCCAGTTCTTCATGTTTGCCAGTCAGCACGCCGGGCACTCGCATTCGCTCACGCGCCGCGCGGTGGAGCGGCTGCTGGCCGAGGGTCTGATCACCGTGCTGGAAGACCGCTCGCTGATGCAGCGCGCGGTGGACAGCCTGATCCAGGATCTCGACAGTCCGATCCGCTGATCAGCGCGCCGGCACGAAGCCGTCGATGGCCGCGGCCACGAGGCCGGGCTGTTCGTGCACGATCCAGTGGGTCGCGCCGGGCACCCGCAGCAGTTGCAGGCGGGGCACCCAATGGTCGAGTCCGTCCAGCAGCGAAGGCGGCAAGGCCACGTCGCCCTCGCCCCAGATCACCAGCGTGGGCCGCTCGACCCGCACCTGTGCGTCGTCGAAGTGCAGGCTGTGAATCGCATCGTCGGCCGCCTGTGCCGGGCGCAGCGGGGAGGCGCGGTAGTAGTTCAGCGCCCCCGTCAGGCCCTGGCCCCAGGCGGCGCGGTACTGGTCCTTCAACGCCTCGGTGAGCCAGCCGTGGCCGTTGGCATCGGCCCCCATGCTGGTGAAGAAGGGCCACAGCCGCGCGAAGTCGTTGTCGGCCAGCAGGGCCTCCGCATCGGGGCGGCACAGGAAGTTCATGTAGGCGCTGGCCTTCTGCTGGGCCGGGTTGTGCTTCAGTTCGCGCAGGAAAGTGCCCGGGTGCGGGGAGTTCACGATCACGAGCCGCTCGATGAGCGCCGGCTGCTGCACGGCCAGGTTCCAGGCCACGGCTCCGCCCCAGTCGTGGGCCACCAGGGCCGCGATGGGGGCGCCCAGGTGCTCGATCAGCGCGGACACGTCGCGCACCAGGTGCTTGGCGCGGTAGGCCTCCACCTCCACCGGCGAGGACGAGCCCGGGTAGCCCCGCAGGTTGGGCGCCACGCAGCGGAAGCGCTTGGCCAGCAGGCCGCCCACCTCGTCCCACACGAACGCGGCCTCGGGGAAGCCGTGCAGGAAGAGCAGCACTGGCGCGTCACGCGGCCCCTGGGCCCGGCAGGCCAGGCGGATGCCATGCGGCAGGTCGACGTCGAAGGTGTCCAGGCTCATGCAAGGCTCCCGAGAGGCGATGCCCTGCAGTATCGGCCCGGCCCGGGGACGGCGGCGTCGCGTTGGCGACCCGCAGGCCTCGGGGTTTACGCCAGGGGTTCGGCGTGCACCCAGCCGTGCAGGGTGGTGGCCAGGTCGTCCAGGCCGGTGCGGCGCAGGCCCGAGAACAGCACCAGGCCCACATCGGCCTCGTCGGTGACGTAGTCGCCCAGGGCGTCCTGGGCCGCCCGCTGGGCCTCGGCGCCTTCCTTGCGGTTGAGCTTGTCGGCCTTGGTGAGCACCACCAGCAGCTTCACGCTGCCATTGCCCACGCGCGGAGCCACGAACTGCAGCAACTGGTGGTCGAGTTCGGTCAGGCCCTGGCGGGGGTCCACCAGCAGCACCACGCCGGCCAGGTTGCGGCGCAGGGCAAGGTAGTCGGCCATCACCGCCTGCCAGCGCAGCTTGGCGCTGCGCTCCACCGCGGCATAGCCGTAGCCCGGCAGGTCGGCCAGCAGGGCGTCGGCAGCGTCGCGCGGGCCCAGCTCGAAGAGGTTGATGTGCTGGGTGCGCCCTGGCGTCTTGGACGCAAAGGCAAGCTGGCGCTGCTGGGCCAGGGTGTTGATGGCCGTGGACTTGCCCGCGTTGGAGCGGCCCACGAAGGCGATTTCAGGCAGTTCGCTGACCGGGAGGTGGTGGAGTTCGCTGGCCGTGGTCAGGAAGCGGGCGGTGTGCAACCAGGCGAGCGCGGCACGGGCGGCCGGATCGATCTGGGCGATGGGCGCACGGGCGCCGGGAGGGGGGGATTGGGTGGGCATGGAGCAGGCATTGTAAAATCCGCGGGTTTTGCCTTTGGCCTACACACCCTCCCACGACATGAAATCGATCGCTCCTTTGCTGTTTGCCGCATTCGCCTGGGCCGCTCCCACGCTGGCCTCCGCCCAGGCTCCCGCCAAACCCGACCTGGCCAAAGGCCAGGCGATCGCCAACCAGGTCTGCGTGGCCTGTCACACGGTGGACGGCAGCCGAGGCACCCCGGCCAACCCCATCATCGCCGGCCAGCATCCGGAATACCTGATCAAGCAGCTGCAGGAATTCAAGTCCGGCAAGCGCCAGAACGCCGTGATGGCCGGCTTTGCCGCCACCCTGAGCGACGAGGACATGCGCAACGTGTCCTACTTCTACGCCAGCCGCGAAGCCCGCCCGGGCGCCGCCACCAACAAGGACACCATCCGCCTGGGCGAGCGCATCTACCGCGGCGGCATCGCCGAAAAGGCCGTGCCCGCCTGCGCCGCCTGCCACGGCCCCGCGGGCTCGGGCATCCCGTCGCAGTACCCGCGCCTGAGCGGCCAGCACTTCGACTACACCGAAGCCCAGATGATCGCCTTCCGCAGCGGCGCCCGGGTGAACGTGCAGATGAACCCCATTGCCGCCCGCATGAGCGATGTGGAAATCAAGGCCGTGTCAGACTACATCGCCGGCTTGCGCTGACCCAGCCAGCCTGCGCCCGAAGTAGAGCCATAACCTAAAGGCGGGCCCCCGAAAGGGATGCCCGCTTTTTTCTTGCCCCTGCGAGTGCCATCGATGTCCGCCCCGTCCGAGTTGCAGCAGCCCTTCCGAGCGTCACGCGCGTGGCAGGAGGCGCTCGAGGTGCTGGCCTCGATGCGTTTTGCCATCGCGCTGCTCACGGTGATCTGCATCGCCTCGGTGATCGGCACTGTGGTGCAGCAGCACCAGCCCTACACCAACTATGCCAACCAGTTCGGGCCCTTCTGGGCCGAACTCTTCGGCACGCTCGGGCTGTATTCGGTGTACAGCGCCGGATGGTTCCTGCTGATCCTGGCCTTTCTGGTGGTCTCCACCTCGCTGTGCATCGCCCGCAACACGCCCAAGATCGCGCAGGACCTGAAAACCTACAAGGAACACGTGCGCGAGCAGGCCCTGCAGGCCTTCCATCACAAGGGCCAGGGCGTGGTGGCCGAGCCGCGCGAGGCCGTGCTTGAACGGGTCACCGCCCTGCTCCAACGCAACGGCTGGAAGGCGCGTGCGCAGGTCCGGCGCGATGGCGAGGCCGTGCGCGGCGTGATGATCGCCGCCAAGAAGGGCGAGGCGAACAAGCTCGGCTACCTCGCTGCCCACTCGGCCATCGTGCTGGTGTGCGTGGGCGGCCTGCTCGACGGCGACCTGATGGTGCGCGCGCAGATGTGGCTGGGCGGCAAGAGCGCCTACACCGGCGGCGGCCTGGTGAGCGAGGTGCCGCAGCAGCATTGGCTGGACACCGACACGGCCGCCTTCCGGGGCAACCTGCTGGTGCCCGAAGGCTCCCGCTCGGGCGTGGTCATCCTCAACCAGCGCGACGGCGTGGTGCTGCAGCCCCTGCCCTTCGACCTGGAGCTAAAGCGCTTCATCGTCGACTACTACGACACCGGCATGCCCAAGCTCTTTGCGAGCGAGGTGGTGGTGCACGACCGCCAGACCGGCCAGACCCGCGAGGCGCGCATCGAGGTCAACAAGCCTCTCTACCACGCGGGCATGGCGATCTACCAGTCGAGCTTCGACGACGGCGGCTCGCGCGTGGCGCTGCAGGCCTACCCGATGGGCCGCGCCGGCGAGCGCTTCCAGGTGGCCGGCACCGTGGGCAGCAGCACCGAGCTGCGTGACGCAAACGGCGAGACGCTGACGCTGGAGTTCACCGGGCTGCGCGTGATCAACGTCGAGAACCTGGGCGAGACCGCCGCCAGCGCCACCGACGTTCGCAAGGTCAATCTGGTGGCCGGCCTGCAGCAGCACCTGGGCTCGGGGGCCCCCACCAGTGACAAGGGCCTGCGCAACGTGGGCCCCTCGGTCACCTACAAGCTGCGCGACGCCTCGGGCCAGGCCCGCGAGTACCACAACTACATGCTGCCGGTGGACCTGGACGGCCGCCGCGTCTTCCTGGCCGGCGTGCGCGACACCCCGGCGGACAGCTTCCGCTATCTGCGCATCCCGGCCGACGAGGCCGACAGCCTGGACGGCTGGATGCGACTGCGCGATGCCCTGCACGACCCGGCCGCACGCGACCGCGCCGTGCAGCGCTACGTGAGCCAGGCCGTAGACCCGGCCCGCCCGGACCTGGCCGACCAGTTGCGCGTCTCGGCGCTGCGCGGCCTGGCCCTGTTCGCTGGCGAAGAGCCCGTGCGCGCCGGCGACACCCCGGTGGGCGGGCTGCAGGCCATCGCCGACTTCATGGAAGCCAACGTGCCCGAAGCCGACCGGGCCCGCACCTCCGAGGTGCTGATCCGCATCCTCAACGGCGTGCTCTTCGAGCTGCTGCAGGACAGCCGGGCCCAGGCGGGCCTGGCGCCGCTGCCGCAGGACGAGAACACACGCGCCTTCATGACCCAGGCGGTGCTGTCGCTGTCCGACGAGGCCTACTACCCGGCGCCGCTGCTGCTGGGGCTCACCGACTTCGAGCAGGTGCAGGCCAGCGTCTTCCAGGTGGCCCGGGCCCCGGGCAAGTACGTGGTCTACCTGGGCTGCCTGCTGCTCATCATTGGGGTGTTCGCGATGCTCTATGTCAGGGAACGCCGGCTGTGGATCTGGCTCGAAGAGGCACCCGATGCGCCCGGGCACACCCGTGTGACCGCCGCGCTGTCGTCGACCCGCCAGACCCTGGACACCGACCGAGAATTCGACAACCTCAAGCAGGCCCTGCTGCAAGCTGCCGCCCCGGAGGCCCGATGAACACCACCACCCTCTCCCTCAACGCCCCCGGCTACTTCGCCCGCCGCACCTGGTTCGACTGGCTGTTTGCCGTGCTGCTGGCCGCTGGCGGCGCCTACGCCTTCCAGCGCTACAACACTTCGATGGATGGCTACGAAAAGGCCATCCTGGTGGGCACCGTGCCCACGGCCATCTGGCTGGGCTGGTTCTGGCGGCCCCTGCGCGCACTGGCCCTGGTGGTGGGCGCGGCCTCGCTGCTGGCCATCTCGCTCTACGCACGGGTGCAGGACGGCTTCGGGGCCGATCTGTCTCAGGCCGACAACGTCTTCCTGCTGAAGTACTTCCTCTCCAGCCAGAGCGCCATCCTGTGGATGAGCCTGCTGTTCTTCATGAGCACGGTCTTCTACTGGATCGGTTTCTTCGCCAAGACCGACACCGCCACGGCCGAGCGCCTGGGCTCGCGGCTGGCGTGGGCGGCCATCGCGATGGGCCTGATCGGCTCGATGGTGCGCTGGTTCGAAAGCCACCAGATCGGCCCGGACATCGGCCACATCCCGGTGAGCAACCTCTACGAGGTCTTCGTGCTGTTCTGCTGGCTCACCGCGCTGTACTGGCTCTACTACGAAGACCAGTACAAGCACCGCGAGCATGTGCGCAGCCTGGGTGCGTTCTCGATGCTGATCGTCAGCGCCGCCGTCGGTTTCCTGCTGTGGTACACGGTCGAGCGTGGCGCGCACGAGATCCAGCCCCTGGTGCCGGCCCTGCAGAGCTGGTGGATGAAGGTGCATGTGCCGGCCAACTTCATCGGCTACGGCACCTTCGCGATCGCGGCCATGGTGGCCTTCGCCTACCTCATCAAGCAGCAGGCGAGCGAGACGCGCTGGTACAAGCTGGCCCCGCTGTGGCTGCTGGGCGTGGTGCTGTGCTTCGAGCCGCTGGTGTTCCGCCAGACGCCCGACGGTGGCCTGAGCAGCTACTGGGCGGTGTACTTCGGCGTCTCGGCCCTCATCGTGGGCGGCATCCTCTCGCTGCGCCGCCGCATCGCGGCGAAGCTGCCCAGCTACGAGGTGCTCGACGACGTGATGTACAAGTCCATCGCGGTGGGCTTCGCCTTCTTCACCATTGCCACCATCCTGGGCGCGCTGTGGGCGGCCGAGGCCTGGGGCGGCTACTGGAGCTGGGACCCGAAGGAGACCTGGGCCCTGATCGTGTGGCTGAACTACGCGGCCTGGCTGCACATGCGCCTGATGAAGGGCCTGCGCGGCACGGTATCGGCCTGGTGGGCGCTGGTGGGCCTGGCCATCACGACCTTCGCCTTCCTGGGCGTGAACATGTTCCTCTCGGGCCTGCACTCCTACGGCGAGCTGTAGAGCCCCCACGCTCCCTCTCGGTCGCTCCCCCCCGAGGGGGCTTTGGCGACGGACCGGCGAAGCCGGATCCATGCCAATCCTTGATGGTGTGGCACACGTTGTGCCGGTCGTGCAATGCGTGGCCAGGCCGGCTTCTTCAGGCGTATAGTCGGCAGCCTGTCCACCCTGGCGGCTGCCGACCATGCCTTTTGTCGCTCGCAATGTTCACGGTGTGGTCGTGAGCCTGCACCGCGAGCCCACGCCCGACACCCAGGAGTTCCTGCCCGATGACCACGATGAGGTCCGCAGCTTCCTGGGTCAGCCAGGCGGCGCAGCCCCTCCGCGGCAGGAGGCCTTCCAGGCGCTGGACGCCGATTTCGTGCGGGTGCTGGAAGACGTGATCGACCTGCTGATCGCGAACAACGTCATCCGCATCACCGACCTGCCAGCCGAAGCCCAGCGCAAGCTGTTCTCGCGCAAGCGCTTTCGCGACAGCCAGGCCCGCAACGCCCTCACCCTCTTCGACCCGGCAGCACTGGAAGTGGTCACCCACATGGACCTGCTCCATGGCGACAACCCCACCACCGCGGGCCTGGACGTGATCGACACCGGCTTCCACGACGACCTGGGACGCTGAAGAGCCCGCACAAAGCCCCACGCCGGCAGGGAACCTGGCTTGGTGTCACCCTTTCCAATGGTGAACACTCTGGAAGGCGCGTCATGCATGTCCTGAACAAATCCCGCGGCTACGACCACCCGATCGCTTCCGAGATCACCCCGCGGGAGGTGCATGCCGCCCGGCGCGACTGGCTGCGCTGGATGGCCACCGGGGCCGCCGGCGCGGCGCTGGCCGCCTGGGCCGGTCGCGAGGCCTGGGCCCAGACGGCCGGGCCCGGCAAGCTGCCGGCGCTGCCCGGCACACCCAGCAAGCTGGCCGGCGCCCTGACGATGGAAAAGCTCACGTCCTACCAGGATGTCACCACCTACAACAACTTCTACGAGTTCGGCACCGACAAGGCCGACCCGGCCCGCCGCGCCGGCAGCCTGAAGACCCGGCCCTGGACGGTGGTGGTCGAAGGCGAGGTGCGCAAGCCCGGCACCTACGACATCGAGACCCTGCTGAAGCTGGCGCCCATGGAGGAGCGCATCTACCGCCTGCGCTGCGTCGAGGGCTGGTCCATGGTCATTCCCTGGGTGGGCTATTCGCTGAACGAGCTGATCCGCCGCGTCGAGCCCACGGGCAACGCGAAGTACGTCGAGTTCCACACCCTGGCCGACAAGGCCCAGATGCCGGGGCTCAACTCGCGCGTGCTGCTGTGGCCCTATGTGGAAGGCCTGCGCCTGGACGAGGCCATGCACCCGCTCACGCTGCTGGCCTTCGGCCTGTACGGCGAGGTGCTGCCCAACCAGAATGGCGCGCCGCTGCGCCTGGTGGTGCCCTGGAAATACGGCTTCAAGAGCGGCAAGTCCCTCGTGAAGATCCGCTTCACCGAAAAGCAGCCCAACACCGCGTGGAACGTCTCGGCGCCGCACGAGTACGGCTTCTATTCCAACGTGAACCCGACCGTGGACCACCCGCGCTGGAGCCAGGCCACCGAGCGGCGCATCGGCGAGGACGGCCTGTTCACACGCAAGCGCCCCACGCTGATGTTCAACGGCTACGAGGCCCAGGTGGGCCAGCTCTATGCCGGCATGGACCTGAAGAAGTTCTACTGACCGCCCGGACGACGGCGTGAACGCCCAGCGCGCCCTGCTGCACCCGGCGGCCAAGCCGCTGCTCTTCGTGCTGTGCCTGCTGCCCTTCGCCCAGTTGCTGGGGGGTGCGGTGGCCGGCACCCTGGGCGCCAACCCGGCCGAGGCCCTGATCCGCAGCACCGGCGACTGGACGCTGCGCCTGCTGTGCCTCACGCTGGCCGTCACGCCGGTGCGCCATGCCACCGGCTGGCACGGCCTGGCGCGCTTTCGGCGCATGCTGGGCCTCTTCACCTTCTTCTACGGCGTGCTGCACCTGCTGTGCTACGCCTGGTTCGACATGGGCTTCTACCTGGACGACATCGCACGCGACATCGCCAAGCGGCCCTTCATCCTGGTGGGATTCGCGGCGCTGGTGCTGATGCTCCCGCTGGCGACCACCTCCTTCAACCGGGCCATCAAGGCCTTGGGCGCCGCGCGCTGGCAGACCCTGCACCGTGCCGTGTACGCCGTGGCCGGCCTGGCCCTGCTGCACTTCTTCTGGATGCGCTCGGGCAAGAACGACTACGCCGAGGTGGCCGTGTATGCGCTCATCATCGCGGCCCTGCTGGGCGCGCGGGTGTGGCGCGCCTGGCGACGCCGCGCCGGAGCCGCACAGCTGGCTTGATCCAGCGCCAAGGGGCGGGCACCCGCCTTGCCTACACTGTCGCCTTTGCCTGCCGCAGAGGCCCGCGTGTCCGCCCCCGACCCCATCGAACGCCATTCCTTCTTTGACGATGCCCAGGCCCTGGTGACGGGCACGCTCTTCATCTCGCTGGGGGTGGTGATGTTCAACCACACGGGCCTGCTCACCGGCGGCACGGCCGGACTGGCTTTCCTGCTGCACTACGCCAGCGGCATCAGCTTCGGCAAGATCTTCTTCCTCATCAACCTGCCCTTCTACTGGATCGCGCTGCGCAAGCTGGGACGCGCCTTCACGCTCAAGACCTTCATCGCGGTGGCCCTGCTGTCACTCTTCGCCGAATTCCACCCGCTGGTGCTGGGCTTCACCGGCCTGCACCCGGCCTATGCCGCGGTGATGGGCGGGCTGCTGATGGGCGCGGGCTTCCTGATGCTCTTTCGCCATCGAGCCAGCCTGGGCGGCGTGGGCATCCTCGCGCTGTACCTGCAGGAATCGCGCGGCTGGCGCGCCGGCAAGGTGCAGATGGCCATCGACTGCTGCATCGTGGCCGTGGCCTTCTTCACCGTGGAGCCGATGCGGGTGGTCTGGTCGCTGCTGGGCGCCGTGGCGCTCAACCTCATCCTGGCCGTGAACCACAAGCCGGGAAGATACGTCGCTCAGTAGTGCAGCAACGGATCAAGCTGCCGCCGCGGATCCGGCTTCGCCGGTCCGCCAGCGGCGCCCCCTTGAGGGGGTGCGCCGAAGGCGCTCCGGGGGTGGGTCCATCAGGCCCAGGCCTTCCATTCCTGGACGGCGAGCTCCACCGTCTCCTGCGCATGCCCCAGCCAGATGTGCCCGTCCTGGACGGTGCATTGCAGGCGCAGGGTGCGCTCCACCAGGGCGGCCAGGGCCTCGACGTGTTCGGCTTCGAGGTGCAGCACGCGCAGCTTGGGCAGGCGCTCGAGCGGGTGGCGGTTCTGCGCCCACCACACGTTCGCCACGCGACCGAAGGTGAGGACCACCACCTGCTGGGCGCGGTGACAGGCCTTGCGGATGAGCTTTTCGTCGGGTTGGCCCACGTCCACCCACAGCAGCACCTCGCCGGTGAGGTCGCGCCGCCACAGGTCGGGCTCGTCGTTGGTGCTCAGGCCGTTGCCGAAGCTCAGGTCGTCGGCGGCGAACAGCGCAAAGGCCAGCACGCGGGCCATCATGCGTTCGTCGGTTTCCGACGGGTGGCGGGCGATCGTCAGGGCATGGTCGGCGTAGTAGCCGCGGTCCATGTCGGCGATCTGCAGATCGATCTTGAAGATGGTGGATTTGAGAGCCATGGCCGCAAGTCTGGCATATCGCCGGACGGGCTCGCCCTGGCGCCCAAGCCGCGTTAGGATGGGAACAAAGCACCCACTGACGAAAGGATCTCCTTGCCCACCCCGAACTACGCCTACGAAAAGCGCCAGCGCGAGCTGGCCAAGAAGCGCAAGAAGGAAGAGAAGGCCAAGCGCAAGACCGAGCACCGGCCTGAAGACGGCCCCGCCTCGGACCCCAACGCGACCCAGCCGCCGCAGGGTGAGGCCCCTGCGCCGGCCCAGGACTGAGCTGCCCCTATTCCTGGCCGCTTTGCTGCAGGGCCCACATGCGGGCATAGGCCCCGCCCTGGGCCAGCAATTGCGCGTGCGTGCCGCGCTCGACGATGCGCCCGGCCTCCATCACAAGGATCTCGTGGGCATCGACCACCGTGGACAGCCGGTGCGCGATCACCAGGGCCGTCTTGTTGCGTGCGGCCGATTGCAGTTCGGCCTGGATGGCGCGCTCGTTGGCCGAATCCAGCGCCGAGGTGGCTTCGTCGAAGATCAGGATGGGCGGGTTCTTCAGCAGGGTACGCGCGATCGCCACACGCTGCTTTTCACCGCCTGAAAGTTTCAGACCGCGCTCGCCCACCATGGTGTCATAGCCCTTGGGCGTGGAGCTGATGAAGCCATGGATATGGGCTGCCTGGGCGGCAGCAACCACCTCCTCGCGCGAGGCGCCGGGGCGGCCGTAGGCGATGTTGTACTCGATGGTGTCGTTGAACAGCACCGTGTCCTGCGGCACGATGCCGATGGCGCGGCGCAGGCTGGCCTGGGTCACCTGCCGGATGTCCTGGCCGTCGATGGTGATGCGCCCGGCGTCCACGTCGTAGAAGCGGAACAGCAGCCGCGCAAGCGTCGACTTGCCCGCCCCCGAGGGCCCCACCACGGCCACCTTCCTGCCGGCCGGGATCTCGAAGCTCAGGCCGCGCAGGATGGGCCGGGCGGCCTCGTAGCCGAAATCCACGTTCTCGAAGCGCACCACCCCTTCGCTCACCTGCAGGTCGGGGGCACCGGGGGCATCGGCCACCTCGCGCTCGCGGTCCATCAGCCGGAACATCTTGTCCAGGTCGGTGAGTGACTGCTTGATCTCGCGGTAGAGCACGCCCAGGAAGCCCAGCGGGATGTAGAGCTGGATCATGAAGGCGTTGACCATGACCAGGTCACCCAGTGTCATGGTGCCGGCCACCACGCCCTCGGTGGCCCGCCACAGCATGGCGATGAGCGCGGCCGAGATCACGAGCTGCTGGCCGGTGTTGAGCAGCGACAGCGTGGACTGCGACTTCAGCGCCGCCCGGCGCAGCCGCTCCAGGCTTTCGTCGTAGCGCCGGGCTTCATAGTCTTCGTTGCTGAAGTACTTGACCGTCTCGTAGTTCAGCAGCGAATCGATGGCCCGGGTGTGGGCCTTCGAGTCCATCTCGTTCATGATGCGACGGAACTTGGTGCGCCACTCCGTCACCAGCACGGTGAAGGCCACGTAGACCACCAGGGCGGCCAGCGTGATCCAGGCGAAGGCGGCATCGAACTTCACGCCCAGCAGCGTGAGCACCATGGCCACCTCGATGAACGTGGGGAAGATGCTGTAGAGCGAGTAGGAGATGAGCGAATGCACGCCACGTGTGCCGCGCTCGATGTCGCGTGTCATGCCGCCGGTCTGGCGTTCGAGGTGGAAGCGCAGGCTCAGCGCATGCAGGTGGCGGAACACCTGCAGCGAGATGCTGCGCGCCGCGCCCTCGGTGGCCTTGGCGAAGATCAATTCGCGCAGCTCGGTGAAGAGCGAGGTGCACAGCCGCAGGCCGCCGTAGGCCAGCAGCAGGCCGACCGGCACCACCAGCAGGGCGCGCGGGTCGGTGGGCGAGATCGACAGGCTGTCCACCAGCTCCTTGAGCAGCAGCGGCACGCCCACGTTGGCCACCTTGGCACCCACCAGGAAGGCCAGCGCAAAGATCACGCGCCAGCGGTAGCGCCACAAGTAGGGCAGCAATCGCCCCAGCGTGGCCCAGTCGGACCGCGGCTGGCCGGCAGTGTCGGGGGCGCCCTCTTCGGGCAGGCTCATCGCGGCGCGGCGCATCGTGGAACAATCCTGTGTTGTTGATTCTGACGAAAGACGCAAGCACCATGACTGCCGACACCCGCCCGCAGGACCCGGCCACTTCCGCCCCACCCGTGAGTGTGCCCAAGGATGGCGAACTCGTGCTGCGCGTGATGCCCATGCCCGCCGACGCCAATGGCAATGGCGACATCTTCGGCGGCTGGATCATGGCGCAGGTCGACCTGGCCGGCTCGGTGCAATCGGCCCGCATCGCACGCGGGCGCATCGCCACCGTGGCGGTGAACCAGTTCATCTTCAAGCAACCCGTCTCGGTGGGCGACATCCTGTCCTTCTACTCGCGCGTCGAGCGCGTGGGCCGCACCTCGGTGACGGTGCACGTGGAGGTGTTCGCCGAGCGCAACCCCGCCAACCCCTATGTGGTGAAGGTGACCGAGGCCAACCTCACCTACGTGGCCATCGACGACGTAGGCAAGTCGCGCCAGATCCCCCAGTAAGCACAACGCCCGCACGAGGCGGGCGTTGCAGCGGGCTGTGCGACAGCTTCAGTCGAACTTCGTGAAGTCGGGCTTGCGCTTCTCGAAGAAGGCCTGGAAGGCCTCGCGGGCTTCGGGGCTGCGCAGGCGCTGGCCGAAGAGTTCACCTTCCACCGCGATGGTCTCCTGCACCAGCTTGGCGTTGGCGCGACGCAGCAGCTTCTTGCTCTCGCGCACGGCGGCCGGCGCCAGGTGGTTGAAGCGTTCGGCGATGCGGCGCGCATGGTTCACCACCTCGCCCGCCGGCAGGATGGCGTTGACCAGGCGCATGTCCTGCGCTTCCTCGGCACCAAAGGGGTCGCCCAGCAGCAGCTTCTCGGCTGCCTTCACATGGCCGGCGTACAGCGGCACCAGCAGGCTGGAGGCGAACTCGGGAACAAGCCCCAGGCCGGCAAAGGGCATGGCGAAGCGGGCATTGTCGGCGGCATAGACGAGATCGCAGTGCAGCAGCATCGTGGTGCCGATGCCGATGGCCGCGCCCGTCACCGCCACCACCACCGGCTTGTCGCAGGCCAGCAGCTTCTGCATGAACTGGAACACCGGCGAGTCCATGCCCTGGGGCGGGCGCTGCATGAAGTCTTCCAGGTCGTTGCCCGAGGTGAAGATCTCCGGCTGGCCATGGATCAGCACGGCGCGCACGCTCTTGTCGTCCTGCGCCGCGGCCAGGGCATCGGCCATGGCCTGGTACATCGCGGTCGTCAGCGCGTTCTTCTTTTCGGGCCGGGCGATCTCGATGCTGGCCACGCCGTTGAGGACGGCGGTCTTGATGGTCATGCGGTCTCCTTGGGGTAGGGGGTGAAGCTCTCGACGAGTTGCTTGACGCGACGCCACAGCGTGGGCTCGAACTGGTCGCGGAAGAAACCGAAATGCCCGATGCGCCGCGCCTGCACGTCCTGCGGGGCGATGCGCTCGATGCGCCGCGGTGCGTTGGCGTAGCAGTCGACCAGCACGCGCGTGCCGCGTTCGGTCATCAACTCATCGTCGGTGATCGACAGGGCCACCACCGGAAAGCGGGCCTGCTCGAAGGCCTCGCGCACCGGGGTGCCCTCGGCGCCTACATGGTAACGCGGGTGCAGGCACCAGCGCCGCCACTGGAGCATCACGCCGCGCGGCACGTCGCCCACCTTGCGCAGACGCTTGCCGGGGAAGTAGCCGAAGAGGCGGGTGGCCACGGGCACCAGCACGTACCAGAAGTAGAGGATCATGCGGCGCAGCGGCGGCGCATTGTCGCGCCAGTAGCCGCTGCCGGCGGCCACGGACACGAGGCCGGCGATGCGGTCGCGGTTGCGCAGCAGGCCGGGCAGCTGGGCTCCCAGGCTGTGGCCCACCACGTAGAGCGGCAGGTCGGGCGCCACCTCCACGATGGCGTCGATCACCGCGTCGAAGTCGCGGGCCCAGTCGAAGAGGTCGGCCTCGAAGCCGCGCAGCGAACGCAAGCCCGGCGGGCGGGACTCGCCCATGCCGCGGTAGTCGAAGCTCACCGCGAGGAAGCCCTGCTCGGCCAGCCAGCGCGCAAAGGGTTCGTAGTAGCCCTGCTGCACGCCCATGGCCGGCGCGATCAGCACGACGGCCTGCGGGGTGCAGACCTGCGAGTCGGGCCGGTAGTAGCGCACCCCCAGGCTCACGCCTTCGGGGGTGGTGTGGGTTTGCCGCTCCATGCCGGTCTCCTTGTCGACGATGGAAGGATGGGCCGCTGGCAGCGGCCCCCTGGATCACACCCGCTCGAAAATACCGGCTGCGCCCTGGCCGGTGCCCACGCACATCGTGACCATGCCGTACTTCAGGTTGTGGCGACGCAGCGCGTGCACGACCGTGGCCGAGCGAATCGCGCCGGTGGCACCCAGCGGGTGGCCCAGGGCAATGGCGCCGCCCATGGGGTTGACCTTGCTGCGGTCGAGGTCGAGCGTGTTCAGCACGGCCAGCGACTGGGCGGCAAAGGCCTCGTTCAGCTCGATCCAGTCGAGCTGGTCCTGGGTCAGCCCGGCGTACTTCAGCGCCGCGGGAATGGCCTCGATGGGGCCGATGCCCATGATCTCGGGCGGCACGCCCTTGATCGCGAAGCTGACGAAGCGGGCCAGGGGCTTGAGGTCGTAGCGCTTGATCGCGGCCTCGCTGGCCAGGATCAGGCAGCCGGCGCCGTCCGAGGTCTGCGAGCTGTTGCCGGCCGTGACGCTGCCCTTGGCCGCGAACACGGCCTTCAGGCGTGCCAGGCCTTCCGGCGAGGTGTCGGCACGCGGGCCTTCGTCCACGTCCACGGTGCGGGTCTTGACGCTGATGCTGCCGTCGGCCAGGTTGGGGAAACGCTCGACGATCTCCACCGGGGTGATCTCGTCCTTGAACTCGCCGGCCTGGATGGCCTTGAGCGCCTTGAGGTGCGAATGCAGCGCGAACTCGTCCTGCGCCTCGCGCGAGACCTTCCACTGCTGCGCCACCTTCTCGGCCGTCAGGCCCATGCCGTAGGCGATGCCCAGGTTCTCGTCGCGCGCAAACACCTCGGGGCTGAAGGAAGGCTTGTTGCCACCCATGGGCACCATGCTCATCGACTCGACGCCGCCGGCGATCATCACGTCGGCTTCGCCCACGCGGATGCGGTCGGCTGCCATCTGCACCGCCGTGAGGCCGGCCGCGCAGAAGCGGTTGACGGTGACGCCGCCCACGGTGTTGGGCAGGCCGGCCAGCAGCGCAGCCACGCGGCCCACGTTCATGCCCTGCTCGGCCTCGGGCATCGCGCAGCCGACGATGGCATCCTCGATGGCCTTGGGGTCGAGGTTGGGCACCTGCTTGAGCGCGCCACGGATGGCGGCCACCAGCAGGTCGTCCGGACGGGTGTTCTTGAAGTAGCCGCGGCCCGACTTGCCGATCGGAGTGCGCGTGGCGGCGACGATGTAGGCGTCTTGAACTTGTTTCATGTGTAGGCTCCGATCGATCAGTTGCGCACGGGCTTGCCGGTCTGCAGCATGCCCATGATGCGTTCTTGCGTCTTGGGGTGGTCGAGCAGGCCGCAGAAGTGCTGGCGCTCCAGGGCCATCAGGTAGTCCTCGTTCACCAGCGAGCCGGCCTCGACCTCGCCGCCACAGATCACGTCGGCGATCAGCGTGGAGATGTGGAAGTCGTGCTGGCTGATGAAGCCGCCGTCACGCATGTTGGCCAGCTGGGCCATGATCGTGGCCTTGGCCGAACGGCCGGCCACCGGGAACATCGCCTTGTGCGGCGGGCGGTAGCCGGCGTCGAACATCGCCTTGGCCTGCGACAGGGCCACGTAGAGCAGCTCGTCCTTGTTGGGCACGATCACGTCGCTGTCCAGCAGGTAGCCCAGCTTGCGCGACTCGATGGCGCTGGTGCCCACCTTGGCCATCGCCGCACTGGTGAAGCCGTCGGTGGCGAACTTCAGGATGTCGGCATTGGCATTGCCGGCGGCGGCCATCTCGGCTGCGCGGCGGGCGATGTAGGTGAGGCCGCCCGCACCGGGGATCAGGCCCACGCCCACTTCCACAAGGCCCACGTAGCTCTCCATCGCGGCCACCCGCTTGGCCGAGTGGATGGCCAGCTCGCAGCCGCCGCCCAGGGCGATGCCGCGGATGGCCGACACCACCGGCACCTGCGCGTAGCGGATGCGCAGCATCGCGTCCTGCAGCTTCTTCTCTTCCGGGATGATGCCCTTGGAGCCCTTGGCCATGAACACCGGCATCAGGGCCTCGAGGTTGGCACCGGCCGAGAACACGTCGTCGGGCGACCAGACCACCAGGCCCTTGTAGCCCTGTTCCGCCAGCTCCACGGCCTTGAGCAGGCCTTCGGTCACGGTGGGGCTGATCAGGTGCAGCTTGGCGGTGATGCTGGCGATCAGCACCTCGCCGTCGAGCGTCCACACGCGGACCTCGTCGTTCTTGAACACCTCGGTGCCGGCCTTGAGCGGCTCGACCGCACCTGAGCCCAGCACGGCCTCGGGGAAGTGCTGGCGCTGATAGACCGCCAGGCTGCTGCGCGGGATGTACTTCTTCTGCGACGGGCTCCAGGAGCCTTCCGGCGTGTGCACGCCCTCGCGGCCATCAAAGACCCAGTCGGGCAGCGGCGCCTTGCTCAGGGCCTTGCCGGCGTCGATGTCGGCCTTGACCCACTCGGCCACCTGCTTCCAGCCGGCGGACTGCCACAGCTCGAAGGGGCCCTGGCTCATGCCGAAGCCCCAGCGCATCGCGAAGTCGACATCACGGGCGCAGTCGGCAATGGCTTCCAGGTGCACAGCCACGTAGTGGAAGCTGTCGCGCAGGATGGCCCACAGGAACTGGGCCTGCGGGTTGCTCGATTCGCGCAGCAGCTTCAGGCGCTCGGCCGGGGCCTTCTTGAGGATGCGCGCGACAAGCTCGTCGCCCTTGGCGCCGGCAGGCACGTACTCACCCTTGGCCGGATCCAGGCGCAGGATGTCCTTGCCCACCTTCTTGTAGAAGCCCGCGCCGCTCTTCTGGCCCAGCGCGCCCTGCTCGATCAGCTTGGCCAGCACCGGCGGCGTGGCGTAGCTCGGGAAGAAGGGATCGTCCTTCAGGTTGTCCTGCAGGGTCTTGATGACGTGGGCCATGGTGTCCAGGCCCACCACGTCGGCGGTGCGGAAGGTGCCCGAGCTGGCACGACCCATCTTCTTGCCGGTGAGGTCGTCCACCACGTCATAGCTCAGCCCGAAGTTCTCGGCTTCCTTGATGGTGGCCAGCATGCCGGCGATGCCCACGCGGTTGGCGATGAAGTTGGGCGTGTCCTTGGCACGCACCACACCCTTGCCCACGCTGGTGGTCACGAAGGTCTCGAGCTGGTCGAGGATCTCGGGCTTCGTGGTGGGGGTGGGGATCAGCTCCACCAAATACATGTAGCGCGGCGGGTTGAAGAAATGGATGCCGCAGAAGCGCGGCTTGATCTCTTCGGGCAGGGCCTCGCTGAGCCTGGTGATCGACAGGCCCGAGGTGTTGGACGCGACGATGGCGTGCGGCGCGATGAAGGGCGCGATCTTCTTGTAGAGGTCGAGCTTCCAGTCCATCCGTTCGGCGATGGCCTCGATGATGAGGTCGCAGTCCTTCAGGAGCTCGCTGTGCTCTTCATAGTTGGCCTGCTGGATCAGCGCGGCGTCCTCGGCCACGCCCAGCGGCGAGGGCTTGAGCTTCTTCAGCCCCTCCACCGCCTTGGTGACGATGCCGTTCTTCGGGCCTTCCTTGGCCGGCAGATCGAACAGCACGACGGGCACCTTCACGTTGACGAGGTGGGCGGCAATCTGCGCGCCCATCACGCCGGCGCCGAGCACGGCGACTTTGCGGACTTGGAATCGACTCACGGGGTTCTCCTTGATGTGAAGGCCGGCGCGCGGAACCACGCGCGCCGGCACGGAAATCATTCGACGCGCTGCCAGACCTGGGTGCGCCCGAGCAGGGGGGCCCCGACGTAGCCGCGCACTTCGAGCTTCTTGCCACCATCCACAGGCTTGAGGCGCACCTTGTAGACCTTGCCGTTGTTGGGGTCGAGGATCTCGCCGCCATCCCACAGGGCGCTGTCGTCGGCATTGGCCTTCACGTTGCGGATGATGTTCAGGCCCACGATGGGCTGGCCCTTGCGATCGTCGCTGCACTTGTCGCACACGCCATCGGCCTTGGCCTGGGGATCGAGCAGCTTCTCGATGCGCCCACTCAGGACACCGCCGTTATCGCTGATGCGCACCAGGGACTTCTCCTTCTTGGTGGCGTCGTCGATGGTCTTCCACAAGCCCACGGGGCTGGCCTGGGCCACGCCGGCGAGCGCGAGTGCGGCGGCTGCGATCAGGATGCTCTTCTTCATGTCACGTCTCCTCTGGGGTGAAAGCGGGCCGTGCGGCGCACGGCCCGGCGGCGTCAGAACAGGGCTTCGTCCATCTCCATCAGCGGCTTCAGGCCGGCGCGGGCCGTGCGGATGAGGCTCGCCGTCTCGGGCAGCAGCTTGGCGAAGTAGAAGCGCGCGGTGGCCAGCTTGGCGGTGTAGAACGGGTCGCCGCTGTCCTGCTTGGCCAGTGCCACCTTGGCCATGCGGGCCCAGAAGTAGGCGAACACCAGGTGGCCGCACACGCGCAGGTAGTCCACCGCAGCCGCGCCAACCTCGTCGGCATTGCCCATGGCCTTCATGCCGATTTCCATGGTGAGCTTGGTGACCTTCTCGCCCAGCTCGGCCAGGGGGTTCACGAACTCCTGCATGTCCTCGTTGACACCCTCGTCCTCGACGAAGGCCTGCACCAGCTTGCCGAACTTCTTGAGCTTGGCGCCGTTGTCGCCCAGCACCTTGCGGCCCAGCAGGTCGAGCGACTGGATCGTGTTGGTGCCCTCGTAGATCATGTTGATGCGGGCATCTCGCACGTACTGCTCCATGCCCCATTCCTTGATGTAGCCATGCCCACCGAAGACCTGCAGGCAGTGCGAGGTGGCGATCCAGCCGTTGTCGGTGAAGAAGGCCTTGATGATGGGCGTGAGCAGGGCCACGAGATCGGCGCATTCGCGGCGCACTTCCTCGTCGTCGGTGGTGAGCTCCTTGTCGAGCTGCAGCGTGGTCCACATGGCCACGGCGCGGGCGCCTTCGGCATAGGCGCGGGCGGTGAGCAGCATCTTGCGCACGTCGGGGTGCACGATGATGGGGTCGGCCGGCTTGTCGGTGGCCTTGGGGCCCGACAGCGCGCGCATCTGGATGCGGTCCTTGGCGTAGGCCACGGCGTTCTGGTAGGCCACTTCGGTGAGGCCCAGCGACTGCATGCCCACGCCCAGGCGGGCGGCGTTCATCATCACGAACATCGCGGCCAGGCCCTTGTTGGGCTCACCCACGAGGCTGCCTTCCGCGCCGTCGAGGATCATTTGCGCCGTGGCATTGCCGTGGATGCCCATCTTGTGCTCGAGGCCGCCGCAGTAGATGGGGTTGCGCTCGCCAAGCGACCCATCGGCCTTGACCTTGAACTTGGGCACCACGAAGAGCGAGATGCCCTTGGAGCCGGCCGGCGCATCGGGCAGGCGGGCCAGCACCAGGTGGACGATGTTCTCGGCCAGGTCGTGTTCACCGGCGGAGATGAAGATCTTCTGGCCACTGAGCTTGTAGGTGCCGTTGGCCTGGGGCTCGGCCTTGGTGCGCAGCAAGCCCAGGTCGGTGCCGCAGTGGGGTTCGGTCAGGCACATCGTGCCGGTCCACACGCCGCTCACGAGCTTGGGCAGGTAGAGCTGCTTCTGTTCGGGCGTGCCATGGGCGTGCAGGGCCTCGTAGGCACCATGCGACAGGCCGGGGTACATGGTCCAAGCCTGGTTGGCCGAGTTGAGCATCTCGTAGAAGGACTGGTTCACCACGTGCGGCAGGCCCTGGCCGCCGTACTCGGGGTCGCAGCTCAGCGCCGGCCAGCCCCCTTCCACATACTGCTGGTAGGCCTCCTTGAAGCCCTTGGGTGCCGTCACCTCATGGGTGCTCTTGTCGAGCGTGCAGCCCTCTTCGTCGCCGCTGATGTTCAGCGGGAAGACCACCTGCGAGGCGAACTTGCCGCCTTCCTCGAGCACGGCATTGATGGTGTCGGCATCGATCTCGGCATGCGCCGGCAGGGTCTTGAGCTCGTCGACCACGTTCAGCACTTCGTGCATCACGAATTGCATGTCGCGCAGCGGCGGGTTGTACTGGGGCATGGGAAGGGCTCCTGTTGGAACGGTTAACGAGAAGGTTTGGAAGCCGGCTTGCGAACGGACTTCAAGGGCGTGGGCTTGGGGGCCTGGTCGGTCGCATAGTGGCTGACGATGAAGTCAAAACCACGACGCGCGCGGTCGAGCGCGCCGGGCGAACGCAGGAAACGTGCATCATGGTGCAGGGCCAGGATGAGGCCGTGGATCTCGAAGAGCATCTGCTGAGGATCGGTGTCCTCGCGCAGGTGGCCTTCCTGCACCGAAATCGCGATCGCGCGACCCAGGGCCTTGTGCCAGGTCAGCACCATGTCGGCCAGCGCATCGCGCACGGGGCCGGGACGGTCGTCGAACTCGACAGCCCCGCTGATGTAGATGCAGCCGGAATCGATTTCCACCGAGACGCGCCGCACCCAGCGCTCGAAGAAGGCGCGCAGGCGCGGCAGGCCGCGCGGCTCGCTGAGCGAGGGGAAGAAGATCTCCTCCTCGAAGCGGTTGTGGTACTCGCGGATGACCGAGATCTGCAGTTCTTCGCGCGAACCGAAGTGGGCAAACACGCCCGACTTGCTCATGCGCGTCACTTCGGCCAGGGCGCCGATGGACAACCCCTCGAGACCCACTTGAGAGGCCAGCGCGAGCGCGGCATCCAGGATGGCCGCCTTGGTCTGCTGCCCCTTGTGGAGGCTGCGCCCGCCCTCGCGGGGGGTCTTGGGACTGATGGAAGGCAGTGCGCTCACGGGGTTCCCCGAAATAAAACGAACGGTCGTTCTATTTTGCAGGTTTCCGGAGACAGGGGGCAAGGGGCCGGTCGAATTTCCTAGGGCTTTCTCACTAGAAAGCCACGATCGAGGGGAAAACCTAGGGTAAACACCGAATCATGGCCGGGCGATCGGCGCGCGCTGCTTTCAGTGTGGCGCAAGCCTCGGAGCCGTACAAGGCCGGCCCCTGGGGTCGCGCAGGGTCATTCGAGGTCTTCGATCTCGTCGGCGGACGCCCCATCATCCCCTTCCCGGGCGGCTTCGTCGACCGCGGGCTTCAGGCGGCGGGCCTCTTCGAGGAACTGGGCGGGGTCGACCGCAGGCGCCAGACGAAATGAGGGAGGCGGCAGCACTGTGAGGTACAGCTCGCTGAAAACCCGGCCCTGGTTCTGGTACTGGAAGGCCGCCGCCGCCCCGAGCCCACCCGCCAGCGCCGCCGCAACGGCCCATGCCAGCGCCCGGCGGCGCGCCGGCAGCACCACCGCCAGGTGAGCCCAGACGGTGGCTGCCAGCACCGTGAACTCTGCGGCCGGGCTGAGCCGGCTCAGGATCACCCAGGAGGTGACGAAAGCCAGCACCCCGAGGGCGGCCGACACCATGCCCGAGGCCAGCAGCCCGGTGGCCGCGATGCGCAGGTGGCGCATGTAGTCGAGCCGGTGCTGGAAGAGCTTGGATCCCAGGGCCCACAGGAAGCTCCAGGCCCCCAGAACCGCCAGCACCGACAGGCCTGCCCCGGCCAGGTTGCCCAGGAAGTCGCCCGGATCGGTCTGGAGGTACTCGCCCCAGGCCGTCCAGCCGATCACACCCGCAAGCGCCAGCAGCAGGCCGGCCACGGGCCACCGTCCGGCCACGGGCAGCGGCAGTTCGGCCGGCAGCGTGTCGGCAGCCAGGCGCAGGCGAACACGGGTCTGGCCCACCCACCATTCCTCGCCCGAGGGGCGTACCGCCTCTTCGCCGGCACGCAGTTGCCGGTTGCCGCAGCGCACACCATTGATCGTGTCGCCCACAGCCACGGCGATCCCACCATCCACCGGGCGCAGCAGCAGGTGCTCGCGTGCGACGTGGGGATCGTCGAGCACGATGTCGCAGTCCAGCGAACGGCCCACGCGCAGGGGCCAGCGGGTCACCTCGAAGACCTGGCGCACCCGGGCATCGCGGTCGAGCACCTCCAGCAGACCTAGTCTTTCCACGTGTAGCCTTCCAGGTAGTGCTCGGCCAGGCGCATCGCGTTGTCGAAGCTCACCCCGCGGACGTCGAAGCGGCCCTGCACGCCGCCGGTGGACTGGTCGAGCGTGGCCACGAGCAGGCTCAAATCGTACAGGCCGGCCAGTCGCTTGTAGGCCGACAGGCACAGGACCGCACGCAACGCCAAGCCCTCGCGATCGACGAAGCGTTCCCGGCACTGGACGGCCGTGCGGTGGCGGGTGGACCGCTGCTGGAAGTGCTCGTTCTTGAAACTCGCCGAATACTGCGCCGCAAAGCGCCAAGGGCCCAGGTGAGCACCGTCGTAGGCCTCGTGGCGCACGCTCAGGCCCCCGGTGAAGAGTCCTTCGCCCACGAAGACGGTGGCCCCCATCTCGCAATCGGAGCGCTCGTACTGCAGGCCCTTGGCGTCCGCCGGCGAGCTCTGGCCCCAGCAGCGCAGGAAGCTCTCCTCGGGCACGGGGATGCGGTAGCGGTCGTGGTGGGCCGAGCGCCAGGGCTGGGCCAGGAAGCGCTCGGTGAGTTGCTGCTGATGGCTCATCAGCTGGGCAGTGAGCTCCCCATGGATGCTGCCCGTCAGCCCTGCGGCGCCCGCAGATCGTGCCAACAGAGCCTGGGCCTGGGCGCCGGGCACGAGGAAGCTGACCTGCTGGCCATCGCGCCGCGTGGCCACGTTCACCCCGATGACCTCGCCGCGCTCGTCCAGCGCAGGCCCGCCGCTCATGCCGGGATTGAGCGAGCCAGCGAAGAAGATGTTCGGATAGAAGCTGCGCTCGACGAGGCCGCTGTAGTTGCCCTCGAGCACGGCAAAGCCGACGTCCAGCGGGTTGCCCAGCGAGAAGATCCGCTCGCCCCGGCCCAGCGGCCGGTCAGGGCTGCGAAAGTTCAGCGCACCGCGGCCGGCCAGGCCGCCGTCGGCCGCACGCAGCAGGGCCAGGTCGTGCACGGCGTCGAAGGCCAGCAGCTCCAGCGGTCCTTCGCCACCCTCGGCACGGGTGTAGACCAGGCGGTAGCGGCCAGGCTGCAGCGCAGCCTGGCTGACCACGTGGTAGTTGGTCATCAGCAGGCCGTCGTCGCTGACGATGAAGCCTGAGCCCACGGTGGATTGGCTCGTCTGCCCCTGCAACAGGGTGCGGATCTGCACCAGCTGGGCTCGCGCACGCTCGTAGACGCGCTGGGCGGAGGCCGACACGGGTTCCGCCGCCGGCGCCGCACCCGCTGCCGGGACCGCCTGGGCCGTCGCTGGCGCGGCCGCGCAGGCCAGCGCCAGCCCAATAAACCATGCTGCCCAGCGCGCGGGCACCGCCATTCGACTCATGCCGACGATTGTGGCATGGGGTCTGGTGTGCGGCTTTACCACGGGTGCTTGAGCAGCGGGGCGGTCTTGCCATATGCTGAAGCATGTTGCGCCGTGAAACGGCCTTGGCACCCGTTTGACGACGCCCCCGTCAACCTTCGATGAGGCCTGGTTCCGCCATGGACGTGCTGCAGCTCGATGTGTCCGGTCGCCCGCAAGCGTGGATCTCGACCAAGGAAGCGGCCACGCTGTACGCCACCGACGGCATCGCCTGGACCCTCGGCGACCCCTTCCTCGTCCTGCGTGGCGGCGTGCAGCGTGTGAGCGGTCTGCAGTCGCGCATCGAGGTGCACCCCATCGTCGCGGTGCGCGGCGCCATTCCCAGCCGGGCCTGGCGCCAGGAACCGGCGCTATCGAACACCAAGCTCTTCGTGCGCGACCGCCACATGTGCGCCTATTGCGGCGGTCTCTTCCATGCCGACGACCTGACGCGTGAGCACATCGTGCCCACGTCCCGCGGCGGACGCGACACCTGGATGAATTGCATCACGGCCTGTCGCGGCTGCAACGGGCGCAAGGGCAACCGGATGCCCGAAGAAGCACGCATGAGCCTGCTCTACCTGCCCTATGTGCCCAGCCTGCACGAGGACATGATCCTGCGCGGCCGGCGCATCCTGGCCGACCAGATGGAGTTCCTGCTGGCCAGCGTGCCGCGCAGCAGCCGGCTGCACGGCTGAGGCTGCTGCCAGGATCAGTCGTCCTTCTCGATCTTCAGGCCGGCGCTGCGCCACTCGGGGAAGCCGCCGCGGAACCAGTGCACCTGGGTGTAGCCGGCCTTGACGGCCGCATGGCTGGCCTTGAAGCTCTTCCAGCATTCGGCGCCGTTGCAGGCGAAGATCACGGGTGCCGCCTTGTTGGCCGGGAGCTTGCTCAGGTCGAACTGGTCGAGCGAGGGGTCGTAGTCGGCTTCCTTGGGGCTCTTCTCGTTGTAAGGCACCAGCTTGGAGCCGGGCACACGGCCTGCCGCGAATTCCTTGTCGGTGCGCGTGTCGATGTACTGCGCGCCGGACTGCAGGAGTTGCGCCACCGTCTGCGCATCGACCACCTTGGCTCCCGGGAGGGCGCGCGGCGTGAAGTAGCCCAGGGTCGAGACGTATTCGAAATCGCGCTTGGACAGCGAGGTGAGCTTGACGCCCGCGGTGATGGCACCGCTCTCGGCCAGGGCCGCGCGCACGGTGTCGGGATTGATGCCGCTGCCGTCGCGCACCGCCACGCTCAGCGCGGGAGAGTGCTTGCTTTGCATCACCGCACGCACGGGTTCGCCCGCGGCCACCCAGCGGTCGTAGACCGCGCGCTCGACGGCCACCACGTCGCAGCGGCGCACCTGCAGGCAAGGCAGCAGAGCCTCCTGGTAGCGGGTTTCGAACACGCTGGCGAAATGACGCTTGATGGTGGTGTTGGCGGCATTGACCTCGCCACGCACCAGGTAGGTCACGATGCTGTCCTGGGTGGGCAGGCCCAGGCGCTTGCCGGAGGCATCCTGGAGCGATTGCACGGGACTGTCCTTGGGCACGACGAGCACGGCCTGCACCGGCGCGTCCCAGCCGACCACCGGCGTGTAGCCGTAGCGCAGCGCGCTGCCGATCACATGGGCCGGCGCCACGAAAATGTCCTGCAGGCGCGAGCGGGTATTGGCCAGGTCGGCAGTCGCGTCGGTAGACAAGGCCACGGCCGGCGTGAGCTTGTCCTTGCGCAGCGCCGCCTCGACCGCGGTCTTCCAGGCGCTGTACACCGCGAAGCGGGACTGCTCACCCTGGTCACCCGGGTTGATGAGAACCTTGGTCTGGGCCCACAGGGGGGTGGCCGCCAGGGCCAAGCCGGCCGTCAGGGCCATGTGGCGGGCCCGCCGGGCCCAGGGGGACGTGTTTGCTGCGCTCATGATGTTTCACCCTTGATTGGAATCGTCTTGGGGCCGACCGCGCTACAACACGGCATGGTTTGCCCGGTGGGACGATACCGCATCATCGTGCCGCGCGGACGTGACAAGTCAACGATGCGCAACGGTGAAACCACGAGCGTCGTTAATTGCTTCTCGTCAATGGCGCATACGCGGGAAACCTGCCCAGCGCAATGGAAACAAGACGTTACACGCAGCGCCCGCCATCGACTTCCAGGCAGGCCCCGGTGATGAACTCGGCTTCGTCGCTGGCCAGGTAGAGCGCCGCGTTGGCGATGTCCAGCGGACGGCTCAGTCGGCCCAGCGGCACGGTGGCGATGAACTTGGCACGGCGCTCGGGCGTGTCCTCGCCCATGAACTGCGCGAGCAGGGCCGTTTCGCCGGCCACCGGGTTGATGACGTTGACCCGGATGTTGTCGGGACCGAGTTCAGCCGCCATCGAGCGGCTGGTGGTGATGGCCGCGCCCTTGCTGCCGTTGTACCAGGTGAGCCCCGGGCGCGGGCGCACGCCGGCGGTGGAGGCGATGGTGATGAAACAGCCGTTCTTCTGCGCGCGCATGTACGGCACGGCATGCCGGGCCGTGAGGAAGAGGCTCTTCACGTTGACGGCGTAGATGCGGTCGAACTCTTCCTCGCTCACCTCCAGCATCGGCCGGTTGCGGTGGGTGGTGCCGGCGTTGTTGACGATGATGTGCAGCCCGCCGAAGTGGGCGAGGCAGCCCTCGATCAGTCGTTTCACGTCGGCGTCCTTGGACACGTCGGCCTGCAGGAAGTGCGCCTGGCCGCCTGCGGCTCGGATCTCGGCCACCACGCGCTCCCCGCCCTCGGAGTTGAGATCGTTCACCAGGACCTTGCAGCCCTCCTGCGCAAAGCGCTTGGCGATGCCTTCGCCAAAGCCGGAGCCGGCGCCGGTGACGATGGCGGTCTTGTCCTTCAGTCTCATGGGGAACTCCTCAGTCGTGCTTGATGGCGATGGTTTTCACGCGCGTGAAGCTGATCAGGCCCTCCAGGCCTTTCTCGCGCCCGTGGCCGCTGGCGCGCACGCCGCCAAAGGGCAGTTCCACTCCGCCGGCCGCGCCGTAGTTGTTGATGAAGACCTGGCCGCAGCGCAGGCGCTTGGCCAGGCGCAGCGCGCGCGAGCCGTCGCGCGTCCACACACCGGCCACGAGGCCGAAGCGCGTGCCGTTGGCCAAGCGCACGGCGTCGTCCTCGCCCTCGAAAGCCATCGCCGCGAGCACCGGGCCGAAGACCTCTTCCTGCGCCAGGCGATGTTCGTGGGGCACGTCCCGGAAGAGCGTGGGGGCGAAGTAGTAGCCGCCATGCGGCGCGTCGGTGACGATCTGGCCGTGGGCCGCCACGGCCAGACCGGCGTCGCGCGCCTCGTGCACCATCTGGCGCACATGGGCCAGTTGCGAGGCGCGGATCAGCGGGCCGCAGGCGAGGTCGGCCGCAGCCGGCCCCACCCGCAGGGCCGAGAAGGCCACCGAGAGCTTCGCCAGCAGCGGCTCGTAGGCGCCCCGCTGCACCAGCAATCGGCTGCCGGCCGAGCAGGTCTGACCGGCGTTCTGGACGATGGCGTTGACGATCACCGGCACAGCGGCATCGAGATCGGCATCGTCGAACACCACCTGGGGCGACTTGCCGCCGAGCTCGAGCGTGACCGGCACGTGATGCGCCGCCGCGGCCTGGGCCACGCGCGTCCCCGTGGGCGGCGAGCCGGTGAAGGAGATGTGATCGAGCCCCGGGTGGGCCGACAGGGCTGATCCGGCCTCGGTGCCCAGGCCGGTGACGATGTTGAGAGCCCCTGCAGGCAGGCCTGCCTGGGCCAGCAGTTCGGCCAGGCGCAGCAGCGACAGGCAGGCATCCTCGGCAGGCTTGACCACGCAGGCATTGCCGGCCGCCAGCGCTGCCCCCACCGAACGGCCGAAGATCTGCAGCGGGTAGTTCCAGGGAATGATGTGGCCCGTCACGCCATGCGGCTCACGGTCGGCCAGCACGGTGTACCCGGCGAGATAGGGCAGCACCTGGCCGCCCACCTTGTCGGCGGCGCCGGCATAGAACTCGAAGTAGCGCGCCACCGCGGTCACGTCGTTGCGCGCCTGGGTGAGCGGCTTGCCGCAGTCACGCGATTCGAGCTGCATCAGTTCGTCGGCGTGTTGCTGGATCAGTGCGCAGGCCCGCGCCAGGATGCGCCCACGCTCGACCCCGGGCATGCGCCCCCAGGCGCCATCGGCCGCACGCCGGGCCGCCGCGACAGCCTGGTCGATCTCGGCCGCTCCGCCACGGGCGATCTCGGCAAAGACCTGGCCGTCGGACGGGTCGATCACAGGCAGTGTTTCACCGCTGACCGAAGGGACGCGGCGGTTGTCGATGAAGTGGTGATGACGCGTCATGCTGCTCATGGCAAGCCTCCTTGTCGGCGCTCATTGGGGGCCGATGACAGGACCGATGGCCGGCGCCGCAAACACGAGGTCGCGCAGGGCCAGGCTGATCCAGGGAAGATAGGTGATGACCATCAGGCAGCCCAGGATCACCAGCACAAACGGCAGCAGGTGCCGGATGATCTGATCGAGCGAGATCCTGGCCACCGTGCAGGCGGCAAAGAGGTTCACGCCAAACGGTGGCGTGATCATGCCCATCGCGAGGTTGACCACCATGATGATGCCGAAGTGCACCGGGTCCACGCCGAAATGGGCGGCCACAGGCACCAGGATGGGGGCCAGCACGATGATGGCCGCCGAGGTCTCGATGAACATGCCGATCACGAACAATGCCGCGTTCACGCCGAGCAGGAACCAGGCCGGCGAACGCAGGACCTCGGTGAGCCATTGGCCCAGGGCGTCCGGAATGCCGGCGCGTGTGATGAGATAGGCGAACAGGCCGGCGTTGGCGATGATGAACATGATCACCGCGCTGGAGATGACCGACTTTCGGAGCACGGGGATCAGGTCCTTGAGCTTGAGTTCGCGGTGGATCACGAACCCGATGATCAGCGCATAGAACACCGCCACCACCGAGGCCTCGGTGGGCGTGAAGATGCCGCCGTAGATGCCGCCCAGGATGATGACCGGCATCAGCAGCGCCCAGCCGGCATGCGCCGTGGCGCTGAGCACCGACTGGCGGCCGTCGCCATCCTGCTTGCCCCAGCCCTTCCAGCGACAGTACAGGTGCACGAAAAGCATCAGCGTGCCGCCGATCAGGAGGCCCGGGCCGATGCCGGCGATGAAGAGTTCACCGATCGACACCTCGGCCGACACGCCGAAGAGGATCATCGGGATGGACGGCGGAATCACCACGCCCAGCTCGGCCGAGGTGGCCTGCAGCGAGGCGGCGTAGCTCTTCGGGTAGCCGTGCTTGATCAGCGCAGGGATCAGGATGGCGCCGATGGCGAAGGTGGTGGCCACCGACGAGCCGGACACCGCCGCGAAGATCATGCAGGTGAGCACACAGGTCATGGGCAGGCCACCCTGCACGCCACCGACAAGGGATTTGGCGAACTCGACGAGGCGGCGTGAGATGCCGCCGGTCTCCATCAGGTTGCCTGCCAGGATGAAGAAGGGGATGGCCGCCAGCGGAAACTTGTCGATGGCGGTGAACATCTCCTTGGGCGCCAGGATGAGCTTGTCGGCCTCGTAGAAAGCCATGCCCAGGATGGCCGAGCCGCCGATGGACACGGCGATCGAGACGCTGAACGCGAAGCCCAGCAGCATCGTGACGAGCAGGGTGAACGACATCAGGTGATCCTTGGTGCCGGGAACAGGGTGCGCGTCACTGCGCGCTCTCGAGCTCTTGGTTGCGGGGGTCGATGTGGTGGGCAATGACGGCCACGATGCCCAGCAGCGCACCCACAGGCAGCGCGGCGTAGGCCCAACCCATCGAGATGTCCATGCTCGCGAAGGTCTGGAAACGCACCCGCCAGGACAGGTCGAAGCCGTACCACACCAGGACGGACAGGAAGGCCAGGCTGCTGGCGGTGATGAGCCCACGCACCACGCGGCGCCAGGCCCCGGTGGACAGGCGCAGCATGAGGTCGACCGACACCAGGGCGCCTTGCCGGAACGCAGCCACGATCCCGAGCATCACCATCCAGATCAGCAGGCGGCGCATGGCCTCCTCCGTGAAGGTGGACGGCTGCGACAGCACGAAACGCGACACCACCTGCCACATCCCCAGGCAGGCGATCACTGCGAGCAAGGCACAGGCGACATAAAGCGCCGTGGCCTCCACCGCCCGGTCCACCCCGCGCAACACACTTCTCATCGCACCCATCTCAACCATCCAAAGTGAGGTTCACGATCAACCAGCAGCACCTCGACCGACAAGGTGCCAGCAGACACCGCGGATCCGGCTCTGCCGGTCCGCTGGTGTCGCCCCCTTGAGGGGGCGGCCGAAGGCCGTAGGGGGTGGGCGTCAGCGCACAGCCTGGATCGCCGCGATCTTGTCGGCCCCGAACTCCCGGGCGTACTGGGCATACGCGGGCGCCACCGCCTTGCGGAAGCTTTCGCCATCGACCTTCTCGACCACCTGCATGCCGTCGGCCTTGAGCTGGGCGATGCCGTTGTTCTCGTCGTCATTCACCTTCTTGCGCTGTGCGGCAGCGCCCTTCTTGGCCGCTTCGGTGAAGACCTTCTTGTCGGCCTCGGACAGCTTGTTCCAGACGGCCGGCGACAGGATCAGCGCTGCGGGGGAGTACACATGCCCCGTGAGGGACAGGTGGCGCTGCACCTGGGAGAACTTGGACGACAGGATCACGGGAATCGGGTTCTCCTGGCCATCGACGGTGCCCTGCTGCAGCGCGGTGAACAGCTCGGGGAAAGGCATCGGCGTGGGCAGGATGCCGAAGGTCTTGTAGCCGTCCATGTGGACCTTGTTCTCCATCGTGCGCATCTTCAGGCCCGACGCATCGTTCGCCTGGACGATGGGACGCTTGGAGTTGGTCATGTGACGGAAGCCGTTTTCCGTCCAGGCGAGGTTGATCAGGCCTTTGGCCGCCATCTTCTTCTGCAGGTCCTGGCCGATGGGGCCGTCCATCACCTTGCGGGCGTGGTCGTAATCGCGGAAGAGGAACGGAATGTCGACGATCCTCACCTCGGGCACGAAGTTGCCGAGCGGGCCGGTCGAGGTGTTCACCAGGTCCTGGGTGCCCAGTTGCACCGCCTCGATCTGTTCACGCTCGCCGCCCAGGGCCGAATTGGGGAAGTGCTGGCACTTGTAGCGCCCCTGGGTGCCCTTCTCGATCTCGTCGCAGAACACGGTCGAGCCCACGCCATAGTGCGACTGCAAGGAGGTGGCATAGCCGATCTTGAGCACGGTCTGTGCCTGGGCTGCGGCCATCAGGCCCAGGCCGGTGGTGACGAGAACGACGAGTTGCTTGAGTTTCATGGGTCTGTCTCCTGTGGTGAACGAACAAAGGGGGAAGAGCGGTGGTCTTGTGGTTTTCAACTGGAATTCAGGCTGACGCCAGGGCCTGGGTGTTGCGCACCGCGTCTCGATGGTCGCGCACGTATTGCTGCACAACACTGTGGAAATCACGATCCGGGAAAAGCCCGAGAGCGCGCGCACGCGGGCTCTCGAAACGCGACGGCCAGCCGCCCACGATGCGTGCCACGGTGGCGTCCGGCTCGAAGCGCACGAGCCGCACGGCCTCCTCGCCGCCCACCTCGCGCAGCGCCTCGAGCATCTGCTGCACGGTGACGGTGAGGGCCGGCAGGTTCAGCGCCGTGCGGCCGCCGAAGGCCTCGCGCGTGGCTTCGGCCACCGCGATCAGACCGGCGATGGTGCTGGCCGGCGAGGCCAGGGCCACGGCCGTGTCGGGTGCCACCGGGCACGCGGCCTCCACGCCTGCCAGCGGCTCGCGCACGATGCCCGAAAGAAACGACGACGCGGCACCATTGGGCCGACCGGGTCGCACCGACACCGTCATCAGGCGGGCCACCCGGCCGTCGATGTGGCCCTTGCGCGTGTAGTCGGCCACGAGTTGCTCGCAGATGAACTTGTGGATGCCGTAGCTCGACTGCGGCGTGGGCAGCGTGCGGTCATCCACCACGGCCGGCAGCGGCACGGCCGGGTCGGAGCCGTACACCGCCACCGAGCTGGAGAAGATGAAGAGTGGCACGGGCCCGCCCCGAGCCGCCTGGGCGCGGCAGGCATCGAGCAGCGCACGCGTGGTGTCGAGGTTGGAGCGCAGCCCCAGGTCGAAGTCGGCCTCGCATTCGGCCGACACGGCCGAGGCCAGGTGGAAGACCGCGTCGAAGGGCTGAGCCATCAGCGCAGGGATCTGGGCGAGCAGATCACCCACCTGCGTCTGCACACGAGCGTCGTCGCGCAGCGCGGCATCGCCGGTCTCGGCCAGGTCGGCCAGCACCAGGCGCTCGATGCGCTGGCCACGCAGGCTGCCGCGATGCAACAGTTCACGCGCCAGACGCGCGCCCAGGAAGCCGGCCCCGCCGGTGATCAGCACCTTCATGATTGCAGTTCCTTGTAGGGTGCGAACCAGCCCAGTCCTGCCGACGTACCCTCGCGTGGTCGGTATTCGCAACCGATGTAGCCCTCGTAGCCCAGGGCGTCGATCTCGTCGAAGAGCCAGCGGTAGTGGACTTCGCCGGTGTCGGGTTCATGGCGCTGCGGCACGCCGGCGATCTGAAGGTGGCCCACGCCCGCCAGGTGGCGCTTCAGTCGCATCAAGAGGTCGCCTTCCATGATCTGGCAGTGGTAGAGGTCCATCTGCACCTTCAGGTTGGAAGCGCCCACTTCGGCCACCACGTCGTGGGCCTGTTGCTGGAAGTTCAGGAAGTAGCCCGGCATGTCGCGGGTGTTGATGGGCTCGATCAGCGCGGTGATGCCATGGGGCGCGAACTGCGCCGCGGCATGCCGCAGGTTGGCCACGTAGGTGCGTCGCATCGCATCGCGGTCGGCGCCTGCAGGCGTCATTCCGGCCATCACATGCAGGCGGCGGCAACCCGTGGCCTGGGCATACATCAGGGCCTGCTGCACGCTCGCGGCGAATTCGGCCTCGCGGCCAGGCAGCGCTGCCATGCCCCGCTCGCCGCCGGCCCAGTCGCCCGGCGGCAGGTTGAACAGGGCCTGCGTGAGGCCATGCTCGCGCAGACGCCGCGCAAGCTCGGCCGGCGCATGCTCGTAGGGGAAGAGGAACTCGACCGCCTTGAAGCCATCAGCCGCCGCGGCGGCAAAACGGTCGAGGAAGGCGTGCTCCGTGTACATCATCGACAGGTTGGCGGCGAAGCGGGGCATGGTTGGGTCTGGTCACCAGCGCGCGCCGAAGTGGCGGCGCAATTCATCGATCTGGGCGTCGTCCAGAGGGGCCGGCTTGGGGTGGCACATCAGCCACAGCCGGGCGGTTTCTTCCAGCTCCTCCAGCGTGGCCATGGCCTGCGCGGGGCTCTCGCCCCACACATTGGGGCCCAGGCGGTCGAGCATCACGGCGCGCAAGGGCGTGCCCCGCTGCGCGGCCGCCGTGATGGCTTGCGCCACCCGCTCGGCCACGGCCGTGTCACCGGGGCGGTGGTAGGGCATCAGCGGTACATGGCCCACTTTCATCACGTAGTAGGGCGTGAGGGGCGGCACGATGTCATCCGGGCTCCACACGCCTTGCAGCGTGAGGGCCACGAGGTGGGTGGAGTGGGTGTGGAGCACACACCGCGCCTCGGGCGCGGCGTCGTAGATGCGCCGATGCAAGGCCAGCGTCTTGCTGGCGCGCTCGCCGCTGCGCTGCTCGCCGCTGGCATCCACCCAGGCCAGTTGCCCGGGTTCCAGGAAACCCAGGCAGGCATCGGTGGGCGTGATCAGGAAGCCACCGCCTTGGTGCCCGTCGAGCCGCACGCTGATGTTGCCCGCCGTGGCATGCACGTAGCCACGCTCGAAGAGCGAGCGGCCGATGCGGCAGATTTCCAGGCGCTGAGCGTCTTGGTCGGTCATCACGCCACCTGCCCCAAGGCCTTGCTGAAGAAGTCGGTGCTGCCGAAGTTGCCCGACTTGAGCGCCAGCAGCAGCGGCCGGCCCTCGACCTGCGTCCACGGCACGCCCGGGTCGATGGGCGCGCCAATGCGCAGTTGCTGCACGCCCAGGGCCTGCACCACGGCACCGGAGGTTTCACCGCCAGCCACCACCAGGCGGCGCACACCGGACTCGACCAGTCCCTGCGCGATCGTGGCGAGGCACTGCTCCACCAAGGCGCCCGCCCGCTCGGCGCCCAGTTCGGACTGGATGGCCTGTACCTCCTCGGGCCGCGCCGTGGCATAGACCAGCACCGGCTGATCGGCCACCCGATCGCGCGCCCAGGCCAGGGCCTCGGCGGCCACGGGGCGGCCTTGTGCGAGCTCGCGCGCGTCGATCCGCAGGGCCGGCCGGCCCGCGTCGATCCAGTGCTGCACCTGTGCGTTGGTGGCCACCGAACACGAGCCCGACAGCACCGCCGCCGCACCGCCCACGGCAGGCAGGGCTGCGGCCTGCGCATCGGGCTGGATCCAGCCACGGGCTTCATAGACCGCGGGCAGGCCCAGGGCCACACCCGAACCCGCGGTGATGAGCGGCAGCCCGGCGCAGGCCGTCGCCAGGGTGCGCAGGTCGTCGTTGTCGATGGCATCGGCCACCGCCAGGCGCACGCCCTCCACACGCAATTGCGCCAAGCGTGCGCGCACGGCCTCCACGCCCTGCCCCACCGTGTCGTGGCGCACCAGACCCACCCGGCCGCGCGACTGCGCCTGCAGCACAGCGACCAGGTTCGCATCCGTCATCGGCGTGAGCGGGTGGTGGCGCATGCCCGAGTCGCTCAGCAGCTGGTCGCCCACGAAAAGATGCCCGCGGAACACCGTGCGACCGTTTTCCGGGAACGCGGGGCAGGCGATGGTGAAGTCGCTGTCCAGCGCCTCGAGCAGGGCTTCGGCCACCGGGCCGATGTTGCCCGCGGGCGTGGAGTCGAAGGTGGAGCAGTACTTGAAGTAGAACTGCTTCGCGCCGGCTGCCTGGAGCCAGCGCAGCGCTGCGAGCGAATCGGCCACGGCCTGGGCAACCGGCGTGGTGCGCGACTTCAGCGCCACCACCACGGCATCGGCGTTGGGCGGTGGCCCCTGCGGCACCCCGATCACCTGCACCGTGCGCATGCCCGCGCGCACCAGCATGCTGGCCACATCGGTGGCCCCGGTGAAATCGTCAGCGATAACGCCCAGCACGGTCATGCCTGCGCGCCCTTCGGCAAGTTGATGCCCGGGAAGATCTTGATCACCGCGCTGTCGTCCTCGCCCCCATGGCCGGCGGCCGCCGCCTGCAGGTACATCTGGTGGGCAGACGCCGCCAGCGGCAGCGGCATCGTGAACTTGCGCGCGGCATCGAGCACGATGCCCAGGTCCTTCACGAAGATGTTCACGGCCGACAGTGGCCGGTAGTCGCCCGCCAGGATGTGGGGCACGCGGTTCTGGAACATCCAGCTCATGCCGGCCGAATGGCAGATCACCTCGTAGAGCTGGGCCGGGTCGGCCCCGGCGCGCATCCCCAGCGCCATGGCTTCGGCCGCGGCGGCGATGTGCACGCCGGCCAGGTGCTGGTTCACCATCTTCACCGTGGAGCCGATGCCCGCGGCATCGCCCAGGCGGTACACCTTCCCGGCCAGCGCCTCGAGCACGCCACCGGCGGCCTCGAAGGCTTCCGGGCGGCCCGAAGCCATCACCGTCATCTGGCCCTGCGCCGCCTTGGCCGCACCACCCGAGACAGGCCCGTCGATCAACCACAGTCCGCGCTCGCGCAGGCGCGACTCCCACTGCGGCGGCAGCGACGGGTCGACCGTCGCCGAGGCCACCACCACCGAACCTGGCTTGAGATGCTGGGCCACGGCGCCGGCACCAAAAAGCACGTCCTCGGTCTGCGCCGCGTTCACCACCAGGATGAGCACCACGTCGCACTGGGCGGCCAGCTCGGACAGGGTGGCCGCCACGCGGCCGCCTTCTTTCGCAAAGGCCTCGCGGGCCTCGGCACGCGGGTCGCAGCCCCAGGTGGGCACGCCCTTGCGGTGGGCCGAGAGGGCGGCGCCCAGGCCCATGGAGCCCAGGCCGATCACGCCCAGGGTCTTGGAACTCATGTGGCAGATCCTTTCGAGTCGTCGCGGCGCGGCACCAGGGCATCGCTCAGGGCCGCGCGCACCGACGCATCGGCCTCCTCGATGCGGCGGGCCGCGCGCAGCATGTGGGTGGTGGCGGCCTGCCGGGCCCGCTCGGTGTCATGGGCCGCGATGGCATGGGCGATCTCGCGGTGCTCGCCGCGCACCTGCTCCATGAAATCCTCGCGCATGGCCTCATTGGCCCGCGTGACGGTCATCGCATCGCGCTGGTACTGCTCCAGGAAGCCCAGCAGCCGGGTGAACTGCGGGTTGCCGGTGGCCGCGGCCACGGTGCGATGGAAATGCAGGTCTTCCTCGACACCATCGCCCCCGGCCGCCACGGCCGCGTCGATGGCGGCAAGCGCCGACAGGATGCGCTCCACCGCGACGTCGTCGGCACGCTGGGCCGCCAGGGCCGCCACTTCGCCCTCCAGCGCCCGGCGCACCTCGACGATCTGCACCACCGCTTCCAGCGAATGCAGCACGGCCGGATCGAAGGCGAGCGCCTTGGCGCGCGACACCGGCGCCACGAAAACGCCGGAGCCCTGGCGCGACACCAGCAGCCCCATGGACTTGAGCCGGCTCACGGCCTCGCGCACGACGGTGCGCGAGACGCCATGCCGTTCGGCGAGCTCCTGCTCGGTGGGCAGGCGATCCTGCGGTTGCAGCTCGCCGCTCTCGATGCGGGCTTGCAACAGGTCGGCCAGCCGGTCGGACAGGCGGTCGGGCGCCAGCAGCGTCTCGGCAGGGGCAGGCTGTCGTTTCATCAGGTCATCATACAAATTCGACCTGCCTGCCTCCTATCCGGAACAACCCGCAGCCCCCGCGCCTCGCGCTCAGGTGGTGTAGTCGCCGCTCGCCTCGGGCTGGAACAGCAGGGCCGCCACCCTCGCCGCGTGTTCAGGGCCGTCCGGCGTGCGTCAGCGGACCACGTCGCCCTTGCGTACGCAGCTCTCTACAAAGGCAGCAAGGGAAATTCGACGGCTCACCCGTTCGGAATCTCCGGCTCGACAAGGTGCGCCAGCTGGGCCAGAGATTCCTGCCAGCCCGTGTAGCACATCTCCACCGGGATCACCTCGGGCACCCCTTCCTGCACCACCGACATCTCGGTCCCGCAGACGACCGTCTTCAGGGTCACGGTGATGCGCATCTGGCCCGGCAGGTGGGGGTCGTCGAACTGCGAGGTGTAGACGATCTTCTCGCCCGGGGCCAGCTCCAGGTACTGGCCCCCGAACAAATGCCCCTGGCCGGCACCGAAGTTGGTGAACGACATCTTGTAGCTGCCGCCCACCTTGGGCTCCATGTGGTGCACGGTACAGGTGAAACCATAGGGCGGCAGCCATTTGGCCATGGCCGCGGGGTCAAGGAAGGCGCGGTAGATGCGCGCGGCCGGTGCATGCAGGACGCGGTGCAGGCGAACGGTGCCAGTGGGCATGGGGACGCTCCTGAAAGTGAGTGGATGACTTCAGGACGACGAACCGGCCCGGCCCGAATCGACACTCAATGCGATTGCAAACGATTCCTGTTTGCAATTAAGATGTGAGGAGTTGCGGTGTTCCATTCCCCGCCCGCCTTCCCTCCGACCCGCACCAGCCAGCTTCTGCGAGCCAGTGCATGACCCGAATCCGATGTCGTCATGCCGGCTTTCCCTTCGCGTGCAGCAGCAACGCTCACTTTCTTTGCCAGTGCCGCTGCGCTTCAGGCCCAGACTGGTGCCACCGAGCCGTCCCGCCCGACGGTGGGCACCTTGCCCGCGGTCGTCGTGACCAGTGAAGCCGAGCGGGCGACGCAGCGAGAGCGCCGCTTGGCACCCGTGGCCAGGCTGGTGTTCGACGAGGCGCAGGTCGAGCGCTTCGGCGATGCCACCGTGGGCGACGTGCTGCGGCGGCTGCCCGGCATGACCTTCAGCGGGCCGGCCGGCGTGGTCAAGGACATCCGCTTGCGCGGCCTGGACAAGGGCAACACGCTTTTCCTCATCAATGGTCAGCCGGTGCCGGCCGCCACCAAAGATCGCCAGTTCCAGGTGGACCGCCTGCCGGCCGACATGATCGAGCGCATCGAGATCGTGCGCAGCCCCAGCGCGTCGATGGATGCCGACGGCATCGGCGGCGCGATCAACATCGTTCTCAAGCAGACGGCGGACAACCTCACCCGGCTGCGCGCAGCCGCCGGTCGCAACGGCGACCTGGCGGTCGGCGACGTGGTGGCCCAGTTCAGCCGGCGCTTCGAACACATGGACATGGTGCTGGCGCTGTCCCACACCAAAGGGGCCGAGGACATCTCCGAAGACAAGCAGAAGTTCAATGCCAGCGGTGCCGTGACCGAGGCCGAAGCCAAGGCGCGGCCCACGAAGAAGGGCGAAACCCTGTTGGCGCCCCGATGGACCTGGCGTCTGGGCACCGATCGTCTCTCGCTGGATGCCTTCGCCTCCAAAGGCACCGAGGACAAGGGGGAAACCGGAGCCGTGCGCAACGCCGCCGGCACCCTCTCCAAAAGCACCGACAAGGTCGAGGACAAGGATGACGCCGTCTGGCGCCTGGGCACCCGCTACGACGCCGTACGCGACTGGGGCAACTGGTTTGCCAAGGTCGGGGTACAACAGGCCCGCATCGACAAGACATCCAGCACCGACGAGTTCAACGGCGTTGGCGCCCTGACCCGTCGCACGCTGGAAGACGAACTGGTGGTGGACAAGGCAGCCTACGCGGGGCTGGCTGCGTCATGGCAACTGGGAAAGAGCCACCGTGTGGCCAGCGGCGTGGAATGGCGTGACGCCAGTTTCGACACCGTCAAGACCCGAACCGAGAACGGCGTGGACCGCTCCGCTGCGGCCGACCGCTACGACATCGACGAGTCGCGCTGGATCGCCTGGCTGGAAGATGAATGGCGCATCGCCGACAAGCACTGGATCACTGCCGGTGTGCGCGCGGAGTCGGTGGGCCGCAGCGCCTTGGATGGTGTCGGCGCGACGGCCACCAGCGAAGAAAGCTACGCCAACCCCTCGCTGCACTACCGCTGGGAGTTGAGCGCGAACACCAACCTGCGCGCAAGCTGGGCAGCCACCACCCGCCTGCCGCGATTCGACCAGGTCAACCCGCTGGTGACCACGCGCGCCGGCTCACTGGCCGATCCGGACATCGCCGGTAATGCGGCGCTCAAGCCGGAACGTTCGCGCGGCATCGAAATGGGCCTGGAACACTTCTTTGGCGCTCAACAAGGCGTGTTCGGCGTCAACCTTTACCGCCGCGATGTGAGCGACTTCATCGAACGCACCACCGAACTCGAAGGCACACGTTATGTCCGGCGCCCACGCAACGTGGCCGAGGCCGAGTTCTGGGGCATGGAGTTCGACTGGCGCGTGCCGCTGGCCCACACGGGGGCCCATGCCCTCAGCGTCATCGGGAGCCACGCCGAACTGCGCGGGCGGGTCATCAACGCCGCGGGCCTGCGCACCGACGTCCGCGACATGCCGCCGCGCGTCACCACGCTCGGCTTGGACTGGACCCACCGCCCGACACGCTGGTCTGTCGGTGCCAGCGTCACCGTGCAACCGTCTTTCACCCATCGCAGCCTGGGCGACAACGGCAACCTGGAGGTGAAGTCGCGGGCCGAGTCCACGTTGTTGGACATGTATGTGACCAAGGTGTTCAGTACCCATGCCGAGGTGCGGATGGTGGCCAAGAACGTGCTGTCGGACAAGAAGTCCGAGACCACCACGCAGTACCGTCCCGATGGCAGTTTCGCCAATGCGGAGACCAAGGTGGAGCGCTCCCGTCCCACGGTGCTGGTCACGTACGAGGCCCGCTTCTGAGGGCGAGAACACCATGACCCGGCACCCCGACCTGCTCGCCGACGCCCATCCACACGACAGCGTTGCACAGGCGGCAGCAGCAGTGCGCACGCCAGTGTCGACACTGCTGCGCGAGATGGCCTCGATGATGCTGGCGCACCCGTGGTTGTTGGCGCTCACGATCGCCCCCAACGTCGTGTCGCAGGCGGTGGCTCCCGTGCAGGCCTGGCTGGCCAGTGAAGTGCTTGCGGAGGTCGCCAAGGGGTCTCGTGCCTTTTCCCTGGGCGATCTGTTGGCCTACGTGCCCTATGCCATTGCGGTGTTCCTGGGCCTGGCCGTGCTGGTCATCCTGGAGAAGGTTTTCAACCGCATGTACGACGACCGCCTGTTGATCGACACCCAGCGTCGCTGGTTCGAGATCCGCGGCACCGGCTGTGCAGGTGAGCACGTGGCCAAGGCCACCAACGACTGCAAGAACGTCGTCAAGCTGTTCGACCTGGCGCAGAAAGAGATCTGGGTCATCCTCATCGGCGTACCGGCGGTGCTGGTCTGGCAGATCAACCTGTCGCCGCAGTTGCTGCCGGCGCTGGTGGTCACGGCCTTCATCCCTTTCGTGGTCTCGCTGGTGTTCGGGCAGATCATCCAGCGCTTGAGCCACCTCGGCGTGGTGCTGGTGGCACAGGTGAGCTCTGCCGTGGCGCAAGGCGACAAGCAGCGCCTGCACACCGAGCAGGAAAAGCTCTACCGCAACCGCGTGCGCTTTGAAATCACCAAGCAGTTCAGCGAGGTGATCTCCGAATTCGCGTTCTGGGTGTCCCTGGTGCTGGTGCTGCTGCTCGCCTGGTCGGGCACCTGGAAGCTGTTGCCCGATCAGCTCACCGCGGCCGAAATCGGCGTGTTCCTCGTCAACCTCAAGCTGCTGACCAAGCCTCTCAATGCCTTCACCAAGATGCACAACAAGATCCGCGAGTCGTGGCCCTCGGTACGACGCGTGTTGCGCCCACACGAACCTGCCGTACCGGAGGCTACGTCATGAAGCCGGAACGCCATACCTGCACCTGCCACGACATCCCCATCGAGACGTTCCGTGCAGCCGTGTGCAACGGCGCCCACAACGTCAAGACCTGCTTCCGCGCCATCGGCTGCCTGCCCAAGTGCAACAACTGCATCCCGATGGTCAGGAGTGTGCTGGCCGAACTGCGTCCCGCAGAGACGCCCGCACAGAGCGCCGCGACGATTCCTGTCGCATCCCCCAACGCTTCAACACACAGAGGACATTGATGAAGCAGACCTACAAGGCCAAGCTGGCCCATATGCTGGACAACGGCGACAAGCTGGAGTTCGAAACGTTCGTCGAGGCCAGCGGGCATGACGATGCCATGGCCCAGGCCAGCACCCGCATGAAGGCCGTGATCGGCGAACTGGCGGGCGCTGCCACGCTGGACATCGACAAGACCAAGATCGAACTTGGTGCACATCGCCACTGAGACTGACAGAGCATCCGGGCTCCGCGCCATCTGACCAAGAGGTCACTTAAGCGGCATCCTGGAAGCTCAGGCGACACAGCCCGTCTCCGGGTCAGCAGATACGCCGGTCGGTGAAAAGGGCCTCATCAAGGCCCCAGGGCACTTGAGGCGGGCAAGACCGACGTGGGGCCATCGAGGAGCGGTGTGCGCATGACACATCACCCACACGTCCCCGTGTACCCGCAGGCCGTGCAGAAGTCGCACCCGTCCTTGTGGATGACCGTCAGGTTGCCGCACTCGGGGCAGCGGCTGCCGGCCATGGGGGCGGTGGCCTTGGGCGGCGAGCCCTCGGCGTGGGGGGCCTGCAGGATGCCCATCTCGCGCACGGGGAAGCCGTCTTCGTCGAGCACGCCCAGCAAGGCGTAGCGGTGGATGATGAGGCGGGCCATGTACGCCACCGTGGAGGACCAGGTCTGCTGGCGGCGTTCGCCGTGGGGCAGGCCGGGCACGAAGGCCAGGAAGTGGCCCAGGGGTTCAGCGTAGTTGAGCAGCTTGCGCAGCTTCATGCCGATCCAGGCCGGGTCGATCACGCGCATGTCGAGCGAGAGCACGCGGGCCAGGCCGTCCATGGCCCGCGGGTAGTTGCCCGACAGCCCCATGGCGCAGGGCCGGGTGACGGGCGCGCCGTCGGGGCCGGGCAAGGTCACTTCCTTCAGCGTGAGCGTGAAGGATTCGCCGGTGGCGGGGTTGTCGATGTCCACCGACCAGGCCAGCGTGCCCGAGGTGCCGGTGCGCGGTTCGTCGCGGCTGAACATGGCATCGAGCACCGGCGTGGCGCGCTCCAGGGCGCTGTCCTTCCACACGCCCAGCTGCTCGCAGCGCCAGCGGATGACGGCGGCCGTGGCAGCGACCACGCCGGGGAAGCGACGCGGCTCGCCGTGGGGCGGGAAAGGCATGTCGAAGGCGCGTTCCTCGGCCACGGTGGCCAGGGCGTCGAGCTTGAGTTGCAGCCAGGCGCTGTCGTTGGCACGCAGGTCCATCGACAGGGTCTTGGCCATGGCGCCCAGGCCCCGCGGCTGCTCGGCGCCATTCACCCACACTTCGAAGGGCAAGGAGCGCCCAGCCTGTGAGCCCTCGCCCGGGAGTTCCCCCACGAAAAGCGCGAACTCGCCGAAGGGATGGCTGATCATGAAGGTCCAGGCCGGGTTGCCGGCCGGCAGGTCCGGACGGCCCGGCCAGCGCAGCGAGGCCAGCACAGGCGCGGGCAGGCGGTCGAGCGCCATGCGGCGGTTGGCGTCGTCGGCCACCAGGGCCTGGGGTTGTGGTGTGGTGGGCGCCACGCTCAGCACCGAGCCCAGCACGGCGTTGGGCCGGTAGGTGGCCAGGCCCTTGAGGCCGGACTTCCAGGCGCGCAGGTACAGGTCCTGGAAGTCGGCATAGGGGTAGTCGGCCGGCACGTTCACGGTCTTGGAGATGGCGGTGTCGATGCACGGCGCCACGGCGGCCACCATTTCCTGGTGGGCGCTGGCGCTCATTTCCAGGGCGGTGACGAAGGCGTCGGTGAGCGGCGCATCCTCGCCCTTGAGATGGCGGTACAGCCGCCACGCGTGGTCTTCGACGGCGTATTCCTTGAAGGTGCCGTCGGGCATGCGCTTCTTGCGCGAATACGTCCAGCTGAAGGCGGGCTCGATGCCGTTGCTGGCGTTGTCGGCGAAGGCCAGGCTGATGGTGCCGGTGGGCGCGATGGACAGCAGGTGCGAGTTGCGGATGCCATGGGCACGGATGCGGTCTTTCAGCGGCTGAGGCAGGCGCGAGGCGAAGGCCCCGCGTGAGAGGTAGAGATCGGCGTTGAACAGCGGGAAGGGACCGCGTTCCTGTGCGAGCGCCACGGAGGCCTCGTAGGCGGCATCGCGCATCACCTCGCTGAGGCGGCGCGCCGTGGCACGCGCCTCGGGCGTGTCGTAGCGCTGGCCCAGCATCACCAGGGCATCGCCCAGGCCGGTGAAGCCCAGGCCCACGCGGCGCTTGTGGCGGGCCTCTTCCTGCTGCTGGGGCAGCGGCCAGTAGGTCACGTCGAGCACGTTGTCGAGCATGCGCACGGCTACCCGGCACAGATCGGCAAAAGCCGCCTCGTCGAAGCGGGCCCCGGGCTCGAAGGGCTCGCGCACGAAGCGTGTGAGGTCGATGGAGCCGAGGCAGCAGCAGCCATAGGGGGGCAAGGGCTGTTCGGCGCACGGGTTCGTGCTCGCGATCGTCTCGCAGTACCCGAGGTTGTTGTCGTCGTTGATGTGGTCGATGAAGAGCACACCCGGCTCGGCATGGTCGTAGGTGGAGCGCATGATCTGGTCCCACAGCTCGCGCGCTGGCACGCGTCGGTAGACCCACAGGCCGTCGGCACGCTGGTGGGCGCCGGCCGCCTTCTGGGCTGAGCCGGGCTCGGCACGGTGTACCAGCTCGACCTCGATGCCGGCTTCCACGGCCTGCATGAAGGTGTCGGTCACGGCCACCGAGATGTTGAAGTTGCGCAGGTCCCCGCTGTCCTTGGCGTGGATGAACTCCTCCACGTCGGGGTGGTCGCAGCGCAGCACGCCCATCTGGGCGCCACGGCGCGCGCCGGCGGATTCCACCGTCTCGCAGGAACGGTCGAACACACGCATGTAGCTCACCGGCCCGGAGGCGTTGGACTGCGTGCTGCCCACCCAGGCGCCGCGCGGGCGGATGCGCGAGAAGTCATAGCCCACGCCGCCGCCGCGACGCATGGTTTCGGCCGCTTCGGTCAGCGCCGTGTAGATGCCGGGATGGCCTTCGTCCAGGTGCGAGATCGAGTCGCCCACCGGCTGCACGAAGCAGTTGATGAGCGTGGCCGACAACTCGGTGCCCGCGGCCGAGAGGATGCGCCCGGCCGGGATGAAGCCCTGGCGCTGGGCGTCGAGGAAGCGCTGTCCCCACAGCGCGCGCTGCTCGGGCGCCTCGACCTCGGCCAGGGCCTGGGCGACGCGGGTGCGCACCTCGTCGAGGGTGCGCTCGTCCCCCTTGGCGTACTTCTCGATCAGTACTTCCTCGCTGATCGCCTGGGCGGGCAGGCTGGCGACAACGGCACGGGCTTGGGACGGGGTGTCTTGCATGGAAGGGTCTCCTGGGCGGGCCTTGGTGACATTGAATTCGGTTTGCGAGCGGCTGTCGAGAGGCGGCCGCTTCGGCGTCAGGGTCGGCGCAACGCAGCGCACGGTACGCCGGGGGGCACGGCGATCGGTTGATGTGCGTCACAAGAGCCTGTGTCGGGCGCGGGAAGCTTCGGGGCTTGACGCAGGGCAATCCCCTGCTGTCTTCGGGCCGTTAGCTTCGAAGCCCGTCCCTCTCGCGTGAAAGACACATGGCCATGGCCCGCCCCACCGATGCGCTCACCCTCGTGTATTCCTGCTCCGGCTGCTCCAGCGTGGCGCAGATGGCCAACCACCTCGCGCTGCGCCTGGACCACGAAGGCCATGCGGAGATGTCATGCATCGCCGGCGTGGGCGGTGACGTGCCACCACTGGTGCGCAAGTTGAAGGAAGCGGCGCAGACGGGACGCCCCATCCTCGCCATCGACGGTTGCGCGCTGGCCTGCGTGCGCCACAGCCTGGCGCGCCACGGCATTGCCCCTACGGCGCATGTGCAGCTGGGCGAACAAGGGGTGCGCAAGACCTATCACGCGGACTTCGACGCCAGCCAGGCCGAGGTGGCCTATGCCGAGGTGCGCGAACGCGTGCGGGCCATGAACGCCCTCGTGGCGCCCGCCCCGTCAGGATGCGGCGGCACTGGGGCCTGCCGCTGCGCAGGGGCTTGAATCTCAAAGCACTTCAGCACGGCGGCCACAGCGGGCCCAGCGCGTCGAGCGTGTTCTTCAGGATGAGGCCGTACTCGGTGTCGCCTTCCATCACCAGGGCGCGCTCGAAAAAGAGGCGATCAGCATCCTCCTGCCCGCGCATCAGGCGCAGGTAGCTGGCCGCATCGGCGGCGATGCGCAGCGTCACGTCGCCGCCGTCGCTCGCCGGGTGGAAGCCGCGCTCGTCCAGGCGCAGCCGGCAGCGCAGCCCCAGGTCGGACACGGCGATCTCGACGACACGGTGTGACAGCAAGGCGCGCTCCGGCTCACCCAGGCGGGGCCGGAGCAGCCGGTTGAGCGCCAGTGCCAGCACCTGCGACGGCGGGCGCATGGGCAGGCGCTGCACCAGTGAGCGCAGGGCCCGTGGAGGGGCCGGCCAACGGGCTGGAGCCGAAGTAGCGTTCATGCAAATACCTGCTGCAATCCGGCCTGCCGGTGGGCGAAGCCGTTGACGAGCCCACCGGGCAGGCTCAGGGCATCCAGGGCGATGCGGGCCTCATCCACCCGTGTGCCCTGGTGATAGACCCGGTCGAACCACTGCAGCACCTCGGTGAAGCGCAGGCTGCACGGCGACAGGCGCACCCGACGCACCCCCGCGGCGCGCAAGGCCTGGGCTTCGCCGATCAGGCAGTGCTGTGCAGCCGACTGCGTCTGGATGCCGTTGAGCGCCAGGAAGGGCTCGCCTTCGGTGGTGGACAGCAGCAGGCCATCGGGATGCTCAAGGCAACGAAAGCCGCATTCGTCCTTGGGCAGGTGGAAGTGACGGGCTGTGAAGCAACGCGCCGAAAACGCCAGCGGCAAGCGCCCGAAGCCGAACACCTCGGTGACCAGCGGGACGTTGTGCGACGTGCACACCGGTTGCTCCGGCGGGTTGATGCGCGCGATGGCGTCAAGCGGCAGCTCCAGCGGCGCCACCCAGCGCACGGCGCCCAGGCGGGCATGCTCGGCCAGTGCGGGGCGGCTGTAGACGTTCACGTGCGGGCCCAGCACGAAGGGTCGGCCCACCAGGTTGCGCAGGGCCGAGGCATCGCCGGCTTCCACCAGGAAGTCGCCCTGCTCGGCGATGCGGCGCAGGCTGCGCAGCTCGGCTTCCGATTCGATCAGCGCCTGGCTGGCCAGCACCACTTCCTTGCCCGCAGCCGCCAGATCGCGCGCCAGGTCGCGCCAGTCGTCGAGCTTCATCTCGTGGCGGCGCGAGCACACCACCTCCCCCAGCACCACGGTGTCGGCGGGCGAATCGGCGATCCCGGCGTAGAACTCGATGAGGGTCTTGCGCGGCCAGTAGTACAGCACCGGGCCGACGGTGAAGGCGATGCGATCGTTGCTCATTGCCAGGGCCTGTTGTACGCGCCGAGGGTGTGCTGCTGGCCTTCGGCCCAGCGGCCCAGGTCGGCCACCCACTGGGGCTGGACGGTGTAGCGCGCCGGCTGCGCGGCGCAGTGGTCGATGGCCTGGCGCCACACGCGCGTGACCTGCTCGACATAGGCGGGGCTGCGCTGGCGGCCTTCGATCTTGATGGCGGCCACGCCCATCTCCATCAACTGGGGCAGCACGGCCAGGGTGTTGAGGCTGGTGGGTTCCTCGAGCGCATAGTCACGCACGCCCTCGACGTGGAAGCGGCCCTTGCACAGCGTGGGATAGCCACGCGGCTCATCCGGCGCGTACACGTCGATCAGCACGTCGTTCAGCCGTGCCTGCACGCCCTGAGGTCCATCGGCCCATCTCACGGCCGACGGCGGCGAACACACGCCCGCGGTGTTGGGCGACTGGCCGGTGGCATACGACGACAGCGCGCAGCGGCCCTCGACCATCACGCACAGGCTGCCGAAGCCGAAGACCTCGACCTCGGCCCGGGTGTGGCGCGCCACATGGCCCACCTGCGACAAGGTGAGCACGCGCGGGAGCACGGCACGCTGGATGCCGTAGCGCTCGCGATAGAACTCGATGGCCTCGTAGGTGGTGGCCGAGGCCTGCACCGACAGGTGCAGGCGCAGCGAGGGCTGATGGTCGCGCGCGTAGGCCAGCACCGCCACGTCGGCGCAGATCAGCGCATCGGCGCCGAGGTCGGCCGCCACGTCCACGGCGCGGTACCAGCGCTCGGGCTCGCGCGCATCGGCATAGGTGTTCAGGGCCATCAGCACCTGGGCGCCCCGCCGGTGGGCGTGGGCGATGCCCTCGCGCGCCTGGGCGAGGTCGAAGTTCAGGCCGGCGAAGTTGCGCGCGTTGGTCGCATCCTTCAGGCCCAGGTAGACGGCGTCGGCGCCGGCATCGACGGCGAGCGTGAGGGCCCGCAGCGAGCCGGCTGGGCAGACGAGCTGGGGTTTGGTGGAGGGAGCAGACATCCGGTCAGCCAGAGGGTTCAGGAGACGGGCCGACTCTAGGGAGCCCCGGACGGTGGGGTTTTGTCGGTGGTCAAAGGCTCGCTTCCAGCCGAGGTCGGGGACTTGCCGTCCAGCCCGCCGTGCGGACAATGGACCAACGGGCTGCCGTTGCGGCCCCTTTTCTGCAGGAGGTTGACATGGATCGCAAACTGCATCTGCTGGACACGTTCTCCGCCAAGGGTGCCGACGGGCGCGTCTACAAGGTCAAGGCCTACGAACAACTGGCCCGCGACCCATCGGTCACCGACGGCCAGGACCATTGGGAGCCCCTGGGCATGACCGAACTGCACCTGGACAGCGGTGAACTCGTCGATATGCGACCGGATGGCCGCATGCGGGTGGTGGCCACCGGCCTGGAGCTGATGCGGCACTGAGTCACGAACTGCCGCCGATCTGCGCCGATCTGCGCGGCATATTCACGATCTGTCACGATCGTGAAGACGTCGGCTGGCCGTGTGCCGGTGAGTGGCTGTTAACATGGCGCCTCCTGAGCGAGGAGGCACCGTGTGCGATAGCTGTATTTCATCGACACCCGAGCGGCATGAGCCCGCGTCTGGCCTGATCCTGCCCGCACGCCGCCGGCTGCTGGGCGCGCTGGCGGCGGCCCCCCTGGCACTCGCCCTCCCCGGCTTGGCCCGGGCCGGCAAGGCGCCACCCGCGGGCGGTTTCCGCGCCCTCGAATTCCTGCACCTGCACACCGGCGAGCGCCTGGAGGTGGAGTACTTCAGCGCCGGCCAGTATGTGCCGGACGCACTGCAGGCCGTGAACCATCTGCTGCGGGATTTCCGCACCGGCGACGTGGCCGAGATGGACCCTGGCCTGCTCGACGTGCTGCATCGCCTGCGCGAGACCACCGGCAGCCAGCAACCCTTCCAGGTCATCTCGGCCTATCGCTCGCCCCAGACGAACGAGATGCTGCGCGGGCGCACTGCACGCAGCGGCGTGGCCACCACCAGCCTGCACATGCGCGGGCAGGCGATGGACATCCGCCTGGGTGATGTGGCGCTGACCGACCTGCGCGACGCCGCCTTGTCGCTGCAGGCCGGCGGCGTGGGCTACTACGCCAAGTCGAATTTCGTGCACGTGGACACCGGCCGCGTGCGCAGCTGGTAAGCCGAGCGGCGTCAGCCCGGGCGGCGTCGCTCCAGCGCACGTGCCAGCGGCGCGTCCTGCTGGTACACGTCCGACGCAAAGCGCAGGCCCATGCCGGGGCCTTCCACCCAGGCCGTCAGATACACCAGGGCCACCGGCACAGGGTGGTCCAGCATCACGTGCTGAGACGGGGGCGCATCGTCCTTCATGGCCGTGGCCACACGCTCGGGGCTCCAGCCCGGCTTGTCACGCAAGACCCAGGTGGCCAGGGCTGCCGGCTCGTGCACGCGCACGCAGCCATGGCTGAAGTCGCGGCGCTCGCGCAGGAAGAGGCTGCGCGAGGGGGTGTCGTGCAGGTAGATGGCCTCGTCGTTGGGCATCATGAACTTCACCGCCCCCAGCGCGTTCCCCGGGCCCGGCTTCTGGCGCAGGCGCAGGCTGCCGTCGCGCAGGCCGGCCAGGGCCTCGGGGCCGAACGCCACCACCGGCGAACGATCGGCCGGCCCGGCCACCACCTCCTTGTTCTTGCGCAGCACGTAGGCCGGGTCGGCCTCGATCTTGGGCAGCTCCTCGTTGCGCAGGATGTTGGGTGGCACGTTCCAGTAGGGACGGAAGACGAGGTAGCGCAGGTCTTCCATCATCGAGGGCGTGGCGTCCTTGCCGTGGCGCCCCACCACCACCCGCATGTCCATCGCCGGCACCTGGGCGGCGTCGGCATAGGCCCACAGGCGGAACATCGGCAGGTTGACCAGGATGAGGGGCTGGCCGGTCGTGTGAGGCATCCAGCGAAGCCGCTCGAGGGCGAGTTCGACCTGGCGCACGCGCTGCGCAAGGGGCACGTTCAGCGCCGCCACCGTGGAAGGGCCGATCACGCCGTCGTCATTGAGGCCATGACGGGCCTGGAAGCGGCGCACGGCCGGCTCCCAGGCGGGGTCATAGACCGCGGGCTCGGCTGGCGCGGGCGCATCGGCCGCCAGGTCACCCAGGAAACGCAGGCGCTCGTGCAGGAGGGCAGCCCCCGGATGGGCATCGCCCGGGCGTAGGCTGGGCTTGAAGCCCGGCAGCACTGTGAGATGCTCCTGCGCCGCCTGAGCCCTCAGGGTCGGCAGGGTGACGCGCAGGCGCTCGTAGGCCGGCCAGGTCGGCCGCAGCGCCTGCACCGCCGGGGTCAGGCGCTGCGCCCTCAATGCGTCGTGCAAGGCCGTGGCCTCGTCGAATGCCGCACGGGCAGGGCGACGCTTCCAGCCATGCTGGCGGGGATCGACCCGGCCCAGATGCAGGTCGCGCAGATAGCGCACCATGGCCAGGCTCAGGCGGACGTCGAGCGCCCCCAGGGCAGCAGCCCGGTCGGGTGTGGCCGGCACATCGGCGCCGGCCAGAGTGACCGCCTCCTCGACGGCGCGAGTCAGGGTCTCGGCCCGGTAATCCGTGGGGCGCAAGCCCTCGTCCGCAGCGCCGGCGAGCAGTGCCAGGGCCTCGGCCGTGACGGGCAGCGCCCGGCCTGCGGCATCGAACCAGCGCAAGGTGGGCTCGCCCAGCGCATACAGGCGGCGCAGCGCGTCGATCTCGCCCGCGCTCACGGGTTCGCCCCATGCGGCAGGGCGCTCCAGCCAGGGCGCCACCGCCGGCGCCCCTGTCGAAGCCAGCAGTCCGCCGGGGAGGAAGGAGCACGCGCAAGCCGCCAAGGCTGCGGTGAAGGATCGAAAATTGGGCATAGGAGCGCTACGTTAGCAGCCGGACCGTCGCGCCACATCCCCCGAATCGGCGAAGTCCGCCCCCGCTTCAGGGGGACTTCAGTCCCTCAGCCCGGACGGCCGTCGGCGCGCGGGCGGCCGTACCATCGGCCATAGCGCAGGCTCCAGGCCACCGCGACGGCAGCCCAGACGGCAGCCGCCAGACCCACCAGGCCGGTCGAGCCGGTCCAGTGGGTGGCCCCCAGCAGGCGCAGCACCACGGCCGCCTGCAAACCCCAGAACAGACCCCAGGCGATGTTGTCGGCTGCGAGCGTGCGGCCGCCATGGCCGCAAGACACCCGTGTGGCCATGGCCAGGAGGATGGAGCCCAGGAAGCCGAGCGTGAGGGCATGCAGCGGGGCGAGACTGAGGTCGACGCTGCGCCCGCTGACCCACCAGACGAGGGCCGCAACGGCTTGCAGCCCGAAGGCGACACCCAGCCAGACGAAGCCCAGGTGCAGCATGGCCAGCAGGCGCACCCGCAGGCTTTGCACCAGACCCCAACGCACGGCCAGCCACAGCGCGCCCGCGGCCGCGCACAGGTTGAAGCCCACCGCAAACGCCGTGCCCACGTCCGATGCGCGCGCCCAGGGCCCGAGCAAGGGCTGCGCGCCGAGCGCGGCCAGCCAGGTCCACAGCAGCCACATCGGCCGCCAGGCATCGAGCACCGGCAGGGCCGCGGCCGTGAAGAAGGGAATCATGCGGTGCAGCACGGCGGCATACACCGGTGCGATGAACCACCACAGCCCCACGCCCAGGGCCGCGAGGCTCCAGCCGGGTTCGTCCAGCACCAGTCCGGCCACGGCGGCCCACAGGCTGGCCACCCCGATGATGCTGGCGCCCAGCACCACCCGCGCGTGCGTGCGGTCGGGCACGCGGCTCGCGCGCACCAGCCTCGCGAACTGCCAGGTGAAGCCCGTCCAGCCCCAGGCCACCGCGCCCAGGCCGATGGCCGCCAGCGGCGCCAGGGTGTGCACGCCCATCAGGAAGACGGCCCAACCGCTGAGGCTGGCCAGCAGGGGCGACAGCATCCGCCGCGCCGCCACCGGCGGCAGGCCGAGCCACTTCGGCCCGGCCGTGAAGAGGAAGCCCGTGAAAAAGAGCGGCATGAAGCCGAAGCCCATGATCAGCGCGTGTGCGAGGCTCGGCGACATGGCCCACGGCAGCGCCGGCGCATGGCCCCAGCGCGCCGCCAGCACCAGCAGCCACCACAGCGCGCTGACCGACAGCATCAAGGCGCCGGCGAAAAAGCCCAGGCGGTGGGGAGAAGCCAGCAGCCAGGACCATTGCCAACGCGAAGGGGGATCCAGGCTTTCCCGCGGTGACGGATGGGGACTCGCTGTCAGAGGCTGGATGGGAATGGAACGCATGCCAGTTCCTCGTCAGGCCGCGGCAGGTGCCGGTGTCAGCAGGCGCTCGACCAGTTCGCGCACGCTGCGGATCTGGTCACCAAAGGGCAAGGCCCCCACGCCACGGAAGAAGAGGCCCTTCTTCACGTCACCGCGCAGGGCGGCCGCCAGCTGGTGATCGATGCAGAACTGGCCCCAGCCGGGCAGGCCGTCGCGCAGGCCACACTGGGCCAGGCAGTCGAAGGCCTTGGTGCAGCGGCTCTTCACGTGCGCCACGGCCTGCAGCTTCTCCTCGATCTTGAGGTAGGCCTTGAGCCAGGGCGTGGCCACCGCGCGCGCCGGCAGACCGGCCACGCTGGTGAACTCGACCATGTCCTCCTCACGGGCTTCGGCCAGCACCCGCTTGAACTCCGGGTGGGCATCGCCCTCCTCGGTCACGGCAAACGGGGTGCCCAGCTGCACGGCATTGGCGCCCAGCGACTGCACACGGGCGATGTCGGCATGGGTGCGGATGCCGCCGGCGGCGATCAGCGGGATCTCGCGCTCGATGCCCGCCTTGCGCAGGAACTCGCGGGTCTCGGGCAGCACGCGCTCGAAGTCGAAGCGCGGGTCGTTCAGGTCGGCGATCTTCGCGGCACCCAGGTGGCCGCCGGCCAGGCGGGGGTGCTCGATCACGATGGCGTCGGGCAGGCGCTTCTTGCGCTCCCACTTCTTCACGATGAGCTGCACGCCGCGGCTGTCGGAGAGGATGGGAATGAGCAGGGCGTCGGGGTGATCCTGCGCCAGGTCGGGCAGGTCCAGCGGCAGGCCAGCGCCCACCACGATGGCGTCGATGCCCGCTTCGAGCGCACGCTTCACGCTGGCCGCGTACTCGCTCACGGCCCGCATCACGTTCATCGCCACGAGGCCCCGGCCGCCGCTGCGCTCACGCGCCGCGGCCACCTCGCGGTCGATGGCTTCGAGGTTGGCGTCATTGATGGCCCGCTTGGCGGCCTCGCCCATGCCCAGGCCGCGGGTGCGCTCCATCAGGTCGGGGTGGTGGCGGCGCAGGTCCACGCTGCTGAGCGTGCCCACACCGCCCAGTGCCGCCACGCTGCCCGCCAGGCGATGGCCGGAGACGCCGACCCCCATGCCACCTTGCACGATGGGCAGCAGGCGAGCGCCCCTGAGCATCAGCGCCGACAGGCCACTGCGCTCGAGCAGGCCCAGGAGCGCGGGTTCAACGGGAGACGAAACTTCGGACATGGACACACCTCTTGATGGAGGTGTGAAGGTACGCGGACACCGCCGGCAGGGTCTTGACCCTGCTCAATGGAAGATCGTCAATGCAGCACGAGCACGGGCAGTTTCGTGCGCGACATGAGGTTCTTCGTGTGTGACCCCCACATCAGTTCGCCGAACACGCCGCGGCCGTGGGTGACCATGACCACGAGGTCGCACTGGTGATCGCGCGCGGCATCGACGATGGCATCCTCGATGTTGTTGGCCTGCACGCTCACGCGCTGGAAGGCCACGCCCGCCTCGGCCGCGAGGCGCTCGAAGCGCCCGAGCACCTCGTCGGCATGGGCCCGCACGGTGTCGTCATGCGCCTTGGTGATGCGGCCGTAGACATAGCCTTCGCCGATGCTGGCCGGTGGTGGCGCAAAGGGTTCGACGATGAAGCCCGTGACGCGCGCACCCAGGCGCTGGGCCAGGGCCAGCCCCGAGGTCATGGCCTTGTCGCTGAGGTCGCTGCCGTCGACCGGCACGAGCAGGTGGTTGAACATGAAAGGCTCCTTCCTGCCGCAAGGGGCGGCTGCCGGATCCCACTGTAGAGGCGCGGCGCCGCGCGCCCCTTGCCCTGGATCAAGCGACTCAGAACTTGTCGGCCCGGCTGGCCTGCACATCGTGCATGTACATCACCAGGCCGTAGTTGTCGCAATACTTGGTGTCGATCATGGACATGATGCGCAGCGCCGCCGGTTCCTGGCACAGGATCTCGATGCGCACGTTGGATGACAGCGACCACCGCGCATCACGTACCCCGCGATTGCCACGGCCGCGGGCTTCGCAGACGGTGTAGCCCTTGGCCCCGGCGGCGAGAAGGTCCGGGCCGATCAGGGACTCGACAGCCTCCTCGCACACGATGACCACGAGTTTGGTGGGACCGATGCTCATAACCAAGCGTACACCGATTTGGCCATCGCGTGATAGAGCGGCACGCCGACGATCACGTTGAAGGGGAAGGTCACGCCCAGGGACGCCCCGATGGACAAGGCGGGGTTGGCTTCGGGGATCGCGATGCGCATGGCCGCCGGCGCGGCGATGTAGGACGCGCTGGCGTAAAGCACCGCCAGCAGGGTGGCGCCTCCCAGCGACAAGCCGAGCCAGGCACCGATCAATACCCCACCCACGGACGAAATGAGGGGCATCACGATGCCGAATCCGATGAGGAAGGGCCCGGCGCGCCGCAGATCTTCCAGGCGCGAGGCGGTCAGTACGCCCATGCCCAGCAGGAAGAGCGACAGCAGGCCCTTGAACATGTCGCCGTAGAACTTGGTCAGCGAATCGGCCCCCTCGGCGCCCCAGTACCAGCCGATCGCCAGCGCGCCCACCAGCAGCACGATGGCCTTGCCCGCCAGCACCTCGTGGCCCAGCACCCGCCAGTTGGTGTCACGGTTCAGGCCCTTGGCCAGCAGGATGCCGATCATCAGGGCCGGAAACTCCAGGAACACGAGGAACACCGACATGTAGCCTTCGTAGCCGATGCCCTGGCGCTGCAGGTAGGAGGCGCCCACCGCGAAGGTGACGACCGACACCGAGCCATAGTGGGCGGCGATCGAGGCGGCGTCAGGCCGGGACAGGCGTCCGAGGCGCCTCAGGACCTGGAAGGCCACCAGGGGGGTGCCGGCGCTCATCAGGACGGCCACGATCACGGGCAACACCAGGTCACCCGCCTGAGCCTGGGACAGTTCGATGCCGCCCTTCAGGCCGATGGCGATGAGCAGGTAGATGCTCAGCGTGTCGGACAGACCGCCGGACAGTTTCAGGTCGGACCGCAGCAAGCCGGCGATCAGCCCCAGAACGAAGAATCCGACAACGGGGTCGAGGCTCACATGCGCTCCTGGCCCGATCCTTCCACCCGGCTCACTGCACCAGGGGCGATTCCGCCGCGTCCAGCGCGACCCCCTCCAGCGTGGCCTGGCCCGCGAGCAGGCGCAGGTACTGGCGCAGCGCGGTCACGTAGGCCTGCTGCTGCAGCGCCAGACGCACGGCGCCCCGCACCGCCTCGAAGGGCTGGGCCTGGCCGGCCTGACGCTCCAGCACCTCCACCACATGCAGGCCGAAGCGGCTGTGCACCAGGCGGGGCAGCACGCCCACTTCCGGATGACCGAAGATTTCGCGCGCGAACTCCGGTGCGCAGTCGCTCGCACGCAGCCAGCCTTCGTCGTCACCGATGGCGCCGCCGTGCGCACTGCTGGGGCAGTTCGACCAGGCCTGTGCAGCCTGCGCAAAACGCTGGTCCAGGTCGGCCTCGGTCTGGCCTTCGTCATGGCAGCGCAGTTCCAGCAGCACGCTCTCGGCCTTCAGGCGCAGGGCCTTCACGTCCACGCCGGGGGTGACGGCGAAGAGGATGTGACGGGCGCGCACCCGCTCACCCTCGCTGTACTGGGCCGCATGGGCCGCGTGGTGGCGACGCAGGGCCTCGTCGGAGGGCTCGGGTAGGTCCAGCGCGCGCTCGAGCAAGGCCTCGATCGCAGCGCTGGCCGCTTCGCTGATCACGCCATCGGTGCCGGGCACATCGGTGGCCTGCAGCAGGCCGGCGGCCTGCGCCGCCTGGCGCAGCAGCTCGGTGCAGGCGCGTTGGCGCAGGGCCTCCTCCGGCAGGGACTCGCCGGGCACGTGCAGGGCCTGCCCGTTGACGCGGGCCACGAGGCTCAGGGTGTCGGTGCTCATGAGGCTCTCCTTCAAGCGGCGGGGCGGCGCGAGCGGTTGTGGTCCGCCGGCAGATTCAGCCGACGCGAACGCACCACCTGGTAGGGTCGCACCAGATAAGACAAGGAACCGAAGCCGCTCCACACATGCACCAGGCGGGTGAAGGGGAAGACCAGGAACATCGTCATGCCCAGGACCATGTGTGCCCGGAAGACCCAGGAGATGTCGGCCATCAGCTCGGCCGCGCCGGGTCGGAAGGTGACGATGCGCTGCGCCCACTCGGCCAGGACCAGCATCACGCTGCCGTCCAGGTGCTGGGCCGACAGCGGCACAGTGGCCAGGCCCAGCACGAGCTGCACCCACAGCAGCCACAGCAGGAAGATGTCGCTGGTCTTGGACGTGGCGCGAATGCGCGGGTCCGACAGGCGGCGGTGCAACAGCAGGCTCACCCCGATCAGCGCCAGCACGCCGGCAATGCCACCCGCCGTCATGGCCAGAACCTGTTTGGTGCCCGAGCTCATGAAGGGCTCGTACATGAAGTGCGGCGTGAGCATGCCCACGAAGTGGCCGAAGAAGAGGAAGAGCACCCCGGCATGGAAGAGATTGCTGCCCCAGCGCAGCTGGCCGGTGCGCAGCAGCTGCGAGGAATCGCTTTTCCAGGTGTACTGGTCGCGGTCGAAGCGCAGCAGGCTGCCGACGAAAAACACGCCCAGACAGATGTAGGGGTAGAGGCCAAAGAAGAAATAGTCGAGAGTGGCTTTCATGCGCGTGCTCCTTGGGAAGGTGCCGGCTTGCGGACGATGTGGATGGGCTGGGGCTGGTCCGGCCGGTTCTGACCCTTGGTGGCACAGCCATCAAAGGCGGGCGGCTCGGCCCAGACGTCGTCGAGGCCCTCTTCGGGCGGCAGGGCCACGTGCTGGACACGCTCGCCCGCCATTTCCAGCACCGCGGCAATGGCCGCGGCGTAGGGGCTCTGCCGCTGGGCCAGCGCCGTGTGCAGGGCGTTCAGGATGTGCGCCATCTCGCCGAGGAAGTCGCGCGCCACAGCCGCCTGCTGCGCGGCGGCGAACTCCAGGGCCACCGGCAGGTAGTCGGGCAGTTCGCCGGGGGCGAGGTAGAGGCCCGCCTGCTCGTAGGTCTGCAACAGGTCCACCATCGCCGGGCCGCGGTCGCGCGAGTCGCCGTGCACGTGCTCGAACAGGTGCAGCGAAGTGGCACGCCCCCGGTCGAAGGTGTCCACGTACCGGGCCTCGACCTCGAAGGACTCGCCCCGGCGCAGCTGGCGGATCAGGGCCTGCAGGCCGGCACGGGCCTCTGCGCTGAGCGCGGGTTCGGCCACCACCACCGCCTCGATCTCACCAAGGGCAGCACGCAGCGTGTCGTCCGGGTAGCCCAGCAGGCAGGCCACCGCACGGCAGCTTTGAGAAGGAAAGTGTTTCATCGTGATGCTCCTGCGCTCAGACGGTGGCCTTGATGGGGATGGTGCGCTTCTTCTTGCCGCCGAAAAGGCTGGTCTCGCTGGCGCCGTCGGAACACCCGTTGCCGAAGGAGAAGCCGCAACCGCCGCGCACGTCGAAGGCGTTCTCGGCGTATTCGCGGTGCGTGGTGGGAATGACGAAGCGGTCCTCGTAGTTGGCGATGGCCATCACGTGGTACATGTCCTCGACCGTGGCCTGGTCGATGCCGACTTGCTGCAGCGCGCTCGTGTTGATGCGCCCTTCCACGTGCTTCTCACGCTGGTAGGCGCGCATCGCGAGCATGCGTTCGAGGGCGCGCACCACCGGCGCCGTCTCTCCGGCGGTGAGCATGTTGGCGAGGTAGCGCACGGGGATGCGCAGCTGGTTGACGTCGGGGATCTCGCCGTTGATGCCGATCTCGCCGGCGTTGGCCGCGGCGGTGATGGGCGACAGCGGCGGCACGTACCACACCATGGGCATCGTGCGGTACTCGGGGTGCAGTGGCAGTGCCACCTTCCAGTCCACCGCCATCTTGTAGACCGGGCTGTTGCGTGCCGCCTCCAGCCAAGCCTCTGGAATGCCGTCGGCGCGGGCCTGCTCGATCACCTTGGGATCGTTCGGGTCGAGGAAGATGTCGAGCTGGGCCTGGTAGAGGTCGCGGTCGTGCTCGACGCTGGCCGCCTGCTCGATACGGTCGGCGTCATACAGCAGCACCCCCAGGTAGCGGATGCGGCCCACGCAGGTTTCCGAGCACACCGTGGGCTGGCCGGCTTCGATGCGGGGGTAGCAGAAGATGCACTTCTCGGCCTTGCCGGTCTGCCAGTTGTAGTAGATCTTCTTGTAGGGGCAGCCCGAGACGCACATGCGCCAGCCTCGGCACTTGTCCTGGTCGATCAGGACGATGCCATCCTCCTCGCGCTTGTAGATCGAGCCGGACGGGCAGGAGGCCACACACGCCGGGTTGAGGCAGTGTTCGCACAGGCGCGGCAAGTACATCATGAAGGTGTTCTCGAACTGACCGTAGATGTCCTTCTGCACGTCGTCGAAGTTCTTGTCCTTCGAACGCTTGGCGAACTCGCCGCCCAGGATCTCCTCCCAGTTCGGACCCCATTCGATCTTCTCCATGCGCTTGCCCGTGATGAGGCTGCGCGGACGCGCCACGGGCGCGGCCTTGGACTCCGGCGCCGACTGCAGGTGGTCGTAGTCGAAGGTGAAGGGCTCGTAGTAGTCGTCGATCTCGGGCAGGTGCGGATTGGCGAAGATGCGCATGAGCAGCTTCCACTTGCCGCCCTGGCGCGGCTCGATGCTGCCGTTGCTCTTGCGGACCCAGCCGCCGTGCCACTTGTCCTGGTTCTCCCATTCCTTCGGATAGCCGATGCCGGGCTTGGTCTCGACGTTGTTGAACCAGGCGTACTCCATGCCCGGCCGGTTCGTCCAGACGTTCTTGCAGGTGACGGAGCAGGTGTGGCAGCCGATGCACTTGTCCAGGTTGAGGACCATGCCGATCTGTGCGCGGACTTTCATCGTGGTTCTCCTTCTTCTCAGGCGGCGGTCGCCGGGGTCTCGTCGTCGAGCCAGTCGATGCGCTTCATCTTGCGCACCACCACGAACTCGTCACGGTTGGTCCCGATGGTCCCGTAGTAGTTGAAGCCGTAGCTGTACTGGGCGTAGCCGCCGATCATGTGCGTGGGCTTGGTGACGATGCGGGTCACCGAGTTGTGGATGCCACCGCGCTGCCCGGTGATCTCGCTGCCCGGGGTGTTGATGGTCTTTTCCTGCGCGTGGTACATCATCACCATGCCGGGGTTGACACGCTGGCTCACCACGGCCCGCGCCGCGATGGCGCCGTTGGCGTTGAACAGCTCGACCCAGTCGTTGTCGACGATGCCTGCTCGTTTCGCGTCGTCCTCGCTCAGCCAGATCACCGGGCCGCCCCGGTTGAGCGTGAGCATCATCAGGTTGTCGCTGTAGGTGGAGTGGATGCCCCACTTCTGGTGCGGCGTGATGAAGTTGAGCGTGATCTCCGTGTTGCCGTTGGGCTGGCGGTTCATCACCTCGTCCACCGTCTTCAGGTCCACCGGCGGGCGGTAGCTGGTGAAGCCCTCGCCGAAGGCGATCATCCAGGGGTGGTCCTGGTAGAACTGCTGGCGCCCGGTGAGCGTGCGCCAGGGGATCAGTTCGTGCACGTTGGTGTAGCCGGCGTTGTACGAGACGGTCTCGCTCTCGATGCCGCTCCAGGTGGGCGAGCTGATGATCTTGCGCGGCTGGGCCTGGATGTCGCGGAAGCGGATCTTCTCGTCCTCGCGGTGCAGGGCCAGGTGGGCGTGTTCGCGGCCCGTGATCTTGGAGAGCGCCTCCCAGGCCTTCACGGCGACGTGGCCATTGGTCTCGGGCGCGAGCATCATCACCACCTCGGTGGCATCGATGTCGGTCTCGATCTTCGGCATGCCCTGGGTCACGCCCTCTTCATGCACCTTGCCGTTCAGTTCGGCGAGCTGGCGCACTTCCTCGGCGGTGTTCCAGGCGATGCCCTTGCCGCCGTTGCCCACCTTCTCCATCAGCGGGCCCAGGGCCGTGAAACGCTTGTAGGTGTTGGGGTAGTCGCGTTCGACCACGGCAATCTGCGGCGCGGTCTTGCCCGGAATGAGATCGCACTGGCCCTTCTTCCATTCCTGCACGTCGAAGGGCTGGGCCAGCTCGGCCGGCGTGTCATGCATCAGCGGCGTGAGCACCACCTCCTTCTCCACCCCCAGGTGGCCCACGCAAACCTCGCTGAACTTGCTTGCGAAGCCCTTGTAGATCTCCCAGTCCGAGCGGGCCTGCCAGGCCGGGTCCACCGCCGTGGACAGCGGGTGGATGAAGGGGTGCATGTCGCTGGTGTTGAGGTCGTTCTTCTCGTACCAGGTGGCCGTGGGCAGCACGATGTCGGAGTACAGGCAGGTCGTGCTCATGCGGAAGTCGAGCGTGACCAGCAGATCGAGCTTGCCTTCGGGCGCCTGCGCGTGCCAGGCCACTTCCTTCGGCTTCGCATCGCCGGGTCCAAGGTCTTTTCCTTGCACGCCGTGGGCGGTGCCCAGCAGGTGCTTGAGGAAGTACTCATGGCCCTTGCCTGAGGAGCCGAGCAGGTTGGAGCGCCACACGAAAAGGTTGCGCGGCCAGTTGTTGGGATGGTCGGGGTCCTCGCAGCTCATCTTGAGCGCACCGCTCTTGAGCGACCCCACCACATAGTCCTTGGTGTCCTGGCCTGCGGTCTGCGCATCCCGCACCACCTGCAGCGGGTTGGTCTGCAGCTGGGGCGCGCTGGGCAGCCAGCCCATGCGCTCGGCACGCACGTTGTAGTCGATCAGGCTGCCCTGGAACTGCGCCTTGTCGGCCAGCGGCGAGAGCACCTCTTCCACGCCCAGCTTCTCGTAGCGCCACTGGTCGGTGTGGGCGTAGAAGAAACTGGTGGAGTTCTGCTGGCGCGGCGGGCGGATCCAGTCCAGCGCGAAGGCCAGGGCCGTCCAGCCGGTCTGCGGGCGCAGCTTTTCCTGGCCCACATAGTGCGCCCAGCCGCCGCCGCTCTGGCCCACGCAGCCGCACAGCATCAGCATGTTGATGATGCCGCGGTAGTTCATGTCGCTGTGGTACCAGTGGTTCATCGCCGCGCCGATGATCACCATGGACTTGCCATGCGTCTTGTCGGCGTTGTCGGCGAACTGGCGCGCCACGGCAATCACCTGGTCGCGCTTGACGCCGGTGATCTTCTCCTGCCAGGCCGGGGTGTAGGGCACGTTGTCGTCGTAGGAAAGCGCCGAGTTCTCGCCCGGCAACCCACGCGAGACACCGTAGTTGGCCGCCAGCAGGTCGAACACCGTGGCCACCAGGGCCTCGCGGGGTTCACCCGCCTTGCCCAGGGCGATGCGCACGGCCGGCACCTTGCGACGCATCACGTCGCCGGTGGACTTGTTGGCGTTGAAGTGCGGGGTGTCGATGCCGCCGAAGTAGGGGAAGGCCACGTCCACCACTTCATGAGCCTGTGCACCCTCTTCCAGCACCGAGAGCTTGAGCTTCACGTCGTGGCCGTGGCGCGCTTCCTTGTCCTCGAGGTTCCAGCGCCCGGCGTCGGGCCGGCCGTCCGGGCCCCAGCGGAAGCCGATGGAGCCGTTCGGCAGCACCACCTTGCCCATCTCGTCGAAGGCGACGGTCTTCCACTCGGGGTGGTTGGCCTGGCCGAGCTTGCCGTTGAAGTCGCTGGCCCGCACGTAGCGGTCGGGCACCAGCGTCTTGCTGCCGTCGGGCAGGGTGTGCTCCTTGAGCTGCACCAGCAGCGGCAGGTCGGTGTAGCGGCGCGCGTAGTCGTCGAAGTAGCTGGATCGCTTGTCGAAGTAGAACTCCTTCAGGATCACATGGCCCATGGCCATCGCCAACGCGGCATCGGTGCCCTGCTTGGGGTGCATCCACAGGTCGGCCAGCTTGGAGACTTCGGCGTAGTCGGGCGTGACGGCCACGACCTTGGCGCCCTTGTAGCGCACCTCGGTGAAGAAGTGGGCGTCGGGCGTGCGCGTCTGGGGCACGTTGGAGCCCCAGGCGATCAGGAAGGTGGAGTTGTACCAGTCGGCGCTCTCGGGCACGTCGGTCTGCTCGCCCCAGGTCTGGGGGCTGGACGGCGGCAGGTCGCAGTACCAGTCGTAGAAGCTCATGCACACGCCGCCGATCAGCGACAGGTAGCGGCTGCCGGCGGCGTAGGAGATCATCGACATGGCCGGAATCGGCGAAAAGCCGATGACGCGGTCGGGGCCGAAGGTCTTGATCGTGTAGACGTTCGCCGCTGCGATGATCTCGTTGACCTCGTCCCAGGTGGATCGCACGAACCCACCCAGCCCCCGCTGCTGCTGGTAGTCGCGGCGCTGGCTGTCGTTCTCCATGATGCTCGCCCAGGCATCGACCGGGCTCCTGGCGACGGCCTTGGCGGCACGCCAGTGCTTGAGGAGCCGCCCGCGCACCATGGGGTACTTCACCCGGTTGGCGCTGTACAGGTACCAGGAGTAGCTGGCACCGCGGGCACAGCCGCGCGGCTCGTGGTTGGGCAGGTCGGGCCGGGTGCGCGGGTAGTCGGTCTGCTGGGTTTCCCAGGTGACGATGCCGCCCTTGACATAGATCTTCCAGGAGCACGAGCCCGTGCAGTTGGTGCCGTGGGTGGAGCGGACGATCTTGTCGTGCGCCCAGCGGGCGCGGTAGGCATCCTCCCAGGTGCGGTCCTCACCGGTGGTCACGCCGTGACCATCTGCGAAGTGTTCCTTGGGCTGGTTGAAGTAGGTCAGTCGGTCGAGGAAGTGGCTCATCAGGGGCTCCTTGTTCTGTTCGCTGGATCAGCAGGGCATGGGCGCGTTCTTGCGGCTGTAGTACCACCAGGTGATGGCGACGCAGGTGACGTAGAAGGCGATGAAGACGTACAGCGCAGCCTCGGGCCCGCCCGTGAGGGCGATGGAGGTGCCGTAACCCTTGGGAATGAAGAATCCGCCGTAGGCCCCCACGGCCGAACTGAAGCCCAGCACGGCAGCGGCCTCCTTGTTGGCGTCGCGCTGCGCCTGCTCCTGGGCCGCGGCGCCTGAGCCGGCCGCGCGCTGGCGCTCCGTCAGGAAGATGATGGGGATCATCCGGAAGGTCGAACCGTTGCCCACGCCGGCCGCGGCAAACAGCACGAGGAAGGAGATCAGGAAGGCGTTGAAGTTGCCGGGGCGCCCGTCGGCGGGCAGGAACTGCAGCACCGCGGCCACGCCCAGGCCCATCACGATGAAGGTCCAGAAGGTCACGCGGGCGCCGCCGAGCTTGTCGGACAGCCAGCCGCCGACCGGGCGGATCAGTGCGCCGACCAGGGGGCCCAGCCAGGCATAGGACAGGGCATTGACCTCGGGGAACTGGCTCTTGATGAGCAGCGGGAAGCCCGCCGAGTAGCCGATGAAGCTGCCGAAGGTGCCGATGTAGAGCCAGCACATCAGCCAGTTGTGCTTGCGCTTGAAGATGACGGCCTGATCGGCAAAAGAGGCCTTGGCTTCCTTGAGGTCGTTCATGCCGAACCACGCCGCCAGGGCCGCAGCCGCGATGAAGGGCACCCAGATGAAGCCGGCGTTCTGCAGCCACATCGGCACCTGCTGGCCACTGCGCGTGACCATCGCCGGCTCGCCCCCCAGGGCGCCGAACACCCCGGCAGTGATCACCAGGGGCACGACGAACTGCACGAGCGACACCCCCAGGTTGCCCAGGCCGGCATTCATGCCCAGTGCGTAGCCCTTCTGCGACTTCGGATAGAAGAAGCTGATGTTGCTCATGCTGGAGGCGAAGTTGCCGCCGCCCAGGCCGCACAGGAGGGCCAGCACCACGAAGATCTCGTAAGGTGTGGCCGGGTTCTGCACGGCAAAGCCGATGCCCAGCGCTGGCAGCAGCAGGCTGGCGGTGGAGATCGCCGTCCAGCGCCGCCCGCCGAAGATGGGCACCGCAAAGGAGTAGAAGATGCGCAGGGTCGCGCCGCACAGCGCAGGCAGCGCCGCCAGCCAGAAGAGCTGGTTGGTGCTGAACTTGAAGCCCACGGAGGGCAGGTTGACCACCACCACCGACCACACCATCCACACGGCAAATGCCAGGGTCAGGGCCGGGATGGAGATCCACAGGTTGCGGCGCGCGATCGCGGCGCCTTGCTGGTTCCAGAACGACTGGTCCTCGGGGTTCCAGCGTTCGATCACATGAGAAGCCACGTCAGCCTCCGTTGAAGGGTCGGTTGAAGATCAGTTCTGGGTGGCCAGGCCACCGGTGTTGGCGCCCAGCACTTCGCGGCGGCGCACTTCGGTGAAGTACATCCAGATGAGGGACACCCACACCACGCCGTAGAGCAGCATGAAGGCGCTGGAGCGGATGCCGGTGAGGTCGAGCAGGGCACCGAACAGGATGGGCAGGATGAAGCCGCCCAGGCCGCCGGCCAGGCCCACGATGCCCGAGATGGCGCCGATGTTCTTCGGGTAGTCGTCGCTGATGTACTTGAAGACGCTGGCCTTGCCGAAGGCCCAGGCGATGCCCAGGATGAACATCAGCGCGGTGAAGGCATAGACGTTCAGTCCGATGCTGAAGGTGCGCTGCCCCTCGATCGTCGCCACGGTGAACTCGGTCTGCGGGTAGCTCAGCAAGAAGAGGCAGATCCAGCTCACCCACATCACCCACCAGGTGACGCTGTGGGCACCGTACTTGTCCGACAGCCAGCCGCCGATGGCACGCAGCACGCCACCGGGCAGAGAAAAGCAGGCCGCCAGCAGCGCCGCCACGCGGATGTCCAGGCCGTATTCGCCCACGTAGTACTGCACCATCCACAGACTAAGCGCCACATAGCCGCCGAACACGATGCTGTAGTACTGGCAGTACTTCAGCACGCGAGGGTCTTTCAGCGCCTTGAGCTGGTCGGTGAACTTGACGTTGCTCGGCACGAGGTGGCTGGGGTCGCTGTGGCTGAACATCCAGAACAGCACGACGGTGCCAAGCATGATCGCGGCATACACCTGCGGCACCATCGTCCAGCCGAAAGCCACCAGCAGCACCGGGGCCACGAACTTGTTGACCGCCGCACCGGAGTTGCCTGCGCCGTACACGCCCATCGCAAAGCCCTGGCGCTGCTTGGGGAACCAGCGCGCCACGTAGGGCGTACCCACCGAGAACGAACCGCCGGCCAGGCCGACGAACAGACCGATGACGAGGAAGTGCCAGAACTGGGTCGCATAGGCCATCAGCCAGATGGCCGGCACGGTCGCGGCCATCAGCAGCGTCATCACGATGCGCCCGCCATAGCGGTCGGTCCAGATGCCCAGGGGCACGCGCACCAGCGAGCCGGTGAGCACTGGCGTGGCCATCAGCAGGCCGAACTCGGTGGCGTTGAGGTTGAGCGACTGCTTCAGCGGGATGCCGATGACGCCAAACATCATCCACACCATGAAGCACACCGTGAAGGCCAGGGTGCTGACGATCAGCACCGACCAGGCCTTGGCCGGAATCGGGGGCACCGTTGCCGGTGCTGCTTGAGGGGCCGCCATGGGGATCACTCCTTGCTCTTCTCCATGGCAGCCACTGTAGGAACCGGGCCCGGCCTTGCCCATCCTTCCGCAGGGCGCAGCTGCCTGTCCGGAAGGACGAGGGTGTGATCGTCGACATAGTTCCTTTGAACTATGGACGCACGGGCTCAAGAGGACATCGAAGTTGACGAGAACCTGACATCCGAGGCGCAACCTGTGGCTTCGTCGCCTGAACGTTGGCGCCGCGCTCGGGACTTACCCGCGTCATAAGGTGGCCGTAAGCCTGACCGACCACATTGAGACACAACGGTGCAGGCCTTCGTCTGCAGCGCGATTCGCTCGGCGGTCTTGCGGCCGCCTATTGATGTTCCGAATTTTCGAGAGGAGACGCTCGATGGAAGACAACAACGCAAAGGCCTATTGGTCTGCGACCCTCGGGTTGCTGACCAAGGTGCTGGTGATCTGGGCCGTGGTGTCCTATGGCGCCGGCATCCTGTTCGCCCCGGCACTCAATGCCATCCATCTCGGGGGCTATCCCCTGGGTTTCTGGTTCGCCCAGCAAGGGTCCATCTACATCTTCATCGCGCTGATCTTCTGGTACGCGAAGAAGATGAAGGACATCGACCGCAAGTTCGGCATGCAAGAAGACTGATCGGGGACGGACCATGGATCTTCAAACGATGACTTACCTGATCGTGGGGCTGAGCTTCGCGATCTACATCGGCATTGCCATCTGGGCACGTGCCGGCAGCACCAAGGACTTCTACGTGGCCGGCGGGGGCGTGCACCCCATCACCAACGGCATGGCCACGGCCGCCGACTGGATGTCAGCCGCCTCGTTCATCTCGATGGCCGGCCTGATCTCCAACATGGGCTACGGCGGCGCGGTGTTCCTGATGGGCTGGACGGGCGGCTACGTGCTGCTGGCCTGCCTGCTGGCACCGTACCTGCGCAAGTTCGGCAAGTTCACGGTGCCCGAATTCATCGGTGACCGCTACTACTCGCAACTGGCCCGCAACGTGGCCGTGATCTGCCTGCTGGTGGCCTCGATCACCTACATCATCGGCCAGATGACCGGCGTGGGCGTGACCTTCGCGCGCTTCCTGGGCGTGACGAGCGACCAGGGCATCTACATCGGCATGGCCATCGTGTTCGCCTACGCGGTGTTCGGTGGCATGAAGGGCATCACGTACACCCAGGTGGCGCAGTACATCGTGCTGATCCTGGCCTACCTGGTGCCGGCGTTCTTCATCTCGCTGAACCTCACCGGCAACTTCCTGCCGCAGCTGGGCCTGGGCGCGAACCTGGCAGGCACCGACGTGTCGCTGCTGGCCAAGCTCGACCAGGTGGTGACGGATCTCGGCTTCGGTCAGTACACGACCACCGCCGCCGGCAGCACCATCAACATGCTGTTCTACACGATCTCGCTGATGATCGGCACGGCCGGTCTGCCCCACGTGATCGTGCGCTTCTTCACCGTGCCCAAGGTGGCCGACGCTCGTTCGTCGGCCGGCTGGGCCCTGGTGTTCATCGCGCTGCTGTACACCACGGCCCCCGCCGTGGGTGCGATGGCCCGCCTGAACCTCTTCGGCACCACCAACACGGCCGTGGGCATCACCCAGAACGAGGCCGGTCAGCTCGCGGTGAACCCCGAGGTGGTCAATGCCAACGCGGACCTCTACGCGCCGGAAGCCAGCCTGGTCTACGACCAGCGTCCGGAATGGATGAAGCGTTGGGAAGCCACCGGTCTGCTGAAGTGGGAAGACAAGAACGGCGACGGCCGCATCCAGTTCTACAACAGCGCCACCAAGAACCCCGACGTGCTGGCCAAGGCCGAAGCCGCCGGGTGGAAGGGCAACGAGCTGACGGTGAACGCCGACATCATCGTGCTGGCCAACCCCGAGATTGCGCAGCTGCCCAACTGGGTGATCGCGCTGGTCGCAGCCGGTGGCCTCGCCGCCGCCCTGTCGACCGCCGCAGGCCTGCTGCTGGCCATCTCCTCGGCGATCTCGCACGACCTGATCAAGGGTGCCATCAAGCCCGACATCAGCGAGAAGAACGAGCTGCTGGCCGGCAAGATCGCCATGGCCGGCGCCATCTTCGTGGCCGGCTACCTGGGGCTGAACCCGCCAGGCTTTGCAGCCGGCACGGTGGCGCTGGCCTTCGGTATCGCGGCTTCGACGATCTTCCCGGCCCTGATGATGGGGATCTTCAGCAAGACGGTGACCGACAAGGGCGCAAGCGCCGGCATGATCGCGGGCCTGGCCGTGACGCTGTTCTACGTGTTCGCGCACAAGGGCATCTTCTTCATCCCCGGCACGGACTATCTTGGCCTGATCGGTGGCGCCAACAGCTTCTTCACCATCACCCCCGAGGCCTTCGGCACCGTGGGCGCGATCGTGAACTTCGCCGTGGCCTTCCTGGTCAGCAAGATGTCGGCCCCCGTGCCCAAGCACATCGCCGCGATGGTGGACGCGGTGCGCACGCCCAAGGGCGCCGGCGCAGCCACCGGCCACTGAGCGTCCCGCCCCTGATGCGGGCGGTGCTCGGCACCGCCCGCCCACGGACCCCGTCGGGCCACCGGCGGGGTTTTTTCATTGTGGGATTTGTTGCGAAAATGAGCGTACAGGTCGTGAACCCATGAGCATCTTCATCATCAACTGGATCTTTCTGCTGGCGCTGATCCCGGTGGCCTTCTTCTGGCTGCGGCGCGCCTGGCGCATCGGGGTGCGTCGGGATTTTTCGGAAGTCGCCCTCAAGAAGGGTCTGCCGCCGCCCCATGCCGAACGCTATGCGCCTTACGAAATGATCATCAACCTGCTGGGCGGGGGGGTGCTGGTGGGTGTGCTGGTGGCCGTGCTCGGCTTCCAGGCCCTGGCCCGCGAGGACTGGATTGCCATCGCCGGCTCGACCCTGTGGATCAAGCTGTTTGCCTCGTTTGCCCTGAGCCGCCAAGCCCATGGCCTGGGACCGGCCCGCAAGCCCAAGACCAAGCCCGGCAGCACCCCGTAAGGCGCGGGTCAGAGGAAGGGGCACAATAGTCTCGAGAGGCATGCACCCAGTAACTGCCCACCGCCCGAGGAGACACCGATGTTCAAGAGCCTGGGGGCGCAACGGCTGGTGTTCCTGTTCTTCGCCGGCTGGCTGTCGCTGAACTTCCCCCTGATGGCGCTGTGGGACCGCGAGGCCACGGTGCTGGGTGTGCCGCTGTTCCCGGTGGCGCTGTTCCTGGTGTGGGCCGTGCTCATCGCGGCCACGGCCTGGCTGGTCGAGCGGCTGGACGACTGACGCCGTGCTCAGCGCCCCGCTGGTCATCGTTGCGGCCTTTGCCTACCTGCTGCTGCTCTTCGCGGTGGCCTATCACGGCGACCGCCGTGCCGCCGAGGGCCGCTCCATCATCGGCAATGCCTGGATCTACACCCTGTCGCTGGCGGTGTACTGCACCGCGTGGACGTATTTCGGCAGCGTGGGCCGCGCCGCCGGTTCGGGGGTGTGGTTCCTGCCCATCTACCTGGGCCCCACGCTGGCGATGGTGCTGGCCTGGATGGTGGTGCGCAAGATGATCCGCATCGCCAAGACCTACCGCATCACCTCCATCGCCGACTTCATCGCCAGCCGCTACGGCAAGAGCCCCACGCTGGCCGGCATGGTGACGCTGATCACGGTGGTGGGCATCGTCCCGTACATCGCCTTGCAGCTCAAGGCCATCTCGGTGGGCTACGGGCTGCTGACCCAGCCACTGGTCTTGCCGCTGGGGGCCTCACCGGGTGCCGAGCTGCCCTGGTGGCAGGACACCGCCCTCTATGTGGCCCTGGTGCTGGCGGGTTTCACCATCGTCTTCGGCGCTCGCCACCTCGACAGCACCGAGCGCCACGAAGGCATGGTGGCAGCCATCGCCTTCGAATCGGTGGTCAAGCTGCTGGCCTTCCTGGCCGTGGGCGCCTTTGTCACCTGGGGCCTGTACGACGGTCTGGGCGACCTCTTCGGCCGGGCGCTCGCCGACCCCGATCTCGCCCCGTTGCTCAGCCCCTCGCAAGGCGCCGCGCAAGGCACGGGGTTTGCCTACGGGTCGTGGTTCGCCCTCACGTTGCTGTCGATGCTGTCGGTCATTTTCCTGCCCCGGCAGTTCCAGGTCATGGTGGTCGAGAACGTGGACGAGAACCACCTCAAGCGTGCGGCCTGGGCCTTTCCGGCCTACATGCTCCTCATCAACCTTTTCGTGCTGCCCATCGCCCTGGGCGGGCTGATGCTCTTCGAGCGCGGCAGCATGAACCCCGAGGGCTTCCTGATCTCGCTGCCGCTCACCCAGGGCCAGCAGGCCCTGGCCCTGCTGGCCTTCATCGGCGGGCTGTCGGCCGCCACGGGCATGGTCATCGTGGAGGCCATCGCGGTGTCCACCATGGTCTGCAACGACCTCATCATGCCCTGGCTGCTGCGGCTGCGCCGATTCCGGGCGCGCTCGGGCGGCGACCTCACGGGCGTGCTGCTGGGCATCCGGCGCTCAGCCATCGTGGCCATCCTGCTGCTGGGCTATCTCTACTTCCACCTCGCAGGCGAAGCCTACGCCCTGGTGAGCATCGGGCTGATCAGCTTTGCCGCCGTGGCCCAGTTCGCCCCGGCCATGCTGGGGGGCATGTACTGGAAGGGTGGCACCCGGGAAGGGGCGATGGCGGGTCTGACACTGGGCTTTTCGCTGTGGGTCTACACCCTGCTGCTGCCCTCCTTCGCGAAGTCGGGCTGGCTGGATCCTTCGCTGCTCGAGCGCGGCCCCTTCGGCTGGGAGCTGCTGAAACCCGAGGCCCTGCTCGGGGTGAGCGGGCTGGACTACCTCACCCATTCGCTGTTCTGGAGCCTGCTGGCCAACGTGGGGGCCTATGTGGCGGTCTCCCTGTGGCGACGCCCCTCCGCCCATGAAACCAGCCAGGCCCTGCTCTTCGTCGAGGTCTTCGACCGCACCCAGGCCACGCGGCCGGTGTTCTGGCGCGGCCGGGCCCAGGTGGCCGACCTGCTGCCCCTCGTGGCCCGCTTCCTCGGTCCGGCCCATGCCCGGCGCTTGTTCGAAGACTACGCGCGCCAGATGGGGGTGGCACGGATCGAGGACCTGCCCGCCGATGCCCGCCTCGTGCAGTATGTGGAAACCCAGCTCGCCGGCGCCATCGGCAGTGCCTCGGCCCGGGTGATGGTGGCATCGGTGGTGGAAGAGGAAACGCTGGATCTGGACGACGTGATGCGCATGCTGGAGGAAACCTCGCAGCTGCGCGCACATTCGCGTGAACTGGAAGACAAGTCCCGCTCGCTGGAGCGGGCCACGGCGGAACTGCGCGAGGCCAACGAGCAGCTCAAGAGCCTGGACCGGCTCAAGGATGACTTCATGTCCTCCGTGACCCATGAACTGCGCACGCCGCTCACCTCCATCCGTGCGCTGTCGGAGCTGATGCTGGACGATGCCGACATGGACCGCACCCAGCGCCAGCAGTTCCTGGGCATCATCGTCACCGAGACCGAGCGCCTGACCCGCCTGGTGAACCAGGTGCTCGACATGGCCAAGATCGAATCCGGGCATGCGGAATGGCACCCCAGCGACGTCGATCTGAACGCCCTGCTTGAGCAGGCGGTGCAGACCACCCGCGAGCTGTTTCACGAGCGCGGCGCCCGGGTGCACCTGGACGTGCCCGCCGGCCTGCTGCCGCTGCGCACCGACCGGGACCGGCTCACCCAGGTGATGCTGAACCTGCTCACGAACGCCGCGAAGTTCGTGCCCCAGGGCCAGGGGCGCGTCGATGTGCGCGTGCGGCCCGATGCCGCGGGTGTGGAGGTGGAGGTGCAAGACAACGGCCCCGGGGTCCCCGAGGACCTGCGCGCCACGGTGTTCGAGAAGTTCCGCCAGGGTGGCGACGAGAGCATCCGCCGCCAGGGCACCGGCCTGGGCTTGCCGATCAGCCGCCAGATCGTGGAGCATTTCGGAGGCCGCATGTGGCTGCGCGAAGATGTCGACCCGGGCGCCTGCTTCTGCCTGTGGCTGCCCTGGACCCCCGCCGCCGAAGCCCTTGCGCCACTTTCACAAGAACCATCGACCGGAGACAAGCATGCCAGCGAAGATCCTCATCGCGGACGATGAGCCCAACATCCTGCTGTCGCTCGAATACCTGATGAAACGCGAGGGCTACGAGGTGAGCCTGGCACGTGACGGGCAGGAGGCCCTCGATGCCATCCGGGCCACCCCCCCCGAGCTGGTGCTGCTCGACGTCATGATGCCGCGCAAGAGCGGCTTCGAGGTGTGCCAGGAGGTGCGCGCCGACGAAGGCCTGCGGGGCGTGCGCATCCTGATGCTCACGGCCAAGGGACGCGACACCGACGTCGCCAAGGGGCTTGCCGTGGGGGCCGATGCCTACATGACCAAACCCTTCTCCACCAAGGAACTGGTGAGCAAGGTTCGCGAGATGCTGGAGGCCTGAACGCGTGAAGGTCGACCGCCGTTTCGTTGTCGCCCTCCTGGCCTTTGCCGTGGCCCTGCTGCTGTGGGCCGGGATGAGCCTGGCCCTGGTCCTGTCCACGGTGGACGACGCGCAACGCGAGTTGCTGCGCACCGTGCTCGTCGAACGATCGCCGCTGGTGGCGATGGCCTTCCTCTTCACGCTTGGCGCGGTGGTCCTGATGCTGCGGCCCGTGTACCGGCGCTGGATCACCGCCGCCGGCCGGCTGGCCGAGGACACCCAGACGCTGATCGGCACCGGGGTGGTGCGCGAAATCGCACCGCGCGGCAGCGCAGAGCTGCGCGCGCTCACCGCCGTCATCAACGAACTGGTGCGCCAGCGCGCCCGCCTGCGCGAGGACATGGCCCAGCAGGTGCGGCTGGCCAGCGAACGCATCGAGCAGGAGCGCTCACGGCTGGCCGCCCTGATGGCCGAACTCACCCAGGCCGTGGTCGTGTGCAACCTCGATGGCCGGGTGCTGCTCTACAACGCCCGCGCGCGCAGCCAGTTCCGCGCGCTGTCGTCCAACCCCACGCTGGCCGACGGCGCCGAACTCATCGGCCTGGGCCGCTCCATCTACACCGTCATCGACCGGCGGCTCGTGGCCCACGCCCTGGACACCGTGCGCCGTCACATGGCGCGCAACCATCCGCAGCCCTCCGCCCAGTTCGTCACCGCCACGCCCTCGGGCCAGTTGCTGCGCGTGCAGATGACCCCCGTGCGCGACAGTTCGGAATCCGGGCTGGGCGGTTTCCTGCTGATGCTGGACAACATCACCGAAGACTTCGAGTCCGAGAGCGAACGCGACCGCCTGCTGCACGACCTCACCGAAGGAAGCCGGGCCTCGCTGGCCAGCCTGCGGGCCGCCGTGGAAGTGCTCGAGGACCCGGCACTGGACAGCGCCCTGCGCGAGCGCTTCCAGCGCATCATCCGCGACGAGACCGAGGGCATGACCCGGCGCCTGGAGGTGCTGGCCAGCCGCACCACCGAATCGCGCAAGACCCGCTGGCCCCTGGAGGAGATGCTGGGCGCCGACTTCGTGGCCGTGGCCCAGCAGCGCATCGAGTCGGCACATGCCGTGCGCGTGAGCCCGGCGGAGGTGGACTCGGCCGTCTGGCTGCGGGTGGACAGCTTCTCGCTGCTGCAGGCCGTCAGCTACCTCGCCGGGCGCCTGGTGGACGAGTACCAGGTGCGCTACGTCCAGTTGCGCCTGGCTTCGGCGGGCGCGCATGCCCACCTCGACCTCGTCTGGCCCGGCCAGGCGATGAGCACCGAAACCGTGATGGGCTGGGAACTCGACCCCATGCGCAGCGGCACCGACGCCTCACCGCTGACCCTGCGCGAGGTGCTGGACCGCCACGACGCCGAGTTCTGGTTCGAGCGCGACCGCGCGCGCAACCAGATCTTCTTCCGCTTCCTGCTGCCCCAGGCCCTACCGCCCGAGGATCAGCCGGCACCGCCCCTGACGCTGACAGAGAGCCGGCCCGAGTACTACGACTTCGACCTCTTCCAGAGCAGCGAATCCACCGAGGAACTGGCCGATCGAAGGCTCGTGGATCTCGTCTACACCGTCTTCGACACCGAGACCACCGGCCTGGAGCCCTCGGCCGGCGACGAGATCATCCAGATCGGCGCGGCGCGCATCGTCAACGGCAAGCTGCTGCGCCAGGAATGCTTCGAGCAACTCGTTGACCCGCAGCGCTCCATCCCGGCGGCCAGCATCCCCATCCACGGCATCACGCCCGACATGGTGCTGGGCCAGCCCACCATCGACACGGTGTTGCCGGCCTTCCACGCCTACGCACGCGACACCGTGCTCGTGGCGCACAACGCCGCCTTCGACATGCGCTTCCTGCAGCTCAAGGAGGCCCGCACCGGTGTGCGCTTCGACCAACCTGTCCTGGACACGCTGCTGCTCTCCGCCCTGGTGCACCCCCACCAGGAAACCCACAAGCTCGAAGCCATCGCCGAGCGCCTGGGCGTGACCGTCTTCGGCCGCCACACCGCGCTGGGCGACGCCATCGTCACCGCCGAGATCTTCCTCAAGCTCATCCCCCTGCTGGCCGCACAGGGCATCCACACCCTCGGCCAGGCCCGCGAAGAGGCGAAGAAGACCTTCTACGCGCGGATCAGCTACTGAGCAGCCGCCCAGCCAGCGCGGCCAGATCCGAAGCCTCGTGATCCACCGGCACGCTGGCCCGGGCTTCCCCCCGGCCCGGGCCATGTTCATCGGGGCGGGCGATGAAGGCCGTGCGCAAGCCCGCAGCGGCCGCCGCGGCCAGGTCGGAGGAATGGGCGGCCACCATCATCACCTCCTGCGGTGCGCAGTCCAGCGCCGCCGCTGAAGCGAGATAGACCTCCCGCCGCGGCTTGTAGTCGCGCGCCACCTCGGCGCCCAGGATGGCATCCCAGTGCCAGCCGTTGCGTCGTGCCAGGTCGATCATCAGCGAGATGTTGCCGTTCGAGCAGGGCGCCAGCAGGAACCGCTGGCGCAGCAGGGCGAGCGCGGCCGTCACGTCCGGCCAGGCGTCCAGGCGGTGCCAGGCCAGGTTCAGGTGCACCCGGGTGGCCTCGTCCACGGCATCCAGCCCGAATTCGCGCAGCACCACGTCGAGATTGCGCCGGTGCAGCACGTCCAGCTTCGAGAAGGGCCGACGCCCCGACCGCACCTCCTCCATGGCGGGCTGGTACTGGTCACGCCAGGCGTCCGCAAAGGCCTCCCAGTCCGCCCGGTGGCCCAAGGGCTCCAGGACCCGGCCGGCCTCCCGGGCGATGGACCGTCGCCAATCCACGAGGGTGCCGAAGACGTCGAAGATGAGGGCGCGAACGGGTGGCATGCGGAGCTTCCTTGTTGTGCAAGCGAAGCCTCAAGTGTCGCAGTCCGGCGGATGTTGCGCCCACGGCCCCGGATCGGACACAGCCCCTCGAGCTGCACCGGTACGGCGTGCACCACGACTCTCGGGCACCGTCGATCACCGCACACATGGGGGGGCTTTACCCCCTCTGAGTCGTGAAGCAGCTCACGGATCGGCCTGCCGGTCCGGTCTTCGGGTTCTTCGGGGCTTGATCTGCGTCCAAAACGGCCGATAGACCCCGCATGGCAGTCCGGTCCCAAGGGGATCGGTCGCGTTGTCTTTTCCAAGGAGTGGATCCCCATGAAGAAGCTACAAGGGCTGCGTGTGGGCACGCAGCTGATCGGCGGGTTCGTGATCGTGTGCGTGATCGGCGGCCTGATCGGCGCCGTCGGCCTGTGGCGCTCGGCGCAGATGAACGAGTTCGCACAGCAGATGTACAGCCGTCAGATGGTCGGCCTGGAAGCCGCGGCCGACACGGCGCTCCTGCTGCAGTCGGTCAACCGGGCGGCGGCCAATGCGGTGTTCTCCGACACGCTCTCGGACCGAAAGGAGCAGATGGAAGCGGCTCGCAGTTTTGTGAAGGAAACGCACGCCTCGCTGGACCGCACCGAGACCTACTTCCCCACCGAGGAGGGGAAACAACTGGTACAGCAGTCGCGCGAGCAGATCCAGAAGGTCGCACATGTCATGGAGGAACTCCTCACGCGCCTGGAAAGCGAGCCCCCGGGTGAGGCCTGGACGTCTTCGGACATGCTGAGCTCGGAGCTGCGACCGGCGGTGGACGAGGGCGAGAAGCGGCTGGGGGTGCTGAAGACGCGCAAGCGGGAAGACGCTTCCGGTTTGGCCAAAGCCACGGCCGATGCCTTCGCGAGCGGTCGCTCGGCGATGATCGCCCTGACCTTGGGCGGTGTGATCGTGGGCCTGGGCCTGGGCATCTGGCTCACGCGCAGCCTGACCCGCCAGCTCGGCGGTGAGCCGGCCGACGTGGCCGCCGTGGCCAGTGCCATTGCGCACGGCGACCTGACGACCGCCATCGACACCTCACGCGCCGGGCGCGGCAGCGTCGTGCACGCGATGCACTCCATGCAGGAGTCGCTGCGCAAGGTCGTGGGCAGCGTGCGCATGGGCAGCGACCACATCGCCACCGGCTCAACGCAGATCGCCACCGGCAATGCCGACCTGTCGCAGCGCACCGAGGAACAGGCCAGCAACCTGCAGCAGACCGCGGCGTCGATCGAGCAGCTGGCCAGCACCGTGCAGCACAACGCCGAAACCGCGCGTCAGGCCGCCCAACTGGCCGGGGTGGCCAGCGACGTGGCCGCCAAGGGGGGCCATGTGGTGGGCGAAGTGGTGCACACCATGGGCGAGATCAATGCCAGTTCGAAGAAGATCGCCGACATCATCGGCGTCATCGACGGCATCGCCTTCCAGACCAACATCCTCGCCCTGAACGCCGCGGTGGAAGCCGCCCGCGCCGGCGAGCAGGGCCGTGGCTTTGCGGTCGTCGCCGGCGAGGTGCGCAACCTCGCCCAGCGCTCGGCCCAGGCCGCCAAGGAGATCAAGAGCCTGATCCAGGCAAGCGTGGAGAAGGTGGAAGCCGGCAGCGGCCTGGTGGACCAGGCGGGCCAGACGATGAGCGACATCGTCGCCCAGGTCAAGCGCGTGACCGACCTGATCCAGGAGATCAGCGCGGCCACCACGGAGCAGACCTCGGGTCTGGGCCAGATCAACAATGCGGTCACGCAGTTGGACCAGGTGACGCAGCAGAACGCCGCCCTGGTGGAAGAGTCGGCTGCGGCCGCCGACAGCCTGGCCCAGCAGGCCCAGCGCCTGGTGGAAGCCGTGGCCCAGTTCAAGCTGAGCGAGCACGAGGCCGCCCAGGCGATCGCCCGTGCCCAGGCGTCCAGCCTGGAAGCCACCGCCACCCCGCCGGAGAGCGCCAGCGACGACGCCGGCTGGCGCGCGCACTGACCTCTCACGGCCGGCCGCTAGAACCGGCCGGCCTGGAAGCGCTGCTCCAGCACGCTCTGCAGGGTGTGAACGACCCCGAAGGCGTCCTTGAGCTGACCCCGTTCGAAGTTGGACAGGCTGTCGACCACGAGGAAGTTGTCGGCAGGCTGTCCTTCGGCCATCTGGCGGGCCTGGTGGCGGATGCGCATCGCCGCCAGGAACTCCAGCGTCTGGCGCAGGTCGCGCACGCCATCCACGCTGATCTCGCCGCTGTCGGCAGCGCGCTGCAGGCGGTCCTGAGTGTTCACCTCTTCCAGCGCGCCGGCCAGGGCATAGATGCGGGCCAGATCGACGATGGGCACGATGCCGGTGTGCTTGAGGTCGATGGCGCCGCGGTGCTCGCCGCTGCGGATGGGCGAAATGCCACCGAACAACCCACGCGGCGGACGGTGCGCGAGGGCGTTGCCCACCATGTAGGCCAGGAAGATGCCGTTGCCGCGCGTGCGCTCGAGCATGTCGCGGCGCAGGCTGTTCAGCAACTCGGCCTGCCCATGCACCAGGCGCAGGTCGAAGAACACGCAGGTGAGCATCAGGGCCTTGGGCTCGGGCTCGTCGATCCACTGGTGGAAGTACTGGCGCCAGCGGCTCCAGGGTTGGCGCCAGGCCGGTGTCATGGCCATCATCTCGCCCGGGCAGTGCACATAGCCGCAGGCGTTCAACCCATCACACACGAATCGCGCAAAGGCCTCGAAGTAGGCGCCGTGGCGGGCCTCGTCGTAGGTGTCGTCGAGCACCAGGCAGTTGTCCTGGTCGGTCTTGGCGGTCTGCTCGCAGCGGGCCTGGGAGCCGGCGGCCACCCAGGCGTAGTCCACCGGCGGCGGCCCCAGGCGCGCCTCGGCCAGCTGGATGAGGCGGGTGGTGAAGGCATCGGTGACCGCGGTGATCAGGTGCCCGGTCGCATGGGCCGAGGCATCGGCGGCCGCCAGGTGGCGCTGCAGTTCGGGCAGGCGCCGGCTCACACGCACCAGGCCCTCGAGGTCGGGCTGCTTGCAGACCTCCCCCACCAGATAGACCGCCGAGGCGCCGTGGCGCTCGGTGAGGTCGCGCGCCGTGACGAGCCCCGTGACGCGTTCGCCATCGGTCATGGGCAGATGGTGCACGTTGTGGCGCGCCATGAGCATCAGCGCCTCGATGGCCGGCCGCCGCTCGTCCAGGGTCAGGGGCGCCAGCGTGGCGATGTCCATCACGGCGCGTGAGGTGTCCAGCCCGGCGGCCACCACGCGGTTGCGCAGGTCGCGGTCGGTGACCAGGCCGAACAGGCGGCCCTGCTCCACCACCAGCACCGAAGACACCTGGCGCTCCTGCATCAGCTGCGCCGCCTCGCGCACGCTCGCGGTGGGCGGCACGGTGACGGGTTCGCGCCAGCGCAGGCCCGACAGGGGCTCACCCAGCAGATGGAGATGCTGTTCCTGGCCGCCCGGTGCGGCAGAGCCCAGGTCGTCGGGGTCGAGAGCGTGCGCGGACATAGGCGCCATCATCGCCGCTGCGTCGCATTTCGGCCAGTGCCCGACATGCGCCGGATCAAGCCCGCTGGCGCTCGCTGGCGTACACGGCCGCCTGAACGCGTGAGCTCAGGCCCAGCTTGCGCAGGATGTGCTGCACGTGGATCTTGACCGTGGTCTCGGCAATGCCCAGTTCGCGGGCGATTTCCTTGTTGCTGGCGCCCTGGGCGATGAGGGCAAGGATTTCGCGTTCGCGCGGCGACAGGCTGTCCAGGGGTTCGGCGGGTGCCTCGGCGGCCGACGGGGTGCAGGCAGGCGCAGCATGCAGGGCCTGGAACGCGGCCACGAGCTTGGCCGTGAGTTCGGGGCTCACCACCGACTCACCCGCCACCGTGCGCTCGATGGCCCGCACCAGGTCCGGGCCATCGATGGTCTTGAGCACGTAGCCGCGCGCACCGGCCTTGAGCGCGGCCGACAGGTCGCGCTCGTCTTCGCTGACGGTGAGCATCAGCACCTGCGCGCGGGGCGCTACCTCGCGCAGGCCGGCCACGGCGTCCACGCCGTTCACGCCGGGCAGGTGGTTGTCCAACAGGATCAGGTCGGGCTGCAACTCGCGGGCGCGGCGCTGAGCCTCGCCGGCATCGCCGGCCTCGCCCACGACCTGCAGGCGGGGCTCCATCCCCAGCAGGGCCACCAGGCCGCGGCGGAACAGGGTGTGGTCATCGACGACCAGCAGGCGGATGGGTGTGGAAGACAAGGGCATGGCGTGTGTGTGTCGGCTGGCGTCAGGCGGCCAGGGCTTCGGCCGACGAGCTGGCCGGCAAGGTGAGGGTCACGCGGGTGCCCTGCCCCGGCTCGGCCTGCACCTCCACCGTGGCGCCAATGCGGGAGGCCCGCTCGCGCATGATGTGCAGGCCCACATGGGTTTCGTCCAGCCGCTGGCCCTGGGCATCAAAGCCCACACCGTCGTCGCGCACGGTGAAGCGCCACACCGGCGCCTGCTCCACGTCCACCCACACCTCATGGGCCTGGGCGTGCTTGCGGACATTCGACAGCGCTTCCTGCACCACATGCAGCACCTGGATCTGCACATCGGCATCCAGCGGCAGGCCATGGCCGTGCATCGCCAGATGGGCCCGCAGGCCGCTCTGGTGTTCGAACTTCTGCAGCGTCGTGCGCAGGGCGGGCTCGATGCTCTCGCCGTTGGCGCGGGTGCGGAAATGCAGCAACAGCTCGCGCACGTCGTTGTAGCTTTCGCGCACGCCGGCATCGAGTTCGCCCAGCACCCGCTCGACACCCGGTTCGTCGCCGCGCCGCATGGCCTCGCGCAGCAGCTGCACCTGGATCTTCAGGAAGGCCAGCGACTGGGCGATGGAGTCGTGCAGCTCACGGGCCAGAAGGCCGCGTTCCTGGGCCACGGCCGCTTCCTTGCCCAGCGCCTCGGCCCGCAGGCCCTCCATGGCGCCGGCCAGATGGGCCGCCAGCGCCTCGAGCAACGACCGCTCGTCATCACCCAGAGCGGTTTCCTCTCGGAAGAAGAAATCCACTTCGCCGAGCAGGCGGTGCTGCAGGCGCACGGGCACCGACACCAAGGTCTGGTACCCGGCTTGCGCACAGTGGTCGAGCATGGGAAGCGGAGCACCAACTGGCCGTGCCAGGATGGGGATCACACGGGTTGTTGCACCCTGAAGGGCCTGGCCGCAGTGACAACTGCCCGTCTGCAGGCACTGCTCCTGCTCGCTCATGAAATGGGGCAGGCAGTCGCCGGCCAGCAGCAGATAACGCTGATTCGCCTCATCGGACCAGCGCACGGCCACCGCATCGGCCCGCGCGATGCGCCGCACCTGCTGAGCAAAGCGCCGCGCCAGTTCGTCGAGCGTGGTGGCCTCGGCCATCATCGCGCTGGTCTCGTACAACGCGGCCAGGCGCTCACGCTGCTGCTGCAAGCGAGCCGTCTTTTCGGCCACCTTGTTCTCGAGATTGGCATACAAGGTCTGCAAGGTTTCGGCCATGCGGTTGAAGCCCTGGGCCAGCTGGTCGAACTCCTCGCTCGAGCGTTCTTCGACGCGCACGGCAAAGTCCTGCGCCTGCACTTGCTGGAGTCCGCGCTGAAGGCGGTTCACCGGGTTGAGCACCAGCAAATAGCCCGCATACAGCATCGCCACCCCCACGGCCAGCGCCAGCGCCAGGATGCCCAGCTGCACGGCATGGAGGATCGCGGTCCACAGCGACAGCTGGTGCTCGATGCCGGCCACGAAGCCATCGATGGCTGCCACGAAACGGTCGACGTCCTCGGTGTCTGCCGACGGCCTCTCCTGCGATCGCCAATGTTCCCGCAAGAGCGCCCATTGGTCGTGCACGGACTCGAAGCTTTCGCGCGTGGCTTCGCTCCAGGGCACGAAGAGGGGGCGCGAAGGATCACCGGCGCGCAGCAGCGCCAGCCCCTGGTCAAAACGCTGCAGCCGGGCCTCGATCTGGGCGGGCGGCACCTGTCGCTCGACGTCCAGGGCGAGCTGGTAGCTCTTCATGCGCAGCCGCCCGGCCTCGTTGACGGCAGCCGCCCCGCCCTCGATCTGCCAGGTGATCCACAGTGTGAGGCCGATGGAGGTGAGCGCAGCCAGCAGGAAGCCCGTGCACAGCAGCACGAGCTTGGACGAGAGGGTCCAGGGGCGTTGTCTCATGCCGCCACTCTAGAGAGAGCAGCGCACACCCGGCTTGATGCAGATCAAGCCGTCGCATCGTCCGTCGCTCAGGCGGAGGCCGATTTCCCCAGCAGCGTGAAGTGCTCCACCTGGGGCGGCGAAGCGAAGAAGGGCCCGACGATCGCCCGCCACCGGGCAAAAGCCTCCGACTGGCGGAAGTCCACGGTGTGATTCTCCAGCGTGTCCCAGAAAATCATCAGCAGGTAGCGCTCAGGCGACTCCATGCCCTTGTTGACCTTGTAGCCACGAAAACCCTTCGAATGGGCGATCACGGTGTCCAGCCCCCGCTGGATGGCCTCGTCGAAGGCGGCCTGCTGGCCAGGATGGATGCGGATGTCGGCAACTTCGAGGATCATGCAGGGCTCCGGGTGGTGAAGCGACGATCTTAGGTCACCACGCGTCCACGTAGCGACCGGCCGGCTCGCCCACCTTCGCCGACGCCAAGCCGCGCGCCAGCCACTCGCGGGTGTCGGCCGGGTCGATCACGGCGTCGATCTCCAGCGTCTGCGCGATGTTCAGCGCCGCGCCGCGGGCCACCTGTTCGGCCAGCAGCTGCTCGAAGAGGGCCTCACGTGCCGGGCCTTCGGGCTGGGCGTCGAGCTCCTTGCGGTAGCCCAGGCGCACCGCACCCTCCAGGCCCATGGCCCCGAACTCGCCGGTGGGCCAGGCGGCCGCGGCCATCGGCGCATGCAGGCTTCCGCCGGCCAGGGCCATCGCCCCCAGGCCGTAGGCCTTGCGCAGCACCACGGCCAGCCAGGGCACACGCTTGCGCGCCGCGGCCAGGAAGAGCCGGCTCACGTGACGCACCTGGGCCTGGGCTTCGGCCTGAGGGCCCACCAGGAAGCCCGGGGTGTCGATGAGCGAGACGATGGGCAGGCCGTGCACGTCGCACAGCTGCACGAAGCGCGCGGCCTTGTCGGCGGCGTCGGCGTCGATGGCGCCGCCCAGGTGGGCCGGGTTGCTGGCCACGAGGCCGACGGGGTGGCCTTCGATGCGGGCCAGGGCGGTGAGCACACTGCGGCCAAAACCCTCGCGCAGCTCCAGCAGCGAACCGGCATCCGCCACGCCGCGCATCACCGCGCGCACGTCGTAGGCCCGCACGCGGTTCTCGGGCACGGCTTCGCGCAGGGCCAGCGGGTCGGCCCAGTCCCATTCGCTGACCCGGCCCTGGAAGAAGGACAGGTAGTGGCGCGCTGCGTGCACCGCCGCGGCCTCGTCCTCGACCAGCACGTCGATCACACCGTTATGCGCCTGCACCTCGCTCGGACCGACCTCCTCGGGGCGGTAGACGCCCAGGCCACCCCCTTCGATCATGGCCGGCCCACCCATGCCGATGTTGCTGCTGCGGGTGGCGATGATCACGTCGCAACAGCCCAGCAAGGCCGCGTTGCCGGCAAAGCAGCGTCCGGCGGCGATGCCCACCAATGGCACCTGGCCCGACAGCCGCGCGTGGCTGGCGAAGGTGGACAGGTGCAACCCGGCCACCACCGGCCAGTCGGTGTCCCCCGGGCGGCCACCGCCGCCCTCGGCAAACAGCACCACCGGCAGCCGCTGCTCGAGCGCCACGCCCAGCAGGCGGTCGGTCTTCTGGTGGTTGCGCGCGCCCTGGGTGCCGGCCAGCACGGTGGCGTCGTAGGCCATCACCACGCAGCGCGACGCCTCTTCGCCGAACCACGCGCTGTTGACCGAGCCGATGCCGGTGACGATGCCGTCGGCAGGCGTGTGACGTTGCAGGTCGTCCAGGCTGCGCCGGCGGCTCTGCGCGGCAATGGCCAGCGCGCCGTATTCCACGAAGCTGCCCGGGTCGCACAGGTCGGCGATGTTCTCGCGCGCGGTACGCAGGCCCAGCGCATGGCGCCGGGCCACGGCCTCGGGGCGGGCAGCGTCCTCGGTGAGCGAGTGGCGATCGAACAGGGCCTGGAGGTCGGCGCGCGGGCCCTCGGCGGCAAGCGGCGCGGGCCTTGCCGCCTCCTGGACAACAGCGGCAGCAGCCTGCGCTCCGGGCGGACTCAGGCGCAGCAGGGCCTCCCCCTCGGGCACGAGCTCGCCCACCGCGGCCAGGAGCTCCTGCACCACGGCGTCGGCCGGGGCGCAGATCTCGTGCTCCATCTTCATGGCTTCAAGCACCAGCAGGGGCTGGCCGGCACGCACGGCCTGGCCGGGCTGCACGAGGAACTCGACCAGCGTGGCGTGGGTGGGGGCATGCAGCAGGGTGTCAGGCGTCATGGGAGGTCTTCTTGGGGCAGACCCCGCTTTATCGCCGCCGGAGGCAGGCCTTGTCCGTCACCCTGGCGACGCAGGGTTCACCCGGGGGCCGCGGCCATGACCTCGCGCAACACCTTCGCCGTGGCCTCGTCGGCCGGAAAGAAGGTTTCCAGGGCCAGCTCCGACAGCGTGATGTCCACCGGCGTGCCGAACACCGTGATCGTGCTGATGAAGGACAGGCGACCCCAGGGACTTTGCACTTCAAACGGCACCACCACGCTGGCCTCGGGCGCCAGCGGCCCGTCGGTGACCGGGGCCTCGGGTGCCGGCAAGGCATGCAGCGATTCGGACAGGGCCACCAGTTCCGGGTCGCCGCTGGCCTCGATCTGGCGCTGCAGGCGCTCGAGCAGGTGGTGGCGCCACACCCCCAGGTTGACGATGTGCGGCGCCAGGCCCTGGGGGTCGAGGCTCAGGCGCAGCACGTTCACCGGGCCCTCCAGCGTCAGGCCCAGGCTCTGCAGGAACAGGGGCACCGCCCGGTTGCACGACACCAGGTTCCAGTAGCGGTCCACCAGCAGCGCCGGATAGGGCTCGTGGCCCTTGAGCACCGCCTCCAGCGCCTGCCGCGCCGCCGCCAGGGCCGGGTCGTCGAGCGCGCGCTGGCGGTACAGCGGCGCATAGCCCGCCGCCGCCAGCAGCGCATTGCGCTCGCGCAGCGGCACGGCCAGGCGCTCGGCCAGGCGCAGCACCATGGCCCGGCTGGGCAGGGCGCGGCCGGTTTCCATGCAGCTCAGGTGGCGCGTGGAAATGTCGGCCTGAGTGGCCAGGTCGAGCTGCGACAGGTGGCGCTGCTGGCGCCAGTGGCGCAGCAGGTCGCCCACGTCGGCGCGCGCGGCCTTGGGCTTGCCGCCCAGCGAGGCAGGGGTGCGTGTCATGGCGGCAAGCTTAGCCGCCCGCGCAGGCACCGGACATGACCTCGGAGGTCATCGACGCCATGCCCTCGCCGGGCAGAGGATGACGGCACCGATTCATCCACCCACAGGAGCCTCGCCATGTCGACCCTTGCTGCCACGTCCCCCACATCGACCCCCGCTTCTGGCACCGGCCTGCTGCGCCTGGGTCTCGGCCTCGATGCGGCCGCCACCGTCGCCTTCGCCCCGCCGCTCGCCTTTGCCTCGGGCTGGCTGTCCGAGCCGCTGGGCCTGCCCGCCCTGCTGTTGCTGGGCGCAGGTGCTTTCCTGCTGCCCTGGGCCGCCTTCCTGATCTGGGCTGCGCGCCAGCGCGTGCCGTCGCGCCGCACGGTGTGGACGGTGCTCGTCGTCAACACCCTGTGGGTGATCGACACCGCCTTGCTGTGGGCCAGCGGCTGGGTGCAGCCCACGCTCTGGGGCGAAGCCTTCCTGGCGGTGAACGTGGTGGGCGTGTCGGCCTTCACGGTGCTGCAGTCCCTCGGCCTGCGGCGCATGGGTCGCTGACGCCCTGGCGCGGGGCGTGTAGATTCGCAGCATGCCCCGCCGCCGCACCCTCCTCGCCACCCTGGCCCTCGCGCCCTTCTTCCTCGCCGCCTGCAGCCGCCCCGACCCCGAGCGCCAGATCCGCGCGGCCCTCGGCGAGATGGAGGCCGCCATCAAGGCCAGGAACAACAGCGACTTCATGTCGCATGTCGCCGACGACTTCCAGCGCCCCGGCCAGGGCCTCGACCGCACCGGCCTGCGCCAGCTCTTCACCGGCCTCGTGCTGCGCTACCCCACCATCGTGCTGGTCGTCACCGTGAACGAAGTGCGCGTGACCGGCACCACCGCCACGGCGCGCCTGACCGTGCTGGCCACCGGCGGCCAGGGTGTGCTGCCTGAGGCCGGCCAGGCCTGGGAGGTGAACACCGACTGGCGGCTGGAGGGCAGCCAGTGGAAACTGTTCGCGGCAGACTGGCGCGGGCAGCTCTAGCTGGCGAACCACGGGGAACACCGCAATCCATAGGCCGAGCGCGGCCAAGCACCCCCAGCATAGCCAAAAAAAGTGCCCGTTCCCACCACAGCGGGGGGCCCCCGCGGGTCTCGAGCCGGTACTTCAGCGTCATCCCGACGCCGTGGACGAGTGCACCACCGAAGAGCAGGGGCAGTGCGTAGGAACGAAGCCAGTCCGGCAGAACGAGCGCCAGGCCAGCGCCGAGAACGATGGCCCCAAGTCCGGAGGCGAGTTCCGCCCCCTCAGTGGTTGTTGACCGGCCTTGCACGGTCGCCCTTTTCGAAGTGCGGGTTGCCGTGCTGGCCGTGGCCATGCCCCTTATGCCCATGGCCGCGATGCATGAAGACGTGCATCAGCGGACAGGCAAGAAGAATGAGGTATGGGAGTGCTCCGAAGAAACGCGCGGTGTGCTCGGTGACCAGGTAGAAGCCACCGACGGCGATGACAACGATCAGCACCCAGCCGACGGGGGAACGCCAGAACGAGGGGGGTTCGTCGCGCAGCTTGTCCATGAAGGGGCTCCCTCGCTACCTGGACGCCGGTGGCTTCACGGCTTCTCGGTCGACCATCATCTTCATCATCATTTCCATCATGTCCATGCGCTTGCCCATCATCTCCGGGCCCATCGACATGCCGCCCCCTGCGCCCATGCCGCCCTTGCCGCCGCGCATCTGACCCATCATGGCCATGCCGTCCTGCATGAGCTTCATCTGCTCCTGCATCAGCTTGGCCCGCTCCTCCGGTGTCTTGGCGGCCATCATCTTGTCGTGCATCTCCTGCATGGACTTCATCATCGAATCCATCTGACCAGGGGTCGCGGCGGCAGGCGCTGCCGCAACAGCACCTGGTGGGTGATGCGCTGCGTGGTCTTCCGGCTTGGGGCCGGTGGCGCAGCCGGCGAGGGCGAGAGAACTGCCGAGGGCGGCCAGTGTGAGCTTCATACAAACCTCCAAGAGATGCAGTTCTCACACTACACCCGAGGGGCGAAGAGACCTTGATCTTCATCAACATGCGGCCGCCTCGCAGCGCTAAATTGCATCTGCGGCCATGCGCCGCAAGGAGGTTCGCCATGAGCACCCCCGTCGTTGCCGCACGAAATCTTGCCTCAGCACATCCGGCGCTGGGCACCGGTATCGCGCTGTCCGTCACCGTGGCCTTGTTCTACGCGCTGTGTACCCTCGTCTGGCTCGTCGCACCCGGGCCCTTCGTAGGCTTCATGAACAGCCTGTTCCACGGCCTGGATTTCAAGCCACTGCTGACATCGGCGCCTTTTTCCTGGGGCGGTTTCGGCGAGGCGCTGCTGGTGATGTCCCTGTGGGCCTTGCTGGCGGGCACGTTCTTCGGGTGGCTGAGGCTGCGCCTGGGCGCCTGACGGGCCGCCCGGATTCGCTCAGCGGCGGCAGCCGCAGCAGTGGCCCGCTGTGGCGAGCTTCGCGACCACTCTTTGCGGCCCTTGGTCGTCAAGATCACGCGGCGCACGCGTGCATCGGATCGATCACCGCGCGGTGAGGGTGACGAGCACGTCCGCATACCAGGCGCAGTTCAGACCCAGCGACTCGTCCTGCGCCTGATCACGCGTGCGCATGTCCATGCGGGTGGAATGCACGCCGATCAGATGCCACGATGGTGGCGACGACGGGTCGTCATCCTGCACGCGCCGTCGCACGACCGGCGAGCCGCTGCTGCCGCGATGGGTACGGGCATCCGTCAGGAAGCAGCCCTGGCGCTGGAAGCGCACGCCGTAGGCCGAAGCCACGGAGGCACTGCGCGCTACCGCGAGGTGGTGGACCGTGTCGTGGAAGCCGAGCGGAAAGCCGGCGATGGTGAGCGCGTCGCCGATGGCCACCACCTCATTGCGCGCATCGAGATGCGTTTCATCGAAGGCCTGCAAGGCCGCGCCGGCCGGCAGCGCGGCAGCAGGAATCTCGAGGGCCGCCACATCCACCAGGCCACCACTGTCGGTGGCTTCACGCCACTGCCCGAGGCCGTCGCGGTACAACGGCAGGGAGACCACTGCATGCTGGGTGAGGTCATGCGTGCTCGTGTGCAGCCCGATCTCGATGCGGTCGGGATGGTGAGCGGTCGCGTCGTCGGCAAACACGTGGCGGTTGCTCACGAGGAAAAGTCGCTCGCCCCGCCGGAAGAAAAAGCCGCTGGCGCTCGTCAAGGCCTGGGGGCCGACGAACGTGGCAATGCGGGTCGTGGTGAACAGCAGTGCGTCGACGGTTGTACCCGGGGCTTGCGGCCGGCCGCCATCGCCCAGGAGGGCACGGTTGCGCGCCACATCGCGCTCGAAGGTTGCCAGTGCCACCTCGGAGATGTCGGCGTTCAGCATGACCGTGCGGGCCGCTTCGGCGTGCGCGTCGAAGGCGGCTCTCACGCTTGAACGGGTCGATGCAGGCAGCGCCTTGATGACCGCGGGCATCAGGGCATCCAGTGCCACCTGGCTGCCCTTCAATTCACAGATGCGTTCGGTGGCGTCTTGCAGATTTTTCATCAGAGCCCCTTCGGCAGAAAGAAAAAAAGCGCGGCCGCGCCGCGCTTTCCTGGGTGGGCGTGAGGATCAGCCCAGGGTGCGGATTCTCGATGCCTGCGGGCCTTTCTGCCCTTGGGTCACCTCGAACTGCACGCGCTGGTTTTCGCTCAGGGTCTTGAAGCCGCCGCCCTCGATTTCCTTGAAGTGGGCAAAGAGGTCCTTGCCGCCGTCATCGGGGGCGATGAAGCCGAAGCCCTTGCCTTCATTGAACCATTTCACGGTACCGGTTTGAGTCGTCATGTCGAATTCCTTTCGAAGTTGCAGGGCGCAACAGCGCGCCCAGCGAAGAGACGCCAAGAAAATCTTCAGAAGGGGATTCGACGCGACCGCCGGCGCAGCGCCGGTGCGGGTGGAAGAAAGACCTAAGAGCGGACGGTCTTGTGCATATCAGCGATTCCATGGTACACGAAAGCGGGGGGGCGTGCCGCTGACCTTGAAACTTTCGCGGGCCGGGCTCCAGACTGTCTTCCAAGACACGGGCAGTGACCGCCCTGGCCACGGCGCAGCGCGGTTTCGCGGGAGCCGGGGTGGGCATGCCGGGCGGAGCCCACCGTGCACAATGGATGCACCGTGACGCGACTCACCCGCTTCCACACCTTGCTCTGGCTGGGCGCCGGTCTGCTGGCGGCCCTCGGGGCTGCCTTGCTCGCCCGGACCGAGTTGCAGCGCCAGCGCAACGCCTTCGACACCGACGCCCGCATCGTGCACCGCCTGCTGAGCCAGCGCGTGGTCCAGCACGACGCGGTGCTGGCGACCTTGGCCTTGCTGCAGCCCAGCAGCGATACGCAACGATCGGAAAGTCGTCTGCCGGCGGTGTTCCCGCAGGTACTGCAGGCCCAGCACCGCCAGGCCGGTGAGGTCTGGCCGCGTGCGTCGCTGACCGAGGCCGAGGCCCAGTCGCGGGAGCACCAGCGCGCGGCGCTCGGGGCGATCGATCTGGCGCAAGGCCACTATGAACTGGTCATGGCGGCCGGCAGTGGCGCCTATGCGCTGTTGATCGACCTGAAGCAGACCGTGCCCTGGGATGAGTGGCCCATGCAGCCGAGCAGCAGCCCGGTGCGCGTGCGCCTGGCGCTGGGCGATTCCGGATACACCCTCCAGCCGGGGCGTACAGACCTGCCCGCCCTGGGCTGGACCTTCGCGTTCAGCAAGGTGCTGGCCAGCGAGAGCCAGGCCTTTGACGTGCAGGCTCAGCTCACGCTCGGCTGGTCCGCCCTGCCCTGGTGGCGCATGAGCGCCTGGGTGATTCTGGTGCTGGCTGCCGCCTACGCCTGGCAAGCGTGGCGCCGCCAGGAAACCGAACGTCGCCGGGCCGAGGAGCTGCTGCGCCTGGGGCAGGTGGCGCGCCTGAACACCCTGGGCGAACTGGCCGCCGGGGTGGCGCACGAACTCAACCAGCCGCTGACCGCCGTGTTGGCCAACACACAAGCCGCCCGACGCCTGCTGGCCGACGAGCCGCCCGAGCTGGCCCTGGCGCAGACGGCCATGGCCCAGGCCGCGCAACAAGCCCAGCGTGCTGCCGAAGTGGTGGGGCGTCTGCGCCGGCTGGTCGAACGCCCTGATCGCCAGGGTGTCGCCTGCCCCACACCGCTGGAGCAGGCGGCGCGCAGCGTGCTGCATCTGCTGGAGCCCGAGTTCAAGAGCCGCCAGGCCCGCATGACGCTGGACGTCGAGGCTGCACCCGCCGTGATGGCCGACCCGGTGGCCCTGGAACAGATCGTGCACAACCTGCTGATGAATGCGCTGCAGGCGCTGGAGCAGGTGCCTGCCGAGCAGCGCCACATCCGCCTGCGGCTGCTCTGCGATGGCAGCGAAGGCCTGCTGCAGGTCAGCGACAGCGGCCCCGGCATTCCAGACGAGGCCTTGCCGCGCCTGTTCCAGCCGTTTTTCAGCACCCGCCGAGGCGGGCTGGGCCTGGGGCTGAGCCTGTGCGAAACCCTGGCGGTGGGCATGGGCGGCAGCCTGGGCGCCCGCAACACGCCGCCCCATGGGGCCGAGTTCACCCTTCGACTGCCGCTGGCACCGTGATGTCCACGCATTCGCCCCTGATCCATCTGCTCGACGACGACGAGGCCGTGCGCGCCAGCCTGACGCTGCTGATCGGTACGGTGGGCCTTCGCGTGCAGGCCTGGAGCGACCCGACGGCCTTTGTCGAACAGTTCGACCGGCAGGGCATCGGCGCCATCGTGCTGGATGTGCGCATGCCCGGCATCAGCGGCCTGAGCGTACTCGACACCCTGCGCGCCCAGGGCGTGGATCAGCCCATCATCATGCTCACCGGCCATGGCACGGTGGACATGTGTCGTCGCGCCTTCAAGGCCGGCGTCGCAGAGTTCCTGGAAAAGCCGGTCAATGACGAGTTGCTGATCGAGGCGCTGCAAAACGCGGTGCGCCAGCACGTGAAGTCGCGCCAGCGCCACCAGGCCGACCGGGCTGCACGCGAGCGTTACGCCCAACTCTCCGAGCGCGAGCGGGAGGTGCTCGGGCTGATCGTCGAAGGGCTGACCAACAAGGAGATCGGCCGTGCACTCACGCTGTCGCCGCGCACGGTGGAAACCCACCGCGCCAACCTGTTTGGCAAGCTGGAAGTCGACTCGCTGGCCCAGCTGATCCGCCGCTACGCGGCGCTGGTCGAGGGGGACGCTGCGTAGTTCTACGGAAGCCCGCGCGTAAGCACCCGAATGGGCGAGGGAGTGGTGAGTGCCTAGAGTTCTCCTACGGCGAAACGACGCCGCAACCCCTTGCCCGGAGACCCTCGTGAACACCGTCGCCCAAGCTGCCGCCCTTGCCCTGAGCCTGATCGCCACCGCCGCGAGCGCCCAGGCCGTGCGCACCGAGAAGAACATGTCGCTGGAGCTGGCCAACCAGATCGCCGCGGCCACAGTGGCCGCCTGTGCCGCCAGCAACCACAACGTGACAGCCGCCGTGGTGGACCGTGCCGGCACCCTGCGTGCCCTGCAACGCGCCGATGGCGCCGGGCCCCACACCGTGGCCGCCGCGCAGGGCAAGGCCTACACCTCGGCCTCTGCGCGTGCCAACACCAGTGCCATGCTGGAGAACGTCCAGAAGAACCCCGGCGCCCAGACACTGGTGGACATCCCCGGGTTCCTGGTGCTGGGCGGCGGTGTGCCGGTGCGCGTGGGCAACGAAGTCATTGGCGCCGTGGGCGTGGGTGGAGCCCCCGGCGGCCACCTGGACGAACAGTGCGCCAACGCCGGCATTGCCAAGGTGGCCGAGTTGCTGAAATGAAGTCCTTGCTGCTGTCGGTGGCGCTTGCCGTGGCCGCCACGCTGTCTGCCCATGCCCAGGTGGCGCCCACGGCCGCCGAGGCCGCGGCCTACCAGGGCCTGCACGCCGCGGCCCACCGCGGTGATCTGGCGACGCTGCGGCAACTGATCGCCGCCCAGGCCGATCTCAACGCCCGCGACGCTCATGGCCGCACACCGCTGCACGTGGCAACCCATGCGCGCCAGCGCGAGGCCATCCGCCTGCTGGCGTCGGCAGGCGCAGACCTGAACCTGCTGGAGCGCGATCGCTACGACACCGTGACGATCGCCGCAGTGGCCGACGACGAGGAGACGCTGCGCCTGCTGCTGTCGCTGGGTGCCAGCGCCCGGCAGGTGACCAGCCGCTACGACGGCACGGCCCTGATCGCCGCAGCCCACCTGGGGCATGAGGGCGTGGTCCGCCAGTTGATCGCGGCCGGCGCCCCACTGGACCACGTCAACAACCTGCACTGGACGGCGGTGATCGAGGCGATCGTGCTGGGCGATGGAGGAGCCCGGCACCAGGCCACGTTGAAGGCCCTCATCGATGCCAAGGCCAATCTCCAGCTGGCCGATCGGCATGGTCAGACACCCTTGGCCCTGGCGCGGGCGCGAGGATATGCGGCGATGGTGTCCCTGCTGGAGAAGGCCGGCGCGCGTTGAGCGTCGGCCGCCCGCTGGTCCAGAAGATCAGCCAGCCGCCGCCAAGGTCCGCCCTGCCCTTTGCATCAGGGTGGCCCGGGGTCAACGAACTCGATCTCCACCGTGCAGTGGACCAGCTCCTCGTGCACGGCCAGGGCCTCGCGCACACGTGCGGGCGTGAGCGTTCGATCGCCGGACACCAGCGTGAGGGCGCAGGCATACGCATCGCGTGCGACACGCCAGACATGCAGGTCGGTCAACCGCACGGGCTGCCCCGTGGGCAGTGCGGCCACCACCTCCCGGATCTCCTCGACCACCGGGTGATCCATCTCGCGATCCAGCAGCACACGGCTCGTCTCGATGATCAGGCCCCTGGCCCACAGGGCCACCAGGACAGCGCCCACGAGGCCCATCACCGGGTCCAGCCAGACCCAGCCACACACCCAACCCCCGACCAGCGCCACGATGGCCAGCACCGAGGTGAGTGCATCGGCCAGCACGTGGAGGTAGGCCGAACGCAGGTTCAGGTCGCTGTGGTGGTGGTGTTGGGGGTCGTGGCTGCCGGGCCCATGGGCAGGGCCGTGATGGTGGTGGTCATGGTGGTGGTGCACCCGGCCCAGGATGACGGCGCACACCACGTTGACCAGCAGCCCGATGACCGCCACGGCCACGGCCTCGCGGAACTGGATGGGTTGCGGCTCGAACAGCCGCTGCACCGACGCCACGGCCATCAGGGCTGCCACCCCCAGCAGGAACAGCGCGCTGGCAAAACCGCCCAGCACCTCGATCTTCCAGGTGCCGAAGGCGAAGCGCGTGTCGCGGCGCAGGCGCCGCGACACGGCATAGGCCAGCACGCTCACCCCGATGGCCGCCGCATGGGAGCCCATGTGCCAGCCGTCGGCCAGCAAGGCCATGGAGCCCAGCCACCCCCCGGCGCCGATTTCCAGCACCATGGTCGCCAGCGTGATCCACAGCACCGCGCGGGTGCCGCGTTCGGCCGCTTCGCTGGGCCGATGGAAGTCATGGGAGTGCTCGACCCCCGGGCGTGCGGTGGTGCTCACAGGTATTTGGTGATGTCGCGGAATTCATCCAGCGAGGTGGTGGAGCGCCGGCCCCGGGCATCCACCATGTGCTGCAGACAGTGGTCCAGGTGATCCTGGATCAGCGTCTTCTTGGCCTGGGTGATGGCCTTCTCGACGGCCTGCAGTTGCTGCACCACCTCCAGGCAGGGCCGGCCCTGCTCCAGCATCTCGACGACGCTGGCGAGATGGCCGCCGGCCCGGCGCAGGCGCTTGATGATGGCCGGGTGGGTGGTGTGGACGTGCTTCATCGGGGTGGTGTGCAGCGAGTTGCATCCTCCCCCCGAGGTTACAGCAGATCGGGTATAAAGCGCGCTTCGACTCGACGCCTGCGACATGAAACACCTCGGATTCCTCCGTGCCCGGTGGTGGGCTGCCCTGATGCTGCTGTGCAGCGTCCTGATGGCATCCGACGCCTTCGCCCACGCCGTGACCCAGGGCGACAAAGGGTACATCCAGGAGATCTCGGGTGTGCACCTGCTGCCCTTCGTCTACCTGGGCGCCAAGCACATGATCACGGGGTACGACCACATTCTCTTCCTTTTCGGTGTGGTCTTCTTCCTCTACCGGCTCTCGCACATCGCGGTGTACGTGAGCCTGTTCGCCCTGGGGCACTCGACGACGATGATCTTGGGCGTGTACTTCAACGTCGGCATCAACAGCCACCTGATCGACGCCATCATCGGCTTCTCGGTGGTCTACAAGGCGCTGGACAACCTGGGGGCCTTCCAGCGCTGGCTGGGGTTCCAGCCCAGCACCAAGGGGGCCACCCTGGTCTTTGGGCTGCTGCACGGTTTCGGGCTGGCCACCAAGATCCTGGAGTACGAGATCTCGCCCGATGGGCTCGTGCCCAACCTGCTGGCCTTCAACATGGGCGTGGAGATCGGCCAGCTGCTGGCACTGGCCATGATCCTGATCGGCATGAGCTACTGGCGGCGCACCGCAGGCTTCGCGCGTCACGCCTACACCGCCAACGTGGCCATGATGTCCGCCGGCTTCGTGCTGATGGGCCTGCAACTGACCGGCTACGTCGTCTCCCTGTGAATTCGCGAGTGATCGACCATGTACAACAGTGACACCCCCTTGCGTGCCGAGTTGCCTTCGTCAAGGCAGCTGCTGCGTTCCACGGTCCTAGCGGCGGTGTCGGCCCTCGCGATCCTGGTGACGGTGGTTCTGCCCGCCGAGTACGCGATCGACCCCACGGGGCTGGGCCGGGTGTTGGGCCTCACCGACATGGGCGAGATCAAGACCCGCCTGGCGCAAGAGGCCGCGGAGGATGCGGCCGCCAGCCGGATGGCCCCCGCCGCCGAAACGCTCCCGGCACACGCCGCTGAAGTCCAGGCCATTGAAGTGCCGGCCTCGTCGCCGGTGACGCGTGCATGGCGCGACGAGATGACCTTCACGCTTGCGCCGGGCCAGGGCACCGAGATCAAACTGCGCATGAACGAGGGCGACAAGGCTCTGTATGCCTGGACGGTGCAAGGGGGCGTGGTCAACTACGACACGCACGGGGACGGCGGAGGCCGCTCCATCAGCTACGTCAAGGGCCGCGGCGTGCCGGCCGACGAGGGGGAGCTGGTGGCGGCGTTCACCGGCCACCACGGCTGGTTCTGGCGCAACCGCGGGCAGGCGGATGTGACGGTGGTGTTGAGAACCAGTGGCACCTACAGTGATCTGCGGCGGGTGAAGTGAGCGGCGGTCGGCGTGTGCCGACCACGGGGGATGCGATGACTGCTCACCCTCAGGCCAATCGATAGGCTTCAACGCTGCGTCGCATGCGATCGGCCTGCAGCCTCAGGCTTTCGGAGGCCGCTGCATTCTGTTCCACAAGAGCGGCGTTCTCCTGCGTGGTTCGATCCACCTCGGCAATGGCTGCACTGAGCTGCAGCAGTTCCTGCGATTGGACACCCGCCGCGCGGGAGATGCCCTCCACCTGCTGAGTCAGGGACTGCACCGATCCGACGATCTGTTGCATCGCCTCGCCCGCCTTTGCAGCGAGGCGGGCTCCACCCTCCACCTGTTGGGACGTGTTCTCGATGAGCTCCCGGATCTCCTGAGACGCCTGTGCACTGCGCTGGGCGAGCGCGCGCACCTCCGTGGCCACCACGCTGAATCCGCGCCCATGCTCACCCGCCCGGGCAGCCTCGACTGCGGCGTTCAGCGCCAGGATGTTCGTCTGGAACGCAATCGAATCGATCAGACCGGTGATCTCTTCGATGCGGCGCGACGCACTCTCGATCCCCTGCATTTCGTAGCCCACCTGCTGGACCACCTTCCCGCCCTCCCCCGCCGTGGCCAGGGTTCTGGCAGCGAGCGTGCTGGCATCGGCCGACGCCTGCGCGGCGCCCGACACCGTCCCGACGAGGTCCTCCATCGAACTGGCAGTTGCCTGCAGCCGTCCAGCCACCTGCTCGGTGCGGCGGCTCAGATCGATGTTCCCTGCGGCAATCTCGTGGCTGGCCGCGGCAATCCCGCCCGCCGCCTCCTGCACCTCATGCACCAGGGACCTCAGGCTGTCATTCATCCGACTCACCGATTGCAGGAGCTGGAGGGCTTCGTCCCTCACCGCACCCTGGGGGGCCGCGATGGCACGGGGAAGGCTGCCGGCCGCGATGGCAGCGGCGGCGGCCTGGGCCTGCCTCACCGGCCCGGTGACCGACCGCACACTCCACCAGGCCAGCGGGAGGGCCACCCCCAACGAGAGGACGACCAGCAAAACCAGCGCGCCCGTGTTGGTCCTGCGGATCTCGTGCAGCGAGCGCTTGGCGTTCTCCACATCACCCGCCGCCTGCACGGTGATCGCGGCCAGCCGGTCTTCTGCCGCCGCAAATGCCTCGTGGGCCGCAGCCATGGCCCGAAGCCCTTCCGCCGCGGTCACCAGCCGCGCCTCGAGCGTTTCCTTTCGGACCGGCTCGAAGCCCTGGGCGTAGGCCTGCAGGGACGCCGTGATCGCCGAGGCCGCTTCCGAGTAGGCGCCGCCCATGCCGGACAGCGCAGCGAGCTGTTCCTGGGCCTGGCCCCAGGCCTGCTGCCAGGCGGTCTCGTGGCGCACCACCTCGGAGTGCAGTTCGTAGTTGATGAGCAGGTCCTTCTCGTGGCGTGCCAGCCGCCCCATCACTTCGCTCAGCATCGCCACGCGGGAGGCAGCAGCAAACTCCGTTTCGGTCAGTCGCTCGAAGCTGTCGGCGCTGCGGCCCAGAAGCAAGTGGGCGAACACCGCCGAGCCCAGCAGGGCCATCGCCATCATCGCGATGGCGGCAAACAGTCGTGTTGCAAGGGATGTCCTGGCGAGCCAGGTGGAACGCGAGCGGAACATGATCGGGGCGTGGTTGGTGCAGGAAGGAAGAGCTGTGGCAACGCCTCAGTGCAGCAGGGTGGTCGAACCATCGGGAGGCGCCCCGCGGGTGTCGTTCGGACTCTTGGCCGCTCGCGGCTCGGGGTCCATCACATGAAGGCTGGCCGGAGAGGCCTTGGCCAGGCGCTTGGCGGTGGCCGCGGCCGAGGCCACATCCTCGGAGCGCCTGAACTGCCCGGGTCGCACCGGCAGCACGCCCAGGGCCAGGGTCACGAAGGGGTGATAGCGGATCTGCCCGTAGCGGTCTTCGACGTTGATGCCGCCCTGCGAACGAGCGTCGGTGTCGTACAGGCGCTGCGCGGCGCTGTTGAATGCGCCGATGATGGCTTGGCACCGCTCCAGCCAATCGCTGCTTTGGAACAGCACGACGAAGTCATCCCCGCCGACATGGCCGACGAAGTCCCTTCTCGGATCGATGTGCGAGGAGATGGTGCCGGCCGCCAGCCGGATCATCTCGTCACCTCGCCAGTAGCCGTAGTAGTCGTTGAAGGGCTTGAAGTGGTTGAGGTCGGCATAGACAGCCACGAAGTCGATGCCGGCATCGATCAGTCGCTCGATGTGGTCGCTGATGGGGATGTTGCCGGGCAGGAAGGTCAGCGGGTTGGCATGGCGTGCGGCTTCGATGCGCGCCTCGGTCACGGCGCGCACCAGCCGTTCGCCGGTGCCCAGGCCGGCGTACCGGCCGGAGTCGGTCACGACAAAGCCGTCCGTCAGATAGCGCTGATCCTCGGAGGTGAGGATCGAGGTCAGGGCCTCGATGGGGGTCCGCACGTCCACGCAGTGCGGCGAAAGGTTGGCAAACAGGCTCGCCGAGTGCTTGCCATAGACCTCCCGGAAATAGGGTTTGGCGTAGCGCGCCACGAACTGCTGGAGGTTCACCAGGCCCACGGGCCGCCCCTCCTCCACGATGGCCAGGGCAGGCACGTCGCTCAGGCTTGGCAGCATCTCGTAGACCTGATCGTGCGTGGTCGAGGGGGCGATGGCCGGCGCATCCATCATGAGCTGTCCGGCGGTGAGTTCATTGCGCACCGCGCGGCGCAGGACAGGAAAGACGGACACCTCGCGCCCGCTCAACACCGTGCAGGCCGATGTCGTGGGAGCGGTCGCCGGCACGGCCTGGGGCCTCCCCAGCAGCCAGCCCTGACCGAAGCGGATGCCGAGGTCGCGCAGGATCCGCAGTTCATCCTCGGTCTCGATGCCTTCGGCGACGAGCCGCGTATCGAAGGTCTCTGCAATCTGGAGCAAGGCCCGAAAGGTCTGGAGCTTGTCCCCCTTGTGGGCCAGGCCGTGCGTGAAGTAGCGGTCGATCTTGACGATGTCCGGCCGCAACTCTGACCACAGGCGCAGGCTCGAGCGCCCGTCCCCGAAATCATCGAGCGCAACGCTGATGTTGGCCTGCCGAAGCTCGCATGCAGCTTCCAGCAGCGCGTCGATGTCCCTGACCTGCTCGTGCTCGGTCAACTCAAAGACGATCGCCGACCCCGCAATGCCCGCCTCCCGGGCCGTCCTGGTGAGCAGGTGCCTGCTGGGGCCTCGCAACGCAGTGATGAGGGCCGGGGCGCTGAGGTTCACGAACAAGCGGCTGGTGCCCCGCGCCGGCGTCCACGACGCGATCGCCTGCCTGACACACTCGATCTCCAGTTCGATGGAGAGGTTCTCGACCCGCGCCTGCGCGAAGAGCGCCTCCGGCGTCGCCCAGGAACTGCCTTCCGGCCCACGCACCAGGGACTCGTGGCCGTGCACACTGCAGTCGTGCAGATCGATGATGGGCTGAAACACCACGCGCAGGGCGTGGCGCTCGATGAGTTCAGCCAGGGTAGGAGGAGAGGACATGATGAGGCCGGACACGTCGATCAGGCCGGACCATGCTCCAGCACGGGATGCGCTCCGCCATGAAGATTCAGTGACAACGCGGATGGAGCGTGACGTATGGCGCGGTTGGGCCGGCTAACCGATCAGCCGCCCATCCCGCCCCAGCAACACCTGGGTGACGTAGCGGCTGCCGCGATTGGAGGCCGCGTCGAACCCGATGCTGTACCCCCCGAGCTCGAGGCCGGGACGGCGTCGGGCCAGCTCGTAGAGACTGGTGCGGGTGATCGGCGAGGCATCCGCGCCTGCCAGCAGCGCCTGCGTGTAGCGGCCCACCACGAAGCCGGCCAGGCTCAAGGGCGAAGGGGTCTCTTCGTACAGGGTCTTCAGCGCGGCCCGGTACTCGCGCGCGAACGGTGCGGTGTGGGTCTGCGGATTGGGCACCACCTGCGTCAGCACCACGGGCACGGTGCCGGTGGCGCCCAGTTCGGTCAAGGTGGTGAGATCGGTCTCGCCCAGCGTGACGACATAGCGGTGCAGCTTGCGTTCGGCCAGGCCCCGCACGAAGCGGGCGAGTTCGATGGAGCCCCCGACGAACAGGAAGATCGCCGGCGGATTGGCGGGCAGTGATGCAACCAGCTGCTCGACGTTGCCCGCGGGCGCCACGAAATCACGGGGCTGCACACCGATGCGCCGCACGGCCGACTGCACGTCGGCCTGGACCTGCTGCTGCAAGGCGGGTGTGGCGTACACCAGCCCCAGTTCGCGCACACCGACGGTCTCCAGACTGCGCAGGGCATGACGGATCTGCGCCTCCCGCGAGGCAAAGAGCTTGACCACGCCCGGCTCGTCGTCGAAGCGGGCATCGGCGATCCAGGGGCCCAGGTGCGCGATCTGCAGGCCCTCGGCACGGATGGCCTCGGCGCAGCGCAGGGCCAGACGCTCTCCCGCCGTCCCCACGAGCCCCACCACGGCGGGGTCGGATCGCAAGGTGGCCAGCAGCGACCTGAGCGAAGCCTCCGAGCCGTCCATGGGGAAGGGCCGCAGGTCGCTCAGGCGGGTGGCGGAGGCCTGAAGCGCCAGCCGCACGCCACTGCTGTAGTCACGGGAGATTTCCTGCTGGTCCGTCGAGGTGTCGACGCATTGGAGCAGGACAGGGTTCGAACTGCCCGGCCTCGTCGTCGGTCTGCGCTGGGCGGAGACTGCTGTGGGCGTGGCGAAGGCAGCGATGGAAGAAAGCGCCGCCACGGCAAAGCGGCGGCGCCCGGGATGACGAAGGGACACGATGACAGCGAAAGTGACACTGCCACCAATGTAGTAACAGAGTGTGTATCCAGTGTGACAGACTTGGTGGCCGGTCACGGGCCACCGATCTCGCTCACGCCTTCCTCAGCCCCTGCCTGGCCGCTCCCACCACCACTCGCGTCAACCCTTCCAGCAGCGATGAGGCCGCCCGGGCCTCGTGCCAGTAGAGAGGCACGTCCAGCGGGGTGTGGGGCACCAGTTCCACGAGCGAGCCGTCGTCCAGGTGGGGCTGGATCAGCGCCTGCGGATGCAGACCCCAGCCCATGCCGGCCAATGCGGCGGTGACGAAGGCCTGGGAGGACGGCAGGGTGTGGCGGGGCAGTTCCACATGGCGACGGCACTGGCGGCGCACCCAGCGGGCCTGGAGATCATCCTTCGCACTGAACAGCAGGCTGGGGGCCAGCGCCAGGCTTCCGGCGTTCACGCCCTGGGGGAAGTGGCGCTCGACAAACGCGGGGCTCGCCGCGGCGCGGTAGCGCATGGCGCCCAGCGCTCGGCTGTTGCAGCCGGTGGCCGGGCGGGCGGTGGCGGTGACGGCGGCCAGCACCGCCCCGCTGCGCAGCCATTCGGCGGTGTGGCCCTCGTCATCCACGGCCACGTCCATCAGCACCAGCGCTTCGGCCCCGAAGGCGGCCACAGCCGGTGCAAACCAGGTGGCCAGGCTGTCGGCGTTCACCGCCACGGGCAGCCGCACCCGCGTCTGTCCTTGTGGGTCGAGCGTGGGCAGTGCACCGCGCAGTTCGTGTTCGAGCAGGCGCACGCGGTCGAGGTGCTGGCACAGCCGCCGGCCGGTTTCGGTGGGCTGGCAGGGCTGGCCCCGCACCACCAGGGCGCAGCCCATGCGTTCTTCCAGCAGGCGCACGCGCTGCGAGACGGCCGAGGGTGTCACATGCAGCGCCCGGGCGGCCCGCTCGAAGCTGCCTTCCTGCACCACGGCGGCCAGGGCAGCCAGCGATGAATAGTCGAGCATGGTTTAGAAAAACTTCATCTGCATCAGAAGATGTAGTTTGTCTAAACGTGCTGAAGCAGGCAAGCTCGCGGCATGACCCCCTTGCCTGATATCGCCGCCCTCGCCGCGCCGGCCTTTGCGCAAGGCCTGGCCTTGAGCCTGGGCCTGATCGTGGCCATCGGTGCGCAAAACGCCTTCGTGCTGCGTCAGGGACTGAGGCGCGAGCATGTGGGCCCCGTGGTGGTGTTCTGCGCGGTGGCCGATGCGGTGCTGATCACGGCTGGCGTGCTGGGCATGGCCCAGGCCCTGGGTGAGCGCGCGGGGCTGGCACGGGCCCTGGCCTTGGCCGGCGCCCTCTTCCTGGTCTGGTATGGCTGGCTTGCCCTGCGTCGCGCCCGTCACCCCAGCCGCCTGCAGGCCACGGCCGGTGGGGATGGCGTCAGCCGAGGAGCGGCCGTCGCGCAGGCGGCCGCCTTCACGCTGCTCAACCCGCATGTGTACCTCGACACCGTGCTGTTGGTGGGCAGCATCGGCGCGCAGCAGCCTGCCGCGACGCGAGGCTGGTTCGTGGCCGGCGCCTGCACCGCCAGCGTGATGTGGTTCGGCCTGCTGGGCTTCGGGGCCCGCTGGCTGGCGCCGTGGTTTGCGCGGCCGCGCGCCTGGCAGATCCTGGATGGCCTGATCGGCCTCACGATGTGGACGCTGGCCGCCTTGCTGGTGCGGCATGCGCTGACGGCGCCGTGACGACGGATCTCAGACGCGCCGAGCCACCCAGTACACCGCCCCTTCAGCGCCGTAGCGCTCTGCATGCGGCTCGTCGCGCGCCAGTTCGAAACGGTCACCGGGACGCAGGTGGCGGGTGGTGTCTCCCACGGTGAGCCACATCTCGCCTTGCACCACGAGGGCATCGACCGCGAAGGGATGGCTGTGGTCGGGCACGATCTGGCCGGGTTGCCAGCGGCGCTCCAGCACTTCGGTGAAGCCGCGCGCCTGGGCCTCGGCCCCAAAGCGCTCCCAATCGGGCATCTGGACGGACGGCATGGGACCTCCCTTCAGCAACTGCGACCCGCAATATCGGGCACTGCGAGCATTGTGCCGCCTGGGGCTCGTTCAGACAGGCGCGGCATGGGAGTCAGCCCAGCAACTGCCTCAGCCCCACCACCAGCCGCTCGATCTCGGCCTCGGTGGTGTGCAGGCCCGGCGTGACCCGCACCGCATCCCCCGCCACCGGGCCGCTGCGCTGCACGGTGAACACGCCGTGCAGCTCCAGCAGCGCGCGGGCCAGGGCCTGGTTGTCGGCCGTCGACGTGCGCCCGGCCAGGCGGAACGAGGTGATGCCCGCCACCATGCCGGCCTCATCGGGAGTGAGGATCTGCACGCCCGGCAGCGTGCGGGCCGGCCCCACCCAGGCATCGCGCAGGTGGCGCAGACGCACGGCCTTGTGCGCAGCGCCGATGGCTTCGTGCCAGTCGAGCGCCGCGGGGAGCGACAGCCAGGCCGCGAAGTTGGGCGTGCCGCCATAGAGCCGGCTGCGGATGTCGTCGGCGCCGAAGTCCAGCCCCGCAAAAGGTGCCTCGATGGCGTCGAGCCGGTCACGGCGGATGTAGAGCACCGCGCAGCCCAGGGGCGCGCCCACCCACTTGTGCAGGTTGAAGGCGGCGAACGGTGCGCCCAGGTCGGGCGCGTCGAATGCCATCTGCCCCCAGGAATGCGCCGCATCCACCACCACGTCGGCGCCGGCCGCCTCAATCATCGTGGTGAGTTCGCGCACCGGCATTACCAGGCCCGTGCTGTGGCTCAGGTGGGTCAGCAGCACCAGGCGCACGCGCGGGTGCTCGTGCAGGGCCTGGCGGTAGGTGGCCAGGACCGCCTCACGCGTGGCAGGCTCGGGGATGGCCAGCCGCACCGCGTTCACGCCGCGGCGCTCGCGCAGGAAGGCCATGGCCGCGCGCATTGCGGGGTAGTCGAGGTCGCAGTACAGCACCGTGTCGCCAGCGGCCAGACCACGGTAGCCCTGGATCAGCACCTGCATCGCTTCGCTCGCGCCGCGCACGAGCACCAGCTCGTCGTGTCCACAGCCCAGCGACCGGGCCACACGCACCCGCAGGGCTTCCAGTGCCTGCGGCCACTCGCGGCGCACCCAGTGCGCGTTGTGGCGGTTGATGAAGGTGGTCAGGCGCTCGTACTCGGCCTTCACCGGCTCGGCCATCGGGCCCCAGAAACCGTTCTCCAGATTGACCGGCTCGCGCGCCACGTCGTAATGGCGATGGACCTGCAACCACCAGCCCTCGTCGGCCGTCGGTGCGGCGGGGCGCGAGGCTTGCAAGGTGGCGAGCGCATCGCGGAAGGCAGGCGCACGCTGGTCCAGGTCGAGCACGGCGGGCATGAGTGGGTTTGCAGGCTTGGAGAGCAGCCCATTGTGCATGCGAGGGTCCGTGGCCACGGGTTACCGCCGCGATACAGTGGTGTTTGCCTTTCGGCTCACAATGGTTCCATCAACGCTGCATCCGAAAGCCCTGCCCGTGTCCATGTTCACCCCGCCCTTCTTTGCCCCGGAACGCTTCAGCGACCCCGACCTGGCGCTTGCGCGTGTGACCCGCATCTACGACGAAAGCCTGGCCCACCTGCGCGACGCGCTGCACCGCTTCGTGGGCGGCGATGATCTCACCCAGCACGTGCGGGCCTGCTACCCCTATGTGCGTGTGCACACCGACACGGTGGCACGCGCCGACTCGCGCCTGTCGTATGGCTTCGTGGCCGGTCCCGGCAGCTACGAAACCACGCTGACGCGGCCCGACCTCTACAGCGACTACTACCGCGAGCAGTTCCGCCTGCTGCTGCGCAACCACAACGTCGACCTCGAGGTAGGCACCAGCCACCAGCCCATCCCGGTGCACTTCTCGGTGGCCAGCTCCGACCATGTCGAAGGCCAGCTCGATGCCGCGCGCCGCCTGCGCCTGCGCGACCTCTTCGACCTGCCCGACCTGGGCGCGATGGACGACGGCATCGCCAACGGCACGCACGAGCCGGCGCCGGGCGAACCGCACCCGCTGTCGCTGTTCACCGCGCCGCGCGTGGACTATTCGCTGCACCGCCTGCGCCACTACACCGGCACCGCGCCCGAGCACTTCCAGAACTTCGTGCTCTTCACGAACTACCAGTTCTACATCGACGAGTTCGTGCGGCTGGGCCGCGAGCTGATGGCGCAGGCGCCTGATCAGGGGGCGCTGTTCACCGCGTCGAAGGACGCGGCGGCCGACGATGGCTATGTGGCGTTTGTGGAGCCCGGCAACGTGGTGACGCGCCGCCAGGGCGAGGCGCCCGAGCCCGACGATGCCCTGGGTGCCCCGCCGCCACGGCTGCCGCAGATGCCGGCCTACCACCTGGTGCGGCGTGACCGGGCGGGCATCACCATGGTCAACATCGGCGTGGGGCCCGCAAACGCCAAGACCATCACCGACCACATCGCCGTGCTGCGCCCTCATGCGTGGATCATGCTGGGCCACTGCGCGGGCCTGCGCAACACGCAACAGCTGGGCGACTACGTGCTGGCCCACGGCTATGTGCGCGAAGACCACGTGCTGGACGAAGACCTGCCGCTGTGGGTGCCCATCCCTGCGCTGGCCGAGGTGCAGATCGCGCTGCAGACCGCCGTGGCCGACATCACGCAGCTCAGCGGCTACGAGCTCAAGCGCATCCTGCGCACGGGCACCGTGGCCAGCACCGACAACCGCAACTGGGAACTGCTGCCGCACCGCACGCCCGAGCGCCGCTTCAGCCAGAGCCGCGCGGTGGCGCTGGACATGGAAAGCGCCACGGTGGCGGCCAACGGTTTCCGCTTCCGCGTGCCCTACGGCACCTTGCTGTGCGTGAGCGACAAGCCCCTGCACGGCGAGCTCAAGCTGCCGGGCATGGCCAACCAGTTCTACCGCGAACGGGTGGACCAGCACCTGCGCATCGGCATCCGCGCCATCGAGATCCTGCGGGGGGAAGGGGTGGACCGGCTGCACAGCCGCAAGCTGCGCAGCTTCGCCGAGGTGGCCTTCCAGTGATCGGGATCAGAAGCTGCCAGTGAACTGGTAGCGCGAGGCCGGATGCCACATCGCCGCCACCGAGGCCACCTGGCCTTGCGAGTGGGTCTGGCGGCGCAGCACCAGGCAGGGCTCGTGCGGGCCCATGTGCAGCAGCTCGCCGATCTCCTTCGGCGGCAGGCAGGCCTCGATGGCAAAGCGCACGCCCTGCAGCGGCGCCACGCGCATCAGGTAGGCATTGGGCGTCTGGCTGCGGAAGTCCTGGGCCAGGTAGTCGGGTGCCACCAGGGGGTTGACGTAGCGGTCCTCCACCTGGATGGGCAGCTCGTTCTCGAAGTGCACCACCACCGAATGGAACAGCGCCGCCCGCGCTGACAACCCGAACTGGCGCGCCAGCGCTTCGGTGGCCTTGCAGCGCTCGAGCAGCTGCAGCTCGCTGCGGTGCACATGGCCGCGCGCGGCCACCTCGTCGGCGATGTTGCGGATCTCCACCAGCGTGGACTGGTACTTCTGCTGGGCCACGAAGGTCCCCGAGCCCTGCACCCGCACGACGATCTGCTCGTCGCTCAGCTCGCGGATCGCGCGGTTGACCGTCATGCGCGACACGCCGAACTCGCGCGCCAGCGCTTCCTCGCCGGGGATGGCGTCGCCCTCCTTCCACTGTCCGCTCTGGATGCGCGCCAGCACATGGGCCTTGATGGCCTGGTAGGCCGGTTGCCGGGCCCCATCGGCCGGCAGGAGGGTCGTGTTCATCCTAGGGTAATCACCAAGACTTTCTGACGCGGATTGTATTGACGTCCCTCGGTCTCGACAATCAAAATGTATATACAACTTGGCGACAAGTTGAGCCACTTGTATAGGCTCACCCCTGCAGGAGACACCGCATGACCCGTCCCGACACCGCCCTCGCCTTGCCCCGTACCGGCCTGGCCCTTCCGCTGCTCAAGCTGCTGGCCTTCAGCGCCGTGGGCATCTTCCTGTTCTTCGTCGACATCGAGATCGGCGGGCGCCGCACCATCCCGGTCGACCATCTCAGCAGCTACCTGGTGCGCGAGCAGCGCAGCCTGGCGGTGGCCTTCGTGCTGGCGCTGATGGCCTGGGGCGCGTTCGCGCCCTTCGTCACCGGCGCCTTCCGCCAGAGCGCCACCACCCTGGTGTTCAGCGTGGTCAAGCTGGCCGGCCTGGCCCTGGCGGGCCTCTACCTCACCGGGCTGGCGCCCGACTGGGCCAACCAGAAGGACATGCTGCCCTTCCTCTTCGAGCGGCTGGCGCTGTCGGTGGGGGTGCTCATTCCCATCGGCGGCCTGGCGCTGAGCTTCCTGGTGGGCTTCGGCCTGCTGGAGCTGGTGGGCGTGCTGATGGAGCGCGTGATGCGCCCGCTGTTCCGCACCCCCGGCTACTCGGCCATCGACGCCGTCACCTCCTTTGTCGGCAGCTACTCCATCGGACTGCTCGTCACCAACGGCATGTACCAGCAGGGCAAGTACACGGTGCGCGAGGCCATGGTCATCGCGACCGGGTTCTCCACCGTCTCGGCCACCTTCATGGTGGTGGTGGCCAAGACCCTGGGCCTGATGGAGCACTGGGCCTTCTTCTTCTGGGCCAGCCTCGTTGTCACCTTCGCCGTCACCGCGATCACGGCCTACCTGCCGCCCATCGCCCGGATGGACAACCGCCGCCCCACGTCCGCCGGGGACGACCACGGCACGGCCGCCGGCAACCGCTGGCAGCGGGCCCTGCAAGCGGGTGTGGCGCGCTACCAGTCGCGCGAGCCGCTGGCGCAGATGCTGTGGAGCAACCTGAAGGACGGCCTGCGCATGGCCTCGGTGGTGGCCCCGAGCATCCTGGCCGTGGGCTTCGCCGGCCTGTGCCTGGCCAAGTACACGCCGGTGTTCGACGCGATCGGTGTGCTGCTCAAGCCCGCGCTGTGGATCGCCGGCGCCCTGCTGGGCCTGGAGAACGCGGCGGCCGCCAGTGGCGCCTTCGCCTCGGGCCTGGCCGAGATGTTCCTGCCGGCCATCCTGCTCAAGGACGCCGAGTTCCTGCTGCGCTTCCTGGTGGCCCTGGTCTCGATCAGCACGGTGCTCTTCCTGTCCGGCTGCGTGCCCTGCATCCTGGCCACCCGCATCCCCGTCAAGTTCCGTGACCTGCTCGTGATCTGGCTGCTGCGCAGCCTGCTGAGCATCGTCCTCGGTGCCGTCGCGCTGCGCGCCGGCCTCGCCTTCGGCTGGCTCGTGCTGCCGGCCTGACCCCTGCCCCGCTGCCCCCGCCTTCACCCCTTTGCCCTGGAGAGCGCCATGACCGCCAACCCTGATCCCCGCTACGACCCCACCCGCGTGATCCGCGCCCCGCGTGGCCCCCAGCTGCACTGCAAGAGCTGGCTCACCGAGGCCGCCTACCGCATGCTGCAGAACAACCTCGACCCCGACGTGGCCGAGAACCCGCAGGCCCTGGTGGTCTATGGCGGCATCGGCCGGGCCGCACGCAACTGGGCCTGCTTCGACCAGATCCTGGCCACGTTGAAGGAACTCAACGACGACGAGTCGCTGCTGATCCAATCGGGCAAGCCCGTGGGCGTGTTCAAGACCCACCCCAACGCCCCGCGCGTGCTGCTGGCCAACTCCAACCTCGTGCCCAAGTGGGCTAACTGGGAGCACTTCAACGAACTCGACCGCCAGGGCCTGTTCATGTACGGCCAGATGACGGCCGGCAGCTGGATCTACATCGGCAGCCAGGGCATCGTGCAGGGCACCTTCGAGACCTTCGTCGAGGCCGGCCGCCAGCACTACAACAACGACCTGTCGGGCAAGTGGATCCTCACCGCCGGCCTGGGCGGCATGGGCGGCGCCCAGCCGCTGGCGGCCACACTGGCCGGCGCGGTGTCGCTCAACATCGAGTGCCAGCAAAGCAGCATCGACTTCCGCCTGCGCACGCGCTATGTGGACAAGCAGGCCCGCGACATCGACGAAGCGCTGGCGCTGGTGCGCCACCACTGCGAGCGCAAGGAGGCCGTCTCCATCGCACTGCTCGGCAACGCGGCCGAGGTGCTGCCCGAACTCGTGAAGCGCGCCAAGGCCGGTGGCCTGAGGCCCGACCTCGTGACCGACCAGACCTCGGCCCACGACCTCATCCACGGCTACCTGCCCATGGGCTGGACGGTCGCGCAATGGAAGTCGGCCCAGCGCGATCCCGCGATGCACGCCGCGCTGCAGGACGCTGCCGCAAAGAGCTGTGCCGTGCACGTGCAGGCCATGCTCGATTTCCATGCGATGGGAGTGCCCACCGTGGACTACGGCAACAACATCCGCCAGGTGGCCTTCGACCAGGGCGTGAAGAACGCCTTCGACTTCCCCGGCTTCGTGCCCGCCTACATCCGCCCGCTGTTCTGCGAGGGCAAGGGCCCCTTCCGCTGGGTGGCGCTGTCGGGCGACCCGGAAGACATCTACAAGACCGACGCCAAGATCAAGGAGCTCTTCCCCGACAACCACCACACCCACCGCTGGCTGGACATGGCGCGCGAACGCATCGCCTTCCAGGGCCTGCCCGCGCGCATCTGCTGGCTGGGCCTGGGCGAACGTCACCGCGCGGGCCTGGCCTTTAACGAGATGGTACGCAAGGGCGAGCTGAAGGCGCCCATCGTGATCGGACGCGATCACCTCGACACCGGCTCGGTGGCCAGCCCCAACCGCGAGACCGAAGGCATGCGCGACGGCACCGACGCCGTCTCCGACTGGCCGCTGCTCAATGCCCTGCTCAACACCGCCGGCGGCGCCACCTGGGTCAGCCTGCACCATGGCGGCGGCGTGGGCATGGGCTACTCGCAGCATTCGGGCATGGTCATCGTGGCCGACGGCACCGACGCCGCCGCCGAGCGCCTGGCGCGCGTGCTGGTCAACGACTGCGGCTCGGGCGTGATGCGCCATGCCGACGCGGGTTACGAACTGGCCATTGCCACCGCGAAGAAACAGGGGCTCAATCTGCCCATGATCAACCGGGCCTGAGCATGCACGACACCCTGGTCCTCGATCCTGGCCGGCTGACCCTGGCCGAGCTGCGCGCCCTGTGGGCCGCCCCGCAGCGCGTGACCCTGCCCGACACCGCGCGCGCGGCCATCACCGCCTCGGCAGCGGCCATCGAGGCCATCGTGGCGCGCGGCGAAGCGGCCTACGGCATCAACACCGGCTTCGGCAAGCTGGCCCGCACGCGCATCCCCGACGCCCAGCTCGAGCAGCTGCAGCGCAACCTCATCCTCTCGCATTCGGTGGGCACGGGCGAGCCGATGCGTGACGCCACCGTGCGGCTGGTGATGGCGATGAAGGCCGCGAGCCTGGCGCGCGGCCATTCGGGCGTGCGCGCGGTGGTGATCGACACGCTGCTGGCGGTGCTGAACGCGGGCATCGTGCCGCAGATCCCGGTGAAGGGCTCGGTGGGCGCCTCGGGCGACCTGGCCCCGCTGTCGCACATGACCCTGGCGCTGATGGGCGAGGGTGAGGTGCGCGTGGACGGCCGCGTGGTGCCGGCCGCGGCCGCGCTGCAGGCCGCGGGCATCGCGCCCCTGCGGCTGGCGGCCAAGGAAGGCCTGGCCCTGATCAACGGCACCCAGGTGTCCACCGCGCTGGCGCTGCATGGCCTTTTCCTGGCCGAGCGCCTGCTGGAGGCCGGCAGTCTCACCGGCGCGCTGTGCGTCGATGCCGCCAAGGGCAGCGATGCCCCCTTCGATCCGCGCATCCACGCCCTGCGCGGCCAGCCCGGGCAGATCGCCAGCGCCGCCGTGACACGCGCCCTGCTCGAAGGCAGCGCGATCCGGCAGTCGCACGTCGTGAACGACGAGCGCGTGCAGGACCCCTACAGCCTGCGCTGCCAACCCCAGGTGATGGGCGCCTGCCGCGACCTCGTCGCCCAGGCGGCGCGCACCCTGCTCATCGAGGCCAACGCCGTCACCGACAACCCGCTGGTCTTTCCCGACACGGGCGAGGTGCTCTCGGGCGGCAACTTCCACGCCGAACCCGTGGCCTTTGCCGCCGACACCCTGGCCCTGGCGCTGGCCGAGATCGGTGCGCTGTCGGAGCGGCGCATTGCCTTGCTGATCGACAACACGCTCTCGGGCCTGCCGCCCTTCCTGGTCGACAACCCCGGCCTGAACAGCGGCTTCATGATCGCGCACGTCACCGCGGCCGCACTGGCCTCCGAGAACAAGTCGATCGCCCACCCGGCCAGCGTGGACAGCCTGCCCACCAGCGCCAACCAGGAAGACCATGTGAGCATGGCCACCTATGCCGCGCGCCGCCTCGAGGCGATGGCCGACAACACCGCCACCATCGTCGCGATCGAGTGGCTGGCCGCCGCCCAGGGGGTGGACTTCCACCGCCCGCTGCTCACCTCGCCGCGCCTGCAACGTGTCCACGCCATCTTGCGCGCGCAGGTGCCCTTCTACGACCGGGACCGGCTCTTTGCGCCCGACATCGAGGCCGCCAAGGCGCTGGTGCTCGCAGGTGCAGCCGGTGCGGGCAACGAGGACCTCCTCGCCACGCTCTGGAAGGATTGACATGCCGACGCCGTCGACCCCGCTCACGCTCTGGCGCCACGCCCGACTGGCCACGCTGGCCGGCGAGGGCTGGGGCCTGGTCGACGATGGCGCCCTGCTCACGCAAGGCCCCCGCATCACCTGGGTGGGCCCCGCCAGCCAACTGCCCGCCGGCCTCGACATCGAGGCCGAGCACGACCTGGGCGGCGCCCTGGTCACCCCCGGCCTGGTCGATTGCCACACCCATCTGGTCTATGCCGGGCGGCGTTCCGACGAAGCCGAGCTGCGCCTGAACGGCGCCAGCTACGAACAGATCGCCCGCGCCGGCGGCGGCATCCGCTCGACCGTGGCCGCCACGCGCGTGGCCGGTGAAGACGAACTGCTGCGGCTGGCCACACGGCGGGCCCAGGCCCTGCGTGCCCAGGGCGTGACCACGCTGGAGGTGAAGTCGGGCTATGGCCTGTCTCAGGAGGCCGAGGCACGCTGCCTGCGCGCGGCGCGGCGCCTGGGCGACACCTTGGATCTGTCGGTGCGCACCACCTTCCTCGGGGCCCACGCGCTGCCGCCCGAGTACGAAGGCCGCAGCGACGACTACATCGACGCCGTGTGCGCGTGGCTGCCCGCACTCCATGCCGAGGGCCTGGTCGATGCAGTGGACGCCTTCTGCGAGCACCTGGCCTTTTCACCCGCGCAGACGCGCCGCGTCTTCGAGGCCGCCCGCCGCCTGGGACTGCCGGTGAAGCTGCACGCCGAGCAACTGTCCGACCAGGGCGGCGCGGCCCTGGCCGCCTCCTTCGGCGCGCTCTCGTGCGACCACCTGGAACACCTGAGCCCGGACGGCATCGCCGCGATGCGGGCCGCCGGCACCGTGGCCGTGCTGCTGCCGGGAGCCTTCTACATGCTGCGCGAGACGAAGCTGCCGCCCATCGCCGCGCTGCGCGAAGCCGGCGTGCCCATGGCCGTGTCCACCGACCACAACCCCGGCACCTCGCCTGCGCTGTCACTGCCGCTGATGGCCCACATGGCCTGCAGCTTCTTCCGCTTGACGCCGCTGGAGGCCGTGCGCGGCATCACGGTGCATGCCGCACGCGCGCTGGGCCTGCACGACCGCGGCACGCTGGCCGCGGGACAGCGCGCCGACCTGGCGGTGTGGGCGCTCGACCATCCCAATGAACTCTGCTACTGGTTCGGCCACACGCCCTGCACCCAGGTGGTGGTGGCCGGTGAGGTCTCACGATGAACCCCTTCCCCTGGCAAGGCCGCATCGACGCCGAAGACAGTGGCGTCACCACCCGCTGGCACCAGCATGTGCACGCCTTCACCCCCGACAGCCGCGGCGGTGTGGTGCTGCTGGGCTTTGCCAGTGACGAAGGCGTGCGCCGCAATGGTGGCCGCCCCGGGGCGGCCCAGGGGCCCCTGGCCCTGCGGGCCGCCCTGGCCAACCTGCCCGTGCTGGGCGAGCCGGCCCTGTTCGACGGCGGCGACGTGACGTGCGAAGACGGTGAACTCGATGTGGCCCAGGCCGCGTTGGCCGCGCGCGTGGCGCAGGCGCTGGCGCAAGGCAATCTGCCGCTGGTGCTGGGTGGTGGCCATGAGGTGGCCTGGGGCAGCTTCCAAGGCCTGGCGCAGGCCCGGCCGGACTGGCAGCGTGTGCTCGTCGTCAACCTCGATGCCCACTTCGACCTGCGCGAGGCACGCCAGGGCAACTCGGGCACGCCCTTCCTGCAGATCCAGCAATGGTGTGCGGCCCGGGGCCGGCCCTTCAACTACCGTGTCTTCGGCATCAGCCGCTTTGCCAACACCCAGGCCCTGTTCGACCGGGCGCAGGCGCTGGGCGTGCGCCACTGGCTGGATGAGGCCCTGCAGTCGCACGAGAGCCTTCAGGCCGCGCAGGCCGAACTCGCCCGGGACCTGGCCGAGAGCGACGCGGTCTATCTCACGCTGTGCCTGGACGTGCTGCCCGCCCCGCTGGCGCCGGGCGTGTCGGCCCCGGCGCCGCTGGGTGTGCCGTTTGCGCATGTCGAGGCCCTGGTCGACCAGGTGATGGGCAGCGGCCGCGTGGCCCTGGCCGACATTGCCGAACTCAACCCCGCGCTCGACCGCGACGGCCTCACCGCCCGCGTGGCCGCGCGTCTGGCGGCGCGGATCGCCCGCGCGGCAGCCCGGCGTTAGCGTCGCCGCCCTGCGGCATCGCGGCCATGGCGCGCACCAGCGCCGCGGTGGCCGGCACCAGGTCGGGCAGCTGCCCGATGCGCCCCTGCTCCACTGCCATCAGCACCAGCTCGTGGATGCCGCCCACGATGGTGACCGCCGCCACCGGCGCGATGGCGCCCTCCGAAGCACAGACGATGAAGTCCGCCATCGCCTGCACCACCCGCCGGCGCGCGGCCAGTCCGGGCAGGCCCAGGCCGCCGATCTCGACGAAGAGCGTGCGCACCAGGGCCGGGTGTGTCGCCAAGTGGGTGTAGTAGGCCGCCAGGGCGCGCTCCACCTGCACCCGCCAGTCCTGCACCGGATCGAGCGAGCCCTGCAGCACCTTCAGCGCCCCGGCGCTGGCCGCCTCGTACAGCGCGATCAGGCAGTCCGCCTTGGTCTCGAAGTGTTCGTAGAAGGTGCGCCGCGACACCGCGGCCTCGCGCACGATGTCGGCGATGGTGGTGTCGGCATAGCCCTGGGCCGCCATGGCGCGGGCCATGCCTTCGAGCAGGCGGCGACGGTGCCGCAAGGCGGTGTCGGCAGCAGCAGGGGAGGAAGACGAGGCCATGAACGAATGGTACTTGACAGTACCAGCCGGTTTGCCGATCATTGGTACGCTATCGTACCAACGGAGGATTTCCCATGGCCGAGCTCGTCGTGCGCCGCCTGCTGATCGACCTGGAGGCCCCCTTCGCGCGCCACTGGTGCGGGGGCGATCCCTTCCGCACGGCCTTCTTCAACGCGCTGTCGATGAGCTTCCCGGTGGGCGAGCAGTTTTTCATCGACGCGGTGCGCAACGGCTTCAAGGCCCTGGCGCCCGAGGCGCAGGCGCGCTTTCGCGACGAGGTCCAGGGCTTCGTGGGCCAGGAGGCCACACACCGGCGGCTGCACGGCCTGTACAACGCCCAGCTCGAACGCTTCGGCCTGGTCAATGAGTGGGGCCCCCGGGCGCAGGCGCGGCTGGCCCTGCTGGAAGGCGCCGATCCGCGCCATGCCCTGGCCATCACCGCGGCCAACGAGCATTTCACGGCCATCTTTGCGGAATGGCTGCTGCGGCATGCCGACGCCGTCCTGGAGGGCGCCGAGCCCCGGCTGCGCACCCTGTGGCTGTGGCACAGCGCCGAGGAATCGGAGCACCGTTCGACGGCCTTCGATCTGTATCGTGCCCTGGGCGGCAACGAGGCCTGGCGGCGCACCTGGTTCCGCCGCGTGACGCTGATCTTCCTGGGCGACACCATTCGCCAGACGGTCGCCAACCTGCGACGCGACGGCACGCTGTGGCAATGGCGCACGTGGCGCAGCGCTGCGCGCCATCTCTTCGGCCGCCAGGGCCTGGTACGCCACACCTTCGGGCCGTGGCGGGCTTACTTCCGGCGCGACTTCCATCCGGCCCAGCAAGACGATGCTGCCTCGCGCGCCTGGCTGGCCGTCAACGCGGGTCAGTACACACCGGTGGGCGCCCGTCCGGCACCGGTGCCGGACTGAGCGGGCAAAGCCTCAGCGGCTGTTCGGCCGGTAGGACGGACGCGGGCCGGAGGAACGCGTCTCGAGGTGACGGAAGGTGATCCGGCCCTTGGAGAGGTCGTAGGGCGACAGCTCCAGCGAGACGTTGTCGCCCGCCAGGATGCGGATGTGGTGCTTGCGCATCTTGCCCGCGGTGTAGGCCACCAGGCTGTGGCCGTTGTCCAGGGTCACACGGAAACGGGAATCGGGCAGCACTTCCTCGACCTTGCCGCGCATCTCGATGAGTTCTTCCTTGGCCAAATCAGCTCCTTGCTGGTGAATGATCAATACAGAGGCTCAGGCCAGGAGGGCGCGCTGCGCCCATTCCCGGCCTTGCTCGGCTGCGTGGCGCAGGGCGCCTTCGCAGGTGTCGAAAGGGGCCGCAAAGCGGAACACGCGGTCATGCGTGCCCGCGCCCCGACCACTGCGGATCGAGACGGATGCGGCAAACCCGCCGGCATCGATGCGGCGGGACAGCGGTGAGACAAGGTACTTGCCCACCGCAAACGGTTGTTCACGGTTGGTCTTCATGGAATTCCTGCACGGCCCCTGTGGGCGTGTGCGTTCAAAGCTGATCAGGACGCCGGCAGGCCACAGGCCGCTGGCGTGGGGGCAGACACAACTGCCACCCGGGGGTGTTGTCGGAAGCGTCTCGATGCGCGCAGCGCAAGGAGCCGTCCGGGATGGGGCTCGCCGGAGGAGAAGACTGACAGCCCGGGACCGAAAGCGGCTCGAAAGCCGGACGGGGGCCAAACGCGCGGCGCGTGGGGCCAGCAGCGTGTCAGACGACGACTGCCGCGTCAGAGAGCAGGGCACGACAGAAGCACAAATTATACCCGCTTGGCCTGCCGCGTGCTGCACCACCCCCGCCACGGCGACAATGAAAGCATGAACGATGACTCGCAAATCGAGGTGCCGCCCTCCTTCATGGCCCTGTTCGTGGCGCCCGGGCGGATCAAGCCGCGCGAGCCCCTGGGCGTGATCGCCCAGCGCTACGAGCTGTGCGAGGACCTGGCTCAGATGCTCACGGACACGGCCCGCACCAAGCTGTGGGAGCTGCATGCCACCGAGGCCGACGTGCTGGAGCGCATCGGCCAGGGGCTGGCCGCGGGGCCGCTGGACCTCACGCCGGACGAGGCCCGGTGGGTGCTGCGTCGGCTGGCCGAACTGCTGGGCTGGGACTGGAGCGCGGCCGATCGCGACACCTGAGCCGCGCGCTCAATCGTCCGGATCGAACAGCCCCCCGGCCGGGTTAGCCTTGTGCAGCGTGTGGGGCGCCGGCAAGGGTGCGGCCAGCAAGGCCGCCGCGTTGATCACGCCACTGCCGTACTGGTCGGCCTCCTGGGCGGGCCACTGCCCCGGGGTGGCCGTGCGGCGGGCCAGCGCCTTGAAGGCCGCCGGAATGCGCCAGAGTTCTCCCGGCCCGTAGAAGGCCTTCAGCGCCGCCACACCGTGCCAGGCCAGCCACAGCGCCGCCACGCCCGAGCAGGTGGCCGTGGCGTACGAGGTGCCATCGCCATCGGCCTTCGGCTCGATCCGCTGAGCGGCCTGGCCGGCCGGCAAGGGCTCGGCCCGCACGCGACGGATCCCATCGGCCGGGCCGCACAGATCGACGTAGGGCCCGCGCGCTGCCGCCCGCCAGGGCTTGAGGCCCGGTCCCACGCCACCCATCGTGATGCAGCGGTTGTAGCGGCCGGGGTAGATCACCTCGCCCCAGTACTGGCCGGCGGCACAGGCCACGATCACGCCATGCTCGTAGGCATGGTCGAGCGCCGACGACAGGTGCCGGCTGCCAAAGAGCGCGCCCAGCGAGATGTTCACCACATGGCAGCCGGCGTCGACCGCATGGCGGATGGCCCGCCCGATCTCGGCCTTCACGTGGTCCACGATGACCGAATCGGTCACCCGCAAGGGCACCACCGTCACCCCCGGCGCCACGCCGTAGAAGGGGCGGGGGTCCAGCCCCACCGCGAAGCCGGCGATGGCGCCACTGATGCGTGTGCCGTGGCCGGGAAAGCCCACCAGCCACTCGTCGCGCGGGTCGTCCCAGGGCAAGGCGCGTTGCGGGCGGTCCCAGTAGTCGTGGCCCTCGGCCGGCTTCACGGTGCCGCTGGCTCCGCCTTGCCAGCCCAGGGCCGCATGTTCGGTGTAGCCGGTGTCGATGTGGCCGATGCGGATGTCCTGCCAGGGCAAGGCCTGCTGGAAGCGCGGGTCGCCGGCGAACATGGCCCAGGCCGACACGACGTTGGCGCCGCGCGCGTCGAGGTGCCAGTCGTAGGGGCCCTGGAAGTCCTGGGGCAGCAAGGGGGCCCCCGCCGCGGCGGGGGCCGGTCCCGCGGCAGCGGCGGCCCGGGTGAGCTTGGGCGTGCCCAGCACCTCGCCGTCCACCACGGCCACGCCCCGCTGCAGCAGGTGAAAGAGCGCGTCGCGGCTGAGCGCGTTCACCGCCAGCGCGCCCCAGTCGCGCAGGCATTGCTCCCAGGCGGCATCGCTGGCCAGGCCCGGGCGCTGCCGCAGCACCGCCTCCAGCACCTGCGGCACCACATAGACATCGCGCGCATGCGCCGGCGTCAGCGCACCCAGTGTGCCGGCGTCGCCCAGCGCCTCCTGCAGCCGGCGCAGGAAGCGCTGGCAGGCGGTGGGCGAGGCCGGCAGCTGCACCACCGTGACGTTGCCGTAGGCCAGTTCCGCATCGCGTGGACCCAGGTCGCTCATGCTCGCCTCCTCGTCAGGACGATGTGCCGCAGGTGCATGTTGACACCGGCGCCACGCAAGCACATCCTCCACTGGGGGGATGGGATCGCGCCCGTGCAGCCCCGAGAATGCGTGAGGGAGGGCAGGACATGGCTTCCAGGAAGACCTCGCGACAGAGCGCCCCGCGGGCGACCGCGGCCTCCAGGCCGGTGGTGAGCGTGTCGTGGCCCGGCGCCGCCGACGCCCTGGTCGGGGGTGCGGGGCCCCGGAGCGACGAGATCTACCGCCAGGCCCCCTGGTGGAACTACGCCCTCCTCCACCGCGAACGCTGGCGCGGCACCGAAGCGCTCAACGTCGCCCAGCAAAGCCGCGCCCTGCACCTGTGGAAGCAGGTTTTCCGCGCCGGCGACGGCGCCTCCGGCGGCCCGGGGCTGCCCCCGCAGACCGCGCCGATGGCCGAGGTGGCCATCCGCTACGACGGGCCGCAGCACGACTGGCACTACCGCATCCTGCCGTGGGAGTTCGTGATGAACTCGGTGATCCGCGCCCACCACCCGCACGAGCTGCGCAACGCCCATCGCCTGCCCGTGCTGCGGCGGTTGGTGCCCGCCGGGGCGGCCCCCAGCTGGCCCGAGTGCCCGCGGGGCCTTGCCCAGTGGAAGGTGCTGGTGGTGCTGTCGGCCCCGGGCTTCATCAGCCGCGCCTACCACCTGAAGTCGGAACTCGAGAGCATCGAGGCCCAGCTGGAAGGTGCGCAGATCGAGGCCCTGTGGACGCCCACGTTGTCGCAGATCCAGGAGAAGATCAGCAACTTCCAGCCGCACATCGTGCACTTCGCCGGCTGCGACATCCACCAGGCGCGTGCCATCCCCGAGCAGACCCGCTGGACGGTGCGCGAGCGCGACCTGATGATCGCCCAGCTCGGCCCCAGCCTGGACAGCGACGACACCGAAGGCACCGAAGAGCCCGACGGCTACGTGGTGCTGGCCGAGGACTCCGAGGTGATGCACGGGGATGCGGCCCGGCTGGAATGCGTGCGCTTCGACCGCCTGCCCGCGCTGTTCCGGCAGCACCGGCCCGCGCTGGTGTGCTGGAACCTCTACCACTCGGGCAACCGCATCGCCGCGCTGTGCGTGGGCGAGGGCCATGTGGGCGCCGCCATCGGCTTCCAGGACTTCATCGACGACGAGCTGGCCGAGGAGTATTTCGACGAGTTCTACCGCGGCCTGCGCGACGGCGCCGGGCGCGTGGCCATCGCGCATGTGCGGGGGCTGAACAGCCTGTGGCGCCTGCCCGGCAGCATCCGCGGCTCGGGCATCGTGCTGTGGACGGGGCCGTCGCGGCTGGAGGAGTTCGGCGGCCTGGACCCTGGCGATGCCGTGCTGCAGCCCACGGCGCTGCAGCCGCACCAGGGGGACCTCACCGACGACCAGTACGACATCGACATCGAGGTGCCGCCGGGCCTGAACTACGCGCAGCTGCACCAGAAGCAGTACCCCTTCGAGCGCTTCCGCATCTTCCTGCGCAAGCCGTGGCGCCTGAACGGGCTGCAGGTGGAGGTGAAGCTCAACGGCGAAGACCGCGAGCTGGCCTATCGGCGCCAGATCAACGTCGATGCGCCGTTCGCCGACCTGTCGGGCGACATCGAGTTCCCGCTCACCTCCCCGATCGCGCGCGCCTGTGGTGAAAGTGTCGTCACCACGCTGTACGTGAAGGTCAGCTGCGGCGACAGGGTGCTGCACAGCCACACCTACGCCACCCGGCTGCTGCCGGCCGACCAGTGGCGCTTCTCCAACCGCAGCGCCCACACCCTGGCCTCGTTCGTCTTCCCGCGCGACCCGGCCATCGAGGCCCTGGTGCTGGAGGCGCAGAAGTACGTGCGGGTGCTGCGCGACGACGCCCTGGCCGGCTTCGAGGGCTACCAGGCCGAGACGCCCGAGGAGGTGGACCTGCAGATCCGGGCGCTGTGGTACGCCCTTGTGCACGAGCACCGGCTGGGCTACATCAACCCGCCGCCCGCCTACAGCGCCGAGGCCGACAGCCAGCGCCTGCGCACGCCCTCGATGGTGCTCAAGGGCGGCTGGGGCACCTGCATCGACCTCAGCCTGCTGCTGGCCGCCGCCTACGAGCTGATCGACGTGTACGCCGTCATCGTGGTGCTCAAGGCGCATGCCTTCGTGGGCTACTGGCGCAGCGCCGAGGGCCGCGAGCGCTTCCTGGAGATGAGCGAAAGCGCCGAGCTGGACGACACCTGGTCCTTCCTGCCGCGCCGGCCCGTGAACGGCATGTTCCTGAGCACCTCGCTCAAGGAGATCCTGTACTACGTGGACAGCGGCGACCTCGTGCTGATCGAGTCCACGCTGCTCACGCGCCAGGGCGGGTTCGACGACGCCGTGGCCTGCGGCCAGGAGAACCTGTCGGACGCTGAAGCGTTCGACTACATGATCGACCTGATGAGCGCACGCTCGGCGCAGATCACCCCCTTGCCGCTGAGCTTCGCATGAGGTGCCGCGATGAAGCCCACTGAACCGGACGACCCCGACCTCGCCTTCCAGCAAATGGCCGCGATGCAGCTGGCCCAGGGCGCCTCGGTGACCTTCCAGGCAGCGGCCCAGGCGGCCGCCACGCGCCGCGCCGCCGAGGCCAAGCGCGGCGCGGCGCGTGGTCTTCGCGGCCCGGCGCGGCCCATCCCCACCGCCCAGGTGGTGCTGCTGCGCGACAGCCGCGGCCTGCTGCGATGGGACTACCGGGCACCGGCAAGTGCCGGAGTCTCTGCGGCCGCCCCGGGGCTGCGGCGCGCCGGCGCACTGTCGGGGCGCTACCGCAGCATGCCGCTGGTGGGGGCCACGCTGGCCAGCGCCGAAGTCGCCGAGGTGGGCCCCAATGAAATCACCGCCGCGCTGCAGCGGCTCGACCTCAAGCTCACGCCGCAGCAGGGCCTGCGCCCGCTCGTGGGCAGCACCCTCGGCCCGGCCGCCCTCAAGCCCGGCGCGCTGGCCGACTGCACCCGCCTCCTGCTGCTGGTGCACGGCACCTTCAGCCAGGGCGAGATGTACACCGAAGAACTGGGCGCAAGCGGCTTCCTGAAGGACGCGCGCCAGCGCTACAGCCACATCCTGGCCTTCGACCATCCCACGCTGAGCGTGAGCCCCATCCTCAACGCCATGGACCTGGAGCAGGCCCTGCTGCGCAGCGGCCTGCCCGTGTCCACACCCATCGACCTCGTCTGCCACAGCCGCGGCGGCCTGGTGGCCACCTGGTGGGCACGCGCGACACGCTTCAAGCCCACGAGGCTGGTGGCCGTGGGCGCGCCCATCGACGGCACCAGCCTGGCCTCGCCCTACCGCATCCGCTACTTCCTCGACTACCTGGCCAACCTCTCCAGCGTCCTGAGCAAGGGCCTGAAGGCCGGCGCGATGTTCCCCAGCTTCGCCAGCGGCTTCCTGGCCGGGGCCAGCGGCCTGGTGGGCATCGTGGGCGGCGCCTTCAGCGCCCTGTCCTCGCTGCCGCTGGCCGATGCCGGCGTGGCCCTGGTGCCGGGTGTGCACGGGCTCTCACGCGTGACCAACAACGCCGAACTGAGCCGCCTGCGCGAGGAGCCCCCGCCGGGCAGCCGCATGCACGGCGTGGAGTACTGCGTGATCAGCTCCAACTTTGAGGTGACACGCGACACCCCGTGGTGGCATGTCGTGACGCAGCTGCGCCAGATGCCCTGGCGTGCGGCCGACGGCGTGGCCGACAAGCTCTTTCCGGGCGGCAACGACCTCGTGGTGGACACCGACACCATGAGCGGCCAGTGGCCCGTCGCCGCCCGCCTCGACTATGCGGGCAGCGACTCGGTCCACCACTGCGCCTACTTCCGCGAAGCGCGCACCGTGGAGGCGCTGCGCAGCTGGCTCAAGGTCTGAACAACCGGGGCGCGCTCAGTCGGCCGCAAAGCAGTAGAAGCGCCCCGACCCGCCGGTGCGGATCAGCGCCTCCTGGCTGCAGCCCACCGACTGGTGCGAGAAGTTCCACGAGCGTGCCCACACCTCGGGCAAGGGGCCGACGCGGTCGTGGTGACCCACCACGGCCGAGCCGTCGGTGCTGCTCGTCCAGGCCTTGCAGGTGGTGTCGGTCTGCGGCGCAAAGGCCGTGCCGTCGGCCCGCGAGCCGGTGAGGATGTCGTGCTCGTTGGGCGTGTCGCCACGGCCATTCACCAGCCCGCCCCGTTCGTCCAGCGCCGTGGCCTTGTTGATGTGGTTGCCGTTGTGCAGGTGCTCCACATCGCGGGCGATGAGCACGCCCTTGGCGTTGTACCAGGGCCCCTTGCCGATGCGCTCGCGCGCATTGATCGCCGCCACCGCGGGGTTGTTGCCCGAGGCGAACGTGGGCGCCACGCTCAGATAGGCCCGCCAGGCGCGGTGGCCCGCCCCGGCCGCTGCGGCCAGCTTCTGGCAGTGGGCATCGGCCCCGGCCAGGCCGCCCAGGTCGGCCCCCTTGCCGCTGCCGGCGCTGGTGACGAAAAAGCCCATCGGCCCCGTGGGGGGCGTGGTGGCGCAGGAGGTGAGGAAGGTGGCGGCCGCAGCTGCCAGCGCCAGGGTTCGGAACGTGCGCATCGGCCGTCTCCTTTTCAGGGCGAGGGAGGGAACCCGTATTACGCGCTGGCGGCTCGCGTTGTGTGTTGGGGAAATCCCGTGATCCGCTTTGGCGCCACCGGCGTGATGGCGCCGATGCAATCACGGTGATCGGGCCAGCAGTCTCTCCAGCACCTCGATCCGATGTCGATGAGGCGTGGTGATGGCGTAGAAGCTTTCCTGCAGGGCCGTTGAGCGACCCACGGTGACCAGCGTACCGATGCGCAGCTCGTCTTGCACGACCACCTCGGGCAGCACGGTCAGCCACCCGCTGTCGCGCGCGATCAGACGCAGCATGGCCATGTCGTCGACCTCGGCGCGCAGGCGCGGGCTGACGCCGACGGACAGGCACAGGGCATCGAACTGCGCCCGCAGGGCATGGCGCGGTCCGGGCAGCGCGATCTCCAGGCCATCCAGGTCTTCCGGCAGGCGAAGGCTGAGCGACTGCCATCGGGCGGCCGGGCCGACCAGGGAGATGGCCTGGCTGCCCAGGAACTGGCAGTGCAGCGGACGATCGGGATCGGTCGGGACGGTTTCATTGGCAAGCACCACGTCCAGCTGGTGCTGCACCAGGCGGCTGATGAGCCCTTCCAGCAGGCCCGATTCCAGGGTGAGCATCACCGAAGGGTCGGTCAGCACGGGCCGGATCCAGTTCTCCTGGTAGTTGCGCGACAGCGTGGCCACGCTGCCCACGCGCAAGCGGGTGATGCCTGCGGTGCGGCCTTGAAGGCGCCCCAGCATTTCCTGGCCCAGCCCGAAGATGTCTTCCGCATACGCGAGCACCAGCTGCCCCGTGTCGGTCAGCACGAGGCGACGCCCCTCCCGGGCGAACAGGTCCTCCCCGAGCCGTTCCTCGAGCTGGCGGATCTGGGCCGAGACAGCCGACTGCGAGGTGTGCAATTCCTCGGCGGCACGCGTGAGATGTCCCAGCCTCGCCACCCGCCAGAAGTAAAAGAGGTGGTGGAAATTGAGCTGATCGAGCCTAATCATTCTTTTTTCGATATTGTTTTGTTCATATCAATGTAATTTACAGAACGAACATTGCCAAGCACCATCCTCACAAGATGTTCCGAGGAAGGTGTGCCATGTCCGTCCCTGAAATCCTGCCCACGGCGGGTGCTCTCGCGCCGATCTCGCTGATGCTGGCTGCCGCCGGGTTGGCCCGGGTCGGGGCCGTCCCGACTGACTGGCTGTGGCGCGGGCTGCAGGTTCTCTCGTGGACTGCCTTGCTGTGCGCCGGGGTGTCCGTCTGGCTGGGGCCGGACGCTCTGCCGCTGCCGGTCGGATTGCAGGCGACGACGCTGGGGCTGGTCCTGGGGGTGCTGGTGCAGCTTCTGGGCACGGTGATCGGGGCCTTTTCGGCCCGGTATCTCCAGGGTGAGCCGGGCCAGCGGCGCTATGTGGCGTCGCTCGCCATCGTCCTGGCGGCGGTGCAGTTGCTCCTCGTGGCCGATCACTGGGTGGTGCTGGTGGCCGCCTGGGCGGCCGTGGGCGCCGCCCTGCAGCCCCTGCTGTGCTTCTATCCGGACCGCGCCTTCGCGCAGCTGGCCGCCCACAAGAAGCGGATCGCCGACCGTGTGGCCGATGGGCTGCTGCTGTGCGCCGCGGCGCTGGCATGGCTCGAGGTGGGCAGCGGGTCGCTGTCGGCCCTGTGGGCGCACATCGACCGTGAGGGCCTGTCGGTCGCGTTGCAGTGCAGCGCCGTGGCCCTGGTGCTGGCGGTGGTGCTGCGCACGGCCCTGCTGCCGGTGCATGGGTGGCTGATCCAGGTGATGGAAGCACCCACGCCGGTGTCGGCCTTGCTGCATGCCGGCGTTGTGAATCTCGGCGGCTTTGTGCTCATCCGGTTCGCCCCGCTGCTGGAGGCAGCGCCGCTGGCCCGCACACTCCTGCTCGTCTTCGGGCTGTCGACGGCGGTGCTGGCGGGCATGGTCATGCTCACGCGCGTCAGCATCAAGGTGCGGCTCGCCTGGTCCACCGTCGCCCAGATGGGATTCATGGTGGCGGAATGCGCGCTGGGGCTCTACCAGCTCGCGGCCCTGCACCTGATCGGCCACTCGCTCTACAAGGCTCATGCCTTCCTCACGGCCTCGTCGGTGGTGCGCCAGACGCGCTGGCAGGACCTGCTCGGACGGGCCGACATCCGGCCCGCCAGCCTGGCCGCCGCCCCCCTGTTGACGGTCGGTACGGTGCTGGTCCTCTCGTGGCTGAGCGGCCTCGAGGCATGGCCATGGTGGTGGAGCGTGGTCCTGGGGCTGGCCTGGGCGCCGCTGTTATGGCTGCCGACGGCCGCGCCCGACTCGCCGCCGTCCTGCGCGGCGCAGTCTGCAGCCGGGCTGCTGATGGTGACGGGCCTCACGGGGGCTGCGCTGCTCCTGCACATGCTGCCGCTGGGACTGGCGGACGCTCCGCAGCAAGCCTCTGGCGTGGCCGCGCTGCTGGTGCTCGCAGCCCTGTACCTCGGACTTGTGCTCGTGCAATGGCGCCCCCGGGTGCTGGCAGGCTGGCGCCGCTGGAGCTATGCGGGCTTCTACGTGGACGAAGCCTACACCCGGCTCGCCCTGAGATGGTGGCCCACGCCCTGGGCGGTGGCGCCTCACCGCCACGCGCAGGGGCTCGACACCGGCCACCGGCTGGCCGATGCCCAGTGACGCCCCGACCCCTCCGGAGAGTTTCATGATCAAGCTGCTGACCGAGCCTTCCACCATCGACCACGGCGCCCTCTTGCGTGCCGAGATCGAACGGGCCTGCGACCAGGCCTGCGGGGCCATCGCCCCGGCATGGCCTCTGGACCGCGCCATCGCCGTGAACCCGCACTGGGCGCGCGTGGGCCTGCCGGTGCGCCGCGTTGCCGCCCGGATGGCCGTGCTGGGGGGCATCCAGGTGTTGCCTGCCCGCGAGCAGCAGCGCGAGGCGTGGCGGCAGAGCCGGATCCGGCCGGCGGACCTGGAGCAGGCCTTGCAACAGCTGCCCGCGGCCCGGCCCAGCGGCTTGACGACCCATCAGTGCGTCCAGGCGCTTGAAGCGGTGGCACCGGTGAAGCAGCTCCCGCTGCTGATCGACGTGCTCGACAACGATCCGCAGCGCCACACGCGGTTGTCGTGGCGCGAGGCCATCACCCACCAGGTGAGCCAGACCTGTGCAGCCTACTTCGACGGACATCAGGCCGACTGGCAGCCGGATCGCTCAGAAGGCCTGTATGCCTTCTGGCGGGAGACGCTCACGCACGACCACGGCATCGGCCTGCTCATGGGCGTGCCGCGCATCGCGCGCGCCCTCGAGGCGCTGCCCGCGACGGCGCGCGAGGCCGAGCAATGGGTGATGCAGCGTCTGGGCCTGCCCCAAGCGGTGTGGGCCGACTACCTGGAAGCGGTGCTGCTGACCGTGAACGGCTGGGCCTCGTGGTGCGCCTACCTGGGATGGCAGGCGCGGCTGGCCGACCGCACCGATGCACACCTGCGCGATCTGCTGGCCCTGCGCCTCGCGTGGGGAGCGCTGCTGCTCGAGGGCCAGGACGATGGCACGGCCCGGCAGGCCTTCACCGCGCTGCAGCGGTCGTGGGCCCAGGCCCCCCAGGCACTGGAGGCGGCCGAGCAGGCCTTCCTGGTGGATGAGGTGTGGCAGCTCGCGCTGGAGATCGGCTACCAGCGCGAGCTGACGCATCGCCTGCGCGCCGCAGGCACGCTGCCGTCTCCGACTCAGCCTGCGCAGGTGCAGGCGGTCTTCTGCATCGACGTGCGCAGCGAGCCCCTGCGGCGTGCGCTGGAAGCGGCGTGGCCCGGCGTCCAGACGCATGGCTTCGCCGGTTTCTTCGGGTTGCCGCTGGCTTACACGCCGCTCGGGACCCCGGCCACCCGGCCCCAGCTGCCCGGCCTGCTGGCACCTGCGCTGCAAGCGAGGGACGTCATCGCAAGCGCCGCCGGTGCGCAGGGTGCAGCCGACGCAACGACGCAAGCCGCGGCAGTGCGCACCCGGCGCACGAGGCTGGGGCTGCAGCAGCGGTGGCAGTCGGCCAGCCGCTGGCCTGGCGCCGCCTTCTCCTTCGTGGAAGCCGCCGGACTGGGCTACCTTGGACGCCTGGGCGGCTGGCTCCTGCCCAGGGCGGAGGAACGGCCCAGGGACGATCTGGCAGGGCTGCCCACGCGCTACCGTCTGATGTGCCGCCCCCGCCTGGTCGGCCTGGATCTGGACGCGAAGGTGGATCTGGCGTCCCGCGTGCTTCGCGCGATGGGCTTGGCGCGAAAACTGGCGGCGCTGGTCGTGCTCGTCGGGCACGGCAGCCAGTCGGCCAACAACGCCCATGCTGCATCGCTGGACTGCGGCGCCTGTTGTGGCCAGACCGGGGAAGTCAACGCCCGCAGCCTCGCCCACTTGCTCAATGAGCCGTCGGTGCGCGAAGGCTTGCGCCAGCGCGGGCTGGACATCCCGGATTCGACCGTCTTCGCCGCGGCCCTGCACAACACCACGACGGATGAGGTGGAAGGCTTCGATCTCGACCTGTTGCCACCGCACGCCCACGGGCGCTGGAACCAGTTCGAGGCCGCCTTGGACCAGGCCTGCGACCAGGTGCGCCGCGAGCGCGCGTCCAGCCTGGGGCTGGACCCCCGCCTGCCCCACCCCCAATTGCTGAGCGCCTTGCGCCAGCGCGCCAGCGACGGCGCGCAGACGCGTCCTGAGTGGGGCCTCGCCGGCAACGCCTCGTTCCTGATCGCTCCGCGCCAGCGCAGTCAGGGCGTGGTCCTCGGCGGACGCAGTTTCCTGCACGACTACGAGGCTGGCGAGGATGTCGACGGCAGCGTGCTGGAGCTGCTGATGACGGCGCCGATGCTGGTGACGCACTGGATCAACTGGCAGTATCACGCGTCCACCTGCGACCCCGAACGCCTGGGCAGCGGCAACAAGGTGCTGCACAACGTGGTCGGCGGCCACCTGGGCGTGTTCGAAGGCAATGGAGGAGACCTGCGCATCGGCCTGTCGCGTCAGTCGCTCCACGATGGTGAACGCTGGATGCACGAACCGGTGCGGCTGACCGTGGTCATCGACGCCCCACGCGACGCCATCGAGGCCGTCATGGCCAAGCATGCGGTCGTTCGGCTCCTGCTGGATCACGGATGGCTTCACCTCTGGCGCTTCGAAGGCACCGGATTCGAGCGCTACGATAGCGGTGCGTGGCATCCACTCCTGTTCCCGACGAGCGGATCCGCTGCCGACATGCCTGCGCACCCTGACAACACTGGTCATGACGCCTTGTCCTGAACTCGACCCCGCCGCCCCCCTGCTCTTCGTCATCAACGCGGCCAGCGGCAGTCATGACGCCAAGGCCAAGGGTGAGTTCATCGAACCCGTGCTCAAGGCCGGTGGACGGCGCGGCGAGCTGCTGTTGTGCCGGCCGGACGAACTGCCCCGCGTGGCGCATGAGGCGGCGGGCCAGGCGCTCGCCCTTCGCACGGCCGTGGTGGCCGTCGGTGGCGACGGAACGCTCAACACGGTGGCGCAGGCCGCGCATGCGGCAGGCTGCGCGATGGGCGTGGTGCCTCAGGGCACGTTCAACTACTTTGCCCGCGCGCACGGCATTCCCCTCGACCCGAGCGAAGCGGTGCGCCAGCTCCTGCAGGCCACCCCGGCCCCCGTCCAGGTGGCTGCCATCAACGAACGCCTCTTCCTGGTCAATGCCAGCCTGGGGCTCTACCCTCAGCTGCTCGCTGACCGGGAAGCCTACAAGGCCCGGTTCGGCCGCAGGCGCTGGGTGGCCTTCCTTGCGGCCTGTGCCACCTTGCTGCGGGCCCAGCGCCGGCTTCGCCTGCACATCGAGACGGGCGGGACGGCTCGTGACGTCCAGACCCTGACGCTGTTCCTGGGCAACAACCCCCTGCAGTTGCAACAGTTCGGTGTGGATCCGGCGGACACGCTGGCCGGCACCCCGGGCCATGGCAGCATGGCGGCGCTCATGCTGCGCCCCATCGGGACGCTGTCGATGCTCGGGCTGATGCTGCACGGCGCCATGGGCCGCCTGGGCGAAGCCGCCGGGGTCGAGAGCTTCGAGTTCCATCACATGACGATCAGGCCGACCCTCACCCTCGGCCGTAGGGACGCCGTCGTGGCGTTCGACGGCGAGGTGACCCGCATGCGTGTGCCCATCGACATCCGCGTGCTGGATCAACCGCTGTATCTCCTGCAGGCCCCCGGCAGGGCTGACACACCCGGAGCGGCGGCTTGAGCACCCTGCTCCAGATCTCGGACACCCACTTCGGCACCGAGCAGCCGCCGGTGGTCGAGGCCCTGGTCCGCCTGGCCATCGAGCAGCGGCCCGAGCTGGTGGTGCTGTCCGGCGACATCACCCAACGTGCCCGCCCGCAGCAGTTCCATGCCGCCAAGGCCTTTGTCGATCGGCTGGGCGCGCCGGTGCTGCCCATCCCCGGCAACCACGACATTGCGCTGTTCGATCTCTGGGCGCGCTTCATGCGTCCCTACGCACGCTACAGCGCCGCGTTCGGCGCCACACTCGAGCCCGTCCATGCGTCGGATGACTTCCTGGTGGTGGGCGTCAACACCACGCGGGCCTGGCGCCACAAGCACGGCGAGGTGTCGGCGGCCCAGATCGATCGGGTGGCGCGGCGCTTGTCCGAGGCCCATCCGACGCAGCTGCGTGTGGTGGTGGTGCACCAGCCCGTGGCGGTGACGCAGCCTCAGGACCGCCGCAACCTGCTGCGCGGCCACGGGCGCGCCACGCAGGCCTGGTCGGTGGCGGGCGCCGACCTGGTGATGGGCGGCCACATCCATCTTCCGTACACGCTGGCAGTGCCGGGGGTATCGCGTCGGCTGTGGGCCGTCCAGGCCGGCACGGCGGTGTCGTCGCGCACCCGGCGGGAGGCCCCCAACTCGGTGAACCTGGTGCACTGGCCACGAGGCCCCGGCGCAGCGGGCCGCCAGGCGGGGCCAACGAGCATGGAAGGGCGCTGTTGCCGGATCGAGCGATGGGACTATGCGGGGGCCGACCTCGGTTTCGTTTGCGCCGCGGTCACCCAGGTGGTGCCGCAGCGCGGCTGAGCGGGAACATACCCAGACGCTCGGCCCCTCGCGAAATACCGAATCTGAAGTATCGTAGACACTGGCTTCTCAATCGGCGCTGTGACTCTCATCGATCGGGAAAGAGCATGCACTGCACATACACGGTGATCCCGCTTCAGGACGGAGGTGCGCGATCGTGACCCTCCTCATGTTCCTGGGCGGTTTGGCATTGCTGGTTGTCGGAGCCAATACGCTGGTCCGCGGTGCATCCCGGCTGGCCTTGTCCTTTGGCATCAGTCCGCTCGTCGTCGGGCTCACCATCGTGGCGTTCGGCACCAGCGCTCCCGAGGTGGCGGTGAGTGTCGGTGCCGTGCTCGACGGAAAAACCGACATTGCCATCGGCAACGTGGTGGGCAGCAACATCTTCAACGTGCTGTTCATCCTGGGCATCAGTGCCCTGATCGCGCCGCTGGTGGTCAATATCCAGCTCATTCGGCAGGAGGTGCCGATCATGCTGGGCGCGAGCCTGTTGCTGCTGGCATTCACCTTCGACGGGAAGCTCGCGTTTGCAGAAGGTGGTCTGCTGTTCGCTCTCCTCGTAGCCTATACAGGTTTCCTGGTGGTGCAGTCACGCCGCGAAACCCAGGCTGCCAAGGACGAGTTCGCGGAAGAATTCGAGCCTGCGCGCGCCGGTGCCTGGGACAGCCACTGGGCGGCCCAGGTCGGCCTGATCATCGTCGGCCTCGCCGCGCTGGTGTTCGGTTCCGATTACCTGGTGCAGGCGTCGGTGAACTTTGCGCAGGCCCTGGGCGTGAGCGATCTCGTGATCGGCCTGACCATCGTGGCCGCGGGCACCAGCATGCCCGAGGTGGCCACGAGCATCACGGCCGCGATCAAGGGCGAACGCGATATCGCTGTGGGCAACGTCGTGGGCAGCAATACCTTCAACATCCTGGGCTGCCTCGGTCTGTCCGGTCTGGTGTCCGGCGACATGGGCCTCGTGATGGCACCGTCCGTGCTGACCTTCGACATCTGGGTGATGCTGGCGGTCGCGCTGGCGTGTCTGCCGGTCTTCATCACCGGCCGTGAGATCGCACGTTGGGAAGGCGGCATCTTCGTCGGGTATTACGTGGCCTATGTGACCTACCTGATCCTGGCGGCACAACAGCACGATGCGCTGCAGGCCTTCTCAGGGGTGATGCTCAGCTTCGTCGTGCCGCTCACGGTGGTGACACTGGTGGTGGTGATGATTCGCCGTCCGTCGGCAGAACGCGTTCATTGAGTCCGCATGACAACCTCCATCGTCCGACGTCTGGTCAGAGCCGCCAAGACCCTGCCTGAAGACCGTGTATCGATGCAAACCCTGTCACAGGCCCACGGTCACGCCGCAAACGGCACGTTGCTGCTGCTGATGGCCGTGCCATGCGTCTTGCCCGTGCCAGGCGTTGGCACCGTGCTGGGCTTGGGCATGATCGCCCTGGCAGCGGCCATGTGGAAAGGCCACTCGTTCGAGAGCCTTCCCGGACGTGTCGCCCAGCTGGAGATCTCTCGGCATTGGGCGCGGCGAGTGCTGAAAGTGCTGGCTTCGGCCTATGCCGTGGCCGGCCGCTTCGCCAAGGCCCGTCTGACTCACCTTGCATCCCCCGAACGTCGGTCCGGGATCGCCGTCGCCATCTGGCTGATGGCACTCATCGTCGTGATGCCCATCCCCTTCGGCAACGTGCTCCCAGCCGTGGCGCTGGTGCTCATCGGCCTGGGGCTGGTGTTTCGCGACGGGGTGGCGGTGATCCTCGGGCTGGCGATGGCTGGGCTGGCGCTGTTCCTCACCGCCGGCGCCCTGTTGCTGGCATGGACATGGGGGGCCGAGCGGGTGCTCGGTGGGCTCTACGAGTGATTAGCGGCCGCGTGGCGATGGGCCCGCTGAACAAGGTCCCTTTCAGGGAGGCCAACGGCATCGACCGGCAGCCAAGGCAAGATACGAGCACCTGAGCAATCGATCAAAGGTCCAGCACCAGCCTGGGACTTCTGGACCGTGAACAGCACGGCGTTATCTGGTCATTGCGCGCCTGCTCCTCGGAGCTGAGGAACAGATCACGGTGATCGGGTGTGCCGTCGATCACCCGCGTCAGGCACGTGCCGCAGATCCCCTCGCCGCAGGACACCGGGACCTCCACGCCTGCGCCAGCCAGGGCCTCGACGATCGAGCAGTCTGCTGCGACCGGTACCACTCTCCCGCTGCGGGCGAGCAGCACCTCGAAAGTGCTCGTATCTTCCGCCGGAGCTGCCGACGCATTCGAGAAATGCTCCTTGTGCAGCCGCCCAGCCGCCCAGCCAGCGCGCGTCGCTGCTCCCAGCACCCAGTCGATGTAGCCCTTGGGCCCGCAGACATACAGATGCGATCGAGGATCGGCCTCTTTCAGGGCGGCATCCAGGTCCAGCTTCTGGTCGGCGTCCCCGTCGTCCAGATGCATCCGGACATGCCTGGCCATGCCGGACGCCAGCAAACGTTCGGCAAACGGAAGGCGCGACCGCGTGCGGGCGCTGACGTGGAGCTCGAACTCGGCACCGTCGGCCAGCAACTGCTCGGCCATGCTCAACAAGGGCGTGAGACCGATGCCACCGGCGAACAGAAGATGCCGCCGGGCATCGGGACTCAGCGGAAAAAGATTGCGCGCAGGCGAGACCTCCAGGCAGTCCCCCTCCGCCACGCGCTCGTGCATCGCAAGCGACCCGCCGCGTGAGGCGGACTCGCGCAAGACGCCGATGATGTAGCGGCTGCGGTCGAGCGGGGTGTTGCACAGCGAGTACTGCCGCACCAGCCCTCCGGGGATGTGCACGTCGATATGGGCGCCGGCGGTGAAGGCGGGCAGCGCGGAGCCGTCCAGCGAACGCAGCTCGAAGCCGCAGATCTCCGGCGTTTCGTTCCACTTGCGCACCACGCGCAAAGGCAAGGTTGCTGTGCTCATGCCGATCCCGTCACATCGCGTGCAGACCACCGTCGACCATCAGCGTCGTGCCGGTGATGTAGGAGGCTTCGTCGGAACTCAGCCACACGATGGGCCAGGCGACCTCGTCGGGCTCGGCCCAGCGGCCCAGCATCGACGTGGTCTGGCGCTGCGTCTTCAGGACCTCGACCGGCGTGCCCGACGAGCGGGCACGGGCCAGGTGGAAGTCCGTGAGAGTCGAACCCGGGCACAAGGCATTGACACGCACACCGTGGGCAGCCTCTTCGCACGCCAGGGTGCGTGTGAGCGCCAGCATGGCGGCCTTGGTGGCGTCATAGAGCCCCATACCGCTGCGGCCCGTCACGGCGTAACACGACGACACGTTGACGATGCTGCCCCGCCCCGAGCGCCGCAACGCCGGCAATGCCGCTTTACAGCCATTGACCGTGCCCAGCAGGTTCACGCCCACCACCGCCTCCCATTGGGCCGTCGAAGCCTCGCTCACAGGCCCGTGATGCCGCATCGCCGCGTTGTTGACCAGGATGTCCAGGCTGCCGTGCTGCCGCACGGCGGTGTCGATGACGCCAGCCATCTGGCCCTCATCCGCCACATTGGCCACGGCTGTCAGCACCCGGGCCTGCGGAAAATCCCGCCGCAGGGCATCCTGGGTGGCCGCCAGCGCCTCGGCGCTCAGATCCACCAGCAAGACGGCAGCCCCCTCCTGGCAGAACAGGCGCGCAGTGGCTGCGCCGATGCCAGCGCCCCCACCGGTGATCACGGCCGACTTGCCGGCCAGTCGCAGTGCACGGTCCATGTCAGTCGGCCTTGGTCCCGGTGTCACGGATCACCTTGCCCCAACGGGGGATCTCGGCCTGGATCCAGGAGGAGAACTCGGCCGGCGTGCTGGCCACCACCTCGAACTCGATGTCCTCGAGCTTGCGGCGAACCTCCGGCGACTTGAGGATGCGGGTGATCTCCTTGTGGTAGCGGTCGATGACGGGCTGTGGCGTTCCCTTCGGAGCCACGAAGCCGATCCAGGAGACCGCCACGAAGTCGGGATACCCTTGCTCGATCAAGGTCGGGACCTCCGGCGTCGATGCAAAGCGCCTGGTGCCGGATGAAGCGATCAGACGCAACCGCCCTTCCTTGGCGAACTGCTGCACGTTGCCCGGCACCATGAAGGCGGCCTGCACCTGCCCGCCGACGAGATCGGTCACGGCCGGAGAGGCCCCACGGTAGGGCACATGGGTGATGTCGATGGAGGCCGCGGACTTCAGCATCTCCATCGTCAGATGGGAGGCGCTCCCCACCGACACCGACGCATACGACAGCTGTTCCTTCTTCGAGAGTGCCACCAGTTCGGCCACGTTGCGGGCCTGCACACTCGGGTGGACCACCAGGTACTGAGGCGACGTCACGGCCAGCGTGATGGGCGCAAAGTCCTTGACCGGGTCATAGGGCAGCTTCTGGTAGAGGGTGGCATTGATGGCCAGAGGGCCGTTGAACCCGACCAGCAATGTGTGGCCGTCAGGGTCTGCACGGGCCACATCGCTGGCCCCGATCGATCCTCCGGCGCCGCCCTTGTTCTCGACGATGACGGGCTGCCCAAACACCTTTTGCAGTTCAGGTGCCACCAGCCTGGCCAACAGGTCGTTCGTGCTTCCAACGATGGGAACGACGATGCGGACCGTCTTGGTCGGGGTCCACTCCGCAGCGTGGATGGGCGCCGCGGCGGCGAGCGTTGCTGCGGCCAGCGTCAGCACGGCGCGCCGGGAGAAGCGATCAGTCATGGGTGTCTCCTTGGGTGGGGGGTGTTCTTTGTCGTGGGAGTCTCTGAGGGCGCCTCAGACGGAATAGACCGGCTGATCCCGTGCGTCGTCCAGGTGGACCCGGGCCCACTCCTGGGGCTTGCAGTCACGCGGCAGCAGCACGCCGGCGGCCCGCACCCGCTGCCGGTTGGCATCGAGCGCCGGCGGATCGGCGGCAGGGTCCTGCGTGAGCGCCATGGCGCTGTCGTGCAGCATGCGCCGGGCCATCACGATCGCGCGGTCGGTGGGCAGGAGCTTCTCGGCGGCATGATCCTGGATCGGCCCCATGCTCTCCTGCAGCGAGGAGTCCTGCACCGCAAAGCCGAACACGCCGCTGTAGGCTCGCTTTTCTTTCTGCGCCTGGCGGTCGATCAGGTAGTCGTTGTCCTTGTTGGCCTTGGGCCGCCAGGTGCCGCCGGGCACGTTGGTGCCTTCCTCGTACTCGCAATGGATGCCCTTGCCGGCTTCCAGGTCGGCCCGCTCCTGCGCCGACAGCGGACGGTCCGGACGGAAGTTGACGCTCCAGGCCCAGCAGTTGTGATCGTCGATGGGCACCCACACATGTCCGCCCAGCGCATGCTCGCCAAAGGGGGGGATCAACGTGTACCAGGGGAAAAGCCACTGCGTGATGCGCCAGTAGTAGGAATCAGGCTCCCCATTGCGCCGGCCGAACAGCGTCAGGCCGAAGGGGGTCTTCTCGATGTCGAAGATCACATTGCCGTCGGCCTTGATGTAGTCCAGCGCCTTGGTGCCCTGGTGCAGGGGGTCATGATCGACCTCATAGCGGTGCACGTACGACACGTGGCTGGTGTCGATGCCTCCCTCCATGGCCTGGAGGTAGTTGCATTCCTGCAGCCGCTTGGACACGAACACATGGCTGTCCGGCAGATTGCACCACTCCACATCCGGCGGGGCGGGCTGCTTGTCTTTCGGGCCGAGGTAGGCCCAGACGATGCCGGCGCGTTCGATGCACGGATAGGCCTGGATGCCCATGTGCTTGCAGGCCTGCGGGGCCGAGGGCACGTCCACGCATTGACCGTGGCGGTTGAACTTCAGCCCGTGGTAGGCGCAGCGGATGCCGCCCTCCTCATTGCGCCCGAAGTACAGCGACACCCCGCGGTGCGAACAGAACTCCGAGGTCAGCGCCGCCTGGCCCTCGGTGTCGCGGAAGGCCAGCAGCTTCTCACCCAGGATCTGCACACGCACCGGCGGGCAGTCGGGCTCGGCAATCTCGCTGGCCAGCAGCACGGGCACCCAGTAGCGACGCATGAGCTGGCCCATGGGCGTGCCGGGTCCGGTGCGGACCAGGGTGTCGGACATTTCTTTGTTCATGGCAGGTTCCTGGCGATGAGGGGCGGTCAGGGGAGTGAAAAGACCTTGATCGATATCATGTCCATCTGATGGACTGTGATCTCATTTTTGTACATGGCTTGGCCTAAGTCAAGAAATTGGTTTTCTTGTCCGCCTGGTGGACAATGATGGGTGGCCCACGCGGTCACCCGAACCAACAGGGATGCAAGGACGATGTCGACGAACGAGAAGACGAACGAGGGCGTGCGCGCGGTGGACCGGGCGCTGGAGATCCTGGAGGCCTTCCAGCCGGGGGACCAGGAGATGACGGTGGCCCAACTGCTGGGCCGGGTGGATCTGAGCCGGCCAACCCTGTACCGGCTGCTGGGCACGCTGCAGCAGCGGGGTTTTCTGGTGGGGCAAGGGGATCCACTGCGCTACCGGCTCGGCCCGGCGATCGCCCGGCTGGCGCATGTGTGGCGGGCCAGCCTGAACCTGCCCGAGCTGGCGCAACCCATGATGCGCCGGGCCTGGGAGCTCAGCCGCGAGACGGTGTCCCTTTTCGTGCGGGACGGGGTCTATCGCGTGTGCGTGGCCGAACTCGAAAGCCCGCAGCCCTTGAGCTTCCGTCGCGGCGTGGGCTACCGCGAACGCCTGGCATTGGGCGCGAGCGGCCGGGCGATTCTTGCGTTTGCCCCGTTGGACGAGGCCACCCGCCAGAGCGTCTACGCCGGGTTGGACGTGAACGCCAAGGCGCAGGACAAGGAACTGGAGCGGGTGCGCAAGCTGGGCTATGCCACCAGCCGCGACGAGCTGATCGCTGGCGCCGTGGCGGTGGCCGCGCCCATCTTCAGCGGCAACGGTGAGGTCGCCGGTTCACTGGGAATCTTCGGGCCGAGCGTGCGCATCGCGGAGGCACGTGTGCGGCAACTCGCCGAGATCGTGCAAAAGGAGGCAAGTGCCATCGGGCGGGAGTTGGGGCGGGTGGCGTAGGCACGTTGCACCGTGTTGGGTGTGGCGGTCGCCCTGTCTGAGATTCGATGAATCTCACCACAGCGCGTGGATCTCATCTCGCGGGAGCGGCCCACTCCTGCGAAAAGACGCAGGTCCAGAACACCTTGCGCATGTAGCGGTCCTCGGGTTCTTGATCCCCCGGGCCGAACAGCTCTGTCGCCACGAAATCAATCAGCGCGTCTGGAAAGTGATCCCGGTCCTTCAGCAGCGCCTTCACCTGCTGCAAGGCCTCCTCCCGGGGCAGGCCCTGTGCTCTGAATGCCATGAGGAAGAAGGGGATGTCCACGCGAGCGAAGCACAGTCTCACCAGGTCCTTCGGCTTGCTGAACTCCATGTTCTGCCGATCCGCGCAGGCGGCAAGGCGATCTGCCGCGAAATCGGCGTAGTGGCGGACCGTTCCGTCGTCCACACGGGCCAACAGCGCCTCGGCCAACCCTCGGGTGAAGGTGTCGTCACGACTCACATCGTCGAGCACCGAGGAGCGGTCGCGCCGTGACAGCACCATGTAGTTCCGCCCCATGTGCAAAGCCAGGAATGCTTCGCTTTCACACAGCCTGAACGACAGAACCTGCTCATCGGACGGCTCCTCCTCCGAGACATCGCCGCCCGCTGCGTGAGCCCCTGCAGACGGGCCGAGCACCGCCGCAATCATTGCGCACAGCACGAGGAGTGTTCGATACGCATGCATGGCAAGCAGGGGGAAGCGAGACAGATCGAAGCCAGCGCGGGAACGTCCAGTGGTCACGGAAAGCTAGAGACCTTCCCGCGCAACGGGGTGCCCCGGGTGGCTCGGTCAGACCTTGAGCGCATCCCGGGCAAGGACGTCAACGCACGCATCCGCCGCCTGTTCCAGGTAGCGCTTGAGTAGTGCAGCCCCGTTCTCCAGGAGTTGGTCCTTGGTGGGAGGATTGCTGTCGTCACCCTGGACCGTATTGCAGGCCGTCTCTGCCACCACATCCTTCGTCGATGCGTCGATCAGCCGCATGCGAGCGGTATAGGTCACCTTGTAGCGGCTCCACTGGGACGGGTAGTAGTTGAACATCCAGCCCAGGGTCTTGATGTCCAGGAGGTACCCCGCTTCCGGGTAGGTGGACACCAGCGTCTGGACTTCATCGTTGGCAGCCACACGGCCCTGGTTGGGCACGGTGACCATGCTGCGGGCTTTGCTCAGGCGTTCGGAGAGCCCCGTGGCGATCCTTTGTGCCGGATCGGGGATGTTGTTGGCATTGACGATCTCATTCCCTTCGGAAACCATCGCAGCGGCGCCAATCAGCCCAAAAGCCGCCCGCCCAGGCGTGAATGCCGTGAAGTTCGGCTTCTCGTAGCGTGTCTCGACGAGGCTCTTTCCGCCGAGCCGTGCAGACGACTCCGCGGAAAGCGGCGCGTGGCTGACCGTGGCGCAGCCAGACAGCAGGACGGCTCCCACCAGGAGGAGCATTGCATTGCGAACCATTGTTTTTCCCTCTTGCGAATCTGCATGTTGTCGTGGTGCGGATACCCGCAACCGCCCAACCCACCCGGCCTCCTGCGAACAGGCCATGCTCAAAATTGGGCGAGCGCAGTCTCCCCCGAAGATGCTCTGCCGCAGCCCCCCCTTTTGGGGGTGTGTACACCCAGAGCAACTCGGGAAAACGACGGATTGCACGAGTCACCGGCAGCCCTGATCGCCGCGCTCACTCCACCGTGACCGACTTGGCCAGATTCCTCGGCTTGTCCACATCCGTCCCTCGCGCACAGGCCGTGTGATAGGCCAGCAGCTGCAGCGGTACCACGTGCAGGATGGGTGAGAGCTTGCCGTAGTGTTCGGGCATGCGGATGACGTGCACGCCGGGTTCGCTTTCAATGCGGGTGTCGGCGTCGGCAAAGACGTAGAGCTCGCCGCCGCGGGCGCGCACTTCCTGCATGTTGCTCTTGAGCTTTTCCAGCAGGGCGTCGTTGGGGGCCACGGTCACCACGGGCATCTGGTCGGTCACCAGGGCCAGGGGGCCGTGCTTCAGCTCGCCGGCCGGATAGGCCTCGGCGTGGATGTAGCTGATTTCCTTGAGCTTCAGCGCGCCCTCCAGCGCAATGGGGTAGTGCAGACCACGGCCCAGGAAGAGGGCGTTTTCCTTGCGGGCGAAGTCCTCGGCCCAGGCGATCACCTGGGGCTCCAGCGCCAGCACGGCCTGCAAGGCGACGGGCAGGTGGCGCAGGGCCTTGAGGTGGGCGGCTTCGTCTTCATCACTCAGGCGGCCGCGCACCTGGGCCAAGGCCAGTGTGAGCAGGAAGAGGCCCACGAGCTGCGTGGTGAAGGCCTTGGTGGAGGCCACGCCGATTTCCACGCCCGCGCGCGTGATGTAGGCCAGCTTGCATTCGCGCACCATCGCGCTGGTGGCCACGTTGCACACCGTGAGCGTGTGGGGCATGCCCAGGCTGCGCGCGTGCTTCAGCGCGGCCAGCGTGTCGGCGGTTTCGCCGGACTGCGTGATCGTCACCACCAAGGTCCTGGGGTGCGGCACGCTCTCGCGGTAGCGGTATTCGCTGGCGATCTCCACGCTGGTGGGGATCTTGGCGATCGATTCGAGCCAGTACTTGGCGGTGGAGCCGGCGTAGTAGCTGGTGCCGCAAGCCAGGATGAGCACCTGTTCCACGTCCTTGAACACGGAATAGGCCCCATCGCCGAAGAGTTCGGGCGTGATGGACTGGACGGCATCGAGCGTGTCGGCGATGGCGCGCGGCTGCTCGAAGATCTCCTTCTGCATGTAGTGCCGGTAGGGGCCCAGCTCGGCCGCGCCGGTGTGGGCCAGCACGGTGCGCACCGGCCGCTCCACGCGCTCATAGCGGTCATGTGGCGCGCTCGCGGTGCGCGACTCGATCCAGTAGCGGCCGAGCTGCAGGTCGACCACGTCACCTTCTTCCAGGTAGACGATCTGGTCGGTCACGCCGGCCAGGGCCATGGCGTCGGAGGCGAGGAAGTTCTCGCCCGCATCGGCCGCGCCCACCCCCAGCACCAGCGGCGAGCCTTCGCGCGCGCCCACCACGCGGTGGGGTTCGTCGCGGCAGAACACGGCAATGGCGTAAGCGCCGCGCAGGCGCAGCGTGGCGCGCTTCACGGCGTCAAAGAGGTCGCCGTCGTAGAGGTGGTCCACCAGGTGGGCGATGACCTCGGTGTCGGTCTGGCTGGCGAAGGTGTAGCCCTTGGCTCGCAGCTCGGCGCGCAGGTCGTCGTGGTTCTCGATGATGCCGTTGTGCACGAGGGCGATGCGCGCGGGGCGAGCGGTGTAGGCGTCGGCCCCGGTGCCGTGCGAGAAGTGCGGGTGGGCGTTGTGCACCGCCGGCGCGCCGTGGGTGGCCCAGCGGGTGTGGGCGATGCCGGTGTAGCCGGCCACACCGTCCTGCGCCACCTGGGCTTCCAGTTCGGCCACGCGCGAGGTGCTGCGCGCACGGCGCGGCCCGCCGTCCTGGTGCACGGCCACGCCGCAGGAGTCATAGCCGCGGTATTCCAGGCGCTTCAGGCCTTCGATCAGGATGGGGACGATGTTGCGCTGGCTGGTGGCGCCGACGATGCCGCACATGGACGAGCTCCGCAAAGAAGGGATGTCGGGATGCTAGGCAAGTTGGTGAGAAATTTTCTTGCGTTCACATTCATTTCAAGAATGATTCCGCCATCAGGTCTCTCATATGCAATAATCCATCGTTAATTGACAATCTTTGATGGATTCAACCACTCCACTCCCCCATCTGGATGCCATCGACCTGCGCCTGCTCGATCAGCTGCAGCGGGAGGCCTCCTTGAGCAACCAGGCCCTGGCGGAACGCTGCCATGTGTCGCCCGCCACCTGCCTGCGCCGGGTGCGGCGCCTGGTGGAGGCTGGCGTGATCGAGCGGCGCGTGGCCCTGCTCTCGCCCGAGCGGCTGGGTGCCGGGCTCACGGCCATCGTCGAGATCACGCTCGACCAGCAGGCCGCCGAGCGGCTGGCCGCCTTCGAAGCCCGCGCCGTGGCAGAGCCGCAGGTGCAGCAGTGTTACCGCACCAGCAGCGGGCCCGACTTCGTGCTGGTGGTGCAGGTGCGCGACATGGACGCCTACCACGCGCTGGTGCAGCGCCTGTTCACCAGCGATGCCAATGTGCGCAATGTCAAGGCCTACTTCTCCGTCAAGCGCGCCAAGTTTGAGCCTGCGCTGAGCCTGCCACCCTCCTCCGCCTGAACCGCTCCGCCCGGCGGCTGATCTTCATGCGCCTCTTGACTGCAATGTTATAACGTTGCATCAACAGGTTTTTTGGCTTGAGGAGGCCGCATGACCCCACCCCATCCCCCCATCCCTCGTCGCCGGCTGCTGGCGGCCGCCCTGTCGGCCACCTTGCTGCTGGCCGCTTGTGGCGGCGGCAGCAACAGCGACGACCATGACGATGACCACCACGTCGACACCCTGGGCCGGCTGGTCATCGCCGACGGCAGCACCACGGTGCGTGTGCTCGACCTGGACACCGGCACGGTGGCGCAGAACTTCACGCTGGACCACGCCCCGTCCGCCCTCTACGCCAGCCCCGGCCAGCGCTACGCCCTGGCGGTGCAGCGCACGCAGGACCAGGTGCAGTTCATCGACGGCGGCATCTACCAGGAAGACCATGGCGATCACCTGCACGACTACAAGCGCAACCCGGCGCTGGTGAACTGGCGACTCAGCGGCGTGCGCCCGACACACTACGAAGTGCACGGCAACCTGGGCGCCTTCTTCATGGACGGCCTGGAGGCCAGCAGTTTGCCGGCCCAGGCCGTGGTGTTCACCGAGGCGGGCATCGAGGCGCGCCAGACCCTGGCCACATTGACCCTGCCGCGCGCGATGCACGGCACGGCCGAGCCGCGCGGCAACTTCCTGCTCACCACCTACCGCGACGCCGGCAGCGAGAGCACGCTGCCCACCCAGGTGGAGCTCTACCAGCGCAACGGCAGCGGCTACAGCTTCGTGCAGCGCTTCGACGACACCTGCCCCGGCCTGCATGGCAGCTACTCGAACGAAGGCCACAGCGCCTTCGGCTGCACCGACGGGGTGCTCGTCGTCACGCAGGACGGCAACAGCTTCAGCGCACGCAAGCTGCCCAACCCGGTGGACCTGGACCCCGGTGTGCGCATCGGCACCCTCACCGGCCACCCCGAGCGCGCCAACTTCATCGGCATCGCCTCGCCCGGTCACTTCTTCGACATCGACCCCGTGGCGGGCACCCTCACCCGCATCGACTGGGCCGAGGGCCGCACCCGCCGCGCGCATGCGATGGACGCCGACGGCCGCCACCTGCTGATCCTGGACGACCAGGGCACGCTGCACGTGCTCGACGGCAACGCCGGCTGGGCCGTGCGCGCCACGCTGCCCGCCATCACCAGCATGCCCACGGCAGCCCCCTTCCCCGCCATCGTGGTGAACCGCGCGGCCGACCGCGCCTACCTGAGCGACCCCAATGGCGCGCGCATCGTGGTCGTGAACCTCGAGACCGCTGCGCTTGCCACGCCCATCGCCCTGAACTTCAACCCCACGCTGCTCACCTGGGTGGGCATCGAACGACATGACGACCATGCGCATTGACCGCTTTGCACCGTTGATCCTCGCGGCCGCCTGCCTGGGCGCCCCGGCGTGGGCGCAGACCCCTGCGACCGCCCCCACCGTCTCGAACTTCGAGGTGGGCCTGGTGCTCGACGGCGCCTTCTCCTCGCGCGAACTGGCCCTGGGCCAGCGCGAGCGGGGCTTCGGCCTCGGCCACAACGAGCTGAGCCTGGCGGGCGCCGTGGACAACCTCTTCCAGGCCCGCGCGACCGCCGTGCTGCACAGCCACGACGGCGAGACGGAACTGGAACTCGAAGAGGCCTTCGTCGAGACCACCACGCTGCCGGCCGGCCTGCAGTTGCGCGCCGGCCGCTTCCTGGCCAGCCTGGGCTACCTGAACGAGCAGCACGTCCACGCCGACGACTTCGTCGAGCGGCCCCTGCTCTACCGCGCCTTCCTGGGCAGCCACTACTTCGACGACGGGTTGCGCCTGAGCTGGACGGCCCCCACGCGCCTGTACTGGCGCTCCACCGTCGAGGTGCTCGGCGGGCGGCAGCTCGTGCCGGAATCGACCAACGATCCGCGCGCCGGCGCCTTCACCGCCAGCACCAAGATCGGCGGCGACTGGAATGCCTCGAACAGCTGGCAGCTGGGCCTGTCCTACCTGCACAACCGGCGCAAGGCGGTGATGGAGGAGGAAGACCCGGATCCTGATCACGATCATGACCACGCCCATGGCAGCCGTTTCGGCGGACGTCATCTCGTGATCGCCGATGCGGTATGGAAATGGGCCCCCGGTGGCAACAACCGCCAGCAGCAGTTGCGTGTGTCGGCCGAGTACGCCCGCGTCAGCGACCTCAACGAGTTCGCGCGCAACAGCGACGTGCACGAAGCCGGCTACCTGTCGGTGGTGTACCGCTTCGCACCGCAGTGGGAAGCCGGCGTGCGCGTGGACGAGCTGCGCGTGCGCGAGCCGCATGGCGACCACTTCCACAGCGGCCGCCTGCGCGAGGCCAGCGCCATGCTGGCCTGGAAGCCCACGCACTTCTCTGCGCTGCGCCTGCAGCTCACCGGCCAGCGCGACCGTGGCGGCTTCGACGATGCCGGGAACAGCGTGCAGCTGCAGTACGTCATGAGCCTGGGAGCCCACGGTGCGCACAGCTTCTGAACACGTTCGCCGCTGGGTGGCGGTGCTGTGTTGCGCCCTGGCGGCGCCGGCGGCACAGGCGTTCGAGGTCTTCGCCTGCGAGCCCGAATGGGCCGCACTCGTGAAGGTGCTGGCCCCGCAGGCGCGCGTGACCCGAGCCACGCACGCCCTGCAGGACCCGCATCACATCGAGGCCCGGCCGGCGCTCATCGGGGCGCTGCGCCGCGCCGACCTCGCGGTGTGCACCGGCGCCTCGCTGGAAGCCGGCTGGCTGCCCATGCTGCAGCAGCGTGCGGGCAATGCACGCGTGTTCAACGGTCGCGACGGCATGTTCTTCGCAGCGGATCACGTGACGCTGATGCACGACCACGCCCACACGCACCTGGACCGCAGCCTGGGCGACGTGCATGCCGAGGGCAACCCGCACTTTCACCTCGACCCGCACAAGCTCAAGCAGGTCGCCCAGGCCCTCGCTGATCGCCTGGCGCGCATCGACCCCGCTGGTGCCGCGGGTGTGCGCGAGCGCCACGCGGCCTGGGTGCGCCGATGGGACCAACGCATCGCCGCCTGGGAAACCCAGGCCGAGCCCCTGATGGGCCGCACGCTGGTGGCCCAGCACAGCACCTTCGGCTACCTGTGGGAATGGCTGGGCCTCACCCAGGTCGCCGACCTGGAGCCCCGGCCCGGCCTGCCGCCCACGCTGGCGCACCTGCAGCGCGTGCTCAAGGATGTCGCCGACGACCCGCCGCGCTTCATCGTGCAGGCCAGCTACCAGGACCCGCAGGCCGGCCAGTGGCTGGCCGGGCGCACGGGGCTGCCGGTGAAGGTGCTGCCCGCCACGGTCACCGAACAGGGCCGCGCGAGCACGCTGGAAGGTCTGTTCGACGAGCTCATCGAGCAGCTGCTGGCGGCCCTGCGGGCCTCGGAAGGCGCTCGCCGATGAGCGATCTTTCGGTGCTGGGCTGGCCGCTGGCGGCGGGCGTGCTGGTGCTGCTCAGCCATGTACCGCTGGGCGTGCAGGTGCTGCGTCGCGGCATCGTCTTCATCGACCTGGCCGTGGCCCAGGTGGCGGCCCTGGGCGTGCTGGTGGTGGGCAGCCTCACCGCGCAGGCCGGCCTGTCGGCCCTGGCCGGCGTGGCGTCGGCGCTGGCGGGTGCGGGGCTGGTGGCCTGGCTCAGCCGTGCCTGGCCCGAGCGTCGCGAGGCGTTGATCGGGCTGGTCTACGTGGCCGGCGCGGCCGCTGCGCTGCTGTGGGTGAGCGCCGATCCCCACGGCGGACAGAAACTGGCCAGCCTGCTCGCCGGAGACGTGCTGTGGGTGCTGCCCGGCCAGCTCGCCCTGCTGGCCGCCGCCACTGCGGTCTTCCTGGTGCTGCACCGGGTGTGGGGCCCCGCATTCTGGAATGGCAGCGCCTTCTATCCCGCGTTTGCCGTGCTGGTGAGCCTGTCCGTGCCCTTGCTGGGGCTCTACCTGGTGTTTGCCACGCTCATCGTCCCCGCCCTGGCCGTGGTGGCGCGCGGGCGCCGGGCCTGGAGCGGTGTGCTCGGCGGCAGCCTGGCCTACGCAGCCGGCCTGCTGGCCTCGCTGGTCTGGGATCTACCCAGCGGGCCCTGCGTCGTGCTGGCGCTGATGGCCTTCGGCGCCCTGGTCGCCGTACCGGGTCTTGGGGGCCTGCGCCGCGAACCCGGCGCTACACTCGATTCGTGAGTCCGACCCCCACCCCGCCTGCAGCCTCTGCGCGCCCCAGTCCCACCGAGGTGACCCGTCGCCTGGACCAGGCGCAGGCGCAATGCGCTGCGCGTGGCGCCCAGCTCACCGCCCTGCGCCGCGAGGTGCTGGAGCTGCTGCTGCTGCGCCAGGGCAGCGCCAAGGCCTACGACCTGCAGGACGACATGCGCGCGCGCCACGGCCGTGTCGCCCCCACCACGGTCTACCGGGCGCTCGAATTCCTGATGGAGCAGCAGCTGGTGCACCGCGTGGACTCGCTCAACAGCTTCGTCGTGTGCAACCTCGACCATGGGCCGCACGATCACCATCATGATCACACGATGATGCTGGTGTGCTCGCGCTGCGGCCAGGTCACCGAGGTGCACGACGACCCGGCCACCGAGGCCATTCGCCTCGCCCTGCATGTCGACGCCCCGGGGTTTCACGCCACGGGCATCGAGATCAAGGGCGTGTGCGGCGCCTGCCAGGCAGCGTCCGCCTGAGCGGCGCCGCCCTCTTCACTTCTTCTTCTGCGGCCGCTGCCAGCCCGGCAGCGACACCTGCTTCGCGCGCGCCACCGTGAGCTGCCCGGCCGGCGCGTCCTTGCTGATCGTGCTGCCGCCACCAATGGTGGCCCCCGCGCCCAGCGTGACCGGGGCCACCAGCACGCAGTTCGAGCCTACGTGCACGTCGTCACCAATCACCGTGCGGTGCTTGTTGGCACCGTCGTAGTTGGCCGTGATGCTGCCTGCACCGTAGTTGACGCGTTCACCGACCGTGGCATCGCCCAGGTAGGCCAGGTGGTTGGCCTTGGCACCGCGCGCCAGCGTCGAGTTCTTCACTTCCACGAAATTGCCGATGTGCACCTCGGGGCCCAGGTCGGCGCCTGGGCGCAGCCGGGCAAAGGGTCCGATCAGCGCGCCCTGGCCCACCTTCACGCCCAGGGTGTCGCCATCGATGTGGGTGCAGGCATGGATCACCGCGCCCTCGGCGATCTCGGCGTTGCGGATCACGCAATTCGGCCCGACGCGCACGTTGTCACCCAGCACCACGCGGCCTTCGAACACGCAGTTGATATCGATCTCCACATCGCGCCCGCAGCTCAGCGTGCCGCGCAGGTCGAAGCGTGCCGGGTCGGCCAGACGCACCCCCTCGGCCAGCAAGCGTTCGGCGTGGCGACGCTGCAGGCGGCGCTCCAGCTCGGCCAGCTGCGCCGGGCTGTTCACGCCCAGCACCTCGATCTCGTCGGCCGGGTGGGCGGCCACCACCTCCACGCCGTCGGCCACCGCCAGGGCCACCACGTCGGTCAGGTAGTACTCGCCCTGGGCGTTGTCGTTCTTCAGCTGCGCCAGCCAGCGCTTCAGGTGCGCGGTCGGCGCGGCCATCATGCCGGTGTAGACCTCGCGGATCTCGCGCTGCTCGGCGCTGGCGTCCTTGTGCTCGACGATCGCGCGCACGCCGGCCCCCTGGCGCACGATGCGGCCGTAGCCCGTCGGGTCAGCCAGGTGGACCGTCAGCAGGGCCAGGCGCCGTCCGTCGCAGGCGGCCACCAGGGCGCGGGCGGTTTCGGTGTCGATCAGGGGCACATCGCCGTTGAGGATGAGCGTGGTGCCTTCGTCGGCCAGTGCGGGCGCCGCCTGCTGCACGGCATGGCCGGTGCCCAGCTGGGGCTGCTGGACCACAAAGTGCAGCCCAGGCGCCGCCTGCGCCATGGCCGCACGCACCGTGTCGGCGCCATGACCCACCACGGCGATGAGGCGATCGGCCTGCAGGCGTGCAGCTGCGTCGATGACGTGCTGCAATAGGGGCTGTCCTGCGAGGCGGTGCAGGACCTTGGGCAACGAGGACTTCATGCGGGTGCCCTGCCCCGCGGCCATGATGACAACGTCGAGTGCCATGAGGATGTTCTGCCGTTTCAAGACGATGCTGCGCATTATCGGTGCGCGCCGCTGGGCCCTGGCGCTGCTGGCCCTGCCCCTGCTGCTGGCCGGTTGCGGCCTGGTGCGCGTGGGCTACGGACAGGCCCCCAACCTCGTCTACTGGCGGCTCGATGGACTGGCCGGCTTTTCGGCCGACCAGGCGCCCCAGGTGCGCCAGGCCATCGCACAGTGGTTCGACTGGCACCGTCGCGAGGAACTCCCGCGCTACGCCGACGCCCTGGCCCGGCTGCAGCGCGAACTGCCGGACGAGGCCACGCCGGTGCAGGTGTGCCGTTGGCTCGACGAGCTGGCACTGTGGCGCGACAGCGCCTGGGAGGCCGCTCTGCCCCTGCTCGCACCGGTGGCCCTGTCACTGGACGCCGACCAGCTGCAGCGCATGCGCACCGAGCTGCGCACCGCCGACGACAAGCTCAAGCGCGAGATCCTGCCCGACAACGCCGCTGACCGACTGCAAGGCCAGGTGCAGCGCACGGCCCAGCGCGCGCAGCGTCTCTATGGCCGGCTCGACGCCTCCCAGCGCGAATGGCTGAGCCTGCAGCTCACCCAGGCCCCGCTGAATCCCGAAGCCTGGTGGGCCGAACGCCAGCGCCGCCAGGACGACCTGCTGCACACCTTGAATTCCCTGCAGGAGCGCCAGCCCGCCGCTCCCCAGGCCCAGGCGAGCCTGAATGGCCTGTACCGGCGCGCCGTCCAGACGCCTGCCACGGCCGCCGGCAGCGCCCATCCCCAGGCACGGCAGTGCGAACTCATTGCCGGCCTGCACAACCGCACCACCCCGGCGCAGCGGGCCACGGCCGTCCAGCGCGTGCGGGGCTGGGAGGCCGACCTTCGGGCCCTGGCCGACGCCGCCCGCCCGCCGGGCGAGCGCCAGGCTCAGGCACCCACCGCCTCGCCGGCCTGGCGATAGGCCCCGGGCGTTTGCCCCGTCCACAGCCGGAAGGCGCGGTGGAAGGAGGCAGCGCTGTCGAAGCCCAGCTCGGCGCCGATGCCCGCGATCGACTCGCGTGTGCGCGTGAGCTTCTGCACCGCCAGGTCGCGGCGCAGCTCGTCCTTGATGCGCTGGAAGCTCGTGCCCTCGTCGGCGAGCCGCCGGTGCAGGGTGCGCAGCGACAGGTTCAGGGCCCGTGCCGCAGCTTCGGCCGTTGCGCCGTGCAGCAGGTGCTCCGAAAGATGGCCCCGCACCAACTGGCTCAGGCGCTCGTGACGGAACTCGGCGAACATCCAGCCTTCCGGCGCGCGCCGCAGGAACTCGGGGAGTTCATGCGCGCTGCGCCGCAGCGGCAGCTCCAGCCAGGTCGCGTCCAGGTACAGCGCCGACACCGGCTGACCAAAGCGCACCGGCCCGGGGTAGAGGCTCTGGTACTCCTCGGCAAAGCCCGGCGCCGAGAAGGCGAAATCCACCCGCTCCAGCGGCAGCTTGCGGCCCACCAGCCACGAGCACACCCCGTGCACGAGCTTGAGCATCAGATCGTCTCCCACCGCGCTGGGCGGCGGAGCCCCTTCACAACGCAGCAGCGCGATGCGGCACCACCCGTCCTGCACCCCGACGTCGAGGCGGAAATCATCCTGCAGCATGCGCAGGAACAGCGTCCACCGGTGCAGCGCCACTTGCAGGTTGCGTGCATCCATCAGGCTCAGGCAGGTGAACTTCAGCGCCCCGGGTCGCAGCGGGCGAGAGTAGAAGCGCAGCATCTCGTCGTCGAGGCGCCGCACCAGGGTGCGGTACAGGGCGGCAAACTGCTCTTCGGTGACACGGGCCCCGGCGTGCTGCAGCAGGGCCGGCGACACCCCCGCTTCGGCCAGCGCCTCCCGGGCCTCGGCCTCGCCAGTGCCGCTCGCCTCGAAAACGGCGCGCACGTAGCCCATCGAGAGGGTGGGCGTCATCTCCGACAGCGTGCGTCCAGGCAAGGTGCAGGGCTCCCGGCGCGGCACCTCCAGACGGCCGCGCGAGCCTCCACCCTAGCATGGTTTGGCACGATCAGACACAAGGGCCTGGGCGAAGTGGCGTTTTCAGCCCCACCCGGGCGACAGTTCTGGCCGAAAGCGACTGACGTCAGACCCGTGGCGGCCAGGCATGCGCGAGCTCGGCCCAGCCCTCGGCAGGGGCCTGCCCGGTCTTGCGCGGCGCGGCGCGTCGGCCCAGATCCATCCACCAGCCGGCGTCGGCGTCGGCCAGCTCCTGCAGTCGCGTGAAGTCCAGCACCGACAGGCGCGCCTCACCCAGCTTCACCAGGCCCATGGCCTGCAACTGCCGCAGGGCCCCATTGACGCGCTGGCGGCTGCCACCCACCATCGCCGCGAGGTCGCTCTGCGAGATGCGCAGGTCGATGCGCAACTCCTGGCCCTGCGTGCTGCCGAAGTGTCGGCCCAGGCGCAGCACCTGGCGGGCCAGACGCTGCGCCAGCGGCAGCGTGTGCAGTTCCTCGAAGCGGCGGAACATGTGCCGCAGGCGCTGGCAGTTCAGCTTCATGAAGGCGTCGCGCAGCTCGGCGTGGTCGGCCATCAGCCCACGCATGTCCGACTGCGACACCATCAGCAACGTCGAGGGCACCTGCGCCACCACGTCCAGGTCATTGGGCTTGCCGTCGATCAGCGCGATGTCGCCGAACCATTGCCCCGGGCCCACCAGATCCAGCGTGAAGGGCCGCCCGTCGCGCAGCACCGTCCCCAGGCGCACGGCCCCCCGGATCACACCGATCCAGTCGGCCGCCAGGCTGCACCGGCGCGCCAGCACCGTGCCCGTGGAGACGCGGCTGACGCGCGAGCGTGCCAGCACCGCGCAACGCAGCGTTTCCGACAAGGCACCGAACCACGGCCCCGCATGCAGGCTGGCCAGCTCATCGAGGCGCAGGTCGGACGAGACGATGCCCCCCCGCCAGGTCGGCGAGCGCACGCCAGCGGGGATGCGGGACACGGGGGACGGGAGGGAGCTCAGGATGGCGGACATGGGGCACTTCCAGGACATCAGGCAACACACTGCGGGACAACCCTGAGGTCATCACCGCATCCTCAGATTCGGGGCCCAATGTACGAAGTGGCGTGAAATACGTCATTCGCGATTCGGGCCGATTTCTTGCCTTCTTGTGCCACGGCCCCGAAGATGGGTGGCGCCGCTGCCGACATTTGTGCACGGCCGGTCAAAAACAACAACCCCTGCTGACCGATGGAGACCATTGCCCCGCTGTTCATCTCGACCGGCCTCACCCAGGCGCTGTATGCCATGGGCTGGCTGATGGTGGCCGTGCTCATCCGCGAGCACCGCACCACGGCCTGGCACTTCATGGGCTTCTGCGGCTTCCATGCGGCTGCACTCATCCTGATGGCCGGGCGCGGCACGCTCGACCCCTGGTGGAGTGTCACCGGCTCCAACCTGTGCCTGATCGCCTCCTACCTGATGGTGTGGCGTGGCGTCACGGCCTTCTTCCAGCTCGAAGGCCAGAACCGCGAACGCCAGGTCGTGGGCGTGGCGGCCGTGCTGACCTCGTTGTGGATCGGCCCCGCCCCCGAAGACTCGGCCTCCCGTGTGGTGGTGGTCAGCACCGTCATCGTCTGGGTGATCGTGCGGGCCGTGATGGCCGTGCGTCGGCCCATGGGCCAGGAGTTCGGCACCCGGCTGTCCTGGCTGATCAACGGCCCCTCGATGCTGATGGCCTTCCTGCTCGGCCTGCGCATCATCGGCGTGCTGCTGGAGCCCCGGCCCGACACCGACATCGTCACCACCACCGCAGCCCACCCGGGCTTCGCCTACTCTGCCCAGATCATCTCGGCCTTCGTCAATTTCGCCTATGGCGGCATGCTGATGGCACGCGTCATGCGTCGCCTCGACGCCCTGTCGCGCACCGACGGCCTCACCGGCCTGCTCAACCGGCGAGCCATGAACGACGTGCTGCACGACGAGTGGCAACGGCTGGGGCGGCATCCCTCGCCGCTGTCAGTGGGCCTGCTCGACATCGACCACTTCAAGGCCATCAACGACACCCATGGCCACGATGTCGGTGACCAGGTGCTCAAGCATGTGGCCGCCACCCTGCAGGGCAACGTGCGCCCCACCGACCGGCTCTCGCGTCACGGCGGCGAGGAATTCCTGCTGCTCATGCCCGACACCGACGCGGTGGGCGCCCAGCAAGCCTGTGAACGGCTGCGCCAGCGCATCGCTGCCTCGCCGGCCGCCACCACGGCCGGGCCGCTGTCCATCACCGTGAGCATCGGCACCACCAGCGCCCGCCACAGCGACGCCCGCATCGACGATGTGCTGATCCGCGCCGATGAGTCGCTCTACGCCAGCAAGCGTGCGGGGCGCAATCGGGTCACCCTGTCCACGGCATGAGCCCGATGGCAACCTGACCGAAAGTTCAGTTGAGCGCCCGATCAAGGAACCTTAGAGTGGGCAATCCGATGTCCCGCACGAGGAGAGTACCTTGACCCTGCAGCATTCCCTGTCCCCCAGCCGCATCGCGCTGGCCGCGCTGGTGGGGGCCCTGAGCGGCTGTGCCGGCACGATCGACCCGGCGAGCCTGGAGCAGCGCACCGCTTCGGCCATCGGTCAGCCCGTGGGCAGCTTCACGATCTCCGAGCGCTCGGAAGAGACCGGTGGACGGATCAACTACCGTGTCCGGGACAAAGGCGGTGCCACTTACCAGTGCCATCTGTACTCCGCAACGCAGTTCCAGCGGATCATGTCCTTCGGCCAGACGCCGCATTCCGACGCCATCTGCACCCCGCAGGGCGGGCGCGCCAGCGGCGCCCCAGCCGCCCCGGCCTGCAACGCCCTGCAGAAGGCGGCGGGACGCTGCTGAGCCCCCGCACGAGAGGCGACGGCCAGGGGAAGGTCGGGAGCGGCGCGCGACCACCTGACATCGCCTCGCGGTGACACCTCGCCCAAGATTGATCCGACTCAATCGATACAGGCTGCCGCGGCGCACAGTTGCCATCGACCATGTGGGACAAGACGATGTCCCCGAGTCGAGGAGATGCGCCATGACCACAGAACTCAAGAAGTTCAGCGAGGCCTATGCGACCATGACCGTCGCGGCCTACGAGCCCATGATCCTGCACTGGGTGTCGTTGATCGGGATCCGCTTCCTCTCCAACGAGGTGGCGCTGCGGTTGCCGAAGTCGGCTGCCGTCAAGTTCGACGGCAAGATCCCCGCGGCGCTTGCGCTGAGCCAGACCTTGTTGCGCAAGCCGATTCCCGCGAAGATCGACTTCCGGGCATCGCCACAGACCCTGCGTGTGCCGATCGATGTGCACGGTCGCGCCCTGAACCCGGAGGGCCTCAGGAAAGTCAATGTGCCCGACTACCCGAATGCAGTGGCCTTCGGCAACGACATCCTGCTCAACGGCTTCACGCAGACAGACCCCGAACTGCTGGTGAGCACGCATCTGGGCGAGATGAAGGGCGAGGCGGCCTCCATGGGCAAGCTGGTGGCCCAGGTGACGTCACGCTGGGGCGCATTCACGCAGGGGATCAAATCGATCCCGCTGGCCGTTGCGGGTCGGCTCGGCATGCGCGATCGCGCGTTCGATTTCGTGGGCACTCGCAATGCCGTCCAGCAAAGCCTGGTGCAGGCCGCCCGCGAGTGGGCGAAGAACCCCGAGGTGAACGACCTGCTGGAGCTCATGACCAAGGCCTCGGTGGTCAACGGCGTGCAGATCGCGCACATGTGGCCCGGGGCCTTCAGCATTCGCGAGGCGCTCTCGCCGATCGGCATTGCGCACTACTACCGACAGCTCTACTTCAACAAGGAAGAAGGCGTCGGCCCGATCGAGGAAGCGTTCACTGTCGCCCCCCTCGAGACCCTCGAGGTCATCTACCAGACGGTGCGCCGACAGGTTCATGAAGAGGTGCTAGAGCAGGGGTGAATCGCCCCGGGTTTCGCGGAGGCTCCAACTCTGGAGAATGGAGCCATGAAGAAGTCCCCGAAGTTTTCCCCTGAGGTGCGTGAGCGCGCCGTGCGCATGGTGCTGGAGCACCGTGGTGAACATCCGTCGCAGTGGGCCGCCATCGAGTCCATTGCGGGCAAGATCGGCTGCGTGCCGCAGACCTTGCACACCTGGGTGAAGCAGCACGAGATCGACACCGGGCAACGCGAGGGCGTCTCGACCACCGAGGCCGAGCGCATCAAGGAACTGGAGCGGGAGAATCGCGAACTGCGCCGTGCCAACGAGATCCTGAAGCTGGCCAGCGCGTTTTTCGCCCAGGCGGAGCTCGACCGCCGCATCAAGTCCTGAAGGCCTTCGTCGATCAGCACCGAGCTCAGTTTGGGGTCGAGTCGATCTGCCGCGTCTTGCAGATCGCCCCATCGGCGTACCGGCGCCACGCTGCGTGTCAGCGCAGCCCCGCCTTGCGGTCTTTGCGGGCCCAGCGCGATGCAAGCCTGCTGCCGCAGGTGCAGCGCGTCTGGCAGGCCAACATGCAGGTCTATGGGGCCGAGAAGGTCTGGCGCCAGCTCAACCGCGAGGGTGTCACCGTGGCTCGCTGCACCGTCGAGCGCTTGATGCGCCAGCTCGGGCTGCAGGGCGTGCGACGCGGCAAGACACCGCGCACGACCCTCCCCGACCCCAAGGCGCCGTGCCCGCTGGACCGCGTCAACCGGCAGTTCCGTGCCGAGCGCCCCAACCAACTCTGGGTCTCGGACTTCACCTACGTCTCGACTTGGCAGGGCTGGGTCTATGTGGCCTTCGTGGTGGATGTCTTCAGCCGACGCATCGTGGGCTGGCGCCAGAGCAGTTCCATGCACACCGAGTTCGTGCTCGACGCGCTGGAGCAGGCCCTGTATGAGCGCAGGCCGACCGAAGATGATGGCCTGGTCCACCACTCAGACCGTGGCTCGCAATACCTGTCGATCCGCTACAGCGAGCGGCTGGCCGAGGCCGGCATCGAGCCGTCGGTGGGCTCCAGGGGCGACAGCTACGACAACGCGCTGGCCGAGACGATCAACGGGCTGTACAAGGCCGAGATCATTCACCGCAGAGGGCCGTGGAAGACCAAACAGGCGGTGGAGCTGGCGACGCTGGAATGGGTAGCCTGGTTCAACCATCACCGCCTGATGGGGCCGCTGGGCCATGTCCCGCCTGCGGAGTTCGAAGCCAATTACCATCGTCAACGCGCTGGTCAGGCCGTAACCGTCTGACTTAAACCAACTGGCCTCCGCGGAACCCGGGGCGATTCAAGGTGGAGGCCACGGATGGGCCAACTCTGGGCCATGGATGGGCCACAAAGCAAAACGCCAACCCTTTGGTTGGCGTTTGCTTGCGGCGCAAGCCGCATGAATCTTGGTTGCGGGGGCTGGATTGGGTTATGAGCCCGACCACTTTGATGCACATTGTTTGTTCCAAACTGGGTGTAAAGTGGCATTAACCGTCTGAAATCAAGGGCTTGGGTCAGCGAATGGGGTTACACTGGTTGCCCGAACCACACCGTTTGAGATCGCACATTGCCGCCCGCGCGTCCATCGGCCAACAGCCGACGGGGTCATTCTTCGACCATTGGGACGCCCTACGAGGCGATTCAAGCATGGGCACAATCTGCGGAGCTCGACCGCCCTCTTGCCCTGTTCTGCACCGCGGTCAGCCTCAGAACTGACACCCAGCAAGCCCTCTTCGCGGGCACGATCGGCACGCTTGAAAGCTTGGCGCCCGTCTTGAGGCGCTGGGACCTGAACGGCAGCCCGACGTTCGGTCTCGCGCGGCTCGCCAACTCTTGGGCGCATCGCCCACCGCACATGTCCGAGTTCAGCCGGCGCGTGCAGCACCGCGCAAGGACATCTGCCGACTTCTTCGCAACGGACATCAAGGAGAAACGCCTCGACAGCAGCCGGGACGCGCTCTTCTTCTTGCTGGAAGAAGCGTTTCCTTGGGGGGCCGACCAAAGCATCCAGCAGTGCCTTCGCGCGTGGCTCCTGGTTCATGCAGTGCGTATTGCCGCTAACGAAGGCCGCGCTGATCAGCTCGTTGCAACTGTCGCGCGATTCCTGGCTGGCGCTTCCGCCGAGACAGAGACTCGCAGTCGACGCGATTGGCTGGCCCCGTTTGGCGCACCCGCAGACACATGGGAGGAAGTGAACGACCGCTTCAATTCCCAGTCCACCGGTCACATCAAGCCCCGCGAGGGGGTGGCGAAACCAGCAAACCAGATCACCTCAGCCACGGCGCGTCTGGCGCTCGGCCAAAGCCTTCCGTTCGACGCCGACCGGAAGGAGCCAGAGTCACCGAGCATGCCGCCCACCGAGCCGAGCGCTCGAATCACAACGGCTGCGGGCGATCTCCTCGAAGCAGACGACAACGTCGAGATCTTCGACGCCTTAGCGGACACAGCCCCCTCCGCCTCGTCAGGCGGTGACGAGCTTGAAGACGAACTCACGGTCATCCACGTCGACCCGGAAGCGACGGCTGCAGAGCACAGCCTGCACCTGCAATCCCTTCAACTTCGGCTTGGCGCATCAGCCAGGTTCGTGCCATGGGGGACTTGGGACAGCCTGACGCCTTTGGAGCTCGCCGCGCTGAACGCCAAAGTCGCTTCGGCGCTCGCGCAACCGGCAGACGGCAGCGAGCAGCTGCTGGCGGCAATGGTCCAGATCGCCCTCCAGACGGGGCAGACGCTGGACAAAGTGGTTCACACGCCGATTGTGACTGGCGTTGCCAATGCGGTTTGGCAGCTTGACCTGGGCGAGGGCGTGCTAAGACGCAAGCCGCCGAGGCATCAAGAGCACTGGCAACCCCGCGACGACGGCCTCGGGAGTCTCTCACCGCCAGTGGATGCGTTGGTCTGGTCCATTGGCGCGGACACACTGGCCGCACTGAAGGCTGCCTTCAATCGGTGTCCGGCAGCCACTTTCTTGGGCCAGCTGCGGCCCACCTCGGCGACCAGCTTGAGGCGCGAGTTCCGCGCCTGGGTCCGTACAGACCAGGCCACAAACCGAATCGAAGGCTCCTTCCTCGCAAGCACCCTCGGTCAGCGCGTTTACGACCAGACACGAGACGCCGTACTCTCCAGATTGCTCGGAACAGCCGAGCGGCAAACCCTTCCTGCCTCAACAGGCTATGCGGCATATGACGTTGAGGCCATTGATCGAGCACTGCCCGGTGTGCGGGTGGACTTGCAGGGGAATTCGCCATCGCAACTGAACGCTGCAGGCAGCCGAATGGATCTCAAGGATGACGATCTTATTCAAAGCGACTTTGCTGACGCTCTGGGCCAGATCATCGCCTGCCAGCAGCGAGGCAACTGGATCGAGTTCCACAATCGTGTCGCCCTGCACTGGGACGCCGCGCTGCGCGCCGCGACCGGCGTGCGCCCCGTCAACGATCTTTGGAAGTCGCCTCTTGAGTTCGACTGGGACGCTGCACAAGTCTACGTGGACGACAAGGCCTCTCCATTTGGCCAGACGGGTCGACTGGTCCCACTGCCCCGAGAGCTTTGTGCGCGCTTTAGGGCGGACTACATCGACCGGCACATCCCCTGGGTCCTCGGCCGATTGGCCGCTGCCGGATCCGCGCCTTCCGAACTGCCAAGCGTGTTGTTCATCCTCGACCCCGAGGGTGGCAGACTCACGCCCGTCCGGGTGGAGAATCGCCATCGCTTGACATCGAACCGCCGGAGACTCTACGAGGGGGCCTTGCCTCTCAACGTCTTCCGTCATCGCCTGCGCACACGATTGCACCGCAGCGCCGGGCTGGATCTCGAGATCGTCGATACCGTGATGGGTCATCGAGATGGCGCCACGTTGACCCATGGTCGCTACTCGATGCGGGTGTGGCGCGACGATGCGGAAGTGATTCGGCCGGCGATGACGGCCATCTTTGATGCTGTCGGATTTTGGGCCCCGCCGCTGTGGGAGCCGCAGATGCCCCGCGGTCCCACATCGCTTGCGTGGTGGCCAGTTTCCGCACCATTGGGGTACCAGCCGACGACCCGCGACGCTTCGGCCGCCATCGATTCGGCGGGCGCCTTGGCGCAAGTTCAGCAGTATGTCCAGAACGAGTCTTCGCTGGGGCGCCTCGAAGGCGTTCAGTCTATCGGACTCGACCCAGCGGACCCACGACTGCGTGGGGCGCTTGCATCGGACATTGCGCGCCTGAACGAGGACCAAGTTGACGAGTTGAGCCAACAACTGCTTCGGGGCGCTCAACGCACACCCTCGCTGCTCGGTGTTGCTCGATACGAAGTGCTGCTCCAACTCGTCGCAGACGCCTGGACGCATCTGGGACTGCGAGTGCGGATGACAAAGCGGTATGCGGGAAGGAACGAGGAGGCCTCCCCCTTCACTTCGCTCGCAGCACGGGCAACCGGTGTCTGTGATGCCATGAAGGCGAAACTCGAAGAACAGTTCAGGGCCGCCCCGTCGACAAAGTCGCGGGTGGGCCAACTCACAGCGCTCGGTCTCGCAGTCTGTGACTTGGCACTGCTGGGTCGCCTCGCCAATCGCCCTCTGCTCGACGATGTGATTCAGGAAGACGCCCACTGGCGCGTCGTCAGCGCTTGCGGCGCGTGCTGTCTGGAGTGGAATCCCTCAGCGGACTTGCGTACACAGCCTGATGCGCCCGTACTGCGCTTTGTCATCACCGCGCGATCGGCGTGGCTCCTGAATCACAAGGTTCGCGGCATGACCCGGGACAAGAACACCCGGAACGTTGTGGCGACCTTTGCCAAGGCCGTTTCACAAACCGCTTACGCCGACCTATCGCTCAGTCAGGATGCCGCTGACCGCGATCCGTTGGGCACGATCATTCAGTGGGTCGAACAACGAAACGCGGTGGAGCTCCCGGGATCGGTGGCCGCCTACCTGGGTGGCCGTCTGATGAGTCCGGCGCTGCCGTGGGGCGACTGGATGAAGCTCAAGACAGGCCGCTGGACCGTGCCGAGCTTGGGTCGAACCCTGAGCCATGGCGAGCGAGCCAAGCAACTCAGTGTCCCCAACAAGCAGCTACAAGAACTCCCCGGTGATGCTGTCGATGAAATTGATCTGTGTGCGTGGACACTTTACGCGCCCAGGTCCGCTGCGCCCCCGACCGTACTGCCTCGCTGCTCGCGCGCCGACGAGGCGTACCGGCTGTTTGCAAAGGTTCGCGAGAGTCTCAACAGCCTGCGTGCGGACTCTGCAGGTGCGCGGCATCGCGAACGCATGGCCGAGCAGCTGGCCCTGTTCATCGAGAAGCACACGGGAGTCGCCTCCGCAATCCAGTTGCTGTCGCTTTGGGCCATCGATCTGCTGCTACGACCGGGACGATCACGCAAGCTCGCAGTCTCGAGCGTGCTGCGCTACTTCGGAGCGCTTTCACCCCGGTTTCAGGCCATGGGCTACGACGTCGAGCTTCACGTCATGGACGAGGAAGAGATCGCATCGTTCTATGCCGATGTCATCGCCAGCAGTTCTGTCGACAACGCCAAGGACTTGTACGACGGTCTGCGCAACTTCCACCTGTTTGCGATGGCTGCCGCTGGACTGCCGCCGGTGGATTGGTCCACTCTTGGAGTCGCGGACACACTCAGCTTGGGCTCGCCAGGCTGGGTCGATGACGACTCCTACCTTGAGCTGGTCCATCGACTGGGCGGCGATCAAGTCCTCGATGACGTCAGCGCCTTACAACTTCAGTGCATCGCAATCCTGGCCAGAAGGTTCGGCCTGCGGGGTGCCGAGGTCACAGGACTTCGGCGTTCAGACGTTCAGTGGGGAACCGGCATCGAAGCTGTCATTGTCAGGAACACGGGCGAGCGCACGCTGAAGACGCCAGCGTCGCGGCGCGTTGTGCCGCTTCTTTACGAACTCTCCGGCATCGAGCAGCGGGCGCTCTCGCAACTGATTGAAAGCCACTGCGTTGACACCAACCGGTCAACGGTAGCGCCCCTCTTCTATCTCCACACTGAGCCCGACAAGCCGATCGACGGAATTCGTGCCCGGGCACGAATCAACGAGCACTTGAAGGCACTGACGGGCCAGCCCTCATCCACGCTGCACAAGCTGCGCAAGGCATTTGTGATCGACCTGTGGACGGCGATCGAATCGCCAACGAAGGTACCACCAGCTCTAGCAACCTCTCAAGATTCCGTTCGCGCCAAGATCGTCGAAACCCTCCTCGGACCCAACGCCATAGGAACGCCGACGCGGCGTGGCATGTGGGCAGTGGCAAGGGCCGCAGGCCATGCCGGCCCCTCGTCGACGATTCGCAGCTATGCACACGTTCTCAGCGACGTCGCAGCAAGCTGGGTGGCATCGGACATTACGCGCGACACCTGGTCAATCAGGACGGACGCGGTGTCGGCCATGCAGCTCGATCGCGACTTGACGGAGTTCACGCCGGCAGTGACTCCCGTCCGCGACCACAAGCGCACGCAGATGACGCCGCTGGCGGCATTCAGGGGCCTGCTCCATCTGGCCCACGGACGATCTCCCTCTTCGGTTGCGGAAGCTGTTGGGTTGCCTTTCGAGTCGGTGGACGCCCTTGAGGCGGCCGCCGCTATCGTCTACGCCAAACTGGACAAGCCGGGCCGTCGAGCACCGGCTCGCGCAACCCCGCAACGGGCATCACGCCGACTAGCGACGCAAGGGCTTCTGACGCTTGTTCATGTCAACGCCCACGCGCGCCTGCGCGCTGGGCTGGTTGGGCTGCCGCCCACAGCGCTGTCGGCGCTGCAAGCACTGTCCCCTATACCGCCGAATGAATGGGCAGCGATCGTCGGGGCGCGGCGCAAGTTCTCGATGTGGCGGCGCGAGCACTTCCATCTGACTGCCATCGCGTGTCGTCACCTGGTGACTTCCGAGAGGCTCGCGATCGAGATCCCGGTTCTCAAGAGCGATCGGGCTGCCAATCGGATCCACGAAATGGCGCGAGCAGCTGGCTGGCTTGCGGATCCGCACTTGGCGTCGGGGACTCAACCTGCATTGTGCAGGTCCGCCGGAATCGCGGCGGGCTCGACATCCGTGGAACTGCCGGAAGAGGGACTTACCGTCGACGCGCTCATGACCATGCGGTTGACCAATGTCTGCGCCTCCGACAAGGTTTGCGATGGATTCGAGCTGGCCATCGCACTCATCTGCTTGAACGCTTGCGCTCAAGCCACCCCAGTCGCCCCGCCGGTCGCGTGAATATTTCACGAAAACCTCCTGTTCGTGCGTGTCTACTCTTGTCAGACCACACACAGTTCCATAGAGTCCATTTCGCTGGTTTGCGCATGCAATGTGCGCGCGCCGGTTCCTATTGACATTCGATCGTGCGAACACCTCTCGCGGATGTTCGCTGCGGCCTAAAGTGGTCGCGTTCGCTATGCGGAATTTCTCCGAGGCGAAGGGTCGGCACTATAGGAGCCAGCCTTGTCTTCCAAGCAATCTACCCACGAAGTCCTCTCCTGCCGGAGCAGCTTTCCCTCTGTTCGCTCAGAGTCGGCGCTCGACACGCAGGGTCAACCTGTGCATCGCGTGAGTTCGGCGAACCTCGCGCCGCCTCGATCCCTCGACCTCCTCGACGCCGTCAGAACCAGACTCGCGATGACGTGTCATGTTGATGCACGCCTGTTTCAGATTGCGGTTCAGACGTCGCCTGCCACTGGCGCCCTTGCTGGCCGCTTCTACGCGGGAGCAGTCTTGCTCGTTGATGCCCAAGCTCTGAACGGCGACGAGACCAAGCTCGACAAGCTGAGGGCGCTTGCATTGCGCTTCGTCGAACTCCTTGTGTATGGGACCAAGGTGGCGGACCGGAGCGAGCCCGACTCGGATGCCCCCTTTGCAGGATGGGCGTGCGATCTGCTGAACCTCGCGGACCTTGCCGGCTGCAAGCTTCTTGGCACAAGGCTGACTGACGCCATTGACGTCACGGTTCCGGGTGCCAGGTCCGTCCGTCTTGAAGGGCACATTTCGCGCCTGCCATACCGCAACTTCAGCAGCCAGGAGCGCACGGTGACCGGCAGGGTTCGCGCTATCGTTGTCGGCGGCCGCGCCAACCGTCTTCTCACCAATGCGCATGACGTTGAGACACACGTCCGCTTGCGAGATAAGGCGATCCACTTCGACGAGTCGCAACGCAAAGCCGTTGCTGCTGCCATCTCTACGCCAGGCCAGAAGGTGACGTTGACGTACGTCGAGGAAACGCTTGACGAGGGCCGCGCCAAGCCGCGCGTCAAGCGGGTCCTGAAAAGCCTCGTCTTGGAGCACTCGCCCCAAACCCTTGCGTAAGCCGCCAAGGGCGTACTCCCAGCGTCACGCCGGGTCGCTCCGGCGCTGACCACTTTTGTCGCCCAATCCAACGCCCCGGGGCCTCCGGGCGGTATCCACACTTGCAAAGGCTCTTCGCCATGAACTCTCTCAGCTACTTCAGTACGACTCCTGCAGGCGCGACCAGCCGTCGCCTGCCGCACAGCTTGATCTCCACAGAGGAGGGACAAGCGTTTCTCCATGACGCTCGCTGCAAGGGCCTCGACGTCCGGTGCGCATGCAAGCCTTCTGCAACTTCGCCCCTCATCATTCGAGGCCGTTCGGCGGGACCGTTGCATCTTGCGCGACAGGACTACACCTGCAACGAACACAGCCTTCGGTGTCGCCATGCCAATCCGACGCGATTTGCTGCCGCACAAGGACTGCCCAAGGGTTCGTTGACCATTGATGACGACGGGCGCATCGAGATTGACCTTGGCTTGATGTTCACGGCTGCGCCGCGCAGCTCCGGGTCAGGCGGTACATACCAGCACGTGCCACCCAATCGCGGCCGGCGACTTCGCAACCTTGCATCGTTCTTGCTCGACCATGCAGGTTTGACACCACAAGACCTAGAAAGTCACGACCGCGATCCTTGGCGGGTACTGCTAGCCGCGACTCGCACCATCCGCGTCGCAGGGGCGCAAGAGAATTTGGAGGGCAGGTTGCTCATGCCCTTTTCGGTGTACAACTTCCAATCGAAAAAGAAGGTCAACGTTGCGAAAGTGTTGACCATAGCCCGCAACGCGCCCAAAAGCGCGCGGACAGTTCTCGGACAGGTTCTTGTAGCCATGCTACTGCCGGCGGATGGACGCGCACGATCCGTTGGCACTGCATTTGATGTCAGCAGTCTGTTCGGCTTGCGTCGATTGCATATTCCCCCATTTGCGCTAACTCGGGCATGGAGTGAGTCGTCAGCAGCGGAAGCACACCACCGCGCTGGGCAGCCAGTGCTTGCGTTCGGAATGGCGACTGCCCGGGGCAGCCTCGCACACGTAGATCTGGCGGTCGAACAACTGGCGCTAATTCCGGTTGATTCGCGATGGGCGTCCGCCCCGACTCTGAGCGCGTCGACCTACCCCGAGACACTTGTCTAGGACCACCGCGGTTTCGGTGAAGGAACAACGCTGGCCACTGGATCGCGGATCAGGTCAAGGAAGTGTGCGCTTCGCAGCGGTTGAAGTCCTTGGCCTGTTCGGCGTCCAACATGCGCTCACCGCCGCCCTGAATCGATCCGGGTCGGGAGTACCAGTTCGGCGATGTAGGAAAGCGGTCGTCCCGACTTCTTCGATGGGCCTCGACGCTCTCGAGGTCAGCTACACCTTCATGAGCGGCCAATGAGCAGGTGTGATCGGCGCAGTTCCGATGACCGCTGCATGGCATGCACGGAGCGCCCAAGCCGCAGCGGCGACCGTCCGCAACCGCTGCAATGCGGCTCCTGCACGAGTCCGGCCTCCCATCACTCAATCAAACAACCCCCCCGACTCCCCTCGCTCAGGCCCCTCAGGCGGCCTCACCACCCTCCCACTCACCGCCCTGGGCGCCCGCGGCGGCAAGGGCTGCGGTGACGCTTCCAATGCCCCCTCCCAGCGCTTCAAGAATCTCGCTGCCTCCTCCACATCACACCCCAGCCACCGGTCATAGTCCTCCGGGTGCAGGATCACCACCATCCGCTTCTCATCCTCTGGTCGGTGGAATCGCTGCATCACCGGATGCCCATCGGCATTGACCGTCAGCATCGCAAATGTGAAGAGCTCTCGTCCGTCCGGTGCCCGCCAGGGCCAGTAGATGCCGGCAATCCCCATCGGCGTGTGGTTGGGCAGCGCGATGCGCCAGCGCACCGATTTGCCCGACTCGTAGTTCGGCTCGTAGATCGCCTCGGCCGGGACGATGCAGCGCATGCCCTTCTTCCACGAGGTGCGGAAGCTCGGCAGCTGCGCCACGGTTTCCGAGCGGGCGTTGTAGGTGCGACGACCGAATTGCAGCTCCTTGCGGAAGTGGGGCACCAGCCCGAAGCAGCCGTCCTCGGCCACGCGTCCCTCGCCGGTGGGCGCCTTGCGGATGAAGGGCGCCAGGCCCAGCGGGAAGACATCGTGCGGCGGCTCGTCGCGGGCACGCTCCACACCGAAGTAGGCCAGCAGCCGGTCGCTGCGCGTGACGGGTTGGTAGTTCGAGCACATGGCGTTTCCCCAGTGCCCCCACTCTAAGCGCTCCACCTCTTCACAGACCTGGGGGGAATCGGGTACTGTATATTTGTACAGTCTTGAGGTTTCCATCATGCATGCCGCTTCCGTCCGGCAGGGGGTCTTGTCGCCGCCTGTTGAGGGCCCTGCTGTGCCCACCGTTCATCCAAGTCCGCCCCCCGCCGCGCTGCCGCCCGCGGTGGAGGCGGCCGTCTGGCGCGGCAGCGACCTGGGCACCCCGCTGACCCATGTGCTGCCCACGGGCTGGCCGGCGCTGGACGAAGCGCTGCCGGGCCGGGGCTGGCCCGGGCACCAGCTCACCGAGATCCTGCAGGCCCAGCCGTCGGTGGCGGAGTGGCGCCTGGTGGGTCCGGTGCTGCGCTCGGTGGTGGCGGCGAAGCAGCAGGTGGCCGTGGTCGGCCCGCCCAAGACGCCGCACCTGCCGGGTCTTCGCCATGTGGGCGTGGACGCCGACCACCTCGTGTGGATCCAGGCCGAGACGCCCTCGGAGCGGCTGTGGGTGGTCGAACAACTGCTCAAGAGCGCCGCCTGCGGGGCCGTGCTGGCCTGGTTGCCCCAGGCGCGGCCGGAGCAACTGCGCCGGCTGCAGGTGCTGGCCCAGGGCCATGAGGGCCCGGTGTTTCTGTTCCGCCCCCAGGGCGCCCAGCACGAAGCCTCACCGGCCCCCTTGCGCCTGCTGCTGAGCTATGGGCTGGACTGGGTGCTGCAGGTGCACGTGCTCAAGCGGCGGGGTCCCCAACACGAGGGCTGGATCGAGCTGCCCTCGGTGCCCGGGGGCCTGGCGTCCATCCTCACCCCCCGTTTGCGCCGCCCCAGCCGCCTGATGGCCGGGCGCCCCACCAAGGAGTCTGCCGATGATGTACTGGGCAGCCCTGAGACCCGACCTGCCGTTCCCGCTGGCGTGGCCACCGGCGCCGTCTGAGCTGGGCGCCCCGGGCCCGGCCGCCCTGGAGTCGCTGCTGCAAGGCCTGGCCACCTGGGCGCTGCAGTTCAGCCCGCGGGTGGCCCGGCTCGATGAGGCGGTGCTGGTCGAGCTGGCGGCGAGCCTGCGTCTCTTCGGGGGCAAGCGACGGCTGCGCGAGCGCCTGCTGAGCGAAGCGCCCGAGCTGGGCGTGGGCCTGGTGAGCTGGGCACCCACGGGCCTGGGGGCCTTGGCCCTGGCCCGCGCCGGTGTCGAGAACGGCCTGACCCGTGCGCTGCCAGAGTTGCTCGACCCCTTGCCGATGGAGGTGCTCAGTGCGGTGGCCCCCCACCGGCCCACACTCGCGCGCCTGGGTTGCCGCACCCTGGGCGACCTGCGTCGCCTGCCGCGGGGCGGGGTGAGCCGGCGCTTTGATGCGCAGCTGCTGGCGGCCCTGGACCAGGCCTATGGCTTGCGAGCGGAGACCTACCGGTGGGAGCAACTGCCCGAGCACTTCCTGGCCCGGCTGGAACTGCCCTCGCGCGTGGAGCATGCGCCGGCCATGATGTTTGGTGCCCGGCGCCTGTTGCTGCAGATGGCCGGCTGGCTGGCAGCCCGGCACCTGGGGGTGACGGTCTTCACCCTGCTGTGGTCCCACGACGCGATGCGCGCCAAGGACGCCGGCGACGGGGGCGAGCTCACGCTGCGCACGGGCGAGCCCACCCGCCAGGTCGAGCACCTGGCCCGCTTGCTCAACGAACACCTGAACCGCACCGCCTTGCGGGCGCCCGTGGGCGAGCTGCGCCTGCGGGCCGACGAGGTGCTGGCGCTGGACCACCAGAGTGCCTCGCTCCTGCCCGATCCCGTGCACCAGGGCGCCTCGCTGCGCGAGACGCTGGAGCGCATCGCCGCCCGGCTGGGCCCGCAGCGGGTGCTGCGCCCGGTGCTCTGCGAGGACCACCGGGTCGAGTGGATGCAGCACTGGCAGCCGGTGGTCCCGGCCCTGGCCGCCAAGGCGTCAACCCACTCCCGCCGCAAGGTCCGACGTTGCGAACTGCCGCAGCCCACCTGGGTCCTGCCCGAGCCGCTGCGCCTGGCCCTGCGCGGGCACCGGCCGATGTACCAGGGCGTGCTGCAGCTGCTGGCCGGCCCGCACCGGGTCGAGGGCGGCTGGTGGGACCGGGTGGCGGTGGAACCCTCGGAGGACGGCGCGCCGGCGGCCCTGACCCGGCATGTGCAGCGCGACTACTGGGTGGCCCTGAGCGAACACGCCGGGGTGCTGTGGGTCTTCCAGGAACGCCTGGCCGAGGACGAGACGGCCTGGTACCTGCACGGGGTGTTTGCTTGAGCCAAGGCCATGAGCAACCCCACGCCTTCCTCCCCCGCACTGGGGCCCCCGGCCTATGCCGAGCTGCAGTGCCTGTCGAACTTCTCTTTCCTGCGGGGGGCGAGCCATCCGGAGGAGCTGGTCGAGCGTGCCCAGCAGCTGGGTTACGCCGCCCTGGCCTTGACCGACGAGTGTTCGATGGCGGGCATGGTGCGCGCCCACGTGGCCGCCAAGGCCGCCGGCCTGCCGTTGATCGTGGGCAGCCAGTTCACGCTGGCCGATGCGCCCTGGACGCTGGTGGTGCTGGCCCAGGACTTCCAGGGCTATGGCCACCTGTGTGAATTCATCACCCGGCTGCGTCGCGCGTCCGAGAAGGGCCACTACCGGCTGACCCAGGCGGAGGTCGACGGGGCCGCCCTGGACCACTGCCTGGTCATCGCGGTACCGACCCGAGGGGCGGCGCAAGGCGAGCTGGTGGAGCGGGTGCCGTGGCTGCTCACGCATTTCACGGGACGGTGCTGGATCGGGGTGAACCTGCTGCGTCAGCTGGACGACGAGGCCTGGCTGTACCAGCTGCGCCAGCTCGCCGACCTCAGCGCCTTGCCGCTGGTGGCGGTGGGCGACGTGCACCTGCACGTGCGCTCGCGCAAGGCCTTGCAGGACGTGCTCACGGCCACCCGGCTGGGCCGGCCGCTCACCGAGTGCGGGCTGGACCTGCAGCCCAACGCCGAGCGCCACCTGCGCACCCGGCTGCGCCTGGCGCAGACCTATCCGGAAGCCCTCCTGGCCGAGACCCTGCGGGTGGCCAGCCTGTGCCACTTCTCGCTCGATGAGCTGCGCTACCACTACCCCGACGAAGTGGTGCCCGCGGGGGAGACACCCTCGTCCTACCTGCGCCGCCTCACCTACGAGGGCGCCGGGCGGCGCTGGCCGCAGGGCATACCGGCCAAGGTGCAGGCCCAGATCGAGCATGAGCTGGAACTCATCGCCGAGTTGCGCTACGAGCACTACTTTTTGACGGTGGCCGACATCGTGAACTTTGCGAGGTCGCAGCACATCCTTTGCCAGGGACGCGGGAGCGCGGCGAACTCGGTGGTGTGCTACTGCCTGGGGGTGACCGAGGTCGACCCGGCGCGCATGTCGGTGCTCTTCGAGCGCTTCATCAGCAAGGAGCGCAACGAGCCGCCGGACATCGACATCGACTTCGAGCACGAGCGCCGCGAGGAGGTGATCCAGTACCTCTACCGCAAGTACGGCCGCGACCGGGCCGCGCTCACGGCCACCGTCATCACCTACCGGCCCAAGAGCGCGATGCGTGACGTGGGCAAGGCGCTTGGCTTTGAGCTGGAGCTGCTCGATCGCCTGTGCGCCAACCACCAATGGTGGGACGGCAAGGCCATCGCCCTGGAGCGTCTGCGCGAGGTGGGGCTGGATCCGGCGGACCTGGCGGTGCAGCAGCTGCTTCGGCTGGTGGGCCAGGTGCTGGGTTTTCCTCGTCACCTGTCGCAGCACACAGGCGGCTTTGTGCTCACGCGCGGGCCGCTGTGCCGCATGGTGCCCATCGAGAACGCGAGCATGCCCGACCGCACGGTGATCGAGTGGGACAAGGACGACCTGGATGCGGTGGGCCTGCTCAAGGTGGATGTGCTGGCGCTGGGCATGCTCACCGCGATCCGCAAGGCCCTGGCCTTCATCGGGCAGCGCAAGGGGCAGGTCTTCGAGATGCAGGACATTCCCGCCGAGGACCCGGCCACCTACGACATGATCTGCCGGGCCGACACCGTGGGCGTCTTCCAGATCGAGAGCCGGGCGCAGATGAGCATGCTGCCGCGCCTGCAGCCGCGCTGCTTCTACGACCTGGTGATCGAGGTGGCCATCGTGCGGCCCGGCCCCATCCAGGGCGGCATGGTCCACCCCTACCTGAACCGGCGCCAGGGCAAGGAGCCGGTGAGCTACCCGAGCGAGGCCTTGAAGGAGGCGCTGGGGCGCACCCTGGGCGTGCCGGTGTTCCAAGAGCAGGTCATGCAGATCAGCATCCTGGCCGCCGGTTTTACGCCGGGCGAGGCCGACGGGCTGCGCCGCTCGATGGCGGCCTGGAAGCGCAAGGGGGGGCTGGAGAAGTACTACGCCAAGATCGTCGACGGGATGACGGCACGAGGCTACGAGAAGAGCTTTGCGCAGGCGATCTTCGAGCAGATCAAGGGGTTCAGCGAGTACGGCTTCCCGGAGAGCCACGCGGCCTCGTTTGCGCTGCTGGTCTACGCCAGCTGCTGGATCAAGTGCCACCACCCGGCGGAGTTTGTGGCGGCGATGCTCAACAGCCAGCCACTGGGCTTTTACTCCCCCAGCCAGTTGGTGCAGGACGCCAGGCGCCACGGCGTGGAGGTGCGGCCGGTGGACGTGATGGCCAGCGCCATCGACTGCACGCTGGAGGGCCTGCCGGGGCCGCCGGCGGTGCGGCTGGGGCTGCGCATGGTCGACGGGCTCAAGGGCGCTTCGGCGCAGCGCATCGTCCAGGCCTGGAGCCAGGCCCCCTTCGAGAGTGCGGAGGATCTGGCACGGCGGGCCGGGTTGGAGCAGCACGAGATGAAGCTGCTGGCGGCGGCCGATGCCTTGCAGAGCCTGAGCGGCCACCGCCGTCAGCAGGTGTGGGATGCGGCCGCGCTGCGCTCCACCCCGGTGCTGCTGCGCGAGGCGCCGGTGCATGAAGAGGTGCTGGAGCTGCCGGCGGCGCCGGAGGGTGAGGAGATCGTCTGGGACTATGCGTCACTGGGGCTGACGCTGCGGCGACATCCGCTGGCGCTGCTGCGGCCGAAGCTGGCCGAGCTGGGCTGGATGTCGAGCCAGGAACTACGCAACCTGCCCAACGGGCGGCTGGTGAGCGCCTGTGGCATCGTGACTTTGCGGCAGCAGCCGGAGACGGCCAACGGGACGATCTTTGTGAGCCTGGAGGACGAAGACGGGGCGGTGCAGGTGATCGTGTGGAAGCGGCTGCGCGAGCGTCAGCGGCGGGAGCTGTTGCACTCGCGGCTCATGGGCGTGCGCGGGGTCTGGCAGCGCGAGGGGGAAGTGCGCAACCTCATCGCTGGGCACCTGGAGGATCTGACGCCGCTGCTGGGGCGGTTGGCGACGGAGAGTCGGGATTTCAGGTAGCGATGGGGACAAGGCACAGGCCACCCCAGTCGAGGCCCATGCCATCGGCTTCCCAAAAAGATTCGGCCGTCTGCCTCAGGCCCGCAGGTCGGCTTCGGTTCTGCCGGAGGCCAATGCATCCAGGAACCATTGAGGGCGGCGACCGTGGCCGGACCAGGTGTGACCGGCATCGTCTCGATACTTCACGACACCCGCCGGTTTGGCCTTGTGTGCCTTGCTGGCTGCCTTGGGTTTGCGCCCAGGCTTGGCGTTGAGGCTCAGACCGAGGTCGGCCGCCGTGAGGCTGTAGTGCGCGATGGCTTCCTTGATGCGTGCGATGACCCCGGCAACCTCCTGCTACCGAATGGCATCGGCTTGGCGCTTGAGTGTGGCGATCTGTTTTTCGATCTGGGCAAGTGTCTTCTGCTTGGGCATGTTGCTCTCTTGTGGTCCAACGACAGTAGGAGAGTAACAGGCTGGTGCGCGGCTCGAAGTCGCCTATCAAGGCGGACGAAACCGCAAGAGGGCAGCTTCGCAGCGGTTGTGGACGGTCGCCGCTGCGGCTTGGGCGCTCCGTGCGTGCCATGCAGCGGTCATCGGAACTGTGCCGATCACACCTGCTCAATGGCCGCTCACGAAGGTGCAGCTGACCTCGCGAGCGTCGAGGCCCATCGACGAAGCTAGGACGACCGCTTTCCTACATCGCCGAACTCGTACTCCCGACCCACAGCAGCCGGCGGTTAAACAGAAGACCGGTCATTCCCGCGGCGAAGGGCGACCCCAACGGCTGCAGCTTCCTTGAGACCAGGGCGCATGCGCGCTCGTTGACGTGAAACCCGTCGGCAGCGGCGAACCACGGCCTCTCGGTGGTAACGCTCGGAGTGGCACTGACCTGGCGCGTACGCGCCGCCGTCTTCAGAGGCGTCACCTTGGATGCCTTCGCCGAGTTTGTGCTTGGTCGGGCAGCTTGGTCGGCTGACCGTATCGGTGCCGTCCACGACGCCGGAAAGTGGTCTGCAGGGTCAGGACTCAGGTCGTCCAGCGCATCAGCGTCACGAGCAGCACCAAGACGCCCAGGCCGAGGTTGATCGAGACCCATGTGCGAATCTGCGCCAAGACCGCACCACCGGCGGCCCACTCGGACGCTGCCACGGCCCGGCCGAGCCGCTTGAAGAGCACGAAGCGGATGTGCATGAAGATCGCCACCATCGCGACGCCCACCGCCGCCATGACGGTCCAGGCCAGCGGCATCTCGAAGTTGCCCCCCGACTGCACCACCTGCTTGGCCACACGGCCCAGCATCCACACGCCGCTGGCCAGCGTCAGCAGCGCGGCCACAAGTACCGCTTGGAAGAAGCGGCCGAGCACATCGTGCATCAGCCGCAAGCGGACTGGCGCTTCGAGCTGGGCGACGGCCGGGCGCAGGAAGAAGTGCGCAAATGCCATGCCACCGATCCACAGGATGATGGCCAGCACATGAACCGTCTTGAGGGCAGCGTAGATCATTTCGAACTTCCGTTCAGATTCAAAACAAACCCAGGAGCCAGTCACTGCCCCAGGCCCATGCCATCAGCATGACGCCCGCAGTGACGCACATCGCCAGGGCCGCCATCGCCAGCCCCAGGACAACCGCAACACCATCGCGAAACACCAGCCCCAGTCCGATGAGCATCAGCGCCAGCGCCGGGAGCACGTTGCCGAAGGGGATGGGCATGACGACGATGAAAGCCATCAACCCAATCGCTGCGGCGGTCCATGACCGTCTCTCCGGGGATGCAAGATGGCTCAGCCGGGCCCTGGCAAGACGCCCAGCCACGCAATAGGCAGACGCAAGCATGCCCAGCACCCGCTGCGCCCAGGTGCGTGAGAGTTCGAGTTCAGCCACCCGCCGAGGAAGGCATGCAGAGGACTGACCCCGCCACATCGCCGCCGCCAGCGCGGCCATTCCCAGGCCAAGCACAGTGCCGACGCCAGGCACGGGAAGGAGACACGGGACTGCCATCAGCAGCAGCCAGGTGCCGTGCGCGGCAGGCCCGTGGGCTTGCGCCAGGGTTTGCATCGACACCCTCTCGGCAGGCAGGTTCGCGGCTGTTTCACGCAGCCGCTGCACGATGGATTCCGTCATGGGGCCTCGACGTCGTCCCGCAAGGCACGGCGGGGACTGAGCAGATTGTCCTGAATGCTCATCAACTCACTCACGGCACGCTGCTTGCCGCCGGACGGCGGATCACCACCACCACCAGCGTCACCACCGTCAGAGGAACGACGAAGCCAAGCATGACACCCGAGAACGCCTGCAGCGCGTCGTGCTGCTGCGCGGCCAGGATCAGGTAAGCCACGTAGGCGACGTAGTAACCGAGGAAGACGCCGCCTTCCCAGCGCGCAATCTCACGGCCTGTGATGAAGACCGGCAGGCACGCGAGCGCCACGGCCAGCATGACCCAAATGTCGAAGGCCAGCAGCGACGGCGCCATGGCCAGGCCGAGGTCACCCGACACCAGGCCCGACAGGCCCAGGCAGCCCAGAATGTTGAAGGTGTTGCTGCCGACGACGTTACCTACTGCGATGTCGCGCTCGCCCTTGATGGCAGCGGTGATGCTGGTGGCCACCTCGGGCATGCTGGTGCCCGCGGCGACGATGGTCAGGCCGATGATCAAGTCGCTCACGCCCATCGCCTTGGCGAAGTTCACCGAGGCCTGCACGAGGTATTCGGATCCGAACACCAGCGCCGCCAGGCCGGCACCGATCAGCAGCAGTTGGGCGGGCAGCCGGTCGTCCCAAGCACCCGCTTCGGCGGGTTTGATCTCGTGGGCGTACTCATCCTTGGCGGCCTGTGTCTCGCGCCGCGATTGCACGACGAGGAACGCCGTGTACGACACGAGCAGCACGAAGAGAATTCCACCGTCGAAGAACGACAGTCGGCCGTCCAACCCCAGCGCCAGCAACAGCAGGCTCGCGCCGATCATGATCGGCACTTCCTGGCGGATCAGTTGGATGTTGACCACCAGCGGCGCGATCAGCGCACTGATGCCCAGGATGAACAGCACATTGAAGATGTTGCTGCCCACCACGTTGCCGATGGCAATGTCGGTCTTGCCGTCGAGCACGGCACCGACACTCACCGCGACCTCGGGCGCGCTGGTGCCGAAGGCCACGATGGTGAGTCCTACGACGAGCGGGCTGATGCCGAACGACAGCGCCAGCTTGGACGCACCGCGGACGAGCACGTTGGCACCGATGACCAGCAGGATCAGGCCACCGAGAAAAATGAGTATGTTCATGATCTGGCACTGTAGCTGCAAGCGTTCGCCCACCGCAGGCTGCAACGCCACCTGGGCCACTCAGCGGTCGGCCTGAGAGCCAGTTCCGCAATCAGACCCGGGAGCGGCTGCGGCTGCGCTCGGCTCAGCATCGCGGGCTGGGCCTGCTCCGCCCCACGGGCCCTCACAAGACCCGACCCGCGTGCTGCAGTGGTGCCACGCCCAAGAAGCCTACCAGTCAAGCTGCCACTGGCTGGCGCGGCTGAGGACCTGAGCCGCCACCGCGGCGGCGCAACAGCGCGATGAGCAGGTGCAGCCCGGCGCCTAGCAGCACGAGCAGCACGCTGCCGATGCCCCAGATCACCCATGTCGCCACGGTCAAGCCACCCGCCAGCGCGGGTGCGGCCTGCAGCAGGCCGTCGACAAACGGCGCAAAGCCCGCCATCAGTTGGCTTGCCCACTGCGCGACTTCGGGCGGCACCCAGGGGGCCAGCCAATCCGGCACAGCGATGGTGCCGGCGCCTGATGCAGCCCCTGTGAGCGCGCCCGCGTTCGAAACCGTCCAGACGGCAACGGCATGCAGCGCCCAGGCAGCCAGCGACCACAGCGCCAGAAGTGCGACGACGGAGAACCAACTGAGGACGTAGAACATGACTGGACTTCCTATGGTATTCGAATGGCACAGAGTATCGGGACCAATGCGCTTCGCACAAACCAGATTCGCACGCACTTAAACTTCGGTTTTCCCGCACCGGAGGACACATGCTGAACTACCGACATCTCCACTACTTCTGGGTTGTCAGCAAGGAAGGCGGCTTCGCCCGTGCCGCCGAACGGCTGGACATGGCGGTGCAGACCATCAGCGCGCAGGTGCGCGAGCTGGAGAAGGCGCTGGGCCACCAGCTCCTCAAGCCCTCGGGCCGTGGCGTGGCCCTCACCGAAGCAGGTCAGGCTGCTTTTGCACGCGCCGAGGAGATTTTTCAGCTGGGCCAGGGCATCCCTGACGAGGTGCGCGAAGCGGCCAGCGGCAAGGTGGCCCGCCTGGCGGTTGGGTTCTCCGATGGCATCTCGAAGCTTGCAGCCCATGCGCTGCTGGAGCCCGTGTTGAGCACACCCAACCTTCGGTTGGTCTGCCACGAAGGAGAGTTCGAGCAGCTGCTGGGCGAACTGGCGCTGCATCACCTGGACCTGGTGCTGGCCGGTCAGGCCGCACCGCGCAACCCGAACCTGCGCCTCACCAGCGAGCGCCTCGTTGAGTCACCGGTCGAGTGGTATGGCCCGGCCCGGCTGGTCGGGAAGCCCGAGCGCGACCGGTTTCCGCAAAGCCTGAACGACTTGCCTGTTCTGCTGCCCACTGGGCACTCGGCCCTGCGCCCGACGCTGGACCACTGGTTCGAAACGCAGGGCCTGCGCCCTCGCATCGTAGGGGAGTTCGAGGACAGCGCCCTGCTGGCGGTGTTTGCGGCTCGCGGCCTGGGCGTGTTCCCGGTCAGCCGACTCGGAGCAGACGACGTCGGCCTGATGCGCGGCCTTCGGCTGCTGGGCAGTAGTGATGGCGTGAAGGAAGAGATCCACGCCATCCGGTCGCGGCGCGGCCAGCACCACCCCCTGGTGACGCAGGTGGTGGCCGCGGCGCGACTTTAGAGGTGTCCTGATCGACCTCGATCAGGCGGCGTGGCGATGGGCCACCTTCGTGGCGCTCGGCTCCTCGCCATCGTAGAGCTTCCAGTGGCGTCGAGCGGCCTCCACCACCAAGGTTTCGCCGTCGGCCAGATGGCCATCGGCGCGCGCCGCGGCCAGGGACAGGCGCATCACCTTCCTTTGCAGCGCCGGATCGGAGATCTCGGCCATCAATGACGCCAAGGCGCTGTCATCGACGTTGCCCATGAGCGATCCGGTCTCGTACCCACCCGCCAGGAGCTCTTCGCACAAGGTGTGAACGATGTGCGGCAGGAGCTGGGGCTCCAGCCCGAGTTCGCGCTCCGCGCCCAACTGCTTGAGGATGTTGAATTCGGAACTGCACACGTGACCGTCGGAGATGAGCACCAGCGCGACGATGCGCGCGGCGGCTTCTGGGCTGTTGTGGGGGTAGCTGCGCACGATGGGTCTCCGTTGAGATAGGTCAGTCTGAGGTGACAAGCTGAGTTTCAGAGTCAGTCGCCCCGGGCGGGATGCCGGCGTTCAGACTGGCGTGTACGACGCTCGGCCGGGATCGGGATGGGCACGAGCACTGGCGCTTGCTGTGGCACCCACTGCCTGAGGTCCTCCTTCAGCAAGCGCAGGCTCTGCTTGATCCGGGCAAGTACGAGGGACGCAAAGCGGAAGGAAGGCTTCATGGCGGGTGAGCTCGGAAGTGAGGACAGGCGGGAATATGCATCCTGTCCTGCTTCTGAAGAAGCGATACTTCCGAGCATCTAACTCAGGAAAATACGAACTCGCCGGAAGATGGAGCGCCCGTTGCAGAGCGGAACTCACGTCCGGTCCGGCCGGACCTCACTGACCTTGGCGAGCCGGAAAGCCCGGTCGTCGCCCTTGTAGTCCCACTGCTCGATCCGACAGCATCCCGGCGCCGCATCCGCGCCCCAGCGCAGCAGATTGACCGAGTTGGGCATGCCATCACGCACCCGGGACGACACGGCCGTGCCCGCCTGCACGACCCACAGCGAACGCGCCAGGCCTTGCAGCGGCATGACGTAGGGGAGGTGGATGTGACCGCCCATGACGAGGTCGGCGCCGGCTTCAGCCCAAGGCTGCAGAGCGGCCGCATGCCCGCGCAGTCGGTTTGGCTCTTCCTCGGCACGCGTGACGGCTATGGGCTGGTGCACCACGACCACGCGCAGCTGCGCGGGGTCGGCATGCTCCACAAGTCGCGCGACACGGTCGATCTGCAGCGCGGATACCTCACCATCTTTGTGTCGCCAGGGTCGCGTGGTGTTGACGCACACCACCAGGAGTTCCGGGGAGCGGTGCACCGGCTCGAGGTCTATGCCGAACGCGGCGCTGTACCGCCCATACGGGCTGCGCAGGCGCGCCCACAGATCGAAGAGCGGGATGTCGTGGTTGCCTGGGACGGCCAGCACGGGAGCTCCCAGACGGTCCACGAACGAGCGTGCAGCCCGGAACTGGGCCGGACGCGCGCGCTGCGTGATGTCGCCCGACAGCACAACCACATCAGGACGCTGCTGGTGGGCCAGCGTGCCCAGGGCTTCGACGACCGCGCCCTGCTCGGTGCCGAAGTGCGTGTCGGAAATCTGCAGCAGGACGCTCAAGGCGCTGCCCCTTCGGCGCTGGATCGGGCGTCGACAACGGCAGCGTCGCGCTGTGGCATCAGCAGGTACAGTGGTTTGGCCAGCACCCGGAAGTCCAGCGGTGCGCGCATCATCGTCACTTCGCCATCGAAGGCCACCTTCACCCCGCTGCGGCCCTGCGGCAGCGTAGGCCGCACCACCAGGTGCTCGAACTCGAAGCGCTCGACGCCTGCGGCTTCACCCAGCCTGCCCATGGCGCCATGCAGCATCAGGCCGATCATCGACAGCGTTCCGGTAGGCCGCAGCACGAGCGCGGCCATGCTGCCGTCGCCTGGCGTGCCGGCCAGGGTGTCATCGGGCTCGGCGCCGAACTGCTGCAGCTGCAGGCGGTTGTTGCCCACGAAGAGCGTCAAGGTCTGCATGTCGCGCACCTTGCCACCCATCTCGATGTGCAATCGCAAGCGGCGCTGCGCACGAAGCAAAGTCGCACAGGCTGCCACGAACGCCACCCAGCGGCTGCGACCGAAGCGGGCCTTGTAGGCTTCACGGTCTTCCAGCAGTTCAGGATAGAGCCCGAGACTGGCGTTGACCAGGAACACGCGGTCGTTGATGCCGGCCACTTGAACCGGCGCAGGCACCGAAAGCAGCAATTGGCGGACGGCATCGGCCGGGTCTGCGGGTATGCCGTGCGTGCGGGCAAAGTAGTTGAAGGTGCCCTGTGGCACCACGCCCATGGCGCAGCCCGCAGCGTGTGCAGCCTGTGCCACGGTGTTGAGCGTGCCGTCGCCACCGACGGCGACCACGGCCGTGCGGGTGGCGATCGCCCTCGTCGCCGCCTGGTGCGACACGCCAATCAACTCGGCGGGGCTGCAGAAGAGCAAGTCACCCCGCCGTCCACCCGCGCGCAGCGCGGCTTCGACGATTTCGCGCTTCGCCTCCGCGTCGCTGCTGCCCGCCGCCGCATTGACGATGAACTGCAGCGAAGACGTGGGGTCGATTTCCGGGAGAGCGGCCATGGCCCAAGGCGCGTTCAGGTCTTTTCCCGCGTCAAACGTTCTGCAAAAGAGATGCCGATGGCAGAGAGCACGAAGGTGAAGTGAATGACAGCCACCATCGTCACGATCTGGATATTCTCCAAAGTCAAATCGCCGCTCAGGTACGTCTTCAAGGCATGCACGCCTGAGATCGAGATGATGGCGAATGCAAGCTTCAACTTGAGGTTGTAGGTGTTGACGTGGTCCAGCCAGTCGGGCTTCTTCATGTCCTTCTTGTCGAAGTGCCCCGTGGTCACGAAGAGCGACACACCGGCGAGCGCGACCACCCACACCAACTGCGCCACCATCGTCATGTCCACCAGTTCGAGCACCTTGATGATCAGGTCGATCTTCTCGAGATCGCCGAACAGCAAGGTGCTCATCAGCTTGTAGGTTTCCAGCAGGAACTTTCCCAGAATGCCGAAGATGATCGCCACCAGACCCACATAGAAAAACAACATCGTGAATCTCATGCCGTAAAGCAGCGACCCGACCCGTGAAAGCAGCATTTCCATTCTTGTTTTCCTTGAAACAGAGCCGACAATTACGTCGAACAGCGAACCAGCCGAAGCTTCCTGCGCCACGCAGGCCAGCTCGCCCAGGCGACTGAAGCTGACCGAGGCGGACGATTTCAATCGTGGCGCAGCAGGTCACCGAAGACGGTGTGCTCGCCCTCCTTGCGATCGGCGCCAGGCGCGTCGTACAGCACGAGCCAGCGCGCCTTGCCGCCCGACAGCGCCGGCGGCAGGTCACAGATGGCTTCGGCACGGTTGGTGCCGCGACCATGTGGCAGGGGCACCGACTCGGTCAGCGCCGACTCGAAGCGCACCGGCTCGCGGTTCGCGGCCAGCAAGGGCCGGGCGGCGGGCCACTTGAAGACGCGGATGTCGCCGTTCAGCACCATCGTCGGGCCGGCCAGGATGTAGAGGTCGTCGCCGGAGAAGTGCAGGTCCCGCACGCCCAGGCCGTCGAGCTGCAGGAAGTGCTTGCGGATCAGCGTGCCGCTGTCGTCGAGGGGCGCCAGGCGCAGCTGGTCACCGCGGGTCTCGACCGCGACCTCGAGCAGCGCCGACCAACCGCGCAGCACCGGGCCGCGCAGGCCGAGCAGCAGCCGGCGGCCGTCCACGGCCAGGCCTTCGATGTCGAAGCCGTTGTCCTTTCCCGGGATGGCCAAATACGGTCCGAAGTGGGGGTCATCGGCGAGCGCACGGGTGAGCAGGTTCGTTTGCGCATCACCCTTCAGGCGCAGCGCCCGTCGGCCGTCCTTGGCCTGCCGTACCAGGCAGGGCTCGCCCTTGGCGTCAGGCTCGATGGGCAGGCAGGCCAGCAGGCGCCGATTGCCGTCGAGCGCCACCTTCGACAAGCGCTTGGCGTTGTCGGCGTGGTCCCGGTCCGGTTTGGCGTTCTTGCGCTTCAGGCCATGCGAGCCCACCAGCCACAGGTAACCGTCGGCCACGGCCATGCCTTCCAGATCGGCCTCTTCCCCGGCCGTGCCGGGCAGGTCCAGCAGATCGGCGAGCGGGAAGTCGCGCACCTCGCCGAAGCGCAAAGCCTCGCGCCCCACCGGGGCGAGCAGGCGCAGGCGGTCCAGGCCGCAGGCTTCGTCGCCCGCCACCCAGAGCCAGTCGCCGGTGAAGGCCGCGCCGGACAGATTCGATTGAACCAGGGAGTCAGGAGCGAACTCCAGACGGACGGCATTGGCGGTTCGAGCGTTGGGCATCTGGTGCTTCTCCAAAGGGTGACGGGCCAGCAGGCACGCGTGCTGCAATGCGTGCCGGCCTGAGCCGCCAAACCCCGAAGTCTGCGGCCGAAGCTCCTTCCTATGTTCAGGTTTATCCGATGTTCACGTTCTCGAAAGACTGCTTTTCCAGAACCGCCAGGCACCCCACATTCCGTCTGTCCCTCAACCGATGGAGATCCGTGATGCAAGTGCTCTTCAAGTCCCGCCATCCGCGAGCCACTGACTTGCGCGACCTGACCGAGCGCCGCGTGCGCTTCGTGCTGCGACGCCTGGGCTGGCTCGTGCCGCGCGCCGAGGTGCAGATGTCGGACGTGAACGGGCCGCGCGGCGGCATCGACAAGCGCTGCCAGGTGGAACTCCGGACCGATGGCGCCGGGTCGGTGGTCGTCGCCTCCGTGGCGAGCGACTGGCGCACGGCGCTGGACAACGCGCTGGCGCGTGCCGCGCGGTTCCTGATGCGCTTGTGGCGCCGGGGCAGTGACTCCCGTCGCATGCGCCAGCGCTTCATCGGTCACGAACGCTGAACTCGAACGACCTCAGGACTCGACTCCATGAACTCCATGACGCCCATCCCCTCGACCACTCGCCCGGAGACCGCGCATTCGGCGTCTATCGCCGCAGGCAACGCGACACCCACGGATGTCGTAGGTACGAGCCGTGTGCTGCGCAACACATACGCCTTGCTGTCGATGACGTTGCTGTTCAGCGCGGCCATCGCTGCTGCCAGCGTGACGTTCCAGCTGCCGGCGCCGGGCATCCTGCTGACCCTGGGCGGCTACTTCGGCCTGCTCTTTGCTGTCTACAAGTTCAAGAACAGCGGCTGGGCCTTGCCGGCTGTGTTTGCGCTGACGGGCTTCATGGGCTACTCCCTGGGGCCGGTGTTGGCCAAGTCGCTGGCACTGCCCGGCGGTGCACAGGTCGTGACGATGGCCCTGGCGGCCACGGGCGCCACCTTCCTGGCCTTGTCGGCCTGGGTCTTGACGACCCGTCGCGACTTCAGCTTCATGGGCGGCTTCCTGTTCGCCGGCATGGTCATCGCGCTGATTGCCGGCCTGGGCGCGGTGTTCCTGCAGGTTCCGGCGCTGGGCCTGGCCGTCGCCGCGATGGTGGCGCTGCTGTCGGCCGGCCTGATCCTGTACGAGACCAGTCGCATCGTCACCGGTGGCGAAACCAACTACGTGCTGGCCACCGTCGGGCTGTACGTCTCGATCTTCAACCTGTTCACGAGTCTGCTCAGCCTGTTCGGCTTCGGCAACTCGGATGAATGAACCCTCATCAGGAGCACCCCATGAAATGCCCCACCTGCACCGACACCGCACTCGTGATGAGCGACCGCCAGGGCGTCGAGATCGACTACTGCCCGCAATGCCGCGGCGTGTGGCTGGACCGCGGCGAACTCGACAAGCTGATCGAGCGCTCGGCGAGCCTGGCACCACCGGTCCCAGCCGGCAACGCGGCCGCCCGATCACAGCCCCAGTTCGCGGACTCCGATTACGAGCATGGTCGAGGCCAGCAGGGCGGCCGCAGGAAGTCCTGGCTAAGCAACATCTTCGACTGACCCGCGACCCACTGCACCCAAGGGAGACCCATGATGCGCAGTTATCCCGTGAACAGCCCGCAGGCCGCAGCCCGCATCGTCGCACTGACGGTGGTCGCCGATGGCGACATCGGCGACGCTGAGATCAAGTGGCTCGACCGCCTTGCCGTGCATGAGCAGTTGGGTCTGGCGCGGCATGAGTTGCACGCGCTGCTGGACACCTTCTGCGAGGATCTGCTGTCCAGCGACCAGTTGAAGTGGGCCGACGCCTGCCCGGTGGACGAGCGCACGCTGGCGGACCTGATGGGTGAAGTCCAGGACCCCGCGCTACGGCTGAAGTTGCTGCGCTTGTGTGTCGAGCTTGCAGAAGTCGACGCGCATGTTGACGACGGTGAATCGAGCGTTCTAATCGCCGCGGTCGAGCATTGGGGCTTGCACCGTGAGATGTTTCGGCCGTCGTCTCGGAACTGACCGGCTCGCCCTGCCTGATCAATCCGAGGTGTGGGTCTGTGGGCTTTCGGCGGGGCGTGTCGGAAGTGCCCCATGGCGTGCCCATGATCGGGTCGAGATCGATGTTGGCTGTCCGCTATGGAGACACAACGGCTATGTCTGCTGATGGCCGCGACTGACAGTTCGCCGGCGAGCCAGGAAGCTGCCGCTCGGCGGGGGCCTGTTGGTCCCTCTCAACGGGCCTGCGGCCCAGACGTGGCAACGACGGGTCTGCTCCGGAGCGCATTCTGAGGATCCCTCAACTCGATGGGAGACCATCATGGGAACCACAGGCAACCCCCTTCATCGCGAGCCTTGGAACAAGGGCAAGCTCGTCGGGCAGAAGGCGCCGTTCAAACCCAAGGACATCTGGGCGCTGCGCGTCCGCCTCCAGATGGAGGGACGGGTGCGCGAACTCGCCCTGTTCAACCTCGGCATCGACAGCAAGCTGCGCGGCTGCGACCTTGTCGCGCTCAGGGTCCGGGACGTGTGTCATGGTGACCAGGTGGCGACGCGCGCCGTCGTCATGCAGCACAAGACGCAGCGACCGGTCCAGTTCGAGATCACGCAGGCTGCCCGTGACGCCTTGCAGGCCTGGATCAAGCAGGCTGGGCTCAAGTCCGAGGACTTCCTGTTCCCGAGCCGACTGCACAGCTCACCCCATCTGGGAACCCGACAGTACGCTCGCATCCTCGGGCATTGGGTCGATGAGCTCGGCCTAGACCGCGCCGAGTACGGGACACACTCGATGCGCAGGACCAAGGCAACGCTGATCTACCGGCGCACAAAGAACCTGCGGGCCGTTCAACTGCTACTCGGGCATTCCAAGCTCGAGTCGACCGTGAGATACCTCGGCATCGAGGTTGATGACGCCCTCGAGATCTCCGAGCAGACGGAAATCTGAAGCGCTCGACGGCGGCCGGCGTCCGCGTGAGGTGGGGCCGGCCGCCCCGAGCGGCGGCTCCCTGGTGCCAGGGAGAATTGAAGGATTCGGCCAGGAGCGGTCGGTCGTGAAGGTCAGCTCGCTGCAGCTGCCTTCAAGCCACTGGCTCCCTCCTTTTGGGGGTGCCCGGCCACAGCAAGATCGGGCAAAGTGCACCTTGTAAATGCTGCGTCAGTTTCATGGAGTTTGGTACTGTGCAAGACTCTTGTCACTTCCTGTAAACGCTGGCTAGGGGCGGCTTCGTGACCGATCGCACTGTCGGTATTTGGGGCGCAACCGGCCGTGCAATGCAGCAGTTTTGCGCTCTCCAAATAGCTCGACATCTCCGCTGAGCTTCTCGACACATGGTCGCAAGAACAAAGAAGACTACTCTTGCGAGAGAGCAACTTGAAGATGGCATCTGGCTCCTTCTCGAGGGGAGATACGTTTCGGCGCTTACGCTGCTTGGGGCGGCTGAAGAAATCTTGGCCCGTCTAGTTGAGGAGAATGGTGGCGCTCATTTTCTTGACGAAATGTGGGCGAGCATCAATGAATGGAACAGATCCCAGGGCGGCCAAGATGTATCCAAGACCTTCGTCTACCGTCATTTCAATGAGCCGCGAAACAGCGTCAAACACCACACGCCCGGGACGGATACGAAGGTCTCCATCTTTAAGGTGGCTGCTGCCGCGATGATGGCTAGGAGGGCAACATCCGCAGCCGATCTACTGAACCTCAAGTACAAGAACAAGAAGCTCTATCAGAAGTGGCTCGCAGAAAGCGAACTTGCCTAGGGCCAAGATCGTGAATTCGGAACTCCTGCCGGACAAGCGGTCTGACTCTTCCCATCGAGTTGTGCCTTGCCGGCTACGCAGTCAATCCATCGGTCATGACAAGCGATAAATATCGCAAGCACCCACTGCAGAAGCCCGGCAAAGAATGAACTTCCGCCCCCACAAAGCGCTCACGATTCCCAAGCAAGCCAATGGTTTGGTCGCTTCGGACAAGACCTCCCTCAACATCTTTTGGGAACAACTAGACGATGCGTTGGGCGACGAACTCTCCGCGGGGATCGGGTGTTATATCTTCTCCATCCGCGCGGGCAAAGGTGTGCTTCCTTGGTACGTGGGCTTGGCAGAGAAGCAATCCTTCCGCAAGGAGTGCTTCACACATCACAAGATTACACACTACAACAACGCAATCGCTGCGAGAAAGGGAACACCCCTCCTCACTTTGGTCGCGAAGTACACACCGGGTGGCAAGCTAGTTCGGCCAACAGGTGGTGGCCATAGAGATGTCCAGCATCTGGAGACGATGTTGATTGGCAACTGCCTGGGTCGCAACGACAAGCTGCTGAACGTCAAGGACACAAAGCTCCTTCGCGAGATGGTAGTTCCCGGTCTGCTCAACTCCCCGAAGGGCAAGCCCTCCGCAACCGTCCGTGCCTTCAAATCGCTTATCGGCGCTTGAGGAATGCCCATCCCATCTATCGATCAAGCATCTTCCCAGAAGCCGGAAGACGCCTTCGTTGCGAACGCTAGGGGGAGCAAGACCGATGCATAGCGCCCTCGACGACCATCCAGCGCTCGCTGCTGCCATCCGGAGGTATCTGTCTGCGGGCATAACGGCAAGTGAAGCCGCGGACTTGATGGCGCGTGTTGCCTCCGAGACTAAAGCCATTCCTCTAAGGAGAATGGACGTTTGGGAGCGCGCGATTAGAACCGAGGTGCGAGCCGCTGAACGCGACCCTACGGAGACTTCGTGGAAGTTCTGGGTACGCCCGCGAAGGGTCGCTTCGTGGCTCGACCTTTGTAGCCACGATGGTCGCAGGAGGGAGGCGGCACTGCGAGTCATGTCTGGCGGCGCACCGAGCGCGCTCCTGCTTGCACTCGCACTCAGGCGCTTGAACGATTGGGTTCCTCAAGTAAGGAGCGCAGCGCGCGAGAAACTTCCCGCACTGGCTTCGCGATCCGAACCACAGGACGTCGCCAATGCGCTTTGGAGCCTACTTGCTCACTGGAGTACTTGGGGTCGCATGGAGCCCGCAGATAGAGAGGCTATAGCCGCGATTGCCTCAAGTGAGCCTGTTTCCCTCGCACTTAGGTCGAAGATCATCGACGCGACGGCGGGTCCAGCGGCGTATGTTCTATCTCAATGCGCACGGGCGGCCAATTTCGATCGCTGGATCCAGAGCTTCGCCCAGGATGCCGTCCAACCGGCTGTCCGAGCACGAGCTTTCCGGTGGTTGTTTCTTGGGAGAACCACCTGGGTAGTGGGCCACAAGTGGAAGTGGACTGACTTGGCATATTGCATCGGGAAGCTTGAACCCGTCTTTGCGTCCCGAGACCTTCTTGCGAGGCCGCCATTCGTGGCGACGTTTGAAGCCGCCATGGCGGATGGGTCGCCCATGGTTCGCCGGGTCGCGGCTGAGTTTCTCATCCGCGAGCTTGCTTCCCTAGGCGAATGCGCACTTCCTCTTGCGCGGCGGGTGGCTGCTGATACGAGTCGTTCCGTTGCGGATCGTGGCCATTTCGCATTGAAGCAACTCAATCATGAAGGTCCTGCTGTGTCGAAGTGCGCCGCGGATTGACCGCTTTCGCGCCACTCACCGGCGCACGCAGAAGCCCGCTCCGGGTCGGATTGAGCCGGTCGGCTCGACCCGGAGCCGCCATTCATGAACTGCATACCGGTCTACCGATCATGAACGGCCGATGTCGATGTTGAAGCAGCCGCTTGCCGTCGACCCCACGGACGACCGGTATTAATCGTGGCGGTCACTCCAGACGCCTGCGCCGAACGACCGAGTTCAGTCTATAGCGGACCTAGGCATATGGAGAGCCGCTTCTCAGCTTCCAGAAGGAAAGCATGCGAAGAGATTGCGGTCATCGGGCCTGTGGCTACTTCGCAAACAACCCCAACGGCAGCAACCCATAGGCGCTCTTGTTGCCAGCGTCCAGCTTCCTGACGCCGAGCAAGGCCAAGCGGCACATCCAAGGCTGCGCGGCCGCCACAAGCTCGGGGTCGCCAGAGCGGCCCGTCTACGTGTGCTTGTGTGGGATGGTTCACGAGTAGACCCCGTACGCGATACGAGAGAGAAGTTCTTTCAGTGCCTCAATACCGCCGGGCTCTTCGAGGGCATCCATCGGACGGCGACCGCCGAGCCCGAATGCTGGGGTCCTCAGCCAAGTCCGCAGCCAGGCATCATCAAGCCCAAGTTGCAAGGCGTGTTTGGCGAGCTGGCCGTAAGCGTCCAGCGAACCCACCCTTGAAGCCCACGGCCTAAGCGGCAACGATG